>Ga0247842_10000063_pt1 | contig 228120 bp, 202 predicted proteins | sample LaCruzMarch2015__3_FD_192411 | JGI IMG/M metagenome (GOLD analysis project Ga0247842, IMG submission 192411) | Freshwater microbial communities from meromictic Lake La Cruz, Castile-La Mancha, Spain - LaCruzMarch2015_19m | ecosystem: Environmental > Aquatic > Freshwater > Lake | place: Spain...
CCGATTTTCGGTTTCAGGGGGGCGGTGGAGAGGGTGGCGGTCATTATTGGTCCTCCTCATCTTCATCGTCCTCTGTCCTGGCATCGCTGTCCGGCGGCGGGAGCGGGACCTTGAATTCCCGCTCTTCAGAATAGCGGGCCAGAAACGCCTCGACGCGGCCGAGGATCCAATCGATCACGTCGGGGATCTTGCCGGCGTCTCCGGCCGCCAGGGAGACGATCCCGCCCGTCTCGGCCCTGGCGAACGTCTCAAGGTCGTTCCGGAAGATCGCGGCGCGCCTGGCCAGCTCCGCCTCGAAGAGCTCCTTCGGCACGTAGGCGCCGGAGAATGTCTCCGCCTTCATCGTCCAGTGGCGCGCCTGGGCCTTGGTCTTGTCGATCTCGGCGATGAGCTTTTCCTGCTGGAGCTTGTCGAGCTTCCCGGACTCGCTGCCGTCCTTGCGCCGGAGGTAGGCCGCAGCGTAGCGCTCGACATCGGCGATCCGGAAGGAGCCGTCCGGCTGCAGGCGGAGCTTCCCCTCCTTCCGGTGATTATAGACGGCCGACTTTTTAACCTTCCACCCCTGGGCGGACAGATAATCCACCACGGCCAGGACATTCTGCAGGGATCCGTCTGTCGGTTGCGCATTTTCTTCAGGCATTGGTGATCACCATCATCCCCTTGACTCGTTCCAGGGCCTTGGACTTAATATCCCAGAGGCGGACCGTCTCCGGGCTGATCCTCAAAATCCGCGCAATCTCGCGGTGCGGAATGTCAAAATGCAAAAAGGCGGCAAGGAGAATGACCTCCCGGAAATCCATATGACAGCCGCCGAGGAATGTCCCGGTCAGGGCGGTGAAGAATTTGCCGCAGGCGCGGCAGCAGATCCGGCGACCTTCCCAGAATCGCCGCAAGGCGATGTCCGACAACGGGACGCGACATTTGGGGCAGGTAATCTGACCGGCGCCATGGATCCCCGATAGTATCCATCGACGGCAGAAACCCTCATCTAAAAAGCCAGCCCCGAATTGACAGCCAACATCCCTGGGGGTGAACGACCGCGGCTCGGTTGCGGGTGGATCGATCTCCGGCCTGAGATTCTGAATTGCATTAATTTTAATGGATTCCATTATTCCATCCAGTTATTTTTCCCGAAGTAGTGAAAAGTCGAGGTTTGAATTACCGTGAATCGAAGGCTTTGCTGACAGGACCCGCGCTGAAAATTTCGGATCGCCGGTTGGTTGCTGGCTCTGATTTGTGAGGCGCGAATCGACTTGGTAGTGGATCAACAATGGGACATCAATGCCGGCGGCGATCATAGTTTTTAAATCTGCAGTTGCATCTTGGAGGAGACCGAACAGATTCATTGCGATCTGTGCTCGCCCGTTCTTTATATCGGCATTGTTGATCCCAGGTTCGAACTTCAGGCCGACCGATCCAAAGCGTTCATACAAGATCACCCCCTGGTCCTGATGCTTGCGCATGTATTCGATCAGGAGGATGACTGATGTGCTTGTCATCCAGGGTTCTGCTCTGCCAGGGGCTGAGGCATGGTCATCATAGTCGGCGGAAGTGAATCCCGTTTCAAGATCGCTCTGTTTCTTCTGTCTCATTGGATCGTATTTCGTGAAGTCCATTCTTAATTCCCTCCACTTTGCCTACTGCCAGCAGCTGGATCGCCGCAACGATCGCTCCACTTTGGCCGTGTTTTTGACCGTCTTCCTCCACCAACAAAACACAGAAAAGCGGAAACCCGCTCTGGCATTGGTCTGATCCAAGTGATCCAAGCGAATCCAAGCGGATGATCCAAGCGGAAACCCGCTCTGGCATTGGTCTGATCCAAGTGATCCAAGCTATTTCTTACAAATTCAAATTTAAGTCTCAGAAAATGAATGATGTGCAAAAAAAATATAGATGCATACGCGCGCGCGCGCATGTGTATAATGTTGAATTTCGCTTGGATCACTTGGATCACTTGGATCAGATCAGTATTGACGCGGGGTTTTTGATCCAGGTGGATACTTTCCGCTTGGATCAACCTGGAACAAAAAGGCAAAAATGGGACGATGTTTGTCAAAAACAGACCAAATGACGTACATCTGCCGGGCGACCGGACTGCGGTATTAACTTTTTTGGCCGTCGAATACCCCAGGGGATCGGGGGCGCGGAGAACGGCGACACTTTTCAACCTCATAAATATTTCCTTTGTCAATCTTTCAACGGTTTCACGATCTGGATCCCAGCAATTCGCCGGCGCAATGACCCATCTTCGGTTCTCGGCCGGTAGAGGCGCAGGTTATGGACCGCCGCGTAGAGCTCCCGGAAGAAATTCTCGCGGTTGACAGGCATGTATCCGTTCAGGCCGCAGTATGACCGATAATCTCCATACAGTTCCCCTTTGTCGGCCGATTGGCCATCCCCCAGGATGCATTGGTCCTCGACATAGCAGAGGATCGGGTTGTTGCTCCGGCGATATCCCATCAACAGGTCGCGCGTCTCCCGGCAATCCGTAAAGCGCTTCTGCTCCGTCAGCCTTTTCAACCCGCACAGCGCCCAGTAGAAGATCTCTGAAAGCTCCTCTTTGAACTTCTCCAGGAGCTCCGGATCCCGATCCGGATCCCCCTCGAGGAATTGCCGCTTGAACTGGATCGGAAGGACGCGCTGGAAATAGGCGTCTGAGTTGTCCTTGACCCTCGGGAGCATATTCCCCGCGAAGATTAGCTTACAGTAGGGGCTGAATGTGAAGGCGTCGCGGTGCTTGTAAGCCGCATTGATCGGATCGCCGCTCGTGATCGCCTTGAAATAGGGCGATTCGATGGCCTGGCCGCCGATCTCGGTGGAGATATTGAGGAGCTTGTTATAGAGTGATGATCGATGGAACTCATTCTCCAGATCCGGGAAGGAGACGGCGGCGCAGTTTTCGTCTCCGACGATTTCTTTCAAGACCTTCATGAAAGTAGATTTGCCGTCGCGGCCGGGCCCCAACAGGAAGAGACACTTTTCGAACCGCGTATGGCGGACGATGCAGTATCCCGCGAACTCCTGGGCCTGGGCGATCGGCTCGGGCGTCTGGATGTTCGTCTCCAGGTATTTCTCCCAGCGCTCGCAGCGCTTTTTAGACTCCGGATCAAACGTAACCGGCAGGGCGTGGGTGCAATAAAATTCAGAGGCATGGGGGATGATCTCGAACGTCATGAAATTGAGCATCCCGTTCTGGAGGCAGATCCACTCCGCCCGGTCGTTCACCTTGCGGTCCGCCGGGATCGTCGAGAGCTTCGTCACTTGATAGATCGCATCCTCGACGCGGCTCTTTTGCGCCTCATTCCCCAGGCAGCGGATCGCAACGGCCTTGATATGGTCCTCGTCGAAGATCTCCCAGAAGATCCCATTCCAGCGGTATAGGATGCCGGTATCCGGATCCGACAGGAGTTTATAGTCGGCGATGATATGCTCGGCCAGCAGACGCGGTTTGAAGGAGAAACGCTTATTGACCCCATATTCGAAGAATTTAAGGATATCAGGTGAAACGTCGGGCGCCGGCGGCGCTGAGGGTGGGGCGGAGGCCTGTATGGGGGCCGTCCCCTCGATCAGGGCCTTGAAGTCCTCCGGCGTCTTTTTGTGACGGACAAAGAAGTCGGTCAGGTCCTGGCCATGGTCCTTCGGAACTTCGCCTGCAGGGCCGACGCCCATCTCGGGCGGCCATTGTATCGACCGGACCGATTTTGCGACCGTGGCGAGGGCCTGGCAGGCCCATTTGCCATATTTCTGCCCTGGCTCATCCGCGTCATAGGCGACGACGACGTCCTTGCCTTTAAAGAACAGGAGCTGCTCGTCCGGCCATTTCTTGACCTTGCTGGTCTGTGTAACTGCGTTAAGACCGTGTGCGAGGGCGCAGATTGTATCCGATTCGCCCTCGCAGAGCAGGATTGGGGAAACGTATTGTCCGGCCTTCTCCTCAATTTCGCCCATCATGGGCCGGGGAGGAAACAGCGCGTTTTTCCCCGTCGACCTGGCCCATGAGATGATCTTGTATTGCGATGCGCCCGGTTTATATAAACGGATATTCTTCAGGCGGCCGAGGATGTCATGGATGGGGATCGCGATCCGGTCCGTCGTCTCCAACTTGGCCAGCTCGCCTTTTTTCGTGAACCGGTGCGTCTGCATCCGGAGATCGAGGATCTCAATCCACTTGCGAGACCATCCCCGCGTTTTCTCCAGGCGGGCGATCCATTCATCCGGAAGCGGCGGGAAAAGGTCCCAGGCCTTTTCCATCGCCTCGAATACCTTGATCTGCATCTCCGGATTTTCGTCCTCGTCGGCCCCCGCCCCCTTTCGCCGCGCCCCGCCTCTGTTGTTCCCTTCCCCAGTGGAAACCCCGAACTCGGCGCAAAAGGCCTTGAAGCCTTCCTTTTGGCCGTAGCCCTTGACTTCGCTCCAAAGGCGCAATAGATCGCCGTCTGCCCCGCAGGAAAAACAACAATATAAGTCTTTTTTGAAATTGTATCCGAATGATGAGTGTTTTTCTCCATGGATCGGGCACAAACCGATCAGTTCACCCTTGATTTCATCGACGGATATAACAGTGAAGAGGGTCCGGGCGATTTCCGCGCAGCGCGATTCTCCGAGACTTTTGGAAGCAAATCCCATTTCAGGATTCCTCCCTCAAGCTGACTCCCCGCAAACAAAGCAAGCGGATCGCGTCTTTGTTCCTTGGTCGATAGTCGCGCACCGGGGCATACTTGCGAATCGCCTTGAAAAAGATTTCTCGGCAGTATAGCGAGTCGCCTTCCTCCCTGGCAAACCGTTCGTAAGCGGCGTATAGATCTGCCTTTGAAACGACCAGATCTATATCGGACAAATGCAGGCCGAAAAGGCATTTCGAATCAAAGAAACGATTCAGATCCGGATCGGCGCCGCATCCGTTCCGTGCGGGAAGATTCGCCCCCGCCCGCATCGCCTCGCACAAATCGGCATAGAAAGATAGGCTGCCAGCCTTGCTCCGGGGTCCCTTATCGGGCTGGCTCATCCTGCAGGCAATATCCAGGAGCTTGACCCGCAGCGCGATCTCGATGCCATGATGGCTCTTACGAACCCGTGACCAGACCTCCGGGGAAATCCGGGGCGAGTCACCAGGGATATCCTTCCCGATCCCATCAACGTCATGCTGCATATTGTTTTCGTTCATATTTCGTTTCTCCTTTTCCCTTCCATGAAGCCCTCTGCGTGGAAATGAAGGTGGAATTCTGTTAAATTTTCTCCAGATCGCGGATGTCGAAAAGAATCTTTCCGCCGATCCGCCGGTAAGGGATTGGACAGGGCTTTTTCGATTTGCGGGATGTTCCATTATAGAGAAATTGTACCGATACCCCCAGGTAGTTCGCTGCAGCCGTTATCGGATAAAATCTCCGTTCAAGCGCTGGCTTCTCAGGCTTTAGTTTCGCCATGACTGGCCTCCTCTCCGAAGATCTCTGCGCGGTCCGTACCCAGGAGATCGGCCCACCGCTGTTGCTCAACGTCCGAGAGATTATCCCGCTCCCTGATCACCCGACTGACCTTTGTCTCGCGTGTGTTGGCGGCAGCAGCGAAATCTCCTTGCGTGCCGAAATTCAGGACAATTACTGATTTCAGTCTATTGTTCATGACCACCTCCCACATGCTAATTTATAATTAGCGAATTACAACTTCATGACCCAAAAAAAATTAGATGCAGCTATCTACATACTCAGCCAACTTGGTAACATTGATGATGATTGCATCGTTCCATCCACGATCTTCGTTTATTTCCCCCAATACATCTGCCAAATTATTCTTCAGCTCTCCGTGTATCCAGGGATAAGCAAATGATTCAACCCCTTCATCTTGGCCATTGCCCCATCTCCGTGCGATAACGAGCCAAACTTCACCCGGTCCGCCTCTTTCCTTTTCTGGACGATATATTTTATTGATGTCATCGAAGCCGACATTGGGAATTAGCTTTGCTGCTGTGTTTCGGTGAATACCACTCTCGACAAGGCGCTTGAATAATATGATATTATAAAGATCTGTCTTGCTCCAGATATGCCTACTGCCGGAGCCCTTTGCGACCTGTAATGACGGTGTGATAAAACCCGCCTCAATCCATTGATGAAGACGAATCCTCTTGACGCCGGTGATGCGCTCAACTTCTGCCCATTGGAATTCCATCGCAAACCTCTAAGTCGTAAGATGCGACTATAAAATACACCCTCAAAAAGATATGTCAAGCATTATTTAAAAATATTTTTTTAGCGGATAGCTATTTTCCAGTTTAGTCACTGTTTAGTCACTAAACTCCCAAATGTATCCCCCCTTTTTTGTCTTTTTCCTCATCTTTACTCATAGTGAAAAAATAAAGGCAATGCTCCGATTTCATATATTTTTTATACCTTTTTATTTTTACTTGACTTTACTTAAAAGTGGTGGTTTTGTACCTTGAGGGGGTAGTGGACTAAATCCGTCCGGGTTCAAGTCCCGGCTTCGGCACCAATATTATCAATTTTCCATCCGAATTATGGGGGTTTAGAGAGCGACTCTAAACCCCCTTTTCTGTGCCGGAATGAATCTCCTGGGTTCTCTTTTTCGGGGAGGAAGCGAAGGCGATCCAGCCTTGGTAGGTGGCGGAGGAAATACGACAAAAGATCATGAATTTTGGGAAGCTTTATATTTTTTAGGGGGGGGTCAGTATTCGATCCCGGCGCGGTCCTTGATGCCGGCGTTGTAGTGGTGTTTGATTTCCCGGATCTCGCTGACCGTATCGGCGAGTTCGACGATCTCCGGCGGGGCGTAGCGGCCGGTGAGGATGAGGTCGAGAGTGGGCGGTCGGGTCTGGATGATGTCGATAACCTCGGCAAGGGGGATCAGTTTGAAGTCGACGGCTACGTTGATCTCATCCAAGATGACCATGTCGTAGTCGCCGGAGGCGACGGCCTCTCGGGCCAGATCGAGACCCTGTCTTGCGAGTTCGATGTCCGGCGGCGCGGGATGGTCGCGCATGACGAAGCTGTCGAGGCCGGAGAGGTGAACGGTGAGGTTCGGGAGGCAGCGCTCGGCGGCGAGGAATTCGCCATATTTACGCCCCTTCATGAACTGGATGACGCAGACCCGGAAGCCCTGTCCGACGGCGCGCAGGGCCTGGCCGAAGGCGGCGGTTGTTTTTCCCTTGCCGTTTCCGGTGTAGACTTGTACGAGACCTTTGCGGTACTTCTCCAGAACGGCTTGTCGAGCATCCGGGGTTGGTTCCATCTCCGACATCTTTTCCTCATTCCCAATTCCCACGCCGGAGCGTGGGAATGATAATCGATTTTTTCAGAAAAATGTGGGAAATATGGGGACATAATACTAATTTCCGTTGGAAATTAGTATTATGTCCCCATATTTCTACCTTTTCCCTTTTCCCTTATTTTAAATGGCGGCGGGCGACCTCCTCGGCGATCGTGTAGGGATCCGTCTCCTTCCGGAGGAGCCGCCCGGCAATCTCCGCCATCTCCCCGCTTTCCGTCATTTCCTTGAGGATCGGTTCCAGGACCGCGTCGCGGAGCGCCTCATGAATCTCGACCATCGTCTTGCGCTTCATCCGGTCGCCCAGAAGACCGGTTTCCACGAGGCGCCGGTGGTGGCCGGCGATCTCAGCGGCCAGCTCCTCCAGGCTCTCCCCGAAGGGGCCGGGGTCGAAGCAGTTTCCTATCCGGACGACCGGCGGACGCCAGCCGCCGGGGAACTCCGGGACCATGTTCAGCATGGCGGCAATCTCGCCCGCGAGCTGATGCGCGCCGTCGCGGTCCGCCTTGTTGATCACGAAGATGTCGGCGATCTCCATGATGCCCGCCTTGATCGCCTGGATCTCGTCCCCCATCCCCGGAACGAGGACGACGACCACCGTATGGGAGTGGTTGATGATCTCCACCTCCTGCTGCCCGGTCCCCACGGTTTCCACCAGGATGAGGTCCTTCCCCATCACATCCATGACGTGGACGGCATCACCGACGGCCTTCGAGAGACCGCCCAGCGCGCCGCGCGTGGCGAGGCTGCGGACGAACACGCCGGGATCTTCCGCGTGGCGCTGCATCCGGATCCTGTCGCCGAGGATCGCGCCTCCGGTGAAGGGGGAGGTGGGATCGACGGCGAGGACGCCGATGGTCTTCTCCTTTTTCCGGAAGGAGGCGATCAGCGCGTCGACAAGGGTGCTCTTCCCCGCGCCGGGTGCGCCGGTGATCCCGACGACTTGGGCGCGGCCGGTGTGGAGGAAGATTCGCTTGATGGCGGTTTTTGCCTCGGGGAGATCATCCTCCAGGTTCCGGATCAGGCGGGATGCGGTCCGGACGTCGCCCGCGCGGATCTTGCGGAGCTGTTCCATCTCTTCTTGTTTCGGTGTCATGCGTCTGCTATTCCGGTTGAACAGGGGGACGGAGCTCTTATTTCCAAAGGGAAAAATAGGGGCTCCGTCCCCCTATTTCCTATCCGCGCGGTTGGATATTCGTCTGGACCCATTGACAGATCGCGTCAAGCGGGGCGCCGGGGGTGAAGATCGCCTTGATTCCGGCGTCATAGAGCATCTGAAAGTCCTGGTCGGGAATGATCCCGCCGCCGATCACGGCGATGTCCGTCGCCCCCTGCTCTTTCAGGAGTTCGACCACCCGGGGGAAGAGATAGCGGTGGGCGCCGGAGAGGCAGCTCATTCCCACCAGGTCCACGTCCTCCTGAATCGCCGCCGCGGCGATCTGTTCCGGGGTCTGGTGGCAGCCCGTGTAGATCACCTCGAAGCCCGCGTCGCGGAAGCAGCGGGCCAGTATCCGCGCGCCGCGATCGTGGCCGTCGAGGCCCGGTTTCGCCACCATGATCCGTATCTTTCTCTCCGCCATATTGTTCCCTCAGGGAAATTGGGGACAGCCACTATTTTCCCTTTGGAAAAATAGTGGCTGTCCCCAATTTCACAATTTCTAATACAGGCCGGGGTCGCGGTATTCGCCGAAGACCTCCCGGTAAACGTCGCAGATCTCCTGCACCGTGGCCATGTCCTTTACCGCCTGGATGCAGAAGGGCATGACGTTCTTCCCCGTTTGGCAACCTTTTTTCAACTCATCGAGGTCCCGCTTTACGGCGCGGGAGCCGCGACCCCGCTTCACGGCGGTCAGGCGGACGATCTGCTCCTCCTCGACCTGCTCGTTGATGTCCTGGACGGGGATCTCCTGCTTTCCGGCGGTGGCGTATTTGTTGACACCGACCATGATCTTCTCCTCTGCGTCGATCTGCTGCTGGAAACGGTAGGCGGCGTCTGCGATCTCCAATTGGGGGAACCCCCTTTCGATGGCCGCGATCATCCCGCCCATCGCGTCGATCTTCCCGATATACGCCCAGGTCTCCTCCTCCATCTTGTTCGTCAGGGATTCGACAAAATAGGAGCCGGCCAGCGGGTCGATCGTATTCGCGACGCCCGTCTCCTCGGCCAGGATCTGCTGGGTTCGCAGTGCGATCTCGACCGCGTGGTCGGAGGGGAGACAGAGAACCTCGTCCAGGGAGTTCGTATGGAGAGACTGTGTCCCGCCGAGGACGGCAGCGAGTGCCTCGACGGCCGTCCGGACGACATTGTTGTAGGGCTGCTGGGCGGTCAGCGAGCAGCCGGCCGTCTGGGTGTGGAAGCGCATCCACCAGGAGCGGGGGTTCTTCGCATGGAACCGGTCGCGCATTACCCGCGCCCAGATCCGCCTCGCCGCTCGCATCTTGCAGATCTCCTCGAAAAAGTCGATGTGGGCGTTGAAGAAGAAGGAAAGCCGCGGGGCGAATTCATCCACGTCGAGCCCCTTGCGGCGGATGACGTCCTCGACGTACTCGATCCCGTCGCGGAGCGTGAAGGCCAGCTCCTGGACCGCAGTCGAACCCGCCTCCCGGATGTGGTAGCCGCTGATGCTGATTGTGTTCCAATTCGGGACGTGCTTCGTGCCGAACTCGACGGTGTCGCTGATCAGTCGGACCGACGGCTCCGGCGGGCACATGAAGGTCTTCTGGGCGATGAACTCCTTGAGCATGTCGTTCTGGATCGTCCCGCCGATCTTCGAAAGCGGCACGCCCTTGCTCTCCGCCGCCGCGCAGTACATGGCCCAGAGGGCGGTGGCGGGGGGGTTGATCGTCATGGAGGTCGTCACCCGGTCCATCGGGATTCCCTCCATCAAGGTCCGAAAATCATCGAGGGTGTCGATTGCGACGCCGCAGCGGCCGCACTCGCCGCGCGCCTTCGGGGAGTCGCTGTCATAGCCCATGAGCGTCGGAAAATCGAAGGCGGTGCTGAGGCCCGCATTGCCTTCCTTGAGGAGCATGCGCCAGCGGGTGTTGGTATCCTTCGCGCTTCCCATCCCGGAGAACATCCGGAAGGTCCAATACCGGCCGCGGTAGCCGGTGGCCTGATTGCCGCGGAGGAAGGGAAACTCGCCGGGGGCGCCGATATCCCGGGCGAAATCCGTCTCCCGGATGTCTTCGGGGGTGTAGAGCCGCTTGATTTCAAGATCGGAAACCGTGGACCAGCCCACCTTCCGGTCGGAGGTATTCCCAGCTGTGCGCCGGACCTCATCTTCCCACTTTCCGGTGAGCTTAGCCGATTGCTTCAACGTATCATCTGAGAAATACGAATTCACCCGTAACCACCTTCCCTGCAGGATGTGTCCCAAGTTCAGCGACCGACCGGAATTCTGCACGATTAGGCCGGATCGCCGGGCGGCGCGATGCAGTGGGGTATTCCTATCCCAGTGCTGCGCCGCTTGTCAAGAAATATCCCCATTTCCGTCTGAAGCGCCGGGCGAGTCGTAAATTTTTTTCCGGCGGTCACCGGCAGCGATCTTCACCCTGACTTCAGTATTCGATCCCGGCACGGTCCTTGATGCCGGCGTTATAGAGCTGCTTAATCTCCCGGATCTCTCCACCGTGTTGGCGAGGGCGACGATCTCCGGCGGGGCGTAACGGCCGGTAGGGGTGAGGCCGACGGCGCGGTCCCTCTTTTTTATTTCCGCTTGAAATCTCCGGCCGCACCGTCTACAAATAACCGCCTGCGGGAGAAAATGGGCGGCTGCCTCTTTTTTTAAGGAGAAAATCATGCAATCGGCGGGAGTGCTGATCTGAGGATACGGTAAAGAAGATGCCCAGGCCATCAAGGTCTTTCTCGACAAGACGTTCGATACCTACGTGATCCTGGTCAGCGCGTCGAGGAAGATCGGGATCAAGGAGACTCGCCCGGTTTTTCGGAAAGGAGAAGAAGGATGGATGATGCGATTGAAAGGCCGGAGGAGCTGAGCCGGAAAGATCTGGCCCGTCTGGTGATCGATTTCTTTCACCGGACGATGGTTCACCACACCCTCTGGTTCAGAGAGGTGGAACACCAGATGGGGATGGCAAAGGCCCTCGACGTCCTCGGGGCGGCCTGGGAGAAAAGTTATGCCGTGCAGATGAAAAGGCTCTCCCAGGCGCTCGGCTTCGAGATGGAAAACGGCGTCCCGAAGGCGCTCCTGGCGATGCCGAAGGAGGATCTGATCCTCCTGCTCGGGGAACTGGGCCGGAACTGGATCGCCGGCGACGGGGTCTGGTTCCAGGCGGTCGAGGCCCGGGACGGGATCTGGGACGCCAAGCGCTGCAACGACTCCTGCTGGGCCCGCTTCTCCCCCTTCGAGGCCTGGTCGATCCGGCGGTTCCTTGACCTGCCTGAGAATCCGGGGCTTCCCGGCCTGAAGAGGGCGCTCGGTTTTCGCCTCTACGTCGGGATCAACATTCAGACGATCGTTGAAGACGGCCCGGAGAACCTCGTCTTCCGGATGAACAACTGCCGCGTCCAGGCGGCGAGGAAAAAGAAGGGGCTTGCCGATTATCCCTGCAAGTCCGGCGGCCTTGTCGAGTACCGCGGTTTTGCCGAGGCCATCGATCCCAGGATCAGGACCTCCTGCATCGCCTGCCCGCCGGACGTCCATCCGGAGGAGTGGTTCTGCGCCTGGCGCTTCACGCTGGGAAAATAGTGGAAAAAGGGACAGCCGCCTATTTTTCTATCTTTCCATCCGGCGGTCGGCGCGCAGGACGAACGTGAAGAGCGAAACGCAAAGGCAGATCAGCCCGAGGCCGACGACGATCCGGGAGACCGGAAAGAGGCTGATCAGGTAGAAGGCCGTGATGTTCGTCCCGAAAAACGAGCCGACGGTGGAGATGAACAGGACCATGCCGGCGGTGAGCCCCGACTGTCGCTGCCAGGTGGATGTGATCCCGATGATGTAGGGGGAGACCATCGCCATGATCGAGATCGGCACAAAAAAGATCAGGTTCATCGCGACCAGCGATCCGAGGCGGACATCCGCGATGCGGTCGGAGATCAGTTCGCAGACAGGCTTGTAGAAAGCCGGAATCAGAATCACCCAGAGGGAGCAGACGACGAGAAAGGCGGCGAGAACCGAGATCCGGGGGTAGCGCCGCGACAGGTAGCCGCCGGCGACATAGCCCACGGAGAAATGAACCATGAAGGAGCTGATGATGCTCCCCCAGATGTAGATGGAGCCCCCGAAGTAGGGGGACATCAGGTTCGAGGAGAGGATCTCCAGGCTCATCACCACCGCGCCGAACGTTACCAGAAGCAGAATGAATACGGCGTAAACGATCCGCATGTACAGCCCTCCCTATTTCTTCTGCATCAGGAGCAGATTCGCCGGGTTGTAGTCGTCCGTCAGAATCGGGGCGTCTTTCGGGGCCGGGGCAATCCTGCATTTGCCTGCCTCGGCGATAAGATCGATCCGGCCGATCTTTCCGCCCCATTTCTCCGCCTGCTTCCGGAGCCCCGCGGGTTCGCAGGCGGGCCGGTCGGAGGCGACGATGATGCAGCTCCCGCTTTTCTGCCCCTCTATGACGAAGACCCTCGCGAAGACCGACCGGAACGTCGCGATCTGTGCGTCGTACAGGTTGTTGCCGCCGAAGAGGTTCTGCACGACGATCCCGCCTTCGTTCAGGCGTGATCTGACAAGCTTCAGGAACTCCTTCGTCGTCATGTGTGCGGGGATGTAGTCGGAGTTGAAGGCGTCAAGCCAGATCTGATCGTAGCGTTCCCGGCTCTTTTTCAGAAACTGGCGGCCGTCGTCGATGGCAAGCGTCTGGCCCGGATGAACGGCGAAGGAGAAGTACTCCTTGGCCAGCTTTTCCACGTGCGGGTCCACCTCGACGGTCTGGAGCCGAACCTGCGGGAGGTGCATCCGGAAGACCGTGGGGATATAACCCCCGCCGAGACCGATCAGACAGACCTTTTTCGCATCCGGCCGGAAGAGGAACCCGGCGAACATCATCGCCGTATATTCGAAGATCGAGGTGTCCGGCTTCGCGAGGTCGATACAGGTCTGCCGGAGATCCCGCTGGCGGCCGAAGATCATGCACCGCTCCCCGCCGTCCTGGCGGATGGTGATGTGGTGGTAGATGGAGTCTCCCTCGTAGAGGGTCTGATCGTCAGCGGCGGCCTGCGCCGGCGGAGCCGGGAGAAGATAGAAACATGCCAGAAAAATGATGCCGATTGCGCTGCCTGCTTTCATGCCGCCTCCGTTTTTGTTGACCGGGATCCGGCCCGATGCGGATCGGACGCCCCCGCACTTCTATGCGAACACGTAAAAAATATCAACCTGGAATTTTTCCTTAAAAGCCTGTTGAAAAAGGCGCGTTTTAAGGCTGTTCAAAAATGCTCAGATGCAAGGCCCCCGAAATCCTGAGCCGTGAGGCGTACTTTATGGTACGTTGAACGGCGAAGGATGAGGGAAACGCAGCAGATGGGCGTTTTTCAACAGTCTGTCAGAAATGATAACGGATTCCCAGACCAATGGCGTTGGAGGCACCGTCAACCCCGTTGAACAGACCATATACCCCGGAACGGTGGTGGAGGCGGGTGACCAGACTCCACCGGGGGTTATTGGGAAGGGCGAAGTCAAATTCAAACATCAGGTAATTCAGGAAGGTGTTCGTTTCTTCGCCGTGGTATTTTTCCTCGAACACCGATGTTTCCGTAGCAAGGGAAAGCCCCTCGCCGACGGCGAAACTGGTTTTGATGATGTCGTTCCAGGGGAAGCGGAGCCAGCGCGCGACCACCAAGGCATTGAATTCCCAGTGATGCTGGCCTGCGATGTGTTTGACGATCTGCCCCTCCAGTTCGAAATCAATCCTGTCGAAGAGATTCCCGATCTTTTTCCCGGCCGCCACGGTGGCGAATCGGTACTCCCGGTCGAAGCTTGCCGTAAGGAAGGCGGTTTCGGGCAGCGCGCCGTCCGTCATGACGGCGCCGTAAACAGTGATATGGCGCTCCCTTGCCTCCTCCGAATGGGCAAAAGAGGGGAAAAAAGAGAGAAAGAAAAGGAGAAAAATAATGATTTGCAATGGCATGGAATCCAGCTCCCGGTTATTCGTCTACCAGATCCGAGGGACGTCGTCACTATACGGAAAAGATCCCCAAGTGTAAAGCAAGCAGGGTGCGGGAATGACCATCCGTGATTTCCCCGGTTGATCCATCGCAGAAATCGTTATAGAGTGCGCCTCCGGTGGGCGAAATAGTTACGGTTGATCCGTTCCGGAAAGCGCGTTAGAGTAAACTGTTAAAAAACGCCCATCTGCTGCGTTTCCCTCATCCTTCGCCGTTCAACGTACCCAAAAGTACGCCTCACGGCTCAGGATTTCGGGGGCCTTGCATCCGGGCATCCCGTATCCTGTACGGGACAAGCTTTTGAACAGCCTGCAAAGAGATTTTTCAGCATGCCTAAAGTGGCGCCGGCGGAGGAGGAAGAGCCGGTGCGGAGAGGAGCAGGGCGATGGCGGATGACGGCGTGATCGTGGACAGCGATCTGGACTTTTCCCGGGCCGTGGCCGGGACGGCGGCGCCGCGGGAGGTTCTGGATAGCCTCTGTCGGATCGACGTCCTTTATTGCGGTTTCGACGGCCGCCGGCACAAAGGCCAGCTTGTCGTCCACCGGGACCTCGCCGCCGAATTGCAGGAGCTCTTCGCCCTGATGGAGCAGCTGCGGTTCCCCATCGCCGGCGCGGCTCCGATCGTTTGTTTCGGCTGGTCCGACGAGGCGTCGATGGCTGCGGACAACAGCTCCGCCTTCAATTACCGGCTCATCGCGGGGACGGTCCGGCTCTCCCGGCACGCCCTGGGCCGGGCGGTGGATATCAACCCGCGGGAAAACCCGGCGATTTATCCGGACGGCCGGATCACCCCCGCGGGGGCCGTCTGGCAGCCCTTGGAAGCCGGGACCTTCACGGAAGACCATCCTGTGGTCCGGGCCTTCCGGGAGAAGGGCTGGCGCTGGGGCGGGGATTTCACCCATATCCGGGATTACCACCATTTTGAAAAGGCCGAAACCTGAAGGATCGCCCGCAGCGGAAAACGTTTGAAACAGGATCTCTTCGCGGAAAGTGGCCATCCCTGCGCAGAGCCTCCTCGGGCCGATCGAGGAGGGGGCGCGGAGGGAATGAAACGGTTTGAGAAAATGGGTTTGGGTGACTTCTTTAGGAGGGCATCATTCTATAGATTGACATGCGTTGTTTGGACAGACAATCGCAGAACAAACTAACAAAAATTTGAAAATTGTGTTATCGGTTGCGTCGGCAGGATAATAGGGTTATAGAACGAACCATGATTCGAAAACGGGAGGGAGAAAATGCCTACAATCATTGTCGAAGCAGACGCGGGAAGAACAGTCGAACAAAAAAGAGGGCTTGTTAAGGAGATCACCGAAGCCGTTTGTAAAAATTTCAAAGTTGAACCTCAAGCAGTCACTATTTACATTCACGAAGGGAAAAAGGAAAATCGAGGAAAAGCCGGTAAACTGGCTATCGACTAACCGGTAATATTTACGAAAAGGAGAACCATCATGAGCCTGACGAAGGTTGACATCATCGAATCCATTTACGAGAAAATCGGTATCCCCAAAAAAGACTGTGTCAGTATCGTTGAAAGTGTCTTTGAAATCATCAAGGATGATCTCGACAACGGTAATGACGTCATGATCTCCGGATTCGGAAAATGGACGGTCAAAGCCAAGAAAAAACGAAAGGGCAGAAATCCACAGACGGGAAAGGAATTGATGATCGATGCGAGAAAGGTGGTTACATTTAGGCCGTCTCAGGTGCTCAAGGGAACTGTAAACGATTGATCCGATTTGCAAAAAGCATGTGCGTTATAAACGAAATGTTTGATGATATTGGGAGACACCATCTTCCGATTCGTCTTCTTGGCGAAAAAATACGGCCTCGTAAAAAGTCAAGAATCCCCTTCCCCCCGATGGGGGAGGGTTCGGGTGTGGGTGGTAAGTGGCTTGATTCAATCATGTCTTTGCCCCTTCCCCTTCGTCCCCTCCCGCCAGGGGAGGGGGCAAAGACATTTTTTACGAAGCCGTCAATAATCGCTGGTCATGATGAACAAGGGTTTGGATTCGAAGCTCTCGTAGTAGGGGCGCAGCCGGTCAGAGTTGTAATATTTCTCAATATCTACGACTTTCTTCATACTGGTGACCACATCAAGCGGAACATCATCGTACCGGCCATTCCGCAGGCTTACCAGCCTTCCGTGAGAATGATTCAAAATCAGATTTAATGCCAGGTTCCCGAAGGCCATGGGAGCGATGGAGTCGATGGCATCAGGATTCCCGCAACGTACCAGGTAACCCAATCTCTGGTTGATCACATTGATTTTTCTGCCTTTGTTGAACTTGGCCGAGGTCTCATGAATCTGAGCGGAGACCCGATCTCCAATACCTCCCAACTTCCGGTGTCCATATTGGTCGCTCTCCTCTTTCTCGAAGACCATCTCCCCTTCCTCGAACATGGCCCCCTCGGAGACCAGGGCGACCGAATAATGGCTTGGGTTGGTGAACCGGTCCTGGACCAGCAACTCGGTCAATCGTTCAATCCTGAACATGTACTCCGGAATGACACAGCGGTTTGCCGCCCCCGCCATAGTGGGCAACAGGGCCGTAAATCCTGCATATCGCCCGAATACCTCGAGCACCAGAATCCGTTCGTGGGAGCCCGCCGTGGTGCGCAAACTGTGGGTCATTTCGATGGTACGGGTAATGCAGGTACTGAATCCAATGCAGTAATCCGTCCCGGGGACGTCATTATCCATGGTTTTGGGTATGGCGATGACCTTGACTCCCTTTTTCGACAAGTACACGCCATAACTCAGGGTATCGTCGCCGCCGATGGCAACCAGATAATCGATTCCTAAAAAATCGAGATTCTTCAAGACTTCCGGCGTGAGGTCATTGATCTGATCGGTATATTTTTCCTGCAGGTGGTCGGGAACTTCATCCTTGGGGATGTGACTGGGGCGGGTGCGGGAAGTATGGAGGAAGGTCCCCCCTGTCCGGCCTATTTTGTTGACGATCTCTTCCGTGAGAATCTGGAAACATTCAGCCTGATCGAGGTTCTTATCCCGAATGCAGGATACCAGACCTTTCCATCCTCTGCGAAGGCCGATCACCTTAAAACCCTCCCGGATGGCTCTGATGGTGACGGCCCGGATCGCCGGATTGAGGCCGGGAACATCTCCTCCCCCCGTCAGGATGCCAATGGTCCCCTTTTTCCTTTTGATGCTGACCATTTTAATCTTCCCCCTCCCTTTTTTCGGATGGCTTCGAGTTTATTACAGATGCACAAGGAAAGCCAGAACGAAGAACCGCCTCCCGGTTGTTCCCCTTCCATTGTGACGCCGCCGATTCCCCGAAGCTTCTCTCCGGCGAACCGGAAGGCCAGGGGGGCGCCGGGCAACCGGCATTCCTGCCGCAACCTGGATCACCAGGCCGTCACGCCGCCATCCACCGGGAAGGCCACCCCGTTGATGAACGCAGCCTCATCCGAGGCCAGGTAAATCGCGGCGCCGGCCACATCCTCCATGCTCGCGAGACGGCCCAGGGGCACCTCGCCCAGGCGCTCCTGCCGGCGCTCGGGGTTCTTCATCATCTCCTGGACCAGGGGGGTCTCCACTGTGCTGGGGCAGAGGATATTGGCCCGGATGTTGTCCTTGGCATAGCGTACGGCGACCGACCTGGTCAACTGAGAAAGCGCGCCCTTGACCGTGGTGTAGGCCTCATTGGTGAACTTGTGGCCGATGAGGCTGCAGACCGAGCCCATGTTGATGATAGAGCCGCCGCCGTTTTGGCGCATCAGGGGCAGGGCGTGCTTGATGCCGAGAAACGGCCCCCGGACATTCACGGCCAGCATCATGTCAAGGCTCTTGACGCTCATCTCCTCGATGGGCTGGCGGATGTTGATTCCGGCGTTGTTCACCAGGACGTCGAGCTTTCCCGCCTTGTCGATGAGCGTATCCAGCGCGGCCTTCCAACTCTCCTCGTCGGCCACATCCAGGCGGACGAACCAGGCATGGGCGCCCTGGGAGGTGAGTTCGGCGGCGGCGGCCAGGCCCTGGTCCTCCTTGAGGTCGCCGAGAAAAACCAGGGCACCCTCAAGGCTGAAACGGCGGGCGATGGCCAGTCCCAGACCCTGAGAAGCGCCGGTGACGAGGGCAACCTTGTCTTTGAGACGCATGGAACTCTCCTTTGATCCCCGCCGCCCCGGATTGGGGCATTGCGGCGATTGGTGTTATTACTCCGGCAATGAAACACCTCAAATATCATGCCGGACCCCGGATCAAGTCCAGGGCAGGCTTTGATCCGGCATCCGGTTTAATTTTGACTTCCCGCTGGAGTTTACCCTCGCAAAAGCGGGGGCGGGAATGACAGTTTTGACATGTAGGGTTGCCGGTGCAATCATGCGGCGGGAAACCCCGATCACTCCCGCTGTGAGGGTGCTCGGGATTTCCCTATCCAGCAAATTGTACGGGCGCCGGCTACTTGGCTTTGCTGACCGTTGCCCGGAACTCGTCGAGGAGCGCCTTGCCGATTTTAGGTTCCCAGGTGGTATACACCGAGGCACAGGCATCGACGAAGGCTTTGTGCTGTTCGGGGGTCAGTTCCGTGACGGTGACCCCGGCTTTTCTCAGATTGTCTACAAAATCGCTGTTCATCTTGCGGTTGATGCTCCGCTGGTACACGGCCGACTCTTTGGCCGCCTCGGCGATGATCTTTTGATCCGCCGCCGGGAAGGAGTCCCAGAGCTTCTTGCCGATCAGCATGATGTGGGGCCCGTAGACGTGGCCGGTCAGGGAGACGTACTTCTGGACCTCGTAGAACTTGGAGAGCCAGATGGTCGGGATGGGGTTTTCCTGGCCGTCGATCGTCTTCTGCTGCAGGGCGGTGAACACCTCGCTGAAGGGCATCGGTGTGGGGTTGGCGCCCATGGCCCGGAAGGCCTCCAGATGGATCGGGTTCTGCATGGTGCGGATCTTGAGCCCTTTGAGGTCGGCCGGGCTTTTTACGGCGTGGGCGCTGTTGGTCAACTGGCGGAAGCCGTTCTCATAGTAGGCCAGCAGCTTGATCCCCTTCTTCTCCAGGGCGTCGGCAAGCTTGGCGCCGATCGGGCCGTCGAAGACGGCGTCGGCCGCCTTCTCGCTGGGAATGATGAAGGGCAGGTCGAAGACGTTGAACTCGGGCACCAGCCCCGTCAGCGGCGAGGCCGAGGTGGTGACCATCTCCAGGGTGCCCATGCGCACGGCCTCGGTGGCCCGCACGTCGTCGCCCAACTGGGAGTTGGCATAGACCTGGACGGTGTACTTGCCGGGCAGCTTGGCGGCAAGGATCTCGCCGAACCTCTTGTTTGCCAGGTAGGAGGGGTGCTGCTCGTTGATGCCGTTGGAGATCTTGAGGATCTTGCCTTGGGCGATGGCCTGACCGGCCGTAAAGCCGATCATGCAAGCGAGGGTGAGAATCAAAATGGCTGTTCTTTTCATGTTCTTTCTCCTTTCGTTTATGGGGTTGTGTGAGTTCATTCTGCTGTTTTTCCTTTAATGCCTCTATCCGTTAAGCCGGCCTTATTTGGGCATCAGGCCGGGCAGATACGTAACCGTCCAGGGCAGGTAGGTGACGATGAAAATGACGATGATACCGATCACGATGTTGGGCCAGATGGCCCGGGCCATCTGGGCCATGGGGATCTTGGAGATGCCGCAGGCCACGAAGAGGATGTTGCCCACCGGCGGGGTGATGAGGCCGATGCAGAGGTTCACGATGACGACCACCCCGAAGTAGACCGGGTCCAGGTTGTACTGCGCGGCAATAGGCAGGAGCATCGGTCCCAGGATGAGGAGGGCCGGGACCAGGTCCATGACGCACCCGACGATCAAAAGCAGGATGTTGACCCAGAACATGAAGAGGACCCAGTTGCCGCCCGAGAGCTGGAGCAGGAGCTTCGCCATCATCTCGGGGATCTGGGCCGTGGTGATGAAGTAGGCGGCGGCCATGGCCGCGCCGCATACCAGAAGGACCACCGCCGTGCCCCGGCAGGTGTTCACCAGGACCGGGAGGAAGTCCTTCACCTTGAGCTCGCGGTAGATGAAGACCGAGACGATGAAGGCGTAGACGGCCGAGATCACGGCTGCCTCGGTGGCCGTGCAGATGCCCAGCAGGATCCCGCCCAGGATGATGACCGGCAGCATCAGGGCCCAGAAGGCCTCCCAGCAGGCCTTGATCACGGCGATGGTGCTGAATTTCCCCTCCACGTGGTAGCGCTGCTTGCCCCGGACGTGGAAGTACCAGCCGATCATCAGCCCCAGGCCCAGGATCAGGCCGGGGATGATCCCCCCGATGAAGAGCCGGATGATCGAGACGTTCGCGATGACGCCGAAGACCACCATGGGGATGGAGGGGGGGATGATCGGGCCGTTGGTCGTGGCGGCCGCGAAGAGGGCCGCGGCCTTCTCTGGCTCGTAGCCCTCCTTCTTCATCACCGGGTAGAGGAGCGAGCCGATGGCCGAGGCGTCGGCCACGGCCGAGCCGGAGACGCCCGAGATAAGCATGCTGGCCACGACGGTCACGTAGCCCAGGCCGCCGCGCACGTGGCCGAACATGGCCTTGGCCACCATGATGATCCGCTGGGCGATGCCGCCCGTGTTCATGATCTCGCCGGCCAGAAGGAAAAAGGGGATGGCCATGAGCGGGAAGTTGTCGATCCCGCGGAAGACCGTCTGGACCACCAGGGCCGGCGACCAGGAATCCATGAACCACGAGAGGACCAGGGCCGTCAGGAAGAGGGCGAAAGCCACGGGCACCCCGATCAGGATGAAGCCGAAGAGGGAGGAGAGGAAAAGAGGGATCATGACTGCACCTCCCTGAAGGACCGGATGTCCCCGGCGGTCTTGATCAGGGTCTGGATGAACATCAGCGCGGCGCTCACCGGTCCGATCATGTAGACCCAGCCATAGGGGATGGGAATCGAAGAGGCCACCCACCCGCTGGCCAGCGAATCGATGGCCATGTCCCAGGCGCCCTTGCACATGATCGCCAGGGCCGCCAGCACCAGCACATCGGTCAGGATGGCGAACATCCGGCAGACGCGGGGAGAAAAGACGAGCGGGAGCAGGTCGATGCTCAGGTGGTCGCTCCGGATCATGGCGACGACGGCCCCCACAAAGACGATCCAGATGAGCAGAAACCGGGAGACCTCTTCATACCAGCCCCAGGTGGTGTTCAGGAAGTAGCGGGAAAAGACGTTCCCGAAGACGACCCCTGACATGGCCACCAGCAGGACCGCCACGGTGTAAGACAGAATCTTGTCCATGACCCGGCTGATGACCTCAAACCGGGATGTTGTTGCAACGGTTTCAGAGTCCATGGCGAATTCCTTCCTAATAGTTGCTGCGCACGATTGCGGTGTCAGTCATGATCGGTCACTCCCAGTGCTGAATGTATTTGAGACGCGCTCGGGCTTCGTCCGGGGTGGGGGCCACCACATTGAGGGCCAGTCCCCGGCAGGGCAGGTTCTGCCTGACCAGTTCGAGGTCCTCGATGGTCAGGTCGCCCCAGAGGATGAGGCCGCGCGTTTGCATGATTTTGGCCAGGACCGGCAGCATCTCCTTCACGCCCGGGCCGCTGATGTCCTTGTTGACCTGGATGGCTTTGAGGTTTTCGAGGGTGAGCAGCTCATCCAGGATGAAAAAGCAGTTCGGGTGCAGGTGGACGGCGGTGTGGTCATGGCCTACCAGGATCAGGCGAGCCGAATCGAGGAAGAACTGCCGGTAGAGTTTGGGCGAGAGGATGGACGACAGGTCGTCCTGGAACCAGATGGCCGGGCCGGGGGCCCAGATATGGTAAAACCCCAGGGCCTGGCCCCCGTAGAAAGGCGGGGTGAGACGGCGCTGGGCCTCGATTACGCTTAGGAAGGCCAGGGTCACCCGTTCGATGAGCCGGCGCATCACCTGCGGGTCCGTATCCATCAGGGCCATCACCATCTCCTGCTGACCCAGCAAGGCGCCAAGCATGTCGGTGGGGCCGCGCATGATCGGCATGCCCACCGGGTAACGGCCGCGGCTCTGCTGAATCAGGGACGTGGTGAACTCCAGATATTTTGACAGCCAGGGATTCTGCGGATCGAAACGGACCTTTTCCAGGGCTTCCAAGGGTGAAGAGAGCCAGGGCCTTGAGGTGAAGCTCTCCCGGCCGGCGCGGATGGGGCAGCCGAGAATCGCCTCCATCCAGGGGATGCCGGTGAAGGGCTCGCCGGTCCAGAAGCCGTCCTGGCCGAGCTCCTCGGCCTCCCGGAACAGGCGCTCGTAGTCCGGGAGAAATTCGGACACATTCAACATCTCCGGGGAGATGGGCTTGTCCGGCTCCAGCAGGGGGAGGGAAGCCTGGAATTGGCGTGCGAAGAAGAAGTCACCCACCCGGAAGGAGGCCAGGGGCCGGGGCTGCTTCTCCCGGGCCCAGAAGGCCCGGTGCAGGGCAAGCCTTTCCTCCAGGCCCGCCCGCGCGGGCCGGTCGTCGGTTCGGGTTGCCCCGGGAGCGGCCAGCCCGGCTTCGACCTTGAGGCGCACAATGGTCCTGTCCACGTGTTCCTGCATGATGCTTTCCGCAGTCTGCGCATCGCGGACCCGGATGGCTTCGATGATCAGCCGATGATAGTGCAGGCCGTCCTCCATCCCCAGGGTGGTGACGATATTCTCCATCGAGACTTCAAGAATGCTGCGCAGGACGTTGTTGACCTTGATGATGACGGGATTGCCGGTGGCCTTGGCCAGAACAAGATGGAACTCCAGGTCGGCGCGGGCGAACTCGGCAACATTGTCCCGGACCTGGACCATTTGTTCGTAAGCGGCTTCCATCTCGGCCAGGTCCTGGCCGGTGGCGCGTTCGGCGGCCAGCGCGGCCGCACCCTTCTCGATGATTCGCCGGTATTCGAGAACATGCAGGATGTTGATATCGTCCAGGACCAGCAAGGGGAGGAGGGCATTGAAGTGTACCTGGCCGCTCAGCTCACGGACAAAGGTTCCCTCGCCGTGTCGTGTTTCCAGAATCCCCAGGGAGACCAGATGCTGGATGCCTTCCCGGATGGAGACCCGGCTCACGCCCATGGTTTGGGAGAGTTCTTTTTCGGAGGGAAGCTTGCTCCCCGGCGGCCAGGTGCGGCGGAGAATCTGATCGCGGAGCTGCCAGAAAACCTGGCCACGGACGCTCTCTTTTTTGATGGGTTTGAGCATTTTACCATCCAAAAGTTATTGCGCAAATCGAGGTTGTCTGATATCCTACGTCTTATCGCTTGTCAAGAATTTTTAAAAGCCTTAAGGATTGACAACCGCTTTCATCTGAAGGAGATTAACAATATGAATGATTTGTTGATGGCGTTTTACGGTGATGATTTTACCGGTTCAGCAGACGCGATGGAGGCACTCACTTTGAATGGTGTGCCGACTGTTTTGTTTCTCGACCAGCCTGATCCTGCCTTGCTGAAAAGAAGATTGAAAAACGTTCGGGCCGTGGGCGTAGCCGGAACCAGTCGAACCATGACGCCATCGCAAATGGACGGGGAATTACCCGGGCAGTTTCAAATGCTCAAGGATCTGGGAGCCCCTCTTATCCATTACAAAGTCTGCGCAACTTTTGACTCATCAGCCAGGATCGGCAGTATCGGGCATGCGGCCGATCTTGCGTTCCGCGTGATCAAACCCCCATTCGGGGTCATTGTCCAAGGCGTTCCGGTTATCGGACGCTATGTCGTATTTGGAAATCATTTCACAACGGTAGGGAATAAAACCTATCGTCTTGATCGCCACCCGATGATGAGCAGACATCCGATTACCCCGATGGACGAGGGAGACCTGCGACTGCATTTTGCCAAACAAACGGCGAAAAAAGTCGAACTGATTGATCTGCTGCAGTTAAACAAACCGTTTGATTCGATCTCCAGCCAATTTGACCGGTACATTGACGAAGGAAACGAAATTATCCTTTTTGATACCTTGGAAGAAAAGAATCTTCTCACGATTGGCCGGTTGATCGATCAAAAAATCGGCCCCCAACCGATTTTTGCCATCGGTTCTTCCGGATTGGAGTATGCGATGGCACGCTATTGGCAGTCTGCAGGCATTGTTTCGAAACCGGACCCGATTTCCCCGGCAGGACCGGTGGACCAGCTCATCGTCGTAAGCGGCAGTGCGGCAGACAAGACGGCCGAACAAATCAAATACGCCATGGATCACGGCTTTGAGGGTATCCGGCTGAACACGGATCTGCTCATTGATCATGAAACCGGCCAGGACGAACGGAATCGTGTGATCCAACTCTCCCTGGGATTTCTTCGGGCAGGGAAAAGCATTATCCTCTTCTCCACCGTTGGACCGGATGATCCCTCCATCCGGAAAACCAAAGATAAAATGAAATCTCTGGGTATTGACGTCAATGAAGTCGGAAAACATCTTGGAAAGCAGCAGGGATTCATCCTGCGTGAATTGGTGGAGGTGACGGGACTCAAACGGGTGTGCGTTGCAGGAGGAGACACCTGCAGTTATGTTTTACGGCAAATGGATATAAATTCGCTGGAGCTGCTCATGCCGATTACACCTGCGGCTCCTCTATGTCGTGCATTCTCTGATCATTCAACATTTGAAGGCCTCCAGGTTGCTTCTAAAGGCGGACAAATCGGTGCACCTGAATATTTTATTCAAGTCTTAAACGGACAAAGAGCGAATCTTTAGCGCACCCAATATCTTTACCTGGGCAAAAGAGGCGGTTATCCCCTGAATCCGCCCGCGAGCGCATTCCCCGCGGCTTGCCGCGGGGTAAGCGAGCAAAAATGGAATTGTTTATTCCTCTTAAGGATCGAAGATTCTCCGCAGCTTGCTGCGAAGAGCTTCAATTCGAAACGCGGAAGCCCCCAAAGACGATGAACCATGAGGGCTTCCGCAATGGTTACTTTTTTTGATATCTATCGCTTCAACATGGTTCTGGCATTCTTCAAGGCATCTGCAACTTCCGGTTTATCCTTTGCTATTTCTTCCCAGAGTGGAACCATCCCTTCTTGCCACAGCGCGGCCTCCGCCATCGTGGGTATATGGACCTTTGCCTTTTTCTTGGCCTCTTCCATATCTCCCTTCAGGGTATTCCTGCCGAATTGAACGGTGCTGTTTTCGATCGTCGCGCTGGCATCCGTGATGATCTTTTGCTGGTCCGGCGTCAGTTTCTCAAAGAAACCCTTGTTCATGACGATGAAGGTATGCACCGTCGAAACCGGTGTCATCAAAACGTAGGGGGCCGCTTCGTAAAGCTTCCGGTCCATATAGGACGCAAGCGAATTGATGGCCCCGTTGATCGTGTTGCGCTGCAACCCCAGATAAACCTCGGCTCCGGTCATAAAAGAGGGTCCTGCTCCCCACTTCTTGATGGCCAATGCGTGTTCGGGACTTGCACCCCGGATAATCTGGCCTTTCAGATCTGCCGGCACTTTGACGGGTTTTGTCGAGAGAATGATCTGATCGTCCGGGGAGGGCATGACCACCATGGCCAGGAGCTTGACGCCTTTTCGTTCCGCTGTCTGTTTCCATGCGGTCCCGACCTCCGACTTGTAGATCTTCCATGTTTCATCGAGGCCCTGGAAGAGATAGGGCATCATGAATACCTTCATGGCCGGAACAAGCTGATTCTCAAGGTACATCGTAAATCCGCAGGCAGACTCCAGGGCGCCTGTCTGGACGGCTTTGAGCACTTCATTGTCCCTGAAGAGCTGTGCGGAGTGATATACCTGGACCTTGATCTCCCCCTTCGAGTTCTTCTCGATCAGTTTTGCCCATTCGATATACTGCTGCGTCAGGAAATGGTTCTCCGGTGCGCCCGAGCTGAAACGGATGGTCAGGGGAGCCGCATTTCCATCCACAAAACAAAGACAGACGATCAAGCACGCCGCTAAAACACTGGACAACAGAACCCTTTTTTTCATGCCATGCCTCCTGTTTTTCATGATGATTCATTCCCCATGGCGGGGTATTCCCCGCCGTGCCTGCAATCGGCCTACGCGCCCAGTAAAACAGCCGGAAGCCACAACGTTATCGAAGGGAAGATACAAATAAAGGTCAGAAAGAGCGCCATGATCACGAGAAACGGGATAACGCCCCTTGCGACCTCGGCTGCGGTCGCCCCCCCGATATCCTGAAGAATGAAGAGGTTAATGCCCTCGGGGGGAGAGATCAGCGCAAGCTCACCGACGACAACCTGAACGATTCCAAACCAGATGCCGTTGAAGCCCAGGGCCATGATAATGGGATAGAGTATGGGCACGGTGATGACCATGATGGAAACAGCCTCCAGCGGGCCACCCATGATAATCAGGAAAACAACGATAATCGCGATGTAAGCCCAGTTGGGCAAACCGGCGGAGTTGACCAGGGCGAGAAGCTGCTGGGTGATTTGGGTCATCGTAATGAGATTGCCGGTGATGTTCGCCCCGACAATGATGAGAATAATCATGGCGGATATCTTCCCCGCCTTCATGATACTGGCCATCAGTTGCGTCCAGTTCATCGTACGATACCAGACGGTGCAGAGAAAGATGCTGTACAAGACGGCCACGGCACCGGCCTCGGTCGGTGTAAACAAACCGGAATAGATTCCACCCATAATGATGACGACGACGATCAGCCCCCCCAGCCCTTCCTTGAAAGCATGACGGATCTCGCTGAAGCTTGCCCGCTTGTCTCTTTGAATATTCTTGTCCGTCATTCCCACATATACCATGTAGGCGATAAACATCAGGGACAAAAGGATCCCCGGAATCAGGGCGCCGAGAAAGAGCTTGCCCAGCGACTCGAATGTCAGCGCGGAATACATGATGAGGGCAAGGCTCGGAGGGAAGAGAATGCCGAGGGTGCCCCCGGCCGCGAGGAGTCCTATGGAGGTTTTTCTGCTGTAGCCCCGCTTGGTCATTTCAGGCAGGGCAATGACGCTGACCGCAGCGGCCACGGCCACGCTCGATCCCGTCATGGCGGAAAAAATACCGCAGAAAATGATCGCGGCGATTCCCATCCCCCCGGGGAGGTGGCGCACCAGGGCATTGGAAAAATTAAACATTCTTGGCCCGATATTGCCTGCCTGCAATATGGTGCCGGAGAGAAGAAAAAGAGGAAAGGCAATGATCATGACGCTGTCCGTGGATGCATAGGCCGTCATGGGGACATGAACGAGGGCTTTCGATCCGCCGAGGAGGAAATAGAGGCCGAAGACGCCAAAGAGACCCATCGCATAGGAGACGGGCATGCCGTTGAAAAGCAGGGCGAAGAAAAGGAGCAGCAATCCCAGTCTGGGTTCAATCTTGAGAAGAACGAGACTCAACGCGAGCAATGCGGCAAAGACGACCATAATCATGAGGGCCGCAGGCTTGGCGTCCCGGAGAGAATACCCGTCCGCTGCCTGCCGTTTGTTTCGGAAGAGATCATTTTTCAGAAATTTGAGGAGCTGGATGAACATCAACCCGCCGCCGATCGGCACGAAAACCTGCGGTATCCACAGGGGGATCTGGAGGGTTTGCGTCACCTCCTCCATGACGAGGGAACTTTGTACCATCTTGATGCCATACCAGGTCAGGACGCCGCAATAGACGAGACCCAGCAGGGAAGTGAACAACTCGAGAAAAAAGACGGACTTTTTTGAAACCATGGCGGTGATGAAATCAACCCGGGTGTGCCCTTTTTCCTGGAGGGTGTAGGCAAAGAGCAAAAATGAAGCAACAATGGTAAACAGACCGCTGATCTCCATCACCCATGTTGTGGGACTGCGGAAGACGAAGCGCATGACCACCTCCAGGGTGATCATCACGGCAACACCGAGGAACATCAGGCTTCCCAGCCTGCCCAGATTGGTAATGACCCAGCGAATGAACCCACCCATGTTGACCCCGTCTATTGAACCCATTCGTATCCAATGCCCTGAACAAAAGCGGTTTCATCAACCGCGTGTCGTTTTTTCAAAGAGCTCCCGGCAATAATGGGTCTCGGTTGCCCTCACTTTTTCCAGACCGACAAGATGGTTAAAGTCGGCAAAGGTGATCATCTGATCCATGCAATTGGCGGTTGTGCCCGTCTTCAAGAGGGCCTCCATGGCCGACCGCACCCCGTAAGCTGCGGCATAGAGGGTGGAGAGGGGGAAGGCAACGATGCTGTAACCGATCTCCTGAAGCTCCTGTGCCGTCAGGATGGGGGTTTTGCCGCCCTCGACCATGTTCGCCAGCAGGGGGGCCTTGACCTCTTTGCAGACCCGCCTCATCTCCTTGACCGATGGCGGCGCTTCGATGAAGATGATGTCCGCCCCTGCTTCGGCGTATCGGTTTCCCCTTTCGATGGCATCATCGATTCCGGAAACTGCCAAGGCATCCGTTCTGGCCATGATCATGAGGTCGCCATCCGTCCGCGCATCTACGGCTGCCTTGATTTTGGCGACCATTTCCTCGGTTGAAATGACCTGCTTCCCTTCCATGTGCCCGCACCGTTTGGGGAACGCCTGGTCCTCGATGAAGAGTCCCGCCGCCCCTGCCCTTTCGAACTCTCTCACCGTTCTGGCGACATTCGTCACGTTTCCGTGCCCGGTGTCTCCATCGACGAAGAGAGGGATCTCCACTGCTTCGGCGATGTATCGTGCCTGATTGACCATCTCCGTCATCGTGAGAAGCGACACATCCGGTTTTGCCAGCAGAGAGCCGGAGGCAGGGTAACCGCCAAGGGTAACGGCCTTGAAACCCACCTGTTCCACGATTTTTGCAGAAAGGGCATCGTAAGCGCCGGGCAAAACGAGGATCTCGGCATCCCGCACAAGTTTCTTGAAACGCGTTGTTTTCTTCATCCGATATTTCCCTTCTTCGGTATAACCTCAGGCATATTCAGGAACTGCCGCTACAACATCCCCTGTTTCCGGCGTCGTGGCAAAAGGACGCCGGATCATGCATCCCGTTTCCGCAAAACTTCGCCTCTCATCCACCACCAACATCCGCGCCCTATATCACAATTGCGGAAGAAAAGAGCATTTGAAATTTTATGGCCATTCCCGGGCCGATCTGCTATGAACGACCGCATGAATACAGAGCGGATCCGAATCCCCACCGAGGAGGAATGCGGGCGGCTGATCGCCGGGATGGGGATGCTGGAAAATATTGTGGCCCACTCCCGGCAAGTCTGCCGGGTTTCCCTGCTGATTGTCGATCATCTGCAACCGGACGGTCTGAACCGGGAGCTGATCCTGGCGGCGGCGCTCCTCCATGATATTACGAAGACCCGGAGCTTTCAGACCCTTGAGGACCATGCCGAGACGGGGGCGAAACTGCTCGCGGATCTCGGCTACCCGGAGGTGGGCCGCATTGTCGGCCAGCATGTCCGGCTGGACCGCTATCTGGCCTCCAAGAGCCCGGCGGAGGAGGAGATCGTCAACTACGCGGACAAACGGGTCCTCCATGACCGGATCGTTCCTCTGAGCGAGCGGATGGGGTATATTCTGGAGAAGTACGGCCGGGAGCCGGAGCGGAAAAGGGCGATCCTGCTGCTCTGGGAGAAGACGGAGGCGCTGGAGGCGCGGCTGTTCGCCGGTCTTCCTTTCGCGCCGGACGACATCAATAGGTTCCTCGACGGCTGTTGACCGGGAGCGCAACCCGCAAGCCCCGCCTTTTGGCGGGGATGAGGGGCGCAATTAAATACAGATGGTTTCCTTGCCGGGAAGACCCGCCCTTTGGGCGGGCTGCTTCCAAAACGCCCACCTGCTGCGTTTCCCTCATCCTGCGCCGTTCAACGTACCCAAAAGTATGCCTCACGGCTCAGGATTGGTTCCGCTTCGCTCCACTCAAGAAGCGAATGATCGCCACTTCGTGTCGATGATTCTGCGAATTCGGGGGCCTTGCATTTGGACATTTTTGAACAGCCTACAGAAGAGACGTTTCAACAGTCTCCGGGAAGGATTTCATTTGAGATCTTCCGACCCCTCTCCGGAAACGGATCCACGCCTGCGACCGCGCGCGGCGTCTTCTCCAGCTTCAGGATGTGATGGATGCAGGGGATCATCTCCTCCTCATGGTGCGTGACGTAGATCAGGCCCGTTTCCGTCCCCTCCCCGATTCCTTCCATGAGCGACAGCACCCGTTCCCGGTTGGCGCCGTCCAGCCCCTGGCAGGGTTCATCCAGGATGAGAAGCTCCGGGGATTTGACCATCGCCCGGACGATCAGCGCCAGCCGCTTTTCCCCGTAGGAGAGGCGGGAAAACGGGCGCTCCGCATTGTCTTTCATGCCGAGGATGTTCAGCCATCCGTCCGCGCGGTTCTCCTGCTCCGTATCGGGCCGGCGGTAGAGGCCGATCGAGTCGAAGAAGCCGGAGAGGACGACCTCCCGGACGGAGCCCGGCTTCCGGTACCGGAGCTGAAGTTCGGGAGAGACCACCCCGATCCGTTGCCGGATGGTCCAGATGCTCTCTCCCTCGCCCCGCTTCTTCCCGAAGAGGTAAACCTCATTGGCGTAGACCTGCAGGTTGTCCCCCGTGACCAGGCTCAGAAGGGTCGATTTTCCCGATCCGTTGGGACCCACCACCGCCCAGTTCTCCCCGCGCCGAACGGTCCAGTTCAAGCCGTCCAGCACGACGGACTCCCCGTAGGCCACACGGACATTTCTCATCTCCACGAGCGGATCGCCGAGGGGGCGCGGCGCCTTCCCGGCGTCCCCCTGGGGCGGGCGGAGCGCGGGCAGCGATTTTCCTTTTCCCTGGAAGAGCCTGATCCTCGCGGGCGTCAGAACCTCCTCCCGTCTTCCGGCCCGGGCGACGCGGCCGTTCCGGATCAAAAGAACGTGCGAGATCCCCGGAACAACCTCTTCCGGACGCTGGGCAACGAGCAGGATCTGCGTTCCTTCTCCCATGAGCTTTGTCACGGCTGCGGCCAGAGAACGCCGGCTGCCGGCGTCCAGTCCGGCGAAGGGATCGTCCAGGATCAGCAGCTTCGGCGAGGGGAGCAGTGCCCGGGCGATCAGGAGTTTGCGGATCTCGCCGTTGGAGAGGGTCCGGAAGCCGTGGCTGAGGAGGGGATGAAGGTCCAGCGCGTCCGCAATTCGCTTCAGCGCGGCCGGATCGCCGTCGTTCTCCCGGAGCAGCTCCCCGGCCGTGAGGTCATGCCCTCGGCCGCTGAAAGAACGCGCTTCCTCGCGGCGCTCCTCGCGCGCCAGGAGCTCCTCCTGGAGTTCGAAGGAGACGTAACCGATCCGGCTGCCTTCGGCCTCCGGGTCATGCCGGGTCAGTTTTCCCCGGACATGCGGAACATCGCCGCGGATAGCCCCGGCGAGCGCCGATTTTCCCGATCCGTTGGGTCCCAGGATCGCCCAGTTTTCTCCGCTTTTGATCTCCCAGGATGTTCCGGGGAGAATCATCCGGTCTCCCCGGCGTAGCGTGACGCGCGTAAGCGTGATGAAGGGTTCGTCTTTTCGGTGCGAGCAAGGTTCCAAAGGGTTGTAATCCTCCCGGGCTTCTGATAAAGTGCGCGCCGACCGTTCGGTCTGTGACGAGGCGCCGGCTATGGATAACAGAAAACCAAAAAAATGCCACCCTTTTCCGCAGCAACTTTCCGGACGAATCTGGCTTTCGGGAGACAGGCCGTTCCCGGTCTACCTCGTCCGCGGCGATCGTTGCTCCGCGCTGGTCGAAGCGGGGGTCTCCGCCACGGCCGATGCGGTCCTCCGCGGGCTGGACCGGCTCAATACGACCCCGGATTTCATCGTGATCACGCACCCCCATGCCGATCACATCATGGGTCTTACTCCCCTCCGGGAGAGATATCCCGGCATCCGGGTCCTCACCGGGGAGGGGGCCGCGGCGTTTCTCTCCCATCCGGCCGCGGCGGCGGCGATCGTGGCGGAAGACCGCCACATGGCGGCATACCTCGCGGGGCAGGGATATCCCGTCGGCTGCGCCCCGGTTAAGAAGGCGCCGGACCTTGGGGATGCCCTGATCTGCAAAGACGATGAGGAGCTGGATCTCGGAGGCGTGACGCTCCGTTTCCTGGAAGTCCGGGGACATTCCCCGGGAAACCTGGCCGTCTTCGTTCCCGAGGAGAAGACCTTGCTCGCATCCGACTGTCTCGGCTTCCATTATTCCAGGGACGGGTTCTTCCCGGTTTTTTTTACCGGCTACCGGGAATACATGGCCACGCTGGATCGCCTCGAATCCCTTAGGCCAAAGATCCTCGGCCTGGGGCATCACTGGTTCATAGGGACCAAAGACGCGGCCGAGGCCTTTGTGCTGGCCCGAAGCTCGGCGGCCGGGATCCGGGAGAGGCTCAGAGACGATTCACGGGACGGAGAGACCGTCGTGGCCGGGATCGTAAACGAGTTTTACCGGGATGAACTGACCCTGTACAGCCGGGAGAATATCACAAACTGCTGCCGCCTGCTGCTCAGGCGGAGCCTGGAGGAGGAAAAGGGATGTTGAAGGAACGCGTCGTGTATCTGGATGGGACGTATGCCCCCTGGGATGAGGCGAAGATTCATATGATGAGCCACAGCGTCGGGCGGGGCTCGGCCATCTTCGAGGTGATCGGATTTCACGAGACGGCGGCCGGGCCGGCCGTGTTCCGCCTCGATGAATATGTCGCCCGTTTCCGGAACTCGGCCGCGCTGCTGGACATGGAGCCGCCGCTCTCCGCCGCCGACCTGCAGGAGGCCATCCTGGAGACGATCCGGCGAAACGGACTCAAGCAGGGGATCATCAAGACGATGGGTCTTTACCCTGAGATCGCCTTCAAGATCCTCCCCCCCCGGAAGCGGTTTCAGGTGGCCATCTTCGTGTTCGATCTCGGTGGGGATATCGGCGAACAGGCACAGGCGGGGCAGGGAAGCGTGACGGCCTGCGTTTCGCGGTGGCGGCGGCTCGACCCGCAGACCGTTCCGATCGAGGCCAAGGTGGCGGCCAATTATATAAACGGGATCGTGGCCAGGACGGAGGCGCGGAATCTCGGGTTCGATTATGCGATCCTGCTCGATACGCAAGGTGGTCTCGCCGAGGGGGGAACCGAATCCCTCTTCCTGGTCCGGGAAGGGCGTCTGCTGACATCATCCCTGGGAACGATCCTCAACGGCATCACGCGCAAGACCCTCCTCGATGTGGCGGAGACGATGGGGATCGGGACCTTTGCCGGCCGCCTGGACCCGCAGGCTCTCAATGAGGCGGATGAGCTCTTCTTCTCCGGAACGACCACCAAACTTCTTCCGATCCGGCAGGTGGGAGACCGGGTTCTGCAGGAGGTTCCCGGACCGGTCACGAAAAGGCTCTCCGAACGGATGGAGGCGATCACCTCCGGGCGCGATCCGCAGTTCCGCCACTGGCTCTTTCCCGCCTGACCCTGCCGGATGCGGATCGATCCGGTACCGGTTACACCCGCTTTGGGCGTGGCTGAGATTCGTTTCACTACTCGAGCGTGGGAGTCACGGGATGAAAGGCTATTTCAGTCAGGCGCCGGTCGTTTTCGGAACCGTTGCGCTGTCGCTCGCTGCATGGCTTGCCTATAAAGCCGGCAATCGTCCCGGTCTTTCGCGCTACGCAGATCTCATGTTTGCGCCTGCCGACCATAGCGGCCTGCGTGTGACCTTCTTCGGTGTATCGACACTGCTCTTCGACGACGGCGAGACGGCCATCCTTACCGATGGTTTTTTTACACGGCCGGACGGGAGGACCATACTCATGGGTAAAGTCGCGCCCGACCGTGAACGGATTGCCGAATCTTTGGAGCGCGCCGGCATCAGGAGCCTTGCGGCGGTGATCGTTACCCACTCTCACTATGATCACGCGATGGACTCGCCGGAAGTCGCCATACGTACCGGTGCGCTCGTGGTCGGTTCCGAGTCGACCGCCAATGTCGCCCGCGGCTGGGGTCTCGCCGCCGACCGTATCCGCATCGTTTGCGATGGTGATACCGTGAAATTCGGCCGTTTTCAGATCACGTTTGTTCGATCGAGCCATTCACCCACATTCATGACGCGCGGAGAAATCCGTGAGCCGCTGGTGCCACCGGTCCGGGCCAGCCGGTATAAAGAAGGCGGCAGCTTTTCCGTGCTGATCCGGCACGATGAAAGAACCATGCTTGTGCAAAGCAGCGCCGGCTATGTCGAGGGGGCGTTGCGGGATTGCCGGGCCGATATCGTTTTTCTGGGGGTCGGGGCGCTTGGTAAACGGGATGAGGGCTTCAGGCAGGCTTACTGGTGTGAGTTGGTGACGGCCGTCGGGGCGCGTCGTGTCATCCCGATTCACTGGGATGATTTTACCTTGCCGCTTGCTCAACCCCTGAAACCATTGCCGCGTTTGTTCGACCATTTCGGCGAGACCATGGCGTTTGTCATCGAGCGCGGGCGCCGGGATGGTGTCGATGTGAAGTTGGCTCCCGCATGGGTGAAGATCGACCCCTTTGCCGGACTCGGATCATCATGATTCAAGCGTCCCAAGATACAAAGGAGAGACCGTGATGGACTATTGTAAAGGGAAAATCACAAAGCTGCTGGTCGATTACTTCCGGAATGACTTCCGAAGGATGACCCATGCCTTGGAGGTTTTGAAACATGCCGAACGGATCATGGAGAATACCAAGGGTTACGACCCTGATATCGTCGTTGCCACGGCCCTGTTGCACGATGTCGGCATCAAGCCGTCCGAAGAACTTCTCGGATACAACAATGGGAAAACCCAGGAGAAATATGGCCCTCCGGTTGCGGAAGAATTACTCAAAAGCGTCGATTTTCCTCTTGAAAAAATCACCAAAGTCTCCGAGATCATCGGGAATCACCATTCTCCTTCACGGTATGATTATGTTGAGCTGAAGATTCTCAAGGAGGCCGACCGGATCGTGAACAAGCTGGAAGGCGACTGACAGGACCTGCTGGTGTCAAAGCGATAACGGGGATATCGGTCCAATTGCAGCATCAGGGGTATTGAAAAGTATTAACACGTAATGTTAATTATTGTTTGACAAGATGATGCCATGGAGATATACTTCCGGACAAAGAAGCTGCAAAGGATCTGCTCCGAGGCAAAGGAAATGCGGAAGCTGTATGGAGTGAACGGTTCCGAGAAGCTTCAGCAACGGCTGATGGAATTACGAGCCGCCGATGCATTGTTCGATATGTCCCACCTTCCTCCCACGCGTTGTCATGAGCTGACCGGGAACAGGGCCGGTCAATTTTCGGTCGATTTGGAGCAGCCTTTGCGACTGCTGTTCATTCCGATCAACGATCCGCTTCCACTCCAGGATGATGGCGGAATTGACAGACGACGGGTCACGGAAATCGAAATATTCGAAATAGTAGACACGCATTAAGAAAGTCTGGAAATGAAGCGCAAGAAGAAATACGGATTTACCCCCGATTATGCTGTACCCCCCGGTAAGACGCTCCAGGAGGTCATGGTCTCGCTCGGCATGTCCCAGAGAGAGATGGCGATGCGCACCGGTCTGACCGTTCAGACGCTGATCAGAATCTTCAAGGGAGAGCAACCGATCTCTTATGAAACCGCCAACCGCCTTGAATTGGTGACCGGTGTGCCTGCCCGTTACTGGAACAACCTTGAGCTCCAATATCAGGAGCAGTTGGCCAGGCTTGCGGAGTCAAAGCGATTGCAGTCCGACCCGGATTGGCTGGAGACCATTCCCGTCAAAGAGCTTACGGAACGAGGATATTTAAAACCCGGTCAGGAAAAGGCCGAATTGACCCGGGAAGCGCTGGCTTTTTACGGCGTCGGCAGTGTCAGTGCATGGCATGAGCTCTGGGATGAGCCTGCCGTGGCCGCGCGACGTTCGCAATGTTTCGAGTCGCAACCGGGACCGGCATCCGCCTGGATCAGACAGGGGGAATTGCAAGCCCGGGAAACGGAATGCAAGCCATTCGACCGGGGTCGCTTGCAACAGGCTCTCCAAACGATCCGCGGGCTGACCCGCGTAGAGCCGGAAATCTTTGAACCGGAAATGAAAAAGCTTTGTGCGGAGGCGGGCGTTGCCCTCTCGCTTGTTCGGGAGATGAAGAAAGCGCCCTGGAACGGCGCCACCAAGTGGCTGTCGTCACAAAAGGCCATGATCCTTATCTGTCTCCGAGGGAAAAGCGAGGACAAGTTTTGGTTTTCCTTTTTCCACGAGGCGGGGCATGTGTTACACGACCGAACAAAAGATCTGCTCATCAACGACGGCAGCAACGACGATCCGCGTGAGGAGAGGGCCAACCGGTTTGCCGCCGAATTTCTGATCCCTTCCCGCTACAATGAGGCAATCCGCGCCTGCCGTTCGCGCGATGAGATTGTTAAATTGGCCGACCAACTTGGCATCTCTCCGGGAATCGTCGCCGGACGGTATCAGCACCTGACCAAGAGGTGGAATTATTTTAAAGACCTGATTAGGATGTTCCGATGGAACGAATGAAAAACAATAAAAAACGAATGCCGTCCTGGTCTAATGTGAAAGCTGCCCTTACACGTCTCGATCAGTCGGCTTTGCTCGAATTGATTTCGGACCTGTACCGCTTTTCGAAAGACAACAAGGATTTCATGCATACCCGTTTCTCTGCCGGCGATGACGTCTTGATGCCGTATAAAAAAATCATTAAGGAGTGTATGTATCCCGATGTCCTGAACGGAGAAGTCGAGATCATTCGGGCAAAACGGGCAATCAATGACTATTCCAAGGCGATCAATGATGTAAAAGGCGAAGCCGAATTGCTGACCTATTTTGTGGAATGCGGAAACCAATTCACGCTCGATTATGGCGATATCGACGAAGACTTTTATGATTCCCTGATGGAGGTTTATGGTCAGGCGATCAAGAAAGTTCTCGCCCTTCCCGTGCATGAACAGGGTGATTTTAGGAAAAGATTGAAAAAAATCGTGCTGTCAGCGGAAGGAATGGGATGGGGTTATCATGACGGCCTCTGTGATGAATATTACGGTTCATTTCCTGATGATCAATAGCTGTGCCATCGAAGAGTCGAGGGGGGCGGATGAAAAATCGGAAAATGAAGGCTAACCCAGCCGGGGAGAATGTGGTGGATTACCGGCACAAGAACGTCACGCGGTTGAACATTCCGCCGGCGGGGCTGGAGGCACGAGGGGAGATCGCCCGGGAAAAGCGGATCAAGTGGGCCTATAATCCGCATCTGCCGCCTGCTCTGCGGTTCGATGGAACCGGCAAGTCTGACGACATTTCGGAACTCATTGATGCGGCGGGAAAGCGGAAACTCGAACCGGAGGAGATGAAGCGTCTTCAGGAAGCCTTCCGGAATCACGAGCCGTGGCTGGAGTGGGCGGGGAAGCGCGAGCAGCAGTGGTGCGTGGCCGACCCCGTGGCCCTGCACATCCACGAGCGCATCTCCACACAGGCGATCCTGAAGGTGGCCCGCCGGGAGGACATCCAGCGTGACCTCTTCGCCGACCCGGAGCACGAGTACCGAGAGGCGGTCCAGTTTTACAAGCACCCGATGGACTGGACGAACCGGATGATCCTGGGAGATTCGCTTGCCGTCATGGCGTCGCTTGCCCGGCGCGAGGCCATGGCCGGCAAGGTCCAGATGATCTACATGGATCCGCCCTACGGCATCAAATACGCCAGCAACTTCCAACCCGAGGTCGGCCGCCGCGATGTGAAGGACCGGGACGAGGACCTCACCCGCGAGCCGGAGATGGTCAAGGCCTACCGTGACACCTGGACCCTCGGGGTCCATTCCTACCTCTCCTATCTCCGCGACCGGCTGCTTTTATGCAGGGAACTCCTGGCGGATACGGGGAGTGTATTCGTCCAGATAAACGACGAAAATTTACACCGAGTTCGTTCCTTAATGGACGAGATTTTTGGACCAGACAATCAATGCGCCCTGGTTGCTTATAGAACGACGGGGGGGCAAGAGGCCCGCCTTCTCGGTTCCGTGTGCGATTATCTGCTTTGGTATGCAAAGGATATTGAACGGGTAAAATATCATCAGGTTTTCTTCGAGAAAGTTGGTGATGGTGAAGTTGGCCGGTACAAATGGATCGAGAACTCTGCAACAGGGATGGTCAGAGAAACGACAGATCAAGACTTAGAAAACCTTAACCGACTCCTCCGAGAGCACCACCTTCTGGTGCATGACAACATTACATCGCAAGGTTTGACAAAAGATTCGTCAGGAGAATTTGAGTGGAACGGGCGATTATTCAATCTCCCGAAAAACTCGCACTGGAAAACAACAACAGCAGGTATGAGGCAATTGGCCTATGCAAATCGTCTCATGGCCATTGGAGACACGCTACGCTTCAAAAGATTCCTAAACGACTTTTCGGTTTCACCTATCGATTCGGTATGGGAAGACACAGCAATCAGTGGTTTTGGGAGGAAAAAGCAATTTGTTGTCGAAACGAACGTTAAAGTCATCGAGCGCTGCATGCTCATGACTACCGACCCGGGTGATCTGGTCCTCGATCCCACGTGCGGTTCAGGGACGACGGCCTATGTGGCCGAGCAATGGGGGCGGCGGTGGATCACGCTGGACGTGAGCCGCGTGGCCCTGGCCATCGCTCGGCAGCGGCTCCTGACGGCCAAGTTCGATTACTATCGACTCCGGCCGACGAGCGCCGGGGACGTCCAGCGGAACCCCGACGGTTCCTGGCTGACCGACCCGACCGGTCAGATCCCCGGCTCCTGCACTTTCGACTGCAAGACCGTTCCCCACGTCACCCTGAAGAGCATCGCCCAGAACCCAGCCCTTGATCCGATCTTCGACAAATGGACGCCGATCCTCGCCGAGAAGCTGGGGGCGCTCAACGCGGCCCTCGGGCAGGGCGTCACGAAGGCCCTCCGGCAGAAGCTCCTTGCCAAACTGGAGGACAAACGAAAGCGGGAGGGGAAGCGGGCGGTCACCGACGCCGACGAGCGGCGCTGGCGGCTGCCGGAGAAGGGCTGGCGGGAATGGGAGGTCCCCTTCGACACCGATCCCGACTGGCCGCAGGCCCTGCAGCAGGCCCTGAAGGATTATCGCAACGCTTGGCGTCAGAAGATGGATGATGTCAACGCGTGCATTGCCGCCCGGGCCGACCAGGAGGAGCTGGTGGATCAGCCCTTCCCGGAGCGGAACCGGGTGCGCGTCTCCGGGCCGTTCACGATGGAGGGGGTCATCCCGGCGGAAGAGAGCATCGATGCCGGGGAGCCGGAGGCGTCGCCCATCGGCGGCGCGCCGGAGGAATTGGAGACCTTCGATGCAGGCGGGGGCGCCCTTCGGTCGGAGGCGCAGAACACCGAGGCCTATCTCGACCGGATGACCCGCCTGCTGCGCGGGGATGGCGTCCGTTTTCCCGATAATAAAATTATGAAATTCAAAACGCTGGAGTCCCTGGCTGACGGCTCGACGATCCATGCGAAGGGGATTTGGGGCGAAGGCGAAGAGGAACGGCAGGCGGCGGTGATCTTCGGACCCCAGTATGGCCCACTGACAACGCGGATCGTCGAGGAGGGGATCCGGATCGCCGCCCGGCGCGGATTCGATGATCTGGTCTTCGCCGCCTTCAGCTTTGATGCCCAGGCCCAGGTGACGATCCAGGAGGTGGAGGACCCGGCCGTTAAGCTGCACATGGCCCAGATCCGCCCGGACGTGAACATGGGCGACCTCCTCAAAACCACCGTATCCAGCCAGCTCTTCACGGTCTCCGGCTCGCCGCGGACCCGCCTGGAGCAGGAAGGGGACGGGCAGTACGTCGTCCACATGGAGGGGGTGGACATCTACGACCCGGTGACGAACGCGATCCGCTCGTCGGGGGCGGAGAAGGTTGCCGCGTGGTTTCTCGACAGCGATTACGACGGCCGCTGCTTCTGCGTCCTGCCAGGCCTTCTTCCCGGACCGGAACGCCTGGGAGAAGCTGGGCAAGGCCCTGGGCGGGGCGCTGGACGAGGAGGCCTTCGCGAAGCTCTCCGGCACGGTCTCCCTGCCCTTTACGGCGGGCGACCACAGCCGGATCGCCGTCAAGGTGATCGACCCTCGCGGCAATGAAGTCTTGCGGGTGCACAAGCTGGGGGTGTATGATACGAAGCCATAAAAGGATGGGTATAAAGCATTTGGAAAGATGGTCCATGATTTGAACCATCGTACGGACAGAAAGGTGCGGGAAACATGAAAAGTCAGAGTATTGCCGAATATGTTAAACTGAGCGTTCCCGAACGGATTCAGCTTGTCGAGGACATCTGGGACAGTATAGCCGAGATGCCGGAGGAATTGCCACTTACGGAAGCGCAGCAGGTGGAATTGGACCGTCGCCTTAACGCCTATCGTTTAAATCCCGAGGAAGGATCTCCGTGGGAATACGTCAGAGAGGCCATTCGCCGATCATGAAGCGAACGTTAATTATCCGCCCTGATGCTGAACTGGATATGCGAGAGGCCTATGCCTGGTATGAAAAACAGATGCCGGCCCTGGGCGCCAATTTTCTTCTGCATGTGGATGCTGCGTTGAGGTCTGTTCAGCGGTATCCTTTGCAATATCCTGCCATTCACCGGAACGCCAGGCGCTGTCTGATGCATCGTTTTCCTTATGGCATTATCTATGTAGTCGAAGATAAACGAATTGTCGTTGTGGCTGTCTTTCATGCCAAACGCGACCCGAGTGTTTGGCAAACGAGGGCATGAACAAAATTAAGCCGGGGGAAAAGGCAACATGAAGGTGTCATATGATGCGGATGTAGACGCCGTCTATTTGGAACTGCTCAAATGCGAGCCTGAAGGCGTTATCGAGGTTGCAGAAGGAATCCATATCGATGTGACGTCCGACGGAAGAATCGTGGGCATCGAATTGTTGGATGCTTCAAAAAAGGTATCCCTTGGCAGCTTGTTGACTTATGAAATTGATGCCGATGACATAGGCACGCTCGGTCGTGCCATTGCAGGCTGACAAACGCCAGGCAAAGGAATAATGATGCCGACATCTCCGCCAGACGGCCCTGTCCTCATCCAACCGGTCGAGAGCCCGGTCATCTGCAAGCCGTATTACGAGCCGACCCGGTACTGGGAGTACGATCGGCAGACGGGTCGTGCCGCCCTTCGGGAAGGCCGCCGGCCCGCCGCCTACTGGTACAAATTCGCCGACGCGGACAGCCGTCGCGGTCAGCTTTCGCTGGAGCTGGAGGAGGACAGGCGGGACCTGATCCTGGTGAACAAGCTCCGCGCCGACGTAAAGCGCTGGCGGAACGCAGGCTGGGAGGGGGCGACGAACGTCACCAAGGATCTCCTCCGGCACTGGATGCGGAAGGACCGGCTGCGGCGCTTTTTCTTCTGTCAGATCGAAGCCGCCGAGACGATGATCTTTCTGAATGAAATCAGAGGATATCGTCGCGATGGTCAGCGGGGAAAGCCGCGCTGGAACCCCGAACTCACCGACGCCGATTTCGATCTCCTCTGGAAGATGGCGGACGGGTCGGGGGAGCCCCTGACGAGATTTGCCTGCAAGATGGCCACCGGGAGCGGCAAGACCGTCGTGATGGCGATGATCATCACCTGGGCTTTTTGCAACCGCGCCCGGGTGCCCTCCGATGACCGTTTCCCCAACGCCGTGCTCGTCTGCTGCCCGAATCTGACGATCAAGGAGCGCCTCCAGGTTCTCCGGACGGACGCACGGGGCGATGATTACTACACCCAGTTCGATCTCGTGGCGCCCCCCTACCGTGACCTTCTGCGAACCGGCAAGGTCCTGGTCACGAACTGGCATTTCTTCGCTCCGGAATCCGAACACAGCGAGGGCGGCAAGAGTTACGCCGTCGTGAAGAAAGGCGAGGAGACCGACGAGGCCTTCGCCCGCAACCGCCTGGGCGAGCTTTTCGAGCGCGGGCCGATCATGGTCTTGAACGACGAAGGACATCACGCCTACCGGCCGGCCCCGATCTCCGAGAAGGAGGCGAAGACGACGACCGCCGAGGTGAAGAAGGAGCGGGAGGCCGCCACGATCTGGGTGCAGGGGCTCGACCGGATCGCGAAGGCCTGCGGCATCGGCTTCTGCATGGATCTTTCCGCGACGCCGTTTTATATCAAGGGCAGCGGCTATCCGGAAGGGGAGCCCTTTCCGTGGATTGTCAGCGACTTCGGCCTGGTGGACGCCATCGAAAGCGGGATCACGAAGATCCCCCGCCTGCCGGTCAGCGACACGACGGGGCAGCCCGATCCGAAGTATTTCCGTCTCTGGCGGAACATTACCAAGGACCTGGTTGCGGGCCAGCGGTTGTCTAATAAACGGCCGAAGCCGGAGATCGTCTGGGAGCGGGCGCAGGATGCCTTCGTCCAACTGGCGGGCGAATACCGGAAGGCCTTTGCGGCGATCGAGGAGGCAAGTGATACAGCCCTGAAGGCACCGCCGGTCATGATCGTCGTTTGCGATAACACGGACATTGCCCAACTCTTCTTCGAGAACATTTCCGGCCAGGCGGATGTGGAGGAGATTCCGGAGGAGACCGAAGAGGGGGAAGAGGAACCGAAGGCCAGACGGAAGAGTGCCAAAACGCGTGTGACCTACGGGGCGAACAAGACCGTTTTCCCGGAGCTGTTCCTGAACGGTCCGGGGCGGCTCTGGACGATCCGCATCGACAGCCGGAGGCTGGAGAAGGTGGAAAGCGAAGATCCGGACGCCACCCGTGACGAGGCGGCCAAGGAACTCCGCGAGATCGTTAACACCGTGGGGAAGCCCGGAAAGCCCGGACGGGATGTGCGCTGCGTGGTTTCCGTTTCCATGCTGACGGAAGGATGGGACGCAAACAACGTGACCCATATCCTGGGAATCCGCGCCTTCGGGAGCCAGCTCCTCTGCGAGCAGGTCGTGGGGCGGGGGCTCAGGAGGATGAACTACACACCCGATCCGCAGACGGAACTCCTCCCGGAGGAGTACGTGGATGTCTATGGTATCCCCTTCTCGGTGATTCCTTACAAGGGCAAGCCTTCCCGAACCCCGCCCGACCGGCCTGTCAACCACGTGTATGCCCTCCAGGAGCGGGCGGCTTGCGAGATCCGTTTCCCTAATGTCGAGGGCTATGTCTATGCCCTGCGAAAGCCGTCGATTACGGCCGATTTCAGCAAATTGGAGCGTCTGATTGTCGAGCCGGAGAAAACGCCCACGGCCACGTTCGTCCGGATCGTGGCGGACCACCTGGAAGGCGGCGCTTACGGCGGCGGGATCGGAGGATATGAGGTGCACAACCGGGGAGAGTTCTACGCCCGGAACCACCTCCAGCAGATCGAGTTCGAAATCGCGCGGCAGATCGTTGCGGCACTGGTGGGCGAAGGGGAGCAGGCGCCCGTGCGCGGAAGTGCACGAATGCGGGGCCTTGCCCGGCACGAGCTTTTCCCCCAGGTCCTCAAACTGGTCCGCCGATACGTCGCCGAAAAGGTGAACTTCCGGGAGCAGCACCCCTGTGAACTTGGTCTGGAAAAATATGTTCGTCGGATCAAGGAGTTGCTGCTGGATGCCATTGTTCCCAACGAACAGGAGGGCGAGACGCCGCTCCTGCCCATCCTGAACCGGTACAAGCCTATCGGATCAACGGCCGATGTGGACTTCACGACCAAACGGAATGTCCACAGCACGCAACGCTCCCATGTCAACGCCGTTGTTCTGGACAGTACCTGGGAGCAGACTGCCGCCTTCTACCTGGAGATGCAGACGGACCATGTTTTCAGTTACGTGAGAAATGACCGGCCGTTTCTGCTGATCCCCTACGAATACGAAGGCGCCCAACACCATTTTGAGCCGGACTACGTTGTCCGCCTCCGGAATGGCCAAACGCTCATTCTGGAGATGAAGGGCGAAGAGGATGACCAGGATCGTCAGAAATACCAAGCTGCCCGCCGCTGGGTCACGGCGGTGAACCATTGGGGTAGGCTGGGTGCATGGGATTTTGCCGTCTGCCGCGATCCGCAGATGCTGCCCCGGCTTGTAGAAGAACCTGATTGAAGTTCACGAGATAGATACAGCCCTTCCTAATGGATGCCATCCGTCAGTGTCCCTTCCAGATCATTGTAGTGTTCCTGGATTTCCTCGGCCGCAGCCCGGTATTCGGCGGCAAGCTGTTCTTTGTTCCCGTCAAGGGATTTATACTCCTCCGCCAGGAAGAGGGGGAGGCCCAGGTGCCGGCGGCGGGTCTCGCCGTAGAGTTGCGTCTGTTCGCGGACGGTCGGCGTTCCGCGGCGGCCTTTGCCCCGGATCTCGAGGGGGTGGGAGGCGCCGAGGTGGAGGGTGTGCTTGCCGTATTTGCCGCTGAGGGTATCGACCGCCTCGTAGAGCTCCCGGATCTTCTCCGCCCGGAGGGGGTCTTCGAAGAGGGAGTACTGGATCTGCGTGTCCTGGACAAGGTCCATCAGGACGACGCCGGTCGCCCGGTAGAGCTCATAGCGCTTGTACATCCCGTTGAACAGGCCGCGGAGCAGCTCCGAGAGCTCCAGCGGGAGGGAGGAGGGGCGGTTGAGTTTCGCCTCCCGCCCCTCCGTGTCGAAGTTCTGCCTCTTCAGGAAGGCGGCGATCCGCCGGGGGGCGAGGCCGTAGCGCCGCGCCTTGATGCAGGCCGACTCCAGATTCCGCAGCAGGTGGGCGAAGAGGTAATCCCGGTCGGAACTCGGCGGGGCGAAGGTTTTCGTCTTGCTGATGGAGGTATAGACGCTCTTCTCCTCCGGCAGGACGGGATAGACCGACTCCCCCCGGAGCTCTTGCCAGATCTCAACCCCCGGCTTCGTGAACCTCTCCCGGACCGTCTTCTCGGGAAGGCGGGCGAACTCCAGCGCGGTCTTGACGCCCATCTTGGCGAGGTAGTCCGTCGTCGCCGGGCCGATCCCCCAGACCTTCTCCGTGGGCAGCGTCTCCAGATAGGCGGCGATGGCCCTCCCGGGGATCACGGTGAAACCCATGGGCTTCCGGTGCTTGGAGGCGACCTTGGCGAGGACCTTCGTGATGCTGAGGCCTACGGAGACGGTGATCCCCAGCTCCCGTCCGATCTGGGTCTGGATCATCAGGGAGATGGATTCGTAGGAGGCCCGGAGGGCCCGCCTCATTCCGGTCAGGTCGGCGAAGGCCTCGTCGATGGAGTACTCCTCCACCTGGGGGGTGAAGCGGCGCATGATGTTGAACATCCGCCGGGAGAAGAGGCTGTAGGTCTCGTAGTCGGAGGGGAGGACGATCAGCGAAGGACAGATCCGCTTCGCCTCTGAGAGGGCGACCCCCCGTTTGATCCCCAGCCCTTTGGCCGCGTAGCTCGCGCAGGCGACGATCCCCCGCTCGCCCCCCGTGATGAGCGGTTTCCCCTTCAGTTTCGGATGGATCGCCTCCTCACAGGAGGTGAAGAAGGCGTCCCCGTCGACGTGGAGGATCGCCCGCGGCCAGTTGTGGAGGCTGAAAATGGTCTCATTCATGGCGCTGCCTGTTCCGAACAAAAAACCGCTTGCCTTTTCCCGACTTCAGGTATAATAGAACCATCGTTCTATTGTCAAGGGATTTTTCAAAGCCGGGGAGGGTTTGCAAAAAGTCGGCAAGTCGTCATTGACAGCGCAGGGGAAAAGAGGTTAGTTTACCGCCGGTATGCGGCATTTTCCACCCGGTTCCGCTTGAGAAGATGGTTGTCAAGAGGTGTCTCCTGAGCGAAAGATGGATCAAGATATTGGCCACCGGTTTCGGGAGCGGGCTTGCGCCCCTGGTGCCGGGGACGGCGGGAACGCTGGTCGGCATCCCGCTGTATTGGGTCTTTTCGGTCCTCCCGTGGCCGATCTGGCTGATCACGGTTCTGGCCTTCACCTGCCTCGCCTGGTATGTCTCGGATGAGGCGGAGAGGCTTTTCGGCCGGAAGGATGCCCAGTGCATCGTGATCGACGAGATGGCCGGTCTCCAGTGGACCCTCTTTTTGGTTTCGCCGACGGTTCCCCATATCGCCCTGGGCTTTGTGCTGTTCCGGCTGTTCGATATCGTGAAGCCCTTTCCGGCGCGGCTCTTTCAGGATAAACTCCCGGGAGGTCTGGGGGTGGTGGCGGATGATCTGGCGGCAGGCGTCTACGGCAACCTGGCGCTCCAGATCCTGATCCACGGGCTGGGGATATGAGAACGGGGGTGCAAAGGCGCGCCCCGCGTAAAAAACGGATATAACGGATATAGAGGTATTGCATGAAAATCGGCATATTGACGATCGGAAACGAATTAACGACTGGCCGGATCCAGGATACGAATTCCGCCATGATTTCCCGCGCCATGCAGGAGCAGGGATGGGCGGTCGCGGGGATGATCTCCGTGGGGGATGAGGACGGCGCCATCCATGATGCGCTTGCCCATCTGCTGGCGCGTGTTGATGCGGTGATCGTGACCGGGGGGCTTGGCCCCACGGCCGACGACATTACGACGGCGGCCCTGGCCAAGGCCTTCGGCCTGGGGCTGTACAGCGATCCCATCGTCCTCGCACATGTCCGGGGTATTTTTGAAGCACGAGGGCTCCGCTGGACGGAGAACAACGCCAAGCAGGCCATCTTCCCGGAGGGGGCGGAGATCATCGCCAACCCGGCGGGGACGGCAGCCGGCTTCGCGCTGCGGCGGGCGGGCAAGATCGTTGCGGTCATCCCGGGTGTCCCCGCCGAGGCGCGGCGGATGCTCTTCGAGGGGGTGATCCCTCTTTTCCGGAAGGCGTTTCCGGAGGCCGCCCTCCACGTGGAGACGTTTACCTTCAAGCTCTTCGGCCTCCCGGAGGCGGCGGTGGACGAGGCAATGGCCGATGCGGATCTCGCAGGCCTCGGAGTCGGGATCGGCTTCTACCCGAATTTTCCGGAAAACCACCTCGTTCTGACGGCGCGGGAGGCCTCTGCCGACGTGGCCGGGGAGAAACTCCGCGAGGCGAGGGCGATGGTCGAGGCGAGGCTTGCCAAGCACATCTTCGCGCGGGGCGAGGAGACGCTTGCGGGAAATGTTGCCCTGCGGATGATCGGGAAGAACCTTACGCTTGCCGTGGCCGAGTCCTGTACGGGCGGCCTGATCACGGATCGCCTCACGGACATTCCCGGAAGTTCCGCCTTTCTCGAACGTGGGGTCGTGACCTACAGCAACGCGGCCAAGACCGACCTCCTCGGCGTTCCGGAGACGGTGATCCGCGACCACGGTGCGGTCAGCGCCGAAACGGCGCGTCTCATGGCGGAAGGGGTCAGGAAGTTGGCCGGAACCGGTCTGGGCCTCGCCGTGACGGGAGTTGCCGGACCCTCCGGCGGGACGGAGGCGAAGCCGGTGGGGACGGTCTTCATCGCGCTCGCCGATGGGGGGAAGACCATCTGCCGTCCCTACACGTCCCGCTGGGATCGGCGGCGGAACAAGGTTTTTGCCTCGCAGGCCGCGCTGCTGATGCTCTGGCGATACCTCCTGGGGGAGTTGCGCGATGACGGATGAACGGACGATCCGCTCCTTTCTGGCCCTCGATCCGCCGGAGGAGATCCTCCGGGAGATCGGGCGGGTTCAGGATAAGTTGCGGAGACTGATCCATGGGGATGTCCGCTGGGTCCGGCCGGAGTCGATCCACCTGACCCTGAAATTCTTCGGCGATATTCGGGAATGTGATGTCGCGAATATCTCGGCCGTCGCGGGGAAGGCCGCGGCGAGGGTCGGGTCGCTGGATCTTACGATCGGCGGCGCAGGGGTTTTCCCCGATCCGCATCGGCCCCGGATCATCTGGCTGGGGATGAGCGGCGATGTGGCGCGGCTTACGACCTTTCAGCAAGGGATGGAGCGGGCGCTCCGGGAAATCGGTTTTCCCGAGGAGGAGCGGCCCTTCCGGCCGCATCTTACCCTCGGGCGGATCAAGACCCCGAAGGGGCTGACCGGTCTTGCGGAGGCGCTCAAAAAAGGAGAAACGGTTACGGCGGGCCGGTTTACCGCATCCGGTCTTTGCCTGTTCAAAAGCGATCTGACGCCCCGGGGGGCTGTCTATTCAAGGCTCGCTGGGTATTCCTTTGCGGGACAGGAGGGGGCGTAAGGCCCGAAGATAATGGCAAAATCAAAACAACAGCATGAACCAGGGACCGGGGTGAAGGAGGTGTCTATGGGAGCGGATACGGAAAGGGCAAGGGCGGTTGATCTGGCCATCACGCAGATTGAGAGGCAGTTCGGGAAGGGTGCGATCATGAGGCTGGGCGGGGGGGAGGTGATCTCCGACATCCCCGCGATCTCCACGGGGTCGATCAGTCTCGACATTGCACTCGGCACCGGTGGGGTTCCGCGGGGGAGGATCATCGAGATCTTCGGCCCTGAATCGGGCGGAAAGACGACCCTGGCCCTCCACATCGTTGCGGAGGCGCAGAAACTCGGGGGGCTCGCGGCCTTCATCGACGCCGAGCATGCCCTCGATGTCACCTACGCGCGGAAGATCGGCGTCAACACGGATGACCTCCTGATTTCCCAGCCGGACACGGGGGAGCAGGCGCTCGAAATCTGCGAGACCCTCGTCCGGAGCGGGGCCCTGGACGTCCTCGTGGTCGATTCCGTGGCCGCCCTCGTCCCCAAGGCCGAGATCGAGGGGGAGATGGGGGACGCCCAGATGGGGCTCCAGGCGCGCCTGATGTCGCAGGCCCTTCGGAAGCTGACGGGGAGCATCAGCAAGTCGAAGACGACCGTGGTCTTCATCAACCAGCTCCGGATGAAGATCGGCGTCTTCTTCGGCAATCCCGAGACGACGACGGGAGGCAACGCGCTCAAGTTCTATGCGACGATGCGTCTCGACATCCGGAAGGTGAACGCCATCAAGCTGGGCCAGGATGTGATCGGTTTCAGGACCAAGGTCAAGGTCGTCAAGAACAAGGTCGCCCCGCCGTTTCGGGAAACGGAATTCGACATCATCTTCGGCGAGGGGATTTCGAAGGAGGGCGATGTCCTCGACCTCGCGGCCGACAAGGGGATCATCGAGAAGAGCGGCGCCTGGTACTCCTACAAGGGGGAGCGCCTCGGTCAGGGACGGGACAACACCCGGATCTTCCTGAAGGAAAACGGAGAGATCCTGGCGCAGGTCGAGGCGGAGGTCCGCGAGAAGCTCGGCATCAAGCCGAAGACCGCCGTGGTCAGGGAAGAATCGAAATAGCGCATGAACGAGGACCGCGAGCTCGGCCGGGCTGAGGGAAAGGCCTTCCGCCTGCTGGCCCTCCGGGCGCACAGCGAAAAGGAATTGCGGCTAAAACTGCACGCGGGCGGTTTCGCGGATGAGGTGGTGGGTCGGGTGATTCTGCGGTGCCGGGAACTCGGCTACCTCAACGACGAGGCCTTCGCGAGGCAGCGCGCACGGATGCTCGCGGTCGGCCGTCTCGCCGGAGACCGGCGGATCACCCTCGATCTCCGGGAGCGGGGGATCGACGCGGGGCTTGCGGCGCAGGCGATCGCGGAGGTCCGCGGGGAGCTCGGCGAAGCGGAGGCCGCGGAACGGCTGCTCCGGAGGAAGACCCGGGGAAGGCCGGTTGCGGCGCTGACCGAACGGGAAAAGGCCAGGCTGGCCAGAGGCCTGATGGGGAAGGGATTTTCCACGGGCCTCATCTTGAAGACACTGAAAAAAACAGAGGAGGAAGGGTTCCATGGCGATGACGGGGAGTGAGATCCGGGAGCGTTTCTTGAAATATTTCGAGGGAAAGGGTCATACGCGGGTGGCGAGTTCATCCCTCGTTCCCAAGGACGACCCGACACTCCTTTTCACCAATTCGGGGATGGTGCAGTTCAAGAACTGTTTCCTGGGGCTGGAGGACCGGGGATACCGGCGGGCGGCGACCTCCCAGAAGAGCGTCCGGGCCGGGGGAAAGCACAACGACCTGGAGAACGTCGGCGTCACGGCGCGCCACCACACCTTCTTCGAGATGCTGGGGAATTTTTCCTTCGGGGATTATTTCAAAAAGGAGGCTATCGGCTGGGCGTGGGAGTACCTCACCGTGACCATGGGGCTGCCGAAGGAGAAACTCTGGATCACGATTTTTACGGACGACGATGAGGCCTTCCGGATCTGGCACGAGGAGGCGGGTGTGCCGGCGGAGCGGATCGTCCGGATGGGGGAGAAGAGCAACTTCTGGATGATGGGGGAGACCGGTCCCTGCGGCCCCTGCTCGGAGATCCTCTACGACCAGGGGGAGGGGACGGGCTGCGGAAAGTCGACATGCGACGTGCACTGCGAATGCGACCGCCACCTCGAGATCTGGAACCTCGTCTTCACCCAGTTCGACCGCGACGCCTCCGGGAAGCTGAACCCCCTGCCGAAGCCGAACATCGACACGGGGATGGGGCTGGAGCGTCTAACCGCTGTGGTCCAGGGGGTGACGAGCAACTACGAATCCGACCTCTTCACGGGAATCATCCGCTTCATCGAGAAGATCAGCGGCCGGACCTACGGGAAAAACGGGGAAGACGATGTCTCCATCCGCGTGATCGCCGACCACAGCCGTTCCGTGACCTTCCTCGTCGGCGACGGCGTTCTGCCCAGTAACGAGGGGCGCGGCTACGTGCTCAGGCGGATCCTCCGGAGGGCGGCGCGCCACGGGAAGCTCCTCGGCATGAACCGCCCCTTCCTCAACGAGGTGTGCGGGGTTGTGATCGACGAGATGAAGGGGGCCTACCCGGAGATGGTCGACAAGGCCTCCTTTATCCGGAAGGTCGTCGAGAGCGAGGAAGAGCGTTTCATCGACACCTTGGACGCGGGTCTCAAGATCCTCCAGGAGGAGGTGACCGCGCTGAAGGCGGCCGGGGGGGAGGTGATCCCCGGCGAGGTGGTCTTCAAACTCTACGACACATTCGGCTTTCCGACCGACCTCACGGCGGACATCGTCCGGAAGGATCGACTCTCCCTCGACATGGAGGGATTTGAAAAAGCGATGGCCAGCCAGCGGGAAAAGGCGCGCGAATCCTGGAAGGGGAGCGGCCAGGAGGCGATCTCCGAGGTCTATCACCGCCTTTCGGTCGACGAGGGGGTTATCACAAAATTTATCGGATATGAGGGGGTAACGAAGGGGATCTCGAAGGTGACGGCGCTCCTGAAGGACGGCCGGCCCGTGGAGGAGATTGCGGAGGGCGACGAGGCGGAGGTGATCGTCGCCGAGACCCCCTTCTATGGAGAGATCGGCGGCCAGGTGGGCGATACCGGCATGATCGAAGGCGACAGCTTTCTCTTCGTTGTCACGGATACGAAGCGTCCCCTCGACAACCTGATCGCGCATGTGGGCAAACTCCAAAGCGGAAAGATCCGCAAGGGGGATTCGGTCGGTCTACAGGTGTTCGACGAGACACGCCGGGCGACCGAGGCCAACCATTCCGGTACCCACCTCCTCCAGGCCGCGCTGAAGGCGGTCCTCGGGGAGCATGTCAAGCAGTCCGGGTCGCTCGTGAACGCCGAACGTCTCCGCTTCGATTTCACCCATTTTTCCCGCATTGAAGAGGAGGAGATGGCGCGGATCGAGAGCGAGGCCAACCGGATGATCCGGGCGAACGTCCCCGTAGAGACCATTGTGCTGCCGCTCGATGAGGCGGTGAAAACCGGGGCCACGGCGGTCTTCGATGAGAAGTACGGGGAGACGGTCCGCGTCGTCGGGATGGTCGGATTCAGCCGGGAGCTCTGCGGTGGGACCCATGTGAAAAGGACCGGCGACATCGGCTTTTTGAAGATTGTCCATGAATCGGCCGTGGCCGCCGGGGTCCGCCGGATCGAGGCGGTCACGGGGAAAACGGCGGTCGCCCATGTGCGACGTCTGGAGGACGAACTCCGAAAGACGGCCGGACTGCTGAAGATCGGCCTGCTGGAAACATCGGACAGAACGGAAAAGCTTCTCCGGCGGGAACGGGAGCTGGAGAGGGAGATCGAGGCGCTCAAGGGCAAACTGGCGTCGAAGGATTCCGGTGATCTGATGGGACGCGTCCGGCAGATCAACGGGGTTGCGGTCCTCGCGACTGTCGTGGAGGCCTCCGACGTCAAGACCCTCCGCGATTTCGGCGACAAGCTCCGCGACCGGCTCCGCTCCGGGATCATCCTCCTCGGGAGCCGGGCGGACGGGAAGGCGATGCTCCTCTGCCTGGTGACCAAGGATTTGACGGATCGGTACCACGCCGGAAACATCATCAAAGTCATCGCCCCGCTCGTCGGCGGGAGCGGAGGCGGCCGTCCCGACATGGCCCAGGCGGGCGGTCCGAAGCCGGAACTCCTGGAGCAGGCCTTGGAGAAACTACCCGATCTGCTTTAAACATCCACAGAACCCCGGAAGGTCCGCTTCCGGGGTTCTGTGGATCATCCGGTTCAGGGCAAGGGGTTTTTCCGGATCATGGATCATTGATCGTTGATATCTGCCCGATCCGGCCGTCCCGCATCTCGAGCATCCGGCCGGCCTGCCTGGCCAATTCCGGATTGTGCGTCACCATGACGATGGTGAGGCCGGTGTTTTGGTTGAGGTCTTTGAGGACCTGTACGATCTCCACGGATCGTTTCGTATCGAGGTTTCCCGTCGGCTCATCGGCCAGGAGCACTTCCGGCCGGTTCACCATGGCCCGGGCGATCGCTACCCGCTGCATCTCGCCGCCCGAGATCTGGCCCGGAAGGTAATCTTTGCGGTGATCCATTCCCAGAAGCTTCAGCAGCCTGGCCGCCTCGTTCTCCGTACCGGGCTTCCGGTAAAATGTCAGCGGCAGCATCACGTTTTCCATCACGGTCAGCGTGGGGATGAGATAGAAATTCTGAAAGATGTAACCGAAGGTCTCCCGTCGGATTTTCGTCAGCGCCCTTTCCGAAAGGCGTTTCCCGCTGCCGAAGATCGGCCGGCCCCCCAGAGCCAGCTCCCCACGTGTCGGGTTGTCGAGGCAGCCCAGCAGATTGGTCAGCGTTGTTTTACCGGATCCAGAGGGACCGATGACCGAGATGAAATCCCCCTTGTCGATGCAAAGGGAAACATCGTTGACCGAGATGACCTCCTCGGCGCCCCGGGTGTAGACCTTTGTGAGATTTTTGGTCTCGATTGCGATCACTTTTGGATTCATCGGCCGGTCTCCTCTCGGATCGCCTCCAGCGGTCGGATCCGCCCGGCCCTCCAGGCGGGATAAATACCGCTGAGCAGGCCGATGCAAAGGATTCCGACCAGCGTGACGAGGATCAGCTTCGTATCGATCATCACGAGCCCCCCGCCCGGGGCGTAGGGCAGCAGGCGGCGCATGGCCACGTCCGTGACCTTGGAGAGGAACAGGGCCAGGATGATCCCGAGGACGCCTCCGGTCGTGCAGAGGAGCAGGGTTTCGATCCAGATCAGTTGGAAGATGTCCCACGGCATGGCGCCGATCGTCTTTAGGATGCCGATCTCCTGGAACCGTTCCCATACCGATGTGAGGATCGTGTTGATGACCCCGACCATCGCGATCATGATGGCGATCAGCGCGATCGACAGCACCATGACCTTCGCCGTGGAGATCAGCTTCATGATGGTCTCCTTGACCTGCGCGAGGCTCACGATCTGGACGTCGGGAAGCTGGTAGAGCTTTTCCTCGAGGCGGGTGCTGTCCACCCCCTTTTTCAATTTGAGGCCGATCGTGGTGATTTCATCGGGTGTGCCGAAAACCTTCTGCAGGGTCTTCAAGGGGACGAAGATCGTCCCGTCGTCCTGGGTGCCCGTTCTCTCCAGGATGCCCACGACCTTGAACTGGACGTTTTTCTCCGGCATGAGGATCTTGTCGCCCACCTCCCGCTGTTCAAGCTCGGCCGCCTCATAACCCATGACCGTCTCATAGGCGTTCGGATCGGTAAACCACCCCCCCTGTTTGAACTTGAGAAAGGGTTTCAATTCGGAGAAGCTCTTGGCGTCCACACCGAAGTATCCTGCGATCCCGCCGCTTTCCCCCTTGTTCGGATCGAAGACGGCCGACATCAGGATGGGGGTGAGCTGCTGTACCTCCGGCTCCTTGGCGATGTCCGCCATGATGGACTCCTTCATATACCGGAGCCCCGTCCCTCCCTTGAGCATCAGCGTGGCCGCCTCATACGGGCACCCCTTGGCCATGACCATAATCTGAAAACCCATGTTGTCGATATCCTTGTTGAGCGAGGCCTCGTATCCCTGGTTGAACCCCAGCAGGCTTACCAGCACCCAGGATGAAAGGGCGATGCCGACCAGGGTCAGGAGGCTGCGGACTTTTTTCCGCAGCAGGTTTTTATAGGCCACCTGAAATTTCGTGATCATTTTTTGAGCGCCTCCTGAGGTGATGGTGCCGGCGGTGCGGAATAGACAAACTCGTCCATAAGGATGAGGTTCTTTTTCGTGGCCCGGAGCGCGGCCCGGAAATCATCCTCGGCCTCCGGCGCCGGATTCTTGATCGCCTCGACCTTCCCCGAGGCCTTTCCCGTCACCACGTCATAGTGGTCGAAGTCCTTGAGGGTCAGCCCCGCAAACTGCTTCCCGAATTTCGCATCACGGAGTTTCCCGGCGTACTGGCTGGTCATCTTCTGGATGTAGAAGCCCTTCATCGTCCCCTCGATGTTGAGCACGACGAAGACCTGGATGCCCCCGAACTGGCCCTTCTGGTTGACCCCGTGGATGTAGCCGACCTTCTGCTTGTTCGTGTATATTTCGTAGATCGTATAGGGGACGTCGATGGTTTCGTAGAGACCCCGGAATTTGTCCCCGAGTCGCCTTTCCACCGTCGCCAGGAGCGGTTGCCCACCCTTCTTCAGGATCGAGGTGTAGATCGTCTTGTAGCTGGTGGATTCCGGGAAGAGCCTGGCCACGTCACGATCGGGATCGTTCAGATCGCAACCCACGGCGCCCCAGGCCGGTGCGTACCCGGCAAGGACCAGGAGGAAGGACAGCAACATCGCCAGCCTCTTTCCCAAAGAGCCTTTGGCGGTTTTGCAGATGTCCAACGGTTGAAGTAAATGTGTTTTCATATCGGCAGATAGTAGTACAATTGCAGCAGAACCCTGTTGTCATCCTTGTTGTGATCGTAGGTATATCCCAGGCGGAGAGTCAGATTTGACGTGACCTGGCTCGAAAGACAAAGGGCCGCCTCGTAATCGTATTCCTCACCGAACTTCCAGTAGGTCGGCTGCGCCTCGATTTTGAGCCGCCCCTCCTGGTCCACGTTGACGCCGAACCGGTAGGAGATGGCCAACGTATCCTGATCGAGCCACTTTCCGGCGTAGACGTCGAACCGGTGTTCGAGATTGTTCCTGAGAATGGTCAGGTCGAGACCGGCCAACCTCATCGCCTTGGGTTCCGGGTCCCGGAGTCGGTAGCCCATGGTATCGAGCGTGTTGCCGTAGCCCATGGAAAAGCCAAGGTTGAAGTTGTCCTGGCTCTGTACGCCGTAGGAGATCCGGGCGGCGGTCATGTAATTGCCCTTCGTGACCAATTCGCTGTCGACAAACAGCGGCATCCCAGTGCCGGTGGTGAGGGAGGCCGAAACGTCTCCCCACGAGAAGTCCCGGTAGAGTCCTGCGCCCCAGTCGCGGTCGTATCCGAACCCCTGGATGGCGAGGGTCCGCAAGATCAGGCCGTGGCTGTCGAAATAGGACGAAAGGCCGAAAGCGGGACGGTTGTGTCCGACCCAGAGGTAGCTCAGGGGGGTTTTTACCTTCATATAGGCGTTGTAGATTTGGGGCTCCAGGGTGAAGGTGTGGCGATTCTCCCGGCTGCCGTAATCGGTACCGCGCGGGTTGTCCTCCGTCAGGGCAAGCCTGGCCTGGAGGGCAAACGTTGCCACGTCCCCGGTCTCGCCCGAAATCCGCTGCAGGTAATCGAAGCCCACGGAAGATTTTTGCATCTCGGCATCCGGGTTCTGGGAATAGGTGATCGGCCTTCTGACCTCGGAGGAATAGCCGGCGATCCCCTGGGCTTCGAAGAAGAGGAGGTGGTCGGCATCGGCCGCGCCGGCGACCAGGGAAAAAAAGAGGCCGATGGCGCCTGCGAAAATGGTTTTATACATTGAAGTTGTATCGTCCCCTGAAGATGACTTTCCCGTCTTTGATGACGGTGAACTTTACTTCCCAATCACCGGGCATGACAATCGAGATCGGCAAAAGATAATCCCCCTTGTTGGAAAGTGAAAAGGCGCGGTCTCCCGTTGCATGGGCGCCTCTCATGGACGGCATGTCGGCATCGGCCCTCACCATAAGCGAGGTGTTTTTTTTGTCTCCCCCGGTGAAGATCTCGACCTTCATGATCGCCGTGCCCATCTTCGGTTGCCTGTCGAAGCCGTAGATCAGGTAGTAGCCGTTTCCGATCGGGACCTTTTTGCCGGGGGATGGCATGGGGGGAAACTCCGGCATGGCTGCGGCGCCGATGGCTGTCATCGGGTGGACCATTTTCCCCTGGGTGTCCGCGCTGTCAACGGATAACGGGGGGAGAAATAAAAACCCCGAGAGGAGAACAAAGACGAGATATCTTTTCATGCCGGTTGCAACCTCCATTTCTTGCAGATGGTATGGGTCTGGTAACATGCCGTACGAAGCCACGATCAGCGGAAATGGTAAATACAACCCCTATAGATTTATATCATGGCTATTATGCATATGAAAGTAAAGAGGTGCGTTATGATAGTAAAACAGGAGGATAAAATGAGTGCGAAGCCACAGGAGACCGATGGCGTGTTTCATCCCGGCCTTCCCGGAGGGAAAGGGGTGATGATTCCCCGCAAAGGTGCTCTCCCTTTTGCACCGGTTCGCGGGGAGGGGCAAAGCGGGCCGGGACGGGCGTCCCGCCCCGGACGGATCGCGGCGGAAGCAAGTCCTAACCGCCGATTTTGGCCAGAACGCCCCGGGCGAACTCCTTCCCGTCGGTCAGATCCATCTCGCTGGGGTGTTCGTGAGCCCCCTGCGCCTCTTCCGCCCAGGCCCGGTTCGCTGCCTGCTTCATGAGCGCCTCGATCAGCTTTGCATCCACCTTGCCCCTGACCCCGAAGGTGCCGAGGATCCTCGCCCGGGTGGAGAGACCGATCGCGTGTTCCAGCGCCTGCTTCGGCAGATGGCCGCCGCGGAGCGAACCGTGGGTGCAGAAGAGGGCGATGTTCTGTCCGTCGGGCAGGCCTTTGAAAAAGGGGAGGAGCTTGGTGGGAACGCTGTGGGCATGGACGGGGAATCCCACAAAGATGATGTCGTAGCCCTCGGTGCTCTTGACGTCCTGAACGGGAAGGAGTTCCTTCTCGATATGAATCACGTCATAGATGGCGCGTGCGAGCTTCTCGGTGTTCCCGGTCTGGGAGTAGTAGGTGACCAGAGCCTTCATCGTATCCTTGCCTCCTCTGATGCGTTTTGCGAAACCCTTACTGGATTTTCCGGGCAAATGCAAGGGACAAACATCCCCGGAAATTCCCGTCACTCTCTGCTGTCTTTATACTCCAGCCTGTCGAAGGTGTCGAGATCGGGCGTAACGATCATCACGGTTCCATCCTCCTCGAAGCGGATAAATGTCCTTGCCGTGAAGATGGAGTACCAGAAACCGACCTTCTTGCCCTCCGTGTCGATCAGATCGAATCCGCGGGGAAACTGGCGAAACTCGTACGCCCTGGCCTTCATGAAGCCGACGATTTCCCGAAGCTTCCCGGGGGTCATGGCGACCTCCTTCCAGAGGGTTTCCGGGTTGAGACGGTAATCCCGGTGCAGTCCGATGAGGGCGTTCGGATAGAGGTCCGAGCCGCTTGTGTAGTAGCGGATCTCCGGGCGAAACACGCCGCCTTCCATATCCCGGTCTGCCTCTTCGCTGGGGAGGATACGGCCGTAGTTCCGGAAGAGGGATCCGGAACAGGCGATGACGTTGAGCCCCAGGAGCAGCAGCATGCTTAAAACAAGAATTCTTCTCAGTCTCATGATTCCATTCCTCCATTCTGTCCGCGCACCGCCGGCGCCCGGTCGGTCCTGTCCTGCGTCCCCGAGATCACCGGGGACGCAATTTCGTTGACATCCCCGGTAAGAATAAGCATAATAAAACCGGATATCGGCTGCAAGGCCTTGATCAACCATCATTGTAGGAGGCAGCGCCATGGAACTCTTTACAACCACGCAACTGGCCATTCCCCTGTTTCAGGTGATCCTGCTGTTGATCCTGAGCACGCTCGCCCTGTTGTTTGGCTTCCTCAGACTTGCATTGTTCATCAACTACTGCTTCACACTCTACTGGGGCTACGTCTTAAACCTGGACCTCTTCACCGCCACCGACGCATCGAAGATGAACGGTTACACCTTCCTCTATTTCGGCGGCGGCGTCGTCATCATCCTGCTTGCGATGATCGGCCTTTTTGCACACCGCGAGTGAGCAAAATCAGCTCAATTTCTCAATCTCCAATTTCTGCTCCAGGGATTCGTTGGCCTTCCGGAGCCGCTCCTCCGGTGCGCAGACGGCGAAAACCGCCGTTCCCGACGCCGGTGGGAAGTAGCGCCGGGCGGTCTCCTGCAGGCGTTCCGGATCGACGGCGAGCACCTCTTCCCGGAAGTGGCGGCGGATCGGATCGGTCAGACCGGAAAACTCCCGGATCAGCGCGGTGTAACCCTTTCCTGCCGGGTCCAAAGGCCGGTCAAGGGCGCCGATCGTGCCGATCACGGCCTTTTCCAGTTCTTCCCGGGGGACAGGATGGTTACAGACAAAATCCACGGCATTCCGATAGATATCGATTGTTCCCTCCAGATGGGGGTCCCGGTAGGAGAGGAAGGCGAACAGGCCGCTGACCGGTTCATAGCGACAGGACCCCCCATAGGCCCCTCCCTGAACCCGGATATGGCGGTAGAGATATCCGTTGGAGAGCTGTCTGGCCAGCACGAAAAGGGGGGCGGAAAGCGGATCGGCATAGGGGGGCGCCGCGAGAACCTTGGCAACATAGCAGACCTCGGCGGGAATGGCGATCCCGACGTGGACGGGGCGGCGGTTTTGCATCTCCGGTTTTGCAGGCGGATTTCCGGCCGGCAGGGCCGCGACCAGGAGATCGGTCGCCCGGGTGATCCCTTGCAGCCCCTCCGCGTCGGCCGTCATGTTCAGCAGCAGTCGTTGCCGGACAAAGACGATTTTGCGGAGACGTTCGAGCTTTTCCCGGAGATCCTCCCGAAGATCGCTCAGATGGTCGGCCGTGCCGGTGATGAGACGGAGCTGGGTTCTCCCGTGCCACTGTTCGGTCCGCCAGGCCGGCAGCGATAGGCTCGCTGCGGCCGCCATCTGGGCGAAGATATGGCCCGAGGGGATGACCGAGGCGTGGAGACCGTTTTTCTTCTCTAATATCAGCTCCCGCATTCGTGCGGAGTCGGTCAGATCCCCTTCCGTCAGGATATCCCGGACGATCCCGACCGCGTCATCCGTATTCCGGTAGAGGGCCTTGACGGAGAAAACCATCTTCTGCCAGTTTTTGCCACCGTCGGCGGTTGAACCGGCGGCGAGATTGACCCCCAGGCCGCCGGTCCGCAGGCTGATCCGCTTCGCCATCGCTTCGTAGGAGAGTCCGGCCGCCCCCATCTGGACGGTGAGCTTTCCCAGAAGCGGCAGATAGGGTTGCAGCTCGTCGGGGATGTCGGAGACGTCGAAGGCCAGATCGAGATAGGCGATCCCGTTCGTGAAGAGTTCATGGCGGAGGATTGGGACGCCGTCCGTGGCCGCCCTCTCCGTGGGGATCGTTTCGATCTCGCGGGAGATGTCGCCGATCTTGAGCTTCGGCAGGGTCGCGGCCGTCTCCGGCGGGTCCGGTTCCGTCTGAAACCGTTTCAGCAGCAGGGTTTCCCGGCGGATTTGCTCCTTTTCCGGTTCGGTGAGCGTGCCCGCGAGACGGGCCAGCCGTTCCCGGGACTTCCGCTCCCGCTCCTCCTGGAAGGTCCGGCTCGGTTCCATGACGGAGAGGAGGCGGTGGGGATTCTCGAGGAACCATTGCCGCACCACCTGCTGGAAGAGGGCGGGATCGGTCTCCCATTTCCGGCGGATCTCCTGGATCGTGCGGGGGAAATTCATGTCCGTGAGCGGATCCCCGTCGTAGAGCCAGGTGTGATAGGCCCGCCCCATCAGGACGATCCCGTAGGGGTAGCTGCCGCGGACCATCTCCCGTCCGTGGAATTCCACCTGGTGGAGGGTGCCTTCGATCAGTTCCCGGTCGAAACCGACCGTTGCCGTATCCCGCAGCGTGTCGAGAATCAGGCTCTCGATCCGCGGGGCTTTGTCCGGATCGGTTCCGCGCAGGCCGACGGCAAAGGCGATCTGTCTGAGGTCCCGCTCCAGGCCGGTGACCGGCGAGAGGTCCTCCCCCAGACCCGAATCGATGAGGGCCTTCCGGAGGGGGGATGCGGCGCTGCCGACGAGCAGGTCGGCAACGATTGCAAGCAGCATCGCCGTCTCGCCGGCGGTGTTTTCCGCCGTCATCCAGGCCAGGTTCACCGTGGTCTTCCCCTCGGTTTTATCCTCCCGATCGATGGGGAAACAGCCGTGAATGGCCCGGGGGGCTTTCCAGCGGGGCTGAAGGACGATGGAGGAATCGACCTCGACGCGGTCGAAGCCGGCGAACATCTCGGCGAGAAAAGCGAGGTGTTCTTCCGTTGGAATGTCCCCGGAGAGGAAGAGGCGGGCATTCGTCGGCGAATAGAAGGTCCGGTGGAACGCCCGGAACTGTTCGTATGTCAGGTCGGGAATCCTCTCGGGGTCGCCTCCCGAGTCGCAGGCATAGGGCGTCTCCGGATAGAGGTTTTCCTGGATGGCCTTGTACATCAGTGCCTCCGGCGAGGAGTAGGCCCCCTTCATCTCGTTGTAGACGATCCCCGAGACGGTCAATTCTCCATTTTCGTCGAACTCGAGGTGGTGGCCCTCCTGGAGGAAGGTCTCCCGCAGCAGGCGGGGCCGGAAGACCAGGTCGGCATAGACGCGGGCGAGGTTGAAGAAGTCGCGCCTCTCCTGGCTGGCGACGGGGTAGATCGTCTTGTCGGGGTAGGTGAAGGCGTTGATGAAGGTCTGGAGCGTTCCCCGGAGGAGTTCGTTGAAGACATCCTTGAGGGGGTAGCGTTCGGAGCCAGCCAGCACGGAATGTTCGAGGATGTGGGGGACGCCGGTCGAATCCCGGGGCGGCGTCCGGAAGCCGATGGAGAAGAGGTTCTCCCGATCGTCGCAGTGGAGGTGCAGGATTTTCGCCCCGGTCTTTTCATGTTCGATTTCGTAGGCGGTGACCCGGATCTCCGGAATCTGCTCCACCCGCAGGATTCGAAAACCATCTCTCTTGTCCCCGGCGCTGAACCTCAGGGGCGGACAGACGCTTTTTGCTTGCATGATCTTTCCTTTCCGGTATCGGCTCTTCAATCCATGATCCGCGATCATTGACGGTTCATTCATACCGGGATTGTTCGTAAAAGTCAAATGGCGCCGAGGCCCGATCGGGCGGGAAAGGAGACCGGCGCGGAGACGTTACGGCATATAATAATTGACAAAAGAGAGTCGATGTGTTCCAGTATGCACACTTCTTTGATGATTATCTCAATTCGTGCGTTGCATGTACTCAGGTATCTTCCGCGGGCTGAATGCTTTGGGGTGGGGGAATGGCCGGGACAAGGGCACCGTTGAAAATCGTACCCCCTCATCGAACCGCTTCTTCCGGAAAGACGGGGGGCATCCCTCCACCGATACACCTGCGCCGCACAAACCGAAACTCCTCGATCAGTTGCGGGAATCCCTGCGCTCTCGCCATTACAGCCGCCGGACCGAACACGAAATCACCGTCCGCGACGGAAAAGGCGCCAAAGACCGCATCACCATGTTGCCTGAGTCTTTGAAACAGCCTCTAAGACAGCACTTGGTCAACGTCAGGGAAATCCATGAAAATGGCCTTAAAGACGGTTCGGGCAATGTCCTGATGCCAGATGTCCTGGATCGCAAATATCCGAATGCACCTCGCGAATGGAGATGGCAGTGGGTATTTCCACAGGAAAGCCGGTGGAAAAATACAAAGACCGGTCAGGAGGGCCGTCATCATGTGCATGAGACTATCTTGCAACGTGTTGTACGGGATGCCGTCCTAAAGGCCGGAATCATCAAACACGCCGTATGCCACACTTTTGGGCATTCGTTTGCAACGCATTTACTCGAAGCCGGTTATGACATTAGGACGATCCAGGAATTATTAGGGCATAAGGACGTCAGTACGACCATGATTTATACCCATGTGCGAAACAAAGGGGGGCATGGTGTGCGAAGCCCCGTTGACGGATTATGAATCGTCTTATACTGACTGCATAAGACAAAGTCACATAAGAAGGTGATTTGTAATATGTATGAATATACGAACAGTTAAGCTGTTACGGGTTGACGCTCGAGATGCTTTTTAAGATGAATAAAAGCTTTTAGTGTCGGGATATACAAACTGGATATTTATTGTTCATCCCGACCGCAGGCGGTCGGGATGAACGGGGCCGCGTCTTTTGCCGCGTGTCGCCGCCTGCGGCGGACGAACACGCGGCCCCGTTCGGCAAAAGGAGATGAAACATGAGAGATAAAATTCTTGTCACCATCGTTGTCTGTGTCGTGCTAGCCGGCTGTGCCACAAGGCAAACAACGACGGAAGAGCGGTATTCCAAGACCCCTGTAGTTCAAACGCAACCTGGCCCAGAGGTATTCGCCAATAGCGTTTGGCGTCAGCAAATCGAGAACGGCAAACCCCCTGTGTACTATGTTGAACTGAGAGCCGACGGTAAGTTGGGCTACAACAAGAACTCACCTAACTCATTTGCCTATGATGGGACTGATGTGTGGAGAATCGAAGAAGGAAGACTTCTGCTGATTTGGACTAATGGTTTCAACACTGACACGTTTCCATTGGGTACGGGCAGGCCGGTAACGCTGACCGGAACTCAGAGTGTTGGGTCGAAGAGAGTTGTGATGGAGCGATTGCGCTAGCCGCTCCACCGGTGCAATGTCCATATGCTACACATCGAGCAGTTCTGCCGAACAACGGCATGCAGCGGACGGCGTTAAGCGCCGCCGCTGATGCCGGGCGTTCATCCCGACCGCAGGCGGTCGGGATGAACGGTGCCGCGCCTGGCGCCGCGTGTCGCCGCCTGCGGCGGACGAACACGCGGCTTGAGCGGTCGCACCTCCGAAAATAAATTTTCGTCGGCCCGCCGCTCAGCCGCGGCCCCGTTATGTGGATTAGGCACAAGCTGTCAACTTTCAGAGGGAGGCCAGCATGACTTCGAGATATGAACCCTATCGAGAGATGTGGCGACTTTTTTCTCGCCCGGTTTTTTTGTTAACAGACTTCTTAGGTGTCGTGGGACTCACCGTCTCGAAACTTGCAGCGGATCCTTGGTCTGGCGCACTTGCAGCCGTGGGATCAGCACTCCTCGCCATCGGTTTCTCACTTCCTGTTGCGCTTTTTTATCAGTTGCGGGCAAATGCGGAATCTCTGAAGATCCTCGACACATGTAATCGAGCAGGAATCCGTGCGATCTTCAAGAGCCGGCAAGCCGACAGCGAAGAATTGCGGGAAGCAATAGATTCCGCTGCAGCCAGATCGTCTGAGATCAAACTCATGGGTGTCGCCTTTCGTTCAATTTTCAACCCGAGTGGAGAACACACTCGACAATTCCGCGAAAGGTTAGATGACCCTCGCATCCCTCTTAGGATTCTCCTGCTTAATCCTGATTCTGATGCTGCAAAACGTCGCGCTATGATAGAGAAAGGAAACACAACGATTGAAGACATTCGCTTCACCATCAATCACGGAATCCCATCAACGATTCAAGAACGACTCAAACGTGGCGGCGATTCGATCTCCGTAAGTCTCCAGCAAGCAACCAAGGCGACCCTTGGGGCGGATTGCAATCAAAAAGAAATCTCTGCCTGCAACCTCCATGTTCATCTGTACGACATCGATCCGATTGCCCTTCTCATGATTTTTCAAGAGTCGGTCTTTACAGAACAGTACCATCTCGGTCGTCCTAAGGCGCTCAGATCTGGGAGTTGTATAGGGAAGCACGTTCCCGTCATTGAGTACTCATCGGCGGCAGATGCTTGCAGCTTCCTCATAAGGCACTTCGAGGAGATTTGGAACCTGAGCAAAGACATTACTGAAGATGTCTTGAAGCTTGCGGTACATAAAACACAAAATATGCGGGAGGGGGTCACATAACCACCGCATTAACTCGGACTGGTAAATCCGCTACGATCCTTTACCAGACGGTTATACGGAACGTTCATCCCGACCGCAGGCGGTCGGGATGAACGGGGCCGCGTCTTTTGCCGCGTGTCGCCGCCTGCGGCGGACGAACACGCGGCTTGAGCGGTCGCACCTCCGAAAATAAATTTTCGTCGGTCCGCCGCTCAGCCGCGGCCCCGTTGGCATTCAAGGAGCAGTCGTGCGCAAAATCAATGATTTGATCCTGCCTCCGCCAAAATCTGATCGCCAGTTCGAGATGCTCTGCCAAGCCTTATGGCAGCGGCTTCTCGGCAACACGAATATCCAGTTTGTTGGCCGGAAGGGACAGAAGCAAGCTGGCGTCGATCTTTTTGGCCGGAGGGGTAACACCCTCGAATGGGTGGGTATCCAGTGCAAAGTCCGGTCACGTGGCATTCTGTCAGAAAATGACGTGAGAAAGGATGTTGCAGAAGCAAAGACCTTCAACCCCCGTCTCTCGGAACTCGTCTTCGCAACAACTGCTCGCCGCGATTCGAAACTTCAATCGGTAGCAAGGGTCCTCACCACTGAGAACCTCCGTGCTGGCAGTTTTGCTGTAACAATTTGTTCGTGGGACGACATAGAAGAAGAACTCGGAAAGGAAGCGAATCTTGATCTATGCAAGACCTTCTACAGCGGCTTCTTCATGGACTACGAACGACGTGGAATTGCCATCTCGCGTGTTTTGGAGCTAACAATCGGCGTTGGCAGCGAAAGTGACACCGGCTATGAAATAGTCTTGGGAAAGACACCTCCCGCAGACCCGCCTGACAGCTACTTGGGGCTAGACTATTGGAAGGGAAACTACTTTATTGGGAACTGGCATGATAGGAGAATGGATACCTTCCCGATACCAGCATTCGCCTCCGACTTAGAGCAGCTATTTCAATTCAAGCGTGACGCGTACATCATCGCGAAGTGGTTGAACAGTCTAAAGTCGGTGGATGATGTTATTTATGGGCGAGAAGAGAGGCACGTTATGCTGATTTCTGAAGAGGAATACAGGGCGTATCTCGACTCTCTATATGACTGAATCTGGATGCCAACAACGCCATGCACTCGGACGGCAACTCCGCACGGCTCCGTTGCCGCCGGTGATCGCCCGCACCTCCGAAAATAAATTTTCGTCGGCCCGCCGCTCAGCCGCGGCCCCGTTATACCGACATTCAGTAAACGGTAACCTGATACGAGCCCACGCATAAATATCAACGAGGTTAGCTGAATGAAAGATTGCTTCGGATTAGTACCAGTTCACATAAGGGAAACCCTGAAAGACCTGTGTGTTCCCTTATTGGTATTGGTGGGTCTTTTTATCTTATCGATTCTCATTTATTATGAATATCTTTTCCGTGGCTGCTGTGACACAAATATATTCGGGAACTTGGTTGCAGAATTTGCTGGGATCCTTATCGCATTTTTTTCACTGGGATTATACATAAGTTACAGAGAGAGGAGGCTGGCTGATCATCGACGCAGGATCGCACTCAGGTCACTGTCTCTCGCGTTGCGCCGCCATATCGGGACTCTATTCAGCATGTTCAAGGCAACGTCTACCGAAGTGCCAGTAGCCCCTCAATGTCAGGTGGAACCCAAAGATTTTTTTGATGAAAGATTTTACAACACTATTGTCTATCTGGATTTCTCGGCAAAGGCACCTGCCATCCCCGAAATGAGCTGGGGCAAATACCTCGCCTTGAATTTTGAGGATTTTACCAACCGTCTTGAAAGAGCCCTCGACACATTTGGTGTGGGGTTGTTCCCGGGTGACCTTGATCTGCTGGAGCTACTTGTAAATAGCCCTTATGCCAGAATGTTCACTATGAACTCATCTATTCCGCTGAAAGATGCTTCTGCGATGATGCTTCTTAGCATTGAAAATGGTGGAAGTATTACGTTTGTATCTACGGAATCTAAGGAGTATGTAGATCGAAGTATGAGAGGTTATCACGAGGCCCTCATTAAACTTATCGATATCGTGAACGAGTCGCTTAGCGACACGGACCAAGAATCGATAATGGTCGTGCAACATTGGGAACAACATGTAGCGCCAGTCGTTGGCTCTGCGCGTGGCAAAATTATGCAGCCAACATGACAGTACAAATAGGAATAGTATAACCTCCGCGTTCACGGGACGGCGAAGCCCATGCCGCTCGTGACGCATGCGTTCATCCCGACCGCAGGCGGTCGGGATGAACGGGGCCGCGTCTTTTGCCGCGTGTCGCCGCCTGCGGCGGACGAACACGCGGCTTGAGCGGTCGCACCTCCGAAAATAAATTTTCGTCGGCCCGCCGCTCAGCCGCGGCCCCGTTAGGCAGTGACCGAATCTATTCACACCCATAAGGAGGTTTACTACATTGGATATTCCACGGATCTTCAACATCACCGAAAGTGCTCACCGCATCCATAACCCGTTCACACCCGAAAAGCTCGCCACTCTCGGCGCGGCGCTGCGTCTGGAAAGGGGGACCCGAGTGCTCGACCTCGGCAGCGGTTCGGGGGAGATGCTGTGCACCTGGGCACGCGATTACGGAGTCATCGGCACCGGTATCGACATGAGCCAGTTATTCACCGTGCAAGCGAAACTCCGCGCTGAAGAACTCGGTGTCGCCGATCAAGTCAAGTTCATTCATGGCGATGCTGCCGGCTTCGTCTCTGACGAGAAGGCTGGTGTGGCAGCCTGTCTCGGCGCCACGTGGATCGGCGGGGGCGTCAGCGGAACTATCGAACTTCTGGCGCAGAGCCTCCGCCCGGGAGGGATCATCCTCATCGGAGAGCCATACTGGCGGCAGTTACCGCCGACGGAAGATGTTGCCAAAGGGTGTCTTGCCCACTCAATCTCCGACTTTCTCATGCTTCCAGAACTTCTCGCGTCTTTCGGCCACATTGGCTACGACGTCGTTGAAATGGTTCTAGCTGACCAAGATGGTTGGGATAGATACGAGGCGGCCAAGTGGCTCACCATGCGCCGATGGCTTGAAGCCAATCCCGGCGACGAGTTAGCCAAAGAGGTTCGAGCCAAACTAACCTCGGAACCCGAGCGCTATGCCGCTTACATGCGTGAATACCTGGGCTGGGGCGTGTTCGCGCTGTTGAAGCGGTGATGAGGAGATTATCGGGCGACTCAGAAAGCGGGGAAAATCCAATCATGCCTAACAAGGGCATGCAGGCCGACGCGGCATGCCGCGCCTGGCGCCGCGTGTCGCCGCCTGCGGCGGACGAACACGCGGCTTGAGCGGCCGACCCTCCGAAAACAAGTTTTCGTCGGCTCGCCGCTCAGCCGCGGCACCGTTAGCCCTGAAGAAGGAGGTTGGGATATGGCAAGTCCGAAGAGACTTCAGAAGACCTGTGCAGGATTTCTTGTTGTCGGAATACTTCTGGCCGTCATCCTTTTCATGGAAGCATTCCTGACAAGAAATTACTTCACTTTCTTTTCTATCGGATTAGGTGCATTAAGTATTTTTTGTATTGTTCTCGGCTTATTCTATAAGTTCCCGCCTTACAATGAGTTTGGCGCAAATGAGTTCGCCGGAATGCATACAGTAGATAGGTTATGCGCTGCCATTACCACGGATGTTGAATTCACCACGGATCAACAAACGAATACTATTGAATGGCTTAATGCCCTTCTAAGACTGCCCAATCTTTACGATCTACTACGTAAAGGAAATAGGTCATGGCAGAGTCCAGGTAAGCCAGATCAGCTCGCTCAAAGATACATGAGCGCTCCCACTCAGGACAAGCTGATAGTCCTTAATCGCAAGTTGTTAGAGGGATTCTACCGTGACCTTACTCCAAAGAAGATAGAGCTTTGGCAATTGACCCTCATTATGTCGATTGTTATTGCAGGTTTTGCGCTGATTGTCGCGCTCGATTTCAAGACATGGAATGAAATCCGTCGGTACAGGGCCGATATGACAAGCGACAGCTATCGCACGCGCGTAAATGCTATAGAGGGAATTCTGCGGATTTCAAAGGATTCCTCATTATTCAGGGACCATCCGGCCATAAGCGAGGCGCTGCAGATTGCAAAGACCGATCCAAACCCACTTGTCCGTGCGCGGGCAATGAGTGCTGCGGCGGGAAGACAGGTATCGACTCCGCCTGCCCAACTCTCTACTATTGACCCGCAGAACATTTCTCAGGTAGTAAAAGCAATAACCGAGTCAATCAGTTTTCTCGACGGCATCAGGACAATAGCCAGTGATTTCATGGCCGATGGCTCACTTGCAAAATCTGCCCGTGGTTACGGGGCAACTGTTACCCGTGAAATCCAATGTAAAGATGGGGGCAGCATAAACAAGACCATAAAGAACTTAACTGCACCTACTGAGGCTGTGAGAGGCACTTTTAAGTATGAGGGGGTCTATGTCCATAATGCATGTAGGGAATATACGTTTGTCAGGAGTGGCACAATCAGAGGACAATTCGAACAGCTCGATTTTATCAGTAGACTAGTTAATCCCCCAGAGACCATAATCTCCCTCTCCGATTCATCCATATTTGACACAAAGAGTAATCGGAGAGACAGTGAGACCGGTAATGTAAAGATTTCCGACATAACAGAAGGGTCTGGTCAGGCAATACTCAATCTCGATAGAACGACTTCAATTGGATCGGATATGACACCCGGCACTGAACGAACAGGGGCAACCTATAAAGAATATAGGATTAAATGGAAATTGACTGACGCTGGGAGAACATACGATATATCTGGCGAAATCAGACCCTATGGTGATACTCACAATCTGAGTATAACGACAATTGTTCCGATGCTTATTCTGAAGAGAGCTACAGTACCCAATAGCGGAGAAATTGTGATCAAGGGCTCTCGCGATAAAATCCGCGCAGTTATTCTTGACCGTCGCGTTAACATTTATATTAATGATAAATTGGTTCAGTGACATCGACATATTTGTAGCCAAAGATACAGTATTTCGATCAACGGCTAACAAGGGCATGCACGCGGAGGGGATTCCGCTACGCTTCATCCCCTCCGGTGATGCCCGGCGTTCATCCCGACCGCAAGCGGCCACGTTAGCCTGGAATGGAGATTGAACATGCCTCGACATCTGGAGTTTCTTGTTACCGAATGCGGACCGGTAAGCAGAGAGATACTCGATCGTGGGTTCGCAGAGTTCAAGGCACTGGCCGAGCACATCAAAACCATCCCGTACCGTTGCCCCGTGAGACAACGGACATTCTATGCATTCAGAGATGACACACCATGTCCCTCGCTTGGGCTGTGGCAAATGGGCGTGTAAAGGTTAATTTGCTGAAACGAGATCAATAAAAAAAGGGGGGCCGCAAGGCCCCCTTTTTTCGGATCTCGGGCTGTTTATGCCCAGCCGCGAAGTTTCATCGCCTCGACGACGCGCTCCACCGCCACGACGTAGGCGGCCTGGCGCATGTTGATGTTGTATTTCTTCGAGGTGTTGAGGACCGCATGGTAGGCCGTGGTCATCTTTTTGTCCAGGCGTTTGTACACATCTTCCGCCTCCCAGTAGTACATGTAGAAGTTCTGGACCATTTCGAAGTAGGAGACGGTCACGCCGCCCGCGTTGCAGAGGAAGTCGGGAATCACATGGACGCCCTTCTTGTGAAGGATCTCGTCAGCTTCAGGCGTCGTGGGGCCATTGGCGAGTTCGGCAACGATCTTCGCCCGGATCCGGGGGGCGTTCTCCTCGGTGATCACGTTTTCCAGCGCGGAGGGGAAGAGGATATCCACATCGAGTTCGAGGAGCTCCGCATCGCTGATGGTCTTGGTCCCGGAGAAGTTGCAGACCGTGGAGGTCTTCTCCTTGTGCCGTCCGACGGCCTCCGCGTCAAGCCCGCTGCCGTTCATGATGCAGCCCTTCGAGTCGCTGACGGCGACTACTTTGGCGCCGAACATGGATTGCGCCAGGCAGGCCGCATAGTAGCCGGCGTTTCCGTAACCCTGTACGGCGATGGTGGCCTTCGACAGGTCGATCCCCAACACCTTGGCGGCCTCGCGGACCGTGAAGAGCCCGCCTCTCGCGGTCGCGTCACCGCGTCCGGCTGATCCGCCGAGGGCGAGGGGCTTCCCGGTGATGGTGCCGAACTGGTTCTTGCCGGAGATCTTCGAAAACTCGTCCATCATCCAGGCCATCATCTGGGGGGTGGTGTAGACATCCGGAGCCGGCACGTCCTTCTCCGGGCCGATGATCCGTCCGACCTGGCCGATGTAGGCCCGGCACAGCCTCTCCTGTTCACCCTGGGACAACTCCTTGGGGTTGCAGATCACGCCGCCCTTGCCGCCGCCGAGGGGCAGGTCCAGCAGCGAACACTTCCAGGTCATCCAGGCGGCCAGCGCGCGGACAGTGTCGATCGTCTCATCGGGATGGAAGCGGATGCCCCCCTTGCAGGGCCCCTTGGCGTCGTTGTACTGGACGCGGAATCCCTGAAATACCTTCAAAGAGCCGTCGTCCATGCGGACCGGAATCGAAACGTGAAGTTCGCGCGAGGGAACCCTCAGGATCGCCTGCACGCCGGGATCCAGGTTGAGTATCTTTGCGCACTGATCGAGCTGCCTCTGTGCCACCGCAAACGGATTAACCTTGGCCATAAATTCTTCCTCTCTTTCTGTGTTAGTTGTGAATGTAACCGTTCCTATTGCTTCTTGCAGAGTTCCCAGAAATTCTGCAATTCCTGATAATCCATGACGGTGGACATGGCGCGGTTCTCCACGTCAATCCCCATCTCATGGGCGCAGGCGACCGGATTCAGCCCGCCATAGAGGATCATGCCGACCCGGTTCATGTCGACCGGGATCTGGCAGATCGGCTCGCCGATCTCGCCGATGGAGAGAACGCCGTCGATCCCCGCGTTCCGGAGTTTCGTGATCAGCTCTTTGACCAGCTTCAGCGCCGGAACGGGAATCTCCCTGAAATTGGCAAGGATTTTCCCCTCGCCCTTTTCCGCCGCCTGGCAGACGGAGGTCATCCGCCCCTGAATGAACACCTCGGAGGGATCGAGGGATGACCCGGAATATTGGATCAGTTCGATGAACCGGAGCGGCTGTCCGTTCCGGAGTTGGAGAATGCCTCCGAACCTTGAATCCATCGGGATGCCGCTCTTGAGCAGGATGCCGTTCACGACGATGCTGCAGACCGTGGCGAAGCCGACGTATCCCGCCGGGACGGTCACCTCGCCCAGCCGGGCCCCCTCTTCGGCGCAGCCGACCAGTTCGCTGACGTGGATGCCGGCGCTGAAGGCGGGTTTCATCAGTTCCAGCGCCTTTTTGAAAACCCTTTTGGGGAAGAAGGAGACGTTCACGGGGGTGAGCCCCTGCCGCCGGTCGAGATCGAGTGATGTCCGGAATGCCAGGATCTCGATGCGGGAGATCGCGAAGCCGATCTTGTCGTGGACCCGCGCATGGGCGATCTCATCGATTCCCTGCTCCGTGATGACCCGGCCGTCATGCCGTCCGATCAGGCGGGTGAGGCCGCGGTCGTCCATCAGCTTGAGGTGGTACCGAACACCCCGCTCGCTCAAGGTCACGCCGTGCTCCTGCATGCGCCGGGAGATGAGGCGCGCTCCCACCGGCTCGGGCGATTCGTGGAGAATCCGGAGGACGAGGAGGGTCTTTTTCTCGATATCTTCGATGTTGAATATCTGATTCATCGGCATCGGTAATCCTTTGCCGATGCCTCTAACATGGAGATTGCCGGCTGTCAATAAAATAATTTTCGGGGAGAATTGTTCTGAAAACAGGAGGAATCTGAAAGAGATGCGTGCCTCCGGATCCGGTTTTCGCACGATATAGAATGGCCCCCACCCGTTTTGGAACCGAATGAGGGCCTTTATGGATTGCGTTGCCGTTGTTTATTACTCCGGCAACAATGCATCCCAAAGTCGTCATTCCGGCGAAAGCCGGAATCCAGAATGAATTAGACTGGATGCCGGACCCCGTACCTGATACGGGGTCCGGCATGACATTGTATATGTTTAATTGCCGGAGTAATAAGCGGCCGGGAGAAGGACCGGTTGTTCCAAACCTTTTGGGTCTTATTTCCCCTTCCGGCGGATCGCCCGATAGACGGGCGGGATGATCAGCGCGATGGCGGCGGCAAGATAGATCGTTCCCGCAATCGGCCGGAAGATCATCGGGGCGATCGCGCCCTGGTTGATCATCAGGGATTCACGCAGGGCGGTTTCCATCATCGGGCCGATCACCAGCGCCAGGACCAGCGGTGCGGGCGAATAACCGAGATCGCGGAGGACAAAGCCGAGAATGCCGAAGAGGGCCAGCACGTAAAGGTCGACAAAACTGGAGTTGACGCTGTAGACCCCGACGAGGCACATCAGCGTGATGAGCGGCAGCAGGATCGGCTTGGGGACCTTCGTGATCTGCCCGAAGAGCTGGACCAGAGGGAGGTTGAGGACGAGGAGCATGATGTTTCCGATGTACATGCTGGCAATCACCCCCCAGAAGAGCTGGGGTTTCTCCACCATCAGCATCGGGCCGGGGGTGATCCCGTGGAGCATCAGCGCCCCCACGACCACGGCCATGGCCGGCGTGAAGGGGACCCCCAGCGCCAGAAGCGGCACATAGGCCCCGCCGACGGCCGCGTTGTTGGCTGCTTCGGGGCCGGCCACCCCTTCGATCGCCCCCTCACCGAACTCCTCGGGATGCTTGGAACTCTTCTTCTCCACCATGTAGGAGACGAAGGTTGAGATCACCGGAGAGGGTCCCGGCAGAAGACCGATGAAAAAGCCGAGGATCGACCCGCGGAAGATCGGGGCGATGGACCGTTTCCACTCGGTCAGGCGGGGAAGGAGGTCGCGCATCCGGATTTTGATGATCTCGCCCAGTTGATCCTTTTCCACGGCGGTCAACATCACCTCAGCAATCCCGAAGAGTCCCATCGCGACGGGGAGGAACTCAACCCCCTGTCCAAGTTCGTTGATCCCGAAGGTAAACCGTGACGTGCCGTGGAGGCGGTCGGTGCCGATTGTGGAGAGCGCCAGGCCGATCAGGAGCATGATCATGTTCTTGATAAGCGAACCGCCGCTCAGGCGGACGAGGAACAGGAGACCCACCGCGCCGATGGCAAAGAATTCCGGCGGTCCGAATTTAAGCGCTGCATCGGCCAGGACCGCGGCGGCAAACATCAGGCCGATGATGGAGAGCGTTCCCGCAACGAAGGAACCGACTGCCGAGATGGTCAGGGCCGCCCCGCCGCGGCCTTTCTGAGCCATCTTGTAGCCGTCGATACAGGTGACCACGGAGGCGGCCTCGCCGGGGATGTTCAGCAGGATGGAGGTGGTCGAGCCGCCGTACATCGAGCCGTAGTAGATCCCGGCGAAGAAGATCATGGCGGTTGTGGCTTCCATGTTCAGCGTGAAAGAGAGCAGGATCGCCATCGATCCCAGGGGGCCGATCCCCGGGAGCACCCCCACGATCGTGCCGACAAGGGCGCCGATGAACGCCCACATCAGATTGGAGGGGGTTGCGGCGACCTGGAATCCCATCATGAGTTGTTGCAGGACGTCCATTATCCTCTCTCCATGATTCTCAGAATGAACTCTTCCATGACGCCGCCCGGTACGACCACGCCCAAAAAACCGGCGAAAAGGATGAAGGCGAGGATGGTTGTGAACAGGGCGGTCAGGAAAGAGACCAGGGTGGTTTTGAAACGCAGCAGCAGAAACAGCGCGAACAGGACGATAAAGGTGGAGAGGAGAAAACTGAGCGTTTTCAGAAGAACCGGATAAACGACCAGGGCAACGGCGATTCCGGCCGGCGCGATCTGCGTCCAGCTTCGTCCTTCGTTCACGGTTTCGGTTTTACGGAAGGTGCGCCAGGCGTGGTAGGCGGCGATGGCCAGAAGACAAAAGGCGATTGCCGCCGGAAACTGGCCGGCGCCGGGCTGGGCGAGCGTCCCGACCTTGAGCGAGATCGATCCCGAGAGGTAGACCAAGGCAAAGACCAGAATTCCAATGGAAACAAAGCGTTCCTTCATGGTTGACCCTTTGCTGTTATCAGCGGTCCTGGAGAAGGCGTTGTTCAGCCGCGACTGAACCCCCCTTTTCCGGTTAATGAATGTCGTGAATGCGTCGTACAAATAGAGGACGGCGGGGCCTGCCGGCCCCGCCGTCCGGTTTTGCCGTGTTACGGGATCAGTTTCATCTCCTTGGCGATCTTGCGGAGCAGATCCTCTTCCTTTGCCAGGAAGGTCTTGAAGGCGTCCCCTCGCTTAAAATCGGGGACCATGCTCAGCGCGGCGCAGGCGGCCTTGTGATCCGGATCCTGCGAAACCTTCTCCAGGCCGTCGGCCAGGATGTCGATGATCTCCTTGGGGGTTCCCTTCGGGGCGAGGTAGCCGCGGTAGGAGCCTTCGACCAGATCGACCCCCTGCTCCTTGAGCGTCGGCACGTCGGGCAGAGCCGTGAGCCGCTTGTCGGTGTAAACCGCCAAGGCCCGGAGCTTCTTGCCTTTGACCACCCCCGCTACAACGCCCACGTTGGTGGTGCAGACGTCCACATGGCCGCCGGCAGCCGCCTGCCAGGCCGGGGCGTCCCCGTCAAAGGGGACCATGTTGTAGCTGGTGCCGGTCAGCTTTGCAATCATCAGGCCGTTGAACCAGTCGTCCCCCCCGTTTCCGGAATGGGAAAGCTTGATCTGGCCCGGCGCCTTCTTGGCGGCATCGAGCAGGTCCTTGAGGGTCTTGAACTTGCTGTCTGCGGCCACGACCAGGATGCCCGGATCGAAGATCATGTTCGCGATCGGTTCGAAGTCGGTCATGGCGTAGCCCGAGTTGGCGTTGACCATCGCATTGAGCTGGGTCTTGGGCGTCAGGCAGGTGGTCAATGTGTAGCCGTCGGGCTTGGTGTCCTTGCCCACTTCCTTCCATACGATGGCGCCGTCCGCGCCGGGCTTGTAAACGTTCACGAACCTCTGTTTCAGGACCTTCTCCAGGAAGGGCTGGGTCACCTGGGCAAGCTGGTCGCTTCCGCCGCCCGCCTTGAAGCCGTGGATCACGGTGACGGCCTTGGACGGATACTTCTCCGCGGCGGTTGCCGCTGTTACGCCCAGGGCCAGGCCCAGGACAAAAATGGCCGTCAGAAACAGGCCCGCCTTTCCTACGCTTTTCAAACGCTTCATATACTCCTCCTCTTTCATGATATTTTCCTTGTCGAACACCTCAGGAAATCAAACTACGCCTTCGGGAAAAACCCCGTCTTGGTCAGGACCTTCCGGAGCTCCTCCCGATCCGCCTCCTTCAGGGGAACCAGGGGCGGACGGGGATCCCCCCCGTACAGGCCGATCATCTCCATGGCGGCCTTCAGCCCCGGGATGCCCCAGCGGGCCGTCACCGCGTTGTTGCTGTCGATCAAATTCATCTGCAGATCCCGGGCCTCCCGCATCTTTCCGGCATCGAAGAGCGTCTGCACGCGGGCGCATTCGTTCGGGAAGACGTTGGCCAGGGCCAGGGTCCCTCCCGTCGCGCCGAGGGCGAGGCTTGTGTAGAGGTAGCTCGCCGATCCCGCGAACACGGAGAAGCCCTCCGGCGCGTTGCGGATCATATCTGCGATCTGGACGATGTTGCCGCCGCTGTCCTTGATCCCGATGATGTTCGGGTGCCTTGCCAGTTCCACGGCGAGTTTGGCGGAAATGTTGATTCCCGCGTTGCGCGGCATGTTGTAGAGGATGACCGGCAGCGGGCTCTGGTCGGCAACGTCCGTGTAAAAGCGGGCCAGCACCGGATCGGTCATCTCCCCCTTGTAGTAGTTCGGGGTAACGACGAGGACCGCATCGGCCCCCGCCTCGGCGGCCTTTCGGTTGAGCCGGATCGTCTCCGCTGTCGATTCGGCGCCGGTCCCGGCGATCACCGGTTTCTTTCCCTTTGCCCGGGCGCAGACGAACCGCATCAGCTCTTCCTTTTCCGCAGGCGTTAGCAGGACGAACTCCCCGTTGGAGCCCATGACCACGATTCCCTCCAGGTCGGAGCCCAGCCAAAAATCGAGATTCTTTTCCATCTTGTCATAGGCGATCTCCCCTCCCGCAAACGGCGTCGCGATGGGGGCGTAGATACCATGCAGCTTGAACATCGAACTTACCTCCTTGGTTGATTTCATATCGTGATGCACGCGGGCCGGTCTTCGAGGCACGGCCCGACATCCGTTCATATCATATCCGCGTGATGCAGAACAGCTCGTCGTGGCCGAGCAGCTCGGCACGCGCCGGCTCGCCGGAGGCGATCCGGAGGACCTTTTGAAGCAGCCCCGCGCCCACCTCGGCAATGGGATTTCCTTCCACGATTCCTCCGGCGTTGAAATCGAGGTTGAATTTCATCCTCTCGTAGGTCTCACTGTTTCCGGTGATCTTGATGATCGGGACGCCCGGAAATCCGGTCGGTGTCCCCCGGCCGGTTGTGAAGACGACCGTCTGGCAGCCGGAGGCGATAAGCCCCGTGACCGCCTCCCCGTCGTGACCGACGCAGTCCAGAAGATAGAGCCCCGGCGCTTCCGGATACTGTCCGTAACCGACGACCCCCTGGATCGGACCGGTTCCGGCCTTGTAGATCCCGCCCAGCGCCTTCTCGACGACGGAGGTGACCCCGCCCTCCTCGTTCCCCGGGGAGATCAGCGCGGAACGGTGCTGAACGTCCGCCCCCGCCGTGGCCCGGCTTAGCCTTTTTTCCATGTTGCCGATCGTCGTGAGGATGTCGCCGGCCGTCTCCGGTGTCGTCGCCCGTCCGGCGAGGAGTCGCTCCGCCCCGATCAGTTCGGTCACCTCGGTGAAGATCGCCCTGCCTCCGGCGGCGACGATCCGGTCGGTCACCCAGCCGAGGGCGGGATTGGCGGCGAGCCCCGAGGTGGCGTCCGTGCCGCCGCATTTGAGCCCGAGCGAGAGTTCCGAGAGGGGAAATTCCTCCCGTCTCTGCCGCGAGGCCTCCTCCACCAGCCGGCTTGCGAAGGCGATCCCCTTTTCGATCGATCGGAGGGTGTCCCCCTCCTCCTGGATCACGAGCATTTCGACCGGTTTCCCGGCGGCGGCGATGCTCTCCGCCAGTTCCCGGGCCCGGAACCGTTCGCATCCTAAGCCCACGACGACGACCCCGTAGAAGTTCGGGTGCCTCCCCAGCCCTTTCAGGCCCCGGGCGGTCAGCTCCAGATCCAGGCCGACCTGGCTGCAGCCGACCGGATGGCAGAAGGCAATCGCGCCGGCGACATGTTCGGCGATCCGCCGGGCCACGGTGTTGGCGCAAAAAACCGACGGGATCACGGCGACCCCGTTGCGGATTCCCGGCAATCCCTGAGACCTTCGATATCCTTCAAATGTTGTCATGGTATGATCCTATTTAAGCCGGCTGTTCATGACCGCGCCGGCAGTTGAGATTGTGGAGGTGGATCCAGTCGCCGGCGTCGATTTCCATCTGCGCCCGGCCGATCTCCTCGCCATATTTGATGATCGGCTCCTCGGTGTGCAGATCCGTGAGGGCGATCTTGTGTCCGAACGCGATCGCCTGCCGCGCCTCGAGACGGACCACCTCCCCGTCTGTCGTCACGACGACCTCTTCGCCCGGACGGACGTCTGCCAGCACAACGGCAACGTTGTCGCGGGGATTGATTCTCAATGCCTTGGCCATATCATGGTTACTCCTTTCCCCAGGGGATGATTCGTCCCGTCTCGTCGAACTCCCAGTCGATCTCGCGGAGCTTTTCCGGACATGCATCCGGTGTGCACGCGTCGAGCGCCGCCGGCGAAAGGGCGATCTCTTCAATCTGGTTTGTGTTTCGTATCCAGGCGACCCGGGCTCCCCCCTCCCGGATCAGAGGGATGGAATAGAGGGCCTTTTCGATCGTTTCCCGGTCGCTGCCGCCGATGACGGGGATAAACCCCCGCTGGACATAGGTTGAGGTCAGGGAGTTCATGTAGGTCTTCTGGCGATCGATGTCCTGAAAGAGCCGCTCCGTGATCAGGTCGGCCAGCCCCACCCCCTGGGCGTTGCCGTGGGAGGAGGGGTCGAGCCCCAGGACCGCGATCCTCGTGATCCGGGGGGATTCCGGTTCCGGCTCGCCGAAGATCCGCCAGCGCCCCGTGACGTGGGTGTCGATGCCCGAGCCGCTGTGGCGTTTTCCCATCTCCTCGATCACCAGCAGATCGAGTTCTGGGCAGGGCAGCTTGGCCATCAGGCGGTGCATCTCCACGAGGAGCCGCTCGTCCGTCGCGGGGATCTCCTCCGGCCTGACCAGATCGAGCCTGGCCACCTCGCCGTAGGCGTTCTCGACGATGCCGACCCCGGCCAGGACCGGCGTCTTTGCGATAAGCACAGAGGCGGCATCCCGGATGATCCGGCCCATGTGGGAGGGGCCGTAGCGGTGGATCCGCGATGCCTGCGCCACCTTGCCCAGCCCCACCGTGCACATTTTGCAGAGGCCGCTCTGGATCGGGCCGGTGACCGCGGTGTGCGCCTTGATCCGGTTGATGACGATGATATGGTCGGCCCGCGCAGCGTTGCGGTCGCACAGGACCGGGAAACCGTCCGGCAGTTCTCCGACCTGATCGACCTCCATGCTGACCGTGACCGGGCAGCCGAGATTCTCCTCCGTCATCCCGAGTGAGGTGAGGAGTTCCTTCTGCCCCTCGGCTGTGGCGGCGCCGTGGCTTCCCATCGCGTTGACGACGAAGGGGCGGGCGCCGAGAGTCTTGAGCATGGAGACCATCGCCTGCGTCAGCGGGACGATCGCGGCGATGCCGCGGCTGCCGCCGGTGATGGCGACCGTCTGCCCCGGTCGGACCTTTCCGGGGATCCAGCTTTCATTCATGAGCGTGGCCAGGGTTTCCGCGGGCGACGGGACCGTCTCGCGGGGAAACGTCTGACGGCAGAGGGTCATTTTCGGTAGTTCCATTCTCATCCCTCCAAAACGGCGCCCTTGTCCGCCTGCGATACGTGGCGGCAGTAGAGGCCCAGGAATCCGGTGTCGATCGGGGCAGGGCGCCGGGGCAGGGCTTTAAGACGCGTCGCGATCTCCTCCGGGGGGAGCAGGAGGTTCAATTTTTTGCCCAGGATGTCGATCTCGATTCTGTCGCCGTCGCGGACGGCCGCGATCGGGCCGCCCACCTGGGCTTCCGGCGCGACGTGGCCGATGCAGAAACCGCGGGTTGCGCCGGAGAAGCGTCCATCGGTGACCATGGCGACGCTGTCCCCGAGCCCCATTCCGGTCAGGATCGCTGCCGGGATCGACATCTCCCGCATGCCGGGGCCGCCACGCGGCCCTTCGTAGCGGATCACGAGGATATCCCCGGGGCTGACCGTTTTCCCCATGACGTGTTTCATCACGTCCTCTTCAGAGTCGAAGGTCTTGGCCGTTCCCACGTGGCGCGGTTTGGCGCCCCGGATACCGCTGACCTTGATGACCGCGCCGTCCGGAGCGAGGCTGCCGTGCAGGACGACGATCCCCCCCTGGGGCTGGAGGGGATTGTCCAGCGTCCGGATGACTTCGCGGTTTTTCACCGGGCTGAAGTAAGCCTCGATCGTCCCTCCCGCAACGGTCCGAACATCCCGATTCAGAAGCCCCGCCATCTCTCCGAGGATCGCCCCGACGCCGCCCGCCTCGAAAAAGTCCCACAGGGAATATTGGCTGGAGGGCTTGAACTTGGCGATACAGGGGGTCGTTGTGGAGATCCCGTCGATGTCCCCGAGGGTCAGATTGAATCCCGCCTCCCGGGCAATGGCCGGAAGATGGAGAACAGCGTTCGTCGAACCGCCAACGGCCATCAGAAACCGGACGGCATTCTGCATATTTTCTCGCGTCAGGATCGTCCGGGGACGGAGATCTTCCCGGATCAGGCCGACAATCCGCTCGCCGGTGAGTTTGGCCTGCCGTTTTTTGGCCGCATAGACCGCGGGCGTCGTTGCGGTGCCCGGGAGGCTCATCCCCAGCGCCTCGATGAGGCACCCCATCGTGTTGCCCGTTCCCATCATGCCGCAGACACCCGCGGTCGCGCAGGTATCCTCCTCGATCGCTTCAAATTCCGCCGCATCGATCTTCTTGTCCTTGAGAGCCCCCATGGCTTCCTTGATGTCGCACAGGACGCGCTGTTCGCCGTTGTGAAAATGGGAGAGCATCGGTCCGGGGGTAAGGAAGATGGTCGGGATGTTGAGTCGGGCCGCCACCATCAGCATGCCCCCGGGAGACTTGTCGCAGGAGGGGATCAGGACCAGGCCGTCGAAACCGCCCGCCCCGACCATGAGTTCGATCTCCGCCGCGATCACCTCGCGACTGGGAAGGACGTAGTGCATTCCGTTTCCCTGCGCGACGGCGTCACAGATCGCAATGGTGTGAAATTCCACCGGCGTTCCCCCGGCCGCCCAGATTCCCGCCTTGACGAACTGGGCCAGTTCCTTGTTGGGGTAACTTCCCGGGTGCATTTCCGACCAGGAGCTCACGACGCCGATCACCGGTTTCTTCAGCTCGTCGCGGTGATAGCCGACGGATTTGAACATCGAACGGGGATAAGCCCCGGTAATGCCTGCAAAGAGTTCAGCCGAGTTTCGTATTTTCTTGTCCATGATGCGTTATTTTGCCTTTCAAACCTGAAACAATGAAATATTTCCCTCCATCTTTCAATCGCATATCCACAGGTGATAGGATTTGGGTCCATGAACACCGAGGGTCAGGACCTTCTCGATGTCTGCGGTGCGGCTGCATCCGGTGACCAGCTCGAAGTGCCGGTCCCCCTTCGCCAGCGCGAAGACCTGATGGAGGTCCGCCTGGAAGGCCGCAGGTGTGATCAGGGCCAGATGGACACGGGGCAGCAGCGACAGCGCGTCGGGTTGTCCCTGTGTCGTTCGCAGAAGGACGGTACCCGTCTCGGGAAGCGCTGCATCCGCCACGGTGATCCCCAGATCGCAATCGGCGAGATTCCGGGCGTCGTTGCCCAAGGAAACGATCTCGATTTTCAATCCCTTAAGGAGCGCTTCCGTGCCGTAGTGACTATGGAGAGGATGATCGCTCAGCGAGGCGGTCCGGATGCCTTCATCCCCGATGATCTGCTTAAGGGCGGCGGCGAACTCCTCCCGCCCGTGAACCCTCCGGCCGTGGCCGCTGACCCGTTTGACCTCGCCGAGCATCCGCTCGATCTCTTTGTCGAGGACTTCCGCCTTTCTCGGCTCAAACCGGGCTGCGGCGGGCAGCGGCTGCAGGGGCGCTCCGGCATGCGCCGCGACGGCCCCGGCTACGTCGGCCAAAATGAGCTCTCTGGACGATGGTGTGTTACCCATGGGTCTTTCCCTCCATTGGCTTCACCGCCGCCTGCCGATTCTTCCACCAGCCGCGGAAGTCCCCCTGAAACGCCGGAAAGGGGCGCGCCATGGTCCAGCGGTTCAGCGGAGGCGGCAGGGAGGGAAGCCAGTCGCCGCTGCGCAGCGGCGACTGGAAGATTCTGCCGAGGCGCGCTCCCAGACGGTACAGCGCAGGCGATCCCAGGACAATCCGTCCCATTTTGGCCATCGCCTTGAGTGCTCCCGGAACCGAGGGTGTTTCGAATGAATCCCCTTCGACGAATCTTTTGCGCAGGTGCAGCAGGATCTCGGGAATCGGGATCATGACCGGGCAGAGTTCCGCACAGGCCCCGCAGAGTGTCGAGGCGAACGGCAGGCCGCCGGCGAGCTTCGTCCCCATGAGCAGCGGGGTGAGCATCGAGCCGATGGGGCCCTGATAGACCGCCCCGTAGGCGTATCCGCCGACCTGGTTGTAGATGGGGCAGGTGTTCATGCAGGCCCCGCAGCGGATGCACAGGAGCGCCTCCCGGGCGACCTTGTCCGCGAGGATCCGCGAGCGGCCGTTGTCCAGCAGAACGAGGTGGAATTCCTTCGGGCCGCCCTCCCGGACCCCCGTGATGAACGTGTTGTAGGCGGTGATCTTGCTTCCGCTGACGCTGCGCGCCAGAAGTTTGAGCATGACGGCGGCGCTCTCCCAGTCCGGGATGACCTTCTCAATCCCGACGACGGCGACGTGGACGGGGGGCAATGAAGTGGCGAGCCGTCCGTTACCCTCGTTCGTCACGATGACCAGCGTTCCGGTCTCCGCGACCAGAAAATTGCCGCCGGAGATCCCCATCCCGGCGGCGAGAAACTCCGGACGGAGCCGAAGCCTCGCATGCTCGGTCAACTCCTCGGGGATGGGACAGGCATCGATCCCGAGCTTTTGGCAGAACAGGGCGGCGACCTCCTCTTTGGTCATGTGGAGCGCCGGGGAGGTGATGTGGGAGGGGCGCTGTCCGGCCAGTTGGACGATGAATTCGCCGAGGTCCGTTTCATACGCCCGGATTCCCCGGGCCTCCAGGGCCGGGTTGAGGTCGATCTCCTCCGACACCATACTCTTGACCTTGACGATGCTTTGGACGCCGTGTTCGGCCGCGAGTTTGAGGACGATTTTCCTGGCCTCTTCAGCGTCCCTGGCCCAGTGGACATGGCCGCCGGCGGCGATGACCTTCTCTTCGACCATGGCCAGATACCGGTCCAGATGGGTCAGGGCGTGCAGGCGGATCTCGTGCCCGGCCTTCCTAAGCTCCTGCCAGCGCGCCTCGCCGAACTCGGCGACGACCGCGGCCCTCTTTTTCAGGGCTGTGCCGGTATTTTTCTGCGTGGCCGCCACGACGGCGGGAGACGCGTTCCGGGCGTTTTCCCGAAAATCGATCCGGGCCGTTTTCTCCATCAGGCTGCACCTTTCTCGGCCAGGATCTCGATGAGATGCATCGCCCGCACCGGGGAAGCCGCCTTCACGAGGCCGCCGCGGATGTTGACCAGACAGCCCGGTTCGCTGACCACCACGACCTCGGCGCCGCTTACGATGATGTTTCCCACCTTGGTCTCCATCATCGCCTTGGACACCTCGGGGTAGACGACGCTGAATATCCCGCCGAAGCCGCAGCAGGTGTCCGCTTCGTTCAACTCAATCAATTCCAGCCCCCGAACCGCCCGGAGCAGCTCCAGCGGCTCGCTGCGAACGCTTAAACCCCGTGTCAGATGGCAGGGGTAATGGCAGGCCACACGGTGGGGGAAGGAAGCACCAACATCCGTGATCTTCAGCACATTGACGAGAAACTGGCTGAATTCCAGGACGCGCCCCGCGAGTCGAACCGCCCGTTCATGTTCCACCGATCCCTGCGGGAACATGCCGGGATAACGGTGTTTGACGAACTCGACGCAGGAGCCCGAAGGGGCCACGATGTATCCCTCGGTATCGGCGAATGCCTTCATCCACCGGAGGGCCATTTCACGCCCTTCGGCCTGAAATCCGCTGTTGAAAAAGGGCTGCCCGCAGCAGGTCTGCGCCTCGGGAAGCTCGCAGCGGACGCCGAGACGCTCCAACAGGAGAACCATCTTCTTGAGCACATCGGGCAGAAGGTTTTCTCCCATGCAGGTGATGAACAGTTGTACCGTTTCCATGAAATTTCCCAAATGGTTGAGGCGCCGCCGGCCAAACCGGGGCGCCTCTTCACGATCAGTCCTCCGCGGGGTCAACCCCTATATCTTGAGGTTGAGCTCCTTGATCAGATCCCCGTAGTCCTTGTAGGCCCGATGCAGGAATATGGTCCAGTCTTTCGAGTTCTGGTACATGATCGGCTGGTAAACGGCCGCCATGGCCTTTTTGTAATCCTTGTCCTCCGAGACCTTCTTCAGGGTCGAGGCGATGTATTCGATCACCTCCGGCGGGGTGGCGGCCGGTGCGGCAACACCCTTCACCGAGCCCCAGGTGATCACGTCGATTCCCTGTTCCTTGAGGGTGGGGATGTTCGGCAGCGTGGGATCACGTTTGTCCAGGGCCACCCCGATCGCCCGGAAACGGCCGGACTTGATGTGCGGCATCACCTCGGAGGGATGGCCTCCGCCCATCGTGAGGTGGCCGCCCGCCAGGGCCGTGACCGCATCGGCGCCGCCGGTGAAGGGAACGACGGTGATCGGGAAATTCGCCCGCTTTGCCATGGCCTTCAGCGTGATGTCCACAACGCCGGTCGCGACGGAGGCGGCGGCGGTGACCCGGTTGCCGCTGTTGGCATAGGCAACCAGATCCTTCATCGACTTGATCGGGGATTTACCGCTTACGCAGATGATGACCGAATGAACCGAGAGCCGGGCGACCGGGGCGAGATCCTTGAAGGGATCATAGGGCATCTTCTGGAAATGCGGTATGGTCAAATCAGGGCTTGATCCCTGTCCGAGATAGAGGGTATAGCCATCCGGTTTGGAACGGACGACATATTCGACCCCCATGATGCCGCCCGCACCGGGCTTGGTGATGACGATCATCGGCTGCGGGCTGTACTTCGTCCAGACGTTCGCTACCGCGCGGGCCAGAACGTCGTTGGAACCGCCGGGGGCGAAGGGGACGATCACCTGAATCGGTTTGGTCGGAAATTTCTCCTGACCGAAGCACAGACCTCCGGCCATCAGCGAAACGATCAGCGTGCAGACGAGAGAAATGGTAACTTTACGAATACTGGACATGTATGACCTCCTTTTTAAAATAATCAGCATAATGTATGATCGGTTTTCCATCGGCTGAACTACATATTCCCTTTTTCAAGTAAAAACAACAAGCCGATTTTAAAAAATTTTACTTGACTGTTTCTATGAAGTGAAATGAATAATATCGATATTTCTTATTCCTTATTTTCATCATAAAGGGGGATATGCGATGAATAATTTGGGTATGGACACTTTTTTAGCCTTGGTTCGGACGCAGAATGTAAGTCGTGCAGCGGAACAGCTTAATGTGATGCAATCGACTGTTAGTAAAAGACTGAAACTATTGGAAGAAGAGATCGGTACGGTTTTATTCGAGCGTGTGAAGGGAAATAAAACATTTCGCTTGACCCCTGCCGGCGAGGCATTGGTTGAGGTAGCCGAACGGTGGCTCTCCGTCTGGCATGAATTACAATCCCTGCAATCCGTGAGTCCGAAACTTTCCCTGTCCATCGGGGCGCTCGATAGCCTCAATTATGCCTTTTTCCCGACTCTCTACCAGGCGCTGAGCCGACACAGGCCCAAGATCAACCTGAAGGTGGTTACCTCGCACTCGCCGGAGCTGTATAACCTCATCGAGCGAAGAGAGGTCGACATCGCCTTTACGCTCTTGCGGAGGGAACATCCCAACATCCTTGTGGAAGAGTGTTTCACGGAACCCATGGTGGGTTTACGCATGAAGGCGTCCAAAGATTCGGAACCGGAACCGATTCACCCGCGCGATTTGGGTCCCGATGATGAGTTGTTTCTTTACGGCGGGCCGAACTATCAGATGTGGCACGATCAGTGGTGGGACCCCTTTTCCCCCGACCGTATCCGCCTGGATACCTCTCAACTGATCTTCTCGTTTTTTTTCAATACCCGGCAATGGGCCATTTTACCCTTCTCTGTGGCGCGCAAAGCCCAAAAGACCGGCAACTACAGCATATTCCGTTTTTCGGAACCCCCTCCCGATCGCATCTGCTATCAGATCAAGCACAGATATCCCCGAGCCAGCACGGCGGCCAGCATCAAAGTTCTGGATCATTATTTGATATCACTGCTCAGGGAAGTCGATCCGGATCCCGCGTGCGGATAGATCGGTCCGGCCGGCCGTATGCGATCTCAATCCGGGCGGTTCAACTCATATCTTAATATCGATATGGGTGCCGATGTATTGCGAATCAATGCGGCCGGTATTGTATAATCTGAAAATGTTGTTTACGGTCGCTGCCGGATTTTGGGTGCCGGTCAGGTTTTGATCATTGCGATAACGGTTGCCGGCAGGTCCGATGCTCTGCAAATCCTGTTGAAGTTGAACAACAGCCTGTTGCGCTCCGGACAGATCTCTTTTCTGGAGAGCGTGTCCTATTGCGCTGTAATCATCCGTTAATTTCGAGCTAAGGGTCTGAAACACACCCGGCATCGTTTGGGTTAAATTGTTGTATGCCTGTTGCGCATCCGCCAAATTTCCATCCTTGATGGATTGTAACAGGCGCCGGAAGCCGTTCCGTAATTGTCCAAAACTCGTTTGGTCATTGCCGGATTGATAAACATTCGTGTTAGCAGTGATTCGCGATACGGACAAGAGTCGGCTTTCCTTTAAAATATCTTACGATATCGGAATTTAAGCAAGCTTACGTTTTAAACGGATTCCCGCGCAGTATTGAAAGCATACAGTATGCCAAAGGAATCATCCCGATCTTTATATGCGTAACCATATGTTTTGACGGAAGTTAATCATAAAACCGCACAAGCAATGGGTATCCGGATATATAACCATCTGAAGGCAAATATTACCGTTCTGAAGCCAAATACGGCAATATTTACCTTACCGATGCAACGACCACGGCATGAATATATCAGGTCACTGGGGCTGGAAGGTGTCCGTTCAGCACGGGAAGCTTGATGGCTTTGTAAATGATGGCGAAGAGCTCACGTTGGTCTTCTCGACGGGTGATGATAACCCATTGATGTTTGGATTGAAGGGATGAACGGGAAGCATTGAGTATCCCCGGTTGAAAGGTGAACATGAATGCTCCCGGACTCATGCGGAGCGAGCCAGTTCTTTCCTCACGGCCAGTCCGAGTCTTTCCAGGATATAGGGCTTCCTGACATAAGCGCCCGCACCGAGGGCCTGGGCCGCAGTCACACGATCCGTCTCCGAAAATCCGCTCACGATAATGGCCTTCTGTTTCGGACATATCTGAAGGACACTCCTGTAGGTTTCCAGTCCGTCCATCCCGGGGTCCATGATCATGTCCAGAACCATCAGATCAACCTTATGCTCCTTCAGGTAGGCAACCGCCTCCTCGCCGCTGGAGACGCCTGCAACGTGGTAATTCAGATTCCGGAGCATCTCGGCAGCCAGATCCCGCTGACCCTGGACGTCATCCACCACCAGAATGGCTTCACCCCTCCCCATGTATTCGGAAATGTTGGCCGCAGCACGTTCGGCCGTGATTTCTTCCCTCGACACCGGGAAATAAAGGGTAAAGGTGCTTCCTTTTCCCTCTTCGCTTTGAACGTTCACGTAGCCCTGGTGATCCTTCACCGTACCCCAGACGACGGACAGCCCCAATCCCGTTCCGCTTCTCCCCATGACCTTCTTCGTGTAAAACGGCTCGAAGATGCGTTTCAGATCCGCCGCCGGGATCCCTTCCCCCGTATCGGACACGGAAAGGACAACATAGTCCCCCTCCCGGACCTCGTCATATCCCTGAATCGGTTTGTCCAGATGCCGATTGGCCGTTTTGATGGTCAACGTGCCGCCGTCCGGCATCGCCTCACTCGCATTGGAAACCAGATTGAACAATGTCTTGCTCAGATGTACGAGAGAGCCGGAAATATTCAACAGATCCGGTTCGAGATCGGTCTTGATCTGTATCGCGGGGTGGTGAGAAGAGAGCATCTCGAATTCCGGTGAATGTTGATCATCCACGATGACCTTGTTCAGATTCAAAATCTGTCGGCTGGGGACGCCCCTTCTGGCCAATGTCAGCAGATCCTGCACGATCGCGGCAGCCCTCTCGCCTCCTCTGACAATGTTCAGGAGACGAGGTCTGGTCGGGCTTGACTTGTCCGTCTCATTCAGAAGCAGTTCCGCATAGCCGACGACAATGCCCAGAACATTGTTGAGATCGTGGGCGACGCCGCCCGCCAAGGTTCCCAGGGCCTCCATCTTTTCCGCCCGTTGTAACCGCTCCACCAGCCTGATGTTTTCCTCCTCCGCCTGCTTCCGTTCCGCCAATTCCAGTTTCATCTGGTCGTAGAGCCGGGCATTGTCGAGAGCGATCGAGGCCAGTTCCGCCAGACGTTCCAGCATGGCCACTTCGTCGTCTTCAAAGCGTCTCGTGGCATCATGATGCGCCAGGCCGAGAATCCCGGCAAGCCGGCCCTCATATCGGAGCGGAATGGCCACCGTTGCCCGGCGCACGTCGTACTCTCTGATGTTTGCCCGCTTGGGCCAGACGTGGTAGTCGTCAATCAGAACCGTTTGTTCCGTTCGCCAGACCTCCCCGGTGATCCCCCTGCCGGATTCGACGCGCGATCCAATCTGGTATTCTCTTTGTCCAATGGCGGCTCTGTACTCGAAATCGCCGTTTTGGGAATCGTATATGCAGATCCACCCTTCGTCCGTTCCGGAAAAACGCATGGCCCGGGAAATGATGGCTTGAAAAAGGTCCGTCAGATCCGTACGCCGCATCAGCCCCAGTGCGGTTTCATTGAGCGATTCCAGATAGACGTTCTGGCGCTGCAACGTTCTTTCCGCCTGCTTGCGCTCGGTGATGTCCTTCGCAACGACGGTGACCGCGAAGGTCATTCCATGATCGTCCTTGACGGGACTCAGTGTCCGGACGAAGTACCGGCCGTCTCGAACACTTCGGTATTCGTCCTGGAGCGACTCGCCGGTTTCGAACACCTGTTTAACATAATTATCGAATGTAACGGCATCCTCAGCGGAGTGGAACTCACCGTGTTTTTTGCCGATGACCTGCTCTGCCGGGAGACCGATCCTTGCCAAATGCCGTTCATTGACAAGCAGGAAACGGCAATCCCGGTCCACCAGATACATCGAATCGGCGGCGGAGGCGAGCGAACGGTATTTTTCCTCCGATTCCCGCAGCGCCTCCTCCGCCCGCTTGCGCTCGGTGATGTCCCGGGTCACGGCGAGTATCCCCACAGGACGTTGGTCCTTGTCGCGCAGCAAGGAGAGGTTGTTCTCCAACCAGAGGATGGAGCCATCTTTTTTGTACTCTTCCAGTTCCATCACGCGGGTTCTTCCGGGATCGGCAGCGCCACTGGCCTCCCGTTTCATCTCTTCTGCAAAAGCCCCAAGAACGGTCTCGATGGATTCGGGGGTCATGACCTGATCAAGGGTCTGCTTCATGGCCTCCTCAACGGTGAATCCCCTGATACGCAAGATGGAGGGGCTGACATAGGTAAAGCGCAGATTCATATCCAGGACCGATATTACGTCCGCCATGTTTTCCGCGATTAAACGGAATTTTTCTTCGTTCGCCCGCAGCGCCGCTTCCGCCTCTTTGCGCTCCGTGATATCCCGGATCACACTAATAAACGCCCGCGGCTCGCCGGTCGCAGTCCGCACTACCGAGGAGTTTATTTCCACGGGAATCAATTTTCCATTACGATTCCGCACCAGGTATTCGTTTTTTTGCGAGTGCCCTTCACTCAAGGTATGGCGGAAGTTGGCTGCAGCAAATGTTTTGCCTTCCTCGGTGAGAAGTTCAAATACGGTTTTCACCTCCCGAAGAAACTCATCGACGCTCGATACGCCGTAAATCTTGGCTGCCTGCGCGTTGACGGCAAGAATCTCTCCGCCAAGGGAATACATCATGATTACATCCGGTGATGTTTCGATCAGCGTGCGGTATAACGCTTCGCTTTCCCGGAGCGCTGTCTCCACCTCCACATGCCTGGTTTCTGATTTCTTCAGCTCAGCAATGGTTAGGCTCATTTCCGCCATCTCTTTCAGGAATTGCGCCTTTGTCTCAATTTTGTCTTTCATCTTTCATTCCTCGGAGCATATTGATCAACCATAAAACAGACAATATTCGTATTTGCGAGAGGTAGCATAATCCCATTATCTTATTCATATCAATTTATTTTTTACAAAGGCGCACGATGGTGGAAATCGGGATGACGGATTCACGATCACCGGCTTGCCGAGAGGTGTGTTTTGCTGCTGAAGGTTGGAAACAGGTTGGAAACGAGCTGCGATGGGAAAAATAAGGGGTCAGAATGATCATCTAACCCTCGGTTTTTATAAATGGCGTCCCCACGGGGATTCGAACCCCGGTCGCCGGCGTGAAAGGCCAGTGTCCTAGGCCACTAGACGATGGGGACATCGTAAAAGTTCAAAGAAAACACATCATATTGCCGTATGGCATTCTTCGGCAATCGCGCCTTATATAATGCAGTCCGTGGCCATGTCAAGCAGCAAATGAGAAAAGTGGAAAAATGGATGCAAATGTTCCGGTTTGCGGTCCCGAAACCTCACCGGGGAGATCCTCTTCACCCGGTCAGTTAAACACAACGGGTTCGCGGAGGATCGCCTCCCGGGCCGACGCGGCAAGCGCCGCCGTCTCGGGATGGGTCTCGCGGAGCGACATGATCTGACGGAGGTTGTCGGCCGTCCGCATAATCAGCATGGCCATGTCGCCGTCGGCGATCCCCGCCTTCCGGATGATCCGGTTCCAGTCGCCTCCCGCCGCCCACTCATAGATCACCGCTGCCGGCCAGAGATAGAGGGGGGCGACGGGGAATCCCCCCGCCTTCAGGCGTTCCTTCAGGGGCGAGAGGGTTTTGATCACGCGGTCGTAGGCGCGGGTCAGCCGGCCGGGAAGCTCCTCCCGGATCACAGTCATGTCCTGATCCCCGTCATAGACGAAGGGTGCGATCGCGGCCGCGAGAAGTTTTTCGTCCCCCCGGGGCATGACCCCCCGCCGCAGGCATTCGGCGATGAGCAGAGGCTGATCCAGACGGAGCTTGGAGGCCCAGACCCCGTTCTCCGTCAGCCGGTTGTCCATGCCGACGAAACCCTCTTCCCGAAGCAGGCGGAGGTGGCGCTGGAAATCCCTCCAGAGATCGGTCCGTTCCTCCTGCGATTCCCCCTGCGTTTCGCGATGAGAATGCTGGTAGGCGGCCAGGGATTTCTCGAAGATCTCCCGGATGTCCTCCGGCGTCTGCGAGAGGAGGAGGTTCAGGACCATCGAGAAATCGCTTCGAATCCGGCTTGTGATCGCCTCCGGCTTCCGGGAGAGGAGCTTCCGGATATGGATCAGATCCATGAATCGCCCCGGAACGGCGAGCATGAAACCGACCCGATCCTGCCCCCGTCTGCCTGCCCGTCCCGTCATCTGGTGGAATTCCGTGCCGGAGAGGGGGGAGAACTCATGGCCGTTGAACAGGTCCGAATTCATCAAGACAATCGTCCGGGCGGGAAAATTGACCCCCGCCGCAACGGTGGAGGTGGCGAAGATCGCCTTGAGTCGCCCCTGCTTCATCATCGTCTCCACGAGGAATTTCCAGGCGGGGAGCTGTCCGCCATGATGGGCGGCCACGCGTGCCGTCCGGAGGTCGTGGAGCTGCCGGTGGCTCCGGAGGTAGGGGAAACGCTCCAGCAGTGTTTCCAGATAGGGAAGGAACTCCTCGTCCGCGTGCGGAGCGGCCGGAGGGCCGCACATCCCGAGGGCCGCGTCGCATTCGGCGCGGGATTTCAGGAAAAAGATCGCCGGCAGGAGCTGAAATCGGTCCAGCACGTCCATGATCTCCCCGAACGGCGGGAGACCCCGTTCCGGAGGCCCGTGCTGCCTCCGGCCGATGAAATCGTCGATCTTCCGGAAGAGCCGGTTCTCCTCGATGAGCGGCATGAGGCGTCCCGACGGGTGCAGGAAGAGGGGGTAGAGGGGGACGGGTCTCTTCTCCTCCCGGATGACCCGGCACGGCTTGCCGCGGATGGAGGCGAGCCAGGCGGCGATCTCCTCGCCGTTGCCGATGGTCGCCGACAGGAGCAGCAGGTTGATCCGGACGGGGAGATAGATCATGATCTCCTCCCAGACGACTCCCCGGTCCCGGTCCCCCAGGAAATGGGCCTCGTCGAGGATGACCAAGTCGCAGTTCAGGTTTTCCCCGCTGTGCATGGCGTCGTAGAGCTGATTCCGGAGGATCTCGGTGGTGCCGACGATGATCGGGGCACTGGTGTTTTCCTTCGTGTCCCCGGTCACGATGCCGACATTGGCCGCTTCGAAGTGCTGCCCGAATTCGACCCATTTGGCATTGGTCAGCGCCTTCAGCGGGGAGGCGTACCAGCAGCGTCCTCCGCTCTGGAAGACGGAGCGGATCGCCTCTTCGGCGATCCAGGTTTTTCCGGAACCGGTGGGGGCCATGACAAGACAATCACCAAGCCGGATCGCGTCGAGGGCGTCTGACTGAAAAGGGTCCGGCCGGAACGCCGCCGTGACGGGTTTCCCGATCTTCGCGAAGACCGGCTTCAATGACGGTTCAGCCTCCGGTTTCATCCGGAAGCGGGGCCGTGCATGTCTGTCCCCGTGAGACTTTCCCGGTGGTTGCTTCCCGTGCGGCCTGCCTGTTTTTCCTTGGGGTCTTTTCCGGGGGTTCGCATTATGAATCATGAGGCTCTCTACCACAGAAGGCCGGTGCCGTAAAGGCCTGGGAATGGAAATCCTTTCAAGGCGCTGGTCATCCGGGTGCGATTGTGATATCTGAAGCCGGTTCCGTCATCTGTTCGTTTGAAGGAGAGGGTATGGGGGACAGCCGGAGAGGGATCTACTGGGGCTGGTATGTGGTGTTGGGCGCCTTTTTGATCATGGGGATCAATTACGGGGCGCGTTACAGCTTCGGCATCTTCGTCAAGCCCATGGCTCTCGAGTACCACTGGTCGCGGTCGGTTATCTCCGCCGGGATGTCCATCCTTGTGCTTGGCTATGGGATCGGGGGGATCCTCTCCGGCCGCCTGATCGATCGGATCGCCCCCCGCTGGCTGATCACAGCGGGTTCCGCCCTGGTGGCCGCCGGCCTTTTTCTGACCCCCTTTGTCCGTGAACCCTGGCAGTTCTACATCACCTACGGGCTCTTCGGCGGGTTTGGCAGCGCCTGTTTCGGCGCCGTCGTCTGCAACTCCTCGGTCGGCAAATGGTTCATCCGGAAGAGGGGGATGGCCATCGGCGCCGCCTCCATCGGCATCGGCATCGCAACGATGGTCCTCGCGCCCCTGGCCGGCTGGGTTGTCAAGGTTTATGGCTGGCGGGTCGGGTTTCTCGGCCTGGGCGGGATTGTTCTGGCCGTCGGGGTGGGGCTGTCCCAGGGATTCATGGGGAAGACCCGGCCGGAGGATTACGGTCTCCTGCCGGATGGGGGAGGGGGAACGGAACGGGGGAGCGATGCGACGTCGGCAGGCGGACCGCGGCTTGGTCAGCCCCTCGGGCAGATCCTCCGGGATTCCCGGTTCTGGCTCCTGGCCGTCTGTTACAGCCTTGCATATATGGCCGAAATGTCGGCCATGGTCCATCAGGTTCCCTATGCGCTGGATCAGCGTATCGACCGGATCGCCGCGGCCTCATCCCTGGGGATGATCGGTATGGCGAGCGTCCTGGGCCGGTTTTTTTTCGGGTGGTTGAGCGACCGTATCCGGGATGCGAAGTACGCCGCCGCCATCGGCCTCTTTTTCATGACGGCCGGAATGATCTTCCTGCTGAAGGCGGACACGGTCACGCTTCTTTTCAGCTCGGCTCTCCTGTTCGGTTTCGGTTACGGATCCATGGCCCCGATGATGCCCTGTCTGTTGGCCGACCGCTTCGGCCGCCACATCCTGGGCACCGCGTACGGCATGCTGACCTTCTTCGTGGCCATCGGCGGCAGCCTTGGCCCCATCATTACCGGATATATCTATGACCTCAGCGGGACCTACACGTTGGCCTGGGTTCTCAACCTCAGCGTGCTGCTGATGGTGACCTTCCTGATCCTTGCCTTGAAACCGGCCGGCCGGATGCGGCGGCCTGAAAAAACCGTTCGAAGCGGGGTTGAGGGGCGGTGATTCCGAGGGGGCGGACACTCCGGGGAGTATCGCTTATTACATCCCCGGAAACGCCCGGCCCGGAACGGCTGCCATCGGATTTTTGATCACCATAAAGGGCATTTCAGGGGATCAATTGGTTCCGCTACAGCCCGGGCAGCCCGTCGAGCATCATGTTGTCCGAGGTGCCGTTGAGCTGAAACCCCACGACATTCCTGTCGGATGAGAAGGCAATGTAGGTGGCGCCGCTGATATCCTGCAGGAAGATCGCCTCCGCGTAATTGACCACCTTCGCATGGCCGCCGACAGGGAGCACCTGGGTCGCCACCACGGTTCCTCTGTCGTTATAGGCGGTCAGGGTCACGGACGCCGCGCCCGCTTCCGTGTTGACAAAGGCTATACCGGTCCAGCCGCCGTTCTTCTCGATCTTGGCAAAGACACCCGACTTCGCACCGGTCCCGCCGTTTCCCGCATAGGCCGCAACCTGGTTGCCGTTGACGGTGCCGAAAAGCTCAAAGCCGCTGAGGGGCCGTGTGGAGTCTATCCTGAACCACGCCGTTTCAGCGGGGAGCCCTAGCCCCGCAACGATGCCGACATATTTTCCCTTCCCTGCGATGGGAAGGGTCGAGGGGGTCAGGAGGGTCCCCTGGCTGCTGTAGGGGGTGATCGTGATCGTGGCTGCCGCCTCCGCCGGGTTATAGGCCACAATCCCGGTCCACCAGTCGCCGCCGGCCACGTGGGGATAGTAGAGGGTCGAGGCGGTTTTGTCGGTCAGCAGGATGCCGTCCATCTGGGAAGCGCTTCCGATGCTGCCGAAGAGCTCCAGTCCGATCACGCCGCTCGCATTGCTGATCACCGCCGAGCGAATGTCCGGCTGGAGGGGTTCATTCAACAGCCCCCCGATCGTGAAGGTCCGGTGCTGGTTGGCATTGAGTGTATAGGGAACGCTCCGGCCATCGTTAAAGGTAATGGTCAAATCTTTCGTCGCCGAGGTTGTGTTCACCAGGCTTGCCCCGGTCCACCACAGGGCGCTTGAGTCGATGTGCGAGATATAGATGTCCGTGGTGTTCACCTCTTTGACCGCCGGGATCGCCGCCCGATAGACCCCTGTCTGGTAAAACTTCGTGTAGCCCTGGACCGCAGTGGAGTTTGTGTCAAAGATGATGTAGCCGATATTTAAGTGGTTGGTAAATTCATTTGCAACGGTGATCTGTCTCCGGCCATGGGCGGAAAGGGTGACCGGCATGGTCTCTACGAGCTGACCTGCATTGCTCAAGCCCCGCAGGGCGCCGGTAACGATCTGATCGCCCGTATTGATCACGGCGATCTCCGTTTGCCAGGGAAGGCTTGTGTCTATGTGGGGAAAGTAGAGAGCCGGGGGTCCTGCCGTGCCCGCAAAGGTCGCTGTGACCGCCTTGTCGCCGTCCATTGTCACCTGGCAGGTTGTCGATACTCCCGAGCAGACCCCGCCGGACCAGCCGGTGAAGGTGGAGCCGGGGTCAGGGGTGGCGGTGAGGTTGATGGCGGCCCCTTTGGTGAAGTAGTTTGAACAGGTCGCGCCGCAGGCGATCCCGACGGGAGAGCTGGACACTGTTCCGGAGCCGCCGCCGGATTTTGCAATGGTCAAATGACCCAATAACCCAGACTGTCCCGCACGAACGGCACGCACGTAAAGGCTGCCTGACTTTTTGGTGTAGCCGTCTTGGCCGTTAACGAAGGATACGAACCACGCGCTGCTCGTATCGTCGGCGTTGGTGGTAGACGACCAATACAACAGGAAATACCCCGTGTATGGGGCCAACAGTGGGTCTAGTGCGGGGTTAGAACGGGAATAATCCACCAGGGACTGCAACTCGTTGCGGTTGGGCAACCGCCAGTCGGAGTACCCGACAAGGGAAAGGCTCTGACAGTAGGAAAGCGCGTCTTGCCATGTGTATGTAACCTGGGCCGTTGTATTCTTCTGCCACATCAAACCCGACCCGGTGTCCGTTACCGTACCGTCGCCATTGTCCACCAAGTCGGCGGAGGCAACACTGCTGGAAAACAGGACCAACAAGATCAAAAGAAATATCACCTTACGCATGACACATCCTCTCTTGAAAAATCTCGTTTACGTATCTTGCCAACGTAAATCACCTAAGGATCAAAGGGCCAAATGTCCGCTCAATGTCCCGTACGCACGGCACGCACGAAATAGCTGTTCGACTTACCGCCTCCATAGCCAGAGCCGATGGTGAAGTTTACGAGCCACACATTGGGCGTATTGCCGGCGTAGGTAGTAGACGACCAATAAAAGGACGACACGGTAAGAGGAAACCAGGCGACATCAATTGCCGGCCCCGGGGACGAGATGCTGCTGTTGATGAGGGAGAAGAGCTCCTTGATGGTAGGCAGTCGCCAGTCGTTGAAACCGCCGAAGCGGGCGTCGTTGATGGCCTTGATGAAGGCCTCCGTGTCCGTCGAGGCGTCTCCGGTCCCTGTGCCGCAGGACCCCTGGTTGCCACTGTTGGTCGCGGTGTTTCGGTCGCACCAGGAAAAGGTCTTGTATATGAAGTGGATGCTATTGTCGTCGGTCTTCATCTCCCAGACCAGCCCGGTCGCGTTGTCCCGGGTCATGAGCCAGCCGCTTGCCTGCGTGGCCGTATCGGCCAGGGCCGCCCCGTTTTGCCCCAGCTTGGTATAGGAGCGGGTCGGCCCCTGATAATTGGCATCCTGGCCGTAAAAGGGCTGATACCACGCCGGGCAGGAGATCTCGGCCGTGTTGTCGTAGCACTTCGTCTGTCCCGTGTCGGGAAACGGCCAGGCAAAGATCTCCGGCACGCACAACAGGAACAAAACCAAAAACCATGCCCCTACCTTCCAGCGAATCTTCATTTTCTCCCTCCCCGCTATTGCAGAATCCAATCCCCATGATGTTGTGATCACCGGTCATGCCCGATTGAGTCGTTTAGAGCAACTTCTCACAATGATACATGTAAGACAACATGGTTCCTCCATATCATAATTGCCGAGAAAATAAAATCATTGATTCCGGTCTGAAATCCAGCATTATCGCCGAGGCTGATGTTTTGATGAACCAAAAAGCCGGGGGAAAATGGATTCAGTTTTCATTCCCGGTCGTGCCGGGTTTCTCCGGTGGCAGGAGTCGCGAGATCTGTTCGGATACCGTTCGGGCCAGATGGTCGAGGAGGGCCGTCTCCATGCCGGGCCGGTAGCGATCGGGAGAGGCGTCCCCATGGTTCAGGCTGCCGATCAGGCAATCGTGGCGGGTAAGGGGGGCGATGGCCAGGGAGCGGAGAAAGTATTTCACGTTGGGCGGCATCAGACGGAAGAAGGGTCGGAGATCCCCGCTTGCCAGAAGCGGGTGCGCAACATCCGGGAGAATTTCGAAAAACGGCGCCGGGGCGATGATATTGATCCGGTCTTGCAGGAGGTCGGATTTTCGGAGCGGCTTGAGGAGTTCCTCCGTCTTCGGGCCGTAGAGAAGGGAGAGCCAGACAAAGGGGACGCCGAACGCCTCTTCGCTTCCCGAAAGCAGCCTCTCGAAGAGCTCCCGGATTCCCCGGCAGACGGCAAGATCCGCCTCGATTCCCCCGAATTTCCGGGCGATCTCGTCATTGGTTTTGCGAATATCCGGTTCGTTCATGGCGGTCTCCTATCCGCTCGCGAAGTCGGCCGTGAGGATCGTATGATCGGACGGCTTTTCGGCGAGACGCGGGTTGAGATCGATCTCGCAGGCAAGACAGCGGGCGGCAAGCGGCGGTGTGGCGAGAATGTGGTCGATCCGCCAGCCGAGCCCGCGTTTCACCGCGGCAGGAACCCGGTAATCGAAGAAGGTATAGCGGCCCGGCTCCCCCGGATGTCGGCGGCGGAACAGGTCTTCGAGGCCCCACGACCGGACGGCGGCAAAGGCATCCCAGACCTCAGGCGTAAAACAGACGTGGCCGAGAAGACTCTTGGGATCGTGGACGTCGATCCCCTCCGGGGCGACGTTGAGATCGCCGCACCAGATCAGCGGCGCCGCAGGAGACCCGGAGTAGTCGAGGAAGTTCCGCAGTCGCCGGAACCAGTCGAGCTTGTAGGCAAAATGGGGCGTTTCCCTCTCCCGTCCCTGGGGAACGTAGGTATTGACGACGGTGACGCCCGAAAAGACGGCGGCGATCAGGCGGTCTTCATCCGCCGGACCGCCGTCCGCAAGACCGTACAGAACAGCCTCCGCCGTTTCCCGGGAGGCGATCGCGACGCCGTTGTACTGCTTTGCCCCCCGAAAGATCACCTGGTAACCCTCGTCGGCGAATGCGGAAACGGGAAACAGACCGTCCTCCACCTTCGTTTCCTGCATGCAGAAGACGTCAGGATGGTTCTCCCGGAGCCACGGCAGAACGATGTGAAGGCGGCTCCGGATGGAGTTTACGTTGTAGGTTGCGACCCGGATGGTTTCCATCGGCAGGTTTCCCTTTGCAGCCTGTTCAAAAAAGTCACTGATTCAGGCTGTTCAAAAACGTCTGGATGCAAGGCCCTCCGACATCCTGCGCCGTGAGGCGTACTTTTGGGTACGTTGAACGGCGAAGGATGAGGGAAACGCAGCAGACGGGCGTTTCAGCCTGCTTGTCCCTATCGCAGATAGGTCGGCAGCTCTTCCTCTTCCTTCCCGTCAAAACTGCACGGGGCGCCGCAGCCTTTGCAGGGTCCCTTGACCGCGGGCAGGGGCGGTTCTCCCTTGATCCCCTCGATAAAGTCGAGGCAGCGGTGCACATCCTCCTCTTCCCCATCGACGATTAGTGTGACGGAGCCCTCCGCACCGCCCCAGCCGCCGGAGGCGTAAGGGATGGCCTTCAGATCGAAAAGAATTTCGATCGCCTCGATCTCCGTTACGATCCGGCCGTCCGCGACCAGGGCCATCCCCACCCGGCAGCCGATGGTCCGGCCCAGAAGCAGTTTTCCACCGTAGCGGGCCGCCTCCTCGACAGAAGGGATCAGCTTTTCGAGACCGACCGGATAGATCGTCGTGACCCCCTGGGCCTTCAGGGCCATGTAGAACTGACCCATCGTCCCGCCTCCCGGACCTGCCATGACCACGCCGACATTGCCGAAAGGATCGACGGCGTTGGCCCCTTTGATCAGCACGTCCCCGGGGGTCAGCTTGTCGATGACGGTGTTCGGCTCCACATTCAGGACCTCGCCCTTGTGCAGCGTGATGGGTTTCGTTCTCAAACCCGCAGGTATCATGCAAAACACCCCCTTGATCACCTGGCCGGCCGCGTATCGTTCCTTGTCCATCTTTGTTCCCAGGAGCTCTTCCAGGATGAAGGCGTTGGTCGAGCCCCGCCCGACGACCAGATACCCGTTGTCTTTTGCATGCTGCACCTCGGGCATCGCCGCGACGGCCTTGCCCAGCAGCCTTTTGGATTCCGAAGACGTCAACGTAAACAATGCCTGCATGACTTGTGACCTCCCTACTTTTGATTTTTACTAATTTTTATACACCTTCGCAGAGGCTGTCAATACCTTTCGTGCCGAATGTCCCTGGATCCCCTGCGGGAGGAGAAGGCCGTCTCGATGCTGTTAGCGGAGGCGGTTCGTCCAATAAACGCCGCCGACCACCAATGCCGCTCCGGCCAGCAGGGAATAGTTGATGGTCTCGCCGAGGATCAGCCATCCCAAAAAGACGCCGCTGACCGGGACGAGGTTGAGGAAGACCGATGCCCGTGAGAGGCCGATCTCCTGGATCCCCTGATAGTACCAGTAAAAGCCGAGGACCGTCCCGAAAAAGGCGAGAAAAAGGATCCCCGTCCAGTCCGCCAGGCTGAAACCGCAGGCCTGTTCCGTGATGTTTTCCAGAAGGGCCGGGGGAAGCAGCGCGGCCGCGCCGATCAGGCAGGAGCAGGTGACCGCTGCGAGCGGTGTTATATCCTTCATGATCACCTTCCCGATCAGCGTGTAGGCGACCCAGCTTGCGACGCAACCCGCGATGTACAATTCTCCCCGGCCCACGTTGCCGGTGAAGAGCGCCGTGGGGTCCCCCCGGGAGATGACGAGTGTCGCGCCGAAGAGGCAGAGGATGATCCCCGCGATCTTGCCTGGATGCAGCCGCTCCCGGAACAGTAGAGCGGAGAGCAGGGAGATGAAGGCCGGATTGGTGGCCACGATGAGCGAGGCCCTGCCGGCGTGGACGGTTTTCATGCCGAGGAAGAAGAAGATGTTGTAGGCAAAAACGCCGGTCATCCCGAGGAGGATGGCAGGGATGACCTGGTGCCGCCGCAGACGGGGGAGCCGCCCTTCCTTCCAGAGGATCAGCGCGATCAGAAAGAGGGATGCCGCCAAGAACCGCAGAAACGATGCGGACCAGGGACCCACGTCCTGGGCGACGACCCGGGCCGCCACGAAAGTGCCGCCCCAGAAGATGGTGGTCAGGACGAGCTTCAAGTAGATGACCATGAATGCCCCTGCATCATAAAAAAAGCCGGCTTCTCCGGGGAGACGACCGGCGCTCATTGACTGAAACTCTTATTACTCCGGCAACAATGCATCCCAAAGTCGTCATTCCGGTGAAAGCCGGAATCCAGAATGAATTAGACTGGATGCCGGATCAGGCCTGCCCCGTACCTGATACGGGGTCCGGCATGACATTGTATATGTTTAATTGCCGGAGTAATAATGAAGCGGAGTCGGTCTCGTCAGGGAAAAATCAGGCGAGAATCTTCTTCTCTCTCTTGTTTGGCCGCGATAAACCATCCCTCCATCTTAATTCAATCCGGATTTTTTGTTGGTTCTTTTGTTTCGTCTCTTTCAGTTACGCAACCTCCTCCCCGATTCATTCCAACAGAGACTATTTTGTCACCAGGTTCAAGATATGTACGATTACCGGTGCAATCGCCAGCGCCGGGAGGAAGTTGCCCACGCGAATTTTTTTCAACTCCAACATGCTGCTGATACCAATTCCGATCAGCAAAATCCCACCCGTGGCCGTCATCTCGTTCATCATGTCCGTGTTGACAATGGCGTTCAACTGTGCCGCCAAAAGGCTGATCACGCCCTGATAGGCAAAAACCGGCAGAGCGGAGAATGCAACACCAATTCCCAGCGTGGAAGCAAACGCGATAGATAGAAAACCGTCCAGAATGGATTTGATCGAGAGGGTCAGGTAATCGCCGCGCAGACCATCGCTGATTGAGCCAAGCACCGCCATCGGTCCGGTGCAATACAGCACGGATGAGGCCAAAAAACCACGCACAAAGAGACTGGAGGCTCCTTCCTCCGAACTGCCGGGAAGCCGTCTTTCGAGCCAGATCCCCAGATTTTGCAGCCAGTCCTCAATCTTCAACCACTCACCCAGCACGGCCCCCAAAATCAGCGCTCCCAGCACAACCAGCGCATTTTCCGTCTTCAGGAACATCTGCAGGCCTACAGCCGCGGTGAAAATCCCCATCCCCGAAAGCACAGTGGATTTGAGCCGATCAGACAGGTGTGAACCAAACAACATACCGATACCGCTACCAGCCAATATTGCGATGACGTTTATAAAAGTTCCGGTCATTTGCTTTTCGCCATTCCTGTCGATTGACCGGCGTGCCGGTTCTCAAACAATCCGAGCGCAAGGCAAGACGGTGATGGTTGATTAAGATATGCAAGCAGGGATGGTGTATAGCAGGTCCGATTTTGCTTTTCAAGCGGTATTCGCACCATTGTTCCGTATATTAGAACTCAATATTAAACATGCAGAACATTTTGCTTGACTTTACTTTTCCGTATGGTAAAAATTTTCTCAAATATACGGAACCATCACTCATGGAGGCTTTTTACCATGAAACAGGTACCCGCAAAATCGAAGACTCAGTCGAGTCCCGCAAACAAATACCGAGTGACCTCGCTTGATAAAGCGCTTTTAATTCTCGAGCTTGTGATTGACCAGAGCCAGGATCTCTCCATTACGGAGATCTGCCAGAAACTCGGCATGATGAAGGGAACGGTCCATCGGGTCCTGAGCACCCTCGTGGCACGAAAATTTATCCAGCAGAATAGCAAAACAAAAATGTACGGTCTTGGTGTGCGGACGCTGGAAATCGGAATGGTTTCCAAGAGGGAAAAATTCCTTCGCATGGCCATGGCCCCCTTTCTGATGGGGCTCTACGAAACATGCGGGGAAACGGTAAACGCAGCGGTGTGGGAATATAATGGAATTCGCTACATCTACCGGTTGGAATCGGAAGAGCTGCTTCGAATTTCAACGGCGGCCGGTTCGCGATTCCCCGGTTACTGTGCCGCCACGGGCAAGATGTTGCTTTCATACTTCAGCAATGAAGATATCCGGCAGATTTACAGCCAAAAAAACGCTTTCAGAAAATACACCGAAAAGACGATTACTTCCGTAGACAAGTTGATTAGAGAGATCGAGGAGGTCAGGGTCAACAAGGTGGCCATCGATAATGAGGAAGCCCTGGTGGGGGTTTACTGTGTTGCCGCACCAATTCTGAACTCCAAGGGAGAATGTGTAGCGGCCATCAGTATTTCAGCTCCGAAAAATCGGGTAACCGCAAACACGGGCGCCACGTTTGCAAAGTTGGTATCGGAAACGGCCGGGAATATTTCAGGTTCATTGATCGAGCCGTAAACATAGGGGACACCATTCAAACTGTGAGGAATATTCATATGGTTGGTATTCGGTTTCATGGAAGAGGGGGGCAGGGCGCCGTCGTCGCTTCTAAAATTTTGGCCCATGCCTACTTCAAACAGGGTCTCTACGTTCAGGCTTTTCCCTCTTTCGGGATGGAGCGAAAGGGGGCGGCCGTTTCCGCGTTCGTAAGGCTGGATAGTGCTCCCATCGTCGAGCGCGGAGACATCAAGAACCCGGATGTCGTCATTGTGCTGGATTCTTCCCTGCTGCGTAAAGTGGATGTGGCTCATGGCGCCAGGCCCGATGCGCTGATCCTGCTCAATTGCAGGGAAGAAAATGAGAACCAGAATCTCATCAAGGGTTCCTTCCGGGTGGCCGGGGTGGATGCCGTGAAAATAGCGCTTCAACACGGGTTGGGATCGAAGACGGCCCCGATCATCAACACCGTCATCCTTGGCGCCTATGCCAAGGTTTCCGGCGATCTTGCGCTTTCCAACCTGCTGGAGGCCATTGAAAAAGGCGCACCGGTGAACCCCAAACAGAACATGGCCGCCGCCGAAGCGGCATATCAGGCCGTATTCAGGATATCGGGAGATGTGAATGCAGACTAAAATCATCATCAAAAGTTTGGCAGAGCTTCCGACAGCGCCGACCACGATCGGCACCATGGCTTGGAACCAGACGGGCGACTGGCGTTATGTCACGCCACTGGTCGCCGACAAGCTGGCGCCCTGCAGCCAGAACTGTCCGCTGGGCATCCCGATTCCGCGTTATCTGGGTGCCATGAACCGTGGGGACGTCGGAGGCGGTCTCGCCCTGCTGATGGCCCATAACCCCTTACCCGGTTTGACCGGTCGCCTCTGTTATCATCCCTGCCAGACCAAATGTGTCCGCAGGAAAATCGATCGGACCATATCCATCCAAAAAATGGAGCGGTATCTGGGCGATCTCGCGACGGATGTCACGATCGAGAAAAGTGCAATAAAGGATCGGCGGATTACGGTCATCGGTTCCGGCCCCCTGGGGCTCTCCTGTGCATTTTATCTGGGTTGCCGGGGATACCGGGTCACTGTTTTGGACCCCTCCGGACAGGCGGGTGGAGCGCTGGTAGATCTTCCGCCGGAAAAAATCGATCCGCAGGCGCTGTCCCATGAAATCGACCGCTTGGTTCGTCTGGCCGATATCCGCCTTGAAACCGGCGCCATTATCGATTTCGACAAACCCGGCGAACTGCCGGCGAAGGCGGACATCGTCATTTTGGACCCGACCGGACTTCCGGAAGATTTTTGCGCGCCCGCCGGTGCGGTCGTCTGCAATCCCTTTGATGATGAAGCCGTTACCGGCGGGATCATCTCCGTCCAATTGCCGCAGAACCTTGCGCCCTTCAAGGCGCCCATGATCGCCCATTACATTGCCGCAGGCCGTCTGCTGGCCCGGAAGGCGTCCGATGGTCTGCGCCCGGCGGGTCTTGCACAGCCGGCCGCGGACCTTCCCCTGCAGGCCGTCAACATTGACAATATAAAGATTGAACGTTTTCCGGCCTCCGGTCCTCTTGTGGAGACGGAATCGAAACAGGAGGGAACAGGGGACCGGGAGTGGGCGCTGCAAGAAGCGGCGCGATGCCTCTCCTGCGGTACCTGTAACCTTTGTCTTCAGTGTGTCTCCTATTGTCCCGACTCCAGCATCAGGCCGGATGGGGAGAAAGACACCGTTGCGGTCGACCTTGATCACTGCAAGGGATGCGGCATCTGTGCTTATGAATGCCCCCGGGGGGTGATTACCATGGAGGATATGAGCGTATGAAGAAAGTCATGATGGGGACCGAAGCCGCTACGATGGCCGCGAAACTGGCCCGCGTTCAAGTGGTCTCGGCGTACCCGATCACCCCACAGACCGTCATTGTCGAGAGTCTCGCCGATATCATCGGCCGGGGCGAACTGAAGGCCAAGTACCTGCCCGTGGAGTCCGAGCACACGGCCATGTCCAGTTGCATGGGAGCTTCGCTGGCAGGCGCCAGGACCTTTACGGCAACCTCGTCGCAGGGGTTGGCCTACATGCACGAAATGCTGCATTTTACTGCCGGTGAGCGGGTTCCGGTCGTCATGGTCAACTGCAACCGCGCCATGGCCCCCCCCTGGAACCTGTACTGCGACCACACCGATTCGCTTTCCCAGCGCGACACCGGCTGGATCCAGTATTACTGCGCCGATGCCCAGGATGTGCTCGACGCCATATTGATCGCCTATGCGGTTGCCGAACAGGCGCTTTTACCGGTCATGATCAATCTGGACGCATTTTATTTAACCCATACCTCCGAGCCTCTGGATGTGCCGGACCAGGCGGAGGTGGATCTTTTTCTCCCTCCCTATCGGGCGCCTCACAAGATTGATGTGGATGATCCCAAAACCTACAGCATTGTATGCGGAGCAGACCTCTTCAACTCCATCAAGTACAAACGCCAGGGCGACACCCTTGCGGTGGCAAGGCTCTGGGATCAGGTGGCAGAAAAATACAACAGCCATTTCAATAGATTGCACAAGACCGTGGAAGCCTATCGAACCGAGGATGCCGACCTGTGCATCGTCGGCATCGGTACGGCCGCCGGCACCATCCGGCTGGCGGTCGACCGGCTGCGGGAAGAGGGATTAAAGGTCGGCAGCCTGCGGCTTGCGATGATCCGCCCCTTTCCCCTTGAAGCGTTGCAAAGGGCGATTGCAAAGGTCAAACATGTGATCGTCATCGATCGGGATGTCTCTTTCGGGGCTGAAGGGATCGTGGCCCAGGAGGTGAAAGCGGGCCTCTTCGATCACCGGGGGGATTTAAAAGTGACAGGCTTTGTTGCGGGTGTCGGCGGAAACGACGTCACCGTGGATACGATCATCCCCTTGGTACGACAGGCGATATCCGGAGACGGGAACGCAGTCGAGGCAGGGATGTCGCTTTGGGCGGAGGTGTTGCCATGAGTGAACAAATCCAGGCGAAGAGGGAACTGGTCACACCGGGCCACTATGGTTGTCCCGGCTGCGGCGCCACCGTGGCCATGCAACAAACATTGTCGGTCCTGGGTGAGGACACGATCGTGGTGATGACGGCCGGCTGCTGGTCAAGCCTGATCGGCATCTACCCCTACACCTGCATCACCGTTCCGGTGGTTTCGGTCGCCTTTGGGGCCACCGCGTCCGTCGCCGCCGGGATCAAGGCCGGTTTGACCATTCAGGGAAACGATCATACTACCGTCCTGGCCTTTGCAGGCGACGGCGGCACCTTCGATATCGGCTTTCAGCCCCTTTCCGGCGTGGTGGAACGAAACGATGATATCCTTTTTATCTGCTACGACAACGAAGCCTACATGAACACGGGCATCCAGCGCTCCTCGGCGACACCGGCCGGCGGGTGGACCACCACCACACCCGATTCGGCGAGGAAGGGTCAGAGGAAGAAAAACATGGTGGAAATCATGGCGGCGCACCGCATCCCCTACACGGCCACGGCCAGCATCGGCGCACCGGAGGATCTGAAGGCGAAGCTTGAAAAAGCAAAAAATATCAAAGGTTCGCGGTTTATCCATCTCTTTGCCTCCTGCCCGACCGGCTGGCGGCATGCCACGGAGCTCTCCATCGAGGTCGCCAGGCAGGCCGTTAAAAGCCGCGTGTTTCCGCTTTATGAGGTGTTCAATGGGGATACCTGGCATCTGAGTTCGATGCCTGAGAAGGAAGGGGTGGAAGGCTACCTGAAACATCAGGGCCGGTTCAAAAAGATGTCCGTCGAAGAACGCAACCGCATGCAAATGCGGGTGGATGATGACTGGCAGCGTTTGATCAACCGCTGCCAGGCCCCGAAAGCGGCCATATGACCCTGGCGGCCAGGATGAAAGGAGATATTTGCCATGATGACAGCCCAGCAATATGAGGAGAGCCTGAGAAAACTCAAGCTGGTGGTGTACATGTTCGGCAAGCGGATTGAAAATGTGGTAGACGACCCGATCCTGAGGCCTTCCATGAACGCCGTGGCTGCCACCTACGAGCTGGCCATGCGGCCGGAGAGCGCGGAGCTGATGACCGCCGTATCGCACCTGTCCGGCAAGAAGATCAACCGCTTCTGCCATATCCATCAGAACCGGGACGACCTGGTGAAGAAGAGCAAGATGGGACGGATGCTCGGGGGCCACACGGCCTGCTGCTTCCAGCGCTGCGTGGGAATGGACGCGCTCAACGCCCTGTCCATTGTCACCTACGACATCGACGCCAAATACGGCACGAAATACAACGAGCGGTTCCTGAAATTCCTGGCCCATGTGCAGGAGAACGACCTGACCTGCGATGGCGCGATGACGGATCCCAAGGGGAACCGGGGCCTCGCCCCCAAAGAGCAGGCCGATCCGGATCTCTACCTGCACGTGGTGGAGGAGAGGCCCGACGGCATCGTGGTGACCGGGGCCAAGGCCCACCAGACCGGCGCGGTGAACTCCCATGAGATTATTGTCATGCCGACCGTGGCGATGCGCGAGGAGGACAGGGACTATGCGGTCTCTTTTGCGCTCCCCAGCGACGCCCCGGGGATCACCTACATCATCGGACGACAGTCCTGCGACACCCGCAAGCTCGAGGAGGGCCTCATCGACCGGGGCAATCCCTCCTTCGGCGGGCACGAAGCCCTGGTGATTTTCGACCGCGTGTTCGTTCCCTGGGAGAGGGTCTTCATGTACCGGGAGCACGAGTTTGCCGGATCACTGGTGGAGAAATTCGCCTCCTACCACCGCCAGAGCTATGCCTGCAAGGTGGGGGTCGGCGACGTGCTGATCGGCGCGGCCCAGACGGTCGCCGAGTACAACGGGGCGGCCAAGGCATCCCACATCAAGGACAAGATCATCGAGATGAACCAGTTGAACGAAACGCTCTACTGCGGCTGCATCGCCTGTGCATCGGAAGGCCGTCCGGAGCCCAGCGGAACCTACCTCGTGGATACGCTGCTGGCCAACGTGCATAAGCAAAACGTCACGCGGTTTCCTTACGAAATCGCCCGCCTGGCCCAGGACATCGCCGGCGGCCTGATGGTCACCCTGCCCTCGGAGGTGGATCTGCGCTCACCGGAGGTCGGAAAGTGGATTGAAAAATACTACTGCGGCAGCGAAGGTGTCGCCGTGGAGGACCGGATGCGCATCCTGCGGCTGATCGAAAACCTCACGCTGGGTTCTGCCGCCGTAGGATACCTCACCGAATCGATGCACGGGGCCGGCTCGCCGCAGGCGCAGCGGATCATGATCTCCCGCTTGGCCGACATGAAGGCCAAGCAGCGCAAGGCCAAGAAACTCTGCGGCATTGCCGTGGAATTCGCGGGGGGCACAACCGGAACCGTTCATAGTCAACCAGCTAAGTCCATTAAATAATTTTCCGGACAGGCGTGGTTGAAATTCATGAAAGTGGAGGTATGAAAATGAAAGCGGCATTTATACTGGTGCCTTCCGAATCGAGGAGGCTCATTGCAAAAGGCGTTGCGGCAATGAAAGAGATCAAAGATGCGAGAGAAAGCGGATATACGATCATTTGCGGCGGCACCACCAACGGATATGTGGCTCAGGAAATCCTGGGCGTAACCGACATCCCTCCCCAAAAATATACGGCAGGCACCATTTGCAGCCGCGTCGTATGCACGACCGACGCCGACAAGCGGTCTCCTTTCCCGATCATCCTGTTTCAGGGGGAGAGGGTGACCAAGACCATCCCTGAAGCGCTCAATGATTTTCATCGGGAAACCGTTATCATCAAGGGCGCCAACGCCATCGATGCAACCGGGAAAGTAGGCGTTATTTCATCCGGATTCGACGGTGGGACCATGGGGGCAACACTGGGCACCGCGGTATCACAGGGCCTTAAATATATCGTACCGGTAGGCCTTGAAAAACTCGTTCCCTCGGTCGAAGAGGCATGCGCCTGGACCGGGGCAAAGACCCTCGACTACTCCATGGGAGCCGATTTTGGCATGTTTATAACGCCAAATGCCCTGGTCGTAACGGAAATCGAAGCACTGAGAATCCTGGCCGGAGTGAACTCAAAACACGTCGCCTCCGGTGGGATTGGGGCGTGTTCGGGTGCAGTGGTGATCGTTTCCGAGGGCGCTGAAGACAGTGTCAAAAGGGCGATTTCCATTATTGAAAAAATTAAGGGAGAGCCTGCTCTCCCCGATTTCAAGGGGACCTGCAAGACATGTCGTTACAAATGCATATATGCCGGCAAAGATCAAAGTGATCTTCCCGAATGGCTGAGGGATTGATCACGCGAAACCGGCAGGATGTGAATATGAAATGTGGAGAGGATATTGGTCGCTTTGTTTCCAACTGAAGGACGGATTTCCCATAACTTTTAGGACATACAACCAAACAAGAAAGAGAGGAAGGATCATGCAGAAAAAAACGTTTCTTCGGACAATGGCAAGCGTCAGTTTGGCGGCTTTCTTGATCATAGCCTTCGCGATTCCGGGGGCTCAGGCCCAGGCGAAATTTCCCAGCCGCCCCATCACCATGATTTGTCCCTATGGTGCCGGAGGGGGAACGGACGCCGTGGCCAGAATTGTTGCGGTCCTGATGGAGCAAGACCTGGGGCAGCCGGTCAACGTGGTGAACCGGACGGGAGGAGGCGGAGCCGTCGGGTTCACAGCGGGCGCAGGCGCCGCTCCCGATGGGTACACCATGACCCTGGCCTCAGGGGATCTTACCATGCTCCACTGGATGGGGACAGCAAAGGTAACCGCTGCGGAATTTAGGGCCATTGGGCTGGTCAATTTCGATGCCTCGGCGATCAATGTCCGGGCGGACGCACCCTGGAAAACCGTGAAGGAGCTTCAGGAATATGCCAAGGCGAATCCCGGCAAACTGAAGGCCTCGGGGACGGGAAAGGGCGGATGCTGGGACATCGGCCGGGCGGGCTGGCTGATGGCAGCCGGTATCGATACTGAAGCCATCCCCTGGGTCCCCAGCAGCGGCGCGGCCCCCACCCTTCAGGATATGTTGGCGGGCGGTATCGCGATCTCTACCTGCAGCCTGCCGGAAGCCCGGGCCATGATTGAAGCCAAAAAGATCAAATCTCTCGCGGTCATGGCGGACAAGCGGGTGGCCCTCTTCCCCGATGTCCCCACCCTCAAGGAATTGGGCTTGAACTGGAGCTTCGGTGTGTGGAGAGGAGTCCTGGTCCCCAAGGGCACCCCGGATAATGTGGTTGCTATCCTCGAAAAATCCGTGGAGAAGGCGTACAATAACCCCAAGTACAAGGAATTCATGACTAAGGCCGGCTTGGGCATGACGTGGAAACCGGCCGCCGAGTTTGACAAGTTCATGGCCGCTGAGGATGTGAGCAACCAGAAGATCATGAAAGCTTCAAAAATGATTGATTAACCCGAACCTCTTTCCCGGCGACGCTGCCGGGAAGTTCCCGGCAGCGTCACTTCATTCGAGGATCATACCTATGTGGAGCAAAGACTACATCGGCGGAGTGTTTTTCATTGTCTTGGGGGTTTTAATATGGGTGGGCACATCTCAATTACCGGTCCTGCCGGGTGGACACCCTGGACCCTCTCTATTCCCACGGGTTCTGGGCACCCTCTTCATCTTCTTCTCGTTGATTGTCATCCTGGAAGGCTGGCGTAAGTCTAAAATGCCTCCTCCCACCCCCATCGAAACTGCAGAAGAATTAAGAGAAGGAAATGTAATCATCATAGCAGAAAAGAATCATTTCAATTCGGTTCTCGTGATTATCCTCATTGCCGCCTTTATTGCCGCGGCTAAGTATTTGGGCTTCATCATTACGGGCGGGGCGGTTCTTTTTATATTAATGTGGAAATTGCAGGTTAAGCCAATAAAAGCATTTATTATTTCGGCTCTTGTCATCTGCTTCATCTATTCTGTGTTTGCGAAGATTTTGAGGGTTCCCCTGCCGCAGGGCTTTCTATGGTGGTGAGAATGGCGTTTAGGATTCACAGGACGATACGAAAATAGTTATTCAGGATGGTGAGAATATGGATGCTGTACTTCAGGGACTCGGTATGCTCTTTGCGCCGCAGAACTTTTTAACAATCGTTGTCTGTTCCTTATACGGCCTCTTCGTCGGCTCGATTCCGGGATTGAGCGCCACACTGGCGGCCTCCCTGTTGGTTCCGTTCACTTTTTTCATGGAACCCCTTGCTGCCCTGTGCTCCATCGTGTCTATGTCGGCCATGGCCATCTTTGCGGGCGACATCCCCGCGGCCCTCATTCGCATTCCGGGGACCCCTTCTTCCGCTGCCTATACTCAGGATTCTTTCGCCCTCACGAAGCAGGGGAAAGCGCAGATGGTTCTGGGCACGGACATCATCTTTTCTGCTATTGGCGGCTTGATGGGCGCAATCGTCCTGATGACTTCGGCGCCGCTCCTGGCTGAAGTCGCCATGAAGTTCTCAACTTTTGAGTACTTCTGGCTCGCCGCCCTCGGGCTCAGCGCTACGGTCATGGTTTCCGCAGGTTCGCAGGCGAAAGGCGCCATTGCCATGTGTCTGGGGCTTTTCCTCTCCACCATCGGTGTGGACATTACGCTCGGCTGCCCTCGTTTTACATTTGGAAACGTTGACCTTCTGAACGGGATTTCCTTTATTCCGGCCATGATCGGTGTTTTCGGGATTTCCGAAGTCATGCGCAATGTCAGCGATAGGCAGATGGATTTTGCGATCGCCAAAGTAAAGACGAAAGGTATTTTTACGGGAGTCGGAAAGCTTATTAAAAAGTATCAATGGAATATGTGGCGCTCCGGGATTATCGGAACCATCATCGGTGTTCTTCCCGGCGCCGGAGCCGATATTGCGGCCTGGATCGCCTATGCCGCCTCCAAGAGAGCTTCCAAGGAGAAGGAGCTATATGGAAAAGGTTCCATCGAGGCGATTGTGGATTCGGGTACGGCGAACAACGCCTGCCTGGCCGGAGACTGGGTCCCGGCGCTCGTTTTCGGGATTCCGGGGGATTCGATCACGGCCGTGGTCATCGGGGTACTTTTTATGAAGGGGCTCCGCCCGGGGCCAATGATCTTCGAACAACAGCCGGAGATCCTCTACGGGGTTTACTTTGCCTTTATCCTCGCCAACCTTCTGATGGTCCCCTTCGGCTGGCTGGCAGTGAAAACGAGCTCCCAGATGCTCAGGGTTCCCAAGAAAATTCTGATCCCGATCATCATGATGTTCGCCATAACCGGGGCCTTTGCCATCAACAACGACGTGTTCGACATCATCACGCTGGGTGTTCTGGGCATCATCGGCTACTTCATGGAAAGAAACGATTACCCGGTGGCTCCAATCGTGCTTGGTCTGGTCCTAGGACCTATCCTGGAGCAGAATTTCATGATGAGTATGATCAAGACCGATTGGAATTTGACCCTCTTTTTCGTACGGCCGATCAGTGCGATTTTAGGAGGCGCTACCGTGCTCATGTGGGGTTTCCCGTTCTTCATGGCCTTTTTGGAAAATACGAAAAAGAAAAAATAGCCTGAAAATAGTGGCTTGGTGCAGTGAAGGGGGAATGTCTTTTTAGTAATAACTTAAGGAGGAAAAACATGTTCACAAAGGCTCTGTTCAAGAAAACCGTTGCTCTGTCGGTCACCACCCTGTTTCTTGGCGTCCTTTTCTCCGGCGTAAGCGCGTATGCGGCTGACAAACCCATCGCGCTGAGCAAGTATCCCACAATGAAATTCGGGTTTACTACTCAGAACTTAGCAAAATGGCTCCCCAACTCCGTAGAAAACCTCAAAACAGTTATTGATTTCGCGAAGAAGAAGGGATTCTCGTTCATAGAACTTCGAGACGCCAATGCCGGCCTCTCTTACGACGACGCCAAAAAGGTTGCCGCATACGCCAAAAAGAAAAAAATCGAAGTGATTTACGCCATGGGCCAAGGTGCGTTGGACAGCAACTATTTTGAACTATTCTCCAAGGGTCTGGCCAACACAATGCTTTTTGACGGACCCCGATTCGCCCGGACGGCCGCCTTTGGGAAAGAATTTGCTGCCGATCCAAAGAAGCAATACTGGACTGAGGCAGAGTTTACGAAACTCGTCCAGAATCTCAATCAGGCGGGCAACACAGCCGCAATGTTCGGCTACACTCTCTTCGTCGAAAACGCCTTCGAAGGACTGAAGGGCGATGGGATCAACACATTCGGCATCGCCGATCTCCTGGGGCCGAAAGGCGTCAATTCCAACGTCGGTTTTCAGCTGGATACGGCAAACTTCTTCTGCACCTCCCGCGCAGAAAATTCCCCGAGCGATGTCAAAGCCTTCTTCGAGGAAAACGTCAAAAGGATGGGGTATACCCATTTAAAAACCTCTATCGATAAAAAACCAGCGGTGGTCCTCAACGGAAACGACGTCCCGTTTGACGTCTTTCTCAATTCACTGGCCAAGAACGGCAAAGTCTATATCGCACTTGAACTGGCCAATGCCGATACACTGGAGAATGCCTATGCCAATCACCAAAAGAGCATCGACTATCTCCGTAAGAACTTCTAAACGGCAAAGTCGACCAATGTGGGTCGAATGACCCTGCGGCATTTGCCGAAACAGTACGAAGAGGCAGGGAATGATGCGGAAACCCTTGCGATTATCAAGACTGAAGGGTGATTCCCCCGGGATCGAGTTGCATGTTCCATGTTTCGTCAATTGCCCATACGGTTACGAATAGGAAAAGTGATATGGTTTCGTTGCAGACAGGGTTGCTGGATCCGGCCGTACAGGATGAATTGTCCCGTTGCCTGCACTGCGGAATGTGCCTGCAGTTCTGTCCGACGTACCACATTTATGGCACGGAAATGGATTCTCCCCGGGGGCGCATCGCCCTGATGCGGGCCGTGGCCAGGGGGCGGCTGAAGGCGGACGAACTACCGCTGTCTTTTACCCGTCATATCGCGTTGTGCCTGGGCTGCCGGGCCTGTGAAACCGCCTGTCCCTCTGGTGTGGGGTATGGCCACCTGATCAAAGCGGCCCAGACGACCATCCGGCAGAACACCAGGGAGGGCTGGCCGGCTGCCTGCCTGAAATGGCTTGGGTTCAAGCAGTTGATGCCTTTCCGTGAACGCTTGAAAGTGCTGGCTTCGGTGCTCTGGCTGTACGAGAACAGCGGTTTGCAGTCCCTCTTTAGGTCATTGCGTTTCATGCCTCAGTCATTGCGACAGATGGAGCTGCTCCTGCCACCCATCTCACTGGAATATTTCAATTATTCTGCTCCCGCACCGGCCATCGGCAAAAAACGGGGCAAGGTTGCCTTCTTCATCGGCTGCGTGCAGGAGGCATTTTTGGCCAAAGCCAATCGCGCCACCATCCGGGTCCTGCAGCGCAACGGTTATGAAGTCCATTTTCCGGCAGGCCAAACCTGTTGCGGAGCCGCACAACTGCACCTGGGCGAACTCGATTTTGCCCGTACGCTGGCCCGCAGAAACATCGATGCTTTTCTGGACCAGGGTTTTGACGCGGTCATCAGCAATGCCGGGGGGTGCGGCGCCACCCTGAAGGAGGACTATGCGGAGCTCTTCACGGACGATCCGCTCTACGCCGCCAAGGTTGCCCGGTTTTCTGCCTTGGTTCAGGATTTCAGCGAGTTCATGCTGGACCATCTGCACGAGCCGCCCAATGGGGTTGTAACGGCCCGTGCCGTATACTCCGATTCCTGCCACCTTCGCCATGTCCAGAAGATCAAAAAGCAACCGCGCCAATTGCTCCGGATGATCCCCGGGCTGGAGCTGGTGGAGCTGAAGCGTCCCGATTTGTGCTGCGGTTCGGCCGGCGTCTACAACATCATGCACCCCCAAACCGCCAACCCCATCCTCGATCTGAAGATGGAGGACATCAAGGCTGCCAAAGCCGACCTTCTGATCGTGAGCAACACGGGCTGTCACATGCAACTGATCGCGGGCACCCAGCGGTCGGGCCCCCCGATCCGGGTGGTCCATATCGCCGAGGTCATGGAAGAATCCTACACCAAGGAGGGCCGGGGATGAACCGAATTGCCGATGACTTCACCTCCTTGCGGGACCTCTTTGCCGCCGATCAGCTGATCCTGGATCCGGTGGAATTGATCACCTACGAAATCGACGCCGGCGTGGATCGCGGACAACCCGGGGCCGTCCTGTTTGCGACCGACACGCAAGACGTGGTCCGCGCGGTGGCGTGGTGCCGTGACCACGCCGTGCCGCTGGTGGCCCGCGGCTCGGGAACGGGCCTCTCCGGGGGGGCCGTCTCGGTCAAAGGGGGGCTGGTCCTGGAATTCTCGCGGATGAAGCAGATCGAGCAGATCGACGAGATCAGCCTCCGGGCGCGCTTCCAGCCTGGCGTCATCGCGCTGTACTTTGCGGATACCGTCGCGGCCAGGGGGCTCCATTATCCCCCCGACCCGGCGAGCGCCCGTTCGGCTTCCCTGGGCGGCACCGTGGCCGAAAACGCGGGAGGCCCCCACTGCCTGAAATACGGCGTCACGGCCAACTACGTCATGGGCATGGAGATCGTTCTTCCCGACGCGCAATGCCTTACGCTGGGGGGGCCGGCGCTCGACTATCCGGGCGTCGATCTGGCGGGCCTCTTGACCGGAAACGAAGGGTCGTTGGCGATGATCACCAAGACCACGGTCCGGCTCCTGGTCAAACCCCCGGCGGTGATGACCATGATGGCGGCTTTCGCTTCCGTGGACCTTGCGTGCTCGGCCGTCTCGGCGATCATCGCCGACGGCATCGTTCCGGCCACGCTCGAGCTCATGGACCAGAAGATGATGGAGATCCTGGAGGACTACACCCATGCGGGCCTGCCGGTCGAGGCGGGCGCGGCCCTGATTATCGAGGTCGACGGCTATCCCGCGGGCCTCCAGCCCCAGATCGACCGGATCACGTCCATCATCGAGCGGTTCAACGCCTTCGGCCTGCGCTGCACCCAAGACGAAGAAGAGAGGGCGGCGATCTGGCTTGCACGAAAGAGCGTGGCGGGCGCCCTGGCCAGGCTCGCGCCCGCTTCTTTGGCGGTGGATCCCACCGTACCCCGATCCCGGTTGGGGGAAGCCTTGCGTCGCATGGCAGAAATCTGTGAGGAAAGGAAGGTGCCGACCTACTACGTCTCTCACGCCGGCGATGGCAATCTGCACCCCCAAATCCTCATAGCCGATGCCGACGATGAGAAGCTGATGGATCATATTCTTGAAACAGGCAGGCTCATCATGCAGGAGGCGGTCCGCCTGGGCGGAACCATATCGGGCGAGCACGGCGTCGGGGTCGAAAAGCGCGAGTTCATGAATTTCCTCTACCGGCCCGACGAGCTTGCGGCGATGAGGGACATCAAGGCCGTCTTCGATCCGGAAGAACGGTTCAACCCGGGCAAGATGTTCCCCACCACGGTGCCGGAGCCGGATCTCATCCCGCAACGCCGGGTCCTCCCGGCCGTGCAGGCCATCGCGGATCAGATCCGGACGGCGGCCCAGTCTTCTCCTCCCGGCAGGGTCGCCATCGTCGGAAACGCCGCGCCGAACCGCGTGGCGCCCGCCGCGGACCTGTGCGTGTCGAGCCGGGCCCTGGACGGCGTCCTTACCTTTGTCCCGGACGACATGTACGTCGTGGTCGGAGCCGGCACGCCGCTTAAAAGCCTGCGCGGATTTCTCGAAGCGAAAGACCGGATTCTACCCCTGGTCTCGCCCTGGGAGGAGACCACTGTCGGCGGGCTCGTGGCCGCCAACCTCAACGCCCCGCTGCGCGCCCGCTACGGCGGAATCAAGGACCTGCTGCTCTCAATGGAGGTGATCCTGCCGGACGGACGGGTGATCGAGGCCGGCCGGCCGCTGGTCAAGAACGTCGCCGGATACGACCTGCCCCGGCTGTTCGTCGGGTCGTTCGGCTGCCTCGGAATGATCACGAGCGTGACGTTCAAGGTCCTGGCGCCCCCCAAGGCACGCATCACCTGCTCCATCCCCGACGCGGACCCCGCCGAAGCGGTCCGGGTGGGGCTCGCCCTGTACCATCAGGCCATCACGGCCTCGGCAATCCTCTGGATCAAGGAAAAAGGGACGCTGCCGGGGAAGTTGATCTGTACCTTCGAAGGCTTGCCGGAGGATATCCGAATCGAGAAAGATCTGCTTTTCCAGATGGCATCGGCCCATCATCTGACAGACATCGATACCGTTGAGGGCAACGACGGATCATCCCTCTGGGCGGATTGGGTCCGTTCCGGCTGCGGCAGGGGTCCGCTGGTCAAATATGGCGTGGCTCCGGGCGATCTGCTCGAATTGATCGGCAGCCGACCCGATAAGATGGCATCCAACGCGGTGCTCATCGATATGGCCAATGGGTGTCTCTATCTCGGCGACGACGACCATGCCTGTCTGGCCGGCAAGGCCCTCCAGCGGAATGGATATGCCATTGACATCAGCAAAACACCACCGGATCAGGACCGCATTTTCAAGGATCGGAGCGGGACCCGTTTATTGTCGGCACTGAAGCAGCGCTGGGATCCCTCGGGCAGCTTTAATCCGGACGGGCCGGTGCTTTAATCGACTTGGCACTGATTGGTTGAAAAAAATGGGGAAAGGAGGCGATCGTCTATTTCTTGGGGAGCAGAGGGAAGAAGCAGCAAAGATTGAAAGGGTTCGTCCCGAAGCGCGATTTTATCAAACCAAATCCAACAGCAAGGAGGGAGGAAGGTATGATCAAGCTAAGACACATTTCATGGGTTACCTTTTTGTCCATCATGGTCGTGGCCCTGGTGGGCGGCGGCATTGCAGCGGCGGCTGAAGACATCCGGATCGGATTTACCCCCCCGATCACCGGCATCCACGCGGCAGGGGGATCTCTCCAGATGAAGGCGATCAAGCTGGCCCTCAAGGAGATCAACGGCGCCGGCGGGGTGAACGGCAGGAAGATCGACCTCAGGGTCGTCGACAACCAGTCCACGAACCCCGGCGCGCTGGCGGCCCTGCAGAAGGCCGTGGAGCAGGAGAAGATCCTGGCCCTGATGGGCTACCTCTACAGCACCCAGGTCTTTGCCACGGCGGATGCCATCAAGAACTACGGCATCCCCACGATCATCGGCGCCACCAACGTCAACATCACCAAGCAGGGAAACCCCTGGCTGTTCCGCGTGCGGCCCGATGATTCCGTCGCCGCCGGGGCCATGGTGAAGTATATCAAGGAAGACACCAAGTTCACCAAGATAGGGCTCCTGCACGATTCGGACGCCTTCGGCACCGGCGGTGCCGACCTGGTGGAAAAAGGCGCCAAGGAGTCGGGGCTGACCGTGGTGAAACGGGAGAAGTCCTCGACCGGGGCAAAGGACTTCACCGCCGAACTCCTGGCCATGAAGAACGCCGGCGCGCAGATCCTGGTCTTCTACGGCCATCAGGAAGCCACGGCAGTGCTCCAGCGGCAGTTGCGCCAGCTCGGCTCCCCCTTCAAATTCCTCGGGTCGCCCAGCAGCGCCTCGAAAGACGCCCTGAATCTTGCCAAGGAGGCTTCCGAGGGGATTTGGGCCGTGGTCGATTTCGTGCCGGGACAGACCGCCGAGAACAAGCGCTACGCCGAGGCCTACCAGAAGGAATACAACGAAAATTACGACAGCCTCGCCGCCTGGACCTATGACGGTCTGAAGATCCTGGTCGAAGCCATCAAGAAGGCCGGGGAAGATCGGACCAAGATCCGGGAAGCCATCCTGGCCATACAGGGATACAAGGGCGTCCAGGGCAATTTTGCCTTTACCCCGAACGGCGACGGTCTGAGCGAGGTGAGCATCGTCCAGATCGAGAAGGGCCAGCCGAAACTTCTGAAGATCGTGAACCTGGGTGCAAAAAAATAAGCGCCTCCCGACGCATGGATGGACAGAACAGGCATCCGGTCCCGGCCCGGCAGCATGCCGGGACCGGATGCATCTTAGGAGGTATTCTTAAATGGATTGGTCTACAAATCTTCAAATGGTTGCCGCAGGTCTGGCCATGGGCTCCATTTACGCCCTCGTGGCACTGGGGTTCGTTCTGATCTTCAATGCGGTAAACGTCGTCAATTTCGCCCAGGGAGAGTTCGCGATGGTCCCGGCCTTCGTGGCCGTGTGGCTGATGTCCTACCTGAATCTTTCTTTCGCCATGACCTGCGTGGTCACCGTGGCCTTCATGGGCATCTTCGGCATCATCTTCCAGCGCATTGCCTACTACCCGCTGCGCAACCGCAGTTTCCTGCCGGTCATCATCAGCACCATCGGCGTGGGCATCTTTCTGAAGAACGGGGCACAGCTCATCTTCGGCGCCGAGCCGCTGTCCATGCCGCGGCCGACCTCCCCGGAGGCGTTGAACATCTTCGGAGTGTTTGTAGACCCCCAGTACATCATCATCATCGTGTGCACCCTGGCCCTGCTCGGCCTCCAGTACTTCTTCTTCGAGAAGACGAAGCTCGGCAAGATGATGCAGGCGACGGCGCAGGACAAACAGATGGCGCGGCTGCTGGGCATCAAGGTCGCAACCATGATCGCCATCACCTTCGCCTACAGCTCGATTCTCGGGGCAGCGGCCGGAATCCTGGTCGGGCCCATCTTTTTCGTGACCAAGGATATGGGGGCCATGATCGGGCTCAAGGCCTTCTGCTCGACCATCGTGGGGGGGTTCGGCAGCGTTCCCGGGGCGATCCTGGGGGGCCTTTTTCTGGGAGTGATCGAGGTATTCGCGGCCTATTACGTTTCCAGCGCCTATCGCGACGCCTTCGCCTTCATCATTCTGATCCTGGTTCTCCTTCTGCGTCCGCAGGGGTTCTTCGGCGAGAAGATCGCCGAGAAGGCATAGGAGGGTGCGCCGATGAACACACGCATAAAAAACCTGCTTGTTCCAGCCGTTCTGATTGTCGCCGTCCTGATCCTTCCCCGTTTGGTGACGAGCAGTTACTGGCTGAACCTGATCAACCTGGCCATCAGTTTTTCGATCGCCTGCCTGGGGCTGAACATCGTCCTGGGGTATGCCGGGCAGCTCTCGCTGGCCCAGGCGGCCTTCTGGGGCGTTGGGGCCTACACCTCGGCCATCCTCACCACCCAACTCGGGGTGCCCGTGTGGGCGGGGATGTTCGCCGCGTTCTTCGTGGCGGCCCTCTGCGGGGTTCTGCTGGGCATTCCCACGCTGAAGCTGTCGGGCCACTACCTGGCGATGGCGACGATCGGATTCGGGATCATCCTCCAGCTCATCCTGGTCAATGAGATCTGGCTGACCCAGGGCTCCGACGGCATCACCAAGATTCCTTCGCCCTGGATCGGTTCCTTCGAGCTGAAGGACCCGGGCACCTTCTTCTATGTGGCGGCCGTCTCCCTGATCCTTTTCACCTGGGGCGCCATCCGCCTCAAAGACTCCCGCGTGGGCCGCGCCTTCCTGGCCATCCGGGAGAACGAGATGGCAGCCGGGACCGCGGGGGTGGACACGACCTACTACAAGATCATGGCCTTCGCGCTGTCGGCGGGCTACGCAGGCTTCGGGGGCTGGCTGTTCGCGCACGGCTCCTCGCACTACATCAGTCCGGATACCTTTTCCTTCGAGCAGTCGGTGATCATGCTGGTGATGGCCGTGCTGGGCGGGAACGGCTCGGCCATCGGCTCCATCGTGGGCGCCACGCTGCTGACGCTGTTGCCGGAGGTGCTGCGGTTTTTGAAAGACTCCTACATGATGGTCTACGCCGCCGGCATCGTGCTCATCATGATCTTCATGCCCAGCGGCATCGCGGGCCTCGTGAAGAGCATGCCCGTAAGCGTCCGGTTGCGGGCCTGGTGGAATGCCGATTCGACGGCGGCCCTGCAGGTTGCGGCTAAAACCCCCCCGTTGAAAAATGCCAAGGCAGACCCCCGTTCCTTCAAAGTCGGGGACTGTTCGGGATCGGGCGAGGTGCTGCTCACCGTCAAAGGGCTGGCAAAGCACTTCGGCGGGCTCAAGGCGGTGGACGGTGTGGACATGCAGGTCCGGCGGGGCGAGATCCAGGCGCTTATCGGGCCGAACGGTTCCGGCAAGACGACGATTCTCAACATGCTCAGCGGCCTCTACGTCCCCTCGGCCGGCGAGATCACCCTGGAGGGGAAGGCCATCGGCGGACTGAAGCCGCACATCATCACCTCCCTCGGGATCGCCCGGACGTTCCAGAACATCCGCCTTTTCGGAGAACTCACGGTGCTGGAAAACCTGCTGATCGGCCGCCATTGCCAATCCCGGTCCGGCCTTGTGGCCAGCATCCTGCAGCCGCCCTCGCAGAAGGCCGAAGAGGCCGGGATGCGTGCGAAGGCCATCGAGATGCTGGAATTCGTCGGTCTGAAGGGCAAGGAGTTCGCCCAGGCCAACAGCCTGCCCTACGGCCAGCAGCGGCTGCTCGAACTGGCGCGCGCGCTGGCCTCGGATCCCAAGATTCTCCTGCTGGACGAGCCGGCCGCCGGGTTGAATGGCGCCGAAACCGAGTCGCTGGTGGGCCTCCTGTTTCAGATCTGCACCCGGGGCGTCACGATCCTGCTCGTCGAGCATGACATGAGCCTGGTCATGAATGTTTCCGACCATATCACGGTTCTGAATTTCGGCAGGAAGATTGCGGAAGGGCCCGCTGATGTGGTCGAGAAGAACCCGGAAGTGATCGATGCCTATCTGGGAACGGAGGTGGGGAATGCTTAAGATTCAGGGAATCGAAACCTGGTACGGGGCCATTCAGGCCCTGAAGGGTGTCTCGCTGGACGTGCAACAGGGAGAGATCGTGGCCCTGCTCGGTGCAAATGGCGCCGGCAAAAGCACGACCATCATGACGATCACGGGGATCCTGAAACCCATCAAGGGCAAAATCGAGTTCATGGATCAGGATATCACGGGGATGGAGGCGGAGGAGATCGCGAAGATCGGGATCGCCTGCGTTCCGGAGGGAAGGCACATCTTCCCGGGGCTCTCCGTCCAGGACAACCTGATGCTGGGCGCGACGGCGAGGAAGCGGGTCTCAAAGGAGGAGATTCAGAAGGACCTCGCCCGCGTCTTCGGCATCTTTCCTCAGCTCGAGGAGTTCAAGGGGCGGCTGGGCTGGCAGCTCTCCGGCGGCCAGCTTCAGATGCTGGCCATCGGGCGCGGTCTGATGGCCAACTCGAAGATCCTGCTTCTGGACGAACCCTCCCTGGGGCTGGCGCCGGTCGTGGTGCAGGAAGTCTTTCGGGTCATCAAGGAGATCAACAAGGCGGGGACGACCATCCTGCTGGTGGAGCAGAACGCCCGGATGGCGCTTTTGATCGCGAACCGTGGTTTCGTGCTGGAAACGGGCAGGATGATGCTGACCGATACGGCGGCCAATCTGCTGGCGAACGAAGAGATGAAGCAGCACTACCTGGGAGCCCATGCCCACATCAAGGAGGCGCGTCAGCGCCGGCGCGATGAGAAAGCGGGCGCATAATCCATGATCGCTGGATGGAACATCTTCCGTTAGTGCCGGTATGACCATGAAGTTGAGGAGAAATCGTTGATGGACGTGATTCGGATTGATGAAAGGGACCTGGTGGTCGTTGCCCCGACGGGGTTGCACAAGGGACAGTCCGTCAAGGTTGCCGGACGGGAGATATCGGTTCTCGACGACATCCCTCCGTGCCACAAAATGGCTGCTGAAAACATCGCCGTCGGAACCAGGGTGGTGAAATACGGTTGCCCCTTCGGCGTTGCGACAAAAGATATCCGTGAGGGCCAATGGGTGCACACGCACAATGTCCGCACCGAACTGGAAGGGATACTGTCGTACCGGTACGAGCCGGGCCCGGAAGGGGCGAAGACCGGGGAAGGGGAAGAGGGGTATTTTCAGGGCTATCTGCGCAAAGACGGCCAGGCAGGGATCAGAAACTACATCTTCGTCATCCCCACGGTCCAGTGTGCGAACGGTGCGGCGCAGAAGATCGCGACCCGGGCCAACGCGCTTTTCCCCCTATCGGACCATTTCGACGGCTTCATCGTGCTACCCCACGCCTATGGCTGTTGCCAGGCCGGGGATGATCTGCTGAACATGCAGAAGGTTCTGGCCGGCCTGGCACGCAACCCCAATGCCGGCGGGACTCTTTTTGTGAGCCTGGGTTGTGAAGTCAACGCCCCTTCGGTGTTCAAGCCGATCCTCGGGGCTGTGGACCCCGATACCGTGAAGATCCTCATCATGCAGGAGGTGGAAGACGAGATTGAAGAGGGGCTCAAGCGCTGTCGTGAGATCCACGACTATGTGAACGCGTTCCGGCGCGCAGCGGTTCCGTTTTCGAAGCTCGTTGTCGGGGTCAACTGCGGCGGCTCCGACGGTTTGTCCGGGATCACGGCGAATCCGTTGGTGGGTGAGATGAGCGGCATGATCATCCGCCGGGGCGGCAGTGTGATCATGACAGAGGTGCCCGAGATGTTCGGGGCGGAACAGTTTCTGATGAACCGGGCCCGGGATGAAAAGATCTTCAACGCGGTCGTCGGGATGATCAACGACTACAAGGCCTATTTCGAAAGCCATGGCGAATCGGCGATCGGCAACCTGACCCAGGGCAACCAGGCGGGAGGCCTGACGACGCTGGAAGAGAAATCGCTGGGATGCATCCAAAAAGGGGGCACAGCCGTCGTGACCGACGTGTTGTTTCCCGGTGAACGGTATCGCAAGCCCGGGTTGGTGTTGCTGAGCAGCGCGGGTAACGATTTCATCGGGGTCACGTCGCAGATCGCCGCAGGCTGCAATCTGATAGTCTTTACCACCGGACGCGGTACGCCCGGGGGGTTTGCCGCTCCGACATTCCGGATTTCTTCCAATACGGCACTCTATGAGCAGAAGAAGCACTGGATAGACTTTAACGCCGGCGTTCTGCTCGAGGGGAGCGACATCAGGGAAACGGCCCTTTTGCTGTATGACAAGATCCTGCAGACGGTTAATGGGAAATACCGTGCCTGCAATGAAGTGAACCAGTATTTCGAGATTGGAATCTTCAAGCAGGGCATCACGATATAGACTCCCGATTCGGGATTGGTGGTTGGATCAGGAGTGCCCGATGATGACGAAGCAAGGGGATACACTGGCGCCCGGTGGTGGTTTGGGTGAGTGGGTGTGACATTGAGTCGAAACGAATCTAACAGCGAAAGGAGGAGCAAAAAAGATGAGGAAAAAGATGAGGAAAAAGGGATGGAGTAGATTTGTTTTTCTGTTGGTGATTGCCATTGGCGGACCCCTGGCATTTTCAGGGTTTCTGTCCGCAGCGGAATCGGGAGCGGATAAGATTGTCCAGAGCGGAGCGATTCTGACGGTGGCCGAATCCAAGAGGCTGATCGCCAAGGCCGTGGTACAGATGCCGATCGTCAAGAATGCTCTGGCAAACGGGATGGTGATCATCATCAAGGGGACGACCAATGCCTACGTGGCAGAGGAAATCACCGGGACGAAATTCAAGCATGGAGAATTTGTGACGGGAAGGGTTGAACCCGAGAAAGGGGCAAAACTGCTCCCCGTGAACGCTGCCGCTCCCCACCTCGTTTTGGAGAAAGGCAAGGTCGTTAAGCTCTCGCTTCCCGATGCCGCGAAGAAACTCAAGCCGGGCGACGTGGTCATCAAGGGGGCCAATGCCCTGGACTACAAGAACAAGGTGGCGGCGACCAATATCCTGGACCCCTTCGGCGGAACGCTGGGGGCCACGTGGCCCATTTCGATCGCAAGGAAGGTTCATGTCGTCATCCCGGTCGGTCTCGACAAGCTGGTTGCCGGGGATGTGGTGGATCTGACCTTGAAAATGCGTGAGCCGGTTGAGACGTTGACTGCCCCCGCCGGCACTCCGCCGTTGCCATTTCCCGGTGATGTTATTCCCTCCATGTGGCTCCTCACCGGAGATATTGTCACCGAGTTGGAGGCCATCAAAATACTGACCGGGGCAACGGCCTTCCAGTCCAGCGCCGGCGGTATCAGCGGCGCGGAGGGTGCAGTGTGGATCGTCTTCAGGGGAACCGAGGCTCAGGTCAAGAAGGCTCTGGAATTGACGAGATCCATCCATGGGGAGCCGCCTTACACCGAATAGTCAATGATGGGTGAACCGACCAGCCCCCCAACGATCCGTTTTTCAGGGGGGCTGGTCCTCGGAGGGGATCAAACCTGCCATGAGCGATGACGCAAAAAGAAGGGCTTACCGAGGGCTCTTTGTTATCAACTTCATGATTTCTCTTGGATTTGGAATCGTTGACCCCTTTTTCCCGATTTACGCGGTCAGCGCCGGTGCAACCGGATTTCATATCGCCCTGATTTTTTCAGCCTATGCCGTTGCCAAGATGCTCATGTCGCCGTTCAGCGGATGGTGGTCGGACCATCGGGGACGCCGTGGACTCATCATCGCCGGCCTTTGCACCTGTCTTGCAGTCTCCCTTTGCTATCTTCTCATATCAGGACCCCTGGCCCTCATTGCCCTCAGGATGATGCAGGGCATCGGCGCTGCTCTGGTCCGGCCGGTCGCACTGGCATTCATCGGCGATATCGCGCCGGCAAAAAGAGAGGCCCGGACCATGGGGACCTTCGATATTTCCTATTTCAGCGCCCAGGCCGTAGGTCCCATGATCGGGGGGGTGGTGAAAGATGTTGCCGGATTCCCGGGTGTTTTCCTGAGCCTCGCTGTTCTCTGCTTCCTTTCGCTGCTGGCCGCCATTTTTATGGTGATGGGTGCCCCTGCCCCCAGGCCGGTCCCCCGGACGCGACCTCATCCGGGCGGCATCAAAATAGGCAGGATGCTGATCGGCCTGTCGGGCTTCATCTTCACGCGGTCTTTCTCCATTGTGCTTTTTGCCGTTTTCATTCCGATTTTCATGTATGACCGTCTGAAATTGACGGGTCTCGAGATGGGCATCATCATGGGCGCCGGCACGGTGGTCACCGCGCTCCTTCTGAGACCCATGGGCAGCATGTCCGATAAGCTGAACCGTCGTTGGATGGTGATCTTCGGCGGTTCCATGACGGCCCTCCTTACCTTTTGCCTTCCCTTGGCGCAGAGTTTCGGTCACCTTCTGGCCTTGAGCGTCGCCATCGGCACCTTCAGGGTGGTCTCCTTGCCCGCAAGTTCAGCCCTTCTTGTGCAGGAAGGCAACCATTACGGAATGGGGCTTGCCATGGGCGTCTTTAACGGCGCCCTGAATTTCGGTACGGTCCTGGCCCCTCTGGCAGGCGGATTTGCTTTGGGGTTTTGGGGAATCGAGACCATTTTCCATGGAGCCGCCATCCTGGGACTCATAGGAATCGTCTTCTTCTGCTTCTGCACTTGGCCCATCGCAGATCTGAAAAAGAAAGAAAGGGAAGCCTATGCCTGCATTTAAGGGCTGTGTCTCGATCCTGGTTTCAAGATGCGGAAAAGAATAAAGGGAATGGCTTGAGATCGATGATGAGACGAATGGGCACATTCAGGGGTTGCGTTATTGCAGGTCTCCTTTTCATCGGCGTTGTCCTCCCCTGTCCCGGCCGGGCCGCGGACCCCGTTCACCCGGACATCTGGCTGAAAAACGAACAGGGGGACCGGATCAGCCCGGCCGTGAACCGGACCGATCCCTACAGTCCAAGGAAGAGTTGTGGCGGCTGCCATTCCTATGCGACGATTACGCAGGGGTATCATTTTCAGCAGGGTTTCGATGCCGTGAGCGACGGTTACAGCACCGAAAAACCCTGGATTCTGTCGCCGGGGATGTACGGGAAATGGCTTCCCTACGCAGCGGCGGGCCTTCTGGCCCCCAAGGCAAACCGAAATCCCCGGCAGATGGACCTCTCCGCCTACGACTGGATCGGCGGCGGCAAACTCAACCCCGCCAAGAAAATCCAGTCGCCTGCCTGCGGATGGTGCCATCCCGGCGGCGGTCCCCTCGAACACGGCCGGACCCCGGAGGGACGGGCCGACCTCTCCCAAAACCTCACCCGGGGCGAGGCGGGAAGCTCCAACCCGCTGGATGGCGACTTCAGCTCCCGTTTCACCCCGGACGGTCTAAGCCATTTCCGCGCAAGCGGCGTGGTCGAGGCGGATTGTCTGATTTGCCACCTGTCCGGCTACCGGATGGAAAAGCGAAACGAACAACTCGCGTCACGCAATTATCGCTGGGCGGCGACGGCCGGCGCCGGGCTCGGCCGGATTCAGGGGGCGGTCTTCACCCATGCCGACCCCGCTGCCGGCCCCGATCATCCCCGGTTCTCGTCTGGAAGCTGGAATTTTGCCATGCGGCCGAGGGTGACCTACTTCTGGAGCGACCGAAAGCTCTTTACGGAAGGGGGAAAACTTCGGGGCGGCATGGTTCGCAAGGGTGTCGGATCGGAAAACTGCCTCCAATGCCACGGCGAGGCGGACTGGAAGAATACCGGGACGATCAACGCCGCGCCCTACGACGCCCACGCAAAAGCCGGTCTTATCTGCACCGACTGCCACGAGCTTGTCGGAAAGAGTGCCCCGGAACGCCTCCGCCACCAGATTGCGAAGGGGGCCTATCTACAGACCAGTGTCCGCGATGATCTTGACAATATCGGGATGAAAACCTGCGCTGGCTGCCATCGGGAGGGTAAGTACCGGCCGAACCGTGCCGGAATGCCGAAAGCGCCCCCGAATCCGGAACGCACCCATGCCGCGAGATTTCCGGGCGGGGCTTTCCACACCTCAAAAATCCTGTGCAACGCCTGTCATTCAATGGCCCAGCCGGCGCGGGGAATGGCCCTGCTGGACCTGAGCGCCGGGGAGGAACAGGGCTTTACCGCCGAGGCGGATGAGGCGGCGACAGGCGCCTCCGATTACGAGCGGGCGCGGGCGCCCTGGAAACCCTGGATCACCCATGTCAAGACAGGAAAAGGAGACAGCGAGATCCTCCTGCCCCATATTCCCAAGCGGCTTCAGTGGTTCGGGGAGAGGATGATCAGCGGCGAGGTCAGGCCGATTCCGCTTCACCGGGTGAAAGCGGCCTTCCGCGCTCTCCCGAAAAGACCGACCATCGACTCGGTCCGGACGGACGGGACAAAAGTGAAAATTCCGTCCGTCCGGTCGGATGACGATATTCGCCGGATGATAACCTCCCTGACAAAGGCCGGATTCAGGGATGTCATCCTCCTGGACGACCGGATCTATTCGATGTCCGGCGGGAAGCTGATTGCCGGCAAGGAGCCGATTGCCGCGGATTCCTACCCCGTGACCCACGGCGTCGTCCCGCTGGCGCGGAAGGCGACCTTGAATCACCTGGGACAGTATGAGGGATGCAATGACTGTCACGACAAGGGGGCGCCTTTCTTTACCAAGCCTCAGATCGTGAATATCCGCGAGCATCTCTGGTATTATCCGCAATACAATGGGCCATAGGCCTCCTGACGTACGGATGTGAGAGTGTGCGGTACCCCTTGCACAGTGGGAGATGGGCATGAATCAGACAAAATGGATAGGGACTGCGGCACTGCTGTCGGTGCTTCTTGCGGTATCACCGGTGCCGGCGGCGGAGCCGGTTCCGGGTCTGATTGAACCGGCGGCGCTCAGGCAGATGCTCCAGCGGGGGGAAGACCTGAGCCTCATCAATACGATGAGCCACCTGGAGTGCATGGACCACAGCATTCCCGGGTCGTTGTGCATCGCCGGCGAGGAGTTTCCCGGGCAGGCGCTGAAACGCTTTCCGGACAGGAACAGGCCGCTTGTTTTTTACGATGAGAACAACCAGGGCGCCGGCAGCCAAGAGACGGCCACGATCGCGATGCAGAAGGGTTATAAACGGGTATCGGTGCTGCGGGGCGGAATCGCCGCCTGGAAAGAGGCGGGCTTCGACACCGTTTCGCAGGTGCGGATTCCCCGGGTTCCCGTGGAATCGATCAAGCCGGGGCGGCTCGCCCAGTGGCTGTTGGAGAAAAGGGATCTGTTGATCCTCGACATCCGCGGGGAAAACCGTTTCCGGGAGGATCACCTCCCTGGAGCGATCAACATTCCCCTCCACCGCCTGCACGAGCGGTATTCGGAGATTCCCCTGAACCGGCAGGTCCTCATCGTGGACGACCGGGGATTGCATTCCTTCCTCGCCTGCTCCTATCTGGTCCGGAAGGAAATCGCCGACGTGAAAAGGCTCTTCGGAGGCATGGAGGGGTGGCAGGCGTATCTTGCCGCGAAGCAGGGGAAGCGATAGGGACGGTTGACGAAAACAACTGAAAAAGGGCAGGTTATGGGCTTCAGTATCCGGATCCTTTTGATGGCCGCCGTTCTGGCGGGATGTTGGCTTGCGGCAACAGCGGCGCCGGCGGCGATTTCCTCTGCGGTCGGGTCGGATCGAAGCTGCACCGACTGCCACGAAGAGGAGGCATACCGCTCCCGTTTCGCCGCTTCGGTTCATGCAAACAACAGTTGCACGAGCTGTCACACCGGCATCCGGGATATCGACGCCCATATGTTGGGCGAGGAAAAGTCGAATCCGGTGAACTGCGGGAGCTGTCATCAAGAGGTCGCACGGTCTTTTCGGAAAAATTCCCATTATCTTCAGCAGGATTTCCGCTGTACGGATTGCCACCGGGGGATCCATGAGCGGAAACATGCCGATGCCAATGTCAAGGCGGCCGTGATCCGAAAGTGCACGGAGTGCCACGCCAACGAGGAATATGTCACCTCCGGCCACGCCGAATCCGTCCTCAAAGGAAACCAGGACTCGGCGGCCTGCTCCGATTGCCACGGACTTCACGACACGCAGGTTTTTCACACGTCGCTTTCGACATATCCCGCGGAGGCGCGGAAATTCTATACGCAGAAATGCAAGAGATGCCATGAGGACAAGGTGCTCATGGGCCGCTCCGGACTGTCCGCCGACATCGTGAAGCGATACGAGATGACCTATCACGGCAAGGTGGAGGAGATCGGCAATCCCACACGGGTGGCCGGTTGCGCGGACTGTCACACCTCGCACAACGTGCTGCCGAAATCGGACATTCGTTCGGGCATACACCCGAACAATCTGATCGCGAATTGCGGCCGCTGCCACAGCGGTTTCCACCCCCGCTTTGTCTCATACAGGGCGCATCCGAACTTTCATGATCGAAAGAACTACCCCGCTCTCTTCTGGACCTTCGTCTTCATGTCGGCGCTGCTGATCGGGACCTTCCTGTTCTTCTGGGTCCATACCGCGCTGTGGTGGCGAAAGAGCTACTGGGAAAAGCACAAGCGGGAAACGCTCGGAGTGAGTGAGGCCTGCCCGGCGCCGGGTAGCGAAGAGTTGGTACAGGTCGAGCGTTTTACCTGGAAGGAGCGGATCATCCATGTGCTCCTCATCATATCGTTCATGACGCTCGTGATGACGGGTTTCCCGCTCAAATACCACGCGGCCCCTTGGGCAGGGGTGCTGATGGGTCTTTGGGGCGGGGCGCACATGGCGGGGATCTTCCACCGCATCGCCGCGGCGCTTCTCACGGTCCTGTTCCTATATGCGATCCGGCTCTCCTTCCGTTTTCTCTTCCCGCGGGGCAAGGGGACGAAGGGCTGGCTCCGGCGCCTCTTCGGACCCGATTCCCTCTGTCCGAATCTGAAGGATATGAAGGATATGGCGGGGATGTTCCGCTGGTTCTTCAACCGGGGGGAGATGCCGAAGTTCGACCGCTGGACCTACTGGGAGAAGTTCGACTTCCTGGCCGTTTTCTGGGGGATGTTCGCCATCGGCTCTTCGGGCTTCCTGTTGTGGATCCCCGAGTGGTCCTCCTGGATCGTGCCCGGATGGGTGCTGAACATAGCGATACTGGTCCATTCGGAGGAGGCGCTGCTGGCGGCGCTCTTTATCTTCACGGTCCATTACTTCAATGCCCATTTCATCCCGACGAAATTTCCGATGGATTCGATCATCTTCACGGGACGCTACCGTCTGGAGGAGATGAAGAAACAAAAGCCGCTCCAGTACGAACGCCTCGCGGCGGAAGGAAAGATCGAAATCCTCAAGCGGAAACACCCGGGGATTCCGATCAAAATCCTCTCGGGGATCTTCGGTCTGGCAATGCTCCTGCTTGGCCTGTCTCTTACGGTCCTGATTCTCTGGGCGATCTTTATGTAATAGGGGAGGTATGATGAAATCTTTGGATTTAAAACAATTTGCAGCAATTGAACTTCCACGGTTCATAAGGGTGAAACAGCACTTTGAGAAGAACCACATTGGCGATATTGCAAAAGAGATCAGAATACGGTTAACACCTCACTTGACCAATCTCCAGGGGAAAAAAATCGCGATCGGGATCGGAAGCCGGGGAATCGCCAACCTCAGGGAGATCGCCAAGGCCCTCGTCGATGAATTGGTTGCCGCGGGAGCCGAACCCTTCATCATTCCCACCATGGGCAGCCATGGAGGGGCAACGGCCTCCGGACAAGCGGGAGTTCTGGCATCGTACGGGATTACGCCGGAGAGCATGGGCGTGCCGATCGACGCCTCCATGGAGGTGGCGAGCATCGGTGATCTTGAACCGAAAATCCCCATTTATGTCGCCAAAAGCGCGTTGCAGGCGGATGGCATCGTTGTGATCGCCCGCGTGAAACCCCATACCGCGTTCCGGGGGCCGATCGAGAGCGGCGTGGCGAAGATGCTGACCATCGGACTGGGGAAGCAGATCGGGGCGGATTTCATCCACCATCAGGGGTTCCCCCACTTTGCAGACCTCATTCCCCGGATGGCGCAGGCGGTTGTTGAAAGGACCAGCGTCCTTTTTGCCCTGGGCATTGTTGAAAATGCCTATGAGCAAACCTGCAGGATCGAGGCCTTTTCCCGCGAAGACATCCTGGCGATGGAAAAGGAGGCGGCCCTGCTCGAAGAGAGCAAAAGAATCATGGGGCAAATACTGTTTCCCGAGTTTGACCTGCTGGTGATCGAGGAGATCGGCAAAGACGTCAGCGGGGACGGCCAGGATCCCAATGTCACGGGCCTCTATCTGACCAAGTGTTGCCACGGCGGCCCCAGCTTTCAAAAAAGCGTGATCTTCGACCTGTCCGCTGAAACCCATGGGAATGCCAACGGTGTGGGATGCGTCGACATCATCACGCGAAAGCTGTTCGACAAGATCGATTTTGTCAGCACCTATACCAACGTCCTCACCCATACGGAGTTTTTGGCGGCCAAGATTCCCATGGTCGCGGCCAGCAAGGAGGATGCGCTCCGGATTGCCCTCAAGACCTGCAACGGGACGGCTCCGGGGAAGCAGAAGGTCGTATGGATCAAGAATACCTGTGAACTCGAAGAGATCGTGATCAGCGAAGCCCTGCTGGAGGAGGCACAGGCCCATCCTCGGATAGAGGTTATCGGTCCCGTCGGCGATGTCGCCTTTCCGCAGGGTGAGCCCATATTCACGTGGTGAGATCTTTCAGGAATTCCGTTCTATCCAGACCTTCCGGATAACCTGTTGAATCTGAATATCAAAGTATGCAACATAGGGATGGCGCTGCTCGCCGGGACCCGATTTGCAGTGCGGAAACGTTATCACAGGAGGAAAACCGATGAGAACCAAGGAGCAGTACCGGGAAAAAATCTTCGGCATGAAGCCCAACGTGTGCATCGGCGGCAAGATGGTCCGCCGGGACGATCCCCGATTGATTCCGGGAATCAACGTGCTGGAGCTGACCTATGAACTGGCCCAGGACCCGAAGTGGAAGGGTCTGGCCACGGCAATATCCTCGATCACCGGAGAGGAGATCAGCCGGTGGGCGCACCTCCCGCAGAACCCCTACGACCTGCTCCAGAAACAGAAACTGATTCGCCTGGCGGCACGCCGTGTCGGCGGCTGCATCCAGCGCTGCATGGGGCACGATGCGATCAATGCCCTGGCGATCTGCACCAAGGAGATCGACATGGCCAAGGGCACCGACTACCACAAGCGCTTCATGGACTACATGAGGATCTACCACGAGAATGGCTGGGACGGGTGCTGCGCCCAGACGGACAGCAAGGGCGACCGGATGAAGCGTCCCAGTCAGCAGGCCGATCCGGATGCCTATGTGCACATCGTCGAGGAACGTGAAGACGGAATCGTGGTGAGCGGATTCAAGATGTCCATCACGCAGGCCGCCTACGCCGATGAGATCATCGTGCTGCCGACCCGCGCCTTGATGGCGGACGACCGGGATTTCGCCGTGGCATTCGCCCTGCCCGGCGACTGGGAAGGCATGACGCTGATCACCCGGCCGGTCTGGCTCCGGGAAAAGGACGATCCCGATTGCCCTCCCTTCTGCCGCTATGGCGTTTCCGATTCGGTCATCGTTTTCGACAAGGTTTTTGTGCCGCGGGAGAGGGTCTTTATGTGCGGGGAGTGGGAGTTCGGCAGGAGGGTTGCGTTGCTGTTCGCCGATTCGCATCGGCACAGCTACAGCGGCTGCAAGCCGGGTCTCTCCGATATCCTGTGCGGGGTCACGGCCCTGGCGGCAGAGGCCAACGGGATCCAGAAGGTGGCTCATGTGCGGGAAAAATTGACCGATTTCGCCGGAACCGCCGAGCTCGCCTATGCCGCCGGGGTGGCCGCCGCGATCTTCGGGGAGAAGACCGCCTCCGGGGTCTTCTTTCCCAACACCATCTATGCCAACGTCGGCCGGAGGCTCACAGGGGAACTGATCTACAACGAGTACAACACGCTGACCGAGGTCGCCGGCGGTATCGGCGTGACCATGCCCTTCGGCGAGGATTTCGAATGCGCCCCCCTCCGGGAGCAGCTCATGCGCTTCATCGTGAGAAACCCGAACCTCTCGCCGGAGGATTCGCTCAAGATCTGGAAGCTGGTCGAGAACGTGGGGGCGTCGCCCATGACGGCCTGGTACGAGATCGCCGGCGTCCACGGGGGCGGGTCGCCGATCATGGAGACCATCGCGCTCGGAATCGAGTATGACTACGAAACCCGCAAGAGGCTGGCCCGATACCTTGCGGGCATCGACCAGGAATTCGACGACGCAAAGGACCTCGACCGGGAGCCGACCTTCGGGGACGGCCTGGTGAACGAGAGGCCGGGGCTGAAGAAATGACGATCAAGTTCCATGAACGTCGGAGAGAATAACGCGATGGAGATTCTGATGAAGATTCTCAGGGTGGATCTGCGGCAGGGAACGGTTGCGTTCGAAGATCTTCGGGAGGAGTGGCAATACCTCGGCGGCAGCGCCCTGATCGCGAAGATCATGAACCGGGAGGTGCCTCCCGGGGCGGACCCGCTTGGCCCCGAAAACCACTTTATTGTGGCCGCGGGCCCTTTGGCGGGCACCGGAGCCCCCCAGCTCGGTCGCATCTCCGTCGGCGCCAAGAGCCCGCTCACGCTGGGCATCAAGGAGTCCAACTCCGGTGGCCCCTTTGCGCAGATCCTCGATCGGCTGGGAATTCGTGCTGTAATCTTTCAGGACGTGTCGCAGGACAAGCGGTTATACGGCCTGTCGATCTCGCAGGACCGGGCCTCGCTGATTCCGGCGGAGGAGTACCGCGGCGCGAAGAATTATGATTTGATCGGCCGGCTGCGAAAACAGTACGGCGATAAAATCGCCGTACTGTCGACCGGGATTGCCGGGGAGCGCCAATACAGGGGGGCCTCCGTCTCTTTTACGGACACCTTCGGCGATCCCTCGCGGAACGCCGCCCGGGGCGGTCTCGGGGCCGTCATGGGGTCGAAGGGACTCAAGTTTGTCATGATCGATCCCGCCCAAGCCGGACCCGTAGCGATCGCCGATCCGGCCGAATTCCGCCGGATCGTCAAATCCTGGGTGGTTGCGCTGAAACATGACGTGGGGTGCAGCCTCTTTTCCCGCTTCGGCACCCCTTTCGCGATCTCCAATTCCGCCGGCCACGGAACCCTGCCGGCCAACAATTACCATTCGGGCCGACCCGACCATTTCACCAGTGTCAGCGGCAACAGCATCCAGAAGATCCTCTTTGAACGGGGCGGGAAGATGCACGGCTGCATGCCCGGTTGTGTGGTCCGCTGTTCCATCATTTATCCCGGCAAGGATGGGAAACAACTCTGCGCTGCCTATGAATATGAGACGATCGCGATGCTCGGAACCAATCTGGGAATAACGGATGCCGATGCGATTGCCCGCCTCAAATACCTCTGCGATGATCTGGGGGTGGATGCCGTTGAAACCGGCAGCAGCCTCGGTCTCGCCGCGGAGGCCGGAAAAATGGCATGGGGAGACGGGGAGTCCGCCGAGAGTCTGCTGGCGGAGATCGAAAAGGGGACGCCGCTCGGCCGGGCCCTGGGGAACGGGGTGGTTGCCACGGCCCGGTATTTCAACCTCTCCCGCGTTCCTGCCTTTAAAGGACAGGCCATCCCCGCCCATGATCCCAGATCGGTCAAGGGGACCGGCGTGACCTATTTCACGAGTCCGATGGGGGCGGATCATACGGCGGGGCTGACCTACCGCATCCCCCAGAACCGGTCGAAACAGGTCGAGAATTCGCTCCGCTCCCAGATTCAGGCCGCCGTCTGCGACAGCTTCGGCTACTGCCTGAATGCCGTTCCCGGTCGCGACTCCGTCAATCGATTCATTGCGGATCTGATGAATGCCCGTCATGGGTGCAGCATGACCCCGGCGGATGCGGTCGAGACGGGCAAGCAGACGCTGCGCGATCAGCTCGCCTTCAACGAAAAGGCCGAGTTCGGTACCATGGATTCAACGCTTCCGGCGTTTCTCCGTGAGGAGCCGATTGCCCCCACGGGTCAACGCTTCGATGTGGACGAGGCCGAGATTCAAAATTTCTGGAAGGGGTTGGATGCGTTTCAGGAAAAGGAGAAGGTACTGGAGATCCGCATCCCGCCGTTGCCGGAGATGCTGTTCGGCGCCGGAGTCGGCGAAAACATGGGCGAGCGGATCCGCCGGCTGAACGTAAAAAAGCTGTTCCTCATCACCGATCCGGTGATGGTCGGGATGGGCAGGGCCGGGGATGTATGCCGAATTCTGGAGGCCGGAGGCATGGCCACGGTCCTCTTTTCGGAGGTGGCGCCCGATCCGGCCATCGAACTGATCGAGCGTGCCGGCCGGATCTATCGCGAACAGGGCTGTGACGGCATCGTTGGCCTTGGCGGCGGGAGCTCGATGGACACGGCCAAGGCGGTCGGACTCCGGGTCACCCACCCCGGCGAATTGCGGGAGTATGAAGGGATCGTGGGGGGAGGCGGAAAGATCAAGCCCATCCTCCCGCCGCTCATCTGCATTCCGACCACCTCCGGGACCGGGAGTGAGGTCAATCCCTGCGCGGTCATCACCGATCGGGAGCGTGACCTGAAGTTTATCATCATGAGCAACCACCTGATCCCCAAACTGGCGGTGATCGATCCCCTCTACTGCCGGACCATGCCCGCCGGCCTCACGGTCGAATCCGGGATCGACGCGCTGGCGCACTGCCTGGAGGGGTATGTTTCGCTGGCCACCCCCTACCATCCCTATTTTGAGTCCATGGCGCTCTATGGCGTGAAGGCGATCGGACGAAGCCTTGCCCGGGCCTACCTAAACGGAAACGACGTGGCGGCCCGCACCGATATGTGCATGGCCGCGGTCTGCGGCGGTCTCGCCTTTCTGAAGGGGCTGGGCATCGGCCACGCGATCACCCATGTGCTGGGCGCCCATTATCATCTGCCCCACGGCCGGGCCGCGCTGTACGGGCTGCTCTGCTTTGTCCGGGCCAACAAGGAGACCTGCAAAGAGCCCTTTATCGACATGGCGCAACTGCTGAACCGCTCCGACGATCTGGAGGAGAGTCTGCTTGCGCTCTATCGGAAACTGGATGTTTCCATCAGCTTGAAGGCGCTGGGCATTCCTCGGGACGACCTGAAGAAGATCGCCTTTTATACCTCGCGGGATGCCGTGAACATGGCCACCGATCCCACCACCCCCGGCGAGGGGGAAATTCTGCGCCTTCTGGAGGAGATGTACGGGTAACCCTTTGAGAAAGGAAGCAATCTTCCGACAGGTAGGGAACGAATGTCCGACCGTTGGGAAATATGTGGAGGGGTTTGCAAACGGCTGGAAAAAGTACAGAGGACTTCTTGTGCGTGGTAAGGATCACGTTTTGAAACATTCGGATTTGGCAAGGAGATTTTTCGTATGATCAGGGACGCCACTCCTTCCTGCTGTAATGTTGTTTTTTAAGTTTTGCCTGCCAATACACCCTTTGAAACAGAAGTAAATGATAGATGTTTTCTTCAAAATTCAGCTCCCGTACGACTGTTCGATTTTTCCGCGTTGACAAATTGTATATGTATGGAATATACGTATTCTCATGGATACAGATGAAATTATCTCCAGATGTATTGGCTTTGACTGGGATGATGGCAACGTGCTCAAGAATTGGGAGAAGCATGGCGTGTCAGCATCGGAATGTGAGCAGGTTTTTTTTAACCACCCGCTCGTCACGAGCGATGTTGTGCATTCCAGTTATGAAGCAAGGTTCTATACTCTGGGGAAAAGCGATTCAGGGAAACATCTTTTTGTCGTCTTTACCGTGAGCGATAACCTCATAAGGATCATTTCAGCCAGAGACATGAATCGCAAGGAAAGGAATGCGTATAAATACCATGAAAAAAATACCTAAGTTTAAAACAGAAACCGAAGAACGTGATTTTTGGGCAAGTGCTGATTCCACCGACTATGTTGATTGGTCGAAGGCAAGAAGAGTGTTACTTCCTAACATCAAGCCTTCGCTCAAAACGATTTCTCTGCGCCTTCCCGAACTTATGATTGATGAACTAAAACTCATAGCCAATAAGAGAGATGTTCCATATCAATCGCTCATCAAAATATTTTTATCTGAGCGTCTATCGAAAGAATTAAACGCCTAATCTCGGGCGTGGCGAATGACTGATATTGACTGAAAGGTGCAGTTTTGGGAAGGAGTTTTTTCAATTGAACCGTGCCACAGGCTCCTTCCTGTAGTTAAGCATCCGACAATATTGAAGGATATACTTGCTTTCAGTCGGCAATGATCACCTTTTTCTCAAGGATCGGACGGGACGTACCGTAGCCCGGTAGCGCTCGTAACCGTATCCTGTGTTTTCGGCCATTGTCTGCAGCGGCCCCGGGTACTCGGTCCCTCGCGGGTATTTGTATGGTCCATGTTCTTCTTCTGTATGGATCAGGAGTCCTTATTTTTATTGAGAAGCAAAGTAAAGGAAATTTTTCTTCTATGTCAAGTCAATTTTTCATACAGGGATATTTGTGCATCGAATCAAGCAAGAGTTAACCAGGAAGGGGCTGATTCGTTACCCGTGACCGACGCGGGTATTGAGCCGCAGGTTTCCCGGACATGGATGTGCATGCCCTCTCCTCTGATCAAGTATCGACCCTAAAAGCCCCTGTATCATTTACTGTCCAGGATTCGGACGTCCTTTTTCTTGACAGGCACGGGACCATCCATGTTATCCTGATCGCCAAAGAAAGGCGCTCCAAATGTTGGGTCGATTCAAGAGGCGGTGCATCAAAACAAAGGAAAAATCGATATGACTCAAGACAGCATCAAGGTCGTCGTAACGACCCCCATCGATGAACAGATCCTCCGGAAGATCAAGGCTATCGACGGCCGGATCCGGGTCGACCAGGTCTCCCCCTGGGTCTTGGAAGAGCGAAAAGGAGACCTATCCCACCAGGATGATCTGGATCTCATCCTGGGTCAGGCGGAGGTCCTCTACGGATGGATCCACCACTTTCCCAAGCAGCTTCTGGAGAGGACGCCCCGTCTGAAGTGGATCCAGACCATGTCGGCCGGCATAGACCTGATGCCCGAAGCCATCCGGAAAAGCCGGATCAGGATCGTCAATGCCAGCGGTCTGCACGGCACACCGATGGGTGAAATGGTTCTGGAGATGATGCTGATGTTTGCAAAGGATGCCCCCGCCTGTTTCCGGATGAAGCAGGCTCGGCAATGGAAACGCTTCCGGCCGGCCCTTTTGAAGGGCCAGACCGTAGGGATCCTGGGGCTGGGGGCTGTCGGAGGAGAGATCGCCCGCCTCTGCAAGGCTTTTGGCATGAAGGTGATCGGCATCCGCCGCTTTGGCCAGCCCGGACAGTCCGTTCCGGACGTGGATAGTGTCTTTCCCCGTGAGCAACTGCTCCAGTTGCTGGCCGAGAGCGATTATGTCGTTCTGGCTCTTCCACTGACGAAGGAAACCCGCAACCTGATCGGAGAGAAGGAGTTGGGGAGCATGAAGCCGACCGCCTTTCTGATCAATCTCGCCCGGGGGGGCATCGTGGATGAAGGGGCACTGATTCGTGCGTTGGAGGAAAAATGGATTGCCGGGGCGGGGCTCGACGTATTTGTCAAGGAGCCCCTGCCCCCGGAAAGCAGGTTTTACGATCTCTCCAACGTGATCTTCAGTCCCCACGTTTCCGGGGAGTTGCCGGATTATGAATCATGCGCCACCGAGATCTTCTGTGAAAACCTACGCAGGTATCTCTCCGGCGAGCCGTTTCTCCACGAAATCGATCAGGAAAAGGAGTACTGATTCAGGAAGACACGAATGACCCTCGTGGTCAGAAAAATTGGCTGTCAGCATGTACGTCTTTCAGCCCGTATTCAATGGGCTGCACCGAATTTGAAGAGTCGATAAAGTGATGTAACAAGACAATTCTGCCGGCCGCTTTCATCCGGCGGAAATACGGATGCCCGAAGACCGATCGCGGCGGGGATCATCAATGGGAGGAGAATGGAAATGAAGGGTGTTCCGCAATGGGGCGGCTGGCCGGTTCTGAAGGATGTCGGACGGAATCTGGTCCTGTTGAGCGCGGGCAGCGCGCTGACCGCCGTGGGGCTTAACGGGATCCTGATCCCTCACCGCTTCGTCAGCGGCGGGGTGACGGGGCTTGCGCTTGTTCTCCATTATCTCGTGCCGGCCCTCTCCGTCGCACTGATCTACGCCGTCGCGAATGTGCCGCTTTTTCTGGCCGGCTGGTTTTTCATCAGCCGCCGGTTCTTCTTCTACAGCATCGCCGGGACGATCATCTTTTCCGCTGCCGTCGCCTGGGTGGATGTCGGCGCCATTCCGGTTAAGGACCAGCTCCTGGCCGCCATCCTGGCCGGCATCATCCTGGGAACCGGGTCGGGAATCATCCTGAAGTCGCTGGGGTCGGCGGGCGGGACCGACATCCTGTCGGTGATCCTCCTTGATCGTTTCTCCATCCGCCTGGGGACGACCCGGCTCGCCTTCAACATCCTGGTGCTGGCGGCGGCGGCCCTGCTCTTCTCCGTCGAGGATGCCCTCTATACGCTCATCTACCTCTACGTCTCCGCGCAGATCGTGAACCTCGTGGTCACGGGTCTGAGCCAGCGGAAGGCGATCTTCATCATCTCGCCCCAGTGGCAGGAGATCTCCCGGGGGATCCTCGATGAGATCCACCGCGGGGTGACGATCCTCCGCGGCCAGGGGGGATATTCGCAACAGGAGCAGAAGATCCTCTATACGGTCGTGAATTTCCGGGAACTGGCCACCTTGAAGCAGATCGTCCGCCGCAACGATCCGACCGCCTTCGTCGTCGTCACCGAGACCACGGAGGTGATGGGGCATCGCATCGGAAATCAGCCCCACTGGTGACCCTTCATTATGAAGCGAAAGCAAAAGAGATTTTTTCCACATGCTGTTACAGCCGGAATCCTTGCGTTGTTCCTGATGGCGGCGCTGGTCTGCCTGTTTCCGGGCCTTGTCCGTGCCGAGGCCGGGCCGTCGTCCGCGGGGCGGAAACCGGTTGCGCTTCCCGTCTATGGTTACCGGGTGGTCAACGTTTATCCCCACGACCGGCAAGCCTACACGCAGGGGCTCATCTGGTGCGATGGATTTCTGTACGAGGGCACCGGACTCCACGGCGCCTCGAGCCTGCGGAAGGTCCGCCTGGAGACCGGCAGGGTGGTCGAGCAGCGTTCGCTGGACCGGCAATATTTCGGCGAGGGAATCACGGAGTGGGGCGGCAGGCTTCTGCAATTGACCTGGAATTCGAACCGGGGGTTCATCTACGACCGTTCGGGCCTGAAGCTGCGGGGAACCTTCCGCTATCAGGGAGAGGGGTGGGGGCTGACCCACGATCGGGACCGCCTGATCATGAGCGACGGCACCGCTGCCCTGCGGTTTCTCGATCCCAAGACCCTCCGGGAAACGGGACGCCTGAATGTGCATGACAGTGGTGCGCCACTTGCGGACCTCAATGAACTGGAGTTCGTTCGGGGCGAGATTTTCGCCAATATCTACCGGACGGATTGGATCGCGAGGATTTCCCCCCAAACCGGCGCCGTGACCGGCTGGATCGACTTGCGGGGGTTGCTCCCGGAGGCCGACCGGCGGATTCCCGTGGATGTGCTCAACGGGATCGCCTACGACGCCGGCAGGGAACGCTTCTTCGTGACGGGAAAGTTGTGGCCGAAGCTCTTCGAGATTGAGCTTTTCCGCCGCGAGTAGGATAGCGGCCGGCTGCACCGGGGCGGAAAGGGGACAGATGTTTTCTGTTGCTCTCTGCTGCAATTTCGGAATTTCAGGCCCCTTGGGGGGAATATTGACCATGACAGGGAAGGAAAGGAGAAAGGTTTATGCCATTGATTGAGATCCATCTTCTGGAGGGACGATCGGATGAACAGAAAAAGGTTCTACTTACGGCCGTAACGCAGGCCGTCCACGATTCCATCGGCGCACCGCTGGAGTCGATCCGGGTCTGGATTCAGGAGATGCCGCCGAAGGAGTTCATGGCTGGCGGCGTCCTGGCGGCGGACAGGAAGAAGTGACAGGGGTGGTCCTGCGAACATGGACCATCCCCCGTTGCGGGACATAAGGAGGCGCTGCGGTTGCCGGACCGCCTCCCGGATGATGTACCGCGCCGGGTGTGCTCCCCGCATTTTCATTGACACACCCGAACATTCTCTATAGGAAGGGTGCTAAAATAATTTGGGAGGTCATAACATGAAAAGACTTGCGCTCATTTTATCGGTATTTTCATTGCTGGTATGTTTCTCCGTCGCCCCCCTGTGGGCAGCCGAAAGCGTCAAGATCGGCGCCGCTTTCGCTCTTTCAGGAAGCATCGCCGTTTACGGCGAGGGATTCAAGAAATGCGTGGATCTCGCCGTGGAGGAGATCAATGCCAAGGGCGGCATCAGCGGAAAGAAAATCGAGATCGTCTACGAGGACAACAAGAGCAATCCCAAAGACTGCGTTTCGGCGGTCCGCAAACTGATCACCGTCGACAAGGTCTCCGTCCTCTTTGGGCCTGCCGGGAGCTCCAATTTCATGGCCGCGGCGCCGGTGGCCCAGGAGAGCAAGGTGGTCATGCTCTCGGCCCAGGGCACGGCGGAAAAACTCACCCAGGCCGGCCCCTTCATCTTCCGGATCATCCCCTCCAACTCCAAGCAGGGGGAGCGCCTGGCCAAGCTGGCCTTCGAGATGGGCTTTCGCAAGCTGCCGGTCATGTATATCAACAACGACTGGGGACTGGACCTCAAGGACGGATTCGTGGACAGCTTCAAGAAGATGGGCGGCGTGGTCACGGACATCATCCCCTTTGACGAAAAGAAGACGGATTACCGCACCGAGCTCCTGCGGGCGAACAAGGACAATCCCAAGGCCATCGTCAATTTGACCTACATCAATGAGGGAGCGGTGCAGTTCAAGCAGGCCTACGAGACGGGCATCAAAACCCAGTGGCTCTGCGGTTCCGCGGCCCGGGCTCCCAAGATGGTCGAACTGGCCGGCAAGGCCGCCGAGGGGGTCATGGGAACCTATCCCTCCGTGATCCAGGACACAAAAGAATACAAGGCGTTCAAGGCCGCCTACCAGAAAAAATACGGGGATGACAAGATTCCCATCTTCGGCGACTACAACTACGACATGGTTTATCTGACGGCCAGGGCCATTGAAAAGGGCGGCTATAGGGCCGAAGGCATCCGCGCGTCCCTGCCGGCGGCTTCCAAGGGCTTCCGGGGCGTCACGGGCGATAAGACCTTCGACGAAAACCGGGGGATGGAGCATGCCGATATCGGCATCTGGATCGTCAAAGACGGCAAGATCGAGGACCACAAGAAGTAATAGATGGATTCTCTCCCATATTATCTGCAAACCGTGGTCAACGGTATCCTGGCGGGCTGCATCTACGCCCTGTTCGCCATGGGACTGACCCTGATCTACGGGGTTCTCAACTTCGTCAATTTTGCCCACGGCGAGCTGATCATGTGGGGGGCCTATTTTCTTTTCCTGGCCATGGCGGAACCCATCGCCCTGCCCCTTTGGGCCGCCGTGCCCCTTGCCCTGGGGATGACGGCGCTTTTGGGGATGGCGATGGATTTTGCCCTCTTTAAGCCACTGCGGCGGGCCAACCGGTTGACCCTCCTCATTGCCGCCATCGGCCTGTCTTTTTTTCTGCGTAACGCGGCACAGCTTTTCTTCGGGGCCCAGGTCAGGACCTACGGATTCGAGATTCAACAGGGATACCGGTGGCTGGGCGTTTCCCTGACACCGCAGCAGTTGGCCATCATCGTCATCTCCCTCATCTGCATCGGCGGCGTCTATCTGCTCTTCTTCAAATCCCGAATGGGCAAGTCCATGCGCGCCCTGGCCGACAACCTCGACCTGGCCCGGATCTCCGGCATCCACACCCGGAAGGTCATCCTCTCGGCCTGGATCATTTCTTCGCTCCTGGCCGGGGTGGGGGGAATCCTCCTGGCCCTGGACACTAACCTCAACCCGGAGATGGGGGTGGTCAATCTCATCAAGGCCTTTGCTGCGACCCTGATCGGCGGCGTGGGGAATCTCTGGGGGGCCCTGATCGGCGGCCTCATCATCGGACTCGCGGAAAACATCGCCGTCCTTTACATCTCCCCGGGCTACAAGGATGCCGTGGCTTTTATCATCATGGTCATCATCCTCCTGGCCCGGCCTTATGTCGTTGCCGGAAAAAGGACCGACTGATGGACCTTTTCCTTCACCTCGCCATCGTCGTGGCCATTTACAGCATCTTCGCCCTCAGTCTGAACATCGAGGTCGGCTATACGGGTTTGTTCAATTTCGGCCATGTCGCCTTTTTCGCCATCGGGGCCTATGCCTCGGCCCTCCTGAGCCTCCAGGGCGTGCCTTTTTTTCTTGCCCTGCTCGCGGGGATCGCCTGTGCCGGCCTGGGCGGGCTCCTCATCGGCATTCCGGCGCTGAAACTCGAAGGCGACTATTTCGGGATCGCCACCCTGGGATTTGCGGAAATCGTCCGTATGCTCCTCCAGAACCAGGTGGCTTGGACGAAAGGTCCCATGGGGCTGCCCGGCATCCCCAGGCCGGAGATCTTTTCCTGGCATTTCGACACCCTGCCCGCCTATCTGCTCCTCACCCTGGGGGCCGCTGGCCTGACCTTTCTCGTCATCGGCTTTCTGAGCTTAAGCCCCTTCGGCCGGGTCCTCAAGGCAATTAGGGACGATGAGACGGCGGCGGCCATCCTCGGCAAGAATCCCTTTGCTTACAAGATGGAATCTTTCGTGATCGGTTCGGCTTTCGCGGGACTCGCCGGGGTGCTCTGGGCCCATTTCATCACCTTTGTCAGCCCCGGAGATTTTACCCTCACCGAAACGATCCTGGTGCTCCTGATTGTGGTCTTGGGAGGCAAGGGCACCCTGTGGGGACCGGTCGTGGGGGCGGCGGTCCTGATCTTCTTCCAGGAATCGGTCCGCTTTCTGAGGCTGCCGCCCGAATGGAGCGGCATCCTGGGGCCGCTGCAACAGATGATCTTCGGTCTGCTGCTGGTCATCCTGATGATCTTCCGGCCCGAAGGGCTGATCCGGGAAAAGGGGAAAGAGACCATTGATCGAGATTAGGAACGTCACGAAATCCTTCGGGGGAACGCGGGCGGTTTCCGATTGCTCCCTCAGTCTCGCGGGACTCAAGATCGCCGGGTTGATCGGTCCCAACGGCTCCGGCAAAACGACGCTCTTCAACCTCATCACCGGCCTGATCCGTCCGGACAGCGGCGAGATCGCCCTTCAGGGGCAGCGGATCGACGGCCGCATGCCCCATCAACTGGCGGAGCTGGGCCTGATCCGCACCTTCCAACTCTCCCGGGTCTTCCCCCGCCTGAGTGTCCTGGACAACATGCTCCTGGCCCCCCAGGGGCAGGCCGGGGAACGGTTGTGGTCCCTTCTGCTCAACTTCCCCCGGGTCCGCCGGGAGGAAGCCGAGAACCGGGAGAAGGCCTGCGACCTTCTGGACATGCTGGGGATTATTCACCTCCATGACCAGTTTGCCGGCAATCTGTCCTACGGCCAGCAGAAGCTCCTGGAGCTGGGCCGGGCCGTCATGGCGGAACCGAAGATGATCCTTCTGGACGAACCGACCGCTGGGATCAATCCCCGCCTGATCCAGACGATGATCGACATGATCCTGAAGATGAAGGCGCGGGGACAGATCTTCTTTATCATTGAACACAATATGGACGTGGTTGTCGAGCTTTGTGAGCGGATCTTTGTCCTCGATCATGGGGAAAAAATCGCCGCGGGATCGCCGCGGGAGATACAGAACGATCCCCGGGTCATCGAAGCCTATCTGGGATGAAGGGCATGGAAGGAAAAAATATTGTTGCCGGTTACGGGAAGATCGAGGTCCTCCACGGGGCCTCGGTACGAGCCGGGCAGGGCGAGATCGTCTGCATCATCGGTCCCAACGGCTCCGGAAAGTCGACCCTTCTGAAGTCCCTCTTCGGTCTGATCGTGCCGCGGGAAGGGGCTGTTCTCTTTGACGGACGGGACATTACGCGCCTTGAGCCCGAGGAAAAGGTCCGCCTCGGCATCGCCTTCATTCCCCAAGGGAAAAATGTTTTTACCTCTCTCACGGTCCGGGAGAATCTGGAGATGGGCGGAACTCCCCTGGATCATGAGCGGGAGGTGCGCCGGGCGATCGAAGAGGTCCTGGAGGCTTATCCCCTCCTGAAGGATAAGCTGCACGACCAGGCGGGAAACCTCTCCGGAGGGGAAAAGCAGCTTTTGGCCCTTGCCCGGGCCGACATGATCAAACCCCGGGTGATTCTGATGGACGAACCCTCCATCGGCCTGGCGCCAAGGATGATCGAAGAGGTCTACGAACAGATCAAGGCGATCAACGCCAAACGGGGTGTCACCTTCCTCATCGTCGAACAGAACGCCCGCAAGGCCCTGAGTACAGCCCATCGGGGTTACGTCCTCGATCTCGGCGTTACCCGCATCGAAGACACCGGTGTCGGACTCCTCAACAACGAAGAGGTGAAGAAACTCTACCTGGGCGGGTAAAAACCGCGCGGCGCTATTGTTTGAGCGCCTCCCGGATTTGGAGACCCGTCTCGGGCCCCTCGATGGCCTTCTCCATCGCATCGGAAAGGACGCCGTTGATCTGGCTCTCCAACTTCTCCTCCGAGAAGATCACGTGGTCCAGGCTGGAGCTGCTCTCCGAGGTGACCCTGTAGAAGATTCTCTTCTTCTGGACATCGGCGAAGACCAGCGTCACCCGCGTCTTGGCGGTGTAATGTTTCCTCGGGAACGTATCGAGACAGGTCACGTCGAGTTCCTCGATCGCGCCGCCCACGAGGATCGTTCCCCACTCCGGCCGGATCGTGTTCTCCTGAAGATTCCAAGCCGCTTTCTCCGGTGAAACGCCGTATCCCGACTGGATCAGAAGCTCGCGCAGGGCAGCCGCCACAGCGTCGGCCGCCTTGACGTAGCTCGGCAGGATCGGGATGGAGGAGCCGTCCGAATGGATCACCCGGCCGATCAGAAGCGTGTCTTCCATTTTTCGCCGGTCGATGAAGGAGGCCACGGTCAGGCTGAATTTCCGGCCGTCGGTCACGGCGGGCCGGATCACCTTCGTCGGTTGATACCGCATGTTTATGTTGTAGAGGTCGGGTGTGCAGCCCGTCGCCGAAAGGAGCAGCAAAAGGCAGATGAGCATCCCGGCCTGCCGCAACGAGACCCATTTACCGTATTTCCCGGCTGCGGCTACTGCGGCCGCAACACGGTCATCACTCATAACAACCTTCCTCATTTCGCCTTTACCCCCTTCTTTTCCAGGGTCGAAAGGATTTCTCCCGTCTTCTTGAGCTCCTCGCCATAGCCTCCCCAATTTCCCTGGCGGAGGAACTCCTGCGCCTTCCGGAAATGTCCGAGGGCCTCGATGGCCGTCTGGCGGTCGCTGAGTTCAACGCCGGCCGCCAAGGGCTTCTTCATCTCTGACTGCGGATCCCGGTCCTTCATCGACGTCCCGCCGAAGATTTTTCGGAGGGCGAGGTCGAGCGTCTCCTCCATGGCGATGTTGTTGCCGTAGGCCACGATCACCCTCTTGAGTTCGGGGAGCTGGCCGTTGGCGGCGGCCAGATAGAGGGATTCGACGTAGAGGATCGACTTCTCGATCGGGATCGCGAGCAAACTCCCCCGGATCACGTTCGATCCATGCTGTTGCCAGAGCGTCAATTGCTGGGAAATCAACGTGTCCTGGTCGATCCGCGCCTCGATCTGCCGCGGTCCGTAGACCAGCTTCTGCTTGGGGAACTTGTAGACGATCACCTTCCCGTAGTTGGGGGCGTCGCAGCGCGCGGCCATCCAGGCGGACATGTTGTCCTTCATGCTGGGTGTGAAGGGGGCCAGCAGAACGAACTCCTCCTTTTCGGCCCCGGGGAGCTTCATGATCGTGTAGTATGGATCCATGGCATTCTGACCGCCGGCGCCGGCGACCTGTTTCCCCGGGATGGACCAGAGGTCCTCCTTGTTGTAGAAGACCTGCGCATCCTGCATGTGGTATGCCCGGTACATCCGCGCCTGAATCGCCATCAATCCCGGCGGATAGCGGACATGGCTCCGGAGCGCATCCGGCATCTCGCCCATCGGCTTGAAGACGCCGGGGAAAATCCGGCTGTAGGTCTGCATGATCGGGTCGTTCGGATCGCTCACGTAGAGCTGGACCGTTCCGTCATAGGCGTCCACAACCGCTTTCAACGTGTTGCGGATATAGTTGCCCATCTGCGGGGTCGGCTCCGAATAGGGGAAACGGTCCGTGACCGTGTAGCCGTCGATGAACCACAGGAGGCGCCCCTCCGGCGAGATGACGAGATAAGGGTCCGCATCCAGTTGCGCAAAGGGGGCGATCATTGAAATCCGCTCCCGGACGTTCCGGTGGTACACGATCCGGCTTTCTGATGTAATGTCATCCGACAGGAGCATCGTGATGGAACCGAAACGGACCGCGAAGATCAGTTTCTTCAAAAAGGAGAGGGGAACCCCTCCCTTTCCTTCGTAGCGTGAATAAACGTTCTTGTCGCCTACCGGGTAGTCGAACTCCTGCATTTTGGTTTTAACGAAGACATATTCGTTGGAGTTCTCCCCGAAATAGATCTCCGGGCGATTGACCTTGAGCGGTGTCGTCGAGACGGGAGGGATGTCCTTGATGAAAAATTCCGGCAGCCCCTCGGGGGAGATTCGGTTCACCGGGCCCAGGACGACGCCGTAGCCGTGGGTGTAGGCGAGATGTTCGTTGACCCAGGTCCGGGACGGCAGCGCCGGATAGGAGATCTCCCGCGGGGAGAGCATCACCTGCCGGTATTCGCCGTTGATCGTGTAGCGGTCGTTGTCGACGCCGGTAAACTTGTAGTAGGTCCGCATCTCCTGGAGCTGGCTGTAGGTCTGCAAGAGGGGGGCATGGTTCCACAGCCGGATGTTCTTCACGGTCAGGTTGTTCTTTTCCAGGTCCTTCGCCGTCAGATTGTCCTCTGTCGGGAACTCCTGCTCCTCGATCTGGGTCAGGCCGTAGGCGAGGCGCGTGTACTTGATGTTCTTTTCCAGGTAGGGTTTTTCAGCGACGATCTCGTTGGGAATGACCTGGAATTTCTGGATCAGGGAGGGGTAGATTCCCCGGCCCAGGACCGACGCGACGATGAGGAGCAGAACGGCGACTGCAGGGATTCGCCAGTCCGGACGGAAAGCGTAGAAGATCGCGGCGAGCCCGGCAAAGGCGTAGAGCCCCATCATGAGTTTCAGGACCCAGAGCTGCGTGGTCACGTCGGTGTAGCCCGGCCCAAAAACCACCCCCCGTTTCGTGAAGAGCAGATCATTGAGGTCGAGCCAGGTGCCGAAGATGCCCCAGAAAAAGAAGAGGGCGACGAGGAGTGCCAGATGTATCCGTGCGGCCGGGGCGATCTTCCAGATTCGGGGCGGGATGAACAGAAATGATCGCCGGATCAGATAGAGGAATGCGGTCGCCGCGGTTGTTACCATGAGGACGAACTTCAGCCAGCCGTAAATGTGGAGCAGGAAGGGGAGCTGGAAGACATAGAAGCCGACATCCTTCTGGAAGAGCGGGTCGGCGACGCCGAAGGGTGTCGGGTTCAGGAAAAGCAGCAGGTTTTCCCACTGGGCGGAACCGTTCATGGCGGCGAAAAGGGCGAACAGGAGGGCGCCGACGGGTATCAGGACCTTGAGGAGGCCCGGCCCCAGCTCCTGCAGCGGGAGACGGAACCCTGCCGCCCCCGCCGGGTCGCCGAAGAGGGGGGCCCGCGACAGGCGAAGCGCGATCAGCAGACTGCCGCAGAAAATGATGAAGAAGCCCGCCCCGAAAAGGGCGCCGGTCTTGATTTTTGCCAGCAGGGTCACGGTAAAGATCGTCTGGTAACCCACCTCCTGGAACCAGAACCACTCGGTGATCAGGCCGATGATTCGCAGAAAGATCATCAACAGGACCATCACGGCAATGAAGAGGATCACCCCCTTCATCTGTCTGATCTGGGGCTGGGGTGTCGGAACAGTGGTCATGGTTTTGTCTCCTTGTTGATTTGCAGGCTGTTGAAAAACGCCCATCTGCGGCGTTTCCCTCATCCTGCGCCGTTCAACGTACGAAAAAGTACGCCTCACGGCTTAAGGATCTCGGGAGCCTTGCATCTGGACATTTTTGAACAGCCTGTAAAAGAGCCTTTCAGCAGCCCTTCGAGGGGACGGATTTCAAATCTGTCCCCACTCCTCATCCCCGGTGGCCTTCCGGTATTCGCTTGCGAGCAGCGTTTTTTCGGTGCCGTGGTCAATGAAGTCCCACGGCAGGATCTCCTCGATTTCCTTCCGGCGGTAGACGTAGAAGTCGGGATTCACATTGACCTCCCGAAAGGCGTTCGCCCAGTTGCCTCCCCGCCGATGGACCGCCAGCAGCAGCCTGCCTACCGTCCGATCGCCCAGGGAGAGCAGGGCCTGGATGTAATTCCACTTCGGGATGTCGTGGATGACCCGGACCGCCTTCTCGCCGCGTAGCGCGTCGGTGATCCGCCGGATTCTCCGCTTGACGACCGCCGTATCCGCAAGCGGGTGCCACTGGAACGGCGTGCCGGGTTTGGGGATGAACTGGTTGATGCTGAGCGTCAAACGCCGGAACCCTTTTTTGCCTTTCGAATACCGGCGTGCGTGGTGCTCCATCCCCTTGACCAGCCGGACGATGGCATCCATATCCTCGTCCGTCTCCGTCGGGAGGCCCACCATAAAATAGAGCCTCACCTGCACCATATCACAATCCATGAGTTTTTCCACTGCAGAAAAAATCTCCCCTTCGGAGATCCCCTTGCGGATCACATCCCGGAGACGCTGGGAGCCTGCCTCGGGTGCAAGCGCGACGGTCTCCACGCCGGTTTCCTTCAGCAACGCCGCCATTTCGGCGCTGAACCGGTCCAGACGGAGTGAGCCGATGGACACAGACCCGCCCGCATCGAGAATCGCCCGGCACAACGGGAGCAGTGCGGGGTGGTCGGAGACGGCCGTTCCCAAAAGGCCGATCTTCTTTCGTTTTTCGAGCCCTTTCCGGAAGGAATCCAGCAGGACGGCGGCGCTCCGGAAGCGGGCCGGTCGGCAGACGAAGCCGGCGGCGCAGAAACGGCAGCCCCGCCGGCAACCCCGGCTGACCTCCGTGACGAACATGCCGCCGAACTCGGTATCCGCGGTGGTGATGGCCTGTTCGGTTGCAAAGGCGTCGAGGTCGGGGGCCCACGGCCGGGCGATCCGGTGGGGAAAGGTGGGGTCGAGGGGTTCCCGGGACGCGATGCGCCCATCCTCTCCGGTCATCACCCGGTAAAACCGGGGGACATAGGCCCCGGCAATCTCCTTCTGGATCCGGGCGAGATAGGCCTCCCGCGGGAGATCCCGTTCCCGGGAGGTCGCCAGGTCGAGAAACCCGGGGAGAACCGCCTCGCCTTCGCCGAGGAGGAAGAGATCGAAGAAGTCGGCGAGGGGTTCGGGGTTCAGGGTCACGGCGATGCCGCCCGCGATGATCAGCGGGTCGCTCTCTCCCCGGGCTGCGGCCTCGATGGGGATTCCCGCCATCTCCAGCATCCGGAGGATCTGGGGATAATCGTTTTCGAAGGAGAGGGAGAAGGCGACGATGTCGAAGTCGGTGAGGGGCCTCTGCGACTCGATGCTGATCAGCGGGGCGCCGACCGCAGCGGATGACTCGTCGCCCGGTTCCGGGAGGAAGACCCGTTCGCACAGGCAGGCGGGGTGGCGATTGATCAGCGCGTAGACGGCCTGAAAGCCGAGGTTGGACATCCCCGTCCGGTAAAGGTTCGGATAGGCGAGGCAGACTGTCAGGGATTCTCCCCAAACCTTCCGGGACCACCCCTCTTCACCGGCGAGGAGATCCAGGCACCTCTTTTTCTCTTTCCAGGACATGGCATCCAACTAACACCAGAACGCCCATGACGTCAAGATCTTCGGAGCGACCGGTTGACTTACCGGCCCATTTCAGGGAGAATCGGCCACCGCTCCGAATGACGGCTTTTGCGGAATGAAAGGGTTCGACGCTCATGGACTATATCGCCGATCTGCACACCCACTCCCCCTATTCCCGGGCCACGAGCCCGGAGGGGACCCTGAGCGGTCTGGCCGGCTGGGCCCGGGTCAAGGGAATCCAGGTGATCGGGACGGGCGACTTCACCCATCCCGTTTGGTTCCGGCGCCTCCGGGAGGAACTGGTATCGGCCGAGCCGGGGCTGTTCCGACTGAAGGACGAGGAGGCGATCTTCTCGCCGCTGGCCGGAGTAGCGCCGGCTCCTACCCCGGTACGGTTTCTGCTCTCGGCCGAGATCAGCAGCATCTACAAACGCCACGGCGCGGTGCGCAAGGTCCACAACCTGCTCTACGTGCCTGATTTCGCCTCCGCCGAGCGGATCAGCGCCACGTTGGCGGGGATCGGCAACATTGAGTCCGACGGCCGCCCGATCCTGGGTCTGGACAGCCACGATCTCCTGGAGATCGTGCTCACGAAGGCGCCGGAGGGTTTCCTCGTGCCGGCCCACATCTGGACCCCCTGGTTCTCCCTGTTCGGCTCCAGGTCCGGTTTCGACACCATCGAGGCGTGCTTCGGCGACCTGACGCCCCACGTCTTCGCGCTGGAGACCGGCCTTTCCTCCGATCCGGACATGAACCGGCTTGTCTCCCACTTGGACCGTTTCGCCCTGATCTCCAACTCCGACTGCCACTCTCCCGCCAAGCTGGGGCGCGAGGCGAATCTCTTCTCCACAGACCTCGATTTCTTCGCCCTCCGGGAGGCCATCCGCGGCAATCGGCGCGATGCCTTCCGGGCCACGGTGGAATTCTTCCCCGAGGAGGGGAAGTACCATGCCGACGGCCACCGCGCCTGCCACGTCTGCCTCGATCCCCTGGAGACGAGACGGCTGGGGACGGCCTGCCCGGTCTGCGGCAAGCCGCTGACCGTGGGGGTCTGCCACCGGGTGATGGAGCTTTCCGACCGGGAGCAGCCGCTTTACCGTGAGGACTCGCCCGGGGTCTTCAGCCTGATTCCGCTCCCCGAGGTGCTGGGGGAGATCGTGGGGACGGGACCCGCCTCCAAAAAGGTGATGGAGCTCTACGGCCGCACCATCGCCCGGTTTGGCTCGGAATTCGGCCTGCTCCTGCACACCCCGCCGGACGAGATCCGTCAGGCATCCCCGATTCTGGGGGAGGCGGTGGAGCGCATGCGCAGCGGCCGGGTCATCCGCAAGCCCGGCTTCGACGGCGAGTTCGGCGTGATTCGGGTCTTCGAGGAGGGAGAAATCGAGCGGCTGGCCGGCCAGGGGAGTCTGTTCGGTGACGGGCCGAAGGCGGGGCGAGCCCATAAGAAACAGACCGAGGCCCTGGCATTGCCGGCTGTATTGGAGGTAGGGGAGGGGGCGGGCAATTCTCCGGGAATCACGGACGGCCCCAACCCGGAGCAGGCTGTTCAAAAATGGTCAGATGCAAGGCGCGTAAAAACCGAAGAGCGAGGCGTATATGGAAATACGTTGAGCGATGAGGTTTGCAGCGCAACGCAGCAGATGAGCGTTTTGGAAGCCCTACCACAGGTCGGTGCTTCCCGGCAAGGAAATCGTCCGTTTCTGATTGCGCCCCTTATCCCCGCCGAAAAGGCGGGGCTTGTGGGTTGCGCTTCCGGTCAACAGGCTGCCAACCCGGAGCAGGCGGCCGCCATCGCCTCCGGAAGCCGCCATATCCTGGTGACCGCCGGTCCCGGAACCGGCAAGACCTATACCCTGACGCAACGGCTGGCGGCCCTTTTGGCGGCCGGTCAAGACCCGGCGCGGATGGCAGCCATCACCTTCACCGTCAAGGCGGCGGACGAGGTGCGGGAGCGCCTGCTGAAGTCGGTCGGATCCGCCGGTGAGCGGGTATTCGTGGGAACCTTCCACCAGTTTTGTCTCGACGGGCTGAGGCGTGCCGCACCCAGCCTCGCGGTGGTCGGCCCGGAGAGCCGCGAGCGTTTGTTCAAGCGCCTGTTCCAGGGGCTGGGTGCGGGAGAGCGCAGCCGCCTCGCCGGGGAGCTCGCCGACCATTTTCGCTCTCCCGTCCAGGAGGCGGCCGGCAGCATCCAACCCTATCTGGATGAACTGCAACGGCTCCATGCCATCGACTTGGATGCCGTGATCCCGGAATTTGTCCGAAGGCTTCAGGCGGATACCGCTCTTCAGGCGCAGGTCTCAGGGTCGCTGACGCACCTTTTTGTGGACGAGTTCCAGGACCTGAACGAAAGCCAGTTCGAAGTGGTGCGTATCCTGGCAGAATCATGCAGTGTCTTTGCCATCGGCGATCCGGACCAGGCCATCTACGGCTTCAGGGGGAGCAACCCGGAGTTTTTCCTCCGTTTCGCCGGGATGCCCGGCATAGAGCAGGTGTTCCTGATCCGCAACTATCGCTGCCCCTCTGCGGTCATCACGGCAGCCGCGGCGCTCATCAGTCATAATCGCGGGCACAATAGCGGGCGCAACAGCCGGCCGGGCGGCCTGCCCCTTGTGGCCGAATCGGGTCGGCAGGGGGTAATCGAGCTCTACACCGCGCCGACCCCCGCGGCCGAGGCCGAATTCATCGTACGCCGGATTGAGGAGTTGATGGGCGGCATCGAACATTTTTCCCTCGCTTCCGGCCGGGGCGGCGACGGCGGGAAGGGGCAACTGAGTTTCGGGGATATAGCCGTGCTCTTTCGGCTCGGCAGGCAGGCCGAAGAGATCGCCGTGGCCCTGGAGCGGCGCGGCATCCCCTTTCAGCAGGTAGGAACCGTGCCGTTTTATCGGACTCCGGAGTTGCGGCCGGCCTATTATTTCGTGCAGGCAGCGGCGGGTTCGGATGTGATCGCCGACTGGCTCCGGCTTGCCGGCGGCCTGCCGGGGATCGGGAATGCCACGATCGAACGGATGGAGGCGGCCCTCCCCCTGACGGGTGATTTCCAGGCCTGCAGCAGTCTCCCCGAGCTGCCGCAGGCGGCGGTTCGGGCACTCACAGAGTTGGATCAGGCCCTTTCGCGCTTCCGGAAGGCCGTCTCCCAAAGCGGCCTGGCCCCTGGCCTGGCCGGGATCCTGCCATATCTCGGAGTCGGCCCGGATCTGGCCGGCGCCAAAAGGCTGCTGGATCTGGCCGGCAGCTTCGGCGGCGACCTGGCGGCCTTCGGCAGCCACCTGCGCCGCTTCGCCGAGGCCTCGGTCTACGACGAGCGCGCCGAAGCCGTGGCACTGATGACCCTGCATAGCGTCAAGGGGCTGGAGTTTCCGGTGGTCTTTCTGGCCGGCGTAGAAGAGGGATTTCTTCCCTGTTCGCTCTGGAACGACGTGAATCTGGAAGAGGAGCGTCGGCTCTTTTACGTCGGCCTTACCCGCGCCAAAGAGAGGTTGCTCCTGACCGCTTCCGGGAGCCGTCCCTGGGTCGGTCCTGCGCCCCGCCCGCTTTCCCGCTTCATCGGCGAGCTGCCGGCTCAGCTGCTCTCGGCCGCGGCCGCCGCTCCGGTGAGAAAGGCGAAAGCACGGAAGGGGTCGGAACAGATGGAGCTTTTTGAAAACCCTAATCCGCCTGCCGCCGGAGGAACGTAGGGATTTCCAGATCCGGACGGCTGTCGTCTTCAGACGCTTCGGTCTTCCCCGGAGGGAACGCTTCCGCTGGCTTGTCGTTCCGGATGAAGGTGGGAACGGCGATGTTGTTTACCCGGCGGAAGTTGCCGAGCGATGCAACATTTGTCCGGGCCGTGCTCTCGGGGATCTCAAAGCCGGTAGCAATGACGGTGATCCGGATCTCGTCTCCCATCGACTCATCGACGACCGTGCCGAAGATGATGTTCGCATCCTCGTGGGCCTCCGCCTGGATCATTGACGAGGCCTCGTTGATTTCGTGGATGGTCATGCCCGGACCGCCGGTGATGTTCAGAAGAACACCGCGGGCGCCCTGGATGGTGTTGTCTTCCAGAAGCGGCGAGGAGATCGCCTTCTGCGCCGCCTCCACCGCCCGGTTCTCGCCGCTGGCCGTTCCGGTTCCCATGAGGGCCAGTCCCATCTGCGACATCACGTTCTTCACGTCGGCGAAGTCGAGGTTGATCAACCCCGGAACCATGATCAGGTCGGAGATCCCCTTGACGGCGTGGTAGAGGATGTCGTCGGCCTTCTTGAAGGCGTCCAGCAGGGAGAGTTCCCGCCCTCCGAGGCTCAGAAGTCGCTGATTGGGAACGATGATCAGGGTGTCCACCATCTTCCTCAGCTCGGCGATCCCCTCTTCCGCCTGTCCGTTACGCTTTTTCCCCTCAAACAGGAAGGGTTTCGTCACGACCGCCACGGTCAGGGCGCCGATTTCCCGGGCGATTTCCGCTACGATCGGTGCACCCCCGGTTCCCGTGCCTCCGCCGAGGCCCGCGGTGATGAAGACCATATCGGATCCCTCGAGTTGTTTGCGCAGCGTCTCCCGGGTTTCGAGGGCTGCCTCTCGGCCGATGTCGGGGTCCGAACCGGCGCCCAGCCCCTTGGTGGCTTCGGCGCCCAACTGGATCTTGATCGGTGAGGAGGACGCCTCCAGCGCCTGCGCGTCGGTGTTGGCCGCGATAAAGTCCACGCCCCGCAGATTGTAGGAGATCATCGTGTTCACCGCATTTCCGCCGCCGCCGCCGATGCCGATCACCTTGATCGTTGCCGTGCTCACCAGACCCTTATCCGACAACTCGAACATAATGCCTCCCCTCCCTAAAAGAATTCAAGAACCCACTGTTTGAGCCTCTTGAACGGACGACTGATAAAATTTCCCTCCGCCCGGATCAGCTTTTCCCGGGCGATATTCCGGCTTCCGAAGAGCACCAGCCCTACGGCTGTCGCATACAGGGGGCTATTGACCACATCCGTGAGCCCCCCGATGCACATCGGGCAGCCCCGTCGGACCGGCATGTTGAAAATCTGTTCCGCCAGCTCCGGAACCCCCTCGAGGATTGCCGTTCCCCCCGTCAGGACCACGCCCGCGGCGAGGATGTCCTCGCAACCGGAGCGGGTGATCTCCTTGCAGGCCATGCCGAGGATCTCGTCCATGCGGGGCTCGATGATCCGGCCGAGGATCTGCCGGGAAACCTCCCGCGGCTCCCTCCCCCCGACGCTGGGTACCTCAATGATTTCATCCTTGGGGATCAGGGGCATGTAGGCGCAGCCGTACTTGATCTTGATCCTCTCCGCCTCGGCGAGGGGCGTTCTCAAACCTGTGGCGATGTCGCTCGTCACGTAATGGCCGCCGACCGGCAAAACCGCCGTGTGTTTGATGCTCCCCTCCGAGAAGATCGCGATATCCGTCGTGCCGCCGCCGATATCGATCAGCGCGACGCCCAGATCCTTTTCGTCATTGCTCAGGACCGCCTCGCTTGCGGCGATCTGTTCCAGCACGATGTCGCTGATGTCGAGACCCACGCGGTTGACCGATTTTACGATGTTCTGGATGGAGGTCACGGCGCCGGTCACGATATGGACCTTGGCCTCCAGGCGGACGCCCGCCATCCCTACCGGGTCCCGGATCCCGTCCTGTTCGTCGACCAGGTAGTACTGGGGCAGGGTATGGAGGATCTGCCGGTCCAGGGGGATCGCGATGGCCCTGGCCGCGTCGATCGCCCGCTCGACGTCATCCTCTTCCACCTCCCTCCCCTTGACGGCCACGATGCCCAGACTGTTCTGCCCCCGGATGTGGCCGCCGCCGATGCCGGTATAGACCGAACGGATCTCGCAGCCGGAGGTGCGCTCCGCCTCGTCCACCGCCCGCTTGATCGATTCGACGGTGCTTTCGATATTGACCACGACACCCTTCCGCAGCCCCTCCGAGGGGTGGGAGCCGACGCCGATGATGTCGATTCCCGTTTCCCGGATCTCGGCGACGATCGCACAGGTTTTTGTCGTTCCGATGTCCAGACCGACAATGACGTTTTCTCTTTTTCCCATTAATCCTCCAACCCTGTCTTTTTCCCTACATCCGGAATCCCTTGCCGGGGCCCGCCGGTTTCCTGGGACCCGCCGGTTCCAGCACGTTGCGCCTCTGGACGTTGATCTTGTCCGGGTTGCTCAGATCGATGAGCAGAAAACCCGTTTTCAGATTTTTCCGGTCCAGATCCGCCATGACAGGGGTCAGGCGTTTGAGTTTGTTTCCATAGCCGTCCAAGCCAAGCTGCAGGCAGAGGCCCGCGTCGGTAAACAGGGAGAGGCCGAAGGTCTCGTTCCCGTGGATCTCCGATACATTGCCGATCTCAGGACCGTCTTTGATCCCCGCCAGATCGCTCAGAAGGGTGAGGGACTTCTTTACCAGCACCTCGTCGAGGATTCCCCCCCGGACGCAACCCGTCAGCACCGGAAGATCCGACTCCTCTCCGGTCTCCAGTTTCTTGAAGGGCGAGCCTTCGCCGTCCACCAGGAAGAGCGCGTCATCCCTCTCGATGAGGGCGACCGCCTTTCTCTCCCGCACGACGATGACCAGCCGGTCGGGAAACTCACGCCCGACGAAAACCTCTCGTACCCAAGGGTTCACCCGGATCCGGCGGGCGATGGCATCCCGGTTGATCGTCAGCATGTTCGAAGGGGCGTGAACGGAGGCCAGGGTCAGGATCTCCTTTTCGGTAAGCTCCTGACATCCCTTCACGACGGTTTCCCGGATGCGGAGATCGGGGGAACAAATGATCCGGTCGTAGCCGATCAAGAGCGCAGCCGTGACCAGGACGATGGCGCCGATCAGCAGGATCGCCCGGCCGAGCTCCCGCAAAACCTCACCCGCGCCGCGTCTCAGCCGGTTTTTTTTTGCCTCCCATTGCAGACGAAACAGTTTTTTCATGGGTAAACCCACTTACTCTCCGATGATCCTTACCTCGGTTTCGAGGGTATGGCCGGTCTTTTCAAAAACACGCTGCTGAATCAGCACAATCAGACGAAGGAGATCCGCCGCGGTTGCCATTCCCCGGTTTACGATGAAATTCCCATGCTTTTCAGATACCTGCGCGTCTCCGATCCGGACCCCCTTGAGTCCGGCCTCTTCGATGAGCCTGCCGGCGGGGCAATCCTGCGGGTTCTTGAAGATGGAGCCGGCATTCGGGAATTCCAGCGGGTGCTTTTCCCTTCTCATTCGGATGATTTCCCGGACGCGTCCGGAGATTTTCTCCGTTGCTCCCCTCCCCAGACGGAACGCTGCGCCGATGATAATCGTTTCCGCCGGTAAGTCAAGGTTTCTGTATGCAAAAGGAAGCTCCTCCCGCGCAGCGACACGGATTACGCCAGAACCATCCAGAATACTTACAGATTCAACGATATCCTTGATTTCTCCCCCATAGGCCCCGGCGTTCATCCGGACGGCGCCGCCCACGCTGCCGGGGATGCCGGCGCAGAACTCCATCCCCGCGAACGCTTCGCGAACCGAAAGACTCACCAGTTCGGAGAGCGGACAGCCGGCTCCTGCAAGAAGAACGCCGCCCTTGCCCTCGTCCCGGAGGCTTAAGGAGCACATGCGCGCAAGCGAGACCAGGGCGCCTCTGTACCCCTTGTCCCGGACGATCATATTGGTCCAGTTGCCCACCGGAAGAAAGGCGGTTTTCCGCTCGCGGAGAAAACCGATGACCTCCTTGAGTTCCCCCTCATCTTCCGGAAAGAGCAGGGCATCGATTGCCCCGCCGACGCCGATCGAGGTATGGCGTCCGGCCGGTTCGTCGAAGAGGATCTTTCCGGTCATCCGCTTCCGGAGCTCGCCGCGGAAGGTCTCATTCCCGCCCATCCCTCTCCTCCCCGAGTCTCTTCAAAAGGGCCTCTCCCACCTTCCAGACGCTTCCCGCTCCCTGCGTCAGGATCACGTCGGTCGGCCGCACGATCCCCAGGAGGTGGTTCACGATGGCGTCAAAACCGGAAAAATGGACGGCGTCCGGATGACCCGCGGCCCGGATCGCCTCGCAGAGCGTCTCTGCGGTCAACCCCGGGATCGGCTCTTCGCTTGCCGCATAGATGTCGGTGACGATCAGGAGGTCGGCATCGCCGAAGGCCGTCAGGAATTCATCGAAGAGCGCCTGCGTCCGGGTGTAGCGGTGGGGCTGGAAGATGACGATGATCCGCCCGGTCCAGACTTGCCTTGCCGCGGCGAGCGTCGCACGGATCTCCGTCGGATGGTGGCCGTAGTCGTCCACAACCGTGACGCCCCGCATCTCGCCCCGGACCTCCAGGCGGCGAAGAACGCCGGTGAAGCGTTGCAACCCCTCCCGGATGACGGGAAAGGTCAGCTCCATCTCCCGCGCCACCGCAATCGCCGCCAACGCGTTATAGACATTGAACAGACCCGGGACATTCAGCTTCGCCGTTCCCAAGAGAACATTGCGGCAGTAAAGCGAGAAACGAGAGGCAGATCCTGAGAATACAATACCCTCCGCCCGGTAGTCGGCCTCGGGCGACAGCCCGTAGCTGATCACCGTGCGCTTGATCCGGGGAAGGATCTCCCGCACGTTGGGGTCGTCCAGACAGAGGATCGTCGCGCCGTAGAAGGGGACGATGTTGGCGAATTGCAGAAACGCCTCCCGGATCTCCTCCAGGTCCCGGTAGTGATCGAGGTGCTCCCGGTCGATGTTCGTGATCACGGCGAGGCAGGGACTCAGCTTCAGGAAGGAGCCGTCGCTCTCGTCCGCCTCCGCCACGATCACCTCTCCGCCCCCCAGACGGGCGTTGCTCCCGATGCTGGCGAGCTTGCCGCCGATGACCATCGTCGGGTCCAGGCCGCCGTGGGCGAGAATCGTCGCCACCATCGAAGTCGTCGTGGTCTTCCCGTGGCTGCCCGAGATGGCGATGGAGAATTTCATTTTCAGCAGTTCGGCAAGCATCTCGGCCCGCGGGATCACCGGGATGTTCCGCCCATGGGCCGCGACCACCTCCGGGTTGTCCGGCCGTACGGCCGTGGAGGTGACGACGACGTCGGCATTGCCGATGTTGGCAGCCGCATGGCCGCGGTGGATTGCGGCGCCAAGGTCGTCCAGGCGTTGGGTGGTGTCGGAGGAGGCGAGATCCGAACCGCTGATCTCATACCCCAGGTTGAGGAGGACCTCGGCGATTCCGCTCATGCCGATGCCGCCGATTCCGACGAAATGGATGCGCCGGATCTTCCGGTCCATGCTGCCTGTTTTGAGTGTCGCTGTCATCATGCTCCTCCTGTAGGCCGCCGGTCTTCGACCAGCTCCATACATGCATCGACAATGGCCGCCGCCGCGCGGATGTTGCCCATGGAGGCGGAAGCCATTTCCATTTTCTTGATCTCCTCCGGATGGCGGTAGAGCCTTTCGATCACCGCCGCCAGCCTCCGGCCGTTGAGCTCCTGTTCCGGGATCATCTGCGCCGCTCCCGACCGGGCGAGGAGCTCGGCGTTTTGCGTCTGGTGGTCATTCACCGCGAAAGGGAAGGGGATCAGAAGGGCCGCCTTCCCGCCGGCGGTGATCTCCGCGATGGAGGTCGCGCCGGCCCGGCACAAGAGCAGATCGGCCGTCCGATAGGCCGACGCCATGTCGGGGATGAAAGGAGAAACCTCCGCCGCGAAACCCCCTTTCCGGTAGGCTTGGGCGACCGTCTCCCGATCTTTTTCTCCCGTCTGGTGGATGAAGCGGAGCTGATCCTTCAGGTGTCGGAGGCTGCCGAGGGCCTCCATGACAACCCGGTTGATGGCATGAGCCCCCTGGCTTCCGCCGAAGATCAGCAGCGTGAAGCGAGGATCATCTTTTTCCTCGGCCGGTTTCTCCGCAAGGAAGGCGATGCGGATCGGGTTCCCGGTGACCCGGGTTTGGCTGGCGGGGAGCCAGCGTGCCGATTCGGGGAAGGTGACGAAGATCCGGTGGACGAAGCGGCCGAGGATCCGGTTGGTCAGCCCCGGAAAGGCGTTCTGTTCCGCAATCGCAGTCTTGATCCCCATCAGCCGGGCGGCGAGGACCGCCGGTCCCGACGCGTACCCGCCGACGCCGACGACGATTGCAGGCCGAAACGCGCGGAGGATCCGGAAGGAGGCCAGCAGGCTGCCCGGGATCTTCAGGAGGGAGCCCAGAATCCGGACCGGCCCCCGCCCCTGGAGACCTTCCACGTTCAGCGTTTCGAGGGGAAGCCCGAGCCCACCCAGGACCCTCTTTTCCAGCCCCCGTTCCGTACCGATGAACAGCACGCGGTTCGCCGGGTTCCTCCCGAGGAACTCCTCGGCGATCGCGACCCCCGGAAAGAGGTGGCCTCCCGTCCCGCCGCCGGCGATGATCATCCCGACACCGCGGGGATCCGGAGACGGGCCGCAAGGTTCTTCCCCCGCCCGGGTCCCGGTTCGTCGGGCGGTTGCCGTCGTTTGTCGATCACCCGAATGCTGTTTGTCCACTCTTGCGTCTTCCATTTTTAAAAAAGCCGTTCCGCTGCCGTCATGATTCATAGGCGGATATGTTCAACAAGATGCCCACCGCCACAAGGGACATGATCAGGGATGTACCCCCGTAACTCAGAAAGGGGAGGGCGAGCCCCTTCAGCGGGATGAGCCCCATAACACCCGCGATGTTGATGACCGCCTCCAGCGCCAGCATCATCGTCAGCCCCGAAGCCAGCAGGTTTCCGAACAGGTCCGGGGCCCTAAGCGCGATCTGGAAGCCGCGGACGATGAGGATGATGAAGAGAAAGAGGATCAGCCCCACGCCGATGAAGCCGCTCTCCTCCGCGATCACCGAGAGGATGAAATCCGTATGGGGTTCCGGGAGATAGAAGAGTTTCTGCATCCCGTCCCCGATTCCCACACCGAAGGGACCGCCGGACCCGAAGGAAATCATCGACTGGATGATATGGAATCCCGTATGGCGCGGGTCCTTCCAGGGATCGAGAAAGGCCGTCAGCCGGGCCAGCCGATAGCTTTTGTGGAGTAGAAGCCACAGGGCCACGGGGATGAACATCGCGATCATGCCGCCCAGATGCAGGAGCCGGCCGCCGGCCAGGAAGATCATCATGAAGGCGATGACGGCGATGATGACGGTTGTGCCGAAATCGGGCTGGACCAGGATCAGTCCTGCTATAGCGCCCGTGACGCCGAGGGGGACGAGCAGCCCCTTGCGGATTTCCCGGATGTGTTTGACGTTCTCAGTCAGGAAATGGGCCAGAAAGAGGATCAGGGCGACCTTGACCATCTCCGAGACCTGGAAGGAGAAGACCCCGAGGTTGAGCCAGCGGGTGGCGCCTCCGGCGCGGATTCCCAGGTGGGGGATCCAGAGCGCGCACAGCAGGATCCCCGATGCCGCGATGCCGGGCCAAGCCAGCTTCCGGAGCTTGTAGTAGGGGATTTTGGTGATCAGGACCATGATCAAAAGGCCCAGGCAGAGGAAGAAGAGCTGCTTCTTGAGAAAAAACTGGCCGTCTCGGAACTTCTCCGTGGCGAGGATGGAACTGGAACTGTAGATCATCACCGTCCCGATGGTCACCAGGAGCAGCGTGACCAGCAGCAGGATCAGATCCGGTTTTTTCTCTCTCGACAGACTCTTCATCTCTAAAGTTGCCCGACCCATTCCTGAAAGCGGTTGCCCCGCTCCTTGTAATCCTTGAATTCATCGAAACTGGCGCACCCCGGCGAGAGGAGGACGACATCGCCGGGAGACGCGGATCCGTAGGCCGCCTCCACCGCCTCTTTGAGCGTCGCGGTCAGCGTCGTTTGGACCACGCCGCCGAGCAGGCCGTTGATCTTCTCCCCGGCCTCGCCGAAGAGCACCATCCCCTTCACCCCCCGGCGGATCAGAGGGGCAAGGGTCTCGAAATCCCCCTCTTTGTCCCGCCCCCCGAGGAGAAGGAGGACCGGCTGGGAGAAACTCTCCAGCGCCCGCATCACGGCGCCGACGTTCGTTCCCTTGGAATCGTCGTAGAATAGGACGCCGTTTTTCTCGCCTGCGTACTGGATCCGGTGGGCGATCCCCCGGAAGCCCTCCACGGCCCGGATGATCTCCGGGGGCTCGCAGCCGCACGCCCGGCTTGCCATGATCGCCGCCATCACGTTTTCACAATTGTGCCGCCCGGGAAGGTGAATCATGGCGACGGGATATTCTTCTTTCTCCCCCGCAGGGAGGAGATGGACGAGTTTTTCCCCGGCGAGGAACATCCCGCAATCAACGACGCCCAAGGAGCTGAAGAGCTCCGTCCGGGCGCTTAGACGGCCACGCAGGGCCGCCGTGTCGGGTTCGTCGGCATTCAGGATGGCGAGGTCCCCGTCCCCGGGGGTCTGACGGGCGAAGAGGCGCTCCTTGATCGCCCGGTAGGCGGCGAAGCTCCCGTGGTAGTCGACATGGTCGGTGGTCACGTTCAGCAGCATCGCGATCCGGGGGTGGAACGTCCGCGCCCACTGGAGCTGGAAGCTGCTCACCTCCACGACGGCCCAGTCCGCCTCCTGCGGGCCGTCAACATAACCGATCAGGGGGGCGCCGATGTTCCCGCCGACAAAGACCTTCTTCCCCGCTGTACGGAGGATCTCGCCGATGAGCGAGGTCACGGTCGTTTTGCCGTTTGTGCCGGTGATGGCGACGATCGGGGTCGTCAGGAACCGCGAGGCGAGTTCAAGCTCGCTCAGCACCGGGATACCGCGCCGGACGGCCTCGACGAGGATGGGGTTTGCCGGATAAATGCCCGGCGAGGGAATGACCCAATCAGTGCCCGACAGTATCTCCGGCCCGTAGGGGGCGACGGTCCATTCCGCCTGCAGATTTTCCAGCGCGGTCCGGGCCTCCCCCCAGGCCGATAACGGCTTTGCGTCCGTGACGGCAATCCGGACCCCCCGGGCCGCCAGAAATCGGGCTGTCGCGAGTCCCGTCTTCCCGACGCCGAGGACCGCCACTTTTTTTCCAAACAGATCCATGACGCAATCCTTTACCGCAATTTCAATGTGCTGATGGCGACGAGCGCCAGCAGCACGGAGATGATCCAGAAGCGGACGATCACCTTGGGTTCCGGCCATCCCTTGAGTTCGAAATGGTGGTGGATCGGGGCCATCCGGAACATCCTCTTCCCGCCGGAGAGCTTGAACCAGCCGACCTGAAAGATGACCGAGAAGGTCTCTAAGACGAAGATCCCGCCGACGATGGCGAGCAATATCTCCTGTTTCGTCAGGATGGCGAGGGTGCCCAGGGAGCCGCCGAGAGAGAGGGAGCCCACGTCCCCCATGAAGACCTGGGCGGGATAGGTGTTGTACCAGAGGAAGCCGATCCCGGCGCCGACAACCGCGCCGCAGAAGATGGCCAGTTCCCCGGTCCCCGCCACATAGGGGATTTGGAGGTAGGCCGCGATCTTGATGTTGCCGGCGAAGTAGGCGAACATCAGGTAGGTCATGAAGCAGGTGATCGCCGGTCCGATCGCGAGGCCGTCCAGGCCGTCGGTGAGGTTGACGGCGTTGGCCGCGCCCACGATGATGAAGGTCGAAAGCAGGATGTAGCCCCAGCCGATGTTCGGCAGGACCGTCTTGAAAAAGGGGATCGTCACGTTCGGGTTGAACCCCGGCTTGGTATAGAGAATGATGCTGACGAAGAGCGCAATCGCGATCTCTGCGGCCAGCCGGACCTTGCCCGGCAGACCCCGGCTGTCCTGCAGGGCGAGCTTCCGGTAGTCGTCGAGAAAGCCGATCAGTCCGAAACCGACCATCACCAGCACAACAAACCAGATGCAGCTGAGGGTCAGGTTGGCCCAGAGGAGCGTGGAGACGGTGACCGCGAAGACGATCAGGATGCCGCCCATGGTCGGCGTTCCCTGCTTGGCCTGATGGGAGTCGGGCCCGTCCTCCCGGATGTTCTGGCCGATCCGGAGCTCCTGGAGCCTGCGGATGAGCCAGGGGCCGACGACGAAGCAAATCACGAGCGCGGTGATCGCCGCATAGATCGTCCGGAAGGTGATGTACCGAAAGACATTGAAAAATGAGTATGTTGCATGTAGCGGATATAAAAGATGAAAAAGCATTTTTTAAACCCTTCCTGATGCATCCGGCGTTTCTTCAAGCGGCGAACCCTACACCGTTTGCGGTTCCAGGTCAAATGCCGCGATGATCTTCTCCGCCACTTTTTCCATTTTCATCTTTCGGGATCCCTTGATCAGGATCCAGTCGTCCTTTTTCAGCCGGGACTGCAGAGAAGAGACAACCTCTTCCGGGGCCTCGAAAAAAGTGATCCGCTCCGCGGGAAACCCCTGCCGCATCGCTCCGGTCGCCAATGCCTCCGTCAGGGATCCCTTGAGAAAGATGTCGCGGACATCTGCATCCGCCAGGAGCGTTCCGATCTCCTCGTGGAGCGCCTCCGATTGTTCGCCCAGTTCCAGCATGTCGCCCAGGATCACAACGGCATCGCCGTTTCCCCGCAACCCCTGCAGGGTCTTGATGGCCTCCCGTACCGAGTCGGGATTGGCGTTGTAGGCGTCGATGATCATGAAGGCGCCGTTTCCGAGCCGTCGGATTTCGGTTCTTCCCGGGACCGGTCTGAAGGCGGCGAGGCCCGCCGCGATCTCCTGGCGGTCGAAACCGAGCGACCACGCGGCGGCTGCCGCGGCGAGGGCATTCATCACATTGTGTTCCCCGAGGGCGGTCAGAAAAACCGGGATGCCGATCCCGTCGACGACGAGTTGGAAACGGACCCCCTCCGGTCCTGCCGGTTCGATCCCCCGGGCGGTGACCCCGGCGCCCGGGCCGAGACCAAAAGAGATCCGTTTTCCCCGCCAGCGTTTCGCGAGGAGACCGATGGCCGGATCGTCCTGGTTGATAATCGCCGTGCCCCGTCCGGCCATCACCTCAAAAAGGGATCCTTTTTCCTCCCGGATCGCCGCAAGCGAGCCCAGCCCTTCGAGGTGGGCGGGACCGATGTTCGTGATCAGGCCGATATCCGGTCCGGCGATGGCCGCGAGTGTCGCGATCTCTCCCGGGCTGTTCGTCCCCATCTCGACGATGGCGAGTTCGTGTTTTCCGTGCAGTCGCAGAAGGGTCAGGGGAAGGCCGATCCGGTTGTTCAGATTGCCTTCCGTCCGGAGAAGGTTTCGCGTCCGCGCGGCAATCGCCGCGACCATCTCCTTGGTCGTCGTTTTTCCGGAGCTTCCCGTGATGGCGATGACCGGGACGGGGAACCGCCGCCGCCAGTCGCAGGCGATGTCGCCCAGGGCCCGCAGGGTATCGGGAACGCCGATCGCCGGCAACCCTTCCGGTAGCGCGGCAAGCTTTTCCGCCAAATCCGCGCGGATCAGGAGCCCGGTTGCCCCCCGTTCCACAGTCTCTGCCAGACAGTCATGGCCGTCGAAATTCTCACCCGCAAGGGCGATGAAGAGGTTACCCGCGGTCAGGGTTCGCGTGTCCGTGGAGATGCCCCGACAGGACCAGCCGACGCCGCCCCGGAGCGGGACGCCCCCCGTGGCCTTCAGGATTTCGTCTCCGGAGAGGATAGGGGCCGCATTCGTCATGACCCCGCCCTCCCGGTCTGCCAAAGCCTCAACGCCTCCCGCGCAATCAACCGGTCATCAAAGGGGAATTTCCGGGTGCCGATGATCTGGTAATCCTCGTGGCCCTTCCCGGCGATGAGCACGATGTCCGCGGCGCCGGCGTGACCGATCGCCGCTACGATCGCCTCCCTCCGGTCCGGGAGAAAGAGATAGCCCTTTTGTCCGGGATGCCGCTCCCACTCCGCAATATCGGCAAATTTCGGCGCACGGATCCCCGTTTCGATCTCCCGGATGATAGCGAGGGGATCCTCCGTCCGCGGATTGTCCGAGGTGACGATCGTAAGATCGCTCAAGGCGGTAGCGGCATCGCCCATCAGCGGCCTTTTCCCGCGATCCCGGTCTCCGCCGCACCCGAAGACGGTGATCAGCCTTCCCGTCCGGAAGGCGGCCAAATTCTCCAAAACCCGTCGCAGTGCGTCGTCCGTATGGGCGTAATCGACGAAAACGGCGGGCTGCCCCGCCGCGCTCACCTTTTCCAGTCGTCCCGGAACCTGGGAGAGACCATCGATTCCGTTCCGGATAGCTTCTTGGGGGATCGCAACGGCCCTGGCCGCCGCGGCCGCGGCCAGGATGTTGTAGAGATTGAATCTTCCCATCAGCGGGGAGGCGATTTCGAGCCCGTCCCCTTCAAGACAGATTTTCGCCTCGATCCCCCCGAGGGAGAGGCGGAAGGAATCGGCGGTGACGTCGCAGGGGGGGGTAAGGCCGTAGGTGAGGCGGCCGCCCGCGACCTCCCGGATGATCCGCTGCCCCCAGGGATCGTCGCCGTTGACGATCATCCGCCGGGGGTGGTTTTTTCCGCCGCCGGGGAGCACCTCGGAAAAGAAACGTCTTTTCGCCAGGAAGTAGTTCTCCATCGTTTTGTGGTAGTCGAGGTGGTCCTGGGTGAGGTTCGTGAAGATCCCCAGGTCGAATGCGCAGTCATCGACCCGGTGAAGGTCGATCGCGTGCGATGAGACCTCGGAAACGACGTGCGTGACCCCGTGATCGGCCATCTCCCGGAGGATCCGCTGCATCTCAAAGGATTCGGGCGTGGTGTTCGGGGCGGGAAAGTGCACCTCATTGTAGCGATAGTCGACCGTTCCCAGCACTCCGACGGAATGGCCTGCGGCCCTGAGGATCGCCTCCATGAGGTAGGTAATCGTGGTCTTGCCGTTCGTTCCGACCACGGCGATCAGACAGAGGGAGGCGGAGGGGTGGCCGAAGAAATTGTCCCCGAGACGGCCCAGGGCCTGCCGGCTATCGCGGACGCGGATGGCCGTGACGCCGGCGGGCGGGACAAAGTCCCGCTCGTGGATGATGAAACGGGCGCCGCGGGCCAGCGCGTCGCCGATGAACCGATGACCGTCCGTCCGGCCGCCGGGGATCGCCACAAAAAGGTCGCCTTTTTCACATTGCTGAGAATTGTAGCGGACAAAACGGACCTCTCCGTCCGGATCCCCTGCGATTTCGAGGATTTCGATTTTCTTCATCAGCAGCGGAAGTCGCATCGGAAAACCTCAAGAACCCATGCCGAAGGTGACGGTGCAGAGGCGGCTCTCCAGCGCGGGTATCCCGGCCGCCGGATGCTGGGCGGTCGCCCAGCCGCTTCCGATTACACGGACCTCGATCCCCTTCTCTTTCGATTTCTTCAGGACTTCGCGGATCGTCATTCCCCGGAAGTTCGGCACGACCGTATCGTCTTCCACCGCAGTCCGGTCCGCGAGCGGCGCCGCGGCGGAGGCGAGAGATACCTTCATGTCGCCGCTGACCGGTTTTCCCTCGGGGACACCTTGCGGCAAGGTGTCCCCAATAGAATTGTCGCGGATGTTCGTCCGGAAACAGGTCAACAGCTGTTCGCCGATCTTCTTGAAGACCGGGGCTGCGGCCACGCCGCCCCACCGGTCCTTCTGGGGTTCGTCCAGGATGACCAGGATCGCGATCTGCGGGTTCTCGGACGGGAAAAATCCCATGAAGGAGGTCTTGACCCGCTCTGTGGAATAGGCCTTCCGCGCAAAATCGAATTTCTGCGAGGTGCCGGTCTTCCCGGCCACGGCGACGTTCACGATGCGGGCGTGCTTGCCGGTGCCGTCTTCCATGCCGACCACGTCGGTCAGGATCGCCGTCAGCCTTTTCGCGGTCTCGGGGGAGACGACCCGGCGGACCTCGGTCGGGTGATAGGCCTGGACGATGTTTCCCTTCCGGTCCATGAGCCCGCGGACGATGAAGGGTTTCATCAGGACCCCCTGATTGGCGATGGATGAAAGGGCGGTGATGAGCTGGATGGCGGTGACGGAGATGCCCTGCCCGAAGGCGATGGTCGCCGCATCCACCCGGGTCCAGTTTTCCACCGGCCTGAGGAGGCCTGCCGTCTCGCCCGGAAGGTCGATGCCGGTTTTGGCGCCGAAGCCGAAGTTGCGGATGTACTGGTAGAATTTTTCTTTGCCGAGTTTCTCGCCCACCTTGGCCGATCCGATGTTGCTCGAATACTTCAGGATGTCGTGGAGTGAGAGGGCGCCATGGCGCTTGCGCTGCGCCTCGTGGATCACACGGTTGGCGACCGCATAGTTGCCGTTTTCGCAGTTGAACATGTCCGTTTCTTTGGCAACGCCTTCTTCGAGCGCCGCCGCCACCAGAAAGGGCTTGAAGGTGGAGCCCGGATCGAAGCAGTCGGTGATCGCCTTGTTCTTCCCGGTCTGGGGGGTGACGGATGAAAAATGGTTGGGGTCGAACCCCATTTCATTGGCCAGGGCGAGGATTTCACCGGTCTTGGGATCCATGACGATTGCGAATCCTCCCTTGGCCCCCTTGTCTTTGACGGCGGCCTTGAGGTGGGACTCCACCATGTGCTGGATCCGGTTGTCGATGGTCAGGACGAGGCTATGATTCTCCTTCTGGACGGTTTCGGGCCGCTCTGCGCGGGGGTAGAGCTTCTTGCCCTTGGCATCCCGGGTCCAGATCAGCTTTTCAGGGGTGCCCTTGAGGTAGCGGTCATAGCGCAGTTCGAGCCCTTCCAGGCCGTTGGCGTCCATGCCGACGAAGCCGATCAGATGGCCGGCCAGTTCGCCGCTGGGATAGTAACGCATCGGCTCCTTGACGATGAAGATCCCATCGACGCCCAATTCCTGCACGAGAGCGGCCTGTTCGGGGGCGATTCTGCGGGCGAGCCAGCAGAAATTTTTCGTGCCGGTCAGTTTCTTCTGGAGACCCGTCTTGTCCGTTGTGAGAATGGCGGCGAGGCGCCCGGCCACTTCGCCGGGGTTTTCGATCTTGGACGGATCGGCGCAGACGGAATCGGCCATGATGGTGGCAGCCATCTTTTCGCCGTTCCGGTCGAAGATAATCCCCCTTTCCGGCTGCAGCAGCAGGGTCTGGGTATGCTGTTTTTTGGCGAGAGCCTTCAGCTCCTTGCCGGACAGGATCTGCAGTTGAAAGGCACGTGAGGTGAGGGCGATGAACAGCACCAGAAAGAAGACCAGCAGGGTGGCAATTCGGAACTTCATCCATTTTCTCGATTCGCCGGTCATTTCAGCATGATCACCTGAGCCCTTTCCGGATACGTCATCTCCAGCTTTTCCCGGGCGATGGTTTCGATCCTCCGGGGTGATTTCAGCGTGGCGAGTTCGACCTTCAGTTTTGTCCGTTCTTCCTTGATCAGTTCTTCGCTGCTCAACTCCCGGGCGACCTGGTACTCCAACTCCGTCATATGGATATGGCTCCATACATAGAGGAGCGCGACCGCCATCAGAACAGAAGCGATGAAGATCCAGGTCGAATATCCGATCCGGCCGGACGCATCCTCCTGCGGGTTAACCCGCTGTTTGAGAACCTCTACGGCCTGCATGGTCCGATCCTCTCCGCCGTTCTGAGTTTTGCACTTCTGGCCCGCGGGTTGTCTTGGATCTCCGCCTCGCCGGGGACAACCGGCCTCCGCGTCACAACGTTCATCGTCGGCTTCCGTCCGCAGGCGCAGACGGGAAGATCGGGAGGACAGAAGCAGCCCTTTTCTGCGGCGCGGAAGGCGTTCTTGACGATCCGGTCTTCCAGTGAATGAAAAGAGATGACGCAGAAGCGCCCCCCGGGTTTGAGGTGCTCCATCCCGTCGGTAAGGGCCCGTTGCAGGCCGGCGAGTTCGTCGTTCACGGCGATCCTGAGGGCCTGGAAGGTCCGGGTCGCCGGATGGATCCGGGCGGGCCCCCTGACCTTCGGCATTGCCCCGGTCACCACGGAGGCCAGATCGCCCGTCGTCCGAATGGGGGAGAGTGCCCGCCTCGCCACGATGGCCCGGGCGATTCGCCGTGCCATTCTTTCCTCGCCGAACTTTCGGATAATCCCCTCTATCTCCTCTCCGGAGAGGGTATGGACGAGATCATACGCGCTTGGACCACGATCCCGGTCCATCCGCATGTCCAGGGGGGCGTCGAGGGTGAAGCTGAAGCCCCTCTCCGCCGTGTCCAACTGGTGCGAGGAAACCCCCAGATCCAGGAGGATCCCCTCCACCTTCTCGATTTTCATCCCGGACAGAATGGTTTCCATGTCGGCGAAATTTCCCTTCACCAGGATTGCCCGGTCGCCAAAGGGCGCCAGATGTTTCTCAGCTTCCCGGAGCGCATCCCCGTCGCTGTCGATGCCGATCAGACAGCCGTCCGGCGACGAGTTCCTGAGGATTTCAAAGGCGTGTCCCCCGCCTCCCAGCGTGCCGTCCAAATAGACGGCCCCGGCCCGGCATTGCAGGGAAGCGATCGCCTCTGCGACCAGGACGGGTTTGTGGAAGACTTCCATTTCATGATGCCTTCATCAAAAATTGATAAAACCATGATCCCGAGGCCTGCTATATCCCCAGGTCTGCCATATAGTCGCTGAAACCGTCCAGGTTATCCCCGCTCTTCTTCATCTCGGCCTCAAATCTTTCCTTGCTCCAGATCTCGATGACCTTGATCATGCCGGCGAGGACGATATCTTTCTCTAATTTTGCGAATTCCCTGAGATTGGGGGGGATGAGGATCCGACCCTGGCCATCCAGCGTGCAATCGACGGCGCCGGACATGAAAAACCGCTGAAATGCGCGGACTTCTTTTCGCAGGAGGGATTGGTGGGAGACTTTTTCCTCGATGACGCGCCACTCATCGTAGGGGAAGACCATCAGATAGCCATCCCAGTTCGTGATGACGAGGCGGTTGTCATATTTCTCGGCGAAGACTTCACGGAGCCGCGAGGGGAAAATGATCCTCCCCTTGTCATCGATGGTATGGTAATATTGGCCCCTGAAGACGGACATTGAATGTTTTTCCTCCACAACAACCCACTTTGCTCCACTTTGGGTTCAAGATAGAGGAGGATTCCGTCTTTGTCAAGGAATTTTTTTCACTTTTTTTGCTTGTTAATCTGATATTTTAAGACGGCCTGATTGTGCGCGGCGAGGTTCTTGGAAAAGTGATGCGTTCCGTCGTTCTTTGCCACGAAATAGAGGTAATCAACGTTGGCAGGGTAGAGGGCCGCCCGGAGGGAATCGATGCCGGGATTGGCGATCGGCCCGGGCGGCAAGCCTTTGATCTTATATGTATTGTGTGGATTATCCGATTGAAGGTGTTCTTTCCGGACCGCCTTGACGGGATTGCCGATTTGCTCGAGGTGGTAGACGGCGGTCGGGTCGCTCTGCAGCTTCATGCCCATATCCAGGCGGTTGTGAAAGACGGCCGAGATCAGCGGTTTCTCGGCATTGTTTCCGGATTCCTTGCCGATGATCGAGGCGAGGGTTACCCATTGCGGGAGGGTCATGCCGATCTCCTCCGCGCGCTTCCGCATCTCCGGCGTGACCTCCTTCCAGAACTGCCCAACGAGGATCCGGATGATCTCCCGGGTCGTCATGGACCGGTCGAACCGATACGTGTCCGGGTAGAGGTATCCCTCGATGCTGTCCGCCTCGATGTCGAGGGAGGTCAGAAATGACCGGTCGGTGGTCAGCGTCGCGAATTCCTTCTCGTTGATCAGCTTGAAGGCGGAAAGCCGTCTTGCCACATCGCTCGCGGTGATGTCCTCGGGCAGTGTCACCGGATAGTCCTTGATCTGCCCCCGGACCAGTTTGTCGAGGATCTCCGTCGGCGACATGGCGCCGGTGAGTTCATATTCACCCGCCCGGATGAGTCTGTTTGCCTTCTTTACGAGAGCCAGAGCCCAGAAAAAGGGACGGTTTTGAACCAGACCGGCATTGTTGAGAATCTCCGTAATCTCGAGGAAGCCGGCCCCTTTCAGGATGTAGATTGTCGCGGCGGCAGTTGGGGGATTGACCGGGGTGGTCGCATAGCGGTAAAAGGCCACCCCGGTCAGGAACAGAAACAGCAGGGGCAGAAGAATCTTTTTCCGGCCGATAAACCATTTCATTCGGGATATCATCGCTGAATATGCATGGACGTTCATGGGGTCGTTTGTCCGGTTTTCCCCTCACGGGCCGGGGCATCGAGATAGCCCTGAAGGATAATGCAGGCGGCCATGCGGTCGACGAGCCCTCTCTTTTTTCCCCGGCGCATGCCGGTCTCCCGAAGGATTTCCTCCGCCTCTTTCGTGGAGAGGGTTTCGTCCCGGCGGATGATGGGCATGGGAAAACGGGTCTGCAACCGGCGGATAAACCGGTTGACCTTCTCGCACTGGATCCCCTCGCTGCCGTCCAGCCGCAACGGATAACCGACGACGATTTTTTCCACGTCGAATCGCTCGATATATCCGGCGATTGTCGCGAGATCCGTGTCGCGGTTCTTCCGGACGATGGTGTCGACCCCCTGCGCCGTCATCCCCAGCTCATCGCATATCGCAACGCCGATTCTCCGGCTGCCGTAATCCAGCCCCAGTACCCTCATGCTTCCTCCCGTCAACATTGCCCCTTATAAATCATTTGACGTGAAAATTCCATGTGATTCATTTCCCGGCCGGGGTTTCATCCGAAATGAGGGGCGGAAAATGCGTGATCTTTGCTGTTGTGAAAAGCGGGGGAGTCTGTTATTTTCAGGCCCATGAAGCATCTCGTGATGGGAACGGCCGGTCACGTGGACCACGGCAAAACGGCGCTGATCAAAAGCCTTACCGGTGTGGACACCGACCGCCTCAAGGAGGAAAAGGAGCGGGGGATCACGATCGAACTCGGGTTCGCCTCCCTGACCCTTCCCGATGGCCGGACACTCGGGGTCGTCGACGTCCCCGGCCATGAGCGGTTCATCCGGAACATGGTGGCAGGGGCGGCCGGTATCGATCTGGTGGTCCTGGTCATCGCGGCCGACGAGGGGGTCATGCCGCAGACGCGGGAACACCTCCAGATCTGCACCCTCCTGGGGATCCGGAAGGGGTTTGTCGCCCTGACCAAGATCGACATGGTCGACGAAGAGTGGCTGGAACTGGTCCGGGAGGATGTCCGCGCGTTTCTCCGGGGGACCTTTCTGGAGGATGCGCCGATCGTCCCGGTCTCCTCGTTGACCGGGGCCGGTTTTCCCGAGCTGATCCTGACCATCGGAAAGGAGGCGGACGAGGTGGAGGAGGGGGCGGATGTCGGCCTCTTCCGGCTGCCGGTGGACCGGGTCTTCACGATTAAGGGGTTCGGCACCGTCGTGACCGGGACGCTCGCCTCCGGGAAGGTGGCCGTGGGCGAGGAGGTGGAGATCTCTCCGATCGGCCTCCGCGCCAGGGTCCGGGGGGTCCAGGTCCACAACCAAGCCGTCGAGACGGCCGAGGCCGGACAGCGAACAGCCATCAACCTCCAGGGAATGGACCGGGAGGCGATCGAGCGGGGGCATATCCTGACCAGCCCCGGCACGCTAACGGCGTCGCAGCGCCTCGATTGCCTCTACCGCCATCTGAGCGGCGCCGTCCGGAGGCTGAAGAACCGGACCCTTGTCCGGCTCCATACCGGGACCAGCGAGGTCATGGCCCGGATGATCCTCCTCGACCGGGACGAACTCGCGCCGGGGGAGGAGTGCTGTGCCCAGCTTGTATTGGAGACCTCGCTTTCGGTCGTGGCCGGAGACCGGTTCGTCATCCGCAGTTGCTCCCCGGTGACGACGATCGGCGGCGGGTTGATCGTCGATCCGCTGCCCGCGAAACACAAACGGTCATCGGCCGCCGTCCTTCGGGAATTTGGGATCCTGGCCGGCGGGGAGGATGAGGAGCGAATGGCCGTCATTCTGGGGAGGGCCGGGATCGGGGGAATCGTCGAAAACCTGCTGGTCGTCCGGACGGGCATTCGCAGCCGGGAACTGCGCCGGCGCCTCGAGGGGATGTTCTCCGCAAAGCGGGCCGTCCTCGTCGATCGGGAGGAGATGCGGGTTCTCTCCCATCCGGTTTATGAGGCCTTCCAGGCGGATATCCTCGGGGAGCTGCGGGGATACCACGAACGGAATCCTCTCCGGGAGGGGCTCTCCCGCGAGGAGCTGAGGACCACGCTGGAGCGGGGCGACGGGGTCGGGCAGAAGATCTTTACCATGGCCCTCCGGGAACTCGAGAAGCGGGGGGAGATCATCGCCGAAAAGGAGATGATCCGCCTGACGGGACACTCCGTCCACCTGAAGGGGGAGATGGAGGAGCTGCGGGAGGAGCTCTCCCGCGTTTACCGGGATGCGGGGCTTGCGCCGCCGACGGTCCGTGAGGTCCTGGAGCGGTTCTCCGACCGGAAAAAGGAGATTTCGAGTCTCATCCAGGTGATGACCCGGGAAGGGCTCCTGGTCCGGATCAGCGAGGAGCTGAACTTCCACCGGGATGTGCTGGCGAAGCTCCGCGAAGATTACCGGCAGCTCCTCGTCCGCGACGTGCAGGCGACGCCGGCGAGCTTCAAGGAGCTGACCGGGCTTTCGCGGAAATTCATCATCCCGCTGATGGAGTATTTCGACATGACCAAGCTGACCATGCGGGCGGGCGATCACCGGATCCTCCGGGAAAAGGCCGAAAAATGATATCGAATAACGGGGATGGCGATTGTTTCCGGATTTCCGTCTATGACGGGAAGGGGTTTTCCGAAAAGGAGGAGCGTCTCATCCGTGAGATCCCGCTTGCGGTGTATCTCAACGACCGGAAGGTGATCACGATCGCCTGTGCGGGGCTCAACGTGGATGAACTCGCTGTGGGTTTCCTCCGCTCCGAAGGTTTTCTGAGGAGGCGGGAGGATGTTGCGGCGGTTGCGGTTTCTCCCGATCGGACGCTGGTAAAGATCCGGACGGGGGCGGGAACGACCATCCCGGATCCGGAAGCAACGGCGGGCAGGACGCTGGCGTCGAGCGGCGCCCGTGGCTTCGGCCGGCCGGTGGAGGAATTCCCGGCGGCTCTTTCAGGCAGAGTTTCCCTTGCACCGGACGTGGTCCTCGATCTCATGGAACGCTTTCTGGGGCAGGCCCGCCTTCACGAAGAGACCGGCGGGACCCATGCCGCGGCCCTGGCCCGGAACGGGGAGATCCTGGTCGTCCGGGAGGATATCGGGCGGCACAACACCATTGACATGCTGGGCGGCTACGCGCTGCTCCGCGGGGTGGACTGCCGTGACGCCGTCATCCTCCGGACCGGCCGTGTCTCTTCGGAGATCGTCCACAAAATCCTGCGGCTGGGCGTGCCGATTGTCTGCTCCCTGTCGGTCCCCACGACCCAGGCCGTGGAGATGGCGCGGAGGGCGGGGATGACGCTGATCGGTTCGGTCCGGCGGGGCCGAATGAAAATTTACTCCTGAATGAAAGAAGGGCGGGTGCGGATTTGACGGAAAAAGCGATCTATATAAAGGATATCCGAACGGGCGACCGGGTCAGCGAGGTATTTCTCGCCGGGGAGAAGAATCTGGCCTATTCCCAGAAGGGATCTCCCTATCTGAATATCCGTCTGAAGGACCGGACGGGGGAGGTGGACGGGAAGGTCTGGGAAAACGCGCTGGCTTGGGACAAGGCGTTCAAAAAGGGCGATCTGATCCGCATCCAGGCGCGGGCGCTGAGCTTCAAGAACGCGATCCAGCTGTCGATCATCGAACTGAGGAAGGTGGAGGACACCGAGGTCGAACTCGCCGACTACTTCCCGGTGGCCAGAGGGGATCGCGCGGCGATGTTTGCCGAGATCCTGGCCTATTGCGGACAGGTGAAGACCCCCTGTCTTTCCAAGCTCCTGCAGGCATTTTTTCAGGATGAAAAGATTGCCGGGCTGTTCCGGAAGGCGCCGGCGGCCAAGGGATTTCACCACGTCTACATCGGCGGTCTGCTGGAACACACCCTCTCCGTTGTCCGGCTGCTGGACCGGGCGGCCGCCCATTATGCGGGGGTCAATCGGGATCTTCTAATTGCTGGTGGAATCCTGCACGATATCGGGAAGATCTACGAATTCTCCTTTGAACGGATCGTGGAATACAGCGATCCAGGACGTCTGGTCGGCCACATTGTCATTGGCGTGGAGATGGTCGACGCGAAGATCGCGGCGATCCCGGATTTTCCGGAGCAGACGGCCATGGAGCTGCGCCACCTCATGCTCAGCCATCATGGCGTTCTTGAATACGGTTCGCCCAAGCGGCCCAAAACCCTGGAGGCCCTGATTGTCCATTACATGGACGACCTCGACGCCAAGGTGAACGCGTTCCAGGAGTTCATCCGGGAGGCCCGCGACGAGGAGTCGGACTGGACCCCCTATCACCGGCTGTTCGAACGGTACATCTACAAGGGCCGGAAACAGGGCGACCCGGATACGGGAGAGCCTGGTTCTCCCGAAAGATGCGGTGTTCCGGGTGGGGACGAAGGGACCTGAAAACCCGTTTTTTGTTAGTAGCGGAAGAGGGCGGCCAGGTCACCCGTATCCGGCATTTTTTCCGGCGGCAGGATAAACACCGTTCCGCCATTCAGGAAAGTCTGGATGGCCGCGATCTCCAGAAGATCTTCGCTCGCGGCGCCCATCTTCTCGTGCCGCTCGACTTCGCCGCTTTCCCCGTGGAAGGTTCCCCACTGCTGGCGGCCCGAGGCGACGAAAAGGATGCCGACCCGTCCGTGGACGGCAGCGGGGACGATCTCGCCGAGATCGGCGGAGGTCAGGCCGGTTCCCGAGGATTGCCGGTACTGCTCGACAGCCTCGTTTCCGGCCTTCTGAAAATAAGGGCTGACGATCTTCAGGGCCGACCGGTGAAGCGCTTCCAAACTGATTCCCTGGGGATTCCCCGGGATCCCCTCTTCGATCAGCCGCGGATAGGTGTTGGCCTCGCGATAAATGGGAAAGAGATATTCCACGCCGGCGAGAATGAGGGGTGTCCGTTCGTCGCGGAGCAGGTCGTGGAGACCCCGGTCGATCAGACGGAAGTACTTCAGAAGATTCTCTTTGGTATCGTCGATCTCCGCGCCATGTCCGGAAACCATGGCCGAATGGTCGCCTCCTCCCGCCGTGCCGGCACGGAAGCGGATCTGTTTCCCGGATTCATCGTACCCAAGCGCCTCGGCGAGGCTCTTGGGTACCGATTCCAGTTCGATTTCCTGGATATTCTGCCCCGTCCCTTCGAGAAGCCGGATCTCCTTCTGGCTGAGGGCGAGGATATAGAACCGTTTTTCTCCGCCGAAGAGCGGCAGGAGAGGCTTGATGTGAAAATAATCGGCGACCGTGATCAGCTCGTCAAAGGCCTCAGGAAGGCAGAAGGAGCGGAAAAGATCCGTGGAGAGGAAGAGTGCCAGACCATCGCTCTGTCTCCGCCAGAAAAGAACATTTCCCGGCAGCGCCTGCGCGGGTTCCAGGAGGGTCTTGATCTCCTGGGGACGCATACCTTGAGCCAGCAGTTTTTCCTCTGCCCTGCGCAGGAGATTCTTGAACCGGATCTGGTTCTGCTGGCTCTCCACGCCGGTGCGGAAGGTCGGCATGAATATTGAAATGCACAATCCCTGATGTTTTCCCATCAACGTCTTTAATTCATCCCGTGATAATGCACTCATTTGGTCGTCTCCCTTCTCATGGTTGAACCCCCCTTCACGGGGGGTATGCAGAAGATGATCCGGACGGGTCTTATGAAGGGTGAATCAACCCCCCTTTTTTGGAGTGCCGACCGGAACGGACCGGAATACCACCCGGGTAAAAGATATAAAATCTGCCGGGACAAAGCAAATCATTTCTTGCCCGCGCCGGCATCAAATGATAGGAAACTCCCCTCGGCAGATCCGTTATATTCCCCTTTGCAGAGGCTTTGAGGTGATTTTGTGATGAGATGCGGTAAAGAGACCGGCGGTGAACCCGGAGGCGGGGTGTCCGTCGCGGAGTGGAATAACTGGAAATGGCAGTTCCGGAACCGCGTCCGCTCGCTCCGGCAACTGGCCTCGGTACTGAACCGGCCTGTCGCGTCGCTCGCCGCGTGCGGACCCGTGCTCCGGACCTATCCCATCGCGATTACGCCCTATTATCTGTCGCTGCTGGATCCCGCCGATGAAAACGACCCCCTGCGCCGGCAGTGCTTTCCCGACCCCCGGGAACTCACCTTCTCACTGGGCGGAGTCCCCGATCCGCTTGAAGAAGAGAGAGACATGCCCGTTTGCGGGCTGATCCACCGCTATCCCGACCGCTGTCTCGCGATCGTCACCGGAACCTGCGCCGTTTACTGCCGGCACTGCAATCGCAAGCGGATGTGGCGCACGGACAAGCCGGGACGGACGCGGGAAAGGTTGCAGGAGATGGTGGATTACGTGGCCCGGACGCCTGCCCTCCGGGAGGTGATCATCTCCGGCGGGGATCCCCTGCTGATCTCCGAGAGACTCCTGGACTGGTTTTTGGGAGCCCTCCGCGCGATTCCCCATGTGGAGGTCCTCCGCATCGGGAGCCGCGCGCCGGTCACCCTGCCGATGCGGATCACACCGGAACTCTGCGCGATGCTGAAGCGGCACCGGCCGCTCTGGTTCAATACGCAGTTCAATCATTCCCGTGAGATCACGGAAGCATCGGCCAGGGCGTGCGAGATGCTTCTCGAGGCGGGAATCCCCGTCGGAAACCAGTCGGTCCTGCTTCGCGGGGTGAACGACGACTATGAATCGATGCAGGAGCTGCTCTACGGCCTGGAGCGGATCTCGGTCCGTCCCTACTATCTGTTTCAGTGTGATCCGGTCCGGGGAACGGATCACTTTCGGGCGGAGATCTGGACCGGCATGGAGATCATGGAGAGGCTCTGGCGCAACATCTCCGGCCTCTGCCTCCCGCGTTATGTGCTGGATTGCCCCGGCGGCCGGGGAAAGATCCCCCTCCAGCCTTTCTCGCTGCTGCCCGAAACGGGACGGGGCGGTAAACATTCTTTTGACAAGACGCGACAATTGGATTAGGGAATACAACAGGATGTGCCTGCAGCCTCTTTCCCGTTCAGGGAAGGGAAAACGGTGATGCGGCACCCGGCTCAAGGTGATTCGACAAGGAGAATACAATCCCATGTACACAGCCAGCGATTTGCGAAAAGGACTGCGGATCAAGATCGAAAACGACCCCTACATCGTGACGGAATTCAATTTCGTCAAACCGGGCAAGGGCCAGGCCCTCTACCGCTGTAAACTGAAGAACATGGTCAACGGGAACCAGTTCGAGCGGACGTTCCGTTCCGTGGACGTATTTGAGGCGGCCGATCTGCAGGAAAAAAGGATGCAGTACCTCTATAAAGAAGAGGGAAAGTACTGCTTCATGGACAATGAGAGCTATGAGCAGATTTTCCTCAGCGAGGATCAGGTCGGCGAGGCGAAGAATTTTCTCCTCGACAACATCGAGGCGGAGATCCTGCTGTTCGAGGATCGGCCGCTCGGGATCAGCCTTCCCAATTTCATCGATGTGATCGTTACCAAGGCCGATCCCTGGGCGAAGGGAGATTCCGTATCGGGGAACACCAAACCCGTGACCGTCCAGACGGGATATCAGGTTCAGGTTCCCCCCTTCATCGAAGAAGGGGAAAAGATCCGGATCGATACCCGTAGCGGCGAATACCTCACCAGAGTCAAGGGATGAACCGTTTTTGAAACGGATGCGATGGATTCCCAAGAGCAACAAGGGATGATTGTGGATGATTCCTGGAAGCTGGCCGGCCGGGCGGACGCCCTCCGGTTGCGCGCCCGGATGATCAGGGCGGTCCGTCGCTTCTTCCTGGAGCAGGATTTCCTCGAAGTCGAAACGCCCCTCCGGATTCCGGCGCCGGCGCCGGAATCCCATATCGATGCCGTCGCCTCGGGGGAGTGGTTCCTGCATACCTCCCCGGAGTTGTGCATGAAGAGGCTCCTGGCGGCGGGTTATCCGCGGATTTTCCAGGTCTGCAAATGTTTCCGGGCGGGAGAGCGGGGCGACCGCCACCTGCCTGAATTCACGATCCTCGAGTGGTACAGGGGGGATGCCGACTACCGGACCCTGATGGACGACTGCGAGGCCCTGATTTCATTTCTGGCCGGGGAGCTTGGTTTCGGCGGCGTCATTTCCCGACAGGGTCGGGAAATTCGCCTGGAGATTCCCTGGGAGCGAATCACCGTCCGGGAGGCTTTCACACGGTACGCAACGATGACGGCCGCCGAGGCCCTGAGGATGGATCGTTTCAACGAGATCCTGACTTGTGAGGTTGAACCCCATCTGGGCCAGGACCGGCCGGTCTTCCTGTACGAATATCCGGCGGAGCTTGGCGCCCTGGCGCGGTTGAAGGAGGGAGATCCGGAAATCGCCGAACGTTTCGAACTCTATTTTGCCGGTCTGGAGCTGGCCAACGCCTTTTCCGAACTGACCGACGCCCGGGAGCAGCGGCGGCGTTTCGAGGAGGCCTCCCGTGACCGCAGGCGAAACGGCGGCTCCCCCTATCCCATGCCGGAGCGATTTCTGACCGCCCTTCCGCAGATGCCTCCCTCCGCCGGGATTGCGCTCGGCGTGGACCGTCTCGCCATGCTTTTCGCCGACAAATCCCGGATCGATGATGTGGTAGCCTTTACACCCGAATCCCTTTGATTTTAATTCCCCCTGATGGTTTGAGGTGGCGGAGGTTCATCGTTTTCCGTTCATCGGTTTTGTTCATCGGCCCTTGACAAGCCTCGACTTTTCCATTAGATGTGTTCCTGTCTTTCACATCTTTGCTCATAGAAGGAGATTGAACGTGAATGAAGTTTCGTCTGTGGCCGCGATGAATCTGGGAGGAAATTTTCATGGCAGTCTTTTCGGCATGGTTGCCCATGCGGGATTTGTCGTGCAACTGGTCCTGCTGCTCCTTCTGCTCTTCTCCGTCGTCTCCTGGGCCATCATCCTGATGAAATATTTCAGCCTTCGGAAAGTAACGAAGGAAAACAGCTTTTTTTTGAATGTGTACATGAAAAGCACGAAACTGTCGGAGATCTTTCCCGAGGCGAAGAAGTTCCAAAATTCGACGCTGGCCGAGGTCTTCCGGACTGGTTATACCGAACTCGTAAAGATCACCAAGGTGGGCCGCGGGACGCCTCCGGGCAGGGATGCGGCAGAGGCGGCCGGTCCGGCCCTGGAGATCGGGGGGATCGATAATGTGGAGCGGGCGATGAACCGGGCCTGCGGGATGGAAACGAACAAATTGGAGGCGGCTCTCGGGTTTCTGGCGACCACGGGGAGCGCCAGCCCCTTTATCGGCTTGTTCGGGACCGTGTGGGGGATCATGGATACGTTCAAGGAGATCGGCGCCCGCGGTTCGGCGACGCTGGCCGTTGTGGCGCCGGGAATCTCGGAGGCGCTCATCGCGACAGCGGCAGGCCTCGCAGCCGCCATTCCAGCCGTCATCTTCTATAATTACTATCTGAACCGAATCAAGGGCATGACCCTCGATATGGATAATTTTGCCTCGGAGTTGTTGAACATCGTCGAACGGTTTTATGTAAAGAAGTGAAATACGATGAAATACGCAAGACGCAGAAACCAAAATAACGACCGGCCGATGGCCGAGATCAACGTCACTCCGCTTGTGGATGTGATGCTGGTTCTGCTGATCATCTTCATGGTGACGGCGCCGATGCTCCAGATGGGGATCGACGTCAATCTGCCCCGCGTCAAGGCGAAAAGTGTGGATGTTGCGGAGGAAAAGCTGGTGCTCACGATCAACGGCGCCAGGGAGATCTTTCTCAACAAGAGCCGGACGCCGCTTCCCGAGCTTGGCGCAAAGCTGGGATATATCTTCAAGTCGCGGATCGATCGCGAGCTCTATCTGCGGGCGGACCGGAACGTCCCTTACGGGGTCGTGGTCGAGGTCATGGCCGAAGTCAGAAAAGCCGGCGTGGAGAAATTGGGGATGATCACCGAACCGCCCGAGGAATCCAGGTGATGTCTCAACGGGTCGAAAGGGAAAGAAACAGGGGAGGCCATATGAACGGCATGATCCTCATTTCCCTGCTGTTCCACGTCGTGGTTCTCCTCCTCCTCTTCTTTACCCCTTCCTTCCCTTCGCCGAAACTGACCTTTGGGCCCGTTTATACCGTTTCCCTGGTGAACTTTTCCGGAATTATGCCGGAGCGTAAGAGCGGGACGGTCCAGGCGAAGGAACTCATGGAAGCCTCCCGTTCCGAGACGGTCCAGAAGAAACGTCTGGAGCCGGAGCCGGTCATCCCCATCCGCAGCCTGGAGAGCCGCAAGAAGCAGGACCAGACCCTGGAGAAGGCCATGGAGGAGATCCGGAAGCGGGCAGCCGCGACTGCTGCGACCCCGAAACCGTCTGCGCCGATCTCCCCGGAGGCGAAGGTTGCTTCCGCGTCTCAACCGGCGCCCGGGGATGCCGATATGAACGCGAAAATGAGGGCCTACTATGCGATGATCTGGTCCCGGATCAAGGGGAAATGGGCGCTTCCCCAGGGAATCCTGCCGGGGGAGCAGCTGGAAACGGTGATCGATGTTACCATCCTCCGCAGCGGGGTGGTGATGGAAATGAATTTTGAAAAAAGGTCGGGAAACCGCTATTTTGATGAATCCGCCCTGAAGGCGATCCGGAAGGCGGGCCCATTTCCGCCGCTTCCGGCATGGATCAGCGAACGAAGTCTTGATGTGGGGATCCGTTTTCACTCGTCTGAATTGAGGTCCTAAAAGGCCTTCATTGAAAGGATAGTCTTACATGCACAATCCGAAACATCTGATTTTAATTATCATTCTGCTCCTGCTGTTCTCCTCCGTTCAGGCCTACGGCAAGGTCTACATCGACATCGATTCCCCCTCTTTTCAGAAGTTCCCCATTGCCATCACCGATTTCAAAACCCTCCGGCCTGTCGCGGACACAGGAGATCTGCCTGTCTGGTTTTCCGACACCCTTTCCCGTGACCTGACGATCACGGGCTACTTCAATGTCCTGGACCGGAAGGCCTTTCTGGAGGATCCGAAACAGGCGGGGATCACGGCGGAGGGGATCCGCTTTGAAGACTGGACGGTGATCGGCGCCGAATATCTGGTCAAGGGGGGATTTCAGACGGATGGACGCGAACTTGTGACCGAGTTTCGTCTGTTTGACGTGGTGCGGGGAGAACTGGTCGTCGGAAAGAGATATACCGGAAAACCCGAGGATCGTAACCGGATGGTCATGCAGTTCGTGAACGAGATCCTGCTGGCGCTGACAGGCGAGGCGGGCCTGTTCGACACGCGGATCGCATTCGTCCGAAAGGGGGATGCGCCGGCGGACATCCATACGATCAACTTCGACGGTTCGGACCTTCGCCGGATCACGAACTACAATGCGCTGACCCTCTCCCCGCGCTGGTCCCCCGATGGCCGGCTTCTGGCCTTTACCTCCTACCGGGACGGCAATCCGGATCTCTATCTCCGGGATCTGGGGAATGGTTCGACGCGGAAGATCTCTTTCTATCCGGGGCTGAACCTGCCCGGCTCCTGGTCTCGGGACGGCACCCGGCTTTTGGTGACCCTGAGTCGGGATGGGAACCAGGAGATCTACGACATGAACGTGGGCAGCCTCCTTCTCCTTCGCCTGACCCGGGACTATGCCATCGATGTTTCTCCTGTCCGCTCCCCGGACGAACGGCGGATCGCCTTCGTCTCCAATCGCAACGGCTCGCCTCAGGTCTACATCATGGATGCCGACGGCGGCAATGTCCGGCGGCTGACCCAGCAGGGAAATTACAACACCTCACCCGCCTGGTCGCCGAAGGGGAAAAAGATTGCCTACGAGGGGTCCGTGAACGGCCGTTTTCAGATTTTCCTGATCGACCCGGAAGGGGGCGACCCCCAGCAGTTGACTTTTGATGCGGTAGACCATGAATCTCCCTCCTGGTCGCCGGACGGACGGTATCTGGCCTACAGCGTCCGGGGGTACGGCCGGAACCGGATTGAGATCATGAATGTGGGCGGACAGAATGTAAGGGTGCTGTACGAGGGAAAAGACGGCTGCCAGAGCCCCTTCTGGTCTCCCCATCTGCGGTGAAACTTTTTGGTTAAAATGGATACATTCAAATTATTGTATTCAGTACACAAATAAAAATAGTTCCCATTTTCCGGTTGATTTTTAGCGTCAGTAGTGGTTAGTGTCACCCTATGGAATTTATTGAGCCGATCAAACATTATTGATGAAAGAAAGGAGAATTATGATGAGAAGGAATCGGGTATGGGTTGGGCTGATTGCCCTTGTATTATGTCTCTCCGTTGCATTCCTGACCGGTTGCGCCAAGAAGGCGGGTTTGAGAGAAGGGGCCGGGGCCGCGGTCACCCAGGAGCAGAAAGCGGTTGACAAGGCTCCGGCGGATGCAACGGCTGCGCAGGATGATGCCGCGGCCCGCGAGAGGGCCCTGCGTGAACAGGCCCTGCGGGAGAAGGCAGAGAAAGACGCGGCGGCAAAGGCGGCCAAGGATGCGGCCGACAGTGCGAAGAAGGAAGCGGCGGCAAAGGCGGCCGCGATCCTGAAGGAGCTGCAGATTCCGGACATCAACTTCGATTACGACAAGCACAACCTGAGACCTGAGGCGCAGGAGATTCTGAAGAAGGGCGCAGCGGCGTATCTGAAATACCGGGATTATAAACTCGTGGTCGAAGGGCATTGCGACGAACGGGGCACCGCCGAATACAACCTGGCGCTGGGCGAGAAGCGGGCGTCGGAAGCTGCGAAGTACCTTGCCGATCTGGGCATCGAGAAGGAAAGGATCAAAACCATCAGCTACGGCAAGGAGATGCCTCTGGATAAGGGCAATAACGAGGCGGCCTGGGCGAAAAACAGAAGGGCCCATTTCGTCATTTTTCCGCCGGTAAAGTAAGGTCCTTTTGGTGAGATCAAGGGGAACGGCTTGGTCAAAGGCCCACCGCAGGCTCACGGTGGCAGGTGCGACGGGAGTGATCCTGCCACCGGAAGCGTGTCTGTATGGATGGTATGGGGCGCTTTTTATTCGGCCGTCCCGGGGGAAGAAAGGTCCTGTGAGTCCCGCTTCAGGGCGGGATTCACAGGGCTCTTGCGTCTGTTGATCAAAATGGTTGCAGGGGAGGAATCTTGCGAAGGTATCTGCCCATCCTTTTTGTCATCTTGCTTCTGTCCATGACGGGGTGCGCCACGACGGACGATCTGCGCCGTGTCCACGGCAATCTCGACCGGCAGATCCAGTTGACGAACGAAAAGGTTGCCGCTGTGGAGCAGGGATTCCCGCCGCTCAGGGACGAGATTGCGGGCGTCCGCAGCGAGATCGCCAAGACAACCCAGGAGGCCATCCAGCCGTTGCGGGGCAGCCAGGCGGAGGGACGCGCTGAAATGACCGATATCCGGGAGCAGCTCCAGCAGATCCGGGGGACGACCGATGGCCTCCGGAAGGACCTCTCTTCCGTGCACGTCAGGACGGTCAAGCGTGAGGACGAGGAGAAGGCGCTCCGGGAGAAGTTGGATAACATCATATTCAAGATCAACTTCATCGAAAATTTTCTCGGGATCGGTAAAAATGAGGAACCGGCAGCGGCACCGGCAGATAAGGCCGGGAAACAGCCGCCGGCGGCGCCGGCGAAGGAGGCTGCCGGAAAGGGAAAGGTAGACAAGGAATCCCTCTATGGGGCGGCCTATGAGCTCTTCAAGGAGGCGAAGTACGAGAAGTCGAGGGAGGCCTTTGAAAACTTCCTCAAGCAGTACCCCGACACCGAATTTTCCGACAACGCCCAGTTCTGGATCGGCGAGTGCTACTATTTCGAGAAGAAATACGAAAAGGCGATCGTCGAGTACGAAAAGGTTGCCAAAAACTTTCCGGAGGGGAACAAGGTCCCCTACGCCCTTCTCAAACAGGGCCTTTCCTTTCTGAAATTGGGGGATAAGGCCAGCGCCAAGCTTCTTCTGCAGCAGGTTACCAAAGATTTTCCCAATACGAGTCAGGCCCGGATCGCCCGCGCGAGGCTTCTCGAGATAAAGTGATCTGGTTGGCTTTGTCTCTTATGGATCGAGGAGAATCGGGGTGATCCCATCCGGTACAGTCAGCGGAAAGGATTCCGGATCGACGGCGATCTGGCGGAGATCCGCGTGGCGTAAGGTCAGAACGGGTATTTCCCCTTCCCGGATCGTCAATTGTTGCGGCAGGAAGCCCTCCCCGATACGGGCGTGGTCCGCAAAATCAGCCGCATAAACAGCAGTTCCCTCATCCATGAACCCCTGGAGCCGGACGAGCATTCCACCCGCCGGATCGATCCACAGGGAGCGTGTTCTTCTTCCCGCTATGTACTGATCGACACGGTAAAGCCCGTTTTCCCCTTCCCTGCCCAGCGATTGCATCTCCTCTGCGCCATCCGGAGGAGCGCCCATCAGCAGAGAGACCATATCGGCGGCCGGCAGGGAAACGGAAAGAAAGCGGGAGATATTCTGTGGGGTGGCGCGGCCGGTATAGAATGCGCCCTTCCCGGGGAGAAAGACGCGGAGTTCGCCTTCGGCGAGCGAAAGGTAGAAATCCGGGGGACCCATCAGGGGGATGGATTCCACGCGGAGAAAAGCCGGTCTTTGCATCATCACCGCAACCTTCAAAGGGTAGCGGTTGCCGTCGCGGTTGATGGTAATCCGGGTTGTGGCCGTGACCGCCTGGGCGCCGGGGGAGGTCGCCGCAAGCGCCCGGAGGGCGGCCCCGGGAGAATCATAGAATGCGAGGGGGACAGAGGGCTTGTGTCCGGCGCAACCGGAAAGGGCCAAGGCCGCAATGAAGAACAAAGACAGGGTGCGATGCAGAAGACCGTGGGCGGTTGCTGTCATTGGATTCATGGTCTCACGGTCCGTGGGATATCGGGATCAGGGGATCTTCGTCCGGTCAAGGCCATCAAGCTTTTTCTTCAGCAGGTCGCTGCCGGGATTGAACAGGATCGCCTTCTCGTAAGCGTCGACGGCTTCCCGGGGTCGGCCGGATCGGACATAGACATCCCCGAGATGCTCGAGGATCGCCGCGTCTTCCGGCAGGGCCTCCGACGCCTCCTTCAGATATCGGATCGCCTCTTCCAGCCTGTCGTTCCGGAAGAGGACCCAGCCCAGCGAGTCGATCATGTAGCCATTTCCCGGTTTCAACTGGAGGGCCTTCCGGATCATCTTCTCCGCCTCGTCGAGACGGATTCCCCGGTCCGCATACGTATAACCGATGAAATTGAGCGCCTCCGCATGATCCGGTTCGAGCTTCAGAACCGTTCTCATCGCCTGAATGCTCTCCTCGAACCGGTCGGTCTTTTCGAAGAGAACCCCGAGGCTGAAGTGGAGATCAACGCTTCCGGGGCTGATCCGCAGCCCTTCCCGGATGAGATCTTCCGCGGCGGAAAATTTTTTCTCTTCCTCGTAGATGGATGCGAGGAAGGCATAGAGACCCGGGGCATCCTTTTTCTTCCCGATCGCTGCAAGAAGGGAATCGACGGCCTCGGTCATCCGTTGCTGTTTTTTCAGAATCATCCCGATGCGAATCTGGGCATTGCCGAAATGTTCCGCCGAGGCGGGTATTCTCCGCAGGGTTTCCAGGGCCGCCTCATAGGCCTTGATCTCCTCATAGGTCGTGCCGAGCAGGTATATGATTTTGTATTCGGCCGGATATTCCCGCGTGAGGGGGGCCAGCATCTCGATGGCCTTCTCATGCCGTCCCCGCTCCAGGTAGATCAGAGCGATGGTCATCCGCACCTCCCGGTTGTTGCCGTCTAACTTCAGGATCTCCCGGAACGCGCTTTCCGCCTCGTCGTAGCGTTGTTCCTCGATGTAGAGTTCTCCCAATTTGACCCGTGCCTTGAGCCTGGCTGGGAAGAGATTGATGAAGCGGTTGTAGACCTCGATCGCCTGGGGGATCTTCTTCTGCCGTTCGTAGAGGACCGCGAGATCGATTATGGCCGATTCAAACTCGGGACGGACTGCCAGGGTCTTGCGGAATCCCGTCTCCGCCTCGTCGTATCGTTTCATCTCGGCGAGCAGCCGGGCCAGGTAGTAATTCCCCATGACGTGGTCGGGATCGATCTTGAGGAGTTCCCGGAACGCGCTCTCCGCCTCGTCGAATTGCTTCATTTCGGCGAGGCTTGTTCCGAGGTAGAAGCGGGCTGCGATGTTTTTCGGCGCCAGTTCAATGACCCGCCGGTATTCTCCGGCGGCGCCGGGGTAGTTTTTCCGTGTCAGATAGAGACCGCCCAGCAGGAGACGGGTGTCGCTGTCGTCCGGATGTTCCTGCAGGATCATCCTGCAGATCGCCAGGGTCTTCTCCTCATCCCCCTTTTCCATGTAGAGCGACGCGAGTTCCTTGGCCAGGTAGGGAGAGGCGGGATCGATGCGAACCGCCTCCTCCAACTCCCGGATGGCCTCACTGAGGTTTTCATTAAGGGCATGGAGGATGCCGAGGCTGTAATGATAGCCCGCGCCGGATGGTGAATGCGCCGCGGCCGGCGGCGAGGGCACGGCGTTTTCCCGGACGGGGAAAACGGCGCATCCGGAAAGGACCAGAATTACGAAAAAAAACCAGCATGTCTTATGAAGAAACAACCGGATCATCAAAACGTTTTCCTTTCGGAGGCGGACTCATCGTTCCGCCTGTTTTTTTGCCAATGGAGCCTGCTTCCCCACCCCTCCGGAGATGAAGCAGGCCGAGACGGGGATTACCCGGTAGCCTTCCAGCTGCCAGACAGGCAGGGCATCACGGATCGCCCTGACCGTCTGTGCATGGGGATGTCCGATCATCAGGACCGGCTTGCCGTTGCTTCGTCCCTGCCGGAATGAGCCGGTCAGGTTTTTCAGGGCCGCGGCATAACCCGGGGTGTGGTCGATGAAGAGCTCCCTTGCAGCAAACCGGACGCCCGCACGCCCCGCCGACTTCCTTCCCCGGGAATCGGCGGTGGTCCTGCTGTCCACGAAAAAAAGGTCCCTTTTCCGCAGCTCCTCCATGACAATGGCGAGCCGGGCCTCATCCTCCATGAAGCGCGAACCCATATGGTTGTTCACCCCCGAAACAAAGGGAACCGCCGCAAGATCTTCGCGAATCCGCTTCCGGATCTCCCCCTCGTCCATGTCGGCCATCAGCGCCCCTGCGCCGGGCGATTCCCCTGGATAGGAGCGGGGCTCCATCGGCAGATGGAGGAGGATCTCCTTTCCGGCCGCGTGGAGAAGCCTGGCCGCCTCCACGGCATGGGGGGTGTGGGGGAGAACGGCGAAGGCGATGGGTAGCGGGATGCCGGCCAGTTCCTCCGCGATCTTGAGATCGAAGCCGATATCGTCAATAATGATGGCGATCGGCCGGCCGGGATATGCGGTCTGCGCTGGCGCCGGTTTCAAAGCCGGCCCCGGCGTTTTCCCTGTGGTCGCCTTTTCCGGCGTCTCTCTCCCGGGACTTTTCCGGGCGCCTGAATCGTCATCCGGCCGCTGCCCCGACCGTTCCAGGAAAAGGACGACCGTAGCGATGAAGGCGGCGGTGATGATTACCGCCAAGAACGGAAATCGTCTCACGTCGTTTTAATAACCTGTATCATTCCCCATTTTCCGGCGCGGTTCATCCTTTTGAATTCTTTTTCAGAATATCCCAGCTCTTCAGGATATCGATCGCGTTTTTCAACTGGTTGTCCCGATCCAGATTGTCCGTTTCCTTCTTCGCTTCCTCCCCCTTGGCCTCATTCTCCTTGGGCGATTTGATGTGGCCCTTGAGATCCTTCTCCCGGAGCAGATGGTTTTCGGCATCCTCTTTTTCCTCCGCCGGCCGGATCGGTTTCACCACGATGTCGGGGGTGATCCCTTCCGCCTGGATGGATCGTCCCTTGGGGGTATAGTATCTGGCCGTCGTAAGCTTCAGGGCCGCACCGTCTTCGAGAGGGATGACGGTCTGCACGGAACCCTTGCCGAACGTCTGCGCCCCGAGGATCACCGCCCGCCCGCTGTCCTGCAGCGCGCCGGAAACGATCTCCGCGGCGCTGGCCGTTCCCTCGTTGACCAGTACGACCATCGGGCAGGTCGGCTCATCCCCGTCGTCTTTCGCTGCCGCCTTGCTCTCCATGCTTTTGGACCGGCCGCGTGTGGAGACGATGATCCCCGACTTCAGGAAGGCGTCCGATACCTCCACGGACTGGTGGAGCAGTCCCCCGGGATTGTTCCTCATGTCCAGTACGATTCCCTTCAGGGGACGGGCCTTCGCCTCGATCTCTCGGAGGATTTTTTTCAGGTCGTCCCCCGTCCGTTCCTGAAAGGATGAAATCCGGATATAGCCGATGTGGTCGTCATAGACCTTCGACTTGATGCTCCGGATCTTGATAATGGTGCGGGTGATCTCGATATCCCTGGGCTTGGCCATCCCCTCGCGCAGGATCGTAATGGTCACCTTGGTGTCCTTGGGCCCCCGGAGCTGTTTGACGGCATCCATGATGGTGATGTCCTTCGTCGACTTGCCGTCGATCCGGATGATCTGATCGCCGGACTTGACCCCGGCGGTGTATGCGGGGGTGTCCTCGATCGGGGAAACGACGGTGAGCACATCCTTCACCAGGGTGATTTCGATCCCGATCCCGCCGAAGCTCCCGCGGGTTTCCACCTCCAACTCCTTGTACATCTCCGCCGTCATGAAACTGCTGTGGGGATCGAGGGATTTGATCATCCCGTTGATTGCCCCCTGCATCAGTTTTTCCGTCTCCACCGGCTCCACATAGTTCTTTTCCACCATGTCCAGGACCTCGCTGAAGGTCTTGAGGCTCTTGTAGGTGCCGCGGTCAATGGCGGAGACGCGGCTGTCGCCGTAAGGGCCGAGAATGAGCAGCGAAAGAATTACGAGCAGGACGATTGTCCGCTTGCCGAAAAAGGTATTCATCAAGGTATCCTCCACGGTTGAATCACGGTCGATTAAAAATCGGCACAAACGATAACACTATTATAATACAAAATTCCATCACTATTTCAGCATTGACGGGAGGAGTCCGCTTGCCGCGGGCCATTCGCATCGAGGTCCCGGGCAGGTCTCCGCGGCTTTTCCCTTTACAATGTCGGGGCGGCGCGAAAATAGTTTGCAGAAGCGAATATTTATGTATAAAAGAAGGCTTGATCTTCGATCGGGATGGGTCTTGGAAGCCATGACCCGACGCGTTGTCCGGAGACATTGTGCCGGATCGTAAATAGGGGGGAACATGCAGGAGCAGAACTGGCTGCGGAGGTTATCCAAAGCCAAGGATGATCAATGGATCGGGGGCGTCTGCGGAGGGTTGGGGAAGCACACCCCGGTCCCCTCCTGGACATGGCGGGTTTTATTTTCATTACTCTTTTTTTGCTTCGGCACGGGATTGCTCATCTATGTCCTGTTGTGGGTGTTCATGCCGAAAGAACCGTAGGAGCAGACGATTATGAAAAAATCCGATTTGATTGCACAGCTGTCCGAAAGGGAACAACTCAGCGGAAAAGAGGCTTTTGACATCGTAAATCTGGTTTTCGACGGATTTACCGATGCCCTCCGGAAAGGGGGGAGGGTTGAGATCCGGGGGTTCGGAAGCTTTACGGTCCGCGATTATTCTCCCTACCTGGGAAAGAACCCGAAGACCGGCCAGCGCGTTCAGGTCGGATCGAAGAAGTTGCCCTATTTCAAGGTCGGGAAGGAATTGAAGGAGGGTGTGAACGGGCGGAAGGGATCCAAATAGGGGAAGGATGGCGATCGGCGGATCGATCCTGTAACAAACCCTTTCCTTCCCGGCCCCCCTTGTATAGAACCATCATTCTATAATATATTCAGCGGTGGCGGGTGCGGATGCTGAGGACCGCGGGCAGGGCGACGGCGAACATCAGCGCGCCGACAAAGACGAACGGCCAGCGGTATCCCCAGGCAGAGGCCATGACCCCCCCGAACAGGGGACCGGCGGCCATCCCCAGGCTGGTCACGGATGAGGTCAGTCCATAGGCCTTGCCGTAGCTGGTCGGCGGGATCAGGCGCCCGACCAGTGCGTTCATGGTGGGAAGGATGCCCCCCGCCGCCAGGCCGTAGAGCACCCGCAGCAGGACCAGATGGAGGATGCCCAGCGCCGCACCGTGCAGGATCATGCTCACGGCCGTCAACAGGAGATGGAACAGCAGAATCCGCTTGTAGCCGATCCGGTCGCTGAGGTAGCCGATCCCGCCGGCGGAAAGGGCTGCCGTCCCGCCGCTGATCGCGAAGAGCAGGCCCGTTGTCGAGGCCACGCCTCCCCGCGTCGGGTCGCACATCGTTTCGATGAAGAGCGGCAGGATGGGCGCGACGAAATGGACCGTGAAGTGGAAGAAAAAGAAGAGGGCAAGCATCGCGGGAAAGCCCCCGTAGGCCAAGAGGGAGAAAAGACGGTCGCCTTTGGCGAGCGTTTCTTCCGAAGGCCGACTGAACCGCTCCCGGGTTCCAAAGAGGACGAGCGCCCCGCCCAGCATGAGTATTACACCGCCCGCCATAAAGGTGAACCGGTAGCCGATGATATCCGCCATCATCCCCCCGATCCACGGTCCCAGGGTCATGCCGAGGAAAACCGCCACCTGCATGAGCCCCAGCGCATATCCCAGCCGCTGCCTCGGGACGACCGTGGAAACCAGCGCGATAGAGGCCGAAATGGTCCCCGTCGTCGCCCCCGAGAGGAGCCTCAGAAATAGGAGTTGCCAGACATTGGAGACGAGGCCCATCGCAAAGGTGATGACGGCGCCGCCGAACATGGCCCTCTCCACCATGATCTTCCGCCCGTGCCGGTCCGCGAGCCATCCCCAGAGCGGGGAGAAGAAGGCCATGACCAGGCCGCCGGAGGCCGTCATGACGCCGGCCCAGATGGGAACGAGTCGTTCTTCGGTTACCCCCAGCTCCCTGATATAGAAGGGGAGAAACGGCAAAACAAAGGCGAAGCCGATGATCGACAGGAGCTGGGCGGCGAACATGATGTAGAGGGTCCGCTGCCAGGGCTGTCCCCTTTCCGGTGTGGAAGGATCGCGGGATGGGTTCATGCTCATGGGTTATTCCAGCGACGGACTGCAAAATGCAGCCGCTTCCCATATGCGATGGCCGTCGGAAGCCCGTCGGAAGGGTCGTCTTTCATTCATCCGTGATTGATAATACAAAACAATACGTGTATCAATGAAAAAATGGAAGATCAGCGACTGAGCCGCGAACGGAAAGATGATCCTGCCCGCCGGAAAGGGGGGCAGGTCATGTCCGGCACTTCCATCCTCAGGGGAATGGGCTCCCGGCTGGCTGCGACCCGTTTTGTCCGCGAGGCCATCGCGGAGAAGGCGGATCTCAAGGCGCTGAGGGTGAAGCCGACACCCCGGGTATGGATCGGTCTGGGGCTGGTGGGCTTCAGTTACATCATCGGCTGGCCGGCGGTCGGACTCCTTGCCGGAATATCGTATCATCTGCGGGAGCCCCTGATCATTGTCATCGGCGGTCCCGTGACCTATGGCCTGTCCCATCTCGTCTTTCTGGCCGGATCCTATCTTGCGGGCGTGCATTATGTGCGGATCTTCCTGCGCTGGTCGATGCGACGACTGGCGGAGCGTATGATGGGGACGGTGGCGCCGCCGCCGGAATATGTCCCGCCCGGCCCCTCTTTGACCGACTTTCGGATCGGGGGATCTTCCCGGATAAAGAGCGACACGGTCACCCCCGGGGTGCGGGAACTCCTTTCGCCTGCCCTTTTCACCGGGATGACGGCCCTTCTCGTCGCCGTCCTCCTGCTGTTGATTCGACCGGCGCTGGTGGTCATCCCCCTGGGCTTCTTCATTCTCCTCTGTCTGGTCGCCCCTTTTCTCCCCGGGGTTGGATTTTTCCTGCCCGTGATCAGCCGGCGGAAAACGGTTTGCCGGGCGGTGGCCCTGACCTTCGACGACGGCCCGGATCCGGATGTTACCCCGCAACTGCTGGAGCTCCTGCGGCGGCATGGCCTGCCTGCGACATTTTTCGTCACCGGCGCAAGGGCGCAACGACATCCGGGGCTGATCCGGGAAATCCTCTCTCGGGGTCATACCCTCGGAAACCACTCCTATCACCATGACCCCCTGCTGATGCTGCGTTCCCGGGCCAAACTCCGGGAGGAGGTCGCCCGCACGCAGGATGTGCTTGCGGCCTTCGCCGTCCGTCCGCTGATCTTTCGCCCCCCCGTCGGCATCACCAATCCCAGGCTGCCGGGGATTTTGAGGGAACTCGGCATGTACTGCGTGACCTTCAGTTGCCGTGCCTTTGACCGGGGCAACCGGCGGATTGCGGGGCTCGCGGAGATCATCCTGAAGAAGGTCCGCCCCGGCGACATCATCCTGCTGCACGACGTCGTGCCGAAGTGCGGGGAAGGGATCGAGGAGTGGCTTGCGGAAATGGAGGGGATCGTTTCCGGCCTGATGGGACAGGGATATCAGGTCCTTTCCCTATCGGAGCTGATCGATCGACCGGTGATGGAACGTCTCACGGCGGGTGCAGCGCCGCCGTAATTTTTCGCAACGCCGATGTCGTCCTCTCCGTCCAGCGCTACTGGACCTGGATCGGCACGGGGAGCCATCGCTCCGTCGTTGTTCCGTCGCCGAGCTGGCCGGAGGAGTTCCATCCCCACGACCAGAACGCGTCGTCGGTCTTCAGCAGGGCAAGGGTATTATCCTGCCCGGCCACAACGGCCACCGCGCCCGACAGTGCGGATACCTGTTGTGGTGTGGTACGGCCCGTTGTCGAATTATCGCCGAGCTGGCCGTTGCTGTTGTCCCCCCAGCTCCAGACCGTCCCGTTCGTGAGCCGGGCCGCGGCGTGGTCGGACCCTGCGACAATACAGGCTACGGATGCCAGGTTGAGAACCTGGACGGGTGTGGAGCGATTCGTCGTCGTTCCGTCGCCGAGTTCGCCGAGGGCATTGTGCCCCCAAGCCCGGACCGATCCATCGCTCAGAAGGGCCAGCGAATAGAGGCTTCCCGCCGCAACGTCCGATGCCGTGGTCAGACCGCTCACCTGGACGGGGACCAGGCTGTTGGTTGTCGTGTTGTTCCCGAGCTGGCCGTTGTCGTTGTTTCCCCACGCCCATGCCGTTCCGTCGTTCTTTACGGAAAGGGTGTGGTCGTTCCCCGCGGCGATTGACACCATGACCGATCCCGACAGTGTGGTCACCTGGATGGGGACCAGACTGTCCGTTTGTGTGTTGTTTCCCAGTTGTCCCTTGTTGTTGTATCCCCACGTCCAGATTGTCCCGTCGCTCTTCAGCGCGATGGTATACTTATAGCCCGCGTCGATGGCCTGTATGTTCGATATATTGGTGCTGGTGACCTGCGCCGGTGTGGTGCGACCCGTTGTCGATCCGTCACCCAACTGGCCGTTGCTGTTGTTTCCCCAGGTATAGACCTTCCCGTCCGTCGTGAGGACGACCGTATGGTCTTCCCCCGCGGCCACGGACTTGACGTTCGACACCCCGGTAATCTTCACAGGGGTGGAACGGCTTGTCGTCGTTCCGTCACCGAGCTGGCCGTCGTCGTTTTTTCCCCATGCCCAGAGCGTGCCGTCGCGTTTGGCGTAAACGGTGTGGGTCGTCGTGGCGATCCGGTCGACCACCCCGCCGTCGAAATTAAACGCGGTGGCGTCGATGCCGTGGAGAAAAACGGCCCGGCTCGCCGGGGTAAAGGTGTATCCCGTAAACGCAGGGGTCAGCGTGTAGTTCCCCTCCTCAACATCCGGGAAGGAATAGTTGCCGCCGGCATCGGTGGTCGTCGTGTAGACCGAGGGGCCACTGAGGGTCATTGTCACGCCCGAAAACGCCGAGCCGCCCGCCGTCACCTGGCCGGAAGTCGACACGGACTGGTTGCCGCTGCATCCCGAGAGGAAGGTTATGATCGAGAGGCTCAGCAGCAAGCCCAAGATGATCCCGGTCCGATTCCCAACTGCATGATTCTTCATGGTTGCAATCTCTTCATTAAAGGTGTTCAGTCTTTGGGACGACCATCCCAACCGGAAAACCGCCGCAAACGATTCATCACACCGCTTATGATAATGCGCCTTTCATTTTTTTACAAGGTAATTAGTCCGGCGTGTAATTAGTCCGGCGGCGATGGTTCAGGGGAACGGCCGATGCCCCTCCCAGGGCAAAGGTTTCATAGACCTCCAGAAAAAAGTGGCGGTTGGGATGCAGGTTTGATAAAAGACTCCTTTTTGTCATTGACGATGAAAATGATTTGCATGTCTTGCGGCGATCACGCAAGCGGAGGTTTAACATAATGAAAGTACTTCTTATTTCTGCAAATACGACCCATGCTCCGCATCCCGTCTACCCCTTGGGTCTCGATTATCTGATCGGAGCCCTGACGCCCCGGCACGAGGTCCAAATTCTGGACGTGAACGTAGCCGGGGGGGGGGAGCCGTTAGAGGCCGCCCTGAGGGACTGTAACCCGGAGGTGATCGGTTTATCCATCCGGAATATCGATAACGTGGATACCCTGGCCGTGAAAAGTTTCGTTCCGGGATATGAACGGATGGTCCGGCTCATCAGGCGTTGCACCGGAGCCCCAATCGTGCTGGGCGGCAGCGGTTTTTCCATTTTCCCCGGCGAATTGATGTCCCTGCTGGGCGCCGATTTCGGCGTCGTCGGGGAAGGGGAACAGACGGCTTCCCTTCTGGATGCCCTCGAAAGGGGAGACGATCCCTCCGCTCTGCCCGGGATCATGATCCGGGGCGGACCCGTCCGTGACCCTGTCCCCTGGACGGGCGCCGTCATCAGGCGGATGCGGCCGGCGGACACCCCGCGCCGTTTCTACCTGGAACGGGGGGGGATCCTGAACCTGCAGACGAAAAGGGGATGCCCCTTCCGCTGCATCTACTGCACCTACCCCCATATCGAGGGGCGCCGGATGCGGTTGGTCCGACCCGATGAGGTTGCCCGGGAAGCCCGGGAGCTTCAGGAGATGGGCGCCAGGTTCCTCTTCATCACCGATTCGGCCTTCAATGCCGATGTTGACCACAGCCTGGCCGTTGCCCGGGCCTTTCGCCGCGGTGGCCTCACCATTCCCTGGGGGGCTTTTCTCACTCCGACGCGCCCACCCGAAGGCTATTACGGCGTCCTCGCCGAGGCCGGATTGACCCATGCCGAGTTCGGGACGGAATCCCTTTGCGATTCTCAGTTAAAGCGGTACGGGAAACCGTTCGGCGCGGAGGAGGTCTTTGCCGCCCACGGGAGCGCCCGTCGCGCGGGGGTGAACATCGCCCACTATTTCCTGCTGGGAGGGCCGGAAGAAGATGCCCGGAGCCTGGACGAAACCATGAACCGTATGGAAGAGCTGGGAAAGGCGGCATTCTTTCTGCTGTGCGGCATCCGGATCTTTCCGCATACGCCCCTCTATGACCTTGCCGTGGAGGAGGGGCAGATCAGGCCGGATCAGGACCTGCTCTCGCCGGTTTTCTACCGATCGAAAGGCATCACAACGGAAGCGATCATCGAGAGGGTCAAAGGGCAGGCGCACGGCCGGGTGAACTGGGTTTATGGGGACGGTGGGGAAGATACGGAGCGGATCGTGACCCGCATGCATGCCCATGGTCGTCCCGGCCCTCTGTGGGAACTGCTGCTTCGCTGACAGATTGAAACGCCCGGTTTCCCTCATCCGTGATTTTTCTTGACACCGTGGACGCCTGACGGTAGGGGAAGCGCATCAAAACAACGTCATGGATTTGTGCAGATGAGCAGAGAAGAAATATGCAATCTCATCAGGGTCTTTTTTACGGAAGAGTTTGAAATTCCCGCGGAGAAGCTCGTGCCGGAGGCGAACCTCTTCACGGATCTTGCGCTGGACAGCATCGACGCCCTGGATATGGTGGGGATGCTGGAGGCGCGGCTGGACATTGAGGTGCGCGAAGAGGATCTCAAGACGATCCGGACGGTCCGGGATGTGGTGGATTACATCTGCCGTAAGGTCGAAGAGCGGGGGAAGGCATGAGTGCACGGTTTCGTTATGAATATATGCCGTTGTCGGGGACGGGGGAGCGCGTTGTCGCCACGGCGCGATTTCCGGGCGATTCGGACTGGTTTTCCGGTCATTTCCCGGGCAATCCGATTGTGCCGGGGGTGGCGCTGATCGCGCTGGTGGCGGAAGCCGTCATCGAGCGGGAACGCGGCGAGGGGCGATCCCTGGCGATTACCGGTGTCCGCCGGGTCCGGTTTCGCCTGCCCGTCAGCCCGGAAGATGAGGTGACCCTGGAGGCAACCCGGATGCCGGACCGGCAAGGTCCGGCTTATTCTTTTACCGTATGCCTTGCCGGCGAAGCGGTCTGCAGCGGTGTTCTGACAGCGGCGATCATTCCGTCGTGATCGGCTCGGCCCGCGACCGCCGTACCAAAAAATCCTGATAAAAATTCCTTGACAAGCCAGGGGGTTTTTAACGAAAGTACGCCGTGCAATCACCGCTCCTTTTGTAGCGGGGCGAACATCATCTGTTGCGCGAGGGAGGTTGAATCATGCCGGAGAGCAAAGAGACCCGGGAACGGATCCTCCGGGTTGCCTCGATCATCATTGAGGAGCTCAAGTTGGAGGAGATCACGCCGGAGACCTTCGATCCCGATCTGGATCTGGTGGATGAACTCGGGGTGGACAGCATGGACCTGGCTACCGTGGCCTTGGTTCTTCAGGACGAATATGGCGTCTTCATCGACGAGGACGACTATCCGAAATTGAAGACCGTCCGGCTGATCGCCGAATATCTGCAATCCCGCCTGCAGGGGCGAAAGGGTAAGGATGTCTGACGATTGTGAAGGCCGCGGGAATGGCGCCGGGACCCCGGAGGGAGCAGATGGCCGGCGATGGAAATTTTCCGAACTGCTTGCCGATCCGGGGGTGCGGGTCCGCTGGGAAAAGGTCCGAAAATACTTCTTTCTCCGGGAATCCACGTATGACATGAGCAACCGCTGCAACCTGCGTTGCGATGGCTGCTATTACTACGAGGGCGAAAAGCAGTTTGTCGGAGAAAACGGGGACCCCGAGGCGTGGCGGACGCTCATGCGCGCGGAGAAGGAACGCGGCATCACCTACGTCGTCCTGGCGGGCGCCGAACCCTCCCTGGTCCCCGGGCTTCTGGAAGTCTGTTTCGCCGAGATGCCCCTGGGCTGCATTGCCACCAACGGCGTCCTCCGCATCGACCCCGCCGTCGGTTACAAGATCCACATCTCCGCCTGGGGGAATGATGCTACCAGCCTCCGTGTGCGCAAAGCCGGAGATCTACTCCGGCGCCAGATTGAAAACTACCGTGGCGACCCCCGGGCTGTTTTCGTCTATACCTTCACCCGGGAGAACATCGATGAGACGGAAGGCGTCGTGGATGCCCTTGCGGCGGCCGACTGCCGGGTCACTTTCAACGTCTTTTCCTCGCCGGTTGGTTATGCGGGACTCTTGCGTCACGACGGGGCCTCCCTGATCCGCACGCGGGAGACGATGGGGGAGATGATGGCCCGGCATCCCGGGCATGTCCTGTTTTCCCCCTACGGCGCAGTCGCCCATACGCATGCACTGGGTCTTCACGACCTGTACGGTTGTTCCTATCCCCGGATGAATCCCTCGACGGAGATCGGTCTGGGTCGCTCCTTTCGCCAGTTCCGGACCGATCTCACCTGGGATCGGGATGCGGCCTGCTGCGTGCCCGACACGGATTGCAGCGACTGCCGGCATTACGCGGCGGGGAGCGCCGTGGTGACCGCCCGGCTTTACCGGCATGTCACCGATCCGCCGACTTTCCGGTCTTGGCTGGACTATGTCGATACCTATCTGAGCGTCTGGGTCATGGGATACGAAAAGGGGGATAATCTCTGCACGGAAATGGTTTCCCCTCCGGGGTGCAAAGAAATCGGGAAGAGATAACGATGCAAACCGTAAGCACTTTGTTGGATCAAAACTGGTATGAGCGCTACAAGGCGATTTCCCGCCTGAATATCCGCAGTTCCATCTATGATGTCACGAACCGGTGCAACCTGCGCTGCAAGGGGTGTTTTTTCTTTTCCTCCGACGAACACAAGGCGGCACCGGAGGAGGAGGATGGGTCGCGGTGGGAGTCCTTCGTGGAACGGGAACAGGTGCGGGGGGTTAACCTGGCCATCCTCATCGGGGGTGAACCGACCCTGTACTTCGATCGCATCGAGGCCTTCTACAAGCGCCTTCCCACCTTCTGCGCCACCAACGGCCTGATCAAGGTACCGCGCGACCGGTTTCCCGGGATGATGGTGGGGATCTCGCTCTGGGGCGATGAAGAGGACGAGAGGCTTCTGCGGGGGAAAGACGCCTTTGCCGTCTCGAGCCGGAATTACGCCGGCGACCCGGACGCCTATTACCTTTACACCATCACCTCCCGGCAGCTCGGGCGCACGGAACGCGTGATCCGGAGGATCGCCGACGCGGGCTTGAAGGTCCACATGCAGCTTCTGTCCAACGACGAGGGGGTGGACGGGTTTTCCTGGAACCCTTCCCAGCTCGCGGATATCCGCGCCGAGATGGATGCGATGCTTGATCGCTACCCCGGGACCGTTATTTCCTGCCGATATTACCATGAGATCATTACGACCGGCCGGATGCTGGGAAGACCCTTTGCGTGGAATGAATGCCCCTCCGTGACGGAACCGCTGGACAACCGCAATCCCCGGCCGAAGCGCCTCATCCGGTTCATCCGCTGGGCGGCCGATCTCAAGACAATGCACCGCTGCTGCACCTCGGCCACCCGGGACTGTACGACCTGCAAGGACGGCGCGGCCCACATGAGTTGGGTGATGGTCAACAAGCGGGCGCACATGCAGTCGGCCAAGGATCTTCAGAACTGGATCGAGGTCTATGAGATGTTCGCCAAGCTTTACCGCTTCATCCCCTGGTAGCCTCTTTTGACCTATGAACAAAGACAGACCCGTCATTCTTGGTTATGACTGCGTATCGCCGCTGGGGACGGAGCTTTCGGCACAGTGGCGCCGGGCCGCGGCGGGGGAAAGCGGGGTATCTTGGTTGACCCGCTTCCCGCTGCGCGAGGGATTTCCGGTCCGGATCGCCGGTCAGGTCGCGGAAATCGATATCGGCCCCTATCCGTTTCTCCGTCCCCGCGAGATGGCCCACTGGACCTCTCCCATCTTCAAACACGCCCTGCTCGTGGTCATGCGCGCCCTTGCGCGGTCCGGGATCGAGATCACGCAGGAGTTAGCCCCCCGGGTGGCCGTCACATTCAGCTCCGCTATGGGCGGGCTGGATGCGCTGATCGACGCGGATCGGACGCTGGTGGCCACGGGAAAACTTCCCCAGCCCTTCATGAATCCCAATTCCTGCATCAACATGGTGGGCGGCAAGGTCGCCATTGCGACCGGGGCGACCGGACCCATCTCTTCGAGTGTCACCGCCTGCGCCACGGGGAGCAGTTCGTTGATCCTGGGGGCGATGTTCATCGCCCAGGGAATGGCTGATGTGGCCGTCTGCGGGGCCGTGGATTTTCCACTGGTGGAGCCGATCCTGGCCGGATTTGCGACGATGAATGGCGCGTACCGCCCCCGGGAAGGGGAGGAACCCCTGAAGCCTTCGGCCGCCAGCTGTCCTTTTTCCCTCTCCCGGCGCGGTTTCGTCGTTTCCGAGGGGGCCGGATGCATCGTCATCGGCTCGCGGGCGTTTGCCGACGCCCATGGTCTGGCCTATGGGATCGAACTGGCCGGCTGGGGCATGACGGCCGACGCCCACCACGCAGTGGCCCCCAACCCCGTAACCGTTCGGAGGTGCATGCAGGAAGCCGTCCGCCATGCCGGCATCGACCCCGCCGAGATCGATGCGGTCAGCGCCCATGCCGCCGGGACGAAGATCGGAGATCGGGTGGAGGCGGACGTCCTTCGCGAGGTATTTGCCGGCGGGGTTCCGCCCGTTTCGGCCGGCAAGTCGCAGCTCGGCCACGCAATGGGGGCCTCGAGCGCCGTCGAGTCCATCCTGGCGATGGAGGGGATGCGCCGGGGGGTGCTTCTGCCCACGATCAACCACCAGCCGGACCCGGAGATTCCGCTGGATTGCGTGGCGGAAGGGGCCCGGGTCCTGGATCAGGAATTTGTTCTGAAGAACGCCTTCGGTTTCGGGGGGTGCAACGCGTGTCTTGTGTTTCGCCGCCTGGCCTGATATGAAGGCGGGCATCGCGAAGCACGCGGGCGGAGACGGATCAGGGAAATGTACGACGGGTTGATGAAGGCATGAGGGCGCCACTGAACAGAAAGGTTTTCGTGATCGGTTACGGGGCGGCCACCCCGCTGGGGCGGACCTTTGCCGAGACATGGGCACGCGCCGTCCGTGGCGAGGCGGGCTTCCGGAAGGTCACCCGCTGTGCGGTCGAGTCGGTCTGCGACGTGGTCGGGGAGATCCCGGATTGGAATCCCCAGGAGCTCGATTTCGTCGATGAAAAGGAGGCGCACAACTGGAACGCCGGCTTTGTGCTCCTCACCATGGCGGTCTGCCGTGAGGCCCTTGCCCATGCCGGCCTGCCGATGAACGATGAAACCGGCCCCCGGACGGCCTGCCTGATCGGTTCGGCCATCAACGGGGCCGACGCCTTCCGGACGGCCATGCTGAATTTCCAGGAAAAAGGTCCCCTCAAGATCAGCCCCTACTTGCTTCCCAATCTCTGCGCCAATCTCCCCTCGGGAAAGGCGGGGATTCTCCTCGGCTTCACCGGGCCGGTCTTTTCTCCCCAGGGGGCCTGCGCCTCAGGCAACCACGCGATCGGCATCGGGTCCCGGATGATCCGGGACGGGGACTGCGATTTCGTGCTGGCCGGAGGGGTGGACACCCCCATCCTGCCAGAGATCATCCACGGCTTCACCAACATGAACGCGACCGTCAAGATCCTTCCGGGGGATCGCGCCTTTACCGACCCCGCGCAGGCCTCCCGCCCGTTCAGCATCGACCGGCGCGGCTTCGTCCTCTCCGAAGGGGCGGGCGTCATCGTGCTCGCGGCCGAGGAGATGCTCGCCCGCTACGGGCTTACGGCGCGGGCCGAGATCCTTGGGATCGGCTGGACCTCCGACGCCTATCACTTCACCAGCCCGAACGGGGAAACGATCATCCGGGCGATCCGGGAGGCGATCGCCGACGCGGGGCTCAAACCCGCGGACATCGGGTACATCAATACCCATGGAACCTCCACGCGGAAAGGCGATCTGGCCGAGATCGGCTGCCTGCGAGCCGTCTTCGGAAAGGCGCTGGTGAAGATTCCCCTTTCCTCCAACAAATCCCAGATCGGCCATACCCTCGGCGCTGCGGCGGCCATCGAAGGGGCCCTGACCATCGAGGGGATGCAGCAGGGAATCATCCTGCCGACGATCAACCACCGGCCCGATCCCCATTTCGACGATATCGACTGCGTGCCCGGCGCGGCCCGACATCTTCACCATGAACTGGCCCTCTCCAATGCCTTCGGCTTCGGGGGGACGAACTGCTGCATCATCTTTCGGGGGAGCTGACATGAAGCCGAAACCATTCCGGCCGGAGGCGTATGGCGAAGGCGGGCGTTATGTCCGTGATGCGGCGACAGGGCTCGTCTGGCATCGTTGCGGAAACCGGACGCTCTATGCCGATACGGACCGCTCGACCGTTGTGTATCATTCCAATTATCTCCGGTATTTTGAGCTGGGGCGGGCCTCCCTCATGCGCGACGCCGCCTATACCTACCGCGAGATCGAGGAGAGCGGCTACGTCTATCCGATCATCGAGATGGCCGTCCAGTTCCATGAGCCGCTGCGCTACGACGATCCCATGTGGATCCATACCCGGCCCGGCCTGCTCGAACGGGTGAGGCTCCGGTTCGATTACATCATCACCCATGCGGAGACGGGCGCCGACGTCTGTCGCGGATTCACCCAGCATTGCGCGCTGAACGCCAAGCGGATTCCGGTGGCCGTTGACCCCAAGACCGTGCATTTATGGAAAGCCTTTCCCAACCCGTAGAGAAGATCGCGATCCCGCTGGCCATTCCGGTGCCGGCCTATCTGCACGATCATCACGTCGGCGGTCTCGCGGTCCTGCCCGCCGTGGAGGCGCTGCAGAACGTGGCGCGGTCGAAACCGGCGACCTGGGACGCGGATTCCTGTCGGCAGGAGCGGGCCGTTTTTCACCATCTTCTCGTGATCGATCCCGGGGCGGAGGAGATCCCGGCGCTGCACGAGCATTTCCGGTACGCCGACGGTCGCTGCCTTTCGAGGCTTTCGACCCTCCGTTCCGGAAGGCATCTGAAATTCACCCGCCGGATGGAGCACGTTTCCGTCTGGTTCACGCCGGCGGGACCGGAGACGGCGGGGATGGAGGCGGACCCGGTGCCGAATGCTGCTGCTGCGGGCATGACCGGACCGGTATTCACGGTCTCCGACAGCCGTCTGTACGACGAACTCGTTCCCTTCGGACCGGCCTACCGCAATATGTGGGGCGATGTTTCCCTCACGGAAAGCGGCGCCTCGGCGAACGTTTCCGGAGGGGATTTCCCCGAGGCGGTCGGTCCCCTGGGTTCCCCCTTTCCGCTGGATGCGGCCATGCACGTGGCCTGCGCCTGGGGGCAGAGATACCGGAACCGGGTCGTTTTTCCCATCGGATTCGAGCGGCGGGAGATCCTTGCCCCGACCCGGACCGGCGGGTCGTATCTCTGCCGCATCAAGCCCCTTCCGGATGCGGGCGCGGTCCTGCGTTTCGACATTCGGCTGTATGGTCGCAACCGGCGACCGGTCGAGGTGATCCGGGGGCTGATGATGCGGGACATCTTCGGGGGAAAGCTGACCCCACCCGTCTGGGTGAGAGAGGGGGTGTAGGATGCGCCTGACGCTGATTCTGCTTCTGGCCTATTTCGCCGGTTCGATCAATTTTGCGATCATCCTCCTGCGCCTGCTTCACAAGGACGACCCGCGAACGAAATTCAGCGGGAATGCCGGTACGACAAATGTCTATCGTCAGGCGGGCATTGGGTGGGCGGCGGTCGTCCTCCTCCTCGACGCCGGACGGGCCGTCGGGCTGGCGGCTATAGCCCTCGGCGGATTGCCTTTGGCGCTGGTCCCCTGGGTCGGAACGGCCCTGGTCGCGGGGAACCGTTTCCCCTGTTTCCACCGGTTTCAGGGCGGCAAGGGGGTTGCCTCGTTTTTGGGTTTCACGATTCTGCTCGTCCCTTGGGGGGCCCTGCTGTCATGCCTCGTCTGGGTTGCTGTTTATCGTATCGTGCGGATTCCCTTCATCGCCTCCTTCTTCATGGTCCTGACCCTCGGGGGGGCGACGGTAATTGCATACGATACCCCGGCGGCGGCCGTCACCGGCACGGCGGTCACGGTCCTGTTGATTTTCTTCAACCATTGGAAAAATATCGTCACCCTGCTTGCAGAGAGGCGAAGGAGAACGTAAACCACGGATGGCTGCAAGCCGCCGGCACAGCCGTCTTACAAGAGGAAGGCAGGATTCTCCATGCGCATCGTCCTGGTCCATCCGGCCGGTTCCAACTGGGTCCCGGGCCGGAAGGACATCACCGCGACGGCCAATCGGATGGCCCCGCTGGGGTTGCTCTCCATCGCGGCCTGTTTGGAACGTGCAGGCCACGAGGTTTTCGTCCACGACTGTCTGGGTCCGCGGGCGGTCTCCGGGATGCGGGAAAATGTCCGCCTCATCCTCAAACATGACCCGGAACTGGTGGGTTTTTCCGCGACGACCTCGGGGTTTTTGGACGGCTCCGAGATGGCGGCGGCCCTCAAGGAGGCGCGTCCCGGCGTCGTCACCGTCTTCGGCGGCGTCCACGTTTCCGCACTGGGGAAGACGCTGCTCGAGCGATTTCCCCATATCGATTTCCTCTGCCCCGGGGAAGGAGAGGCGACCCTGACCGAACTTGCGGCGGGGGAAGATCCGGCCCGGATCGACGGCCTGATCCGGCGGGCCGGGGAAGAGGCCATCGTCAACGCCCCGCGGGCGCCGATTCCGAACCTCGACGACCTGCCGTTTCCCGCCTACGAAAAGCTGGCCGGGTTTCCCCGGGGGTACAATCTGCCCCTGTTCAGTTACATCCGGTTTCCCGGCGCCACGATGATCACCAGCCGGGGCTGCACCTACCAGTGTTCCTACTGCGACCGCTCCGTGTTCAAACGGGGGTACCGCTGGAACTCCCCGGCCTATATCTACGACCACATGCGCCACCTCCGGATGCGCTTCGGGGTCCGCCACCTCAACATCTACGACGATCTCTTTACCGCCAACCGGCCGCGGATCGCCGAGCTCTGCGGCATGCTGACCCGCAATCCGCTCGGGGTGCAGTTCAACTGCGCCGTCCGGGTCGGCCAGACGGACCGGGAGCTCCTGACGATGCTGAAATCGGCGGGTTGCCTGATGGTGTCGCTCGGCATCGAGTCGGCCGACCCGGAGATGCTCCGGCGGCACAAGGCCGGCGTAACGCTAACGGCGGTTCGCGAGACGGTGGAGATGATCCGGGCGGCGGGACTCCGGGCCAAGGGGCTCTTCATGATGGGGCTGCCGGGCGAGACGGAGGAGTCCGTCCGCCGGACGGGTGATTTCGTTCTTTCGCTTGGGCTCGACGACATGAACATGACGAAGTTCACGCCGTTCCCCGGCGCCCCGATCTGGGAGACGATCCGGGAGGAGGGGACATTCGTGGAAGATTGGCGGCTGATGAACTGCCTCAATTTCGTCTTCGTTCCCAAGGGCATTGTCTCCCGGGAGCGGCTCGACCAGCTCTACAACGAGCATGTAAAGCGATTCTACACCGACCCCGCCTGGCGGAGGAGATTCCGGGACCGCCTCTGGGAGCATCGCCACAGCCTCTGGCACATGGCAAGGCACCTGCCCGATTTCATCGCCGCCCGCCGCCATTTCGAACCGGCCAAGATCTCAGGGTAGAGGAACGCCTCGGGGGAGGTCTTTTCTCCGGCATAATTTCTCCGGGTATCTTCCGTTTCAGCGCTTTGAGTTTATACATCATTTCCTTCTTTTCCCTCTTTTCCATTCTTATGAAAAACGCTAAAGTTATTTGTGAAAATACCGAATATACAATAGGATCCAATTCACATTCCAAAGGAGGGAAATGGATGATGGCGTCGGCTAAAGATCATAAGCACCAGACAAAGCGGTCATTGAAGGACAATATCCTCACAGTCCATGAGATGACGGCATATTTGAGATTGCCGGAGAAGACCATCTGCAAACTGGCCGCCTTCGGAGAATTGCCGGGATTTATGATCGGCGGGTCGTGGCGGTTTGACAGGGACGAACTTCTGAAGCGGATTGCCGCGGCAAAGCCTAAGATAAGAAACTCAGCGTGACCGGGAAATAGGAAATTGCGAATATTAACCATCGTGGCTGTGGGAATTATCAAATAATTCCTGATCATAATACAAAATCAATCTGATATACAGGAGGGGACGCTTATGCGGCTAGTAACACGTTCCGATTTTGATGGATTGGTATGTGCTGTTCTTCTGAAGGAGGTTGGCGTAATTGACTCACGACTTTTTGTTCATCCCAAGGATGTTCAGGATGGTCTCATAGAAGTCAATGAAAATGATATCCTAGCCAACGTACCTTATGCAGAAGGTTGTGGCCTCTGGTTTGATCATCACTCCAGTGAAGAAGAGCGCATTAAGCTGAACAACAGGTTTAAAGGGGCCAGTCGATCGGCTCCCAGCGCAGCCCGGGTTATTTATGATTATTATGGCGGCGCGGGGAAATTCGGCCGCTTTCAAGAAATGATGACCGCTGTTGACAAATCTGATGCAGGCCAGTTAACAGTTGACGAAATAAACAATCCCCAAGGATGGATTCTCCTATCCTTTATCATGGACCCCAGGACCGGATTGGGTCGTTTCAGAGATTACCGCATCAGTAACTACCAACTGATGGACGATTTAATCGAATATTGCAGTAAAGTTTCTATTGAAGAAATTCTCCAGATTCCCGATGTTACGGAACGGGCCAAACGATATTTCGAGCAAAATCATCTGTTTAAACAAATGATTTTACGATATACCCGCGTTGATGGTAATGTTATCATTACTGACCTGCGGGGGGAAGACGTAATTTACAGTGGGAACAGATTTCTGATTTATTCCATTTATCCTGACCAGAATATCTCTGTTTGGTTAATCGACGGCCGGAACAAGCAGAATTGTGTTTATGCAGTCGGTCATAGCATCATTAACCGATCATCCAAAACGAATGTGGGTTCTTTGATGCTTAAATACGGGGGCGGCGGCCATAAAGCAGTGGGTACCTGTCAAGTCCCCTACGCAAATGCAGACACAGTCCTTAATGAATTGGTGTCAACCATGAAAAAAGACGGTTAAATAATTAATTGAAACATTTTCTGTGTTCTTGTTCCGACGTGATTGAGTGTAGATATGTGTATCTTCTTCCTGAAGGTAGCAAATCCTTCACCTCGGTTATAATACATGAATTCTATATGTTATGAATGATACCATTTCCTCGATGAGTATAATACAGATAAGCTGTTGTGTGAGGGGCGCGGTGCAAAATGCTCGCCTCCGGCACAGGATCCGGAGGTCACAGAGACTCAGAGGGTGTTTGGGATATGGAAAATCCTGATCTCCAATCGGTCACTCCGGATGAATTGAAAATCGGCATGTATGTGATCCTGCCTCTGTCCTGGCACCAGCATCCCTTTTTGAAAAACCATTTCCTCATCCAGTCTGCGGCGGAAATTGATAAAATCAAGGAACTCGGGACCCAAGGCATCCAGATCGACCTTTCCAAAAGCCGTCTGGCTGAAGCCCCCTCCGTGGGAGAATTGCAGGCATCCTCCGCGGCGGAACAACAGAGGGCTGCGCAGCAGGTCGCCACGGCTGACCTTATCACCACCATCCATGACGAGTCGTTGCCGCCCCGGAACAAATCACGGCTCGTCCGCCAGCATTCCATCACCATGATGAAAAACCTGCTGGAAAATCCTACTGCGCAAAACATCAGGGAGGCCCAGAAAGGCATCTCCGAGGTGGTAGGCCTGATCCTGACCGATGACGACACCCTGCACTACCTCCTCGATATCACTTCCCATGATTTTTAAACCTATACCCATTCGGTCAGCGTGGGTGTTCTGGGCATCGCCCTTGCCAAATCCCTGTTTAAAGATTCAACCAATCATGACATGCGGGCATTGGGGGTGGGGTTTTTTCTGCATGACGTCGGCAAAGTCGGGATCGATCCGTCGATCATCACGAAACCCGGAAAACTGACCTCCGATGAGATGCAGGAGATGAAGCGTCACCCGTCGCTGGGGTACAAGCTGCTCCATGAAACGAGACAGCTCACGGAAGAGGCGAAAACCATTGTTCTCCAGCATCATGAGCGGATCGACGGCTCCGGCTACCCCAAGGGGCTGTGCGGAGGAGATATTCATGTCTACGGCCGGATCTGCTCGATTGCGGATGTTTATGACGCCCTGACCTCGGACCGCCCGTACCGGAAAAGGATGCCGCCGTTCACAGCGTTGAAAATCATGCAGGATGAGATGATCCACCATTTTCAAAAAGATCTTTTTCAGAAATTCGTCCTGATGTTCAAAGCACCATAAAGCGGAACAGCATGACGCTCCATTATTTTGATGCGGTGTCAAGATCTTCCGGATGTTATATCCTAATATCATGCCCTTTCCTGTCGCTGCCTATCGCCCCCGGAATCCACAGTTATCCGATTATTACCGCTGTGTAGACCGTGTTTCAACGATATCCCCCAACACATCCTTGCCGCGGCGGGGGATTTCTGTTATGAGGGTCGCCAGGAAGGGAAGGATATGGACATTGAGGCGCTGATTCCCCATCGGGACCGGATGCGGCTGATCGGCGAGGTGGTGGCCGTCGACGACGACAGGGCCGTTGCCTCGTCCGTGCTGACGGAGGAATGGCCGCTCTACCGCGATGGGTCGGTCGATGTGCTGGTGACGATCGAACTCGTTGCCCAGACGGCAGCCCTGCTGGAGGGGTGGAAACGACAGAGATCCGGACGGGGCGGGGCCAAGGGCTGGCTGGTGGGAGTCAAGACGGCCGATTTCCGTCTGCCGCGCATTCCCCTGCCCGCCACGCTGCTCACCGAAGTCCGGAAGGATTACGCGCTGGAAAGCTATGCCGTCTTCGAGGGAACGGTGCGCCGGGGGACGGAGGTGGTGGCCGTCGTCAACATCCAGGCCTTTCGCCAGGAAGAGAATACCTGAAAGGTGTTGCCAAAAGAGACGACCGACGCCATGGAACGGATTCCCTATCAAGAGGAGCATCGCATCTTCCGGCAGACCCTGCGGGCGTTTCTGGCCAGGGAGATTGTTCCCTTCGTGGAGGCGTGGGAAGAGGCCGGGATCGTGCCCCGCAGCGCGTGGAAAAAGATGGGGCAGCACGGATTCCTGTGCCCGGATGTTCCGGAGGTCTACGGGGGGGCGGGGGCGGACTTCCTCTATACGGTCATCGTGGTGGAGGAGATGACGCGCACCAACCACTGCGGGCTCTCCGCCCGGTTGCACGGCAACGTCGTCGTCCCCTACATCACCGCCTTTGCCACGGAGGAACAGAAACGACATTACCTTCCCCGTTGCGTTTCCGGGGATTGCATCACGGCGATCGCGATGTCCGAACCCCAGGCGGGCAGCGACCTGGCCGCCATCCGGACGACGGCGAGGGAAGAGGGGGACGCCTTCATCCTGAACGGCCAGAAGACGTTCATCAGCAACGCGATCAACGGAGACCTCTTCATTGTGGCCGCCCGTGATCCGGCGGTGGACAATCCCCATGCGGCCATCGATCTGTATCTCGTGGAGGCGGGCACGCCGGGGTTTGTCAAAGGGGAGCGTCTCCGCAAGGTCGGCTGGCGCAGTCAGGACACGGCGGAGCTGTTCTTCACGGATTGCCGGATTCCCCGGGCCAACCGACTGGGCGAGAGGGGGACGGGTTTCAAAAAGCTCATGCGGAACCTGCAGCCGGAGCGGCTGGTGCTCGCCATCAGCGCCGTCGCGGCGGCGGAGATGGTCTTCGAGATGACCCTCGCCTACTGCCGGCAGCGGACGGCCTTCGGGAAACATTTAAGCCGGTTTCAGCATGTCCAGTTCGAACTCGTCGAGATGGCAACCGAGATCAAACTGGGACGGACCTTTATCGACAGGCTTGTCTGCGATCATCTGCAGGGCGGCGATATCGTGATCGAGGTTTCGATGGCCAAGTACTGGACGACGGAGATGGCCTTCCGGGTGGCCGACCGCTGCCTGCAACTGTTCGGCGGCTATGGATACTGCGAGGAATACCCCATTGCCCGGGCGTGGCGGGACATCCGTGTGACCCGCATCCTGGGAGGGACGAACGAGATCATGCGGGGGATCATTGCCCGGCATCTGGGCCTGTAAGCCGGCCCAAGAACATTATCATATTGAAGAGGTAAATATGGAAGCGCTTATCGCGGAACTGAAGATCAAGATCATCGATACCCTGTCCCTCTTGGACGTCACACCGGAAGATATCGGCGACGAAGACCGGCTCGTCGGGGGGGAGCTGGGGATCGATTCCATCGACGTGCTGGAACTGGTCCTCATGTTGGAGAAGGATTACGGCGTAAAGATCGAAAGCAAGGACATGGGTGTGGAGGCCTTTGCCTCCGTCCGCGCCCTGGCCGGATTCATCGGGAAGAACCGCTTGAAATAAAAAATCGATGGAAACAGAGAAGCCTTTTGATGCGCTGATCATCGGTTCCGGAATCGGTGGGCTTTCAACCGGGATCATCCTTTCCCGGCTGCAGCAGCGCGTGGCCGTCATCGAGAAGAACCCCCTGCCGGGCGGTCTGATGCGCAGTTATGTCCGGGATGGCGTCGACTGCCCCGTCGGGGTTCACTATTTCGGCGCCTTCGGGGAGGGTCAGCCTCTCCGGAGGATGTTCGATTATCTGGGGGTCGCGGTCGCGGCGGAGCGGATGGGGCAGGGCGGCCCCATCGACCGTTACCTTTTCGATGATTTTACGTTCGATCTGCCGGAAGGGATTGATGCATTCGCCGAGGCGTTGGAAACGGCGTTTCCGGACGATTGCCGGCCGATCGCGGCGATCGTCGGAAATATCCGCGCCATGGCCGATCTGCAGAATTCCCTGGCGTTCCTCTCTTCGACGGCGATCCCCTTGCTTGGCGCGGATCTTTTTTCGCCGCTCGCGGTTTACCTGGCGAAGTTGAACTGTTCCACCCGGCTGCGGAGCGTTCTTTCCATCGCGTCGGGCTGGATGGGGCTTTCGGAGCATGATTGCCCCGTGATTTTCCACCATCTGGCGCTGGCTTCCTATCTTCTTTCCGCCTGGCGTTTGCGGGGACGCGGGTCGGATCTGGCGGAGGCGTTCGTCTCCCGATTTACGGGGCTTGGCGGCAGCCTCATCTGCAATGACCCGGCGGCGGCGATCCTGATCGACGGTCAGGAGGTTGCCGGGGTGAGACTCGCCTCCGGAAGGGTGCTCCGGGGAACCCGGGTCGTGGCCGCCGTTCATCCCAAGGCGGTTTTGGCGATGCTGCCGGAGGGGGCCGTCAAACCCCGTCAGGTGCGGAGGATCCGGGATCTTTCCGAGACGGAAGGGCTGTTTGCGGCGAGTGTCGTTGTAGACGCCCGGACCCACCCGGCCCTGCCGCACAATATCTACCGGTTGCATGCGGATCGGGAGGGATGGATTTCCGGCGGCATGTTCCATCAACTCCGCGCCGGCGGGGAGGGAAAAAGCCTTCTGACGATGATTACCAAAAGTCTTTTTTCCGAGTGGCAGCGGTGGGAGGATACGACGACGGGCCGGCGCGGCGCGGATTACCGGGAGGAAAAGATCCACCGGGCTGAGGTTCTGCTCGGGAGGGCCGAAGAGGTTTTCGGATCTCTCACGGGGGCGAAGATCATCGATACGTATACCCCCCTGACGATTAGGGACTGGGTACACAGCCCCTGCGGTTCACCGTACGGCATCATGCGGTCGGCGCGCCAGTTGCCGGCTGCCGCCGTGCTGCACCGCAAGTTGCTCGGCGGACTCTTCTTCGCCGGTCAGAACGCATTGGCGCCGGGGATCCAGGGGACCGTTTTGGGCTCTTTTCAGGTCGTCAGGCAGATGATCGGTCACGACCGCTTTGCGTCGGTTTTTGAAGGGCTCATGCAGGGGCCGGGAAGGTAGAAGACGCCATGCGAGTCCTGTTTTCCGCCTTGCGAAAGTTCATATATGATTTCACGGTCACGGTCATCATCTGGGGTTACTACATTGCAGGATTCATCTTGTTGTTTTCTCCATTTTATTTGAAGGCCTTCCTTTTTCCGGTCGGACGCGAAGAGGCCTTTCAAAGATTGAACTACCGGCTCCACCGGATCTTATTCTCCCTCTTGCGGATCCTCGTTCCCGGCGTCAAATGGCAGATTCCGGAGGAGGTCAGGGCCCTTCGTTCCTGCATGATCATTGCCAACCATCTCTCCTTTCTCGACCCCATTCTTTTTGTATCCCTTTTTGAAAAACAGAAGACCATTGTCAAAAGCGACTATTTCAGGCTCCCCATTTTCGGCCGGATTTTAAGAACATCCGGCTATATCCCTTCCGTGGCGGAAGGCCTGTATACGGTCAGCATGATGGACCAGATCAAAAATATGAAGGATTATCTGACCGCCGGCGGGAATCTTTTTATTTTCCCCGAGGGAACGCGTTCCCGCGACGGCCGGATCGGCCCGTTTGATCAGGGTGCGTTCAAAATTGCCCGACTCTGTCATGCGACACCCATCAAGGTACTGCTCATCCGAAATACCGATACGCTCTTTCCTCCGGACAAGTATTTATTCAATACGGGTGGCGAACAGGTCATCTCCGTGGAGCTGGCCGGCACTCTTGAACCGGATTATCAAAGCAATGCCTTTTCCCTGCCCGGTCTCATGACCGAGGTGCGATCGCTGATGGAAAGAAAAGCGGTTTTGTGAAAGTTGTCCTGATCCCTGCCGCCGAGGTCTTCGAGGGGTTGCCGAAGGAGGCCGGAAAACAGGGAAATGACTTGATATGGGCGAAAATAACGTCTATAAACACCGGTAAACAGATCACCTGAAACGCTTGCGATGGGAAGCCGATGACAAGAGAACAGATCACCACGGAAATCCTCAATATCTTCCGGAAGGAGTTCGAGATCGAACATCCCGGTCTCGATCTCGACCTGCGTGAAACCTACGAGTTCGACAGTGTGGACGCCATCGAGCTGCTGATCGGAATTGAACGATTTCTACAGTCCGAACTGACCCACGACGAGAAAAAAATGGCGATGGAGATCCGGACCATCAACCATATCATTGACTACGTCGAGAGGCTGGTCCGGGTGAGGGAACGGGAAGCGCATCCGTAAAACATTCAGGCGATCCGTTCCGGCGCGGGAGGAGGCGCACGTCCGGCGATGAAGGGAAGAAGAGTCGTCATCACGGCCGGTTCGGCCATCACGCCCATCGGTCATGCGCGCGCGGAGATCGTGGACAGTCTTCGGCGGGGCGTTTCCGGCGTGAAGCCGCTCCGGGAGGATCATCTCCTGTCGAAGTTCATCCACTCCCAGGTCTTCGGAACGGTGGATTATCCGGTGGATTTCGATTTCCGGCGTACCTACCGCAAGACCATGGGCCCCGTGGCGTATTACGCCTGTCAGGTGGCCAAGGATGTTCTCGACCAGGCCGGCCTGCCGCCGGAATTTGTGACCTCCGGCCGTCTCGGTGTGGCCTTCGGCTCCACACACGGCAGCCCCACGGTCCAGCGGGAGATCTATAAAACCTTTTTCGGCCAAGAGCGCTCCGAATTCGTCGCCATCGGCGCCGTCGACTACCTCAAGTCCATGGTCCATACGACGGCGGTGAACATCACGAAGATGTTCGGCATCACCGGCCGGGTCATCTCCTCCTGCACGGCCTGCACCACGAGCAGTCAGTCCATCGGCTTCGGTTACGAGACGGTCAAATACGGCATGCAGGACGCGATGCTGTGCGGCGGGGCGGATGAGTACGACACGACCACCGTGGCGGTGTTCGACAATCTGCTGGCCTGTTCCACGGCCTTCAACGACCGTCCCCAATGTACGCCGCGGCCGTTCGACCGGCAGCGCGACGGACTGGTCGTCGGCGAAGGTGCCGGGGCGGTGCTGTTGGAGGAATACGAACATGCGAGGGCGCGTGGGGCCGTGATCCTGGGCGAGGTCGTCGGTTTTGCCTGCAACAACAACGGGGGCGATCTCATCCTGCCGAACCGCGCCGGAATCAGCGAGACCCTGCGTCTGGGGCTCAAGGATGCGGCGCTGGCGGTCGACGAGGTCGATTTCATCAGTGCCCATGCCACGGGAACCAAGATGGGCGATGTGATCGAGGCCCAGGCCATCCATGCCGTTTACGGCGGCGGCCCCTTTGTGACGGGTCTCAAGGGATACATGGGACATACGATGGGCTCCTGCGGCGCCATCGAGACCATCCTGACCCTCTATATGATGCAGGATGGGTTTATCGCCCCGACGCTCAATCTGGAAGAACCCGACGAGCGGTGTGCGATGATCCGGCACACCCCGGGTGTTCAGGAGCGTTCGATCGACGTTGCGTCCATCCAGAACTTTGCCTTCGGCGGCGTCAATACGAACCTGCTGATCAAGAGGTTTGTCTGAATCCCGCCATGGTTTTTCCCATGAGATATCTTAAGCCGCTGATGGATGTCATCGTGACGTTCCTGCTGTGGATCTATTTCATGGCGGGATTCGTGCTCTTTTTCGCCCTCCGCTATGCGGCGGCCTCGTTCCGGCGCGCGGATCGGGAGGCCGCCTTCCAGCGCCTGAATCAGCGTTTTTTCCGGGGGTTTTTCCGGCTGCTTTGCCTCATCACCCCCGGGGTTGCGCTGCATATCCGGGATGAGGTCCGCACCATCCGCTCCTCCGTCATCATCTGTAACCATCTGTCCTATCTCGATCCGATCCTGCTGGTTTCCCTTTTCGAAAAACAGAAGACGATCGTCAAAAGCGCCTTTTTCAAAGTCCCGGTCTTCGGCGGGATTCTGCGGCAATCCGGTTACATCCCCTCGCCGACGGGAGGCGATTACAATTCAATCCTGATCGGCAATATGGGGAGTATCCGGGAATATCTTGCATCCGGCGGAAATATCTTCATCTTTCCCGAAGGGACCCGGAGCCGGACCGGTCGGCTCGGGCCGTTCAACAAGGGCGCCTTCAGCATCGCCCGGTACTGCCGCGCGCCGATTCAATGTCTGCTGATCCGCAACACGAACCGTCTGTTTGTGCCGGGACGCTTCCGGTTCAATACATGCGTGTCCAACACCATTGAGGTGGAAAAAATCGGCGCCTTTCTCCCCGACTACCGCGACGGGGATTTCCGGCTGCCGACCCTGATGAGCGAAATCCGGAAACTCTACAAGGGGAGGCCGGCGGAGAGATAAGAAAGAATTGACTTTTTTCATCACAGCGGTAGAGTGGACCATCGGTTGGGAGAGATCGGCAAGTGGAGACATTCATGGCGGTCGGAAATGACGAACAACGCGTGGTGGTCACCGGGATGGGGACCGTCAACGCCCTGGCGGCCGATACCGGCCAATTTTCCGGAGCCCTTCGCCGGGGCGACTGCGGGATCGGGCCGATTTCCCTCTTCGATACGGCAACATTCCGCACCCACAACGGGGCGGAGGTGAAACATTTTCTGCCCCGGGCGGCGATTCCCGCTGAATTTTCGCTGAAGCGGATGTCGCGGTCCGACGTTTTTGCGCTGGCGGCCGCGCTGCAGGCCCTGTCGCAGGCGGGACTCCATCCGATCCCGGAGGATCTTCGGGACGAGATGGGCGTCGTCATCGGCGGCGGGGCCGGAGGGCTCCTGGAGGCGGAAGATTTTTTTCAGGATTATCTCCGCAGGGGGGGGCAAAAAGCTCGCTTTTCCCGTCTTGCCCCGGTCTGCTGCGCCTCCACGGCCAACCACCTGGTGACGAAACTGGGCCTCATGGGACCGAAAATGACCCTCATGACGGCCTGCTCTTCGGGGGCGACGGCCGTAGGCGTCGGGAGGGATCTGATCCGCAGCGGCGCCGCCCGGGCGATGATCGCAGGCGGCACGGAGCCCCTCTGCCGGATGACCTTCGCCTCCTTCAATGCGCTGAAGGCCGTCGATCCGGAATACTGCCGGCCTTTTTCCGGAAACCGCGCGGGTCTCACCCTCGGAGAGGCGGCGGGGATACTGGTCCTGGAATCCCTCGCGGGCGCAAGGGAGCGGGGGGCGCCGATCCTGGCCGAGGTGCTGGGCTACGGCGTAACCTGCGATTCACACCACATGACCGCGCCGGACGTCGGCGCCTCCGGGGCGGTCCGCGCGATGCGGGCGGCCCTGACGGATGCGGGTCTGGGGCCGGAGGCGGTGGACTACATCAATGCCCACGGTACGGCCACCCCGCCCAACGACCTGATGGAGACACGGGCGATCAAGGAGGTCTTCGGGCCGCGGGCTTGGGGAATTCCCGTCAGTTCGACGAAATCGATGCACGGCCACACCCTGGGGGCCTCCGGGGCGCTGGAGGCGGTCGTCTCGGTGCTGGCCATCACCGAGGGGTTCATCCCGCCCACGATCCACTGCGAGACGCGCGATCCCGAATGCGACCTGGATTATGTCACAACGGGCGCCCGGTCTGTCGCGCCGGAGGTCGTTCTCTCCAACTCCTTCGCCTTCGGCGGGAACAACACGACGGTGATCTTCGGCCGCTTCCGGGAAGAGGGGGTGCGGCATGAATAGGCGCGTTGTCGTCACCGGAATCGGGATGGTCACGCCTTTGGGTGTGGGGAAGGAAAGGTTTCAAAACGCCCTCTGGCGCGGCGAAACGGGCATCCGGGAGATCGCCTCCTTTTCGACCGAAGGATTCGGATCGCATCTGGGGGCCGAGGTCCGCGATTTTCAGCCCCGCAATTTCGTTTCTGTGAAAAACCTGAGGAAGATGGACCGCCTTTCAGCGATGACGACTGCCTCCGTCCGGATGGCGCTGGACGACGCCGGGATCGCCGTATGCGACGCCAACCGGGACCGGATCGGCATCGTCATGGGGACGGCCTTCGGGAACACGGAGCTCAAGGTCCAGAGCGCCCGGATCCTCTTTACGGAAGGGCCCGGCATGGTCAACCCGATCCATGTGCCGAACACCGTGATGAACGCCCCGGCCGGCCACGCCTCCATCGAACTGGGCTTCCGCGGGGTGAACACGACGGTAAACCATCAGTCCGTCTCCGCCGAAACGGCCATCGCCTGCGCTGCCATGGAGATCCGGCGCGGCACGGCGGACGTGATCCTGGCCGGCGGGGCGGACATCCTCTCCCCCTTCTTTTACGAAGCCCTCTGCCGTTTCCATGCCCTCTCCCCGACGGACGGCGGCGCGGAGGGCGCACGTCCGTTCGATCTCGTCCGTAACGGACCCGTCATGGGGGAGGGGTGCGGGATCGTCTGCCTGGAGGCGGGGGAGCGGGCCCGGGAGCGCGGGGCCGCTCCCTATTGTGAAATTTCGGGGTGGGGTCTGGCCTCCTCGCCGTCGCCGCCGACGGGCTGGCCCGATAATCCCCGCGGCTTCCAGCTCGCCCTGGAGCGCGCCCTCCGGATGGCGGGAGCGGCGGCGCCGGAGATCGATTGCATTGAGGCTGCGGGCAACGGCGGCCGCGAGCCCGACGCCATGGAGGCGGCGGCGTACGAACGGCTCTTCGGCGGGGGGCCCGCCGGACCGCTCATCACGGCGCTCAAGGGGGCGACGGGGGAGATCTTTGCCTCCGGCGGGATCCGGGCCGTCGCGCTGGCCCTGTCCATCCGGGAGGGGATGGTTCCGCCGACGGTCGGCCTGCTGCATCCCCTGACTCCCTTGCCCTTCGTCATCGGCGAGGCCCGCCGCCGGCCCGTGAAGAAGGCGCTCCTGAGCGGAATCTCTTACGGCGGCACGTACGCCTGTCTGGTGTTCGAGAAGGGTGGTGTTTGAGCGCCTCCGGGATCCGATTTCGAAGTTTGTACCAGGGTATCGAGGGCTGGGTGAATGGACAACATCTGTCGTGCGGGAATCGACATCGGTTCGACCACCGTAAAACTGGTCATCTGCGATGACGGGGAGATGGTCTTTTCCCGTTACCGCCGCCACCAGGCCTTGACCGTGGACACGGTCCGGACCCTGCTGACGGAGGCCCTGGATGCGCTGGGGAACCGCGTCGTGGATCCCGCCTTCACCGGGTCCGCCGGCATGGGGGTGGCGGAGGCCTTCGGTTTTCCTTTCATTCAGGAGGTGGTCGCCTCCGCAAAGCTGATCCGGCAGAGATGGCCGGATGTCCGAACCCTGATCGAGATCGGCGGGGAGGACTCCAAGATTGCCCTCTTCGATGACCATTTTCAACCCGACATCCGGATGAACGGAAACTGTGCCGGAGGAACGGGGGCCTTCATCGAACAGATGGCGGTGCTGCTGAATGTCCCCCTCGAAGATTTCGATAGGCTCGCGGGGGAGAGCCGGGCACTTCATCCGATCGCCTCCCGGTGCGGGGTCTTCGCCAAGACGGACATCCAGGCGCTTCTGAGTAACCGGGTCTCCCGGGAGGACATTGCCGGCTCAGTTTTCCATGCCATGGCCCTCCAGGTCATCTCCACGCTCACCCGGGGCTGCGACATCCGGGAGAAGGTCCTCTTCGCGGGCGGGCCGCTGACCTTTTTCCCCCGCCTGCGCGACGCCTTTGTGCGGCTGCTTAATCTCGACCGGGAGAGGGGGGTTGCCGCCTGCGCGCATCCGGAACTCATCGCCGCGGAAGGCGCGGCGCTGTATCATGGGGACGCCCCCTGCCGGGTTACGCTCGGGCAGTGCGTGCAGATCTTGACCGAGGGGACCCTGCACGCCCGGAAGGATGCGGTAAAAAGGCTGGCGCCGCTCTTTTGCGACCAAGAGGCTTTTGCCGCCTGGGAGGAGCGCCATTGCCAACACCGGGTGCCGAAGATCGGCATCGAACATCTGGATGGCAGCCCCTGCTTTCTCGGGATCGATTCCGGTTCGACGACGACGAAGCTCCTTTTGATGGACCACGAGAAACGCGTCGCCCTCACCTGGTATGAACCGAACGACGGAGACCCGATCGTCGCCGTCCGGAAGGGGCTTGATGCCTTCCGGGAGAGCTGCCGGCAGGTCGGTGCGACGCCCCGCATTCTCCGGACAGCCGTGACCGGATACGGCGAAGACCTCATCCGGGCGGCATTCTCGCTGGACGACGGCGTGGTGGAGACGATGGCGCACAGCCGGGCCGCGAGGTTCTTCGCCCCGGATGTCTCCTTCATCCTGGACATCGGCGGCCAGGACATGAAGGCGGTCCGCATCGAGGACGGTTTCGTCGCGGATATCCAGATCAACGAGGCCTGCTCCTCGGGCTGCGGCTCCTTCATCGAGACCTTCGCCCGCTCCCTCAATTACGATGTCGCGGATTTTGCCCGGATCGCCTGCGGGGCAAACGAACCCTTCGATCTCGGGACGCGCTGCACCGTCTTCATGAATTCCCGGGTGAAGCAGGCCCTCCACGAGGGGGCCACGGTCGGGGAGATCTCTGCCGGGCTGGCCTATTCGGTGATCCGGAATTCCCTTTTCAAGGTTCTGAAGCTCAAGGATCCGGCCGTGCTTGGGGAAAAGATCGTTGTGCAGGGCGGGACCTTCCGCAACCCCGCTGTGCTGCGCGCCTTTGAGCTTCTGACCGGACGGGAGGCGATCCGGCCCGACATCTCCGAAATGATGGGGGCCTACGGGGCCGCGCTGACGGCGCTCCAAAACCACCTGAGGGAACCGGCCGCGGCCACCGCCTTTCGGGGGTTCGACGGGGAGGCCCCGGAAGAGATTGGGGCGAAGAAAGAGCTCCCCTGTGCGGGCTGTGAGAACCGCTGCACCGTAACCCGGATGATGTTTGCCGGCGGGCGGAGTTACTTCACCGGCAACCGGTGCGAACGCCGTTTCAGCAATGGAGGCCTCGTCTGCCGTCCGGGGGAGAATCTCTTCACCGCCCGGCTGAAACTCCTCTTCGAGAGGCCGCTCGCTCCGGAGGGGCCGCCGGTCCTCACCTTCGGCATTCCGCGAGTGCTGAACCTCTACGAGAATTTTCCCTTCTGGTGCACCCTGCTGACCCGCTGCGGCTTTCGGGTGGTTCTCTCCGCGCCGTCCGGGGTCAGGCAGTATGAAAAGGGGATCGGGACCGTGATGTCCGACAGCATCTGTTTTCCCGGGAAGCTTGCCCACGGCCACATCCTGGATTTGATCGGGCAGGGGGTGGACCGGATCTTCTACCCGATGGTGGTGTGCGAGCGGACCGAGGACCCCGATACCCAGAACAGCTTCAACTGCCCCGTGGTGAGCGGCTACCCCGACGTCATAAGGAGCGCGATCGATCCCGAGGGACAATACGGCATCCCGATCGACAGCCCCGTCGTCGGTTTCAGGGATGCGACGCTCCTGAAAAGGCAGATGCACCGTTTTCTGGCGCCGCTCGGGGTCCGAAAAAGTCGTGTCGATCAGGCGGTGGAGGCGGGTCTCGATGCGCAGCAGGAGGTGAGGAGGGAGCTGCAGAAGCGGGCCCTCCTGCTGATGACGAGGGGCCGGGAAGAACAGCGATTTGCCGTGGTTCTTTCCGGACGGCCCTACCACGGCGATCCGCTTGTCAATCATGGCCTGCCGGAACTCATCGCCGGCTTCGGCATCGACGTCATCCCCGAGATCGCCGTGCCGCTGGCCGCCGATCAGACCCTGAAGGACAGCGAGGTCCTCACCCAGTGGGCCTACACCAACCGGATCCTCTCCGTCGCGAAGGCGGTCGCCCACACGCCGCACCTGGAAATGGTCCAGATGACCTCCTTCGGCTGCGGCCTGGATGCGATCTCCGCCGACGAGGTGCGGGAGATCCTCCGGAAGGAGGGCAAAACCTACAGCCTCATCAAGATGGACGAGATCGCCAATCTCGGGGCGGTGCGGATTCGCGTCCGCTCCCTGTTGGAGGCGATCCGCGAGCGTTCCGGGGCCGGAAGGCCCAAAACGGAGGAGGACGACACGGTCCTTCCATCCGGCGGAAACCCGGAGGGAAGGACGATCCTCATGCCCTGGTTTTCGCCGCTCTATTCGCCGTTCGTCCCTTCGGTCTTCGCCTCGGTCGGCTGCCGGTTGGAGCTCCTGATGCCCCAGGACCGCTCCTCCGTCGACGTGGGCCTCCGGTATGTGAACAACGACATGTGCTATCCCGCGGTGATTGTCATCGGGGACATCATCAAGGCCTTCCAGTCCGGCCGGTATGATCCGGAGAAGACGACCGTTCTGATCTCCCAGACCTTCGGCCAATGCCGCGCTTCCAACTACCTGCCGCTTACCCGCAAGGCGCTCGCGGCCGCGGGATTCGGCGGTGTGCCGGTTATGTCCCTATCCACTGAGGAGAATTTCAACGGGGCGGGGCCGGCAATCGACTGGAACAAACTGGTCAAAAGGCTGGCGTTCGGGGTCGTCTTCAGCGATGCGCTGGCCCGGATGGTCCTGGCGACGACGCCGCATGAGATCCGCGCCGGCGCTTCGATGGCCCTCCAGCAGAAATACATCGCCGAAATGGGAAGGCTCGCCGGCGAGGAGGATTTCCGGGGACTCCTGCGTCTGCTCCGGGATGCCGTCCGCGACTTCAACGCGCTCCCGGTGGACAATGCCCCGGCCCCGGTCATCGGGGTCCTGGGAGAGATCTTCGTCAAGCACAACGCCTTCTCGAACAACAATATCGTGGAGTGGCTCGTCTCGCAGGGGGTGGAGGTGGTCGTACCGCCGCTGCTGAGCTTCTTCGAGCAGCGCTTCGTGAACGAGGAGTTCGACCAGGGTGCCTACCTGAAACGCTCCTTCCGGGACCTCGTCATGACCCGCCTGCTCGACCGTTACGTACGGTTCTATCTCTCCCGCGTGGAACGGGTGATGGCGGCATTTCGGTATCACCGGCGGAATCACGATCTGAAGGAACTTGCGGAGGAGACGAGCCGGGCGACAAGCCTGGCCAACCAGGCGGGTGAGGGGTGGCTGCTCCCCGCCGAGATGATCGCCATGCTCCGGGAGGGGGTCGGAAACATCGTCTGCCTGCAGCCGTTCGGCTGTCTCGCCAACCAGATCATCGGAAAAGGTGTGGAGAAAAAGCTCAAATCCCTGTACAACCGCCTGAATCTTCTTTTCCTCGATATGGACCCGGGAATGAGCGAGGTGAATATCCTGAACCGCCTCCATTTCGTCGTGATGTCCGCCCGGGAGGGGATGAAGACGGAAAGGGTTATCGCGACAGGGAGCGTCAAATGAAAGATCAAACCAGCACAAATGCGGAACTTATCGAAGAGAATAATCTCTTGCAGCGGAGAATCCGGGAACTGGAACACGCTAAAGCCGGGCAAAAGCATATCGAGGAACAGCTCGAGCAGCTAACGGATGCCATGGAGGCAGCCAAAGATGGTATCGCGATTCTCAATGCAAAAGAGGAATATGTCTATTTGAACAAGGCTCACGCCAATATATACGGCTACGACCATGCCGGGGAACTGATTGGAAAATCGTGGCGTATTCTCTATGGTTCTGATGAACTTCAACGCTTTGAGCAGGAGATCATGCCTGATTTCCGTCAAAAAGGACATTGGCAGGGCGAAGCGATCGGTCGGAAAGCAGATGGGAAAAAGTTTCCTCAGGAGCTCTCCTTAACGGCCCTGGATAGCGGCGGGTTGATTTGTGTCGTCAGAGACATCACCGAGCGCAAGCGGATGGAGGAGGAGCTGGAGCGGGAACAGGCGCAGCTCTTCTCGATCTTCGATCAGATGTCGGCGGAGGTGACTGTCCTCGACCCGCACACGTACGAAATCCTGTTCGTAAACCGATACGTCCGGGAACTATACGGGCAGAATACGGTGGGCCGTTTCTGTTACGATGTTTTCCACGGCTGCGATGCGCCGTGCCGTCCCTGCAACAATGAACTTCTGCTTGGGAAAAACGATGACGAATTCATCCAGAGAGAGGTTTTCAGCGAGCCCATCGGACGCCACTATCTGACAACCAACAACCTGATTCGCTGGCCCGACGGCCGGCGGGTCAAGCTCGAGATCTCCATCGATACAACGGACAAGAAGCAGGCGGAGGAGGCGCTGCGCCAAAGCCGGGATATTGCCGAACGGCTGGCCGAAGAAATGGCCATCATCGCCGAAATCGGGAGGGTGGTAGGCTCCACACTGGATCTCAACCAGGTATTCGAACGGGTCACCACCGAGACCCGTAAGCTGATTCCCTTTGACCGGTTTCTGGTGAATCTGAAGAAAACGCCGGATGGCCAGTTTGTCGCCGCCTATGTTACCGGAACGGACAACCCCAGGCGGAGGGTGGGGGATTGGTATCCCAGCCAGGGGTCGGCGACGGGTGTCGTCATGAAGACACGCACCGGCATCCTCATCCAGCCGACGGATGCGGAGGAGATCAAAGGCCTGTATCCCAATCTGTATGAAACCTTCAAGACGGGGCTGCGTTCGACGATGAGCGTTCCCCTGATTGCGATGGACGAGGTGATCGGAAGTATGAACTTCCGGTCTGAACAACTGAAGGCTTATACCGAGAAGGATTTACGGCTGGCGGAAAGGATCGGGATGCAGGTTGCCGGGGCGATCGCCAACGCTCAACTTTTTACAGACCTTCAACAGGTGGAGAAAACGCTGCGGGAGAGTGAAGAGAAATTCCGCCTCTTGATTGAGAATGCGCCCGATGCGATTTATGTGCATGCGGACGCCAGGTTTGTGTATCTGAACCATGCGGCCGTCAACCTTTTCGGCGCGGAAACGGCTGATCAACTGATCGGATCCCCCATCATGGATCGATACGATGCAGACTACCATGGGATGATTGCAAAACGTCTCCATGGTCTTTATCAGGAGCGAAAAAAAATACCCATTGTCGAACAGGTTTGTCTTCGCCTGGACGGATCGTTGGTTCCCGTGGAGGCCCATGCGGTCCCCATCACCTATGGCGACAAAGATGCCGCGTTAACGTTTGTCCGTGATATCACCGAGCGCAAGCGGGCAGAGGAAGAGAAGCGAAGCCTGGAGGAACGCCTGAATCGTGCCGAGAAGATGGAGGCATTGGGTACCCTGGCGGGTGGCGTTGCCCACGATCTCAACAATGTCCTGGGTGTTGTGGTGGGGTATTCTGAAATGCTCCTCGATCGTGTGGATAAGTCAAGCCCGCTCAGGCATGGGTTTGAGAACGTTATGAGCGGAGGGCTGAAGGCGGCCGCGATCGTGGACGATCTGCTGACCCTGGCCAGAAGGGGTGTGCCCAGCAGAAACATTTTTAACCTGAACAAGATCATTGCCGACAATCAAAAGTCGCCGGAGTATACGAATTTATCCTTTCACCATCCCCTGGTAAAGATCAAAACCGATCTGGATCCGGACCTGCTGAACATCTCCGGTTCTTCCGTGCATCTCGGCAAGACGCTATACAATCTGGTTTCCAATGCGAGCGAGGCCATGGCGAAGGGCGGTGTTGTGACCATTAAAACGGCCAATCAGTATCTGGAGAAACCGATTCATGGTTATGACCGGATCCGGCCGGGGGACTATGTCGTCCTTTCCGTGTCTGATACGGGGGAGGGCATTCATGAGGCCGATCTGAAACGGATTTTTGAACCCTTTTATACGAAAAAGGTCATGGGGAGAAGCGGCACAGGACTGGGGCTGGCGGTGGTCTGGGGTACGGTGAAGGATCATCACGGCTACATAAACGTTCAGAGCGAAGAGGGAAAAGGAAGTACCTTTACCCTTTATTTCCCGGTGACAAGGGAAGGCATCACCGCTGAAGCCGTTGCCGTAGCCATTTCCGAATACATGGGGAATGGTGAATCCATTCTGGTGGTGGATGATGTAAAAGAGCAGTGCGACCTGGCCGCCGATATGCTCCGGAAACTGAATTACCGCGTCACAGGCGTCTCCAGCGGCGAGGAAGCCGTAGCGTACCGGAAAGATCATCCTGTTGACTTGATGGTTCTGGACATGATCATGGATCCCGGCATGGATGGACTGGACACCTACCGAAGCGTCCTTGAGCTCCATCCCGGACAGAAAGCGATTATTGTGAGCGGTTTTTCGGAATCGGATCGGGTGAGTGCCGCCCAGGGCCTCGGTGCCGGGGCATATGTGAAGAAACCCTATGTCATGGAGAAACTGGGGCTGGCGGTGAGGAAAGAACTGGACCGGCCCGCTCGTTAAAGTCACCCCGCGACAAGCTCAGGGTGAAATTTTCAACGGTTTGCAAAGGCATTGATTATGGCCAAAAAAATCGGTATCGCGCTGGGAAGCGGATCCGCCCGGGGATGGTCTCACATCGGTGTCATCCGGAGCCTGTTGGAGGCCGGGATCCCGATTGATGTCGCCTGCGGGGCCTCGGTCGGCGCGCTGGTCGCCGGTTCCCTCGCTGCCGGTTTTCTCGATCCGCTGGACCGGTGGGCGAGGCGGCTGAACTGGTCGCACATCATCGGCTTCATGGATGTGATGATCCCCCGCTCGGGACTCGTCGAGGGGGAAAAGATCTCCGGTTATCTGCGCGAGGTCCTCTCCGATCCGATGATCGAGAACCTGCCGGTCCCGTTTGCCGCCGTGGCCACTGATCTGAAAACAGGCAAAGAGGTGTGGCTCCGCGAGGGCTCCCTGATCGACGCCGTTCGGGCAAGCATGTCGCTCCCGGGCATTTTTACCCCCTGCGGACGGAACGGCCAGTGGCTCGTCGACGGCGGGCTGGTGAATCCCGTTCCTGTGTCGCTCTGCCGGGAGATGGGCGCCGACATCGTCGTTGCCGTCAATCTGAATTCGGACATCATGAGGAAACCGCGTCTCCGCCGGATGGCCGACCCGCCGGCCAACGGCCGGAACGGGGTTTCACCCCGGGCTCAGGGACGCTGGGCGGCCTTTCTCAACCAGACGGCGCAGAAAGGCAATTTGACCCTCTTCCGGCAGCTCTTTCAGGAGCAGCCGGGACGCGGGCCGACGCTCTTCGATGTGATGGCGACCTCCGTGAAGATCATGCAGGACGCCATCACGCGCCAGCGGCTCCTCGACGATCCGCCGGACATCCTT
>Ga0247842_10000064_pt1 | contig 226537 bp, 172 predicted proteins | sample LaCruzMarch2015__3_FD_192411 | JGI IMG/M metagenome (GOLD analysis project Ga0247842, IMG submission 192411) | Freshwater microbial communities from meromictic Lake La Cruz, Castile-La Mancha, Spain - LaCruzMarch2015_19m | ecosystem: Environmental > Aquatic > Freshwater > Lake | place: Spain...
TTCTCCTTCAGTTGGAGATTCTTCTTCTTTCTCATCAACATACAATCTCGTTCCGAGCCAGCAAACTCTTGCTCCCTCTCCAAATGCTACTATTGACGGATTGTAATTTTGTGTGTAACCACTGCCGGAGGAGATATTGGATGTATTTGATTCATGTAATATGTTATTATTCAAATCCCAATACTTATAATTAATCGTAATTTGAGATTCACTTTCACGCTCTTCCCAAGCTAAGTGGAATTTATATAAGCCGGAATTTAATACATTCGATTTATCAATCGTCGGATTATAAGAATTCACATTTGTATTTGAAATTGGGATACCTGTTGAATCCCACTGTATCTCACTATAATTTGTTCCCGTTAGTATTCCAGTAGTTCTAAATAATCCAGAAAGCTGAGATTCTTCTAATTTATAGACAATTACGATTTTATTTGCGGGATAGCCTTGGTCATTTTTAGCATAAGCAATTACAGGATTCGTATTATTTAAAGTGTATGATAAAAAGGGGCACTGAACTTCTTCCGAATCTAAAAATGTGTTCGACTCATAATTGAATAGTTTTGTAACAATACTAAACCCATTATTTGTATTATCATAAGATTGTTGAAATACTATCAATACACTATTATTGTTTGCACCGGTGCCTATTGCAGGTTGTTTTGCATTACAATTTTCTTCAGAAATGGGATTTCCATTATTCATCACTTCCCAGCTTACTCCATTGTTTGTACTCATTTCATACCAAACCTTATTCATGCTTTCGTATACTGAATGTAAATAGCCGTCTGCTGTCCTTATTAATTTCCGTTGGCTGTTACTCGTATATGCATCAATCTGACTTGATAACTGTGTCCCCTTAAAATTTGCGCTCACTACTGCACCTGCTTCCTTGAATACTAAAGGAGTCTCAGGAGATGCGGCATTTTGGAATTCAACTTTTGGTTCATATGTTGTTTGATTAATATTCGAGATCCAATTCTTGAAGTATAGTTTGTGAATTTTTCCTGTCTGACTTAAAAGTACAGACTGATTAGACGTAGTTTTTACCGAGTAGCAAGGATTTCCTGGGACACTATAATCTTGATCTAAAAATACTCCGCCATAAGAATCTATTGTATTATTGTTCATTATTAATGGAGAAGCTACCGGGCTTGATTCCGGATTTTGATACCAGATATTATTTAATTCAAAATAGTACCATGGATCTGTAAAGTCAAAAACTATTCCGGATAGAGACATCCCGTCTACGACCATCTGAATCTCCGCCGGATCTGTTGACTTGAATTTTGACTTAATCTCTCTTAATGTTGAGGTCTCAAACAAAAAATCGTATTTTAATTCATGAATAGGTTGTGGAAATTCCCATTCATAGTGTTTCTCGGTAGTTCCGGTTCCATTCCAGTCAACTAAAAATGGAAGCTCATTACTTCTAACCGAATAATTTGTTCCGAATGATAAGTTCCGGCTACTTCCCGAACTAATTAAATCATTTATGTTCTCATCTAATACTAAGAAACCATAACTTTCATTAGTTCCAATCCTATTAATAAATGTGACGGATTCTGGATTGCAGGACACAATTATTGTGCTAACGTCTGTTGAATTGGTTTCTTTATCGGTGATTTCTACTTTTATTTCAACATCATTAGGCGGCATCGTTAATGTAAATTTGTACTCATCATCATAATAATAGAAAGTATCTGCTCCAAAAACTAATGATTTTGAAGGATATGTGTTTTGCTTTCTCACCTCCCAATCCTGACTAAATATATTCCGGGTTGACCATTTAATTCCATAAACACCACTACCCCCATTTATATCAGCTATGAATTCACTATTAGTATTATAATTTACGTAACTTTCACCTTTTATATTAACGTTTAATGCCGGAGGACTATATATTACCGGAGTTGTCACAAATAAAGAGCAAGGATAGGCTACAATATCCCAAGAACAATCATGATATGCTCCATCAAATTTAATTACTAAATCCGGGACCTCGGATCCTATTTGATTTGGATGAGGGGGAGCTACCTCCATAGAGTACCCATTTGTAAAATACCCGTTATCATTCCTTCTATATGTTTTAACTTGGTAATATGTTGTCATTTGTAAGATATAATTAATTGGGACTTCAAGGTGGATATCGGTATCTGTATCAAACGAAAAATAATAGAAAGTGAAATTCGGTTCTTCTGAATCAAAACAAAGGCTCCCGCTTGTATATTGTATCGGCCATGATTTTACAGGCGGGTATGTTCCCACTTTTAAAATAAATGGGGTTTGATCATAAACTCCAAACTCGTCCATATTGCCACGGGATGGCTGATTGTTACTCCATCCCCTGTCAAGCAAGTCACCAAAGGAAGGACAAGTAACTTGTCCATTACCCTCATTAACTAATAGCATCCCTAAGATTGCTAATATTAAAATACCGGCTTTTTTTGAATTCATCTTCTTCTCCTTCTATCTTTTAAGTTTAATTATAAATGCCTTACTCCCTTTTACTCCTACGGCGACCGCTATATTACCTTTTTGCTCTACACTCCACCACATTATTCCCGTAGTTAAACTATAGGGTAGTCCTAGCTGAGTCCAGGTTTTTCCATTAAAATGTTTAAGCGTGTTTCGATCTCCGGCTACTATATAATCATTTGATCCATTTCCATTTATTGCATATATAAATCCCCGGTAACTCGCCCCTTGATTTCCTCCTATATAGTTTTCCGGCATCGTCTTCACATAATCCCACTTATTATTTTTATTCCAAAATAATATGTTCCCACCTGTATATACTGTCCCATTATCATCTACCCATACAGTTTGCAATTCCCCATAGAGTTTGGGATTGAATAACTCACTTTGATTTATTATCCCTGAATTTACCATTACTGCAAAACCCTCGCTCCTATTACCCCTTAGGAGAACTCCCTTTGATTCTTGCATATTGATTCCGGAAATGAATACTCTCCCATTTATATTTGCAGAAATATCCGTCAAATGAAAATTTGTTCCGCTCTCTATCTTTGTCCAATTATTTCCGTCGTAATGGGCGATATTTCCCGCATCCCCGACTATGTATATATCATTTATTGATGTACCCCAGATTCTGTTGACTGCACCCGTCAACAGTAGATTTACACCACAATCTAAGGTTATTTCCTTTCCATTATACCAGCCTATACTTCCTCCATTCGTAACTACAATATTTGTATCTGAAAATGTTAAAATCGCTTTCAGAGGGGGATAATTAACTGCACTACAAGCTCCATAATAGTATATTCTTTCTGCTTCCCATTTCACTCCATCCCAATGTACAGCATTATATCTTTTGGGGTCATTATTTCCCAGAGAATCTTTCATATATATCTCCCCCACTGCCCAAATGTTATTTTCATCTATTATTGCCACATCCAACAGCGAACTGCTGCTGTAGTCTCCGAATTCGTGTGTCTCATAACTGAAATTGTGACTGGTAGTGTCTAGTGTTTTTACAGTTGCTTCATTGCCGGTTAATGTATCTCCGTTATTAGCAAGAATCACCTGAAACTTGTAGTACCTGTTTACTTCAAGTGAATCAATATAGAGTATGGTATCTTTTATTGTTACTGAAAAAAGCTTTTCTTTTGTCCCGTCTATTCTTATCACACCCGCTGCCGGAAGATCAATTTCGCCCACTTTTAATTTTAGCCATATCTCATCGCATGAAACATCTATTGCCTCAATGCTGCTCTTCTCTTTCTCCTTAATCTCAGGCTCTGTAGAATTGCAGCTGAAAAAGAGTAATAAAGTAAAAGACAAGAAAATAAGAATAGAAATAATGTTAAATAATCGGTATGTTTTCATAAGCAGTCTCAAATATTTATGAATAATTGATTGGGATATAATATGGGGAGAGCATAGCAATAGTGAGAAAGATTGGGGGGAATCTTTTTATAAACGGATATATTAGTAAGCGATAACAATAAATCAGCACCTTTCAACAATAACTCGTAAAAGAGAACCAAAATACAAATAACGCACTTACGAAATGACTGATAAATTCGTAATAATCTGAATACACTTCATTTAGTATTCAGCAACCAACCCTTAACTTTAACCAACAAAACTCTCGAACTTAACAGAACAGGAATATTTGTAAACTCTTATACAAATATAGAAAAAAAACGGAATAAACAAGAAAAATCTTTAATGTAATTGCAAATTACGGGAGGAATTTTCCTGCTCCGGAAAAATCCGGATATTCTAAAATATTTTGGCTAATTAGGTTTTTATCTATCCGTAGAGGAGTTTAACAATCATAAGAGCCGCAAGCATTCCGGCAACATCCGAAATCAAACCTGCCGGCAGAGCGTGTCTCGTATTCTTTATGTTTACAGCTCCGAAATAAACCGCCAAAACAAAAAATGTTGTTTCCGTGCTTCCATACATGGTGGAGACAAGTATTCCGATAAATGAGTCGGGTCCGTGAACGGCGAAAATCTCTGCCATTATCCCCAGCGATCCGCTTCCCGAGAGAGGACGCATCAGAACCATCGGAAGCGCTTCCGCAGGCATCCCGATTAAGTCCGTGAATGGAGTCAATATATATACGAGCCAGTTCATTGCTCCGCCGCTGCGGAATATCCCTATCGCCATCAGAATAGCCACCAGATAGGGGATTATCATTACGGCAACGTTAAATCCCTCTTTTGCCCCTTCAATAAAGACTTCGTAAACTTTGACCTTTTTGTAGAAACCCAACGCTACAAATGTGATTATCATAGCCGGGATAGCAAGTGTGGAGATTACTTCAATTCCGGTTTTAAGAAAACCAAAATTTATCAGGGTTAAGATAGAACCGATTATTCCGAGTATACCCGTTACATATAAAAGGAAAAAGGAAATTACTGCCAGAAGCGGAATAAGAAGTTTCCTGAGTTTAATCTTTTTCTTTATTTCATTCGTCGGGAATGAATTTCCGTCAGAAAATTTCTCAAATAGTTTTACGGCAATTACACCGACGAGCGTGGCCATAAACGAACCGAACATTGTAGTTCCGATTATTATTGCCGGCTGCGGACTTCCGGCAGCTGCCCGCAAAGCGATTGCCGTTGTCGGCATTAGCGCAAATGAGGCTGTGTTTAAGACAAGGAATGTACACATCGCATTTGTTGCAACCCCTTTGTTTGGGTTAAGAGTGTTCAAATCCTCCATTGCCTTTATTCCTAAAGGCGTTGCGGCATTCCCAAGCCCCAGAACTGTCGCTGCAAGATTCATTACAATCGAACCGATTGCCGGATGATCATGAGGAATCTCCGGAAATAAAAACTTGGTCAACGGCCTTAACAAACGGGCGAAAGAATTTATGACTCCCGACTCCTCGGCAATTTTCATTATTCCCAGCCACATTGCCATTATCCCGATTAACCCAAGAGCAATTGTTACAGCCGTGTCAGCGTATGAAAGAGCGCTGTTTGTAACCTCCTTCATTTTATAATAACTTACTTCTTCAAATACGACTATCGCCTGCGATTTGTCCCCTTGCTTAAACGAAAGCTTCGCGATAATGTCATTATCATTACCGGTTGACTTGGCAATTCTTTTTATCAGTTCGGGGACGCTCTCCGGAAGCGTTAGCGTGGCAGTAATCTGATTCCTCTTACCTGAATATTTACCGGTAATTGCGAAAGGAATATCTTCGCTTATTGTGTCGGAGTAAATTGAGTTGTAATTTTCAGCCGAGAGTATTCCTTTAAGTGAAAAATTCTCACCTTCATTTATGCTCTGATCGGCAGAAAGTGAAGTGCTTAAGGGAATTCCTCTCCCGTTTCGGTAGCCGTCACCCAGCTTATCGGAGATATCGCTTGTCAGCGCAGCGGCTATTCCAAGAAAAATCAGAATTGTCCAGATGTAGTTCAGCACTCTTCCGGTATCCCGTACAGCAAAGTAAATTTATTTTTATTCATTAATGAAAATTAGAAATTAATTGATTAATTATCAAAAAAATAAATAAACCAAAAAATTGAACCACCGGTTAACATCCTCTTTTGTCTCAATTCCCTCTGCCTCTAAATACATCAAAATTAGCTTTTCAACCCTCTTTGGCATTCTCCCCGGATCTCTTTTCTTACATCCGCTAATCCACTAAAATATTTACGCAACTATTTTACCCGAAATAACTAACTTTGCTTACTGAAACTTTTTTAATATTGTATTATATGAAAACACTCTTACAGAAAATAAAAAATCACGAAAGAAATTGGTTTGAAACCCTCGTTATCTGGGTTATTTTAATCTCATCAATCACAATCGGTTTTGAAACTGATCCGGAAGTTCATGCCCGCTTTTTCAACTTCTTCCACTATTTTGAACTGACGGTTGTTCTTTTCTTCTCTCTTGAAATAATTATCAATATCTATGCCAACTCCCCCAATCCCCTGAATTATTTCAAAAACGGATGGAATCTTTTTGATTTCATAATTGTCATTGCAAGCATTATCCCGCTAATTTTACACTATAGCGATAATACAACAAATGCAATCCTGATTCTCCGCGTATTCAGACTTGCAAGGGTTTTCAGAGTGGTTCATGTAATCGGGCATTTCAAACCCCTTAAAGATCTTGTTGAGACCCTCGTAAAGAGCCTTACCGCAATGGCGTATGTTTCACTCCTTATGCTGATACTGTTTTATGTCTATGCGGTAATCGGAGTAATAATGTTCGGATCAACGGATAATGCCAACTTTGGCAATATCTCAATAACATTTCTTACCCTCTTTCAGATTGTTACCGGTGAAAACTGGCCGGATCTCCTAAGAAGTCAGATGAACGGAAGTGATTCTCAACCGGTTTTTGCGGTGATTTACTTTGTCTCGTTTATTTTAATCGGATCAATGGTAATACTTAATCTCTTTATTGGAATTATTGTCAACCGCATGAATACAGTGGCTCAGAATAATCACAACAACAGAAAGAAAACAGAGAGAGAGGAATTGGTAAGTTCAATTGAGCTTAAGCTGGAGGAAATCAATAATCTTGTGATTAAACTCAAAAATGATAACTCCGTAAAATAATTATGCTGCATAATCGCAATAACAAAATCTCATTCCGGAATCTGGCGGTCTCAATTGTCCTGAATTCGTTCATCTCTCTTGCTGAACTTATTGCCGGATTGTTTATAAACAGCTTAGCATTAATATCTGATGCAGTCCACAATTTCAGCGATGTCTTTGCGCTTATCCTTAGCTTTATTGCCGCCAGGGTGGTTGAATGGGATTCAAATCATAAAAAGACATTCGGATATTTGCGCATTGAAATTCTGGCAGCATTTATAAATTCCGTCTCCCTCGTATTGGTCGGCGGTTACATAATCTTTGAAGCGATTCACAGAATAAGCAATCCCGTCCCCGTAGCAGGTCTCTGGATTATGATAATTGCAGGAACCGGATTTATTGTAAATGCTGCATCTTCACTCTTGTTAAAAAAAGATGCCGGACATAACCTTAATATAAAAAGCGCCTACCTTCATCTCCTTACCGATGCAATAAATTCACTCGCCGTAATTATCATCGGGGCATTGATCTATTGGTTTAACTGGTTCATTCTTGACCCCGTCATCTCGATCGGCATAGGACTATTTGTAGTAAAATCAGCATGGGATATTGTTCTTGAGACAGTTCATATACTTACCGAAGGGACGCCTAAAGGAATAATAATTCCCGAGGTGGTCAACGAAATAAAATCAATCAATGGAGTTATCAGTGTTCACCATCTCCACGTGTGGAGCATCTCATCCCAATTCAGGGCACTAAGTGCACACGTGGTTGTTTCTGACGGTATGATAAGCGAAAGATCTTTTATTATTACCGAAATAGAATTTCGCCTCCGGCAAAAATTTGGAATCAATCATCCCACTATTCAGCTGGAAACAGAAGTATGTGAAAACCAGTCGGTAATAGTAAGCATTAACGGACATCAGTACGAAAAGGAATAACTGCGGCTAACAAGTAAAATTATTCTTCGCAAACTCTCTTTTTCATTGGTTTTTGAAAAGAATTGGATTATTTTTAATATTTAAATACTGAAGAAATATTTTCTTTTTACTTTTTGACTTGTTTTGAAAAATATTAACTATAAAATATAAATAATTTATGAAAACAATTGTCATCCTGTTGTTTTCTTCCCTGTTCCTCCTTGGTTCACAATCAGGGAAAACAGGGGATCTTAAAAAAGTCACCTTTATCACACATTGGCTTCCTCAGGCTCAATTTGCCGGATATTACATGGCAGTGGAAAAGGGGATTTATAAAAAATACGGGATAGATCTCGAAATAATTCCGGGAGGCCCTAATAAACCCTCATCAGAAGTTATTAAAAACGGCGGTGCGGATTTCGCTTCTCTATGGCTTACAAACGCAATACAGCTTAAAGCTGCGGGGGTAAACATAGTGAATATAGGTCAGATGATAAATAAATCAGCCTTGATGTTAGTAGCTAAAAAATCCTCCGGAATAAAAAAACCCGAAGATTTAGACGGCCTTAAAATTGGTTTATGGGGCGGGGATTTTACGCTTCAGCCGAATGCCTTTTTCAAGAAATATAATCTTAATGTAAAAATTGTTCCCCAGGCAAGTTCCATTAATCTCTTTTTAATTAACGGGGTGCAGGCTACCTCTGCGATGTGGTATAATGAATATCACAGTATCATCAACAGCGGCTATGATGAAAACGAGCTTGTCACATTTCTCTTTTCTGATTATGGCTTAAATTTCCCCGAGGAAGGGGTATATGTCTCTGAAGAGTTTTACAATAAGGAAAAAAAGCTTTGTGAAGATTTTGTGCGGGCAACAATTGAAGGATGGTACTACGCTTTCAGCCACATGCCCGAAACAATTGAAGTGGTCGAAAGAAAAATGAGAAAAGCTAATGTCGCCTATAATATTGCTCACCAGAAATGGATGCTTAACCGCTTTAAAGACCTGATGGTTGACAAAAACGGCAAGATCGACACCCGCCTTTCAGAAAACGATTTCAATTTTGTCGCTGAGATGCTGAAACAGAATGGATTAATCAAGATAAAACCGACATTTATGTCTTTTTCCAAACAATCGGGGGGAAATTAAAACCATGAAAAAATTCTTGGCAGACAGAGGAATTGCTTTTAAGATGGTCTTCTTTATATTTCTCTCCATCACAGTAGTCTTGCTGATAATATTCAATTATTTATACACCTCCTCTGCGACTATTATTAAAAAGAATATAACCTCAAATGCAGAAAACTTAACCAGGCAAACAGTAAGTGAAATCGAAGCGGTCCTGACCGCAGTTCAAAAAGTTCCCTTTAACCTCTCAGATGTAATCCGTAATCATGATTTAAGTCTTGAAGAATCGTTGCAGTTGATTCAGGTAATGGTTAAAAATAATCCGGAAATTTACGGAATGGCTCTCGCTTTTGAGCCTTATTCCATTAAAAAAGAAAGCGAATTTTACGCACCATACTTTTACAAATCTAACGGAGAACAAAAATTCATCTATCTCGGAAATGAAAATTATAATTACTTCTTGATGGATTGGTATCAGATTCCCAAAGAACTTGGCGAGGCTTATTGGACGGAACCATACTTTGACGAAGGAGGAGGGGGGATCCTTATGGCAACTTATTCCTGTCCTTTATACAAAGAAAAAAACGGCGAGAAAGCATTTATCGGCGTACTTACTGCGGATATTTCATTAGATTGGCTTCACGTGATTGTTTCGAAAGTTAAAATTTACGAAACAGGTTATGCCTACTTAATTTCCAAAGCGGGCAAAATTGTAACTCATCCTATTAAATCGATGATAATGAATGAATCGATTTTCAGTTTGGCGGAAGAAAATAACTTCGCAGTACTTCGCGAAGTCGGACGTCAGATGATTCGCGGAAAAGAGAGTTTTGCTGAAGTCGAATATACTAACGTCGCAACCGGTAAAAAGAGTTGGCTTTCCTATGCTCCTATAAAAACAAACGGATGGTCACTGGGGGTAGTTTATCCGGTAGATGAAATGATGGCAGATGTAAACGGTTTATTCGTAAATGTCTTTATCTTTGGTCTTTCAGGCACTTTTGTGATTTTATTAATAATAATTTTTATTTCAAAATCAATAACAAAACCACTGGCCGGGTTAACCCGCGTGGCTGTTGAACTGACTACGGGAAATTTCGATGTTGAGATACCACCGGTTAAATCAAAGGATGAAATTGCAACCCTCTCCGGTTCTTTCAGGAATATGAGAGACCGCCTCGCTAAAACAATTGGTGACTTGAGGGTCGCTTCCGATAACCTGAAACAATCCAATATTAAACTTGAAGAATATAGCCAGCACCTGGAAGATAAAGTCGAGGAAAGAACTGCCGAACTTAAAGACAAGAATCTTGAACTGGATAAATCTTTCAACAGCATTAAAACTTTAAGTGAACTTGGGCAAAAAATCACTTCAACATTAAAAATATCCGACATTCAGGAAATGGTTTACACCGCCGTTAACTCCCTTCTTGATGCAACGGTCTTTATAATAATGCTTTACAATGAGAAAAGCGACCAGCTTGAATGTATTCTTTCTATGGAGAAAGCGCAAAGCCTGGAACTTTTTAATGTCTCGATGAAAGATAAAAACAGGTTTGCGGTATGGTGTGCCCGTCATCGCAAAGCCGTCTTCATGAACGATGTGGACATTGAGTTTATTAAATATGTCCCTTTTCGCGCAGCTCCAAAAGCCGGTGAATATATTTCGTCGCTTGTTTACATCCCTCTGGTTGTGGAAGATCGGTTAATCGGTGTTATCTCTGCGCAAAGCTTTAATAAGAATGCTTACGAGCAGCACGATTTTGATATCTTCAACAACCTTGCCAACTATGTTGCAATAGCCATCTCCAATGCTTCTTCCTATGAAGAAATTCGTAAGGCAAATAAAGAATTAAAAGAGACACAGTCTCAATTAATCCAGGCGGAGAAGATGGCATCGCTTGGTCAGCTTACCGCCGGTATTGCGCACGAGATAAAGAACCCGCTTAATTTCATTAATAACTTTGCCGAGCTTAGTGTCGGACTTACGGATGAAATAAGAGAAGAAATAGACAAGCTGTCACCTAAATTTGATAACACTGATTATGAATACTTGCAGGAAATAATTCAGGACCTGAATCAGAACTGCAAAAAAATAAATGAGCACGGGAAAAGAGCTGATAGCATAGTCAAAGGAATGCTTCTCCACTCGAGAGGGAAATCGGGCGAAATGCAAAAAACGGATATCAATAACTTGCTGGCGGAATATGTCAGTCTTGCTTATCACGGTATGAGAGCTCAGGATACTTCCTTCAATGTGAAACTCGAATCAAACTATGATACGACACTTACCCCGATAAATGTTGTTCCTCAGAATATCAGCCGTGTTTTTCTTAATACGGTTAATAATGCTTGTTATGCAACACACGAAAAGAAAAGGGAAAAAGGAGACGGTTTTTCACCCGTAGTATCTGTTTCAACTAAGGATTTGGGAAACAAAGTAGAGGTAAGAATCAGAGATAACGGAAAAGGAATTTCAAAAGAGAACATTGATAAAATATTCAATCCGTTCTTTACAACCAAACCAACAGGAAAAGGAACCGGATTGGGGCTCTCGCTGAGTTTCGATATTGTGGTTCAGGAACACCGCGGAGAAATAAGGGTAGAGTCGGAAGAAGGGGAATATGCCGAATTTATAATTACGATTCCAAAAAATCTATAAGGTATACGAAAATGAGAATACTGGTTGTTGATGACGAAGTAGATATAGTTCTTCTCTTTAAACAAAGGTTTAAAAAAGAGATAACACAGAAGTTGGTAGAATTTCAATTCGTCCACTCCGCAGAGGAGGCTTTGGAATTGTTAAAAGGGTTGCATAAATCCGAAATTGTATTGATCCTTTCGGACATCAATATGCCCGGAATGAACGGACTGGAATTACTGAAGGTGTTAAAAGAGGACTTCCCTCATTTGACCGTCTTTATGATAACAGCCTACGACGATGAAACAAAGCATCAGACAGCGGTTGAATACGGAGCCGATAAATACTTGACCAAACCGATTGATTTCGAAGTCCTAAAAAAAGCTATGTTCGATTTTGAACAAGAAAATAATATTAAAAGTATGGAGTAAACATGCCGGAAAAAATTATGGTTGTTGATGATGAACCGGATCTGGAATCATTAATAAAACAAAAATTCAGAAGACAAATAAGAGGCGGGGAATTTGAATTCGTTTTTGCTCATAACGGGTTGGAGGCTCTGGCTAAATTATTGGAGCATCCGGAAGTATCGTTGGTGTTAAGCGATATTAATATGCCTGAAATGGACGGACTTACCCTTTTAGGGAAAATTAACGAACTCAAAAACCCGGCGATAAAAACCGTTATGGTATCTGCTTATGGCGACATGGATAACATCAGAACAGCTATGAACCGGGGAGCTTTTGACTTCCTGACGAAGCCGGTCGATTTTAATGATATGGAGATGACAATCAACAAGACTCTTGAACAATTGCTGATACTAAAACAAGCGATGAAAGAGCATGATTTGCTCATTTCTATACAGCATGACCTGAGTGTTGCCAGGAGTATTCAATTAGCCATTTTACCCAAGGTGTTTCCTCCTTTCCCCGAAATTAAAGAGTTCGATATTTATGCGAGCATGAACGCGGCTAAAGAAGTCGGAGGAGACTTTTACGATTTCTTCTTAATTGATCATGACAGGCTTGGGTTTGTAATTGGTGACGTATCCGGAAAGGGTGTTCCTGCAGCCATCTTTATGGCAGTTAGCAGAACTCTTATCAGAGCAACGGCATTAAAAGGTATCGGTGCCGGGGAGTGCATGACGTATGTTAATAATCTTCTCTGTAACGAAAGCGTATCTTCCATGTTTGTTACCGTTTTTTACGCTATCTTAAATATTCATACAGGAGTGGTGGAATATTCCAGCGCAGGGCATAATCCTCCTTACCTTATGAAATCAACCGGAGAAATTATTGAGATCGAAAAAACCGGGGGGATTGTTCTGGGCGCCTTGGAGGATTATGAATTCAAAAGCGGTACCGTTAAAATGGAGGCCGGCGATAATATTTTTATGTTTACTGACGGAGTTACTGAAGCGTTTAATGTTGCTGATGAACTTTACTCCGAAGAGAGACTTGAAGCATTGCTCAGGGAACTTAAGGGAAAAGAATTAAAAGAAGTCGTCGATTCGGTTAATAAGGATGTCGATTTATATTCAACCGGTGTTCCTCAATCGGATGATATTACGGTTCTCGCAATAAAGTACCTGAAGCCGGTATGACGGAAATAACGTCTGTTAAGATTACGAATAACCTTCAGGAAATAGCGAAAGTTATTTCAGAAATTGAGAAATGCTCGGCAGAGATACCTCTTTCCTTCGAAGAAGAGAACGCACTTGAATTATCGCTTGATGAACTTTTAACCAATATTATTTCTTACGGATATGCCGATTCTGAAACCCACGAAATTAATATTGATATGTATCTGGAGGATAATTCAAGAGGAGACGGCAATGCAATAGTGCTGAAAATTACAGATGATGGGGTAGAATTTAATCCGCTAAAAAAGAAAGAAGTCAATATTGATATCCCTCTGGAAGATAAGCAAATAGGAGGACTTGGAATCCATCTGGTGAAGCGTTTAATGAACGAATTGTTTTATGAGAGAGCAGATAATAAAAACATTTTAACTATAAAAAAAGAATTGAACAGTATAAAGGAAAATTAAATGGAAATTACCACCGAAAAAAAATCAAATCTAACTTTAATAAACCTGAAGGGGAAACTCGATTCCGTTACTTCTCCCCAGTTTGAAGACGCGTTGATGAGATTAATTGATGAAGAAAGTTATAATTTTATATTCAACTGTGTGGAACTGGATTATATAAGCAGTGCCGGGTTAAGAGTCCTGTTAATCGGGGCAAAGAAGGTTAAAGTGAAAAACGGGAAAATAAAACTCGCAAATCTCAAGAAACACATAAGAGAGGTTTTTGAGATAGCCGGTTTCACGGCTATCTTTGAGCTGTATGAATCACTTGAGGAAGCAGAAAGCTCTTTCAAATAAATGGAGTTTGAGCCGGGTATTCTTCCGGCTTTAGAATTACTCCGATATTCTCTCTTCCGTTGATTTTTACGGTTAGAGGATTCCGGAAACTCAAATGCCTTGTGAATTCCAGTTCCTCGGTCGGTACTTGACTAGTTAACCAATCCCAGTTAAGAGTCCCGGATTTTGCAAGGCTGTTCACCGTGAAATAGCCCACCCTGAAAGAAGTAATGTTTTGAAAAAAGTGGGAACCCTGTGAAGGGGTTACGTCAAAATCCTTAAATCCCGACTCTACAATTACGCTTGCTCCGCTTATTTGATCCCAGGTAACCGGAATACCAAGCCAGTGGTCAAAACTTCCCCAGCGTCCCACGCCAATAAGTAAATAAGGCTTTTTCTCATTAACGAGTTTTGCATTCAGACGGCTTACTTCCTCAGCAACAATCTTGCCTTTTCTCCGGTCATATCTGTTTATATCTACAAAAACAACATCGTAGATGTTTTTTGTAGCTCCGTTACCAAGCACCTGGTTGCTTGAACATATAATCTGATCGGCTGAATAATCATTAATATTTATCGATTCGCTCTCGAGTCCGATAACCAGAGGGCGCATCTGAAGAAAAGCGAATTCTTTAGGCGCTTTATGAGGGACGTTCATATTGACCGCAAACTCCATTTCAATGTGAGTTCCCATACCCCAAGAACCAAGGTCAAGTAATAAATCCAATACTTCCGCCAGAGGGAAAACTTTGTGTTTTAATATGGGAGCAAAAGTTACAACACGGGTACCCTGTCTGGAAATGCCATCATAAACAGCCTCGTTTTCTGGAGAGTAAGTAGAGCCGACATAGAAAAGCGTTCCGTCCTTTTCTGATTTTGATAAATCGTACGACTTAATCAGAGTGTCTGGCGTCAGATGCTTCGATAGATCAAAGGGTTCATCAAGATCAAGAGCATAAAATTCCTGTTGTGCATTTTTTATTGTCTCTTTAGTTGAGAAAAATTGCATAAGGTGCTTTGGGTACTTCGGACAAAATCGGACTGTGTTTCCCCCTTCAACAACCGTTTTCCCCAACCCGAGCGCTATGTGAGCTATTCCGTCAGAAGACTTCTGCGGTGGCACAGGGTAGAAATTATATGACTTGGCCACTCCTGCAAAATCAGGATAAAAAGTTTTTTGGTGATATGACCCTATGAGCCTTTGGATTATTACTGCCATCTTTTCCTCTTCAAGGCGGTAATTGGTGGCCTTCATATAATCCTTTGCGCTCTTGTAAAAAGTGGAAGCATAGACGCACTTAATAGTATCAAGAAGTTCTTTCAGGCGTATATCAATTTCTTTATCGCTGTTCGGAATCATGTAGGTCTGATACACTCCCGCAAACGGCTGAAACTGTGAATCTTCAAGAAGGCTTGATGATCTCACGGCAAGAGGCACGTGGTTAATTTCAAGAAACTCTCTCAGTTTCGCGATTATTTCAATAGGGAAAAATTCCGCTTCGAGAAACCTTCCGGTTATTACTACATCGTCACTCTCGTTCATGGCAAAATTAAAGAGGCTATTATCCTCCATGAACTGATCATAAACATCCGTGGCAACAACAACCGCGGAGGGTACAAATATTTCAACACCCTGAATTTTATCTCTTATGTCGAAATTCGCCAGCAGATGATTTGTAAATCCCAGACCACGGGCTTTTCCGCCCAGCGACCCGCCGCCAATTCTGGCGAAACTGTTGTTGGCATCAAAAGTTTCTTTGGTAAAGTCCGTGACTACCCCCCGCTGTCTCAGCAACTTATATTCACGCAGGGAGTGTATCAACAGATTTCTCAGTTCCGTAATAGAATTGAAATCAGAAGCTTTTCTCGGCCTTAATCTGTGTGCCAGCCAGAATTCGGTTCTTGCCTTCAGCCAGCGTGAAAAATCATTCCTCTCCGAATGATAGAAAATGCTTTCGTCAGGAACGCGCCTTAGTTCTTCTTCCAGTGCGTTCAGGTTGCTTGCCATCCCCACAACATGCCCGTCCGGTGTCTGAAATATAAAATCTCCAAAGCCGAACTTAGTTAGCATAAAATCTCTCAATTCATGCAGCAAACGGGGTGAACCCTTAAGAACAAACGATGCCCCTATTTCTTTAGCTCTTTCGGCATATTTATGCTGGCTCGACTGCAATAGAATTGGTATATCTGTTATCTCGTGTTTAACCGCAGCAGCAAATTTAAGGCCTGCTTCCGGATCCCGCACTTTGTTGTGCCGGAAGTTAATATCCGTTATTATTCCGAGAATATATTCTTTATATTTCTCAAAATAAGACCAAGCCTCTTCGTATGTTGTGCAGAGTAATATCTTCGGCCTCGCGCGCATTCGCAAATAGCGGTGAGTCAGATTCACTCCCTCCGATATCAACCGCTGTGACTGTTTCAGGATTTCCGTATACACCAGAGGAAGATATGCGGAATAAAACTTAACATTGTCTTCAACTAAAATAATCGACTGCACCCCGGCTTCTTTTGTGTCGTGCTCAACATTGAGTTTGTCCTCAAGGTATTTTACTATACCAATTAGAAGTCTGTAATCGCCCTGCCATATAAATATCCGGTCAAAAATTGAAGTGTCGTAATTAGTTACAATTTCTTTCCGTTCAAGATTATCATATGCCAGCAGTATTATAGGAGTGTTTATTCCGGTCTCCCGGATCATCTGTGCAAATTTGAGGACATGCATATCCTCAATATGAAGAGTTGTTATAACAAGATCATAGTTATGTTCACTTGCAAGTAGTTCAAGTGCTTCGTTAGCGGTGGTAACAGGGGTAATCTCTGGGGCGTGGCTAAGGTTAAGCACCTGATATTCTTCGCGGATTAATTCATAAAGCCGCCCGTCTTCCTCAAAGAGATAATTGTCGTACATACTTGAAACGAGAAGAATATCTCTCACCTTATACCGCATTAGTTTCTGGAATCGGTTAATCCGTTTTCCGAATTGATCTTCTTTCTTTAATAACTCTTTTCGATCCATAATAATTTCTAACGCATTTAAATTCTTATTTCAGGAGCAGCATTTTTTTAACGAAATTAAACTCCCCGGACTGAAGGCGGAAATAATAAACTCCGCTTGAAAGCCCGGAACCGTTAAATTCAACCTCATAAATTCCGGCAGTTTGCTCTTCGTTAATCAGAGAGACAATTTCTTTTCCAAGCATATCATATATTTTTAGCGATACATTATTTGCGGCCGGTATCTGATAACTGATTATTGTTACGGGGTTAAAAGGATTAGGGTAATTTTGGTTCAGTATATAATCATTAGCAATTAGTCTGCTCTCATCATCCGTGTTTGTCAATGGCGATGCGAATGCAGAGATGCTTCCGAGAGACCATTGGGCTACTTTTCTAACCAGGATCATATTCACTGTCTGGAAAGAATCGCTTGACATATGATAGAACGGATTCGCCGTGTAAAAATTGTTACTGTTCCACGGGGGTGCATTCTCAATAAGTAAAATTGCCTTGTAACCCTCATCCCAGAAAGAAGCGTGATCGCTATAGGTTGCGCTTAAAACGGGAGATGAGTTCAAAGTGATTCCTGTTCCAAACATAGTATTTGCTTCATAAAATTTTTGCGCAAAAAAGAGAGAATTACTATTTGAAACAATAGACTGAAAATTAAAGTTGTCGTTATACCCGATCATATCGAGCGAGACCATCCCGTCAATAAGATCTCCTCTCAGTTTGCATTTCTTTGCGTAGCTGATACTCCCATAATGCGACCCCGGATATGCGGGTCCCGATTCCTCAGCTCCGAACGCAACTAATTTAATTGTATATGCATTGTTGAAACCGTTGGCAGGATCTGAAAGGATTCTTGCAATCTCAAACAGTGAGGCAACACCTGTTGCATTATCGTCAGCTCCCGGAACCTTCATTGTCTTCCACTGAGACTGCCAGGCGGAACCCCCCATCCTGCTTCCAGAATCATCATAGTGAGCACCAAGTATGAAAATTTTATTGGGGTTTATTTTTCCTAAAATAGTTACTTCAATGTTGAAGAGAGGTTTTGCGTTGTAGGGAGCGGAAGCACTAGTAATAAAAAAAGTATCAATTTTAACGGAACTTAGGTGGGGCATTGACTGAAATGTCCTTTTAATATACTCTGCTGCGGAATCGTTGCCTGCCGTGAAAGTCACCCGGCTTGTGTGCCCGCCTGCATTCTCGAGTATTTTTATGTGCTTTGTCAGGCTGTCAACGGAGACCGAGTCGATCATCCGCTTTATTGTCTGAAATGTGGAATCCTGGGAATACGAATTTCCCCCGGTTATTAAAAGGATTACCAAAAGCAAAAAAGTAAAATGTCGAGCGTAAATTAATTTAATTAAATTCTGGCTGTTTCTCATTTTTTCTTTCAGACGGTTAATGATAAAATGACTTCTCGGAGCAAAACGAAAGACAATGCCGCTTGAAACTCTTTCGCTTTCTCCTTAATCATCTAATAATTTCCCTGGTATAAACCGAGGGTGTTCCCGTCCGGATCCTGAATCAGGGCATAGTATCCGTATACCGGAATAATGGTCTTTTCTCTCTGGACGATACCTTTATTCTTCTTAACCAGCTTTAAGATGCTGTCTATATCTTCTACGGTGATGTGGAAAATTGTGCAGTTTCCTTTGTCAACTTTGTCAACTTTTCTCATCCCCACGGTCATTCCCTTGTGACTGTTGTGCAGATAATAACCGTTACCAAACGGCTTCAGGTCCCATCCGAAAATTGTGTTGTAGAATTTTACGCTTTTATCAAAATTGGTTACCGGTATCTCTGCGTGTCCGATTACTTGATTCGACATTTCTATCTCCGTTTATTTAATGAATAATAAATTTAATAATCATATACTCGTTTACTTCTGCAAATTTTCTATCTTCCCTTTTTCCTTGTCAAGCTTATTATAGTCTAGCTCGGATCCCATTACACTGTGTGGGATAAGAAAAATAATCAGGGTCACCAACGAGGCAATAACAACCCATATCCTCTTTTGCCTTTCCTTAATTACAGCAATCAGGGCGAACAACCAGAAGATAAAAGCTATCAGGGTTTTATTGTCTGTTAAGTCATATCCGAATGGAAACCCCGTCCATAAAGCTCCAAATGCATATAGCTGTGTTAATGGTCCGAAAATTAATCCACCCAAAAGCATTGCCGCAAAAGTAATCACCGTTTTATTCTTGAGCCGGCCATTCTTTCTCAGTGCTTCAAATCCTGTTCTCAGGGAAAATAGCATTGCCAGGAAAATTGTGATGATGTGAGGGATCAGTATCCATACCGGCACATCTCCTTTGAACCTGATAACTACAGATTCTCCTTTGTTCAGCGCTATCTCTTTCCCATTTTGTAACAACCTTACCCTGTATTCCAGTTTCCCGGCTGCCGGTTGCTTTGGCATGGAAGCAGTTAAACTACCTTTAGCGTAAACCATCTTCACAATCGTCCACTCATCATTTGTCTTGTATCTTTTCCAGCTCATCACACCGTCAATTGTCGGGTTCTTTGTCGGTATGCTTATTTCGTAATCCGAAGAAGTTGAATGGCTTCTTTCGAGTTTAAATGTAAAACTGCTTGAGCCCATAGTCTTGCTCTCCTGAATTGGGTATGTCGGCCCCGTAATCCTTTGATAGTAAGCCGAAGCTATTGTCAGAATTATTGCAAGTACCCAGAGAAAAATTGATTTCCACATATTATTTCCCCTCCTCAATTCTGTATGAGTGCGTTATAACTGCAGCTTTCTCCAGCATCTTTGTAACACTGCAATATTTGTTCTGAGACAAATCTATTGCTCTCTCAATATCTGCAACAGGCAAGTCCTTTCCGTAGAAGACATACTCAACATGAATTTTTGTAAAGACCTGCGGATGTTCTTCCTGCATTTCTGAAGTTATGTTGATTTCAAAATCAACAAGCGGCAATCTCTTTTTTCTTAGTATACTCACAACATCGCTCCCTGTGCAGCCACCAAGCCCCAGAAGCAATAATTCTTTCGGTCTGATTCCTGCGTTGTGTCCGCCGAGTTCTTCCGGGCCGTCCATGGTTATCCAATGATTGGAATCTGTCTTGCCGGCAAAACTGATTCCTTTAATCTGTTTAATATATGCTTTTTTTGTTGCCATAATTTCTTTCTTTCAATAATTGTTGTTCAGTTCGAATTATTAATAATTAATTAGTTACTCGGTGATTTTTTCGGTCTGTATAAATGAGTTGCCTGTCCAAAGAAAACTTCAGCCGCTTCCATTACGGTCTCGCTCAGAGTCGGATGGGGATGTATCGTTAATTTCAGATCGGTCATATTTGCACCCATCTCAATTGCCAGCGTTCCTTCAGCAATCAGTTCCCCCGCACCCGGCCCGCAGATGCCAACACCCAGAATTCTCTCCGTCTCCGGATCAACAATAATTTTTGTAACGCCGTCGCTTCTGTCCAGTGTAGTTGCCCTTCCGCTTGCTGCCCATGGGAATTTGGCCACTTCGAATTTTATTCCTTTCAGCTTAGCCTGGCTTTCAGTTATTCCGGCCCATGCTATTTCAGGATCGGTGAATACAACAGCCGGAATAGCCTTCGGATCAAAAGCAACCTTATGCCCCGCTATTGTTTCAACTGCCACGCGTCCTTCGTGCGATGCCTTATGTGCAAGCATCGGCTCGCCAACTATATCTCCTATCGCAAAAATATTTGAGTCGTTTGTCTTAAGAGTTTCATCAACAATAATCCAACCGCGCTCGTTTACTTTTACTTTCGTGTTTTCAAGTCCAAGTCCCCGAGTCTCGGGTTTCCTTCCAATCGACATCAGCACATAGCCATAAGTCTGTTCGGAAACGCTTCCGTCTTTTGCCTGAATCTTTACGGTAAGACCGTCTTCCGCGGTTTTAATTTCAACAACTTTTGATTGAAGCATTATCTTGTCAAAAGAAGTTTGAAGCCTTTTATGCAGGAACATTACCATATCCCTGTCCGCTCCCGGAAGTAGTCCGTCAAGAACCTCAACAACCGAAACTTTGGTTCCGAGTGCTGCATAAACCGATCCCAGTTCAAGCCCTATATATCCCCCGCCAATCACCAGAAGCGATTTTGGTATTGCCGGAAGGTCAAGTGCGGAGGTTGAGTTAAGCAGTCTCGGACTGTCTACGGCAAGCGAAGGAATTGTTGCAATCACTGAACCCGTTGCTATTATCGCCTTGTCAAAAGTAATCTCTTCTTTTGTCCCGTCAGTCTTGTCAACCTTAAGCGCGGATGAACTTGTAAATGTAGCACGCCCCTGCACAAAGTTTATCTTCCTCTGCTTTGAAAGAACACCGAGTCCGCCGGTTAGTTTATTAACAACTTTATTTTTGAAGTTACGCAGTTTGTCAAGATCAATTTTCGGATCTCCGAATTCAATTCCCCATTCCTTCGCTTCCTTTGCTTCATTGATTAATTTCGCTATGTGAAGCAATGCTTTGGAAGGAATGCATCCGCGGTAGAGACATACTCCTCCCGGATTCTTTTCTGCATCGATAAGCGTGACATTCATACCCAGGTCAGCAGCAAGGAATGCTGCTGCATATCCCCCCGGTCCTGCACCTATAACCACTAAATTTATTTTATCCATTTAATTCTTACCCTTCTATTAATACTTTCATTGGGTTTTGTAAAGCTTCAATTATCCATCGCAGGAATCTGATTCCGTCTGCTCCGTCAATAATCCTGTGATCATACGAAAGCGATAACGGCAGCATCAGGCGCGTCTCAAATTTTCCGTTTATGTATAACTGCTCATAGGCACTTCTTGAAACTCCCAGTATCGCAACCTCGGGTGAATTAACAATGGGCGTGAATCCTGTTCCGCCAATTCCACCAAGGTTAGTAATCGTTATACAACCACCCTGCAGATCTTCAAGTGAAACTTTCCTATTCTTTGCTTTCTCTGCAAGCGTGTTAATTTCCTGCGAAATCTCATATATATTCAGCCGGTCCGCATTCTTAATTACAGGGACAATCAGACCATGCCCGGTGTCCACAGCGATTCCGACGTTATAGTAATTTTTGTATACAATTTCCTTCTTCACCATATCGATGCTCGAATTAAACTGCGGGAATACTTTAAGTGCGGCAGCAATAATTTTTACAAGCACTGCGGTTACAGTCAGCTTTGACTTCTTAATTTCAAAGTATGGCGTGAACTGTTTCCTCCACTCCTCAAGCGCAGTCACATCAGCTTTGTCAAACTGGGTTACGTGCGGAATCACCTGCCATGCATAGCTTAAATGATCAGCAGTCTTTGCGCGTATATTTGACATCGGTTTAACGTCAACGGTTCCAAACTTGGCGAAGTCAGGCAACGGGAGATATCCTCCGGTCACTCTTCCGCCCGCCGGTAAATCTGCAGGGTTAAGCTGTGCCGATTTTGTGGCGAGATGAAGTTTCTTCGAAAATGCTTTTACGTCATCAAGCGAGATTCTTCCCCCGGGTCCGCTTCCCGGCACCTGATTAACATCAACCCCTATCTCCCTTGCAAGCCTTCTTACCGAAGGTGCCGCAGGAGCTGAATTTTTTAGTATCGGAGGCTGTGAATCAACTATAACCACAGGCTTGTTGGCTTCTGCAACGGCTATCTGTCTTGCTTCGCTTTTTACCGGTGCTGGGGTTACAAGTTCTGCAGGCTTTGGTTTCACCACTGCGGGAGCGGATACTAATCCTTCCACTTTCAGGATAACACTTCCTACTTTTGCTTTCTCTCCTTCTTTTGCAAACACTTCAATAACTTTTCCGCTTACTGTTGATGGAACCTCAATCGTCGCTTTGTCCGTTTCAATCTCTAATATGCTCTCCTCTTTCTCAATTATATCTCCTGTTTTCACCAGGACTTTAAGAATGTCCGCGGAAGTAATATTCTCTCCCAGTTCGGGGAGTATAAAATCTATAACTCCTGTGGAAGAAACTTCAATCTTAGGAGTTTCAGCCTGTTGAAGTGCTGCAGGCTTTGGTGTCTCGGTTGCGGGAGCAGGTGTTTCCGCAGACTGTTCTTCGGTGTCTTCCACTCTCAGAATAACCGCACCAACTTCTGCTTTGTCCCCTTCTTTGATCAGCACTTCAGCAATCTTTCCGCTTACAGTGGAAGGTACTTCTATCGTTGCTTTATCTGTTTCAATCTCCAGCACAGTCTGGTCGGTTTCAATAAAGTCCCCCGGTTTTACGGAGACTTTCAGTACAGATGCTGAAGTTATATTTTCGCCAAGTTCGGGTAATTTAAATTCTTTCATTCTAATGCCTTTTTTATACTCTGAATTAAGATACCATCGGGTTTAGTTTTGCCGGATTTATATCTAAATCCTTAAAAGCCTTGTTAAGCACGGAAATTTTGATCTTTCCTTCTTTGGAGAGCGCATAAAGTGTCGTGATCACAATGTGTTTGGTGTCAACTTCAAAAAAGTCTCTCAGCTCTCTTCTTGCTTCGCTTCTTCCAAACCCGTCTGTGCCAAGTGTGTGCAACTTGCTCGGCAGCCACTTTGCAACCGAGTCGGGGATAGTCTTAACGTAATCTGATGCAGCCACAATCACCCCGTCGTTGTCAATCACTGTCGAAACATAAGGTGTTATTGCTTCTTTCTCCGGGTTCAGCATGTTGTGTCTCTCTGCTTCCAGAGCTTCTCGTCTTAATTCTTTATAGCTCGTTACGCTGTAAATATTGCTCGATACGCCATAGTTCTCTTCCAGTATCTCGGCGGCTTTAATAACTTCATTTAAAATTGTTCCGCTTCCAAGCAGGTTTGCTTTCAGTTTGTTGTTTGATTTTTTGGCCGGTTTGAATTTGTACATTCCTTTAAGAATACCTTCTTTTATCTTTGCTCCTGTCAGACCTGTATTGACCGGCATCGAAGGCATTACATAATTCTCATTCATCACGGTGATGTAATAGAATACATCCTCCTGCTCTTCATACATTCGTCTGATGCCGTCCCGGATTATTACCGCAAGCTCATAAGCAAACGCCGGATCATACGTTACCAGATTCGGAACCGGATATGCAAGCAGGTGACTGTTGCCGTCCTGATGCTGCAGCCCTTCTCCCGCAAGAGTTGTTCTTCCGGATGTTCCGCCGATCAGGAATCCCTTTGTTCTCATATCTGCCGCTGCCCACACAAGATCGCCAATCCTCTGCAATCCGAACATTGAGTAGTAAATAAAGAACGGAATCATATTTATACCGTGCGTCGAATATGCCGTTCCTGCGGCAATAAAGGATGACATTGATCCTGCCTCGGTTATTCCCTCTTCGAGTATCTGACCGTTGCGTGCTTCTTTGTAGTATAAAAGCGATTCCCTGTCCACCGGCTCATAAAGCTGGCCTACGTGTGAGTAGATACCAATCTGCCTGAACATTGCTTCCATGCCGAATGTTCTTGCTTCGTCCGGAACAATAGGCACAATCAGCTTCCCGATCTCTTTGTCTTTCAACAGCTTTGCGAGTATCCTTACAAACACCATCGTTGTGGAAACTTCGCGTCCTTCCGTTCCCAGATAGAATTCTTCAAAAATTTCTTCAGGCGGGGTTTTGATGGGGCGTATATCCACCTTCCTCTGCGGAACCGGGCCGCCGAGTTTTTCTCTTCTCTCGCGGAGGTATTTCATTTCATGGCTGTCTTCCGGCAGTTTGTAGAATGGTGCCTTAGCAACTTCATCGTCGGAGATAGGAATCCCGAACCTTGTTCTGAATTCTCTTAATTCGTCCTCGTTCAATTTTTTCTGCTGATGGGTTATATTCTTTCCTTCGCCGCTTTCGCCAAGGCCGTATCCTTTGATCGTCTTAACCAGCAAAACAGTCGGCTGTCCTTTATGGTCAGTTGCGGCTTTCATTGCGGCATAAACTTTTTCAGGATCGTGTCCCCCCCTTCTCATTTTGCGTATTTGTTCATCTGTCAGATTGCTTGTCATTTCAAGCAATTCCGGATCGTGGCCGAAAAACTCCTTGCGGATATAATCGCCTGTTTCAACGGAGAACTTCTGATATTGCCCGTCAACAATCTCTCCCATCCTCTTCATCAGTTTTCCTTTAACGTCATTTTCAATCAGAGGATCCCAGTCGCTTCCCCAGATCACCTTGATCACATTCCACCCCGCACCTCTGAATGCCGCCTCAAGCTCCTGTATTATCTTTCCGTTTCCTCTCACCGGGCCGTCAAGTCTCTGAAGGTTACAGTTAATAACAAATGTAAGATTATCCAGCTTTTCCCTTGATGCAAGTGTTATGGCTCCTAAAGCTTCCGGTTCGTCAGTCTCGCCGTCTCCTAAGAACGCCCATACTTTTGAACTGGTGGTATCTTTAATCCCCCTGTCTTCAAGGTATCGGTTAAAGCGCGCCTGATAAATTGCCATTATCGGTCCAAGCCCCATTGATACTGTCGGGAATTCCCAGAAATTCGGCATCAGCCATGGGTGCGGATATGATGAAAGCCCCCCCTTGGGATTAAGCTCTCTTCTGAAGTTATTCATCTGCTCAACGGAAATTCTCCCCTCAAGAAAGGCGCGTGCGTATATGCCGGGTGATGTATGCCCCTGAAAGAATATCTGGTCGCCTTCGTGTCCTTCGCCTTTCCCCTTAAAAAAATGGTTAAAGGCAACTTCATATAAGGTCGCAACGGATGCAAAGCTTGAGATGTGCCCTCCTATTCCGTTCTCAATTTTGTTTGCCCTCACTACAAGCGCCATTGCGTTCCAGCGCACTATGCTCTTGATCCTTCTTTCAATTTCCCTGTCTCCCGGATAAGGAGGCTGGTTCTCGCGGGGGATTGTGTTGATATATGGTGTGTTGGCAGTAAACGGAATCTGGACTCCTGCTTTGTGTGCCCTGATTTGCAACTGTTTTAATATCTCGTTGACCCTCTCCGGACCCCAGTTCTGCAGAACGTAGTCCAGCGAATAAAGCCACTCTTCATTTTCTATTTCTTCTATATCTTTTGGAATTGTCTTGTCAATTGCCATTTCTTGATCCTTTTAAATTAAAATATATATATTAAAACAATTTTTAATTAATAATGTTCAAAAATACCCGATTTTCTTCAAAAATAAAATTTCATACTCCGCTCTTATTTTCATCCTTTCTCCTTCCCCCCTCCTTCGACCCAACTTCGATCTGAATGCGTACTTAAAAGATCAGCACCCCGCTACTTCAGCAAAATCATCTTCCTCGTCTCCACAAATCCCCCCGCTCTCAGTTGATAAAAATAAACTCCGGAAGAAAGGTTAAGGTTTGGAGTTGAGAGTTTATATTCATAAAAACCTGCTTCCAGCTCTTCATCAACGAGCAGCGCTAATTCATTCCCCAGTATATCATATAACTTCAAAACGACTCTACCGCTAACTGCCAACTGATAACTGATTACCGTTGACGGATTAAACGGGTTCGGATAATTCTGGCTTAATGAATAATTCGCCGGAACACTTTCCAGCTCCTCTTTAACACCCGTCGGTATTGGAACCGTGACAATCGTCACGTTATCCAGTGCCGTCCCTTGTGCTTCAAGTTCCTCATCCGAAACATCCCTCCACCTTATCTTCACTCTTTCCCCCTCATATTCAGCAAGGTCAATGCTCTCCGGCTGATATTCGGCCTGAGTTTCCTGAGAAGATAATATCCTCAGAACTGAATAAGCCCCTCCGCTAACCGATATCTCGCAATAGGTCGTATCGTGCCCCGCAATAAGCGGGGAAGTGATATCAAGCGACCGGTCAAGCCAGTAAAACTCAAGTTTCCCCTCATCCTCTATAGTCATTTCCGGGGTCTCAAGAATCGCCTCTCCCATTGTGTGGTAATTTCTCGTTGCGGCACATTTCCTTCCGTCAAACGCCCCCTTCTCGGATGAATACCACCCCCAGACATTCGAATTTATTGTCCATCCTTCGGGCAGCCACTCTTCCTCAAACCCTTCTCTTACAAGGTACTTAACCACCTTAATATCCAGTTCCGAAAAATTCATCTCTCCCGAAGTGTCAAATGCTTCTGCCTTCAAAGTATGCCAGCCGTAACCAACGGTGTCTGCTTTCCAGTTGAGAATAAATGGGGGAGTGGTTTGTGAATGCAAAAATCCGTTATCAAGGTAGTAATCAACCCGCTCTATTTTAGAATCGGCAGTAAGGACTTTAATTGGAATCTGTAACGAATCCCCCATACCGGCAAGCATTGAATCCCTGACCCCCTGAAAAATAACCACCGGCTCACCCTGAGTTATATATACGGTGATGCTGTCTTCGCTGTAAACTCCGGAAGTGCTTATAACCCTTGCCTTGATGATGTGTTCACACAGGCAGGAATTAATCGTAGGCCATTTTAACCTGAACGGTTCTCCGAAAGCCGAGCCCAGCAGAATGCCGTCCCTGTAGAACTCAACTGCGGATGTGTTTGCAGTATCCTGAACAGCCACCTCAAGTTCAACGTTGGCCCCAACCCTGAAAGAAGAGTAGTTGGGGGGATAGATAAAATTGCAGCCAACGATTCTCACATCAAAGGATATTGTAGCTCCCGCGCTCCCTATATTGCGAATATCAATACCGGCGGGTGATCCGTCAGAAAGAAAACTTTTTGGATTGGTGTTGAAATCATTAATGGCAGTCCTCCCCGTCGCAGATGAAAAATGCGCTTGCGAGGAATTGCCCCAGGCTGCCGGTGTCCCGTTCTGCCTGAAAATATAAATCTCATCAGGCGGACCCGATCCGTTTCCTTCGCCGGTCTTGGTGTTCACCCGGTAGACAATCAACCCGCTTCCGGGTAAACCGCTCTCGTATGTTCCCGTTTTCCTTCTGTACTCAAGAATAAAAAACTCGTCATTCGTATAAGGTGAATTTATCCTGTAGCAATTATTCTCGGGTGAAGTAAGCGGGTTAAGGGTGTATGTTCCCGACTCCGTGATAACGGGGATATCATTAATCCAGTTTTTGTTTGTATACTTGTACTTCATGTATGCAAGCATGTGTACCGTTCCGCTTGCCATCAGGTCCCATGAACCCACCGGAAACCCCGATGTAAAGTACCTGTATAAATCCGGTGCGCCGAATACGTGAAATGTTTCGTGGCAGAAAGTATATACATCAATATAGGTTTCCATCTGTATTGAATAATGATAAACCCTGCTGCCGTTTATTCTTACGTCATAGCTGTCCAGCGCTCCGCTGTGTGCCCACAGTCCTACGTCTCCCCAGGCGCCGCTTGATCCCTTTATTATAAACATTACATTATCCACAAGACCGTCATCATTAAAGTCAACATCAAGAGTGTCGTTAATCTGGGGGAGCATTGCCGTCACTGCGCTGTCCAGGATTTCGTGTTCACGCAGCCGTGCTTCCCGTATGTTCCTGTATCCTATCGTGTTGCTTCCGCTATACTCCTGGAAATATCCTCTTGGCTTCGGGAACGTGTAAGAAAGATTTCCGGAAGATACCGCAGGGTATATGCCGGTTATAATATTAATCTTGTTGTAAGAGACTTCCTTGTAATATGTGGATAGAGACTGCCCTGTCTGACTGTTAAAAATACCGTTGAAATATGATCTCGGTTGGGAAAACTCGCTCTCCCCCGAAAACTTAATCAAAATGGAGATTGTATTCAGGGTTGTAGGCACTTCTCCCGTCTGTCCGGCAATGAAACCGGAGCAGGTCATTAACACAAATAAAATTAAATATATACGCATAATTAAGTTCAAAATAAATAAATTATAAACAATAAATTAATTAAATATCATCATAAAAAATAGTTAATAACAAATGCAGTGATAATATTGGAAACAACAAACGCTCCGTAGATTTTATTCTTAAAACTCTCCAGCCGATCTATACTCTCATCCATCTTCCTGACCAGCGAATGCACCTCCGCAATATTCTCTTTAATAAAAGAAATGTCCTTCTCTATCAGCGAAACTCTTGTATGTGCAGACTTATTATTCATATTTGCTTCCCTTCCCTTTAGTTAATAAATGCTTAATTCAATACAAATTTATCTGCCATCAATTTAAAAAACAAGAAAAAAATAAATTATTTTTTTGGACAGGCTTGATATACGCTCTGCTTTCGATCTGCCGCCCCTCCCGCAAAATTTTCGTATATTTCACGGTCAAATTAATAGCAGTCTAAAAACAAGAGAAATTAACATGCAGGATATCCTGAACAAAGCCGTCAACAACAAAAAAATCTTTGGCACATCCTTTTGCGTTAAATATAAAGGAGAAACAAAATGCGCCGCAAGCGGCAATCTTAACCCCGGCAGCCAATACTTTATTGCAAGCACTACCAAACTGTTTGTAACGTCGGTCATTATGCACCTCCGCTCAAAAGGAATGCTTGACCTTGACGATAAAATCTCCAAATACCTCCCCCCGGAGATTATGAAAGGCCTCCATCAGCTCAACGGCAAAGAATATTCCGGTATGCTTACCATAAAAAACCTCCTTGCCCATACATCCGGATTACCCGACTATTTCCAGGGTAAAAACGCCGGCGGAACAAGTATTGAGCTTGAACTGAAAGCCGGGAAGGACAGATCCTGGAGTCCGGAGGAAGCTGTTGAATACAGCAAATCCCTCCCCCCTCTCTTCATTCCGGATACCAAAGGGAAAGCCCACTACTCAGATACGAACTTTCAGCTCCTCGGCAGGATAATTGAAAACATCACCAAAAAATCTTTTTCGGATAATGCGGAAAAACTGATCATTAAACCGCTGGGAATGAATTGCACCTACCTTTACAAAGATATTAATGACACCCGCCCCAAAACAATCTACTTCAAGGATAAAGAACTCCCAATTCCCAAAGCTATGACTTCATTCGGCCCTGACGGCGGAATGGTCTCGGCTTCGGCTGATATGATACTTTTTATTGAGGCTTTTTTCACTGGCGGGTTTTTTCCCAAATCATATTTCGATGAAATGAAAGTCTGGAACCGGGTTATGGGTCCGCTGCAAAGCGGCATCGGTATCCACAGGTTTAAGCTTATCCGGTTATTTGATCCCTTCAATCAGTTGCCCGAACTCATTGGTCATTCAGGCCTTTCCGGCGCAATGGCATATTACAGCCCCGGTAAAGATCTCTTTATAGCGGGAACGGTTAACCAGATTGCCTATGAAGGGGCTTCTTTCAGGCTCGCCCTTAAGATCATTCGCGAAATCACAAAAGGGAAGTAGCAAAGTAGAAAAAAGAATTTACAATTTACTTATTTTCATCCGTCAGATATTATAGACTGATTTCCCCTCAGTCTATATCTCCACAAACTTCAGCCAGTTGATCCTGTTCTGGTCCGTTATGGGGGCACCCGCTGCTACAATAATAATATCCCCCTTTACAGCATTTCCCGATTTCACCACAAGCTTCTTCGCTGCTTTTATCGCCTCTGCCTGATGATTTATTGAATTGCAGAATACGGGGAGAACTCCCCAGCTCAGGGAGAGACTGTTCATAGTGGAGGCATTATCCGAAAGGGCAATTATCCTTGCAGCGGGGCGGTACTTTGATATCCTCTCTGCCGTTCTCCCCTTATGCGTAAACACAACAATGTCTTTTGCGCTTGTCTGTCTGCTTATCGAGACAATCGCCTTGCAGTATGAATCGAAAAGATTCTCGTTCCTCTGCGCGGGAATAAGATAATCAACAGGATCCGTATGCGATTCGGCCCCTTCCGCCCCACGGATTATATTGTTCATTATCTTCACCGCGTTCACGGGGAATTTACCGACTGACGTCTCGGCGCTAAGCATAACCACATCCGTTCCGTCCCATACGGCATTGGCAACATCGGATGCTTCCGCCCTTGTCGGTATCGGGTTGTGCACCATCGACTCCAGCATCTGCGTTGCAGTTATAACCGGCTTGCCCACCCTGTTGCAGGCGCGTATAATCTTCTTCTGCACAATAGGCACCAGATGCGCTTCCATCTCGACCCCCAGATCACCCCGCGCCACCATTATGCCGTCAGCATATTTAAGTATCCGGTCAAAGTTATCTACCGCTTCCTTCTTTTCTATCTTTGCAATAACAGGGATAAATTTCTTTCTTTTTGCAAGCCACTCTTTAAGCTGAATAATATCTTTTTCGCTCCTTACAAACGAAAGGGCAATATAATTAATGTCAAACTTCAGTGCAAACTCAAGGTTGCGCATGTCAGCTTCCGTCAGCGCGGGAGTCGAGAGTTTCATTCCCGGAAGGTTCATTCCTTTTCTGGGTTTGAGTATCCCCCCCTCCTCAATCACACATACCACCGATTTCTTTTTCCTGGAAATAACCCGGAGCCGGAGCAGCCCGTCGTCAATAAGTATTACGTCGTTTACTTTTGCATCCTGCGGCAGCGATTTGTACGAAGTCGAAATTAATTTCTCCGTCCCCGCCACATCGTTTGCCGTTATCTCAATCGTGGCCCCATCCTTCAGTTCAATTTCCGGCGAGGCAAGTTCACCCACTCTTATCTTCGGGCCCTGAAGGTCTATCAGCGTTGCAAGCGGATAGTTCTCCGCTTCGCGCGCAGCCCGGATTTCCGCAAAAAGATTTTCAAAGAATGTAAAATTGCCGTGCGAAAAATTCAGACGCACTCCGTCAACCCCCGCTTCCATCAGTTTCCCAATCATCTCTCTTGAAGATGTTGCAGGTCCCAGAGTTGCCAGGATTTTCGTTCTCGCGAACTGCCCGATTATATTTTTATATCCCGGATTTTCTTTCCGCATCATTTCTTCTTTCCCGGTTTAGGTTTCCGTTTTGGTTTCGGCTTTCCCTTTACAGTCGTACCGGCCGGCTTGATTCCGGCAGGCTTTGTCCCGGCTTCATTCTTTTCCGGGTGGGGCTTTCCGTCCTTGTGCTTAAATGGATTCTTTGCCTTCTCATAAAATGTTTTCAGGTTGTTCTCAACTGCACCGAATACTGTATCCTGCTCGTAGTGACCGGTCTTGCTTATGAACTTCCCGGCTTTCACTCCGGTTAGCATCTCAATCCCTTCCTGAATTGTCCTCATTGCATAAATCGCAAATTCTTTTTTCCTGACGCTCTCAATAATATCCTCGCGCAGCATAAGCTCCCTTACATTCTGATGCGGGATTATTACTCCCTGCTTCCCGGTGAGCCCTTTCATTTTGCAGGTGTCGTAGAAACCCTCTATCTTTTCGTTCGCTCCCCCAATCGGTTGTATCTCCCCTTTCTGATTAACCGATCCCGTCACTGCGAAATACTGCTTCAGCGGAATCTTCGAAAGGTTGGAAAGAAGCACAAAAATCTCCGCGGCGGAAGCACTGTCTCCGTCAATCATTCCGTAAGACTGCTCAAACACGAGAGTTGCCGAAAAGGAGAGTGGAAAATTCTGTCCGAATGTCTCGCGGAAATATCCCGAGATAATCAGTATCCCCTTATCGTATGTCTTGCCGCTCATCCCTGCTTCGCGCTCCACGTTTATAATATTCCCTGTGCCGAGTGCCACTGCCGAAGTTATCTTGGATGGCTTTCCGAATGCATAAAAGTCCGATCCGTATACGGCGAGCCCGTTAAGCTGACCGATTTTTTCACCGTCCGTCTCAATCAGGATTATCTCGCTCTTGATCAGATCTGTTAATTTCGATTCCGACATTGAGTGCCTGTAGCGTGCGCTCTCATAACTCTTTTTAATGTAGAAGTCGGTAACAATTTTTGCTTTATCCTCGCGTGCCCAGAAATCCGCCTCGCGCGCAATATCCGCAATTACGGAAAATCGAGTGGTCAGTTTGCTCTTCTCTCCTGCATATCGTGCGGAGATCTCAAAAAGATAACCTATTGCGGATTTATCAAACTCAAGCAGTTTTTCCTCCTCAATAAGCTTCTTCACCACTCTGGCATATTCAACGGTGATTTCATCCGTCCTCTCCACTTCGTAATCAAACTCAGCTTTCACCTTGAAGATTTTCTTGAAGTCGTCTTCAAATCCCGAGAGGAGGGAGTATGCGTAATTGCTCCCTACGAGAATCACTTTCGTATCAACGTCAATCGGCTGTGGCTTCAGTATGGAAGGGGAGAACTGGATGTGGTTCGGCGACTCCTGTATCTCGAGCTTCCTGAATGTGAGTACGCGTTTAAGAGTGCGCCACGCCCCCGGTTCTTCAAAAAGGTGATTCACGTTAAGAACAAGAAACCCGCCGTTTGCCTTCAGGAATGATCCCGCCTTTATCTTTGAATAGTCGGCAAACCATCCTCCCTTGCCGTCACTTATTTTTTCAATGGTGCCAAAAAGGTTTGTGAACGAAGGGGTAATCTCAACAATAATCGGGCGCGTCTTCTGATTTGAATTGTCGCAGATTACGTTCAGGTCATACTCGTGGAAGTAATCGATGTAATAACCTTCGGGGTTAGTTTCCCCTTCCTGCTTTACCCCTTTGAAAATCTGCAGATTGTCCAGAATGCTCTCCTCTATCTGCTGCAGGAAACTGATAACGGCTTCGTCTTCATATTTCTCAAGGAATGAGGAGATTGCCCCCTTAACCAGTATCTGCACCTCATCTTTTTCAAGGTCAGTCAGTTTTTCTTTCAGTTCCTGGTTCAGTTTCATTCCTTTTCTGAAAATCTTCACCAGCTCATCCTGGTACTTCTCATACTTGTGCAAAATAGTCTTTGCAGCTTCCTTGGTCAGCGTTCCTTCCTTGATAAGAGGCTGAATGTTCTGGACAGGAACAGGCTTCTTGTTTATCATGGGGATGATTTCCGGGCGTGCCGTCTCGCCTACCTGCACCGAGCCGAGCGAGAATCCGTCAGCGGTAAGCTTCTCCTGGAACGAATTGATAAGCATCTGTTCCTTTTGTGTATATTCATTTATGATAGATTTCTTTTTATTCAGGAAGCGCGTCCCTTCAAAATTCTGCGGTATCTTCTCCTTCAGGAAGTTTATAAAAGCATTCAGTTCCGTGCGGAATATCTTCGCCCCGCCGGCAGGGAATTTAAGAAGTAACGGTTCATCGGGATCACTAAAATTATTTGCGTATGCATAGTCGAAAAGGGGAACGGTTTCGGTTGCCCGCGCTTCAAGTATCTGCTGAACCGTGGTTGTTTTTCCCGTTCCTGAAAGACCCGAGATATAGATGTTATAGCCGGGGCTGTTTATATTCACCCCGAGTTTAATTGCGTTTAGAGCCCTGTCCTGGCCGAGTATTCCCTCGATTGGATTGATCTCTTTTGTGGATTCAAAGTCGAGGAGCGATGTGTCAAAACTCCAGCGGAGTTCTTCCGGCGGAAGGGGAGAGTAGTGATTAGCTTTTTTTAGTGCCATAGAGTATCTTCTCTGTTAATGAAATAAATAAGACCATACAAATTTATGCAAATTTTAGATAACTAAATAAAAAAAACAGGAAGGGAAAAGAGAATACTTAATATTGGTCTATGATGCGAATGATACGGAAGCGCATCGCGTTTCTATTTATTTAAGACCTTTGCTTTTTAAGTATGGTCCGAACAGCGTGTCCGATCCGATTATATGGTCATGCAGCCAGTCACGGAGAAAGTTCATCACTTCAAGCGAGAGTACTTTTTCGCCCGAATTAAACTTTTCCTGAAGCTTGGCCACCTGGTCCACGAGATCTTTGTGCTGGCTTTTATGGGTCTCCGCTTCGGGATAGTCATACATGTCAAAATATTTTTCTTCAGTGTCAAAATGATATACCGTATAATCCACAAGTTCCTGCAGCACTTTGCTTAGGATGGTTTTTCCTTTTCCAACCAGCATAGCTTCATGAAGCTCGTTGATTATGCTGACAAGCTTTTTGTGCTGGTCGTCAATTTCCTTAATATCCGTCTGATAAGCGCCCTTCCAGTCTATAAGTGGCATAGTGTCTCCGGTAAAAACATTATTAAATAATTATATAAGATAACCAATTTTTAATTCTTAATTATTAATTATTAATTTGCGGCGGGACAACTTGTTTAATCTGCGAAATCCTTTAATCAGCGTAATCTGCGGTTCAGACAACTTTTCCTTTTCCTTATTTTATCATCATCATCTTCTTCATCTCAATAAACCGGGGGATGTTCCCTTCACCGATTACTTCTATCCGGTAAAGGTAGATTCCGCTTACTATATCATTACGGTAAAACGTCTCAAATTCCAATATCCCCTCCCCCCGTCTCCGCTCCTCTTTTGTCGGACTGAATTCCACCTCATAATACCCCGGATTCTGATATCCGTTCTGAAGCACCTTTACCACTTCCCCCAAAAGGTTATACACCATTATCTTCACATATCCCCCTTCCTTTAACCGGTATGGGATAATGGTAGAAGGATTAAACGGATTCGGGTAATTCTGCAGCAGCTTATACTCCCCAGCCGCTATCGGAGGACCCTCTGCAGCTCCCGTTACAACCACCTGAACCTCCTCACTTGCCGGTGACTGGTTTATCGCACTGTCTATTGCCGTTATCTTGTAATAATACGTTCCTGCCCTATAATAATCCGGGAGGTTATCAACGTAGAATGTATCGGAAACTACCGCTATTATCTTTGTTGTGTCATAAATGAAGTTCTGTACAGTATCCCTGTAAACCCTGTACCTGAAGAAGTCCGCTTCCGTGTTCTTATTCCACTTAAGAAGAATCTTCCCCTCAGCAAGCTGAGCTGTAAGATTCCCGGGTGGTTTAGGAGCCAGATCCTGATATGTATAAACCTGTCCGTAGGGTCCCCCGAACAACCCTATATCACTTCTTGAACCGTCTTTATCAAGAATATTCGGATCACCAGCATCTATCCCCGGCGAATACATCTGCAGGTGGAAATCAAAATTATAAGGATATCCCGGGATTGAATCATCTTTTACAAACATCGGATCTGCTACGATATCATGGTCTCCCATTAGTAGCGTACTCGTCTGATTATTTGTGTTCCCCCAGTATAGATTATAATCTGTTCTGTGTTTTTCTGGACCATTGCCGTTTACCGAATTTCTGTTCTTAAATATAATGTTGTTCCTTATCCTTAATTTTGGATTGCCGGTAGGTTGCCATATTCCACCTCCGGTTAAATAGTTTGCTGAATTTGAATAACCGATATTGTTATTTAATATTACCACTGAGTCTCTTATAAAATCAGTTATATCAATATTGTGCAGATCATAGTTCAGGATAATATTATTCTTAATAAGTTTGAAATTTGGATATATTAAGTCTATACCGTACGATACATCAATTACTAAAGCTATCATAATATTGTTGTCGATAATAGTGCTTCCCCTCCAGTCAGTTATTGTTGCTAACAAGTTTTCTGTTTTTACAAAAATGCAGTTGGAAATAATCGACGTATCTATATTGGAACCTGTTGAATTATAAATTTCGCCTTTAATTTTAGTAAATATTAAATTTACAAATCGATATCTTTTCCCAAGAGACCCAACCCCCTGATTAGCATTCATGACTCTACAATTTTCAATAGTTAAAGACGTGTTTGCTTTGAACGATGCTACAACTGCAGTTAATACAGTACCAACTCCTTTCCCTAATAATTTGAAATTACATAATGTTAAATCTTTTCGTGCATTTATTGTGATTCCCTCATCATTCGGAACCGGAGCCATTAGCCCTGTTCCGTCAATCACACAGCTATCCATACTGCTTCCGAGAAGATATATGGAATTAAGTATCAGGAGGGTTTCTTTATAAACTCCGTTGGCTACTATTACAGTATCACCGTCAACACAGATATTGATACATTTCTGAATTGAGTCGCTTGCCGTTTCCCAGCTTATATAAGGCGGGTTGCTGCTCCCCGTTTTGCTTACATAGCGGATGGTGCCAAACCCACATTCGGCAAGCAGTATAATCAGGAATATTATTCTTAACTTATTCATTTTCTTCTTTTCCTTTTCCTTTACCTTACTTTACCATCACCATCTTCTTCGTCTTCGTAAATGCTCCGGCTGTTAAGCGGTAGAAATATATTCCGCTCGGGAGCCGGCTCCCGTTGAACTCAACTTCATATCTTCCCGGCCTCTGCTCCTCCTGAATCAGCTCCGCAACCTCATTCCCCAGCACATCATAAATCTTCAGCGTCACATTACTGTTTACTGATAACCGATAACTGATTACTGTCTTCGGATTAAACGGATTCGGATAATTCTGCTCTAAAGAATATTCTTCTGCCTTACCGGTTTCGGTGTAATCCACTCCCGAAACAATCGACGTGTCCCTTATCCAGAAAGTGTATAAAGAACTTGTTAATATTAATTTTTTACCGGATTCTGTAAGTGCATATTGTTCTAAATTTACAGGAAATTGGACTATGTATTTAATGTGCAATGAATCTCCCTCATCGGACAATTTAACAAGTCGTGACTTGCCATTATACTCTCCTCTTAAGAAAACACCGCTTCTGGTTCTTAGCACTTCATAAATATTGATACCCGGATATTGAAGAGAGTCTAAAAGTACCGGGGCATTACCGAGATTTGAAATATCATATAAAAATATCTTGAATGTTTCGTCCAGCCATAACCTGTCTCCGGTAATCATGAAAGAAGAACTTCCATACCTTGGAGGAATAATCCATTTTTCCTGACTAGGGAAACTGCTGTTCAGATTATGAATCCTTACACCATTCAATTTGTCAATCACAAAAAGCATGGAATCCTTCATAATAGATTTTTTTGGCCTTACCTGAGTTCCTTTAATAAACATTTGTGTGTAAAGATTTCCTGTTCTTCGTAGAACTTCAAAATAATTACTCTGAAAACTTACAAGATACTTCCCATGGTAATCATAATTTTTGATAGAATTACTCAGGGTAAAAGAATCTGCAAAAAAGAATTTGTCGTTTGCAACTCCGTAAACTTTTATTGAGTTTTTGTTTCTAAAGATAATAATGGAATCCCTTACCGAAATGGTATCTTCAGTTTCCAGTGAATCCAATTTAATAAAAGTGTTTGTCTCGTCATGGTTTGACAGCAGATAAAATTTATTGGATGAATGCTGAATTACTTTGTTAGCCAGTGCTAAAGCATAATAATTGTTATAAATCCTTACAATAGAATCGTTTTTTCTAAAATCCTGACCGAGAACAAAAAATGTGTTGGTTGTGTCAAGATGTAATACATTTGTTTTGCTGTAATATCCAAATACATTACCGGAATAATTTAAAACACCAAAAATAGAAGGATTATCCGAACTTATCGAATGGAAAAATTTCGAGACATCTTTCAGTGTTAATCCCTCCATTGCCCCAATGGTGTTTTCATGTATAACGGGAAATCCGGGCTCTGTGAGACTTCTGACCGTAGTAGTTGCCTCAAAATAAGAGGTTGGGGGGGGGAGATATATGTTTCTTAAATAAGCTACAATCCCTTTCCCCGCCACTGCATTTTTGAATGGCGTTACTTCGATCACTTGCTCTAAGTAAAATTCTAACCCGGAAGAGATTTTGTACAGCTCCAGGGTTGGGCTTACAGGCTTTATCAGATACGGGTAATCTATTGCTAAGAAGCTCCCGTTGTTGGGTATATCCAGAATTACCCTAAGGCTGTCGTTGTCAATAGATACCAGGAAGTACTTCACATTATCATGCAGAATATAATAGTTTCCGAACTTCACTATTTTTTTCATAGCTAAGGGGAACTTCCATTGATTAATAAACTGAGGGTGAACACTATTTGTTATATCATAGTACTTAACTGTGTCACTGCACACAAGTATCAGGTTGTTATCAGAAACAAGGGAATATGAGGGATTGGGGAAGCTCATTTCTATTGTGTTTAACAATACGTATTTGTTTTCCGGATTCATTTCTAAAACGAGCAATCCCAAATCGCTCATCGCATAAACAATATTACCCTTTATGCTTATTCCATAATATTTGGCAGGAGCAAACTGAAATTGTTTTTCAATTTCCTGAGGGAAATTAGCTGTAATCAGCAAGAGAAATAAAACAATAATCTTTTTCATATAATCCCTACTTAAGTAAAATAAGTTTTTTGTAAAGTGCATTCCTGCCTGTCAGGAGCTTTAGAAAATATACTCCTGATGAAAAGCTTTCTGCGTTAAGACCGAATGAATAAAAGCCTTCAGGTTTTTCACCCGAGAATAGTTCCATAACCTCATTCCCAATAACATCATACAGCTTCAGCTCAAGCTTCGAAAATCCAGGGACATAAACCTTAACTGTTGCACTGTTGTTAAACGGGTTTGGGTAAGGATTAAATAATATAAAATCTTCCGCCGCTATGCTCTTCTCATCCGCTCCCGACGGCAAAGCCAGCACCCTTATTGATTTATATCCCGTATCTGGAAAGGAGACATTATTCAGAAAAATTGAGTTGTCCCTAAAATTCACGCGGTACTTAATAATATCCCCGGGTGTAACAATCGCCTGTGTGATATTTGTGTTCGCTGAAAATGTTTTCGGGTTAAGGTTATACACATTGCTGAAGATAAGGGTGTCGTTCCTGAATATTAAAAACTCGGCTGTAAAACTTGTCATCGCAGATGTATCCTCAACCACCCCATAAGCCTTAAAGGCAAATGGGAACATGTCAATCAACCTGTCCTTCATCAGGTTTGTTGAATCCAGCCTCACCAAAAAGCTGTTATAAGTCATGCTGTCGGTAACAAGCCCATCCAGCCATGACTCATAGTTAGTTGCCCCCACAGTAAAGTCGTATGTATACTCGTGATAAGTAATTCCGAAATCTACCATAAAATCAATCCGTTCACCATAGCCTCCCGGAATGTTGAATCCTTTTCTGGGGCGTACATTTCCCCATATAGGGAGAGTGTCAATTTTTGTACATTGGTAAGCGCGGGGTGTCCCGAGAAAGTAGGTAGTATCCTGATCGCTCAGATGAAGATTAAAATCAAAAGCTTTATAGACAGCATTGGAATCGGGACGGTAGATATAGAGAATCTGTTCAGGGATGTCGAAATAATAATAGTGGGTTCTGTTATAGATTGTGTACCTATAGAATTTTTTTCCGTTTACGGTAACTTCCGGAAGAGAGAAGAAGTCACGGTAAAAAGAATTAAAGTACTGAGTACCGTGTGGACCCCAACCGGTTTCTTCAGTCAGTATCCTGTACCGCAGAATTTTCTCAAGGGGGAAATAGTTCTGTGCGGAGAGCGGCAACACCGTCAGAATCAGGAAGACGAGTAAGATATATGTCCTTTTCATATCGAAACGAGTTACACGATCTGGCATGAAACCTCCTTTAGCTTCGTACTTAATACCTTTTGCCGGCGGGGGAGAGGGGAAAACAATGTACAATAAAAACCTCCGCCTAAAAATTCTCATTATCCGGTACAATATTAATGAATATTTTCATAAAAACAAACCACCTCATTCCTCTTTCCTCTTTCCTCATTCCTCTTCGACCTCCGCCCTTTGACCTTCGACCTAATTACTTGGAAATACCCTGGAGATATCCAGCAGCCTTTTGAAGAGGAGCTGTCGCTCCTCATCAAAAACATCAGCCGGACTCACCGTCGCCCCGCATATATCTGACGGGTCATTCACGTTCGGCGCCACACACAAAAGCATCCGGCGCGAAGCGTCAATCCCCCAGTGACGGGAGTCGCTGCATACCGGACAAGCCGGCAGGTTTTCCATCAACCTTGAAAAAGTTGATTTCCCCATTTCCCCTTCCTCCTTTCTTTATTGATCGGTTTCCCATTTTTTGTTTTTCATTTTCCGCCGCTCGTTGCTTCTCTTCGCAGCCTCCCTGTTCTTCTCCTTCCGGCACTTTGTGCAAAACTTCTTTACTGCCCTTACTATCTCAGGACATTCATTATCTTCCAGATACTCGCCACATTTACAAAGACCCATTTTCCGCCTCCAATTCTTTTATGTTGGTTAAATTAGTTATTGCAAAGCACCTGACCTGTGGAAATTTCAGGCGGCGCTCATAGTAATTCAGACCTTTTGCATTTGCGTAATGCCTTAACCACCGGGTAAAGGTCTGTGACTTAAGCTCGCTGGACCCGGGTTCGGCCTCCTTAAATTTTTCAAAGAACTTGTTTTTCTCAATAAATATATCCGGCTTCAGATGCTCCTCGGTATAATCATAAAACTCCTCGGAACATGCCTCAATTATCTTCCTCTTCGGGAGGTTGATATAGTCATATTCCTGCAGTCCGTTCTTCAGGAAATAAGCAAGGCAGTTTGCCATGAAAGTAAAAAAACTTTGCCATTCATCATCGTCCCAGTCGTCAAAAAACCTGTGCTTAAATTCGTCTATCGGTGTGTGCTTTATGTTGTAATGAGACGAGAACTCCAATACAAACTGCCGCGCTATGGCTGAGATGTCCGAATCCTTAATGGAAAAATTCGTTGTTATCAGTATCTTCGGAGAATCCCTGAACCGGATTATGAACTGGTTTTTGTTCTTCCTCTCCACCGTGAAATCATCGGTGATGTTGTTGAAGAGTTTTTCAAACCGGAAATTTTTATCAACGTCGTTAAAGATAATTATCTCCGTTGCGGGGGTTACTATCTGGAAAGCAAACCTGTCGTTGAAGTTGAAATTCCGCCCCGGCAGGTCTGCAGCCATTCTCAGTTTCCCTATCGCATGCGCAATAAGCGACTTCCCGCTCCTCCCCGCCGCTCCGTTCCCAATCACCTCGTCACAAAAGATTACAGCCCTCGCGTTCGAGGGATCCTTGTAACCGTGGAGCAGAAAACCAATTGCCGAACGGAGGGAGTTGAACCGGTCTATCCTCTGGTCGCAAATGTTGAAACAGAACTTCTCGAATTCCGAAATTCTTTTTGAGAGCCGGAAATCCTTCTTTATTACCCTGTCCGCAAAGACGTTCCCCTCAAGCTCCGAATAGTCCTTTGCTTCCGGTCCCTCCGCCGTCACTTTCACAAAACAGTTTTTGAAGAAGATGTAACTCTCCTTCTCCGTGTCTTTCACCGTTTTTAGTTCCACCGAGGGGAGGAATTCAAGCGTGGCGTTAGTGAAAAGCCTGAAGTTCTCAATCAGGTGATGAAGTATTTTCTCCGCCGTTAATCCTTTGTCGTTGGTAAAATAACTGTCGGGCAGCGAGCGGATGTAGTCCGTCACGTAATCTTTTATGAAAAAAGGCTGAACGAATTTTATGAATGAGTCTTCAATAAAAATAAACTCGTAGTAAGAGTTGTAAAGCACTTTCGAAAAATTCCGGTCAGTAAGAAAGTTGATAAAATTGTTTTTGTCGAATATCACTCTTCCTTTTGCCCTTTTCCAGAAGGGGTAGAAAGGGGGTTCCCAGCCAAGCTCTTTTGCGAGGTAGAAAACCGACCCTATGGAAATCGAGCCGTTGTAGTTTGCCAGCAGTTGGTAAAAAACCTTCTCGTTTTTTTCATCATCCTGCTGGTAGTTCGGATTGCGGGAAAGCTTCAGGAAATAGGGAAGCCCCTCCCCCCCTAAGGAACAAAGCGCCAGCCCCATCCTGTTCCAGTTGGCATAGCAGTTTGCCCCAAGGTGATCGGCAAGATATTTCGCCGCACTCTCAAGCTTTGCGGCTGTGTATCCGCTTAGCTTTTCTGCCGGCTTTTCGGATTTGTTTTTTTTGGGGTTCTTCTTAAGAACGGGGCGGTGACTGAAAAACTCAGCTATGAAAACGAGGAGATGCTTCTCCGGAATATATGTCGGTGCATATTCCGGCTCGCCGTTTACAAAGGAATAATTTATTCCTGAAAGATGTGCGGAAGGGGGGAGTATCGTGTAGCAGTTTTCAAGCCGTACCTCCGCATGATGGCAAAGCCCCTCCTCTTTCGGGTGAAGCTGGATTACTCCGGAACTTTTGAAGATGGAATCATCCCCCATTTTTCTCCGGTCCAGCCTGAACCAGATGTGGAATCCGTTACCGCTGCCGCTGCGCACCAGCCACCCGTAGTCAGCCGGCAAGCCAAGCTCAAGCAGCATCCTCTCAGCATTGAAGATATTCGCCTTGTCAAAATCCAGCACCGCAAAATCGTTCACTCCGCTTATCCCCGCAATGGAATTCACATCCCACCCTAACAGTTCCGCGGAATCATCCTGCAGCTCCGTTCCATACTTCCCCCACTGCAGCATTGCCACCTTGTGGTTGCAAGGTATAACGTTCATTCCGAAATTTCTGTAGAATAAAAAGTGTTTCTTCATTCTTTATTCCGATAGTTTAATGCGTAAGAATTTTTTTGTTTTTTTCTCAACCGTGTCAATAACGGGCAGGTGGATGTCCGATTTTCCGAGGAGTATTTTCCTGAACTTCGGCGTCGGGTTATAACTTGTTCTCACCTCGATATAATCCCTGAAGCGTAGCCCGTTCCTTTTGCAATAATCCTTGAAATCCTCTATCTGTTCATCGGTGAAAGAGAAGCTGACCCGTTTGTGTACAAGAACGGATCCAAGGGAATTTATGTAAGGGGTCTCCTCGAGGACGGGGACAAGATTCTCCGTTTCAGAATTAAGGCGTGTCCGGTAATCTGAGAGAGAGCGGTTCACAGCCATTTTTGAATCTATCAATTCAACACATCCCAGCAGCACGCGGATTGGTAAGCCGGGATGTTCCTTCATTGCCTTTTCGATACCGGCAGTCGGGTTAATAGAAATGTGGTTTGTTTTGTTTTTTGTTTCAGTCTTTTCTCGAAACATAAGTTCCTCCTTTTGTTTGTTATAAATTATGTAAGTTAGTTTAATCTCATCCATTTATCCATTCATCCATTTATCCATTCATCCATTCATTCATTCACTCATTCATTTCCGGGGGGCGCCGTTTAGTGCGCCCGTGCCGGAATTTCCCCTGTTAAGTTTTCCCCTCGTTCCCCATTCTTTTATTCCTAATTCCTAATTCATAATTCCTAATTAAAACGTACTTCTCCCGCTGCACAATCACGCACTGATTCTGCACTATTATTTGAGCAATATAAAATAATTGATATTAAGGAGAGTGTATATAAGTGATCATAAGCATGGTTTTCCTTTAATAATTAAATAACTTTTTTGTATATAAAAACTGTCAAAAGGAGAGAAGCAATCAGGCAGCCGGTGATTAAATAAAAATTGCTGCCGGAATCTTTTTCAATAAACTCTTTTCTGTAGACTGTATCAGAGAACGGGATGAAGAGAGTATCCCTTTTAATCCTGTAAAAGAACTTTTCCTTTGTGGGGAAATATTTTATTAGCACTAACGTATCAATACCGTGCGTATGGTTTGCAATCACCACCGTATCCGTTTTTTGTGACACCCGGAGCGAATCCGAAACCTCCGGAACCGGAACGGGGATCACATGTTTGTAGACCGGATACTGAGTCGCACAGCCGGGGAACAAGGCGGAGGTAAAGGCAAAGGTTAAGGCAAAGGTAAAGGCAAAGGTAAAGGCAAAGGCAAAGAAGCATAACCGCCTTAAAGCCGCGCACACAAAATCTTTGATTATTTTCATTCTCCCTGATTTCATTTTATAATTAACAATTAACAATTAATAATTAATTTTATTCTTGCCGGTCAGAAAATTATTCACCGACAAAAACAGCGCCATAGCAATCTGAAAAAAATCCACCGTCGGATATGCAAGCAGAAGATAGACAACAGTAAGCACAAGCACAACAACACCGATAAAATTCGTCATCACATTCACATTCATTTTTTCCCTCCCGAATATTAAGTTATAAAGTTTGTAAAGTTTGTAAAGTTTGTAAAGTTATAAAGTTTGTAAAGTTTGTAAAGTTATAAAGTTATAAAGTTATAAAGTTATAAAGTTTGTAAAGTTTGTAAAGTCCGTCAGTGGACGGATCCGTCTACTGACGGATTTATCAAGTCAACAAATATTTTCCTTTTCTCTTTCCTCTTTCCTCTTTTCCTCTTTCCCCCTTTATCGTTTCCAAAACAAAATATATCCCCTCAAGTTTACCCGTGTACTCCGGGTCTGTCGCATATTTTCTTTTCGGGTTTGACTGCAACAATCCGCACACGGACGAATCATAAACCCCCGCACACTGCGGATACCTCTTCGTAATAAGGAGGCAAAAATCCCTGCAGCTATCGTCAAACGAATTATACGCCCTGAAATAATCACGTATCATTACTGCATTACTCTTCTCTTTCATGAACTCTTTTGTGCGTGCGGAAAAGCGGGGTTTCTTTGAAGACTGGCTTGCCTTTATTCCAAAGAAGTTGTTAAATGGAGCATGTTTACCGAAGCCCGTTTCGAGCGCGGCAACCGATAATATGAAAAGCGGGGAAAGAAAATATTCCGCCCCGATCCGGGATGCAGTACCGTAAAATTTCTCAAAAAAGCCGGAATATATTCCTCTTCTTTTCTCTTTTGAAGTATATTTATTTTTGATTTCCAACATACATTTCTCCTGTGTTATGTTTTATCACCTTGTTGATTATCACTTTACGAAAGAATTTTTGAATCAAACAAAAATTAATTTCAAGTGTAATTTATATGCCATCATATTTAAAGTCAAGTAAAAAATGAAATATTTTTAAAATATTTTCTTAAACAAAAACTGTGCCGTTGTGATGCAGAAAATATCGTGCCAACAGGTGGGGGGAGTGGTAGTCAAAATATTTGACTATAAGTCAAATTGTTTTTATGAATTTGACTAGATTAAGGCATTTAATATTAAGGAGTTATACCCTAATAGTCAAAATAGTCAAAATATTTTTAATATATAATACGATAAAAGCATATATATATATATAATACGATAAATATATATATATATACATATATATAGGAGGATAATAGGGGGGTAACGCAAATATTTTGGATAGTATACGGGAGTAAAATACGTAAGTCCTTACGAGAGCGATACTTAAGCGACAGGTGAGGGTAGACAAACGCGAAAAAGCAATTTGACTATAGTCGAAATATTTTGGATATATTTTTCCACACCCCCGTGGCACAATATTTGCTGCCCTCTTCAACCGCCTCATCGGATCCAACCTCCGCCCTCCCTGGTTTCGTCAGCTAAAGCGGAAGGTAATAAAGACAGGGCGTCTGAACCGCAGATTAAAGAAGTTATAAAGTTTGTCAAGTTATCCCGCCCAAGCGGGACAGGTGGAATGGTGGAATGTTGGAAGATTGGAAGATTGGAAGGTTGGAAGGTTGGAATGGTGGAATGGTGGAATGGTGGAAGATTGGAAGGTTGGAAAGTTGGAAGATTGGAAAGTTGGAAGGTTGGAAAGTTGGAAGGTTGGAAAGTTGGAAAGTTGGAAAGAAATATGTGCCGGATTTCACTCATTGGAAAAAAAGAGAGTATGGATTTCTCCCCGGTGCGTGTCCCGATGGAATCGGGAAGAGGGGTCGACGATCCGAAGAAGACGGAGTTGGGGGTGTGTTGTTTTTCTCCGTCAATTCGTCAGTTGATGGATGAGATATTTATAGAAAATGAGATTGACCCTTTTTAACCTCTCTCCACTATCCTTATCTCCTCCTCTGTCAAGTCGTAAAGTTCGTAAACTATTTTATTTATACGGTCTTCGCAGTAGTCTATTTTGGCTTGGATTTCTGTGCGTTCAGAGTTCAAGGTACGCTTAACAATTATTTGATTAAGTTTGATAAGTTCATCCCCACATTTAATAATTTCATTATTTAAAAGTATTTCATTTTTCTTTGAATAATCAATCAGTCTTATAGGAAACTTTTTACAATTTTGAATTAATATTTTTTGAAATAAATTCTTCGATAAGTCTAAATACTTATGACCATGATAGAAATTTAACAGATTTGAGTTTAATAGAGCTAACAAATATTTTATACTAAGAATGTTTTCATCCTTTATAAGTAAGTTAAACACAGATTGAGTATTGTATAATTCAAGATCTGTATACCCCGCGTATATTCTTAAGGGTTTTCCACTTACTATTTGTCTGACTAAAATTCTTGGTTCTGTAAAAAATCTTTGTTCTCTGGGCGCCCCAAGCCAACTACCGTAACTTAAATACTCCTTCCCTGACCAAACAACTGAAAATCTTTTAACGTCCGCTCCCTCAAGTAGAGGCTTGAAGGTCTTGTTCTTTTTAAAGACAGAGTGAAAGACACGATCATTAATTTGTTTTTGACTGTGTCCTTTATATTTGTCATAGGGAGTAATTCCTAAAGTAAAATCACATAACTGACCAAGTGGAATATTCTCTGATTCTATTTTAATTAAAAGATTCTTTTCTGCTTGATTGCTAAATAAATCAAATACTGATAGTTCATTACTTAACCAACCTTTTGAATTGACTGATTTGCTTTCTCTACAATTATCAGAAGATACTTTACTTATTATATCATCTCTATTGTATATAACGCACTCTGTCAAATTCTTGCTCCCTCCAATAATTAAAATAATAGTTTCTGCCTTAACTCTATTAAAAACATTATCAGGTAGTCTTACAATGCAACTTAGTTTATAATCATTTAAAATTAGTTTTCTAATATTTTCATAAGAACTTTGATACAGAATAGAATTTGGAATTATGAAACCAAACAAACTGGAATCTGATATTATACTTAATCCTCTTTCTAAAAATATCGAATATAAGTTAATTCTATTAGTTGTTGTTCTATATTTATCAAAATAGTATTGTGTGAGATTTGGATCAAGTCCTTTTATATCAACCCAAGGCGGGTTGCCAATCACTACATCAAACCCACCATTTGCGAATACTTCCGGAAAACCTTTTTGCCAGTTGAAGGGATTTACTGATGTTTCCTGTTCAAAGAGTGTTTCGTTATCATAAAAATCTGTGTCTATCAGGCTATTGCCGCATTTGATATTTTTGCTTAGGTCAGGGAGGGCACGTTCGGTGAATATGTCTAATTGCTTTGCGAGTGTTTCGTCTGTCTCTCCTTCAAGTACCTTAAGCAGCAGCGATAGCTTGCTTACTTCCACTGCCTGCGCATCTATGTCAACCGCGTAAATATTGTTCAGGAGTATCCTCTTCTTCTCCTTTGTTGTCAGGTGCAGATCGGTATCCATTTCTTTCCCGGACCGGTAAACCCTCTCCTTAAATTCATTCTCGTATAACTGATATATCTTAACATGCCAGTCAAGCAGATACTGATATGCCCCAAGCAGGAAAGACCCCGATCCGCATGCCGGATCCAGCACCCTCAACCTCCCCGCCTCTTCTACAATTTCTCTTCCTCTTCCTTTACCTCTGCCTTTTTCTTCTATCTCCTCAAGCCTCTTCCCCAGCGTATTTTTCACGATATACTCAACAATGTACACCGGCGTGTAATATACTCCCCCCGCTTTCTTCACTTCCGGTTTTTCCTCCACCTTTGCCTGGTGACCTGCGGTGAGGCGGATTACCTTCCCTAAAAACTGCTCATATACGTGTCCTAATATCTCCGCACCGAAAACCGAAAATTCGTATGGTGACTTTGGATAGTAGAGGCTTTCGATTATCTCCTTAAATATTTTATCGTCAATGGAGAGGTTCGGAGTGATGTTGTCAACATCTTCGGTTACATCTTTTTCTTTTGTAAAGTGAAAAAGTCCGCTGTTATATTTTTTGTCTGCATTTTTGAAAAGGGTAATGAGGTGTTTATAAATATCATTTTTGCCGCTCAGGTTATGGAGTTCCTTAAACTCCTCTATGCCGCGACCCTCGCAAATACGCAGGAAGATAATCCTGTCAATAATTTTCTGCACCGAGTAATTAAGTTCACCTCCGGACAGATGTTGATTCCGCAGGGCAATATTGCGGGCAAGACTATCGCGCCAGCCTTCAATCTCCTGAAGAAAAGCATCATCAACCTCAGTCCCCTTTACCTTTGTTCCTCCCTCGGCATATTTATCAAACTCTCCCTCAAGCACTGCTTCCTTTGAAAACTTTGAGTAGAGATCTCCCCACATATCCGCATATTCACGGAATGTATAGTATAACTTTCTTGCTACTGATGCTTTGTCTTTTTGGTTCGGCTTAAACCTGCAGTCATAAACCGCAAATTCTTCGAAGTCTGTAAGGATGCTTAAGGGGAGCTTGGCGGACCACGCATACCGCCTGAGCTGATATGCGGGATGTATGTCTTCTTTAATATGGATTACCGGTTTCTTCGCTTCAACGAAAAACTTTTTCATCGTCCCCACCTTAAAAAGATAATCGGGGGCGTTGCTGTATTCCCGGGTCTTTAAGGAGAACTCATGTATAACGTCTTTATATTGCTCGGAATAACCTTTTTTATTATAGATATCCCATCCCAAAGCCTCAAATAAAGGATTTATAAACTCCACCCTTACCTGAGTTTCGTTATAAAGACCCGATTTATAAGCCTCTATATTTCTGTCAAATTTCTTTACGAGTTCAATCACTGAAGCTGGAGCCTGCATAATTTACTTTCCCGGTATTGATCAATAAATAATAAACCCAGGCGAAAATTAACAAAAAAGAGGTAATGAGAAAAGATATATTTATTAAAGCGATGCCATTTCTTTTTTTTACAAACCGGCAAACTGATCAGCTTCCCGGCGTCGCAAATGTCATCAGGGCAAAAAAAAAGGAGTCCGATGACTAACGGACTCCTTCGACCTTCAACTTTACACAACAAATCACTTATGTTAAACAACCAATAAAGTGATAATATATGCTCATACCAAAATTAATATTCCGGAAGTTAATTTCCAAATTATTTTTCATCAACCGCCTCATCATCTCCAACCTCCACTTCTATCTTCCGCCTAATCAGCCTAATCTGCGATTCAGACAATTTCCGTTCGGCTTTAGCCAACGGACTATTGTCGAAAATTCTTAATTATTAATTCTTAATTCATAAAGCTCCTTCTCTCAATTATCAGCTTATTTCTGCCGTTCGTCATTTATTCTTTTTCTGTTGTTTCTTATTTTTATAATTTAGATTATGTATTCACTATTATTATGAGAATTATGAAAAATATATTTTTGTCCGCTTTATTTATTTGCGTCGCTTCTTTTACCCTCGCTTTTGCTCAGGAAGCACGCCTTCTAAGATTCCCCGCCACTAACGGCGATCAGATCGCTTTCTCCTACGCAGGCGATTTGTACCTCGTCGGCATTAACGGCGGCATTGCAAGAAAAATCACTTCCAATACCGGCTATGAAATGTTCCCAAGGTTCTCCCCCGACGGGAAGAACATCGCCTTCACCGGTCAGTACGACGGGAATACGGAAGTCTACCTGATCCCCTCCGAAGGGGGAACTCCTAAGAGGCTTACGATTACCGCAACTCTCGACAGGGACGACGTCTCCGACAGAATGGGCCCGAATAATATTGTGATGAACTGGAAAAATAACGAGACTATTATCTACCGCTCTCGATGGAGAGAGTTTAATGATTTTAAGGGTCAGCTTTATTCCGTTAGTGTTAACGGAGGGCTTTCCACGCAGCTTCCCCTGCCACGCGGCGGTTTCTGCTCCTTCTCCCCGGATGAATCCAGGCTGGCGTATAACAGAGTCTTCCGCGAATTCCGCACATGGAAAAGATACCGAGGTGGCCAAGCTGATGATGTTTGGATTTATAACTTCAACGATAAATCAACTGTGAATATTACTGATAATCCCGCGCAGGATATTTTCCCTATGTGGTATGAAAATAAAATTTTCTTTGTATCCGACCGCGACAGCAAGATGAATCTCTACTCTTATGACTTTGCATCGAAGGAAACAAAAAAACTTACCGCCTTCACCGAGTATGATATTAAGTTCCCCTCCCTCGGCGGCAAATATGTTGTCTTTGAAAACGGCGGATATATTTATAAATATGATATCACCGGAAATCAACTTAGCAAAGTCGCTGTCTCGATAAATGAAGATTTCAATACGGGACGTGGCGGACTCCTTGACGTTAGCGGGAGCATAATAAATTTTGAAATTTCACCCGACGGCAAGAGGGCTTTGTTCGGCGCAAGAGGAGATATCTTCACCGTCCCCGCTAAAGACGGGGCTACGCGCAACCTTACAAATACATCCGGCGTTCACGAAAGGAGTTCTCTCTGGTCGCCCGACGGTAAGTGGATTGCTTATATCTCGGATGAAACGGGTGAGGACGAAATCTTTATCCGCTCGCAGGACGGGCTTTCCAAACCGCTTCAGATTACTAACGGCGGAAAGAATTATAAATATTCGGTAAGATGGTCACCCGACAGTAAAAAAATCCTATGGAATGACCGTGCCCAGAACCTCCGGTTTGTTGATATCGATTCGAAGAAGGTTACTCCCGTGGCTAAATCTGACGTGTGGGAGTTCACTGTGTTTACATGGTCCCCCGACAATAAATATATCGCCTATGTTAATCCGGAGATGGATGCTAACTCGGTTATTTATATCTACTCGCTTGACCAGGATAAAGCATTTCCGGTTACGGATAGCTGGTATGATGTCGGTTCGGTTACTTTCAGCAGTGACTGCAAATTCCTTTACTTCACTTCTGCAAGGACTTTTGCGCCTCAGCTCGGGCAGACTGAGTTCAATCACATCTATACAGATATGGAGAAAATCTATCTCCTTACTTTAACAAAGGAAACCAAATCCCCCTTTGAACCGAAGAGCGATGAGGTGGATATTACGACTCCCGTGAAGGAAGAAAAGAAGGATGAGAAAAAGGAGGAGAAGAAAGAAGAGAAAACCGCCCCGGCTGTAAAACTGGATCTTGACGGAATTACCGGACGGGTTGCCGAGGTAACTCCGGTTAGCGGTAATTACCGTTCGCTCACGAGCGTGGGGAATAAACTCTATTATATGAAAAGGGTCAGATCGCAGCAGGGAACTTCCTTTGCGATGTTTGACTTTGAGAAACTAAAAGAAACCGATCTCGGGGACATAAACGGTTTTGAGATTTCGGCTGATCAGAAAAAAATACTCGTGGGACAGAATAACAGTTATGCAATTCTTGACCTCCCTTCTTCGAAAATTGAGATTAAAGAGAGGCTCAATTTGTCCGACATGAAAATAAATCTCGACAGGAAACTGGAATGGAATCAGATATTCAATGAGTCCTGGAGGCAGATGCGCGACTTCTTCTATGCCCCAAATCTTCACAGCGTAGACTGGGCAAAGATGAAGGAAAGATACGGCGCTCTTCTCCCTTATGTAAATCACAGGGCAGACCTGACCTATATCATCGGCGAAATGATAGCCGAGCTTAACGTGGGGCACGCTTACGTAGGCGGCGGGGATTATCCGAAAGCAGACAGGATCAGGCTCGGATTGCTTGGCGCTGAGCTTTCAAGGGATGAGAAATCGAAGTTTTACAGAATCGACAAGATTCTGAAAGGGGAGAACTGGGAAGGGACTTTGAGATCACCACTTACAGATATTGGCGTGGATGTTAAGGAAGGGGATTACATTCTTGAAGTGAACGGTAAGCCCACTTCCGGAATGAATAATATTTATGAAGCCCTGATTAACCAGGGAAAGAAGCAGGTGACCCTCACAGTAAACGGGAAGCCCGATCTTAACGGGAGCCGCAAGACGGTCGTGATTCCGGTTACGGACGAGCATAGCCTTTATTACCTGAACTGGGTGGAGGGGAATATTGAAAAAATCAATAAAGCAACGGACGGAAGAGTGGGATATATTCACATTCCGGATATGAGCCTTGAGGGGCTTAACCAGTTTGTGAAATATTTCTATCCGCAGCTTAAGAAAGAAGCCCTGATTATTGACGTGCGCGGAAACGGCGGCGGCTTTGTTTCTCCTATGATTGCGGAAAGATTGCAGCGTGAGTTTACAATGGTAACTATCGCAAGAAATTCAATCCCCGGTACCGATCCAACGGGAATGCACTTAGGACCCAAGGTCGCTTTGCTCGATGAGTTTTCCGCATCCGACGGCGATATTTTCCCGTACAGGTTTAAGCATTACAAACTTGGAAAGTTAGTCGGCAAGAGAAGCTGGGGCGGGGTAGTGGGAATTCGCGGCAGTCTTCCATTTGTTGACGGCGGATACCTGAACAAACCCGAGTTTTCCAGATATGATATTGAAGGGAAGGAATGGATTATGGAAGGGCATGGTGTTGATCCTGACATCGTGGTTGATAATGATCCCGCGCTGGAATTTGAAGGGATTGACCAGCAGTTGAATAAAGCCATTGAAGTAATCCTGGATGAGCTGAAGCAGAATCCTCCGAAGATTGCTCCCCCTCCCCCTTATCCGGATAAAACAAAATAAATTTTAGTTTATCGGACAGCTTACAGAGATCCGTCATCTGACGGATCTCTACGTACTGTTTATTTTACCCCCCCTAAAAAAATATTTTATTTTTTCCTTGCTTTTTAAATTGATGGCAGGTAAATTTGTACTGAATTCTGTAATCATTAACAAAAAAGAAAGGGAAAAATTATGGCAATCATCTATCAAAATCCAAACGGGATAATCAAGGGAACTATTGGTCCTTTGTACGCTAAATACGTCAAAGGAAGGAATATCTTCTGCATTAGACCGGTTCCTACAGGTCGTCTTTATGACACCATGACGGACGTCTACCAGCGTTGGAGAACAACCGTCCGGTTCTGCAAGGGACTTAGCAAAATCACTCCGCTAAAAAAACTCAACGAGAAAATCCGCGGCAACTTCTTTTCCGGGTATAACGCCCTGATTTCGAAGAACAACGGGAAATGCGGTCTCACTGCTCCAACCGAAAACAACACCATTGTTGTTGACGGTTTCAGCATTGTGATGAGCAACATCAATCTGACCGAAACCGCGGTGACAGCAACCGTCCCCGCGCTTAACACGCTGACTTACATCCCCGAAGGGGGGGTGGATGTCCGCTTCCTCGGCTCCATCGTCTATTCCGATCCGGTTGAGGCTGAAAAGGACCCGCCATTCCTCGTAACCCCGGTTGACAAGACTGTTGCAGCTTACAACTTCGCCGCACAGTACAGTTTCAGCCAGAATCTCGATGCGGTCCAGTTGAACCTCGGCGCAAGGTATCAGAGGAAGATAGTCTACCTCCTTGCATCGGTAACCGATGCGGACGGAACCTATCTGGTTAATTCACAGTCTGCAAGTGCTGTGCTTTAGGCGTGAAATGAATTAGTGTGACTCGTCGGACTTGCCCGGATACTTTCCCCCCTGCACTGAGATTCCTGTGCAGGGGGGGGGGGATTAAATGCAGCCGGTGCAAAGAGGGTTTTTATAATCCGAAGCAAAAATAAAGAAGGAGTCCGTTTGTTAACGGACACCCCCTATTAATATAGCTTTCCATCATTCAGCTTGCAATACATCTGTCTCCCGGTGTTTTGTTTGATATATTTATATTTTGAGTCCCCAAATTTCATCCAACCCTGTTCAATTGGTTTCAGGCAGACCTCAAAGTCACCAATGAAAACAATTCCTATTTCGTTATCCTCCGGTGTGGCGGACTAATTTTTAATTTCCCATTTCCTTTTTTCTCAGCATCCCCCTCCCGGCTTTTGGACATTTCTTTCTTGTCACTGCTAAAGCGTTCATTTATCGCCGTATCTATCCCGATTGCTTCCAGCGTTTCCGATTTTTCATTTTCAAATTCAGAACGGAGAACCGCAATCTGAGCTTCCATTGCTTCCCTCTTCCGCTCTATCCCGGATTGTTTCCGACCTATCTCCTGCTGGCGGAATAATTTTTCCGCGTTGTCTCTTGATTCCTGCGATAACCGCGCCGAACCTGTCAGCACCCCTTCCGGTCCAAGGCAAACATCAAGCAATTCAATTCCACCGTCGGTCAGTTTGAACTCGCGCACCTGATTGGAATGGGCCATCCCGCGGGATTTCAAAACTTCCAGCCCCCTGTTCCGCTCTCCCCCCTTTTCTATATAAAGAAGAAGCATCCAGGTATCTATCAGAGACGAGACATATACATCGCTGCTATCTGTGTTATTGCTGTCGGATGTGTTGCTTGTAAATAATGCAGTTATACGTTTCATTTTTAAAAAATCTACGAGACGGACTAACATTGTATTTACTTCGAGAGTGTTCTTTCCTATCACAAATGAATTTATTGGATCGAGGACAACAACTGAAGGGTTGAATTTATTGACCATTTTGATTGTGGCAGCAAGGTGGTTCTCCAGTCCGTAGAGCGTAGGCCTTGTCGCGTGGAAAAGGAGCATTCCCTTTTTTACCCAAGGCTCCAGGTCTATTCCGATGGATCGCATATTGCGCATAAGCTGATTCTGGGATTCTTCCATAATGAAAAAGAGGGATCGTTCTCCTCTTCTGCAGGCTGCATCTATAAAATGTGCGGCGAGGCTTGTTTTACCCGTACCGGCTGAGCCCGAAACAAGGATGGTGGTTCCGCGATAATAACCTTTTCCCGAAAGCATTGTGTCAAGCCGGTGAACTCCGGTTGAAATTCTCTCCATGGAAGAGATGTAATCAAGTCCGAGTGATGTAACCGGAAGAACTGAAAAACCGTCTTCATCAATTATAAAGGGATACTCGTTTGTGCCGTGGGTTGACCCGCGGTATTTAACTATGCGAAGCCGGCGGATTGATGACTGATCGTTAACGCGATGATCCAGAAGAATAACACAATCGGAAACATACTCCTCGAGGCCCTGGCGGGTTAATGTATTCTCCCCTCTTTCTCCCGTGATTATTGCCGTAACCCCTTTCTTTTTAAGCCAGCCGAATAACCGGCGCAGTTCAGTCCGGATAATGTTCGGATTGGGGAGTACTAAAAACAGGGATTCTATTGTATCCAGCACAACACGCTTAGCACCAATACTCTCAATTGCGTGGTGAATGCGGAGAAATAAAAGTTTCAAATCATATTCCCCACCCTGTAAAATTACATCCGGCTCAAGGTCAATGTGCTCAAGCCATATCTTTTTCTTTTCCACAAGGGTCTCCAGATCAAAACCCAATGATGCAACATTTGCTATTAGTTCCGCCCCGGTCTCCTCAAACGAGATAAATACCCCGGGCTCATTATAGACCGTTGCACCGCGGACCAGAAACTCCATTGCAAAGAGGGTCTTTCCACACCCCGCTCCTCCGCATACAAGTGTCGGCCTCCCTTTGGGCAACCCTCCCCCTGTGATTTCGTCAAAACCGTGTATGCTGGTGGGTGATTTTGGTAGAATTTTTCGCTGAACAGCAACTTCTCTCTTTTTCATATCATTTCGCCTTATAATATTTTCATGTGTACACACGTCAACCTGCAGTTCCAGGAAATGTTGATGCTTTTTAATTAACGTTACAATTGTATAAAAACTCCGTAAACTAAAAAATAGTCCAAAAGGATGAAAAAGGAACTAATCCCCTCCGGGGGGATATGACAACCTTGTTCACCCCTTGGGGAAAAGGATTTTGCTGATTATAAAAAAAATCCCCCTTTTAATTAAGGGGGAATCTCTTACAAGCTTTGAGGCTAAAGTTCCTCTTATATTATCGAACTTTTCTTCAGTATAGCAAAATCCGTCTCAAACCCGGGTGTGAAAACCCCCTTTCCGAGAGTCGCATTTAATTCTGAAATTTTCCAGAACCGCCCCTCATCCACCTCCCCCGGATTGATATTTATTTCACCGTCATATTTTGTATAAAACAAAAACGAAAGCTGCGATTCATTGTCTGTCTTGATAATATACTTGCACACCGGAACCGCATGGAAGTTGGTCATACCTATCTCTTCCTCGGTCTCTCGCTTCAGCGCAGTTTCTATATTCTCGTTAACAGAAACATGACCCGTAACGGAGGAATCCCACTTCCCCGGTTGTGACGGTCGGTTCATAGGCCTCTTTTGAAGGTACAGCTCTCTCTTTTTATTTATAACGACAAGATGAACCACCGGATGCAGCATGTCAGGATTCCTATGCACAACCGAACGGGGGGCTTTCCCGGTTATCTTCCCCTCCTCATCTACCAGGGGAAGCCACTCTTCCTTCCTGTATTTAAGATTCCTTATTTTATTTTTAATCAGTTCATAAGCAAAGTAAATCCCGAAAAGGAGATAAAACAATACCGTGCTGATAAATGACCACGCCTCTTTCGACATGAAGAATGCAGAGTAAACAACAAGCAAAGTGTGAAACAGGAAAATAAAGAAAAGAGTTTTTATGCTCCCCTTAAATTGCTTCAAGTGGTCTTGGTTCAGATTAATTCCGTCAAAATAGCGTTGTGACGTTAGAGCAATTATATTCATCTTCGTAAAAGCAGACAGCCCGAGCATTACACACAGCACAATCCCCACCATCGCCGGCTTCAGCTTAAAGAAAATCGCATTATCCAGGATATATGATACGCTCCCGAGTGCCACGATGAGCAATGTGTCAAAAAGCGTAAACTTATCAAATGCTTTATCTTTGATGTATGTAAACAAAAGCTGTGCAATTCCAAAACATACGGCAACAATCAGCCCCGCTGCCGTACTGTAAAATTCATCAACTAATATAAATACAATGAGCGGAAATAACCCCGGCAATAATTTTTTCAGCAGTTGATATTTATTCATAAAAATCCGTATAATGATAAAGCAAATATAAGCGTACTGTCGATCAGGGGCAAGTCATGCCAAGCGGGGTGTGATAAAAGCACTTTTTTTAATTCAAATAATTATTTAAGTTTCACCTCAGATATTCCGGCATAACCCGGACAGTTAATCGGCTCAGTAACTTGATAACTTTATGAAAAATATATTGTCTAAAAATATTTTCGGTCCTGTAATCTTTGCTCTCTTGTTTCTCTTTACTTCTGATTCACTCGCTCAGCTGCAGGTGAAGAATAGCAGGGAACTGATTGAGGCAAACAAAATCAAGACCGCAAATGAATATACCGGGCATTACATCTCAGGCATACCCAGCTTTGATTCCGAACCAATCTTCATAACAAGGTATGATATTCACGGTAATGTTACCGAAGAAATAATCCGCCACGCAGACGGGTATGTTTCCGCAATAAGGAGATACGACTGGGTAGGAAATCTTACGGAAGATATTTATTATAAACCAGACGGGTCAATTGACAGCGGGAGCACTCGCAGTTTTTCTTACAAGTATGACCACACCCGAAAGATGATCTCGAAAATCGAATCCGGTGCAGATGGATCAGTCTATATTGACTATGCGTACCAATACGACAGCGAGGGGAGACTGACTCAGGAGAAGTGTTCCGGATGTCCCGAAAAAACTTTTATATATAACGGTGAAGGAAAACTAAGCGAAGAGTCTTATTCCGGCTACCATACTTTTTATAAATATAACACTTCAGGTTATTTATCGGAAAGCATTACTTATCAGGGACCACGGGAAGATGGGCTCGTGATACACAGATCAACCTATAAATATGACGCGGACGGAAGGAAGCTTGAGGAAATTGATTATGACCACAGGGGAGCAACTGAAAGGAAGATAACCTACTCACTTGACAGCAACGGCTATGTTATTGGAGAACAGGGCTTTTACAGCAATATAGATTACCGGTGCGAATATAAATATGACCCCCGCGGTCTGCTGATAGAAAGGATTGATTACGGGGAATCGGATAAACCGGTATCAGTTACCGGATATGTCTATGAACTCTACGTTAAATGGTAGCTTCTTCCGTATTCGGGAAGGGTATAATTTAGCACCCTGAAAAACCCCTGCTTTCGTACGGGTTTTTCTTTGTGTGAATCTTAAAGCTGCAATAAAAGAGCTATGATTAAGAACAATGAAAATATCATGTGAATCATCACATTGATTTTAGCAGCAGGTTTTAAGCCGTCGGGATTTGCGTGTTCTCTCATCATGATCGGAATAATCTTTGGGAACAAAACCACATACGGAATTAACGCAGCAAATATGAAAAAGCTGATTCCTGGTACGAAGAACGGGATGATGGCAACGTTTATAATAATTGCAAACTGAATTAAAAAATATATGTACCGCGATGCTTTTGTCCCGGTTCTTGCTACCATCCCTAACTTTCCTGTTGCTCTGTCCGCATCGAGGTCAATCATCTGCCCCATCCACAAAATCGATGAAGTGCTTAACCCGCTTATCGGCATAAGGAATAAAACGAGCGGTTCGAAAAGGACATTCTGGCTTATTGCTGCTACGGCTATCGCCATCGGTCCGAATGCAAACCAGACTGAGACTTCCCCCAAACCCCTGTATGCTAACTTAACGGGAGCGGCAGTGTAGTATTTTGAAAAAAAGAGTGAAAAGATTAAAAGTCCCGCAAGATATGGATAAAGGTGAGAGTCAATAAAAAAAGATATTCCAACAGCACCGGCAATGGCAACAATTAAAGCAAGTCTTGCAACAAGATACATCCTTGGCATCAGTTCAGGAAAATCAACAAGTATCCCGCTCCCTCCACTGAAGTCATTTCTGTGAACATTTATTTTGTCGGTTCCCTGGATCGTATCATAAATATCATTGTAAACATTTGTGGCGGCATGAAGCCCAACCCCCATTAACAAAACAAAAATAAATCCCGGGACAGAAAAAGCCCCGTCATTTATAAAAATTGCCGCAATTGTTCCGCTTAGAAGTGGGGTAAGTATAGATGAGAAAAATGGCGCCCGCATCATTTGCATTAAATTTGGTTTTTGTTTCTTAGCTGAATTTTCCATATAATAATTTTGTTTTATTAAATAATTTAACCCTTTAATATAAACCAAAGGTCAGTCATGCTAAAGTCTCTTCTGAATCATTACCGTTTGCTTTTCAGACCGGCAATATACCACGGAAAAAGTTATAAAAATTTTTTCTTTGAAGGATGGTTTTATAAGCTGGTCTCGTGTAGCGGAAAAAACGTCCTTGCCGTAATTCCCGCAGTGGTTCAGGGAGACGACCCCAAATGCTTTATTCAGATACTTGACGGAACCTCGCATAAATCATCCGTTGTATTTTATGATTCAAGTAAGTTTGATTATAACCGTGACCACTTCCTCATTTCCCTTGATAAAAACAAATTCTCCGCGGAGCAGATAGAACTGGATATCGATTCGGATTATAAAATCAGGGGGACGCTCGCATTCTCCGCCTCTGCTCTCTATGCCTCCTCAATCCTGCGTCCCAACATAATGGGGTGGTATTCTTACGTCCCGCTCATGGAGTGCAATCATGCTCTTCTCTCTCTCTCTTCCCAAATAAGCGGCTCCCTGGAAATTAACGGCGAACTTGTTGACTTTAATAACGGAAAGGCTTATATGGAGAAGGACTGGGGACCTTCATTTCCCGAAGGCTATCTCTGGTGCCAGTCAAATCACTTTGATGACTCGGATACCTCCTTTATCTTTTCAGTTGCAAAAATCCCATGGCTCTTCAGCAGCTTCATCGGTTTTCTGTCGCTGTTTAATTTCGAAGGGAAGCAATACAATTTTGCAACATATACCGGCGCAAAGATTACAAACTACCGTGTCAGCAATAAAACTGTCAACGTATGTATTAAGAAAAAAACTCTTACTCTCGAATTCGAAATCGAAAGAGCCGTAGCAGGGGAACTGATTGCCCCTTATTCCATGAAAGGACTGACGAAAGTAACGGAAAGCCTTTCATCCGTAATACATCTCTCCTTAAAAGACGGATCCTCCACTTTGTTCCGGGGCACAGGACGCTTCTGCGGCCTTGATATCAACGGTGCCGATTTAACCGGATATTTCTGAAAGCAGTATCCCATCCAAAAAAAAGTCCGTTAGTTAACGGACTTTTTTTTTACGGCTCATCCCCTTTCCATCCTCGTGATTAATTTACAAGTTCCACTTCAGGTAGATTTGCAATCCCGCTTTTCAGTGTTTCTTCATCGAACTGATGATTGTCAAGATCTCCGGAGAAGTAAGATATGTAGGATCCCATATCCAGATGCCCGTGACCTGATAGATTAAATGCAATCGTTTGTGATACTCCCTCCTCCTTGCAGCGGAGTGCCTCGCTTATTGTGCTTTGAATTGCATGCATTGATTCAGGTGCTGGGATAATCCCTTCTGCTTTTGCAAACAGGACACCCGCATTGAAACATTCAAGTTGCTCCTCTGAGCGGGCTTCAATGATATTTAGTTCCTTCAGATGACTCACCAAAGGCGCCATGCCATGGTAACGCAATCCTCCGGAGTGGATTGATGGGGGCATGAAATCGCTTCCAAGCGTATACATCTTTACTAAAGGAGTTAGCTTGCTTGTATCTCCAAAATCGTATGCATATACCCCTCTTGTAAGTGATGGACAAGCAGCCGGTTCTACCGCAATTACCCGTGGACTCCCTCCTCCCCTTAGTGAATTTCCTATAAATGGAAATGTGAATCCGGCGAAATTACTTCCCCCTCCGGCGCATGCTATCAGTATATCCGGATAATCATCTGCCATTTCAAACTGGAGGATAGCTTCCTCGCCAATGATTGTCTGATGCATCAGCACATGGTTCAGCACGCTACCGAGACAATATTTTGTGTCCGGATTTTGTGCTGCCACCTCAACTGCTTCGCTTATGGCAATACCAAGACTCCCCGGATTATCCGGATCCTTCTCAAGGATACCCCTCCCTGCGTATGTGTCCGGCGAAGGACTTGCCTTCACTCTCCCCCCGAAAGTCTCAATCATTGCTCTGCGGTATGGCTTCTGATCATAACTTACACGCACCATATAAACCAGCACATCTAGCCCGAAAAGTGCTCCGGCAAATGCAAGAGATGATCCCCACTGACCGGCACCCGTTTCGGTTGTGACTTTTTTTATCCCCGCAATCGCATTATAGTATGCTTGCGGGATTGCGCTGTTTGGTTTGTGGCTTCCTGCAGGACTTAATCCCTCGTATTTATAATAAATACGCGCGGGAGTGTCAAGGGCTTTTTCCAAACCGTATGCCCTGATAAGCGGCGACGGTCTGTACATGGAATATGCTTCCCGCACTGCCGCCGGAATGTCTATATAACGCTCCTGCGATACTTCCTGAAGGATTAGTTCCATCGGAAATAACGGCTCCAAATCAGCTGGTCCGATAGGCTTCTTCGTCCCCGGATGCAAAACTGCTGGCAGGGGCACCGGCAGATCAGCCGTAATATTATACCATGCTTTGGGTATCTGCGATTCGTTAAGCAAGAATTTTTTCTGTTTCATCGTGTTTATCCTTTATCCTTATTATAAATTTTCAAAAACTGGTAACGCAATACACGTACAAGTTGCCGTTTATTGTTTTGTGAATTAAAAGAAATGTTATGTTAGCTGCCGCGAGGGCACAGAAATATTATAGGCTCCGGGGGAGCCACCAACTGAAGCTGCTGAGAACAGAAAAATGTGTTGTGGAAAATATTATATTCATATAACAAACATAATAAACACATGGCAAAGAAAAAAACCCTCATTCTGAAAAATGAGGGTTTTTATTTTTTAATGTTCAACGGAAATAAATATGCGGAAAAGTTTATTTTTCGCGTGATGCCTGAATTTTTTCTCCGATTACCCCGCCGATAAGCCCGGCAACCAAACCGAGAATGAGGGATAATACCACACTTACAGTTGTCAGTGCTGTGGTATCGGGATCAAGAGTAAACTTGAAAATATTTAAATTTATCACTGATGTCAAAACACCGGCAATTGCACTTTCTTTTATTGTGATGCCTGGCGAACGGAAGCCGACCACCAAGCCGGTAATAAAGATACCGATTCCTATGATGATATAAAAAGGTGTTAAAGAAATCGAGAATAACTTAACAATAAAACCGGAAAGGAAAATGCTTACGGTTACACCAATTATAGCACCTGCAATAATCCATCCCCATTCAATACCTTGTTTGTTTTCCTCACCTTTTTCGTATGTAAGCTGAAGCTTCTCGCCTGTCCAGGCTCCGGCAAATGTAAGTAGTATGCCGTTCAGAGTAAGCAGTAACATATTTACGGTTAGAGCATCTCCGCTTAACATCCTGAAACATTCAAGCCCCATTATGTTTATTATGAAATAAGTAACAATACCGGTCACAATGGAAGCTGCGCCGGGTTCAAGTATCGTTTCACCTTTTGATGTGACCCCGATAACTATACCACTAATGATATAGGCGGAAAGAATTGCCATGAAAGGAAATACGGGCGTGGCAAAATCGTTACCTGTAAGCCATGCCAAAAAAAGAACCAGCAATATCCCGGCAAGGCTTGATAATGCGGCAACTTTCAGATCGAATGTTTTTGTCATTAATATTCTCCTCGGATGATAATTAGATTAAATAAACAACACGATTTTATGATGCAATATAATAAAATATTAAACTTCTTTACAACTGGAATTTACCTTAATCTGTATTTTACATGGTAATGTTTAATCCAGTCTGGGATAACGCGACCTCTGATCCCTGGATGGAAATTATAATTAATTTAGAAATATACCCCTGTCCCGATAAAGTAATTCGTCCCCTCAATCTTCTCAACATACACAAACTTTTTCTCGGTTGTGCCGGATACCGGATTTGTGAAATAATATTCTACAAATCCCCGTCCGTCCTGCTTTATTACTTCCACCATGCTTCTGACCGGATAGTTTCCTTTGGGATCAACATAGTCGTATAAACTTGTCCCTTCCAGTAATTTATTAGTGGGAAACACAACACTGAAATGATTCATATCATCAACAAAAAAATATCCCGATTTATCATCAAAGAACCGCAAAGAATCAAGATATGCTTTCATAAAATCAATTCTCTGTGAACTGCCTGCAATAATGTCCTGAAACACCGCAGCAAAACCTTTCGCGGTGGAATGAACTGTGTTTCTGATTATTTCCCTTTTCATCCCAACGGAGTCAAGCGTCCATCCGTTTTGGTAGTCATGGAAAACTCCGGATCCGAGGAACAGTTTTGTCCCCGGTATTATTGAAACGTATGAAACCTTCAGTTCGTGGATCGCTGTTATCTGGTTCTGCCAGTAAAATTCAACAAAACCATTTCCTTTAGCCCTTAAACTGTCCCGGATTATATATACGAATTTTGTTCCCTTGCTGTCAACATCTTCCAGATGATTTTGACCGATATAGTTTTTCAGAATGGGATGAGCAACACACACCATGTTCGTATCATAACAAAAATAATAACCGGATAAATTGTCAAAAAATCGGATGTTCTCAATAAATATCGAGACATAATTATTTTGAGTTGCTTCGTCATAATTGTTTTTCTTAAAAAGATAGGAAAGTCCGCCGGTCGTTGAACTTACTGCGGTAAGTAAAATCTGTTTGTTAACTTCAAGTGCCGGGATTAATCCGTTCGGATTAATTATAACATTTGTTACCGAATCTTCCTTGCATCCGTTTAGAAAAAGTATTCCCGTTAAGAGAAAAACAAAATAGCGTGTATACATACTTAGTCCTTTAATGTCAAAATACCAGAGTGAATCAATTTGGCAATATAGCCCAATCAACCCGGATCTCCCAACTCCCTTTTAATTTTGCTTTGACCAGCAAAAATTATTTTCGTTGAATTGAGATAATTAGAAAATTAAAATTACGAAAATAAAATCTGAAAAATACTTGATTAGCCATAAAAATTCTTCTCGATTAAATACCATTAACCCGCGTCAGCTTCAGCTTCGGGGGAGAATTAATAACTTTTAACGAACTTTTTTTTCATTTTACAAAAAATGATCATAAGATGATCGTGTTTTTTCCCTCCTCATGTATTATATTTGTGATGTGAAAAAATTTCCGTTTTTTCCGAACATCACTCGCTCTGGAATAAAATAACGGACTGAATTCCGGTAAATTCATTCCCCCTCTCCTGATCCAGAACCCATCGTAAACCCATTGTAAACCCATTAAAAACCAATCCTCAAAAGCATCCCCCTTTTGTCCCATATTCCTCCTATAAGCCTGCAGGTAAGAGCAATAAAAAACCTAAATCGAGTCTGTTTTTGGGATATCCGTGCTGGGAAATGGTCACTCGGCTGGCATCATTAAAACAAAAAAGTTATCTCTCGATAACCTTTTTCCTTTGCAGCAAGGGCAGACCGAAAAGTCGGATTGAACCTAAAACCTTTCAATTATGAGTAAATAGTTAAACTGTGCCTGCCGGTTACTTAACTCAAACTTCTGACTAATATTCCGAAAAACTATTTAATAATTATACCATAATATAGACCGACATAACTACACCACGCAAAACCCGGCTACTTCTTCGGATGCCGGACTTATTTCCCGGCCAATATGATAATAAAGCCAATTAACATCAAGACGAAGAGAGATGCACCGGTATAAAACAATAGCCTTACAGCTTCCTTTTTTTGCCCATCCGCGTACATCATGATCGGTTTCCCTAAAACGAGATAGCCGGTAACAAGAGCCGAGAACAGGAACAGCAGGAGAAACACCATGGGTGCCAAAAAACTATTCTCTACATTACCGAAGAGCTGTTCGCCTCGGGTCATGATTTGGGAAACGAGAAACACATATGCGGCTGTTCCCAGCGCATTGCCGATAGCGCGCTTCACTAAATAGTTGTTGTTCATATATTTAACTTTAAATTTCTTCCGTTGAATTAGTTACCTGATTGGTTACCGGAGATGATACCCGGTACAGCATAAAAAAAGCGTAAAAGCTATTCATTCTTGCACTTACTTTATTACGGGGGCAGTCCAACGCGTCAGATTGAACCTGCAACCCGAAGAGCAGCCATAAAACTAAAAAAGGCTATCTTACGATAACCTTTTTTCTTTGTAGCGGGGGCAGGACTTGAACCTACAACCTTCGGGTTATGAGCCCGACGAGCTACCAATTGCTCCACCCCGCGATATAAAACTCTATTTTTCCATTTTCAGTAGTTATGAGTCCGACCGAGCTACTCCCGACTGGTCGGGACTCCACCCCGCGATATAAAACTCTATTTTTCCATTTTCAGTAGTTATGAGTCCGACTAAGCTACTCCCGACTGGTCGGGACTCCACCCCGCGATATTTAGGCTACAAATATAACACTTTTTTAGCGATTCGCCAAATCAACAGCTATACCTTCTTGAAAATAAACTTATTTGGAAGAAAAAGCGGCTTTTTTAACAGTTACCTTTTCAAGCTCTGTCATGTTTACCTCAACACCTATCCCCGGTTCATCCGGAACATTCATTGTGCTGTCTTCTTTATTGATTACAAATTCCGGTTCTACAATATCTTTTTTGTAATATCTTTTGCTTGCCGAAATATCTCCGGGCAATATAAAGTTAGGTAGCGAAGCAAGTGCTACATTCCCTCCTCTTGCAATTCCCGACTCATCCATTCCTCCGTGCCATACCGGGATATTTACTGATGCACAGTAATCATGAATTCTTATTGATTCGGTATACCCGCCAACCCGTCCCGGTTTGATATTAATATTTTTACAGGCGCCGAGTGCAATCGCAGCTTTAGTATCCGAAACATTATAAATGCTTTCATCAAGACAAATAGCTGATTTTATTTCACGCTGTAGAAGGGAATGGTCATAAATATCATCGTATCCCAAAGGTTGTTCAATGAGTTGCAAATTGTAATCATCCATTTCCTGGAACAGTTTAACGTCATCAAGAGTAAAAGCGGAGTTCGCATCCACCTGAAGCAGAATATCCGGGTATTCTTTCCTTACAGCTTTCACCAGTTCAATATCCCGTCCGGGAGCAATTTTTATTTTAATGCGGTTATATCCATCCTCCAGATATGCCCCGATAACCGCAACTAATTTCGCGGGAGTTGTCTGAAGCCCGACACTTACGCCGACAGGGACTTTCGTTCTCGTTCCGCCAAGGAAAGCCGAAAGAGATATTCCTTTGGATTTTGCAAATGCATCCGATAATGCTGCCTCAACTCCGGCTTTTGCCATCCTGTGCCCGCGGACCCAGCCAAACGGGGCAATAGCATTCCTGATATCGGGGAAATCCTTCCCCAGAATTGAGGGGATTACAAAATCGCTCAGGACATGCCATGCGGTCGTTAATGTTTCGTAAGAATATGATGGCGACGGCTCTACCACCACTTCGCCCCATCCTGTGACCCCTTCGCAATCTATCCTCACCATAATATGTTCTTCAAATAATTCCACCCCAAGCGATGTTTCGAAAGGGGAAACCAGTTCCATTTTTGTATGACGAAGTTCTATTTTCTCTATTTTCATTTTTCTCTTATTTATGATTATCCGTTTATTAAAATACTAAATTAATTTTATCTTGAATTAACTTAAAGTGTCAATTGTCAGTCTGTACACAATTCCTTTTTCTTCCAGACCCCTCAATACATATTCGACACAATCATATTTCTGTCCGATATATTCCGGAGGGCATATTCCTTTCCTGTCAAACAGGCCTTCAGATAGCATCCTTAATACAGTCGTGGCAGTGTAACCGGTGGTTCTTGCCATTGAATGGATATTCGTTTTCCCGTCATGATAATCTATCAGATCATATGTATAACGTAGCTTCTTTTGTTCTTTTTCGCCTTCAACTATCACTTTCATAACAGTAAAATCAATCTCAGACTCCCCTAATTCCCACATTCTGAATAAAAGTTTTGATGTTAAATCAATAGGTCTGATTTTCATTCCGTTTACTTCTATCTGATCTTTGCTGAAAAAACCCGATTCTCTAAGGAAGAACATTTTTTCAATATGTCCGGGATACCTTAATGTTTTTTCTTTCATATTCGGGACACTCAATGTAGAAGCTAGAGTCCTGAGCCCGTCACTGTTAAAAGCCTCAAGGGTACCGATTTCAGGGAAGTTTAGATATTCCGGATCAGAGAGTGCAGGGCGTATGACCATTTGTCCATTTTCAATATATCGTGCCGGCCTGGTATATTCTTCAATAACGTCAGCAGGCGAAAAGCCCGCTTTATATTCGTACGGATATTCTCTTATAACAGGCAAACCGCCTACATATATCAGTATCTTCTCTGTTGTATCGAGTAACGAATCAACATATCCCGCTAAAAGATTGCTCATTCCCGGAGCTACTCCGCAATCTACAACCGCAGTTACGTTGTTTTGTTTTGCTAATTCATCAAGCTCGAAAGGATCTTCCGGGAAAAAGGCAATGTCCACTATGTTTTTACCCGCCTTAATGGTTTCTTTAAGTATAATAAAACCGAGATGGCCTGGGACTGCATTTAATACTAGCTGTGCATCTTGAAGTAAGACCTGCAACTGTTCTTTATTCGCCAGATCTGCCTTAATTTTTATAACCGGAACATCGGTTGGAATTTTATCCAGTTTTTTTTGACTGAAATCTGCAACCGTAACCCTGAATAATTTATCTTTCGCTAAATCCATTGCCATCGGACAACCGACTAGTCCTGAGCCTAAAACCAATACGTTCATGAACTTCCTTTCTTTAAAATTACTTTATTACTCTCAGAATGGGATAATATTCTCCCTTCTTAACCAAATGTTCAAAGTTTTTGTATGTGACCAAACCAAGTTCTGATTTCGGTTCAAGCGCCGTTACAATCATATTGTTCTTTATCTGTTTTACAGGGACAAAAACATAATCGTCCTTAAGAAGATTACCTTGAATGTTTTTTGTTTCCACTGCCGGATTTACTATTATATCTCCTTCAAAATCCATCGAGTCAATTCCGGATATGTAGTACTGTTCGTATTTATCCTTATCCGTTTTAACGTAATCCCAATATTTTATTCCATGCCTGTCAGCCCAGTCGGTAATTTCTTTCAGTCTCTTTGGAATCAGATATCCGGCGGGTCTTTCAACTTCATATAACGCTTTTACAATGGGGCGGTAATTGCTGACCGTTATGACAGTATCCTTATTGGAGAAATAAGAATATAATGGCAATTCCAGTTTGCTCCCGTCAGGGAAATGGTCAAGCTGTATTGCCACTTTCGGGCTGACTTTATTTTCAGTCAACATTTTTCTTCCTTCGTCAACCATCCCCTTTATTTCATCTTTATGGTTGTAAACAAACTCTATAAACCCGCGCATTCCGGTCATCTGGGACTCAGCGCGGTGTTTGATGTTATCAACCAGTCGGTCAGTTCCGTTCATTCCTTCCTGAATTATCGAAAACGTGTTCTGGATTCCAAAACTCTGCCTTCCGTCGTTAATATCAAAAGTGCTCCGCCTTATATATTCTCCTTCCGGAGGTCCGCCGGGAGTGTATTCAAAAAATGACACATTGTTTTTATTCAGGTGTTTTTTTATGAATGGGACATATTCCCTGAGGGAGATGTTCCTGATCTTTTCTGAAATGTTGATATTGGTTGTCACCCCGATTTCTATATCGTTATTTGACCTGTACCCAAAGTTTTTCCACGTTTCCCCGTATGGAAAATATTCGTGAACATCCATTGTCGCTTCAAAAAGGTATTTGTTAAATAATTTATGAAGGCCAATTGTTTCCGGTTCGGAAAGAATAAGATGATTGCGGTTAAGATCCATCTCATTTTTATTCCGACGCTCATTTTTTTCTGATCCGTCCGGGTTAACCTGTGGTACAATCGCAAAATCAATTTTATCAAACAAATAGAGATTTTCCGGCTTCAGTAATTCCCGGATTAAAAGCATTCCCCCTTCTTTTCCTGATTGCTCATTCCCGTGCTGCTGGCAGAAGATAAGTACTTTTATTTTTGAAGTGTCTTTTCCGAAACCGCTCTTGGAAAAGTAAACTACATACAAGTCCTTTCCTTCTCCCGATTGGGCAAACACTTCACTCTTAATTAAATCCGCTTTTTCGGTTGTTTCCTTTATGAACCGGGTTAATTCGGGATGTAATGTGACTTTGGTATAATTTGATATTTCAAGAGGAGTTTGCTGGGCAAACATAATTCCGCAGAGCAAAAGGAAACAGACAATAATTTTTTGCATAATCAATCCTATACTTTCCTTAAAATTTTTCCTGCTGCTGCATTGGTATATTCACCATCCCGGATTGTCACTACCCCATTTACAATAACGTGATCTATTCCGTCGGCAAACTGATGCGGATCAACAAAGGTTGCCTTGTCAATAACCGTATCCGGATTAAAAACCACAATATCTGCATAATAATTTCTTTGCAGAATTCCCCTGTTGCGAAGTTTCAGTTTCTGTGCCGGCATCGATGTCATCTTCTTCACGGCAGTCTCCCAACCAAACAGCTTCTCTTCCCGGCAATACTTTCCCAGCACTCGCGCAAAAGTACCGTAGCTTCTCGGATGCGGTTTTCCCTCACCCAGCTTACCAACCGGAGTAACCGCGCTTCCGTCCGAACCTATCATAATCAGTTCGTGCGATAAAAATCTTTTAAGGTTATCCTCGCTCATTGCAAAGCCCACAATCCCCACACTCATTCTTTCTTCGATAAGTAATTGTCTTATGAATTCAAACGTATCTGCCCCTTTTTCTTCCACACACTGCTTTACTGATTTCCCTTCAGAAACTTTATTTGCATCTCCGTGTATGCTGCTGAAAACCACATTTTGCCAGCCCCCTATTCTCTTCCCCCTGCTCTCTGCATACTCTTTAAGTTTAGGGAGAATAGCGGTATCCTGCAGGCGGGCAATTATCTCATCTGTCGATCCCTGCCTTGCCCAGATCGGAATATAATTTCCAAGGCCTGTTGCAAAGGCTATATATGGATAGCGGTCTGCATTTATGCGGACTCCCTCTTTGCGCGCCTTGTCTGTCATTTCAAGTATACTATCAATCTTATGCCAGTTTGCCGGATTCCCTGTTTTAAGATGAGAGATTTCAAGGGAGCAGTTCGCTTTCCTGCTTATTTCAATCGCCTCAGTAATTGCCTCCTCTACAGTGTCATCCTCATTGCGCAGATGAGTAGCATAAACTCCATCATACATTGAGACAATTTTACACAACTCTGTAAGTTCCTCCGCTTTAGCATAACTGCTCGGCGCATATTCAAGTCCGCTTGACAGTCCGAGGCATCCGTTCTGAAGATTCTCTTCAAGTATCTTCTTCATTTTTTTCATCTGATCGGGTGTCGCCGGAACATCATTCCTTCCCACCGCAATAGCGCGGATATTTCCGTTGCCGATGAACGAGGCGTAATTGACGGCAATCTTTTTCTTTTCAAGAAGATCATAAAACTCATTCATCGTTCGCCACGGTGTGTCAATTGAATGCCTCTCTTTTAACGAAACCGCATATTCAGCAAAATCTTCTTCATCAAGCGGAAAAGCAGAACCGCCGCAGTTGCCCCCTATTTCCGTTGTAACACCCTGCCTGAGTTTGCTGTCTCCCGAAGGATTAATCAGCAGATGTGTATCGGTGTGCGTGTGTATGTCAATAAATCCGGGTGAAATTATTTTCCCTTTGGCATCAATTATCAAATCTGCCGAACTGTTAGCAAGGTCTCCGATAAAATCAATTTTGTCACGGTTTATTCCGATATCAGCTTTGTAAAGTGGAGCACCTGTTCCGTCGGCAATAGTCCCGTTTTTTATTATTATGGAAAAATTGCTTGTCAGCTTCAGCCCAAAGGAGAACCCGGCAGTTACTACCGCAGTCGCTTTAATAAAATCACGTCGGTTTATATTTGTCATAGTATCGCCGTTCTGTTAATTGAAATTTTTATTCTGTTATTCAAGATATACTCCGGATCCGATAAAATAATTTGTATTCGGAATCGGCTCAACGTATCCTAATTTTTTCTTTTCACCGGCATCTCCCGGTTTAATCCAGTAGAACTCGACATAACCACCTCCGCTTTGTGCCATTATAGAGAGCTCTCTGATAACAAATTTTCCTTTAGTATCTGTGTAATTGTAAAGATTTTGGTTCTGTAAATTTTTTTGCTTGGCATGGGCAATGTTAACACAGTTATAATCGTAAACATAAAAATATCCGGAGCTGTCCGGATAAAAGCTTATCGGGTCAGTCGCTTTTCTTATGAAAACAATCCGCGCAGAATCGGAAGTTAATTCCAATACTGCTTCCCCCAGTACTGTTGCATAGGAGTGAACGTATGCCACCGCAATCTGCTTGTTCCATGAAAGATTATCTGCATGACCGGATGTCGTGGTTTCATCTTTAGAGCAGCTGGGCATTAGCATCAAAACCGCTAATAGTAACGGGACTTTTATTGACGAATGAAAGATTGGAATTCTCATACCGAAAATTAATAAATTTATAAATATTATTTGCGGTATGCAAAAAATAATTATGAATAATTAAAAAGGCTGTCTTTTACGACAGCCTTAAATTATTTTAGGAAAATTAAATTTTTTACCTCTTCTACTTTACAAAACTCATCTTTACCGATTTTACAAAATTCCCTGCTCGAAGCTGGCAGACATAAATCCCGCTCGATAAAATAGTCGCATCAAACCTCACCGAATAATTACCTGCTGTCTGATCCCTGTTGACCAGCTCTGCCACTTCATTCCCCAGAAGATCATATACCCTTAATGTTACCCAGCTCATCTCCGGTATTTGATAATTTATTGTAGTGGTTGGATTGAACGGATTAGGATAGTTTTGATATAAAGCATATTCGGTCGGATATTCGCGCCATTCATTAGAAATGTCAGTTAAATCTTCGAAGTATCCGAGGATTTTGGTCATAACCTCAAATCTTTTAATTTCAGGATAAATTGTTTCAAATGGAATTCCAAAATTGACTACTGCCCCGTTAGTGATGCCGCCCGGGAATTTACCTTTGTAAACTATACCGGCAACGTTGGTTGTTGTTAGACCCGAATATTTTAGTGAATTTATCCCCCCGTTTATTCCGTTTAATACATCGGGGTAACTGGCATTATATGTTCCGTGTGTTCCGTTATCAAAATTTATATCGGTTATTCCGGCAAAAATTGAACCGGCTATCCCTTCCGCTTTATAATATGTATTTGCCTGATTGTTGGGCGCATCATAAATGTATCCGGATTTTAAGTAGTTCCCAAAAAAATTTTTATCACTGGCTGTCCCCTTGAAATCCAGGTCCCAGGCAATCTCCGTACCCGAAGTAAACAACACGCCCCCATTTGTCAAAAATGTACTGACATAACCTTGTTCGGTATTGCTGAATGTTTCATTTACGGTGCTTTCTGTTCCGAGTATCCAGTCAATAATATCGTAGTCATTCAAATTCACCAATCCGTACGTAATTGCTTCGTTTGTGGCGGAGTCGAAATTGTACCCGTAATTTTTTATGGCGGCGGCGTGCATTCTGATAAAATCGTATGTGTTCCCCGTATAAGACCGGTCAAACCCGTTTACTATAAGAACTTTTTTCCCCGCTATAGAGGGAACACCCGCAAGTACCTCAGAAGAAATACTCGTATCAGCGCCAACGGATTGCAATCTTAAATAATAAACTGAATCAGTTTGTAATCCGCTTATAACCAAATTGAATTTATTCAGCAAAACTGAACTTGTAAAAACTTTCCCGTCCGCGCTCATTTGTGCAATGTAATGTGTTACATCCGGCGAACTGTTTATAACCAATCTTAGACTATTTGCCCCATTTGATAACACACCCCACACAGAAGGAGGACTTGTCGCGGAAGTGCTTAATGGATAATATGGAATAGGTATCTTTCCTTCATCGCTGAAGAGCGTAAACAATGTATCATTTCGTAAAATCGTTGTCACCTTGCTTGGCAGCCCGTTAATTGTAATGCTGTCCTGAACCAATCTGATACCGTGACTGTAGTCTGCGTAAGTCTCCTCATGCCCGCTGTAGAGAGGCTGAATCGGTGTGCCGTTTTGATAATGCCAGCCGTAAATAACAACTCTGTTGGGAGCCGGATTGCCGTAAATCTTATTTGATATTACAACGTCTTTTTTATTGCCGCCAACAAGTTCACCTAACGGATGAGTGCCAATAACCGCCTGCCTTTGCCCCCAAACTGTTTGGTTATGCTGCCACATCACCGGGATGGTTGTCATTGCCGGACTCGGTGCAATAGGAGAGGGGGCTAATTTAACGGTTGCATTACTCCATATCTGATCAACCATCTTGCGCGTTGGCATTGTGCATCTTAAATTATTACTTAATTTTTGAGCAAGTATAGGTGTCATCGGAATAAGAAAGTAATTTGTATCACACCCGATAGCCAGGTAATCCGGCAGCACATAATAAGAAACATTATAAGTGGTGCCGTTTATATTTTGATTAAAAGTAATCGGAATTAAATTCCTCTGAAAGTCAGGCACATTGCCGCTCATTACCTGTGCATAAATTGCATTCTCTCTGTCGGTTAATGTAAAATCCTGGACAAGTGTGGCAAACTCACTCCCCGTTAATGCACCCGCAGGGCGGGGAGGCAGATTTAATGTCTGAGCGTAGTTTAGATAAAACATTTGAAATATTAGCAGAAACAAGTTAAGTTTTAGCATAAGAATTTTATAGTGTTCTTTTTTGTTGTAAAATAATACCTCTGCTGAATTTATGAGTCTCAGGACATTTTGCTTTGGTGTTCCACTCACGGTTATCCTCTGTAAAAGAATTATCAAATTCAGTATAGGATATATTCTTTTGCGGGAAAAGCGTTAGCATTAATGGAGTCGACGAAGTAAAGATAAACAAAGCAACTTTTCTCATAAAGCCTGTATGCAAAATTGGACAATCAAACATATTAAAGTAATATGTTTTTTATTCAAAAACAAGTATGAACCTCCTTAGGTGAGTAAGAACATTTCATTTTCACAAACCACCCCCTGAATCCCGGGAAAACACTTAAAATTGTTATTCTGCAAAAAAAATACTAAATTGTATAAAGATATTAAAGCTGTTTTAACACTTCTCCCGGATTAAATAAAATCTCTGGAAGGAGAAAAATTTTCGGTTCACCGAATATTGTTTAATAAATCATAATGCATTTTAAGAATATTGTAATATTATTTTTCGTTCTGGGTCCTTTGCTGGTGTTTGCACAAAATCAGGGAAAGATTATTGATTCTCTTAATACACTGATTAGCGAAAATTCCGGTAAGGAAAAAATTGATCTTATAAATCAGCTGGGTGGATTATACCGGGTTCTGGATGCCCGGAAACTCGTTGACCTTGGGAAGGATGCCCTTGCCCTCGCTCAAAAAATAAATTATCAAAAAGGGATTGCCGAATCGTATGCCAATATTGGCAGAGGTTATTATTTGCTCTATAAACCCGATAGCTCTCTCCTTAATCTCCGGAAAGCTTATGATCTCCTTGTTAATACTAACGAGCAGAAAATCAAAGCCCGTGTTCTTGGTTATATCGGTGATTCTCAGGAGAGAAAACTCAACTTCCGCATAGCTAATCAATATCAGCTTCAGTCACTCGAAATCAGTAAAAGCCTTAACGATTCCCTCTCTTGGGGAGAGAGCGCAAATAGAATCGGACTGAATCACTGGCGTCTTGGTGAATATGAAACGGCTGAAGAGTATTTTAATATCTTTCTTGACTTAAGCAAAAAAACAACAAATTTAATCGGTATCGGGGATGCGCTGAACAATCTTGGGATTCTTGAATGGAATAGAGGCCTGTATTATGATGCGCTTGTTCTCTATCTTGAGGCTCTGAAAACCAGGGAAGCCGCTAAAGATTCGGCGAATGTTGCTGTTACCATGAATAATATTTCCCTGATTTATCAGAAATTAGGCGATCCCCAGAAAGCATTTAATTATCTTACCAGATCCTTAAAGATAGCTCAAAAAGTCTATAATAAGTTTCCCCTGGCTTATACTCATGAAAACCTTGGCAACTATTATCTCTCTAAAAATAACTTTGAAATGGCATCCGATAATTTTGATAATGCTATGAAGTATTATACGGAAATTGATTTCAAAGCGGGAATTACGGATATTAATAACGCAATTGGTAATCTCCGCTTTGCTCAGGGAGATTTCCAAGGTGCTCTCACCCACTTCCAAATCGCTTATGAAAGAAGCTCCATTGCAGAAGATAAGAAAGTCAGAATAGCCTCTCTGAATAACCTCGGTAAAGTTGATATTAAATTAGGAAAACTTAAAGAAGCCGAAGATGCCCTCCTTCAGGCTCTTTCCCTGGCAAAGGAAGCCAAAATACTTGATTACCTCAAAGATACCAACGGATTCCTTGCGGAACTCTACGATTTGAAGGGAATGCCCGCTAAGGCATATCTGTTCCTCAAAGCATATACCCGGCTTAACGATTCACTCTTCAGCATACAGACTTCCACGATGATAAACGAAATCAAGGAACAGTATGATGCGGAAAGCAAACAAAGGGAAAACCAGATCCTTTACGATAAAGCAAATCTCCAGTCATCAGAACTCAAGGTTAAAAGTTATGTCCTCATTTTTTCCGGCTTCGTAATCGTTTTCTTCATTGTTCTCTTTTCTGTTCTTTATTATTTATACTTCTCACAAAAGAAAGCCAAGGAAGAAGTGGATAGCCTCAACGCCAGCCTTGAGGAGATAAATCGGCGTCTTCAGGATTCCGAAGCGGAACTTATAGAGCGGAATAAAACAAAGGCAAAATTCTTCTCAATCATCGCTCATGATCTTAAGAATCCTTTTCATGTCCTCTTGGGGTTCTCGGATATTCTGTATGAAAGCTATTATGAACTTGATGCTGCTGAAACTAAAGAAATGATAAAGAGTATTAGCATCACTTCAGGCAATGCTCAAAAGCTTCTTTCAAACCTTTTGGAATGGGCAAGATTTCAAACCGGAAAAATTCAACTCAAAAAAGAAAGAACTCCTATCTCGCTTCTCCTTCATAAGGAGATCGCATCTGCTGCTCAGTCGGCTAAATTAAAAAACATTAATATCTCTCATCGGATAACATCTGACATTCTGCTCATGCTTGATCCCGATATGATTAGCACCGTTGTGAGAAACCTCCTTGCTAACGCAATTAAATTTACTCATCAAAACGGGACAGTGGAAATTTTGACCTGGATGAAGCATGATAAATTCTCGGTTTCGATAAAGGACAATGGTATCGGTATGAGCGAAAAGACGCTGAATAGCTTATTCGATCTGAGTGAGGTTAAATCTGACCCGGGAACCGGCGGTGAAAAAGGGACCGGGCTGGGTCTTATCCTCTCCCGCGAATTTATCGAGAAACACGGCGGGACATTAACCGTCGAAAGCGAACTCGGTATCGGAAGCACATTTACTTTCTCGCTCCCCCTGAATGCTAACTGAATTCCGTACCTGATTCTCCCTCTCCTTTTTTCGCATCTTTTTCCCTATATTTACGTCTAAATTGTAAAACAATAAGGTGAAGTATGAATTTTGATGTAAACAAATTTACAATTAAAGCCCAGGAAACAATTCAGTCCGCAATTGAAATTGCGCAAAACTTTAACAACCAGATCCTGGAACCCGAGCATCTCCTTGCCTCGCTGGTTCAGGAGAATGGGAGTACCGCCGAAAGCATTATCCGGAAATCCGGTGGAAACTCGGACAGGATTAAGATAAAAGTAACTGAACTTCTGGAACGCCTCCCTAAAGTCTCCGGATCAGGAATCGGCAATCAGCAGATGTCCCAACCCCTTGCTAAGCTTCTTGATAACTCAGCTGTCGAAGCAAAGAACTTAAAAGACGAATACATCTCAAACGAACATCTCCTTATTTCACTCTCGGACGATAAGGGAAAAGCCGGACAGCTCCTGCGGGATAACGGTGTCACACGAGACATAATATTGCTCGCTCTTAAGGAAGTGCGCGGTAACCAGCGTGTCACCAGTCAGAACGCTGAAGATACCTACCAGGCACTTCAGAAATTCGGTCGCGATCTCAACCAGCTTGCTAAGGAGGGGAAGCTTGACCCCGTTATTGGCAGGGATGAGGAAATCCGCAGAGTCCTTCAGGTACTCTCCCGGCGCACAAAGAACAATCCCGTCCTCATTGGTGAACCCGGTGTCGGCAAAACCGCAATAGCTGAAGGGATAGCCCATAGAATCATCACGGGCGATGTCCCCGAAAATCTTAGAACAAAAAGAATAATTGCCCTCGATATGGGTTCTCTGGTTGCGGGCACTCAGTATCGCGGCCAGTTTGAAGAAAGAATCAAGTCTGTTCTTAAAGAAGTCCAGAAAGCAAACGGAGAGATCATCCTCTTCATAGATGAACTCCACACCCTCGTCGGTGCCGGTGCTGCTGAGGGGTCTGTTGATGCGGCTAATATTCTCAAACCCGCTCTTGCCCGCGGAGATCTCCACTGCGTTGGCGCAACAACTCTCAACGAATACAAAAAATATATCGAAAAAGATGCCGCTCTCGAAAGGCGCTTCCAGCCTGTACTCGTTGAACAGCCTTCCGAAGAAGATGCGATCTCAATTCTAAGAGGCCTCAAAGAACGCTATGAAGTTCACCACGGCGTTAGAATAACAGACGGTGCTATCGTTGCGGCGGTTCAGTTGTCTGACAGATATATCTCCGACCGCTTCCTCCCTGATAAAGCAATTGATCTTATTGATGAAGCTGCTTCCAAACTTCGTATCGAAATCAACTCAATGCCCGAAGAGCTTGACACAATTGAACGGAAAATAAAACAACTCGAGATCGAACGCGAAGCCCTTAAAAGGGAAAAAGACGAAGCATCCGAAAAACGCCTCGTGGAATTGATCATTGAGTTGAATGAATTAAACGAAGAAGCAAATAAACTGAAACTCCACTGGAATCTCGAAAAGGAGATGATCCAGTCCATGCGTACCATCAAGAGTGAAATTGAAAATCTCAAGGCGGAGGCAGACCGCTATGAGCGCGAAGGAGATTTCGGGAAAGTTGCCGAAATCCGCTACGGTAAAATTGCATTGCTTGAGAAACAGCTTAATGCAGACACAGTTCGTCTTGCTGTAATACAGAAAGATCAGAAAATGCTTAAAGAAGAAGTTGACTCCGAGGATGTTGCGGAGATAGTCGCAAAGTGGACCGGCATCCCTGTTAGCCGTATGCTCGAAAGTGAACGTGCCAAGCTCCTTCGCCTCGAAGACGAACTTCACAGAAGAGTCGTCGGGCAGGAAGATGCAGTCATTGCAGTCGCTAATGCTATCAGGCGCTCCCGCGCAGGTCTTCAGGACGAAAACCGTCCCATCGGTTCCTTTATTTTCCTTGGAACCACCGGTGTTGGTAAAACAGAACTCGCCCGCGCACTCGCCGAATTTTTATTCGACGACCAGAAATCAATGATCCGGATTGATATGTCTGAATATATGGAAAAATTTTCCGTATCCCGTCTCATTGGTGCCCCTCCCGGCTATGTCGGTTATGAAGAAGGCGGCCAGCTCACCGAGGCAGTCCGCAGGCATCCCTACTCGGTTGTTCTCCTGGATGAAATAGAAAAAGCACACCCCGATGTTTTCAATATCCTCCTTCAGGTGCTGGATGAAGGACGCCTTACCGATAACCAGGGACGGACTGTCAACTTCAAAAACACTATCATAATTATGACCTCCAACCTTGGCTCCCATCTCATTCAGGAATATATGGGACGCGTTAAGGAAGATAATCTTTTTGAAGTTATGGGTGAACTAAGAATGCACCTCAGTGATATGCTGAAAAAAACCATCCGCCCCGAATTCCTCAACAGGATAGATGACATAGTCCTCTTCAAGCCCCTCTCAAAAAAAGAAATCAGGCAAATCGTCGATATTCAGCTTGATATTGTAATGAAAATGCTCGGGGCAAAAGAAATCGAAATTGTTGTGCCTGATGAAGTCAAAGACTGGCTTGCTGAAATCGGATACGACTCCAATTACGGCGCAAGACCCCTGAAACGGACTATACAGAAGTATGTTATAAATTCGTTATCACAGCTTCTCCTGGCTGGTACATTTTCAAAAGGTGATAAGATAACCGTAAGCGTTGGCGACAAAGGCCGCCTCGAATTCCGGTAAACATTTTCCTGGAGGCGGGCTCCTCCCCGTCTCCGGAGATGATTTTGTCTCAAAATGAGACAAATTACGATCATCTTTAACCCCGGTCTAAAGTCGTCCTAAAGTGCCTCTGAATGCGTACTAAAGCCAACAGTTCGCTCCCCATGATACATCCTCAAAGCTCCCAAAGATAAAGGCAAATAAAAAAATGGGCAAGGGTGGAGCAGAAGCGGACCAGAAGTGAAGAAATTTTAAGACAAAATTAAAAAAACGCGGTTTTAAGTCATTTTTTAGGTTTGACAAAATGTACACAAATATGAAATTTTAAACTAAAAGCAGCTGCAAAGTGCCTTTTGGGTCAACATCCCAAATACATGGTTTGGTGAGCCCGGATCTTTATTTTTTCCGGAAAAACAGAATTTGTTTCAAAGGAATCTTTTTATCGCCTTTGCAACTATCTCGATCCCCTTTGGGATTAATTCCTCCGGCGTATTTGAGAATGCAAGCCTTAGAGAGTTGTTCCTCTTCCCTTCCGGATCAAATGTTTTACCCGAAATGAAAACTGCCCCCTCCTGCAGCGACGATTTTAGTATCTCCGTTGCGTCAACTCCTTCCGGCAGACTCAGCCACATATAAAATCCCCCCTTCGGATTTACCCAGGTTACCTCTGGCGGCATATACGCATTCAGGCTCTCCACCATTGACTTAGCTCTCTTTTTGTATTCCCCCCGCACCCATTTAACATAGTCATAAAGCTGTCCGCTGGCAAGAAACTCGTTTGCAAGCACCTGCGTATAAGTAGATGTGCAAGCATCCATCGACTGCTTTGCAACTTCAGCCTTGCCGATAATTTCAGGATGGCCTATAACCCACCCGATCCTTAATCCAGGCCCCATTATTTTTGAAAATGAACTCACATAACAGATATGAGGCGTCTCCGGCTCGAGCGTCTTCATCGGCACGCATAACTCTGCGTCCTGTTCATTGAAATAAAGTTCGCCGTAACAGTCGTCTTCAAGGAGTATTATCTCCCGCCCTTTGAGGATTTTTAGAATCATCTCTTTTCTTTTCTTGCTGTAGATAATTCCTGCCGGATTGTGAAAATAAGGGGAAAGATAAATCATCTTTGGTGCCGGGTTCGACTCCAGCGCTTTCTCCAGCTCATCCGGAAGCATGCCATCCGCATCCATTGGCACCGATATCAGGTTTGCCCTGTGCGCATTGAACGAGGCAAGCGCCCCTATAAAAGTCGGATATTCAACAACTATCGAATCCCCTGGATCAATAAGAATCTTTGTCAGCACATCAATTGCCTGCAGTGCCCCGGTTGTAACGATTATCCTGTTCTTCTCAACCTGCATCCCCTTCTTCTTCATATAATCTTTTATTGAATTAAGCAGGGGAGGATATCCGCTTGTCGGACCGTACTGAAATGCCGCCTGTTTTATCTCGGGGGTTAATTTTTTATAGAGGGCTTCTACTTCTTTGATTGGGAAAAGGGTGTTTCCGGGCATTCCCCCGGCAAAGGATATTATATCGGGTCTTACTACTACGCTCATCATATTGCGTATCTCTGAAGAACGCAAATTCTCTACGCATTTAGAATATTCTATTTCCATATCACCTCCGTTTGTGGTTGTCGGAATTTAAAGGCTTTTATAAATCGGTGTAAGACTTATTTTTGTTTAACTAACAACTAAAATAGTCTTTAACCAAAAATAGAATTTTATTTCCACATAAACAAATAATTATACTCCTGTTAATTTCAGCTTTTGCAATCTCCGTTAGCTATCGGACTGACGGACGTGCTGGATTTCTCTTTCCTCTCTGCATAGACCTTGGTGATGCCCGCCGGGTCCGGTGGGGGTCACGCTTAGGCGGGATTACCTGATAATTATTTCCTGAGTCCTCTTGCTTCTTGGGAATCTGCTCTTTATATTTCCCTCGCTCACCAGCGCCGATCCCAGGATTTTATCTCCGTTCCGGATTACGATCTGTCCTTTCAACCCACTGCCGCTCTTGAATATACCTCCGCTCAGATAGGATTTCAGTTCGTTAATATCCTGTATGTCATAGACCCCTTTCGTAAAGTAAGACTCGAGAATTTGTGCGGCCTGTGTATGCAGAATTATTTTCCCGTTCTTGTCAAAATTCCCGAACTTGTTCCCTATGCGGACGAACAAATCAAGATTGTCATCATCCCATTCCTTGTCAACAAAAAATATGTCGTTTGTGCGGATTATATATTTATAGTTGTGAAATATCTCCTCGGGTATCCCGAAAATATCTGAAAGGTAAGTGAAGTTTGATTTCATTGCATTCATTCCTGTAAACATTGTTTTGTTTCTTGGGAAAGCCTGCGTTTTTGCAGCTTCGGTTGCGGCCGTTTTCCTTAGCTTTACAATAAAGAATCCTTCCGAATTGAATTCCCAGGGGTTCAGCCTTATCCCCATTTCAAGCGATGGATGGAAAATCTTCTCTTCATAACTCAGCATCCCTTTATTCGTGTTAAAAGGGATAGCAACCGGAATTATCTCGACCGGAAATTTCTCAAGCAGTTTGTTTATCACTTCTTCATTTTCTTCGACTGTAAGAGTGCATGTGGAGTAAACAATCTCTCCACCTGTCTTCACCATTCTAAGTGCCGATACGAGCAGCTTATATTGCAGCTCTGCAAGGCTGGAAAGTTTTTCCTTCGTCCACCAGTTTCCTATTTCGCTTTTCTTCTGCAGGATGCCAAGGCCGCTGCAGGGTGCATCTACAAGCACCTTGTCAAAGTAGTCATTATAAATCCTTCCGAGCCATTCCCCTCTGTTCTGCAGTATGCCGGCGTTGATTACATTCATCCTGTCAATATTGAACACAAGTGTCTTCACCCTGTCCGTCTGTATCTCGTTCAGTATTAACGTCCCCTTGTTGTTCATAAGATTGGACAGTTCGGTCGACTTTGATCCCGGAGCGGCGCATAAATCAAGGACGACATCGTTCTCTCCCGGATTCAGAACTAACGGGGGCAGCATCGATGATAAACTCTGTATATAATATTCTCCGCAGATATGCTCCACAGTCTTTCCGGTAATTTGAGCCCCTTCCTCTACTTTCAGTGCGAAATCAATATTCTCGACAAAGGATGTCACAATTCCGTACTTGTTAAAAAGCACTTCCTTAAGTGACTCTGCCGACGTTTTGAATGTGTTGACTCTTATAAACTGTGCCGGGTCAGTTACCATTAGCTCGGTATATTTTTCTACTGCTTCTGTACCGAAAAGTTTTTCAATATATTCGGTGATATTGTTGCCTAATTCTGTAATTGGTCTGTTCAAATTCGTGTAAGGTTTAATATTTTAAAAACTTGACTGATTGCTTCATTCGGATCTTTTTTCTCTCCGAACAGGAGATGGTACCTCTCAGCTATTTCTTTCATTATTGAATCGAGATATGCGTTGTATCTGTTAAGCATGATAACAATATCTGCTTCGTTCTTAGGTATAACTGTTTTCCCCCTCTTTCCTTTGCCGGCGTAAACTAAATATTTCCCCTTTTCGTATGATTGCACCATGCAAACCGGCTCCCCGTCCGTGGTGAATATTTCATAAGCCCCGAACAGTTCATCCCCCATGATCAGACTTTTTTCCGGAAGATACGTCTCCTCTGTTTCGCATGGTAACATAAAATCGTCCGGGAAATTCTTTAATCCCGCTGCAAGGATCTTTGTAACAGAGTCTGCTATGAATTTCTTTGTTTCCAAATTATACGCTTAGTACTTTTTCGTAATATTGTTCGTATTGCGGAATTACTTTTTCTATTCTGAAATTCTCAACAGCCCGTTTGCGTGAGTTTTCCGAGAACAGCTTATACTTCTTTTCGTTCGTTAGAAGGTCTAACGTATATTTAGCCATCCTGTCTATATCTCCGATTTCGGAAATAAATCCCGTCTGGTTGTGGACTACAAGCTCGGGAAGCCCTCCCACGCTTGAACTTATTACCGGAAGCCCGCATGACATTGCTTCAAGAGCTGAGAGTCCGAAACTCTCCGACTGTGACGGTATCAGAAACAGATCCGCGCAGTTAAGGATCTCAACAAGTGCTTCCTGCTTCCCAAGGAACACAACATTATCGCAGAGCATTAACTCCCTGCACAGCCTTTCGCACTCCCCTCTGTCCGGACCGTCCCCAACCAGGATAAGCTTCGTATTGATTTCCTTATTTACCCTGTCAAAAATTTTTATTGCATCCTGAACTCTTTTCACTGTCCTGAAATTGGATACGTGAATTAACACCTTCTCCCCGTTTGGCGCAAGATTTTTCTTCATCTCGCTCTCTCCGTTTATAGGGTGGTAGAGTTCCGTATCAATGAAATTGGGGATTACTTCGATCTCCTTTTCAATATGATAATTTGTTATAGTCTTTTCCTTCAGATATCGCGAAACCGCAGTCACTCCGTTGCTTTCCTCTATGCTGAACTTGACAAGATGCATGAATGAAGGTTCAAGTCCCACAAGCGTGATATCCGTTCCGTGCAGCGTTGTTATTATCCTGAGATTCTTCTCTTTTGCAAGTATCTGTCTTGCCAGGTATGCGCTTATTGCATGCGGAATGGCGTAATGTACATGAAGAAGATCCAGTTTTTCGTATGTTGCCACTTCCACCATCTTGCTCGCCAGTGCCAGGCTGTAGAGGGAAAACTCAAACAGGGGATAATTGCTTATCTCAACTTCATGGAAGAAAATATTCTTCACGTAGTGGCTTAACCTGAAGGGCATTGCGTAGCTTATGAAATGAACTTCATGCCCTTTAAGGGCAAGTTCCTTCCCCAGTTCGGTCGCAACAACGCCGCTTCCTCCGTATGTCGGATAACAGGTAATACCAATTTTCATCAAAAATCCTGAGTGTTGAAATAATTCAAAAAAACTACTCCCCTAAGATAACCATTTATTGTTAAACTTGCCGTCCACAACAGCAATCTCAGCCTTTTTAGACCGGAATAAATACAACAGTTTCAGCGTCAGCTCAATTAAGGAATAGTTTATATGAAAAACAGGGGAATGCAAATTAAAATTTCCCGAATGAAAAAAGTTTTACTTAATCCGTTCGGTGTTAAGGGTGATTTTGTAATGTGATTCTATAAACGAAAGAATTTTATTAAAATAGATGATTGCAGTAATCCCTTTTCCAGCAAATATTTCGCACTCTCAATTTCTTCTCTTGCTTTTGTGATGCGGTATTTTGCAAGGGTAATTCTTTTCTCATCCATATAAAGTAACTCCCTGGTTAATTACATTTTTATAAAACGGGAGTATTTCTTTATAATCTGAAAAAACAGTTTCATTTATAATTCTTATCGACAGAAGTATGTTATGATCGCTTAAAAACCCGGTAATAATTTCAATTCTTTTTTTTCTGTACTTCGATAAGTTGGCATCTGAAACGATGACTAAGATATCGACATCCGATTCCTGATTATAGTCACCGCGAGCATGAGAACCAAACAGTATAATTTTTATTACTTTGTTTCCGAATAAGAGTCGGATTTTCTGCTCGATCTGAGGGAGCAGGGAGGAAAGTTTCTTATTCTTAGTGGTTTTTTTCACAATAATTCTTAATATTTAACGTATTAAAAATACATTAAATAATTGAGATAACAAACTCCTGACAAAAATTGGAGCAGAAAAACAGAAGAATGTGTGAATGGTAACGGGGTATGCTGTCATACAATAATACAACCTGAGATTTTTGCCGTTTTTCACGTTTTCACTCTTTCCCATAATTGACAAAATTCTTATTAATTGCAAAAGAATTTTAATGGTTTTGGGCTATTTTGCCGGGATTTTTAGATATTCCTTTTAATTAACCTGTAATAAGCCGTTTTTCATGCGGCATTATATTTGATGTAATAAGTAAATTATGGTAATTTTAAGGAAAATTTAATGGAAAACGATAAAATAAAACAATCACTCAATGATTGGAATGAAAAAGTATATATTAAGACAATAGCCAAAAATCCCGAACAGAAAAAAGAATTCACAACGGTCTCTTTTACCCCGGTTAAACCCCTCTACACTCCCCTCGATATAGAAAAACAAGATTATAATGAAAAACTCGGTTTCCCGGGAACATACCCTTATACAAGAGGTGTTCAGCCTACAATGTATCGAGGCAGATACTGGACAATGAGACAGTATGCCGGTTTCGGAACGGCAAAGGAATCAAATGAAAGATACCGCTACCTCCTTGGCCAGGGACAAAGCGGTCTTTCCGTTGCTTTTGACCTTCCGACACAGATCGGATATGACAGCGATGACGACATGGCATACGGAGAAGTCGGCAAAGTGGGCGTTGCGATTGACACTCTTGCCGATATGGAAATTCTGTTCGATCAGATACCTCTTGACAAAGTTTCCACATCTATGACAATTAACGCCCCCGCATCTGTTCTCCTCTCCCTCTACATTGCTGTTGCTGAGAAACAGGGAGTTTCACAGGATCAGATAAGCGGAACAATTCAAAATGACATTCTTAAAGAATACATTGCCCGCGGGACATATATCTATCCACCAAAACCGTCAATGCGTTTAATTACTAATATTTTTGAGTATTGCTCTAAGAGTGTTCCCAAATGGAATACAATTTCTATCTCCGGTTACCACATCCGCGAAGCCGGTTCTACCGCTGCTCAGGAAGTCGGCTTTACTCTTGCAGACGGAATAGCTTATGTGGATGCCGCTATTAAAGCCGGACTGGATGTCGATAAATTTGCCGGAAGACTTTCTTTCTTCTTCAATTCGCATAACGATCTCCTTGAAGAAGTTGCTAAGTTTCGTGCTGCCAGAAGGCTCTGGGCAAAAATTATGAAAGAGAGATTCGCCGCCAAAGATCCGAAAAGCTGGATGCTCCGGTTCCACACACAGACCGCAGGGTCTACTCTTGCGGCTCAGCAGGTTGATAACAATATTGTCCGCGTAACTATTCAGACTCTCGCCGCTGTTCTCGGCGGAACACAGTCACTCCACACGAACTCGCGTGATGAAGCACTTGCCCTGCCTACTCAGGATGCTGTAATGATCGCTCTCAGGACACAGCAGATCGTTGCCCACGAAAGCGGAGTCGCGAGCACTATCGATCCCCTTGCAGGTTCTTACTATGTTGAATCTATGACAGACGAGATTGAAAAAGAAGCAATGGCATACATAGAAAAAATTGACAGTCTTGGCGGAGTTGTTCCCGCTATTGAAGCCGGATACATTCAGGGCGAAATCCAGACCGCTGCTTATAAATATGAGATGGAGCTCGAAGCCGGGGAACGAATAGTTGTCGGAGTTAATAAATTCCAGGTCAAGGAAGACACTCATAAAGACCTTCTGAAAATTGATATAAAGGTACAGGAAGACCAGATCAGGTTCCTGCACTCTGTCCGCGCACAAAGAAATAACGATGCCGTGAAAGAAAAACTTTCCGCACTCAAAAAAGCTGCCGAAGGAGACGCTAACCTAATGCCCTTCATCCTCGATGCTGTCAGGGTATATGGAAGCGTGGGCGAGATATCCAACACGATGCGCGAAGTATTCGGCGAATACAGGGAAAACGTTTTTGTTTAATTATTAACCCGGAAAAGAAATGGAAATTACACACATAGAACATATAGGCATAGCAGTTAAGAATCTCGAAGAGTCGGTCAAATTCTACGAAGATAAATTCGGACTGAAATGCTATGCGGTTGAAGAAGTTGCTGATCAGAAAGTAAAGACTGCTTTCTTTTTGGTTGGGCAGACGAAAATAGAACTGCTTGAATCAATGTCACCCGAAGGGCCTGTCGGAAAATTCATTGAGAAAAAAGGGGAGGGGATTCATCACCTCGCTTTTGCCGCAAAGAATATTAAGGAGGCGCTCCCCGAACTTGAAGCCAAAGGGGTTATGCTGATTGACAAGAAGCCGCGCAAAGGCGCTGAAGGACTTGACATTGCGTTCCTTCATCCGAAATCAACAGCCGGAGTGTTGACGGAAATTTGTGAAAAAACAGATTGATTTACTAAAAATATATATTGTATTGGAGTTAATTATATGATGCAGGATAAAATAAAAGAGCTGATGGACTTGCGTGCTAAAGCAAGAGCCGGAGGCGGAGAAAAAAGAATTGAAACTCAGCACGCCAAGGGGAAGTTCACCGCAAGGGAAAGAATTGAATTGCTCCTCGACGAGGGGAGTTTTGAAGAATTTGATATGTTCGTTACTCACAGATGTACTGATTTTGGTTTGCAGGATCAGTCCTACCTGTCTGACGGCGTTGTAACCGGTTACGGAACGATTGACGGAAGACTTGTTTATCTCTTCTCTCAGGACTTTACGGTATTCGGTGGTTCCCTTTCAGAGACTTACGCCCAGAAGATCTGCAAAGTCATGGATAAGGCAATGAAGGTCGGTGCCCCCGTTATCGGTATCAATGACAGCGGCGGCGCAAGAATTCAGGAAGGGGTTAAGAGCCTCGGCGGATATGCGGATATATTCCAGAAGAATATTCTTGCTTCCGGACTTGTTCCTCAGATTTCAGCAATCTTCGGACCCTGCGCAGGCGGTGCGGTTTATTCACCGGCACTTACGGATTTTACCATCATGTCCAAAGGAACAAGCTACATGTTTGTTACAGGACCGAAAGTTGTTAAGACGGTAACCGGTGAAGTTGTGACAGATGAAGAACTTGGCGGGGCAATGGTTCACGGGGCAAAGTCGGGCGTTACTCATTTTGTGGCTGATGATGAAAAAGAAGGGATCCAGCTTATCAGAAAACTTTTAAGTTACATGCCTCAGAATAATCTCGAAGATCCTCCGTCGGTTCCTTGTACAGATCCGATAGACAGGCTTGAAGATCATCTTAACTCGATTATTCCTGACGCGCCGAACAAGCCTTATGACGTTAAAGATGTTATTCACGCGGTAACGGATGATCATGAGTTCCTGGAAGTGGCAAGGCATTATGCCCCCAATATAGTAATCGGTTTTGCGCGCTTCAACGGAATATCGGTCGGCATTGTTGCCAATCAACCTAACTACCTTGCCGGTGTTTTGGATATCAATTCCTCAAGAAAAGCAGCAAGATTCGTCCGTTTCTGCGATGCTTTTAATATTCCCCTTGTTACTTTCGTTGATGTTCCGGGATTCCTGCCGGGCACTGCTCAGGAATACGGCGGAATTATTATTCACGGAGCAAAATTATTATTTGCCTACGGTGAAGCGACTGTTCCAAAAGTAACGGTAATTCTCCGGAAAGCATACGGCGGAGCTTATGACGTTATGAGTTCAAAGCATCTGCGCGGAGATATTAACTATGCATGGCCGTCTGCAGAGATAGCAGTTATGGGCCCGCGCGGGGCAATTGAGGTTCTCTTTGCGAAAGAGCTTAACAAGATTGAGGATCCTGCCGAGAGGGCAAAAGTCCTTGCAGAAAAAGAAGAAGATTACAAGAAGAAATTTGCTACTCCCTATAATGCGGCAAAATACGGTTACATTGACGATGTTATCGAGCCGAGAAACACCCGGTTCAGGGTTATCCGCGCTCTCCAGTCGCTTGCAACCAAAAAAGAAGTTAACCCTCCTAAAAAACATTCAAACATACCGTTATAAGGAGAAATATATGTTAGCTTTTATTTTGGCATTCACACAGGTTGACTCCCTGAAACTTGCGGCAAAAAAGACCCAGCAGGCTGTCCAGTCTCTGGATCCTCTGGGTATTGGAATGGCGCTTATCGGAATGGGAATTGTCTTCCTTTCCCTCTTGCTCCTTTACCAGGTTTTCCTTTATATCACAAAGCTTCTGAATTACCAGATGAAGAGAAGCCTTGTAAAACAGGGGGAATCTAAAGAAGAGGCCGCAAGACATATAGATGTATCCGGAGATGTCCACGCTGCAATCGGAATGGCGCTCCATCTTTATTTAAGTGAAATCCATGATTTTGAGAATACCGTCCTTACTATCGGTAAAGTCTCCAGGACATATTCACCATGGAGCTCAAAGATTTATGGTTTAAGACAGTTTAACCGATAAAAATAGGTAATATATGAAAAAATTTAAATTTGTAATTCACGGTAATCCGTACGAAGTCGATGTTGTTAATGTTGAAGATAATATCGCTGAAATTGAAGTCAATGGGACGACCTACAAAGTGGAGATAGACAGGAAAGTAGTATTACCCAAGACCCCTAAGCTTGTAAGGTCATTTGCATCTCCCTCAACGGAATCAAGCGCCTCAATAGCAAAAACTGCCAGCCCGATGGGACCCAAAGGCGTTGGGACAATTAAATCTCCCCTGCCGGGAACAATTCTTAATGTCTTCGTGAAAGAAGGAGATAAAGTAAAAGTCGGAGACAAATTGATAGTTCTCGAAGCCATGAAAATGGAAAACAACATAAACTCCGATAAAGAGGGCGTTGTAACTTCCATGAAAGTAAAACCGGGAGATTCTGTGCTTGAAGGTGATGTTCTTATCCAGATAGGGGGTTAAGAATGCAGGCTCTTCTGAACTTTTTTACTGACGGTATGGGCAAGTTTGTTCAATATACTGCATTTGCCAATTTTACCGTGGGACATATAATAATGATGCTTGTCGGCTTTGCGTTTATATATCTGGCGATAACTAAAGAATATGAACCGATGCTCCTGGTTCCGATCGGTTTTGGTATCCTTGTGGGGAACATTCCTTTTCTTCAGGGGGCAAATCTTCAGATTGGGATATATGAAAAGGGGAGCGTGCTGAACTATCTCTATTTCGGAGTGCTTCAGGGAATTTATCCTCCTTTGATTTTTCTTGGGATTGGAGCGATGACTGATTTCTCAAACCTCCTTTCCAATCCGAAACTGATTCTCATCGGTGCAGCAGCCCAGCTTGGTATTTTTGGCGCATATACAGCGGCATTGCTTCTGGGATTTCCTATAAACGAAGCGGCATCCATTGGAATTATCGGCGGAGCAGACGGACCTACGGCAATCTTTCTTGCATCCAAATTAGCGCCTCATCTTATCGGCGCGATAGCTATATCGGCATATTCTTATATGGCACTGGTTCCCGTTATTCAGCCACCTATAATGAAACTCCTGACAACTAATAAAGAGCGCAGGATCAGAATGAAACCGCCGAGAGCAGTCTCAAAAAAAGAGAAGATTTTGTTCCCGATAGTCGGACTTCTGCTGACTTGTTTCATTACTCCAAGTGCCCTTCCATTATTGGCTATGTTGTTCTTTGGCAATATCCTTAAAGAGAGCGGAGTTACCAAGAGGCTTGCAGACACAGCTTCCAAGCAGATGATAGATATTGTAACCATACTGATCGGTCTGACCGTTGGTGCTTCAACCCAGGCGACTGTATTCCTTACTCCGCAGTCTATCGGAATTTTCATTCTGGGGGCAGTTTCGTTTATTGTTGCTACTTTCGGGGGGGTTATGTTTGTAAAGATCATGAACCTCTTTTTGAAAGAAGAAAATCAAATCAATCCGCTTATCGGAAATGCGGGAGTCTCGGCTGTTCCGGACAGCGCAAGAGTATCGCAGGTAGTGGGATTACAATATGATCCCACTAATCATTTGCTGATGCATGCTATGGCTCCAAACGTTGCGGGTGTAATCGGAAGTGCGGTTGCTGCAGGTATTCTGATGAGTTTCTTAATGTAGTTGTTTTTAGAGACGGGGTTAGCCCCGTCTCTTCCCTTAATTATTCTACGTCTATCTAAAGTCTTCGATTTTCCCCATATCCTTCCATTCAGTATTGTCATGGAGGTAACCATATATTTTTTCTTTTTCCATAATGGAAAGATATAAATCAATTATGGAGAAGACATTTTCGGGAAGAAAGTGGTTTTGTATTTTGGGATCAACGATATGAATTCCGCTGAATGCAAAATTCCTCAGGGCTGATATATCCATGCCTGACGGTTTTATCTCGCCTGTTTTGCTGTTCTTCCAGCCTGAAAGTTTCATGTTGTCATCAAACAATAAATATCTCCCAGTGACCCTGTTCCTTACGGCTGTGGTTGCAATGCCTCCCTGAGTTTGATGATAGGAAAGCATTTCCAGCAGACTGATGTTGCTTATTATATCGGTGTTATAGAGGAGGATTGGTCCGTCGGTGTTGAACAACCGGAAAGCGTTTTTCAGTCCGCCGCCTGTTTCTAAGAGGAGATCGGATTCGTCCGATATTTTTATGTCTATTCCGAAACTTTTCTTTGCCGCGATAAAATCAATTATCTGCAGGCTTAGGTGATGGACATTAATAACCAGTTCATTTACACCGGAGGCTATCAATTTTAATATTACATGTTCAATCAGAGGAATCCCCTTGTAAGGGATAAGGGCTTTGGGGGTTTTGTCCGTTAAGGGTCTGAGGCGGGTTCCCTTTCCCGCTGCGAATATCATCGCTTTCATTTGTTACCTTATCCGGCTGTTAAGTTCGGTATGGTTTAGTACCACTTCGACATCTTTTCTGCCTGTTAAGTAGTCAGCAATTTTCTCTGCGCAGTACACGGAGCGGTGCTGCCCCCCTGTGCATCCAAAGCTGATCATAAGGCTTGTAAACTTTCTTTTTGTGTAAACGTCGACGGACATATTAATCAGGTTTTTTACCTGTTCAAGGAACTGACCGACTTCGCTGTTTTTTTCAAGGAACTCAATGACTTCGGGATCCTTTCCGGTGAGGAGTTTATATTTATCATACCTGCCGGGGTTGTGGATTGCGCGGCAGTCGAATACGAAACCGCCTCCGTTTCCGCTGTCATCGCCGGGGATATCTTTCTTATAAGAAAAGCTGCTGACGGAAACCTTCAGGGCATATTCGCTTTTCCTTTCACCAGCGTATTTTTTTAGTGCTTCAGATGTAGTCAGTCTCTCCCATACGTTGGTCAACGCAGGCATTTGAACCGGGAGGCGGACGTTATCAAGGAGCCATTTGAGATTTTCAATTGCGTATGGGATGCTCTTCAGGAAGTGTTCCTTCTTTTCATAAAAGCCGCGGAAGCCGTATGCCCCCATTGCCTGCATTATTCTGATAAAGACATATCCGAAGAAATACTGAATGAATTCCTGCTCGTTTAAGCCGGCGAACCCATTTTGTTTTTTGAGGCTGAGGATATAGTGGCTGAGTAATTCTGACCTTATTTGCTGAGGGATGTCGGCTTTAGCGTCATAAAGAATTGATGCCAGATCATACTGGAGCGCTCCTTTGCGGCCACCCTGATAGTCAATGAAATAAGGCTTGTTGTCGCGGAGCATTATGTTTCTTGACTGAAAATCGCGGTAGAGGAAATAGTCAGTTTCAGTCCCAAGAAGGTAATCTATGAATGTATGGAAGTCCGATTCGAGAGCCTGCTCATCAAAGGGGATTTTAGCAAGCTTGAGAAAATAATACTTAAAATAATTCAGATCCCACATCATCGACTGTTTATCGAACTTTGCGCGTGGATAGCAGACGGAATAATCGAGATCTTTTCCAGCTTCTATCTGGAACTTCGGGAGGTCTTCGAGAACAAGTTTGTAGTAATTTGTTAAATTCTCCGACCAGCCTTCGGTTTTTCTCTCTTCGGTCAGGTATGAATAGAGAGTGGTATCGCCAAGGTCTTCTATGAGATAAATATCGTTGTCAAGGTCTTCGAGATAAATTTGCGGAACGTGAATTCCTTTTGAAAAGAAATATTTAGAGAAAGAGATAAATGCAATATTTTCCTGCTTGTCGGAATTGTGGACGCCTAATGCTGTTTTATCCTTCCCCTTAATCCTGTAATACTCTCTGTATGAACCGGACTGAGGGAGGGGTTCCACTTTAAGTGCTTTTTCGCCTGACCATGTTTCAAATAAATTAATCAGATTCTCGTGCTTCAAATCTTCACTCTCATAACTTTAGGAAATTAAAAAACAAATTTAGTCAAGAATGGAGTGAAAATAAAGGAAAATCCATTATGAATGAGCCGAGGGGAAAAATCATTTATATAATTTCGGAAGTGAGGAAGAGAGCGCCCTTTTTAGAATACCAGGATAGTTTCTTTGATTCTGTGAAGGAGAGGGCTGTGTAAATAATCACTTTTTCAAAGTCGTCAATGTATTTAACTGCCGTGGGGGAGAGTTGGAAAGTATAATTGAGAGTACCAGGCTGAACATCGCCTTTAAGGAAGGCGAATGCAAGGGAGGATGTCTGAGGACTTTTGGGTTGAAGGAAGGCGAGGATGAGATTCAGTTGAAAAGCTGTGGCTTTGGAGGGGAAGACGTAATCGGTGAGGGTAAGAGAAAGTTCCGTTTTGGTTAGGGAGAGGGAGTCAACGGGATCCTCGGGGGTTTTGGGAGCGATCATGTTATAAACGGAAAGAGTATGTTCCCGGAGGAGTGGGGAGTTTGCCTTCAGGATTTTGTGGTAAGCGTAAATGCCATCGAGTTCGGAGGAGTTCCAGATTTCTTTAAGCCGTGGAGATGAAATGAGATATTTTGAGAGCGCCCCGAGAACTTTAAACCGGTCGCGCGCGGTGAGGGCGGCTGGGGATTCGCTTTTCTTATATTTAACGGGCATAGCTGCGACATAGTTGATATTTCCCCTCCTTTTATAGACTACTGTGCCAATTTTTCCGGAAAGTACCTGAATGGATTGTTTTACGACTGCCATGATGACCTCTATATTTTAGTGAAACAGAAGATGCAATATGGTGAAGCGGGGGGAAAATTGCAAGGTAATTTGAGGGGTTAATACCGTATTTCTACCGTATTTATACCGTATTTATACCGTACTTGTACCGTACTTGTACCGTACTTGTACCGTATTTGTACCGTATTAGGAGGCTTAGAAGCGGGGTTATGAGGAACGATGCCGTTAAAAGTTGTTTTGCACGGTTGCCATTTCGGGAGGGAGAGGGACAAAGGGGAGGGGGGAGAAGCAGAAAGACAATAGCACACAGATGACACAGATGGGACAGATTCCCGCGGATAAAACAGGTAGCGCTTCAACCGGAAAGGGTCTTTTAGTAATAAGAGCCGGGTGAAAAAAATGAAGCTGCTGTGAAATTATTTCTAAAGTCCGCTTCCAACTGAAGCAGAATATTTGCGTTTAATTGTACTTTGTAGTATATTTGATTAGAGAATTATTTTATGCTTCTAAAGTTAACCAACATATTACTGATAGTTATTTACCTTTTGTCCGGAACAGTTCTTTCCGGATATGGGAAAATCTCAATCAAGACGTATGATGTTATTTCGAATAAAACCAATTCGCCAAGGCAGCAGTTTCTGAGCAATCAGAGACAGCAGAAGCATATTTTTTCAAATCCGGAGTACTCTGCCTTTGCAGATGCAGAAGCCTGCTCGAAACATACAGAAGACATTGTATTAGAACCCTTCATTATTCTTCCCCGGCTTAATGCCGAATTACCCGAATCCGGCTTCATTTCAGCCGTTAAAAACAAAGCCCCCCCTCTTATCTGACTTTTCTTTTATAACAATTAATCAGAACAGAGTGCAGTATTGAAAGATATGCTGTGACGGAACACGTCCATTCCATTAAAGGAGTGTGCAGTTATTAATTTATATTTAAGTTAACGAAGGATATTTATCATGGAACCAATTCAAAAAAAAGACGATAAACGAGGCACGTTTGAAACAGTAATGTTAGTAATATTTGCCGGAGCGATCATTATATTCATTCTGAAAATGACTAACCTGATCTAAGTTAAATAAACCGGAATAATCCGCAAAAGCAGTTTAAGCATTTGTACCGGTTTATTCAGCACAATCAATAATTTTCAATTTTAACAATCGAAAGGTGATTATCATGAAAGAAAACGAAAAAAAAGAAGACAACAGCAGGATGTTCGGAATTTTTCTTATTGTTATATTAGCAGTAGGATTGGTTCTGATAGGATTAAAGCTGGCAGGAGTAATTTAATCAATTAAAAGAGATATTTCGGCAGTTGCGAGAGGGGGAGAGAGTGGGAGATGGAATAATGGAATGATGGAATGATGGAATGATGGGAAGGGATTGGCTAATTGGGAAACGGAGAGAGAGAGAGACGGAGAGAGGGGTGTCGTTTGGGCTAAAGGAGAATAATGGTTGTGATGCTCTGCGTTTGAGTGTTTTTATCCGCCTATGCCGACGGGGCGAGTAGGTGCTATTCTCTTCTGATAGGAGATTTCCCTTGTTTTTATTATTCGAATCACATATATTAGCGTATTATTTATAACAACATTATAGAAATTACGCCATTATGCGAAACAGAACCATAAAAAACGGCCTTATAGACAAAAACAAAAGCCGGATTGCCCGGATTCTTGTCCTTACCGGTGCGAGACAAACGGGAAAAACGACGCTTGTAAGAAAGTCTTTTCCTGATTATACTTACCTATCCATTGAAGATCCGGTTATGAGGGAGAATTACAAGACGTTGACGGCGCAGCAGTGGGCTCAGACATATCCCCACGCTATACTGGATGAAGTACAGAAAGAACCTTCACTTATTGAGAGCATAAAATCTGTTTATGACCAGTATGACGATCCCAAATATCTTTTACTCGGTTCCAGTCAGATTTTGTTGTTAGAAAAAGTAAAAGAGAGTCTTGCGGGAAGGTGTCAGATAATAGAGCTATTTCCTCTGACGCTCCCTGAAATGCTTACCAATGACTGGGGGAACCCTGTAAAGGATTCTTTTTTTACAGATTATATAATGGGGAAACGCGGGACGGCGGATCTCCCGCCAAATTTCACAATGGTAAAAGATTTTGCACGGAAGAAAGAAGTATTCGAATTCTATCTAAAATTCGGGGGGTATCCGGCGGTGGTATCAGAAAGTCTTACAGATAACGAAAGATACGATTGGCTGCTTAATTATATACGGACATACCTTGAGCGGGATGTGCGAGACTTAGCGAATTTCCGGGAGCTTCAGCCGTTTGTACAAATTCAAAGGCTGTCGGCTTTACACACGGCTCAAACAATTAACTTTACGGAATTTGCAAAGGAAACCGGAGTGACAAGCGTCACTGCGAAGAGGTTTATAAATTATCTTGGGATAAGCTACCAGACAATTTTACTGCAGCCCTGGTTCAGGAATCCAAAAAAGAGGCTGGTAAAATCTCCCAAGCTGCACTATCTGGATACGGGAATAGTAAATGCAGTATTGAGAAAAAAGGGGGGGATGACGGGAGCGGAATTTGAGAGCGCAATAGTGGCAGAAATATATAAGCAGGCGAAGAATGCAGACCTGCCGGTCAATTTCTATCATCTGAGAACATTTGACGGGAAGGAAATAGATTTATTGATTGAGACAGAAAATGATTTCACGGCAATCGAAATCAAAATGTCATCGAAAGTATCGAATACGGATGGACGGCACTTCAACAATCTTGAGGAGATATTAGACAAGCCCCTCCGGGCAGCTTTTATTTTATCAAACGACAGCAGGGTGGAGAAGTTTACGGAAAAAGTGTACTCAGTTCCGGCGGGGTTGTTTTTGATGTAGAGAGGGAGAGGCGGAGAGGGAGGGAGAGACGGAGAGAGGGGGAGATGGGGAGATGGAATGTTGGAATAATGGAATGATCCACGACGGGACAGGTGGAATGATGGGAAGGTTGTCCGATCCGATGCGTCGGAACGTAGGGTAAAGCGCAGAGTGGTTTTTTAGTCCCGACCCCCTCCTTCTTCCGTATTTCTTTTCGTACATCATAGACTCACAGCTTTCACAAGTGATTCAAGCCGGTCATCAGCCTCAGACTTGATGCATGACTGCAGCCTTTTTCTGACCTTTCAAATTGTCTAATTTTTTGGGGTGCAATATTGATACACGTACCTGTAAATATCCTCCCGGATCACTTTTCCCTTCCTGTATCTCACCTCCTCAATACTGCTCAACTCATTCGTGGAATCAAAGTAATAAAACTTCATTAGATATACCGGGTCCCCCGCACCGTTATAAATTCTCTTTTCCAGATACCGCCCTTTAATATCCTTTTCAATTTCTTTTCTCCTTAAAACCTTATTGCGGGAATCAAGATAAAGAATAGTCAGATGCTTTATCTCCCCGTCAATTCTCCGCAGACACTTTTTCTTAACTACCCCGGACTCTGTACGCCTTATTTTAACAAGCACAGACGGTGATAATCTCCTTTTTATCTCCACCGATAAAACCTTCCCCTCTTTGATTGTTCGTGTAATCTTACTCTTCTTATTGCGGCTCAAGGATATCTTCTCATAATTGTCAAGTTTCCCGTTTATATAATTAAGAAAGGCGCTCGGCTTTTCATCCTCGCCCGCTATCCACCGGGTTATGACCGATTCCCTGTTACCTTCTGAATCAATACTTTTATATCCGTACCAATTATCGCCGGAAAGGGACACCGATAACGCGCTCCCCTTTGCTTCATTTTTCTCATCATAATAAATTACTTTTGTTTTTTCTCCTCTGCTGAAATGTTTCTCAAGAAGCTTTCCTTCCGGATCAAACAATTCAGTAATCCTCAAGTTGTCATTTTCATGATAAGAGTGCTTGATTGCAATCCACTCTTTTATTTCAGGAAGTTCCCCGAAAAAATCAATTCTTTTTTGAAATACAGTTTCTCTTCTAATTCTCTTCATATAAAACCAATATTTATGTTTACAATTTATTATTAAATCAGGAAGCCCGCAATGGCAGAACAATATTTATCATTCAATGATAGAATAATATAGCGGCGGCGGAATATTTTAGAAGAGTAATTTGAAAATCATTTTTGAATGAGGCGTTATGAAGAGAGAAAAAATAAAAACATACGGAATCTTCCTTGGAGAGACCGGCGGGCAGGTGTGCCATGTCCTTGAGAACCGTTTTAAGAAAAAGATAACGGGCTGTCTCATAAGGGAAGGGATGCCTGAACCGCTGAACATCTCAAAATCGGTAAAGCAAATAGATATAATTTGCCTGAAGAGGGACTTCGCGTCAGAACTAAAGAGAAGGATTACGGAAGATAATCCGCTATATCTCGTTTGCAAGTTAGATGATTCCGGTATTGGCGTGAGCATTCCTTTTATTATCCAAATGCTGAGGGAAAAGAAACTCCCCCTGCATTGCTTTTGCATATATCCTGAGAACTGGGAGGGGAAGAAGAACATTAAAACTGCCGCCGGAATAATCCAGAAACTTAAGAAAAATCAGATTTCATATTCACTGATCAAGCCCGAAACATGGAGAAACGAGGAAAATGATAAAACCACTTTACTGCAAGAACATCTGGCCTGGATTCCGCACTTCACTGCTGGTATAATAAATATCTATAACATATTGATAAATCATTATGAACAAAATCAAATCATTTCTGAAAATAAATGGCTTCCATTTAGTGAACTTCTTCTAAAAATCAGAAATAATTAAATTTGTGACAATCAACAGTAGTTGGTAAGGTAATTGAGTTTTAAAAAGAGGATTTTTGAAGATTTAAATATTATTAGTATCTTTACTAAAAGTTTCTTTTGTATTTTTTTATAGTAAAGGAGTTGTTATGAATGACGTAGCTAAGTTTTTTGAGACTCTTGCTGAAAGGAATTTGAAGGAGAATTATATTTCAGATATTCTTTGGGCGTTAATTGAAAGTAATGTTGAATTTTTAGATATACTATTCGAACTCATTGGTGAAAAAACAAATAAAACTCACAATTTTAATAGAAGTGGTTTTTCACATGCAAAAAGAGAAGTAACTGAAGTAACTGAAGTAACAGGTAGACCGGATCTGATCTTGTATTTTAACGATGAGAGCCAACTAATTATTGAAGTAAAAAAATATAAGCGTGACCTACAATTAGATCTTTACGATAAAATTTTCAATAACCAGCCCAAGGTCTTATTATCATATTATAAAGAAGATGTTAGCAATTATCCAAACTGGACAAATATTACTTGGAGTGAAATAACAAAAAAATTAGATGAACTTATGGACAACAACTTACTCAATGGATTTTCTCATTTTATAAAAGGAGTATTTAATATGAATTGTAAAAAAGTTGAGAGTTTTAGTATTAATAATTTAGTCTATCTAAATATGATGATTGAGGAATCGCTAAAGTCACTCAATTATAATATCAGATATCGTGATAAAGGATTTACTGATGCTGGGTCAGGTTACTTTTTTTCTTATCCTATTAATGATAATATATGCCTTTATCCATGGATTGGCATTAATTATAATATTCAAAGTAAATCAAAGAATCCTTTCGGATTAATGTTCTGGCTTAATCAAGGACATAAAGAACAAGGCTTCTTTAATAAAATAATTAACAATGAGGGGAAAATCATAGAAGGTGGATATGCAGATCCTATTAACACATCAGCTGATCAGATCGTTATTATGCAAGACTGGAGTGAGGGAAAGGAATTCCGGGCTCAGTTCCTAAACAAAAATAGTGTTGAAGAACAGACAGCTCTAATACAAAATTTTATTAAAAGAATTTGCGAAACCATTGAAGAAGTTTGCAAAGAATGATTTTTGTTAAATCTCATTATTCTCCACAAAACTCTCTATCATAGCATTAATCAGTTTCTTCAGTGATTCCGGTTCAATAATTGTCAGTTTGTCGCACCAGCTTATGCACCAGGAAGCGAGTTTGAGAGAAATTGGCTGATGCGTTTCGAGATAGAGATAACCGTCATCCTTCTTAGTGATTGTGAAATCATCAAACCAGATCTTGTGTGAAATCTCATTTATTACCAAAGGGAAAAATCTCAGAATTATCTTTTCCGGTTTCTGAGTTGTCTCAACAGGCTGAGCCGGCGAAAAAGTCTCTTCCGTTAATTCTATCTTTAATATCCGGCTTAAATAAAAAGTCTTTAAGATAGTTTCATCTTTTTTGATTCCCTGCAGTATCCAGTTGAAAGCATTATTGACTATCTTCAGAGGCAGGATAAGATAGTCTTTAATTTTATTATCTCGAATCCGCTGATATTCTATTTTAATAATCCGGTTTTCCTTTATCGCTTTTGTAATCGCAGAGATTATCTGAAAGTATGCAGCATCAACATTCCCGCTATAGACCTCCAGCTTTTGAAGATAAATATCCGAGTTTAATTTTAAGGAGAGATATTCAGATAAAAGTAAATTAAGAACGGATTTTGGAATATCATTTAGGATAATCAGTTTCCCTTTGCGGCTGAATATTTCAATTCCGAGTTTCCGCAGTCTGTTGAGGTCCCGGTTGATTGTAATTACGGAGACTTTATGCTCCACGGCAAAATCGGGGATTCCTTTCCCCTCATTATTCATTACGCTTGACAGAATTTCCGTTTGCCGTACTATTTCATTTGGAGGATTCATATATAAATGCAAATAGAATTGTTAATTCAATAATATCCGATTTCAAAGCGGCATTGAGGTCGCTTGCCCTGAAATGGTCAGTGAATTTGTTTTGTACACTGCTTATAAATATTCTCGACTTTTTCATTTCTCGGACAAACCTTTTGTATTTCTTTAAGCAATATAATATTTCTTACCATTCCTTTCGCAAGTTATTCCGCACAAAATAATTACTAACAATTATTGGCAGTGCAATATATTCTTGCTTTGTATTGTAGCCCGGAAGGCTTAGATTTTGCATCCAATTGTTAAAGTACTACGGACTATATGTCATATAGAGCATAGGCTGTTATGAAAATTTATTCCCTATGGGGAAAAATGGAATATTGGAATGATGGAATGATCCCGCCCACGACGGGACAGGTGGAATGATGGGAAGGTTGTCCGATCCGATGCGTCGGAACGGAGGGCTTCGTTATATTCCGAAATTTTCTCCTCATTTAATCATTTCTCTTCGACTTTGAGAGGAGGAGAGGAGATTGAATTCTGATAAAAAGAGCCATTTTGTCGAAAAGGGTCAGTTTTCTTTGCCTTCCTTAAAAACAAAAATATGATTACTATGATTTGTGTTTCTATTTTTTAAATCAAACCATGGTATCCAATGGGAAAGCTACGTCTTTTTTTAGCGATATTTTTATTAACCGGGTTCAGTTTTGCACAAGTGCAAGTCAAACTCACTCAGCCTCCCCCTAATCAGCTCCGTACGGCTGATATTTGGAAGTTAACTCTCGTAAATCTCAGCAAGAGCACTATCAATGTAACACTAAACGGGACATTGGAAGAAGCAGGGCTTGGGAATATGCTGGAGGGGAATTCAAGGCCCATAAGCCTTCCTCCCGGAACTAAGAGAATTTCTTATGACGATGTTAAATCCGGAAATGTGAATTTTAAGTCGGGTAAATGGCGCGATGCTTTTACACGTACCGGTAATGCTCCTTCGGGAGATTATACAATTTGCATTAGTGTAAAAAACGAATCCGGCGAGGTGATTGGAAGCTACTGTATTAATCAGAGAGTAGAAATTTCCTCCCCCCCCGAACTTATTTCACCTGCCGATGACGAAACGGTTAATGGAAAACAACAACCGGTATTTACCTGGCTGGCTCCAATGCCAATCCCTTCGGGACAAATTACATATAAAATAAAGATAGTGGAGATAATCGGGAATCAGTCTCCTGAAATTGCAGTTCAAAGAAATCCTGCGTGGTTTGAAAATTCCAATATAAGAACAACAATGTTTCAATATCCGGTATCTGCAAGAAAATTAGATCAGGATAAAATATATGCATGGCAGATTTCCGCTGTTCAGAATAATACCGTGCTATCATCCAGCGAAACCCGCAAATTCAATACTCAGTCAGGCAATAGTATTTTTAAGAGCCTTGTTATTACAACTAACGACAGTACCGGTAGTGACAGCAGTAATACTACAACGAGTGGCGGCAATGCTAATCCACAGCTCCCCCCTTCAGGCTGTCAATCAATACCTCAGACTGCTACCGTTACCAACCAGACACCTTCAACTAAGACAGCGGCAAATTTTGTTCAGCAGATTATAAAAGTCGGTCTTTTTAATATGAAGGTACTTACGGCTTCGGGGACCAGTACAGCGCTGACAGGAACGGGATCAATTCTTGTGGCCTGGCTTAAAACACCTATAGCGGTAGAATTTCAAAATATAAAAGTAAATACCGTTGATGAACTATACAGCGGCGAGGTAGTCTCACAATTAGATCAGACACCGGATGTATGGCCTCAGCAGTGGGGGATAAACATGGCGGGGAATTTCAACTGGACGACTAGCATGGTGAAGCGGCAGGATAAATGGCTTCATAATATGATAAGCAATCACCCGGTTGTGAATAAGATGGTCAAGGATTTTGACCTCAATCAGATGGTGCAAGACAATACGGACACCCCTCTGAAACTCCCTCTGGGAGTAAATAATGCGGAAGGTTACACAATTGCAATTTCCGAAATGAAATTTGAACCGACCGCAGCAAAATTAAATTGCCTGGCGATATTTCCGGTTAATGAATATAACGACAGTGTGGGCTTTAAGGGATCCGGGATAGTATTTTCAACCGGAGGACCTTCGGCACAGTCCGCTAAACTCGGACTGATAGATGACGTGACTTTTATTGGTAATGTTCCAAACGGCGATTCATATCACCTTGTATTTAAGAAAGAGCAGGGTGCCGCAGCCGGAACTTTTATTTCATGGGACTGTGGGGGTTTCCGTGAATTGAATATTGATCTTGACGTTTTCTTCCCGCGCACGTGGCTGAAACCGATACCCGATAACGGTACGGACAGAGCTAAATGCAATATCATTACAAATATTGTCAGCTGGGACGACTGGGTTATCCAGGCAAATCTTCCTAAGAGTTCAATTTCGGGTACACAGGGAATGGAGCTTTCGGTCAACTCGTTTTACTTCGATCATTCTTCAGTCAGGAATCCGGATTCGCTCACCTTCCCGGCAAATTATCCTGCGGGTGCAACAACGGGGCTGGATTTTATGGGATTCTTTATTAAGAATGCGAACATAAAACTTCCTGCAAACTTTAAGACTTCGACTCAGGACGTGACTGTTAACATCAGCAATCTGATAATAAACAGGCAGGGGTTAACGGGGAAAATCCTTGCGAAGGATATTTTTACATTCCCAAGCGGCAACATTGCGGGGCTGGGGGCCAGCCTGGATACATTAAAGCTTGAGCTGGTTTGCAGTTCCGTAACCAACGCTTACCTGCGGGGAAAGATTGTTCTGCCGGTTTCGGAAATAAATCCGACGAATGCACTTCCGTTTAAGGCATCATTTGTCTCGGGGAACGGGTATGAGTTTTCAATTCAACCTCAGGGACCAATAAGCGCAAAATTTTTCTCTGATGCGAAGTTTGCTCTGGCAAACACATCAACAATCAGTTTTTCAATTTCCGACAGCAGCAGGTTTGACATCAATTTAAATGGTAATTTTGACTGGCCTGACATAAATATTGCGAATGTCAAAAATGTAAAGATGGAATTAAGTTTCCAGAATCTGGGAGTAAGCTACCTTGACAGCGCTAACAACAGCAATAAATTCAAGTTCAGAAAAGGGAACTGGAGTTTTGCAAGTCCTCAGAAATTCATGGCAAACTTCCCGGTCAGCATAAAATATTTTGATTTTGGAATGAAGCCAAAAGTGGGAACAGAAGTAGCCAGGGCCGGTTTATCGTTTTCCATAATCGTAAATCTGGATGATAAAATCGGAGGGACTTCAGCATTGACCGTGCTTGGATCAATAAGCAAAGATCCAGTAACGGGTAAGTACACGCCGGCATTTGTAGGCGTGCAAGTGGATACAATCAAAGTGTTTGCGAACCTCTCCGCGGTAAAATTGGATGGCAAAATAGCTTTTTACAGCAACCATCCGATTTATGGAAGCGGATTTATCGGCTCAATTAAAGCGACTGTGAACTCAATTAAGACAGAGATCAGTTCTACATTAAGAATGGGTTCCACGAACTATAATAACGGCACGAACTTTTTCCGTTACTGGTATGTGGATGCAAAAGTAATACTTCCGAAAACTTCAGGAATTCCTTTCCTTTCGGGGCTGGCTTTTTATGGGTTTGGGGTTGGGGTATGGCATAAAATGACAATGGGGACAATGCCGCCTCTGAGTCTGGCGAGTGTGGAAAATGCCACGACTACAACCAACACAACTAATTCCGGAACGACTTTCACTCCCGATAAGAATATCGGACTTGGTTTGAGTCTGCTGGCCGTGATAGGGACTTATCCCGAGCCAAAGTCTTTTAACAGTGATGCAACATTAAGCGGAGAGTTTACCAATGCCGGCGGGCTTAATAAAATAAAATTTAATTTTGATTTCTGGAGTCTTGCCGAATTAACCAAGAGAAGCGATGCAACTATTCTGGGGAATGCTTATGTGGAGTACGTACCGCCGTCCAAAATATTTACGTTATCTGCCTCGGTATTAATAAACAAACCTCCAATTACGACGATGGGAATCGGGAATCCAAACGATAGGGTAAATCTCGCATTGTCAATTGATGGTAAGCAAAACAAGTGGTATTTTATCTGCGGAACACCCAAACCGAACCAGACAAACAAAGTCAAGGTTGGTCCGTTAGTTGCCTGGGAATATACCCTGGTTGGAAACGATATCAGTCAGTTTGTTGTCCCCGGTTTTCAACCGTCAACGATTGCAGGGCTTAACAGTGTCGGAGTTTCGTTAACCAGTCCGCCGACGACGGTTCCCTCTGAATCATCAACCGGCAAGGGATTTGCTTTTGGAGTGGGGGTGGGCTTCAGCACCGATAAATCGAGGGTCATATTATCATTGCCAAGAGGAGATGTCCTGCTGAAATACGGAGCGAGCGGTGGATTTGAAGTGAATCTATCGTTGCTTCAGTATCCGCAAAATACAATTTGCGGAAGTACCTCTCCAATCGGTTTCAGGAATTGGTATGCTCAGGGGGGAGTAGCTGCATGGTTCAACGGATATATTAATGTCTGGGTACCTAAAAAAGGCGGAGTTTGCCTGATCTGCTGCGGGTCTTCGGGATATTGCATATACCCGTTTGCAAATATGAGTATTGGTATGGGGGTACAGGCTGGTTTTCCGAATCCTTTGTGGGTTACGGGATCGGGCAAGGTTACTGTAAAAATTGGCGGTCTGCTTGACTGGTCACAATATGTTGATATAAGCTCCGGAACGCCCTGTACGCCGCAGCCTCTCCCTTCAAACCAGAATTATGTGCAGGAAGATGCAACTCAACAGATAGGGGATATGATAATCAGCGTCGACAGCCCTCCTCCGACGGAGAGATTTGAGCCGGGTAAGAAAATTTGCGCCGCACTCGGATTTACTCCTAATGCGGTATTTGATATTCAGGAGAGACAAACCAACGGAGCGATGCTTAACAAATCATTTCAGGTCAGGTACTTTGCGAATTTAGATGCAATAGGTCCCGCACCGCTGAATCAGACGACCCCAACATCAACAACAATTCAGATGTCCCCTGTAAATTATCAGGTTCTTTTACCTTTCGGTCAGACGCAGAGCAACCTGACAAGTAATGCACCTTCCGGTCCGCCAATTGTTGTATTAAGAAGTGCAAATCCGAACAGTATCGGGAATTATGAGTTTTATATTCAGAGGCCGTTTACGACGGTACCTTACAGGAATCTTGCGGATACGACCTATTATAAATTTACCCTGAGAGCCGAACTCTGGCGGATCCAGCCGGGGACAACCAATGTTTGGGAAAAGGCTAAAACTAACGGTGGAACTTATATAACTGAGACAAGATTGGCTTATTTCAGGTCGGGAATACTTTCCGGTACAACTATTATTCCTCTTCATTAACAGGGAGTCGGGAAAATGTTAAATCAATCAACAATGAAAATTAATAAAATGAAATTATTTGGAATATTCGTCCTGGTTTTTTCTTTTCAAATACTTGTTCTCGGGCAAAACGAAACGGGCATTGAGCAAAAGGATAGTGTTACACAGAGTGAATTAAACGAAAGCCTTAAAACAAAAATTGGATTAACAGTCCGGACATATTCCGACTCGGTTATCGTGCGATGGGCAGTCTCATCGCCGGCAATATGGGATATTGCAAAGATCTCCGGATTCATTTTAGAGCGGGCATCTGTTTTGCCTAACGGTTCTCGCGGTGAGTTTAAGCCCGCTAAATCGGGTCCATTCAAACTATGGACTGAAGAAGAATGGGACGCATATTTTCTGAAAAGAGGAGAGAGGAAAGATACCTCTGAAGTGGATTACGATGCCCTTGCATACGTTTTCGGAACCGGAGGAAATGTTTCGGAAAATACACCCGGGACATCTACGGGAAATGAAATTCAGGACCTGAAAGAGAAAGCGGGGAATTACAACTGGCAAGTGCTATTTGCCATGTTGTCAGCTAACAGCAGCGTTGGTGCCGCTGAGGGACTTGGATTGAGATATGTTGACAAAGACGTAAAGTCCGGAGACAGGTTCGTTTATAAAATAAAATTAGCAGGGGAATCCCCCGTTTATGTAGTTGAAGACGGGCTTCTCGAGGTAAAAGTTGAGCAATATAATCCCGACTTTGCATTGCAGACTATTAAAGCTTCAGAGAATGAAGGAAGCATAGGAATAAACTGGAAAGCAAATAATCAGCTTTCTTTTTATAAAGTCTACCGTTCCGAAGATAACGGAAAAACATTTGAATCCCTGACGAAAATACCGCTCCTGACGATGCGTAATATTCCCAACGAACGTGACCCAATGGAGGGTTACATGGACAGTTCAGTAGTGAATTACAAGCCCTACATTTACAGAGTTTACGGGACAACCTCGTTTGCGGATGAGGTTCTTATCGGTGAAATTAAGGCAATGGGGAGGGACAGAACGCCTCCTCCTCAGCCATTCGTTCCTCAGCCGGAAAATATAAGTGACAATGAAGTGAAATTAAAATGGAGCATAGGTGACAATCCGCCAAAAGATCTTAAAGGATTTTATGTGGGACGCGATACTTCAACCTCCGGAGAGTTCAATCGTGTTACTCAACTGCTGCCGCCTTCCTCAAGAGAATATATTGACAAAGATTTTATAAAAGAAGGAGACAATTTTTATCTGGTAGAGGCAATTGATACAGCGGGGAATCTTAGCCGCTCATATCCTGTCTACGTTGCCCTTAACGACACAACTCCTCCCGCCAAACCTGTATGGATTAAAGTGACTATGGACTCCAACGGTGTGGTTACTCTTATTATAAAACCCAATACCGAAAAAGACCTGATGGGTTACCGTATCCTCACATCCAATGCGCCGGAACATGAGTTTTCATCTCTTATAGAGTCATTCGGGGATGATTCTTTAGATTATACCAAGATAACTAAATTCAAAGATTCTGTTTCACTCGAGACAACCACTCCATACGTATACTACCGAGCGACTGCACTTGACAACCGCTTCAATGAATCCCTCTTCTCGGATATAATTGCAGTCAGAAGACCCGACATCATTCCTCCCGTAACTCCCGTAATAATTGATGTCTCGGTAACCGATAAGTCCGTAACTCTCTTTTTTGCGCACAGCACAAGCGAGGATGTGAAATATCACGTTGCTTACCGCAGGGTGCAGGGAGAGGTGAAATGGGACAGTCTCTCTGCATTGGGCTCTGCAGACTCTGTTTTTACAGACAAGAATGTCAAACCGAATATCATGTATGAATACTCTTTGCTTGCCGTTGACAGCTCCGCTTTGCGTTCGCTGTTATCATTCCCGGTTACAGCAAGGCCGTACTATACGGGAGTACTTCCTGTAGTAAAAAATCTGAAAATAGTATTTGACGATAAGAAAAATGAAGCAACTCTTAGCTGGGATTATGAAAATTCCGAAGGGGTATATTTTGTTGTCTATCGATCATCCGGGGATGCTTTGCCGGGAAGGTATGAAACCGTTAATAACCCGGACTCAAGAATTTTTACGGACGGAAAGTTAACATCCGGAAAAGGAAATTATATTTATACGGTCAAAGTTTTCGATAATTTTGGCGGTGAATCAAAAATGAGTGAAGTGGTAAAAATCAATGTTAAATAGAAAATATATATTAAGTTTTTTTATGGAATATAAGCAGTCATGCAAATTTATTTTTCTGTTATTCTTTTTGGGCATACAGTCAATTTCTCTGGCTCAGGTAACCGTTGTGCTTCAGCAGCCCCCTCCATACCAGTTTAAGATTGAAAATATGTGGAAGGTTACTTTGGTGAACCCTACAAATACTACTTACACGGTTTATTTGAAGGGGACTGCAACAGAATCTACACAAGGACAGATTGTAGAGGCTACCACAGCCACATTCCTATTGCCTCCGGGTCTTAAACGGGTGAGCACTCATGATCTCATGCCAATGAAAATTGAAGCAACCAACGGCAAATATTCAGATGTGGTAAAAAATATTGGTGGTGTACCTACCGGTGATTATGAAATTTGTGTTACTGTTATAAATGCCCTGACCGGTATACAGCTTGGTATGCAGTGCATGCAAACGATGACTCAAAATCTAACTCAGATTGAGCTCCTTCAGCCCGAAAACGGTGCCGTTTTTGAATCGAAAGTCTTTTTGGGAACAGGAGAAAGAAATCCGGAAGAACTGAGGAAAATCTCCCCGGGAACAAGAGAGGGAGATACCGTTGAGATGCCCGAAAACAAGAAAGTCTTTTTGGGGACAGGAGAAAGAAGTCCGGAAGAATTGAGGAAAATCTCTCCGGGAACGAGAGAGGGTGATACAGGTGATTTGCCTTTGGATGATTACAGGAAAACCTCTGCCGGGACTTCGATACCATATTCCGGTGGTTTTATATCATTTAGCTGGCTGCCCCATTCTCCCATACCTCCCGATGTAAAAACCACTTATGCAATAAGAATTACGGAAATATTCGGCAATCAGTCTCCTTATGATGCGGTGTTATCCAACCCCGCTTTTTACAGGAATCAAAATATTTATTCTAATGTTTTTTTATACCCAGTTGCGGGCAGGAAGTTTCAGAACAACAGGCGGTATGCTTGGAAAGTTTATGCTTATCTGAATAATGTTCTGGTTTCGGAAAGTGAAACTTTTGAATTTACTTTTATTGATAATTCACAACTCCATAAAGTTGAGAAAAAAAAGGTTTCTGTAAATCAACCGGGTAACAGATCCTTCCTTTCTGATACAAAACCTTTGCTGCTTGCATCATCAGAGGATTCCCGGCTGCTGGATATGATTTCCGCATATAGAGAGGAGAACGAAATAAAACCCTTTTTGTTTTCCGGAAATGCAAAACTAAGTTTTACCGGTGGTTACAAAGACCTGCCATTTTCGGAACACCCTAAAAATATTTTCACCGCTGAGCTGAATCCTTCTGTTGCCATATACGGGCTCCCTTTCACTGCAAATTTTCTTTTCTCAACTATGCAGAACACAGACCGGCAAAGTATGAACAGCTTCTCTTTTAATTTCGACCTTAACAGCTATAAGGAACAGCTAAAATCACGTCTGGAAGATAAAGTTAGCGAACTTGCAACGGGCTGGGAAAAAATGTTGCTTGGCGTAAATGCTTTTGGAATCGGAACAAACTATCCAACCTATACCGACTATACATTAAGCGGTGTTCCCGTGACCGGGATTAATTTTGAAATAAACCCGGGGATTTTTTACGCGGCTTTCGTCGGGTCACAAAATCAGCGAAGTATTGAAAATTCAGCTTATCAAAGGAGTCTTTATGCGGGAAGGCTTGGAATCGGGAAAAAAGACGAATCTCACTTTTTCTTTACCGGCTTATACGCAAGGGACGATGAGAACTCAACCACTGTTTTACCAGACAATTTAACATTGACTCCAAAAGCTAATTATGTGATGGGGGCCGATACAAAACTTACTTTTTTTGATGAACTTATTTCACTTGAAGGAGAAGGAAACGTCTCCGTTCTTACACGCGATACCAGAGAGGCAGACCTTGAAAGCACATCAATTCCTGGCTGGGTCAAGGGGATGATTTCTCCCAAAATCAGTACCTCCTTTGATTATTCTTATACGGGGAAGATGTCTTTTAACAACCCCGGTTCTGCAACCCGTTTTTCTTTTGGCTTGAAAATGATTGGTCCCGGTTATACCTCGCTTGGAGCGCCAAATCTGAGAAACGATCAGTTTGTCTATGAGGGAAAATTAGAGCAGGGATTTTTATCCAGGAAAATATCAATAAGTTCATTCTTCAGGACGTACCACGATAACCTTATCGCATGGAAAAGTTCCAGAACCACGACTACTGCTTATGGCGTGAACCTTGGATTGAATTTCCCGGATCTTCCTTTTCTCCAACTCTCTTATTCACCCTATCTTCAGAAAAATGACGATCAGGTCCCTGCACGTCAGGTTGAAAATAAAACAATCATGCTGTCAGCAGTAACGGGCTATAATTTACAGATTCAGCAATATAATTTATCGACTACTGTAGCCTATATGAGTAATGAAGCGAAATCCTTAAATGGTTCATCCGATTACCGCACCAATTCAATTTCAGTAACCGAATCGTTCTCCTTTGATAAGCCAATTTCAGTTTCAGGTACGTGGGGATTAATCAACACAAGATCACTTCTCTTTAATTCCGATATCAACAATTTTGATTTCAGCGTAAATGCAGCATTCATAGAATCTCTCTCCAACTCTGTGGGATTAAACATTGCCTACGAATATGCCCTAAATAAAAAAACCGGGCTCTATTTCGATACAGCATATTCTCCGCTGGAAGACATTAATCTCAAAGCAAGGATAGAAGGAGTTACATATACCGACCTTGTTAACAACTCCCTTAATTATAATGAACTTATATTCAGTTTGATGCTGATTGCTGCCTGGTAAATTACGTTATGAAAAATTCTAATTCTTTTAATATCTTATTTTTATTGCTTCTCCTCGGAAACTTGACAATCCATGGCCAGGCTATCAGGGAAAACAACTATTTGCTGAAAGTATCTGACTCCGATTCCGGGACTTGTGGTTATGCCGACTTGAACGGCAACATGGTTATTCCTCTCGGAAAATACTCAATTTGTTTCACCGACACTTTCAGGACCTATGCCATTGTGACCTTGCCGGAAATAGGCTTTGGAGCAATTGACAGGGAAGAAAATGTTTTGTATAAAATCTTTCCTTATGACAATGGGCCGGACTATATATCGGATGGCCTGTTTAGAATATTAGAGAACAGTAAAATCGGGTTTGCCGAGTCAACTACCGGGAAAGTTGTGATAAAGCCACAATTTGATTGTGCCCGGCCTTTTGAAAATGGCGTCGCTATGGTTAGTAATAACTGTAAAACAGTATCAGAGGGAGAACATAGCTCCTGGTCAGGCGACAACTGGTATTACGTTGACAAAACAGGGAAAAGAGTTGATGAACCGATGCCGGAAATAAAACCGGCGTTGGACAGCATTCTCACCGATCCCGTATTGAAATTGATTAAAGCCAGGGCATTATCCGATCTAATGGAATTAATAAAGAGTTCTGACCCGGAGTCCCCTGCAAATAAATTAATTGCATCACAATTAGAATCATGGTCTGAGGAGAAGCTGAATCAATTCTGGGTTATATTTAGAAAATCAATTGAAGATTATATTGTTCAAACACAGCTGTCCGGTTTTGATTTTGGCATATTCATGTTGTCCTTTAAAGATTTTCAGGAGATGGACAAGGAAAAAATAGTAGAAGATTATGACATTCGTGTTCAAAGCATTGGCGGTGATCAATACATATCTGAGTTTTGGCAGGATGGTCTTGCTGTTTACTCAGAAAAAAATGCCGGGAACATCAAAGACGAAGAAAGAAAAGTTGTTGCGAAGAAAAGATATGCCATTGTCCGGAAATCTATTGAAGACGGCACTCAGGAACGATATACAAAAATGATGGCATTACTTTATACACTGGGGAAGGATGGCTCAATTACATTTCACGATCCGTTGCAGCCCATGATGGATTTCATTAAAAGCAACAGGAAATGAAAGAAACAGTAGAGAAAACTATTTAATCTCCTAAACAGCCACTAAATAAGACGGAGTATTCGCATCATTCCTGTTTGAGTCTCTTATTTATCTATTTCGTACTTTATCTGAAGAGTTAGGACATACCCAATTGCCGGTTCTGTTACTACCGGGTTAATGACTTTGTCGAAATTTGAATAGTTGATTTTGTCATAATAATATGTAGTGTTCTTTCTTAAATCTTTTCTTTTGAATTTGGAATCGTAATCATAATTAATAACTTCGCTTGATATGTTGGCGGTATAGCTTTTATAAAGTTGAGAAGGATAATAACCGGCGAAAGATTCTCCGTATATTTGGGAGGAGGGGAGTAACCGGACATTTGTCGCCATGACATAAAGTTCTTTTTTTTCATTGATTACTTCAACCGCCGCCTTAAATAACTGAGAGTATATTTTGCTTATATCTGTAACAATGTAGTCAACTTTAGCTAAATCGTAAATCCCATATTCTGATGCAAGGATCAGCATTTTATCCAGATCATAGATGTTTGTAAATTTTACAATGACATTTTTTTTCTGCTCAAACCCGCTAATATACTGCTCTGCATAATTACCGGTTATTTTATAATCGGCTATCTGAGTCTGGGTCGTCATATCTATATAAATATCATTTTCCATTATGCCGGTTTTTGTTAATGCAGATAAAAATTCCTGTATCCGTTTATCAATTTTTGTATTGGCTTCTGCAAGAGTCGGGGACGATTCAGATACCCCGAAAGTAGCAGCGTAGCTGTCGGCAATTATATTCATAAGTACGTTTGCCTGGATAACAAAGGTAGTATCCGACAAGTAAAGTTTATTTATACCCTGTTGTTTCGGGGAATTATAGTTCTGGTCAATGATACTGTTCCCGCTGATTTGCCCGAAGAGTATATTGCCGGCGAATAAAACAAAAAGCACAACCATGTTTTTCATAAACAACTCCTTTGAAAGTTATTAAACACACAAGATATAAAACCTTTTTCAAGGCACTGAAAATTCCACATGCAATATAATTAAAAGATGAGACACCAAGTGCTTCCGGCAGTTATAATCCGGGAGAGGATAAAAAAAGAGACTTGCAAGTGCAAGTCTCTGTAATTTCTGTTATTGATCTGGTTCGTTACTTCACGTTTTTCAGTGCTTCAATAGCCTGAGTGTTGGTCGGATCCAACTCTTTAACTTTAGTCCAGTAGAATTTATATTTGTCTTTCCAGGTTGTTTTGTATTCTTCCGTATCCTGTTTCAGGTAATAGAAATAACCGAGATAAGAATAAGCCTGAATAAGCTGATTCTTATATTTGTCCGGAGTAAATACGGCAACTTCGATGAATTTTTCGTAATGCGGTTTTGCCAGTCCCAGTTCGGAAGTCGTATCCTGGGAAGAATTTGAAAAAGCTCGCCACAAATAACCTAATGCAAGATCACTCTTAATCTGGGTAACTTTATAGAAAATCGTATCAGCTAAAGGATACTGTTTCTCATAGAAATAGGCTTGTCCCATGTCAAAGTACTCTCTAAGCGAAAGGTTCTTGCCACTTTTTGCTTCTTTAAGTTCATAGTTCAGAGAGCAGTCACGAAATCTCTTCAATCTGAAATAGGATCCGGCAAGCAGACCATATACATTAATGCGCGAGCTGTCTTTTTGAATTGAGTATCCGTAATAAATTGCCGCCAGGGAATCCTTCCCGGCTTTCTCTAATAAAGATCCATAATACTCGTAATCTGTTGCGGAGTTATTTTCATCGTAAGTGGTTTTAATGAATTTCTCGAATACAGGGATTCCGTTTGTAAAATCGTTTAATTCATAATATGAATAAGCAAGCAACTGCTGGATAGGTGCGTTTGAAGGATCAACTGCTAAAATTTCTCTGCAAACTTCTTTTGCATTCGCATAATCCTTTATCTGATATAAAAGTATGGAATACTTTGTCTTATTCTTTAAACTGCTTTCAGAATATTGAATATACTTACTGTATGACTGTTCAGCTTTATCATATTTTTTCTGAGAAGCATAAAGCGAAGATAACTCACGGTGGGCAGAGGAGTAAGTGGAATCTATATTGAGGGCTTCAAGAAATGTGTTTTCAGCGACCATAAAATTCCTGATCTTGAAATAAACTTTTCCCTGGCCCAGTAAAGCTGGAAGGTACTGAGGATTTATATCAAGGGCTTTTTGGTAATTAGTGCTGGCATTGCTTCCGTCACTCTGCCTGAAGAACATCTCTCCTTTAATGAAGTATGCATAATAATTCTTCTTGTCGAGGGTGATTGACTTCTGAAGCAACCCCTCAACCAAAGCGGAGTTATTGTTGCTGCCGCAAACCAATGCATAAGCAGTTTCATCCAACAGTTCGGCAGAGACGCCCTTTCCTAAATCAGCAATTTCCCTTGCCATATTAAGTGCTGTAGAGGTATCTCCTTTTAGAAGATAGGCTTCAATCAATCCCGCGGCGTTTAAGTTATTCGGGGTCTTTATTTCGTTACCCTTTGAAAATTCCGCAATAGCTAAGTCTGTCTTTTCTGTGGCAAGGTAAATTTTTCCAAGCACAAAATAAGCATTGACTTCAGCAGGTTTCTCCTTTATCAGTTTTTGCAGGTAAGTAATCCCGTCCTGATATTTTTCATAGTATAAATATTTTAAACCGGGTTTTTCAACCTGTTTCTGTGTCTGAGATAATAGAATCCCTGTTGCAAAAAGACAAACAATAACAATATTCAGATAAAAGTATTTTTTCATAGATTTTTTCTTAATTTAATTCCTGATGATAAATTTCTACAAGTCTGACAGGCATGGTTGCAGGCACAAGTCCTGATTTAAGGAAAATACGCTGTCCTTTTTCAGCTGCTACAAACGAAGCAAATCCCAATCCTAATCCGGCTCGTGATTCACCGCTTATAATATAGACAGATCTCCATAGCGGATATAACTTTTGTGCAATATATGCCTGATAAGGCTGATAATAATTCCCCGCATATTCAGACGTATCCGGGACGGATACTGACATAATATTTAAATTTCTGAGAAATGAAAGCTGAGTCGTATCGTCCTTGTCACTTACCCAGGCAACGCTTATGAACCCGATTGCATTCTGATTATTTTTAACATAATCAATAACTTCTTCATTCGATTTCATCGCGAAGCTTGAACCGGGAACAAATGACTTGATTCCGGCTTTTTCAAAAAGATACCTGATAATCCCGGAATTATTGGAGTCGAAAATCATCTTTATATCAGATAATTTAGACCTTTTATTTAGCTGGTTCCATTTTTTCACCTCACCCTTTAAGACTTTCATTAAGTCTTCATAAGTGATGAAAGTATCCTGATTTACTTTGTTTGTGATTAATGCAACACCGTCATAGGCAACTTGGGTGGTTCGTGGGATCTTCTTCTTCTTTTCGAATACTTTCTTCTCCTCCTCTGTTAAATTCCGCGAAATTACAACTAACCTTGATTTCTCCAATAATAGATCTGCCATGATCTGAACTTCGTCGGAATAAACGGCATTAATCTTAGCATGGCTGTACAATCCCTCAAAGGTGCTTATCTGACTCTGAAGGACAGACTTGAACGATTCATCAACGGAAATCCTGATGGTCCCGTAGGTAGGTCCGTCACCTTCCGGTTTTTCATTTCTACATCCCAAAAACAAAAAGAGAGTAAGAAGGAAAAGAAAACCTAATTTATGTATCGTTCTCATTTTTAAGCTCGTTGTAAAACTTTGCGATTCGGTAAATTCCGTAACAAACAAGAAGAGTGGCAAGTAGAATCCGCTGATAATCTTCAATATTGGAAAACAAGCCGGGAGAAAAATAAATCAAAATCCCGGCTGCTAAATACACAAAAACCATAAACAAAGTGAAGATTCTTTTAACGCGGAGCATAACCGCCACTCTTACAAAGTGCTAATTCAATCTGAAGACGATCGGAATTGCGACACGAACGCTCACTGCATTTCCGTTCTGCTTACCGGGTTTCCAGTTAGGCATCATGCGGATAACTCTCAACGCTTCTTCATCACATCCCGCACCGATTCCCTTTGCAAGCTGAGGATCTCTTATCACGCCCTGCTTAGTGACGACAAACGAAAGGAAAACTTTCCCTTCAACACCGGCACGCTTAGCAATTTCGGGGTATTTGATGTTCTCAGCGAAAAACCTCATCATTTCTTCATTCCCACCCGGAAAACTCGGCATTTCCTCAACAAATGTGAAGACTTCGCCAACCTGATCCGGTTCTTCCACCACTTTGGGCTCTTCTTTTACTTCCAATAAACTGTAGTCCACACCTGTCGGATCGCCTTCCTGAGTGGTTTTACCGGCATCAACATTTTTCAACTCGTCCTGAGATGGAATATATTCATCGGTAACTTCCGCATCCGGTTTAACGACGGGAGGAAGAAATTTAATAGTTGATTTTAGAGGTGGCGGAGCTTCAACTTGCACTACTTCTTCCTTCTTGTCTATTGAAGGGGGCTCAGACAACTGAGTGTAATCAATTATTCTCAGTTTCTTCTGTGAGGCCTCTTCCTTGGGACTTAAGTACTCCAGTATAAGAGGATAGCTTGTGCTCAGAGTAGAGAAAACAATAGCAATCCACATTGCTATTGTTACATGCTTCTTGTAGAGCTTTCTGAGAATATAAGCGCCATATTCCTTATTCTTATTCTCGAATATTATATCGTTTATACCGTTTTTTAATATAAATTTGTTTTTCATAATATGGTCTTAATTTAAAGATTTTTTATTAGAGTTTTATCGAAGTCTGTAATATCAACTATTGCATACTTCTTTATACCTGTTATGCTCATCTCATCCAGAATGTCAATCATATTTTTATACCTGGAAAATTCGGTCGGTTTGATAAGAACCATCAGGTCATTTATTGTCCGGTTCTTCTCTAACAGCACTTTTCTGATGCCTTCTTTTGAAAAACTGGAAGCCTCTATTAGGGGATCAGTTATTCCCATGTAGTAAAAAACCTTGTCATCACCACCAAGAATAATTGTCATCGCTTTTGATTCTTTAACTGCCTGCCCTTCCTCCTGCTGAGTCTTGTCTTTGAAAGGCATATTGATTTCCATAGTCTGAGGCTTACTGAATGTCGTAGTGAGCATAAAGAAAGTTACAAGCAGGAATCCCAAATCCACCATCGGTGTTAAGTCAACTCTGGTCGACATCTTTTTGGATTTTTTCTTGCCGTGTTTACCTTTACCCTCTTTCGACGAGGTATCTAGTTCTGCCATTTTAATTCCTTTCTCAACTTGGACGTACTTCTAAATCTGTGATCAGATTAAATTTGTTAACGTTTTTATCCTGGAGAGTATTCATTACTCTCTGAATAACCGGATAAGCGCAATCTTGGTCGCCTCGTATAGCTATTCTGAACTTTGGATTAGATAGCCTTCCGTATATTACCCAGTAGCCGAGCTCATTCAGGGTAGAATCGCATGGAATGCCAGGTTGTTTAATCTTATCCCTTTCTGCAGGAGTTAACCCTAAAAAGCTCTTTAGTTTGCTCATGGGGATTCCGAAATTCGAGATAAGTGAAAATTGGTATTTCTCATCATCTGTGAATTGAAACTGAAACTTCTCCGCTACTTTATCAATGAGTCTCTCGCGGTTAAACTTTCCGTCTATTCCAAAAAACACTTTACCTTCTTTATCTACCGTAATTGTCATAATATCCGCCTCGGGTAGTTTTATTTCCGAGATTGAAGACGGGGTGTCAACGACTACCGCATCATTAGACTTCATTTTCGTTGTTAACATGAAGAATGTCAGCAGCAAAAAGGCAACGTCGCACATCGCCGTCATATCCACTAGTGTACTTTTACGGGGTACTTTAACTTTTGCCATTTTAATTATATCCTTTGGTTCGTTTAATTATGTTTAGCAATAAACTGCTGAACCAATGCAACGCCGGCTTCATCTATATTATAAGTGATTTTATCTATCTTTGTAGTAAAGTAGTTATAGAAAATAATTGCAAAAGCGGATGTCCCGATACCAAGAGCAGTATTGATCAAAGCCTCGGAGATACCGTTTGAAAGAGCAACAGCATCCGGAGCTCCTGATTGAGCAAGAGCGGCGAACGCCCTGATCATTCCGATAACCGTTCCGAGCAATCCCATCAAAGTAGCTATTGAGGAGATGGTTGCTAAGATTACTAAATTCTGCTCGAGCATTGGCATTTCTAATGAAGTAGCTTCTTCAATTTCCTGTTTAATTGCAACAACTTTCTGGTCCCTGGTCAGTGATTTTTCACCGATCATTTCTTGGTACTTTAAAACTCCTGCTCTGACAACGGCTCCGATTGAACCTCTCTGCTTGTCGCATTCTGCCATCGCTGCATCAAGGTTCTCAGGTTTGGTCGATAAGTAAGAATGAACTTTGGTAATAAAATAAGCAGGTTTAACCTTACCGGTTGCTCTGGAAATTGTTATCTGTCGCTCTATTGCAAAAGTAAGAACAGTCATTAATAATGTCAATAGAATAGGCACGATAAATCCACCCTTATAAATAACTCCTAACCATGCTCCTGGAAGCGGATTGTTTGCTGTGTTCCCTCCCTCAAAATTCTGAGGATTTCCCAGAACATAGATATAAATGAGAACGGAAATAACGAATAATACAGGAATTACTATCCCTGCAAAACCGGTCATGAAAGCTTTTAGATCAAATTTACTTTTCACTTTTACTCCTAAATATATTTGTTTATGTTGTTTGTGGTTTTTTAATTCTATATCCTAAATAGCGATTTATCCTGCTGTTAAAACATTCCGATAATCATAAACGCAATTAACGCAACGAGTGTTAATACGATGATTGTGATTATTGAATAAAAGATAATATCGCCCACACTGTTCTGATATTCATGTGATTTTCTTTTTGTTTTCATGCTTCACATTAATTAATTTTCGATTATATAAATACTGTTTTATATAAAGCAAGAATTATGCCATTTGGATAAAAGCGTTAAACAATAAAAAAAACGCTTAATTTGGGTAAATATTACTCATATTCGCATATAAAGAATTTCAAACAGTATGTAAAATTACAAAAAATTCTTTCAAAATGAAACCCTAATTTTTAAGTTCTTTGTTTATAATAAGTTAAGCTTCTTTCAAAATGAAATTTGCCATTATATATTGTATTTTTTCCTTTTTCTCCAGAGGGTTGTTTCAGAAATCCCCAGGATTTTAGACGCTTCTTTTGGACTGGAAGTGAGACATAGGATCTCAGCAATATGCTTTTTTTCCAGTTCCTCAATACTTGACATAATGTTAAGAAACTGTTTAGAACTCTTTCTTAAAATATCCGTAGGAAGATACTGAGGCATTATCACTCCATCTTTGGCCACTACTTTTAATCGCTTAACCACATTTTCAAATTCGCGGATATTCCCGGGCCAGTCATAATCCATTAACGCCTTCAGCACTTCCGGATTAACTGTATAGTCCCTCCCTCCTTCTGTTAGGAAATGATCCAGCAGAACAGGAATATCGTTTTTTCTGTCTCGCAACGGAGGAAGCTTGATCCTTACTCCACTTATTCTGTAAAAGAAATCATCGCGCAGATTACCCGAAGCAAGGTCCCTGTTTATATCGCTGTTTGTTGCACTGATTATTCGGATGTTTACCTTCCTCGAAAAACTTTCTCCCACTCTCTCAAATTCCATATTTTGCAAAAACCTTAGCAATTTAACCTGCATAGCTTTCGGAAGTTCTGCCACTTCATCGAGAAAAACAGTTCCGTTATCAGCCAATTCAATTCTTCCGGTACGGTCTTTCAAAGCACCCGTAAAAGCCCCCTTGCAGTGGCCGAACAATTCGCTTTCGAAAAGATTTTCCGGAATAGCCGCACAGTTTATCGGCACAAAAAGTCCCTCCTTACGGCTGCTGTTTTTATGAATCATTCTGGCAAAAAGCTCTTTCCCGGTTCCGCTTTCTCCTTCAATCAGTATGGGCAGATCACTGTCAGCCACTTCAATTGCTGTACGTATAAGTTCCCGCATTTCATAATTGCGTGTGCTTATTTCGCCCGCAGTATCGGATTCATTGATCTGACTCTTGAGTCCTTTAACTTCCTTTTGTAAAAGATGATATTTATATACTCTGTCGGCTATGTGCGAGAATTCAAGATGATTAAAAGGTTTGGTTATGTAATCGTATGCCCCCAGTTTGATTGCTTCAACCGCTGTCTCTATTGAACTGAAAGCGGTTATCAGTACGACTAAATAATCAGGGGAAATCTTTCTTAACTCACTCAATACTTCCAGTCCGTTCATGGGCTGCATTTTTAAGTCAACGAAAGCAAAATCAAATTCTTTTTCTCTTGCGCATTTAATTCCTTCGGGTCCGGATGAAAATACATCTGTTTCAAAACCCTGCGACTGAAGTGAAAACTCAATCATCTTAAGAATATTTACTTCATCATCAATGACAAGCACTCTTGCTTTTCCCACCTTAAACCGCCTTCAACTTAATGATAAAACTACTTCCTTTACCGGGATCGCTCTTTACAAAAACCTCACCCTTGTGGAGTTCGATGATTTCACGTGTTATTGATAACCCCAGCCCCACACTTCCCGGCACGTCGTCATTTAACTGTACGAACTTATCAAAGATACGGTCTATCTTGTCCGGACTTATTCCTATCCCTGTATCATTAATCTCCAGCTTTACAAAGTCGTCCTCATTTTTCACGATCAAATCTATTCTCCCGCCATTTTGTGTAAACTTAAGTGCATTGGAAAGGATGTTCTCGATAGCCCTGAACATATATTCGTAGTCAATATTAACTCTAAAAACTTCCCCCTCGTATCTGTTGGTATATTCTATTCCTTTTTCTCTGCAATGGGCCACAAACCTTTTGCTGATATCGTCAATAAGAACCTTCATATCTGTTTCCGCAAAATCAAGTTTAAGAGTACCCGATTCAATCTTTGACAAATCCAGGATTTCCCTGACTAACCGGTTTAGCCTGTTATAGTCCGACTTCATCGATAGTATTAGTTCCTTCTGGCGGTCATTGCCCCCCCCCATTACTCCGTCCTCAAGCATTCCCAGAGCAAGGCCTATGGAGGTGAGGGGAGATTTCAGTTCATGAGATACTTTCCCTACAAACTCTGACTTTAATTTATCCAGTTCCTGGAATTTGGTTATATCGCTGAAAAGAATTACATGCCCCTGTACACCGCTTTCAGGTAGTATTATAGAGGAACTGAAAATCGTGAAATATTTTCTGGTCCCGTTTCTCTTAAGCTCATAAAAAGTTTCACTCAGTTCGGTCGGCTGAAAACCTTTCAATACGCTTTCATCTTTAATGAAATCACTGATATTTTTATTCTCAATTTCAACAATGTCAAATAACCGGTTGAACGAATTATTTGTTGTAAGCAAATTAAACTTTTCATCGGTCATCACTACCGGTTCGCTAATACTCTCAATAATAATTTCAAGCTTCTTTTTTTCATAGAGTACTTTGTTGACATTTATCCTGTCATACATCTCAAGCTTATCCGACATTCTGTTAAATTCGCTCGCAAGATCTCCTATCTCATCAATGCTTGTTATCTCAACCTTATCACTGAAATTGCCAACAGCGATTTGCCTTGCAGAGCGGGTAAGGTCTTTTATCGGTTTAGCAAGATAATCTGAAAATTTTGTGCTGAACAGGAATGAAATCAAAACACCCCCGCTTACAAGAATTAGCATGAATATAACGGCGGTTTTTGAAATCTCATCGCCTTGCCGGATTGTCTTATTCATGTACTGGTGGTTAAGATCAAAGAGGGCGTAGCATTGTTTCTTTATATCGGTTATGGATTTAAGAACCTCCTGAAAGTATTTTTCTTTCTCCTCGGTGGTAAATTCTTTATTATTTGAGATAATCCGGTCAGTGACATTATTAGTAAAGATGGAATATTCCCTGCCAAGGCCGTCAAGCAAAATTCTTTCATTTTTTGAGAAAGCCGATTCCCCGGCCTTCTTGAACCAGAAATAAAAATCTTTATTTGATTTCTCAAACAAAGATATTCCTTCAACTTTCCTTCCCTGAAGGATATAATTTATCGAGGCTACTTGATAATCAATCGCTTTTCCCATATTATCAGCCGCCACGATGCTTGAATAATGCTGATCGAGCGGAGCTTTATAGGCTATTCGCATCTTGTTGAGATTATATATGCTCCAGTAAGTAACAGAAAGCATAATCAACAAGACCAGCGTGAAGCCGACAAGTATCTTTCTTCTTAAATTAGATCTGAAATAATAAAACATATACTTTGATAGTTTGAACTGCAAATATATTATTTTTTTGAATACAATAGTATCTATTTAGAAATATTCTCTCCCCGAAAAACATTTCTCGCTCCTGTTCAAAACAAATTGTACCCCTCCATTGGTCTATTCTGCTACATCTTCGGCGGTATTAGTTTATAAACAACCGGTGTTACAATTCTCGAAAGAAGAGTTGAACTTATTAACCCTCCGATTATTACAATTGCAAGTGGGGAAATCATCGGATTTGTCGAAAGAGCAATTGGTATCATTCCCCCTATTGCTGTAAGCGATGTCAGTATGATCGGAAGGAACCTGACTTCTCCTGCTTCCCTTATTGCCTCTTCAACAGATTTACCCTGCTGTCGCAACTGATTCGTAAAATCAACCAGCAGGATCGTGTTCTTCACCTCAATCCCGGCCAGGGCTATTAAACCGATTGCAGCTACAAATGAAAGTGAATTCCCGGTTACCAGCAAAGCCAGTACTGATCCCACTATTCCCAGTGGAATAACTGACAAAACAATTAGAGTACTCTTAAATGTCTTGAATTCAAGAATAAGAACTGCTATAAACAGGAACAGTGTGATAATAATTGCAGATGAAAATCCTCCGAAAGATTCCTCCCTCTGTTCAAATTCTCCCTGCATTTGATAATAGTATCCTTCAGGCAGGACAAGTTTATCCATTTTATTTATAACTTCTGTAATTACATTATCATTCAGGTAACCTTGTTTAACAAAGGAATAGACACCCACTTTTCTGACTTTATTCTCATGGTCAATTGTTAGAGGGGACGATTCAAGCCTCAGTGTGGCAACCTGTGAAAGCGGGATGGCGGTTCCCTGGATATTGTTCACGTAAAGATTATCGAAAGCTTCAAGGGAATTCGGGTTTTTTTTCTCCTTGCTTAACTTTATCGGGTAATTATCCCCGGAAGCATCTGTCATTATGCCCACTTCAAAACCCGCCACCGCAAGCCGGACCGTCCGGTCAATATTAGCTGAGGGTATTCCCAGCATTGCAGCCTTTTCACTGTTAATTAAAACCCTGATATCGGACTTAAGATTGCTTGAAGGATTATTCACATAAATGGTTCCTTCAGTTTCCTTTAAAAGCTTTTCGGCTTTACCAGCAAACTGTCTTAATGTATCAAGATTCTCGCCAAAAATAATTACTTCAATGGGGGCAAATATCGGATCACCCTGCTCGAAATCTTTTACCTCCACCCTTGTCCCTTCATAGGGCGTCCACTTGTTCCTCAGCTTTTCAATCAGTTCCAGTTTTTTCCCAATACTGGTTTTCTCATCAAGCTGGACAAATATCTGAGCATAATCGTTTCGTTCGTTCTCAGTAATAACATTATAGTATATCTGCGGGTTTCCTTTCCCGATATTGGAAGCAAAATATTTTACTTCGGGTATATTTTTCAGTTCCTTCTCAATTCTTCTCGACACCTCGTTCGTATAGTCCAGATTCGATTGAGGCGGTGTGGTTATTTCAATTAAAAACTGTGGCTTCTCGGAAGCAGGGAAGAGGCTGAAACCTATAACAGGGATTAACAAAAGAGAACCTATAAACATTACAAGCGCTATAATTATTGTAAGAACAGGTTTCATTAAAGCCTTATCGAGCAGCCTTGCATAACTTTTATGAATAAGTTTCTTTAAGACTCTTAAGAAAATATTCCCCTCCGTGTGACCCGCGTGTTCTTTCAGGATACGGCTTGATAGAAAAGGAATAATCGTCAGCGATACTGCTATCGATGCAAGAACACTTGAAATAACACCCATGGGAAGGCTTCTTATAAAATCTCCCGATGCACCGGGTAAAAACACTAGAGGAAGGAATGCAATTATCAGTGTTGCCGTACACCCTATAACCGCAAGGGTTATCTGATGTGTCCCTTTTAGGGTTGCCTCCAGTCTGCTGTGTCCCTCCCTCATCCACCGTTCAATATTCTCAATCACCACAATGCTGTCATCAACAAGTAGCCCTAACGCAACTACTAACCCGACTATGCTTAACTGATTGAGTGTATAACCAAGCAAACTCATCAGTACGATTCCAATTGAAAGAGACAGCGGGATTGAAATCATTACAATCAGCGATGATCTCCCTCCAAGAGGAAGCAGCGTAATTGCTACAAGTCCAATAGCTATTAAAAAATCAACACCTAACCCGCCAAGGCGCTTATTAACATTATCAGCTTGGTCAAAATTATGAACAAAACCGATGTTTGCCGGAAGTTTTGATTTGAATTTTTCAATCACCGGCAGGTAAAGCTCCTGTGTTGAAGAAATATTTTCTCCCGGTTTTTGTGCAGCCACCACAAATACAGACCTGTGCCCGTTCATACGGGTTATATATTTTCCCTTCTCAAAATCGGAATACACATTCGCTATATCATTCAGTTGGACATTTTTCCCGTTGTAAGAACTAATTACTGTGTTTTTAATTTCGTCAACGTTTTTGTAATTACCGCTTGTCTGGATGTTAAATGTCTTTTCCCCGGCGTCCACACTTCCCCCTGGAATATTTACTGCCTCGCTTTGAATTATTCCTATAACGGCATCAAGCGGAATATTCATCTGAGCCATCTTATCCATCTTCAGATCAATTTGGACAACTTTTTCCGGAAGCCCGTGAATCTGAACATTCTTTAATTGGGGAAGGCGCTCAAGATCCTCCTTGAAGATTTTCGCGTACTTCTTTAAAGTTTCATAAGAAGCATTCTCTGAAACAAGCGCAGTCTGAATTATATTGACATTTGACGGAAGCCATTTCTGAATTTCAATACTGTAAATATCTGGAGGGAGTTCACTCCGCATACTATTTACCTCGCGCACTACCTCCTGGTATTTTTCGTCCACGTCATACCCATGATTGTACAGAGGGTAGATAACCGCTGCCCCGTCGCTCATATAACTCATGACTTTCTTCATCCCTTCAAGAGCATTCAGTTTCGATTCCAGAGGATCGACCACAAGCTCCTCCATATCCTTGGGGCTTGTTCCTGGATATACGATGATAATTGTAAATTCAGGGGAACTTAATTCCGGATCTTCCGCGCGCGGCATATTTAGTATGGTGGTTATGCCCACTGCAACGATCATAATAAATATGATCAGCGTAAACTGATAATTTTTCACTGCATATTCTGATATCTTCATTGCTTACCTATTTTACAATTCTTATTTCTGAATTCTCTTTCAGGTAAGGACTGCCTGACACAATTAAGAATCCCCCGGCTTCCAACCCGGCACTAACAAGTATATTTTCTTTTTGTAACTCAGCTATGGTCACTTTAATCTTTTGAGCCGTCTTATTGTCATACGTAACAAAAACATAACCATAATTTCCGTCTGCATCAAGCAGGGCTTCATAAGGGATTACCCATGTATCTATTTTCTGATCCGGAAATATTTTCGCTTTGCCAAATAATCCGCTTGCAATCTTTGATTTCTCCGGTGATAACAGCCTGATATCAATCGTAAACGTTCCTGTGTAAGGATCCACCCCTTCAGATTTTCTTTGCACCACACCCCTGTATTTATTCCCCGGATAAGTATCCAGCTCCACCTCGGCATTATCGTTTAACTTGATTGTAGCCCACTCCCAGTCGCTTACTGATACCTTAAGAAACCAGTTCCCCTTGCTTGCGCCGTTAGTCTGAATCACAGGCATTCCGGGCCCTGTCATCTCCCCGTCCCGCGAAAAAACTTTAAGCACATATCCGTTATCAAGCGCCCTTATTTCAGAATAACTCAGGTTAAACTCAGCAATCTTTAAGTCCTTTCCCGCTATATCAAGAGCAGTCTTTGTGTTCTCAAACTGCTCAAGAGTTGCAACGCTGTCTTTGTACAAATTGGAAACCCGGTTATAGTCCCGCAAAGCTTTCTCATACCCCGTTTTTGCCTGTGAAACCATTGACTCTATTTCTCCAAGATTCAGGCTGGCAAGCAATTGCCCTTTCTTTATTGAGCTTCCTTCTTTTACATATATTCTGTTGATCACTCCCCCTGTCTTAAACGAAAGGAAAGTCTCATCATCCGTTGTGAACTTCCCCGAAGCAGCTATTGACAATTGGACATTTTCTTTATCTATTGAAATTACTTTAACAGGCACTATGTTTTTGTCTTCTAAGCCTTTCTCGTCACTCTTCTCGCTGCATCCTGCAATCAGTAATGTAAACAGGACTGCAATTATTTCAAATCTCTTTATCATCTTTACCTCCGCTTAATAATCAATTTTTATCGTAGAATTTTGTCTTTCATATTCAGCATTGGCAATCAGCACCTTATGCTTGCTTATATTCACAAGTGTTTTTGCTGTTGTTAGCTGATTCCTTGCATCTACGGTCTCAATGAAAGAACCCACTCCTTCCCTGTATCCTTTTTCCACAAGGTTATTATAACTCTCCGCAGCTTTCAACTGTGCTTGTGCAGATAAATAATTTTGCTTTGCGGTTAGCAATTCATCTTTGGCAACCGAAAGGGATAGACTCATGGCATTCTCTGTAAGTTTGAGTTCAAGTTCTGCATCCTGCAAACCAAGTGCCGCTGTTTCAATTTTGTTCATATTCCTGAACCCTTCGAAAATGGGAATGTCAAGTTGCACTCCCCATAACGTATAGCGTGATTCACGATTATAACGCCATTCCATGTCCTGTGCCCCATAATCAAAAAACCCGCTGACTTTCGGTATCAGAAAAAACTTATTCATTTTTAGAAGTGACTTATTAATCTCAACACTTTCGGAAAGCATCTTTATTTCTTCCCTTATCGTTAAACTCTCATCAACCGGGTTGATTGAGCTGATATCCTCGGTGACCGGATTTATGTTTACATCAGCGTTAAGGTCTTTATTCAGTAAAAAATTGAAATACTTTTTTGCGCTTTTTGATTTTGATTCGGCATCCAGCAGTTGTGAATTAATACTCTCTGTTTCACTCTCTGTTCTTAGCACATAGTGATATAAGCCTGCTCCGTTCTTATACATTGATTCCGCAGTTCGTTTAGCCTCTGTAACAAGTTCCTTTGCCGACTTATAAATCCTGATTGCTTCAACCGAACTTAGATAGTTGTAGTAAGCTGATTTAATCTCTTTTACAAGTTCTTTTTTGTACAGACTGACTTCATACTCGCTTATCAATTTTTTGCTTTTTTCTATCTGCCTGTTATATATCAGATCCGTGTTAAGTATCGGCATTGACGCTCTGAACCTTGCATCATAAAATTTATAAGGGAAGAAATTTTCCTTTACGTTTTGAACTTGCGGGAATGCGTTCGAACCCGTAAGCTGATTCAAAGTCTGATAAACGGGATTCAGCAAATCCCCCACAGGAATATCAATACTTCTTCCTCCCGTGCCATGAACGTAACTGGCTGAAAAGTCAATTGAAGGAAAGAATAGGCTCGTTGCAGAATTTAAATCATAAACTGCTTTCTCGTATGATATTTTTTTCTGCTGAAGGACAATATTGTTTTTCAATCCTTCCCTGATATAATCATCAAGAGTCTGGTTGGTTTGTCCTGCAACCGGTAATATTAAAAATATCATCAGAAGCAATAAAAGCCTGGCTTCTGGTTTCATTGTTGCTCCGGTTAAATTGAATTGATGTGATTTTATTATTGGCATATTATTAAACTATAAATGATCGTACTATTGATAACGACTGTTCAAAAATAATCGAGTTGATAAGCTCCTTCCCCTCTGAATCAATATGGATCAGACGGTTTCTGATATGAAGCGAAATCATTCCGTGCATAACTGACCAGAAAACAAGGGCAACAGCTTTTTCATCTTTCCCCTTGAAGTATCCCGCTTCCTTGCATTCTGCAACATTTTTTTTGAGCAGGTCATAACATCGGTCCCCCAGTTCCCAGTTCTTGAATTTCTTGATTTTATCTCCTGGGCTTCTTACTATAAACATAAGGTCATAATATTGTGAGTGTTCCAGGGCAAAGCTCAGATATGCTCTTCCGTGAGCTATAAGCCGCTCCTTTGGATCGGCAACACGCTGCGCCTCCATCTGATGTTTATAGAACTCATTAAAACCGAGATTGTGAAGCTCGAAAAAGATGTCATCCTTATCCTCAAAATATAGATATATTGTCGACGGGCTGTACTCAATCTTGTCGGCAATCTTTCTTATCGAAACGGAATCATAACCCTCCCCTACGAATAATTCCATTGCGGCTTCAAGAATAGACTGCCGCATAACTCTTTTTTCCTTCTCTCTTCTGTCAGTTATTGCCATATTTTTTCCAATTTGATTACCAAATATAATGAACACCGTTTAGCAAATCAACAACGTAATAAAAAAAATTACCGTTTATTTTGCCTTGCTTATCCCTGATTTTACCATTTTTTTACCCTCTAATCTCCCTTCTCCCTCGATATGAACGCGTACTGAATGCGTACTAAATGCGTGGTGAATGCGTACTGAATGCGTGCTTATATGCATCCTTCCTGATTCCACACACATTTTACCCCTTCACTCCTAAAACACATGTTACTTTGCATCATTAACTTTTTTCGGTGATAAAAATTACATCGCCTTATTCAGGATAAAATTGTAATTTTGCATTGTCTGTTTTCCCGTGGAAAAACACAAGAAATAATAAAAATCATAAAATGAATAACACGATTCAAACAGGTCTTCATCCCGCCAGATGGTGGGAGCCTGAAAACGACAATAAAATTCTCTGTACCTTATGCCCGAGATATTGCACAATTGCTGACGGGCAGAACGGGTTCTGTTATGTTAGAAAGAACATCGGGGGTGAGTTATTTTCTTTGGCTTATAACAGGCCTACCGGCTTTGCGGTCGACCCTATTGAAAAAAAACCGCTGAATCATTTTCTTCCCGGCTCCTCAATCCTGAGTTTCGGTACTGCGGGTTGTAACCTGGGGTGTAAGTTCTGTCAGAACTGGACATCCAGTAAGTCAAAGATAGATGAGATTAATTCTGTTTTTGCCACTCCGGAAGATGTCATATCAATTGCGAAAAAACAAAAAACCCCCTCAATAGCATATACCTACAACGATCCCGTAATCTTTGGTGAGTATCTAATTGATGTGTCGGCGCTCGCAAGACAGGAAAACATCAGAAACGTTATGGTAACCGCCGGATATGTGGATAAAAAAGCCCGAAAGGATATTTTCAAAAACATAGACGCTGCAAATGTTGATCTCAAAGCATTCTCCGAAATGTTCTACCACAAACTTACCCTCTCCCATCTTAATGATGTTCTTGATACGCTCGTATGGTTAAAAAACGAAACAGATGTATGGTTTGAAATCACAACACTACTAATTCCCGGAGAGAATGATTCAGAAGAAGAAATTAAAAAAATGTGTGGTTGGATAATAACTAATCTTGGCGATTCTATCCCCCTTCATTTTACTGCATTCCATCCCTCCTTCAGAATGAATTCCACCCCGGTAACCCCCGCCTCAACTCTGCTTAAGGCAAGGGAACTCGCCCTCACCGCAGGAATAAAATATTGCTACACGGGGAATATAGTGAACACCGAAAGCCAGACAACCTACTGCCCCCAATGTAAACAAGAACTTATTGTACGCAATTGGCACTCGGTCAGCAAGAATAATCTGTCCGGCAACCGCTGCTCCTCTTGTAATACCAAAATCAGCGGGGTCTTTATTTAAAACGGTACAGTCAGGAAGTGGAGATATAGATTCTTTCACGCCTCCTGACCGAACCATATTTCAGCAAAATATCACTTTACTTCTACTATTACGTGCCCAATCGGTGGTGCCATCTCATATCCTATCGGCACTACCGTCTTTCCCTGGTTATAGTCCCAATACTGCAATTCCGGAAAATTCCTTTGAAATCCGACTGAGTGAACTATATAAAGCTGCCATCCGGGTTTGGCATTATTAAGCCACATCCCGACATCGCGTTTCAAATCATTGTTCGTATCACCCCATTTCACTGCCGAACCGTCCCAGTCCCTGACGCCGTTTTTCGTACTGAAAGCTATAAGGCAGATTTCCTTATCATTGGTCATCATTTCTTCGGGAGTGTCCCATTTATCGAAAAGCTTATTCCCGGCAAAGTCATAGTTCGCAAAAATTCTCCAGTAAATATTATCTTCAATAACCTTACTGTATTCTTTGTGTTTTTTGGTAAATACGTCCAGCAGGTCTTTGTAGAGCTTTCCCTTTGGGTTGAATGATCTAAGATCTATTGTACCCCCCGCTTCTACAAAAAACTTACCATCCCTGAACTCAAACTGGGAAGCATCATATTTTGTTTTTTGTGGAAATCCCCCCTTGGAAACACAAATGGAGCCATAACCAAAAGTTTTAACATAAGCGGGGTCTAAATCTGCAGGGAGGAAAAAAGAGAAGATTGAGAGAATCATAAGAGCAAAGATGAATTTTTTCAGAATAGCCACAACAAACCTCGTTATCTAAATGATAAAATATTGTTTTAAAACGGCACAGCTAAGGAACCGGAAGAAGAGACCTCTTCCAGCTCCTTAGCATCATCCGTTGTCCTCTGTAAAATTACTTCACTTCTACGATTGCGTATGCAAACGGAGGAGCTTTCTCAAAAGCTATCGGGGTAACAGTCTTACCCTGATTGTAATCCCAATACGAATTCTCAGGGCAGTTTCTTCTGAAGCCAACAGTATGGATTATATATAGTTGCCATCCCGGTTTAGCATTATTAAGCCACAACCCGACATCCGTTCTCAGATCGTTTTCGTCATCTGTCCAGTCAACACCCGAACCGTCCCAGTCCCTTACGCCGTTTTCGGTATTAAACTGCATCGTGCAGATAGCCTTGCTTCTGTCCATCTGTTTCTCTGGCGTGCTCTCCCATTTATCAAAAAGAAGATTGCCGGCGAAATCGTAGTTGGCATAAATTATCCAGTAAAGCTGATCTTGCACAACTTTGCTGTATTCTTTATGTTTCCTGTTATATGCGTCCAGTAGGTCTTTGTAAAGTTTTCCCTTGGGAGTAAATGCCCTGAGATTTATTGTGCCTCCGGCCTCTACATAAAATTTTCCGTTTTTAAACTCAAACTGAGAAGCATCGTATTTTGAAAAAGCGGGATATCCGGCTTTGGATACGCAGATCGAACCGTAGCCAAAAGCCTTGATGTATCCGGGATCCAGATCACTCGGGAGATAAAATGAAAAGAAAGAGAGGACTATAATGGAGAATACGAATTTTTTTAAGATTTCCATAACAAACTTCCTTATGTTGGTTGATAATAATTACCTGACAAGCGGCAAAGTCTCTGTACCGGGAATTTGTCGTTAAAACACACAAAATAACTTAGCTAATGTAATAAAATTTTCTTAAGCAGCAAATAAAAAAATATAAAGAAGTACAAATTCATTGAAAAAAAAGCCAATCAGCAACCGTGATCCCTGATTGGCTTAAAAAGATGTGATTCTATCCGAAAAGCATTCTTACAATTACCAAAGCACCAAGAGCGCCGACAAGATCTGCTATAAGTCCTACAGCTAATGCGTGACGGATTTTCGTGATGCTTACTGAACCGAAATAAACCGCAACTACGTAAAATGTTGTTTCCGAACTTCCGAAAAGTGTGGATGTCAATATTCCGATGAAAGAGTCAGTACCGTGAACAGCCATCGTCTCTGCCATTACTCCTAATGAACCGCTTCCTGAAAGGGGTCTCATTAACGCCATTGGGAGAGATTCGGCAGGGAATCCGATTAAATCGGTTAATGGCCTCAAAACATAAATAAGCCAGTCCATTGCTCCGCCTGCTCTGAATATTCCTATCGCCATAAGAATTCCGACCAGGTAAGGAATTATCCTTATTGCCACATTAAAACCTTCTTTAGCCCCTTCAATAAAAACTTCGTATACTTTAACCTTTTTAATAAAGCCGTATACCACAAAGACAGTAATGATAAGCGGAATAGCTAAAGTTGCAATCACCTGCACCACCATCTTTATTGAATCAGCATTTACGAATGAAAATGCCCGACCCACTATCGAGAAAAGACCCGTAGCAAATGCTGCAGCAAAAAACAGGATAATAAACCCAACTATAAAAAAGAATTTTCCGTTCTGTTTAAGCCACGAAGAAAAGCCGGAACTTCCCATCGGGAATTTTTCAAGAAGTTTTGCACTCATAACTCCCGCAATCGTTGCACACGTGGAACCAAAAATCGACGTCCCGATAATGATTGCCGGTTCGGCGCTTCCCGCTGCGGCACGCAACGCTATTGCTGTTGCCGGAATCAGTGTCATGCCGCCCGTATTAAGAGCCAGGAAGGTACACATTGCATTCGTTGCTGTGTCTTTTTTATCGTTTAACTTGTTTAGTTCTTCCATCGCCTTTAATCCAAAAGGCGTCGCCGCATTACTCAACCCCAGGAAATTCGCAGACCAGTTCATAATGATTGATCCTATAGCCGGGTGGTCGGACGGTACATCTGGGAAAAGGAAACGCGTAACAGGAGTTAATGCCCTCGCAAGTATCCTTATTAGTCCCGCCTCATCGGCAATCTTCATAATTCCGAGCCACATTGCCATGATTCCTATTAACCCCAACGCTATCTTAACTGAAGTATCTGCGTAGTTAAGGGCGGAGTTAGTTACCTCTTTCATTTTAATGAATGAAATCTTTTCAAACACTATATTGGCAAGTGCAAGGTTTCCTTCTTTTGTCTGAACTATTCTCAGTTCACCGGAAAGATCATCTTCCTTGCCGTTGACTTTTGCCATGCGAGTCAATATTTCCGGCAGCTTTTTGTCTACTATTATATATAGCGGTGTTTTATTTGTTTTTTTGTCAACAGAAAGCTGAGCAGAAAATTCTAAATCTTCCGGTATGCTCTCGTTGTAAAAATTATTAAAGTCAGCCTTCGCTATCTTTATTTTAGCCTCAACATTCTTTCCATATATACCCGCAACCGTATCGGTATAGGTTACAAAGGCTTTTAACGGTTTACCCGACTGATATTTGTCAGTCGTTCCGTCTATGATATCCGAAGATAAAGCCGCAGCCAGTCCAAGAAAAATAAGGGCTGCCCAAACATAATTCATCATAATCGTATTTCCTTATTTAATATTTACAAATTTGTAGCGGAATGGATAAGAGGAGTTTCCCTTTGTGTTCATGGCAACTATCCTGATATCACACGTATTATATAGATCACTATCAATTCCTACTTTTACTGTATTACTCACATTATCAAATGAAAAATTGTTAGTTTCCGTAGAGTCAAAATATACTTTTATTGTTTTGTAATCAATTCCGTTTTTATCGGCAATAGTGAAATACAAATCCTTTTTAGTACTGTCGCTTTCCGTCTTTCGAAAAGAAATTTTTGGCACACCGTTCCTGAAATATTTACAGAGTCCCTTGAAAATGCCCCAGGCCTGTGCTTTGTTAAATTCGTCAAGTGCAAGTCTTTGTTCTTCCCAGTTATGTGTGTGGAAACCGCATTCAAGAAGTACGGAAGGTATTTCCGTCAACCTCAAGACTGAGAATCCCGCTTTAGGATAGATCCAGTAATCAGAATACGTGCCGTCAAATGAGCCGAGGCCTCCGGAGTTTCTCATGGCGAAGGCAAGGTCGCGCTGAATGTACTTTGCCAAATCTTTCTCCATAGGTTCAAACTCAAAATCGGTTTCAGTGGCGTGATAATAAGTTGAAGTGAAGTTAGTCCAGTTATCTCCTTCTTTCCCGGGTGCATTATGGTGAACGCTGATAAATATATCGGCTCCGCTTTCATTTGCTAATACTGAGCGGTCTTTCAGAGCAACAGTCTTGTCAATCTCACGGGACATTATTACAGTGGCTCCAGCCTGTTCGAGGAAACTTCTCAAATACAGGGAAACTCTTAAATTTACATCGGCTTCAATTGCAATTCCCATTGGACCGGTGTTTTTCCTGTCTTCGCCTCCGTGCCCGGGATCCAGGAATATTTTCAAACCCGTCAGTCCGCTTCTACAGTCGGAAATTGATTGGTTCATTAACTCGGCATTAACAAACTCTCGGGGTACGTCATAGTAAACATTCGGACCTGAAGTGCAGCCGTAAAGCAACAGCAGGGGAAATAATAAAACCAGATACTTTTTCATCCAACATCCTTTATTTAATGGTATTTATAAAGTATATATCTTGTCTCCAAAGATAAGAATGATTTCTGTAGCATAAAAATAAATTCAGATAATGCAGCAACCGATATTTAAGGCAAACTGACAGTGTTCACATTGCTGCGGGTTTTTCATAAACCTTTTCTCCCGTATTGATTTTACGCATTCGCCAATCTGTTTCCCGAATGAATTGAGTTCGCCCGGCTTCACATTCTCTTTAATTTCAATATCGGGATAGCTTACGAATACAATCCTGATTTCTATCTCCTTCTTTTCAGTTACTCTGCTAAGTAAGTATGCATAGAACATTAACTGATTAATATATCCTTTGCCTCTCAAAATTATTGCAGCTTCATCAGCCGGAAAGATAGTGTCAGTCTTATAATCAACGATAAGTAGCTTATCGGCACCTTCGAAAACCACCTTGTCTATTATTCCATATAGGATATAATCAGAATCCCTTACAGAGATTTCAAATTCATTCTTAAAATTGCCGTATAAACAAAGTTCTTTATATGTTTCTGAGTTATAAAACACTTCAAGTGTATTTTTGACCTTTTCGGTTAACGATTCCAGGGGAATTAGATTATACCTCGTAAAATCGGTTTCATTTCTTAAGATTATCTCAATAAGAGAGTCCACTTCCTGAATCCCGACATTCTTCTCCAGAGCAGCGTGAATAATACTTCCCTTAAAAAGCGAAAGCATATTATAGACAGACTTGTTCTCACCCTCCGGTTGCTGACCCTGCTCCTCTTTAGTATTAAATTCAAAATCCGGTTTATCCTTTTTCTTTTCATGTATACGTTGTGCTGTCAGATAAGAAAACTTTCCGAATCCAAGTTCATAAGTAAGTTTATATTTTAAGGGGCACTGCAAAAAAGTGGAAATCTTTGTCGCTGAATAGATTTCTTCCGAGGGGAATTCAATCAGTTTCTCAATATCAACTTTTACTATATCTTTTGTTGGGACTTCGGATTCGCTCTCTGAATCCTTCTGTTCGTATACGATTTCCCTAATAATAGGAATTTCAATCTTTTCATTAAATTCAACAATTTCGTATTTCCCTTCTTCAAGCACAGCCCTCTTAAGTACTCCATCCAACTCAATCTTATTACCGCAAAAATTATCTTGTAATCCTTCGCTCAGGAAAGAAAAGAAGGAATTTTCCTTAAACGGTTTTCCGGTTTGAATGCCGGACATAAACAGATAGTTCTCAGCTCGGGTTACGGCAACATAGAACAGACGCCGCGATTCTGCAATTTCCTTTTTTCGTCGTATATATTCGAATGTTTTTTGAATCGGGGTTTCAACATAGTCACCCGAAAAATCATTGTTTGGCGGAAGTTTAGTTAGCAGGCCCACATTCTTTGCAATTTTTACTGTTTTTGATATTGCGCCTCTGCTGTCAGGAACGGTATCCATATTTACAATAAATACGAATTTATACTGTAATCCCTTCGCTTTATGAATCGTAAGTATTTTTACTGTGTCCGATTCATCTCCTGGGGATACAAGCCCTTCCCCGCTTTGATTATCAATCGCATCCCTCAGAAATTCAGTATAATCATATAATATCCTGTAACCACTGGAGACAAACCCGGCCGCATTCTTAATTAATTTCTCAAGATTATCTATCTCAGCTTTTCCGTTCTTCCGCGCAGAGATTACGGAAAGGAAGTTGCCTTCTTCAGTGATTTTTCTTATTAATGATGGAACATCAAGAGTAGCTGCGCATTTAATATTTTCCGACAGTGTTTTTACTATTTCATTATGGAGGAATCTCTTTTGGCTGTATACATTAAATTTTGTCCATAATCCGGCACTTGTCTTATCCGGCTCATTTATATTCTCCAAAGATATTTCCAGGATATCTGCATCAGAAAGGAGAAAGAAAGGGGAGCGTAAAAGTCCCACCAAAGCAACATCATCATCTTTATTAACCAGAAAACTGAGATAGTTGTACACATCATATACTGTCTGCCTCTGATAAAAACCATCCCCTCCTAATATCGAATAAGGAATGTTTTCAACAGTAAAAACTTTTTCGATTAAAGAAAAGACATTTTTTTTACGGCAGAGTATTGCCATATCTTTGTAAGATAAACCTTTGAGGGCGGATTCCTCTTTAAGAAGTTTTATCCTTTTTGCAATAAGTTGAATTTCTTTACAGTTTGCATCAGCCAATTCTCCGGAATTATTGTCAATTAGCAGAATTTCGATCTTGTTTTCCAGGTCTTCCTTTTTGGCAGATACAATCGGGGAATAATTTACTTCGTTGAATTCCGGCATAGGGTTGGCCATTATCTTGGAAAAGATTATATTTGCAAAGAGGGCCAGGCCGGGAGCCATTCTAAAGCTTTCTTCAAGTTCCTGTATTCCGCTGATTCCCGCCTGCTTTTGAATAGCTTTCCTGGTTGCACGAAACACTTCAAGTTCGGCATCGCGAAACATATAGATGCTTTGTTTTTCGTCCCCCACTACAAAAAAGTTATTCTCTGTTAAGTAGTTTACAAGAGGGAGGAAAATATTATACTGAATTTCGTTTGTATCCTGATACTCATCAATCATAATGTAAGTGAAACGCTCTTTGAGCAAGTCTCTTACGTTCTCATTTTTTATCACTTCTTCAGTTTTCAGCAAAAGATCTTCAAAGTCAAGAAGGCTTGTCTCGCTCTTTTTTTGGTCGTATTTGCTGAACACACATTCAAACATTTCCATAAGGAATTTTCCTGTCTCAGCAAGGACGTTATGAAGATTAGGGCATCCATTTTCAAATTTCAAGCGATCTTTCAATTTCCCGTATTTGCCGAGTTTTATAAGATCAGACTCCTCAAATTCTTTTCCTTCCGCAAATTCCTTTTTATAGTTTGCTAAAAGCTCGCATTTTTGAGTTAGCATCTTATCAAGAATCTCACAAAGCAGCTTAAATGATTCAAGAGATTTGCCCTCGGAATTTACAATAGTCTTGAATTTGTACAGTGAGGAATTAACAAGTTCTACTACAGACTCATTCCCTTTTTTAGGCGGAATTAATGTGCCGCTGTTAACACGTTCTATCACAGAAATAAAGTCGTCAGAAACCGGTCGCACTATTAGGCCTATCTGATCACAATATGCTTTATCAAAAAAAACAGTGATTTCAGAAGCAGTTTTAAAGTAAAGTTTTTCCCGTAATTGAAATACCGTTCTTCTCTCACTAATCATCTGGCTGATTACTTCCCGAAGATTCCCCCAGGAGCCGAACATCCTGACTAAAAATTTAACCTTTTCCTTTTCTGGCAAAGGATTGTTGGGAGAGAGATATTCTCTTTTAAACTCCTCAAATGAGATGTCAATCAATTCATTGTTAAGTGTGTCATCAGCTATAGAGAAATCGGTATCAACTTTTGCCTCAATCGCAAACTCCTTAATGACATCTTTGCAAAAAGAATGAATGGTTGAAATTTTTGCAGAGTAAAGCTGTCTGCGAAGAAGGATATACTTTTGTCTTTCCTCCGGATGGCTTTCCGTTATTTTTTCTTCAATTCTTTTGGAAACTTTAGAATATAGATCCGATGCGGCTTTTTCGGTATATGTAATTGCAACTATTTTGGATAAGTCAACATTTTTATCCAGGGCAATTTTCAGATAACGCTCAACTAACACTGATGTTTTTCCCGAACCGGCATTCGCAGTTAACGAAATATGCCCGTCAAGCCCTAATGCGTTTTCCTGATTTGGAGTAAAAACGTTCTCCCCCATCATTCTCCTTCCCTGTTAGTGTGAAACTGCGGCAAAACCGGTTTTAATAGTTTGATTATAAATTCGGTTTCTGCATTATTGTCTTGGTTTAAGTAAATCTCCCCGCCAATACCGGATATGAATCTCCTTGCAAGTTTTAGTCCGAGTCCCATTCCTGCTTCCTTAGTTGAAAAGTTGGTTTCAAATATTCTGTCCTTAATATTTTCCGGAATTCCTATCCCGTTGTCGGATATGGAAAGAATGAAATAATTATTTTCTTCAGTAAGACTTATAACTACTCTCTCCGCTTTGGCCTGAATCGAGTTGCGCACGAGATTTATTAATACTCTTCTGAGATTATTTTCATCAGCTTCAATTATTGCCGATTGTAAGGGCGTTTGAAAAAGAAGCGTTATTCTCTCATGACCGAAAAGATTTTTTACTTCGTTGATTATCAGAAGAATCTCCACATTTGCCAGTTTAATACCGGGCATCCTTGCAAAATGAGAAAACTCCGATGCGATCTGGCTAAGTGTATCAATCTGCTGTAAAACGGTTTTAGTCACTTTATCAAAAATCGAGTCAAAATTTTTAGCGCCGTCTTTATATGAAGCCATTAACTGCTGCAGGGCGAGCTTCATCGGAGTAAGCGGATTTTTGATTTCATGGGCAACCTGTTTGGCCATTTCCCTCCAGGCACTTTCCCGCTCAAGTTCTCCCAATTCCCGCTGATTTCTTTTTATCTCCGCAGTCATATAGTTGAATCCATCTATAAGTTCTTTTATCTCGCCATACTCAACCTTTTCAACTTCTATATTTAAGTCTCCATGAGCAACCGAATTTGTGGCGTTGGTGAGATTCCGAATCGGAGCGGAGATTCTTCCGGCCAGAAAAGTGCTGACCAAAATTATAATCAGTATTGCGACTGAATACGAACCAAATATGAAGACATCTATTTCTAAAGGAGAAAAAGGATTATCGAGTTTGTTAAAGATATCGTTCACTTCGATTATATATGAGCGGTTGTTTATTCGTGCTTTCTTAAAGAAAGAATGATACTCAACCATCTCATGATTATCTTTAATCAGTTCCTCATTCAAGCCGATTAGTCTTAAAGACTGTAAGGCAAATGGATTCAACAGTTCCGGGATAACTCCTGCTTTCAGTAAATCACTGTTAGTTGTAAAAGCTACCCTTGATGAATCATAAAAGTTAAAAGATATATTCAATTCCTTATTTGCTTTTTCCACAGCTGCAAGAACGGGTCTGTCAGGATTGTTTTTAATCTGAGTCCTTATATGCTGTTCAATGAGATCTGCTTTCTCACGCAGAGTCGAACGGACAAGATTTTCGCTCTTTACGGAAACACTAAACCGGTTGTAAATTGCTAATGACAATAAGGGGATGAGGGAAATTATCAGGAACGAGGTCAGAAGCTGGCTCTTAAAAGTAAAGCGTAATTCTTTGAAATATTTCAAATTCCTTAGAAGCAGAAACAAGAGCATAATAAAGATAAAAACAGAGTGAATAATAAATAACTTAAAGAAATTGAAAACACTCCACTCCAGATCTTTCTCTTTTAAGGTTACAACCGTGTAGTTACATCCGTTTCCGTTATTTCTTCTGAGCGCAAAAAGAATATGGTTTTCATTGCCCAGAGAGACCTGCGCCCACAATTCTCCCTGATTATTATAAATTCCGTCTCTGAGTAAATCGAGTATCTGTCTGTCAAGAACAAGGTCTGATTTAATGGGGGTAACAATTCTGTTGACGACCGAAAAAATACCGGCTGATAATGAGGTCGCAGCTCTTTTCATTTTGTCAGAGTAGAGAAGTTTAGAAACATCTGTAGCGCTACCGGCGGAGTCTTTAACCATGATAGTTACACAAAGATAACCTATTTTTTTCTCTCTGTCCTTGACTGGAATTATTCCCGAAACGGTTTTATTATCCGATTCCCTGTCAATAAAATCAAATGTCTTAAGCTCGTCTGTTGTAAGTGCTAATGCTATTTGAGGCACTCTCTCATTCTCTTCAAGCCCGCCTGAGAAACTACCAAGAATTGTTTTATTCTTATCCAGAATTGTAACCGAAGAAAACAAATCTTCGCTTCTCATTGCGCTTCTGGACCAAATCCAAAATGCCAGAGAGTTGAAGTTGGTTTCTCTGTTTAGTAAACCCGAAATAAGCTCGTCGGTTTTATATGATTCCAGCAGTGATTCACCAGCCAAAAAATTGCGTAAGCTCTCATTTTGCCTGTTAATGTCATTTGCTATTGTTCTCAGGGATTCTCTTTCCTGAAGCGAATTAAAGTGGTTCAGGAAGGAAACACTTAGAATAGACGAAAAAATCACAATGATTAAATAGTCTGAAATCTTAAGCCTGTTCTGTTTAAATATTTTCAGGGAAATAATAATGGTCAGGAATAAAGAGAGAAAAAGGAGAGGAAGCGTTAATAAAGGCTCGGCTTGTGCATAGATATATAAGAATAAACCAAATATTAAAATAACAATAGCATAAAGTACATTTTTTACTTGAATCGATTTGTTATCAGGGATTAAGAGGGATAAATGAAAATTTATAAAAAGTATGATTATAATTACAAGTGCCGAACTAAAAGTGAGAACAGATAGATTCATAAAGTAATTGAGAAAATCGGGGATTAAGTCAGTTCCGGCAAAATAGTTCAGAGAAGAATCATAAATTACGCTTTTTATGGAAGCCGCTAAAATTCTCACAACACCTAAAACCATTATTACAACAATTGGAGATACAATCAAAAAAAGAAATCTGTTTTTAGGTACATACTGCTTGCTGTTATGGAGATATTTAAAGTACTGATATAGGAAGTAAATAACAATGATCAGGAACATAATGCTTGTAATAAATAGCTCTAAGGGGGACTTTGCAATACCTCCACCGAAAGAAGAAGAGAAATAAGAAGGATTGGAAAGTTCATTCCAAATTATGTTGCCGGGGAGTCCTATGTAGAAGAGAAGATAACGGAAAGCGGTCACATATATCACAAAAAGTGAAATCTTTATCCCTCTGTATTTGATCTTTTTATAATCATCCCTTAATCCAAATCCGAGCATTAAAAAAGCTAAAATCAGAATAACAGACTGAATTACTGAAATTCTCTCCCGGAAAGAATTTAATTCCTGATTAAGGGAAGGAACGGCAATTGTTACCAGACCAATTTTATGATCTTCGTTATTTAGCAATTCAAATGAGGAATTCCGTCCGTCTTTTGATTTTGATTTGTAGGGAGTATAAATGATATCAATACTGGTCTCGAATTTCTCTTCGAGTTCCCGGGTAAAACTGTAACCGGCCTGTTGGCCTATTTCAAATGAGAATTTCTTTTCCAGGATACTGCCAAGAAAAAAGCGGAATTTTTTATTTCCGACGATTATCGTATCAGAATAAACGAGTTCGGTATAAAGAGGATTATTCTTAAAGTATGTTTCCCCGGATTTGTAGGATAAATCCGGAACACCTGGGTCTCTCTGCGTTATGTTTTTGTTCCATGCAAAAAGTTGTCCGGCACTGTCAGAAATTTCATAGCTATAAGAAGAAAAAACGGGGTCGTTTGCTTTATTAAAAAAATATTTGCGCAGTGATTCACCGATTTCTGACTGATTATCCAGTAAATTCTTTTTGGCAGTTCCGGCTTTTTCCAGCAGAAGAGATTGTTTCTTTTCAAATAATTTAAGAGTCCCTTCCTTGTTCTCCTGAATTTGACCGGCTAAAATATTTTCCCAATTATTTTTTTTCTGGATAATAAGATAAGGGCTTACAAGGGAAATAATTAAAAATAGGATGATTAGTAAGAGGACGAGAGTTAAGTATTTTCTTTCCCCGCTTAAACTCTTTTTGACTTTATCAAACATTATCTTATGGTTAACTGAGATATTGTCCACTCACTTCCCGAAAATTCTAAAGATATGAAAACCTGTGCAGTTTCTTTTCTGTTCCTGTGTTCGTATGTGAGAACGCCAGTGGCATAAGGATTTTTGTTTGCCACAACACCCGTAAATCTGAATGAGACAGGCTTGCTTATTTTGAATAGATCCTGCAGTATATAATAAGTCTGATTTGAACTATAATATCCGCTAATACCATTCGAAAGACTCAGATAATTCTGAGAAGAAAAGTGCTTTGAGAGAAGATTCACGTTACCGGAAGACAATCCATTTTCAATATCCGTAAAAACCTTTTCCAATTGCGGATTCTGCTGAAATTCAAAAAATGATTCCTCGCCCCGGATGATTAACCGTTCATCGGGGAATATGCTTTCCGGGTGGGATTTATATCCTGATAAAACACACAGGGAAAAAACAGCAAAGGTTAAAAAAAAGATTTTCATTATTAATCAAACTTATTCTGATTTTATTTACAAAATTACAAATATTTAGGTAGAATACATTAAAAATAGGGTAATAAACATAAAAAAATCCCGGCGAACCGGGATTTTTTTTAGTCTGCTCCACATCAGCGTGTCCATGCTCTCTTGAGACTCTCTCTCTCAGTGCCATATTTAGCATTCTTCAGCTGCGGATTTCCTTCTACGGTTTGATAAGCCCAATCGAAAACAATTCTTTCCGAAGTGATATTGGCGATCCTTACCTTGGCAAAGTGGTTGTCCCAGGTCCAGATGACGTAAGTGTGGCCAATTTGTGCAATTACATCCTTTGTAACAGACCATCCGTTCAGAGGAGCTTCAGGTATGTCCCAAATGTCGACGGTCTTTCCCATATCCTTGATATCTGTATCATCCCAGACATCAAGATAGAAAGTTCCGTTATAGTTTTCAAAGAAAAAATCTGCGTCAAGATTGTCGTATGCCACCACTTTATTTTTTGCGAAAGAATATCCGGAATTATTCGGGAAGTTGAGATAGTCAAATATAGTCTGATTAAAACCCTCCGGTCTTGGAGTTGCGTATGCAAGGTCATAACTCAGTTCGCTTTCGTTTCCATTATAATCATAAGCGGCAATAGCATAGTAATATTTTGTTCCGTTATTTGCGCCATAGTCTACGAAACTTGTCTTCTTGGTGGAACCCAAAAGGTAATATTCGCCGTCATAATCATAACTATAGTAAATGTTGTATCCGGCCAGGTCCTCATCTCTGCTGACATCCCAGAAAAGATCGACTCTTTGGTCACCATTCACGACCGTTAACCCTGTCGGAGGAACCGGCGGATCGTAATCGAAATAGTAGAAGTCGTTTTCTTTGCACCCTACGAAAAGCAGGGGAATTAGTAAAGCCATTAATAAATATTTTGTTTTCATTTTACACCTCATGAATATGCAATAAGAGACTCAATAAGAGTGCCAGAAAATTTGTTCGATATTCGTTAAAAAAATGAGGATTTGGTGGGTAAAAGTGTCCAAAAAAGTATTCACCCTGTTCACTTTTTTGGATTTTATTTTACACGGAGGCTCTCAACGTAAACCAAAATACTCTTAATTAAAGACATTTCATCAGTCAGGGTGGGTTTATTGTATTCAACCAGGAGAAATTCAGATCCTGAAATTTTAATCCAATATTGAATTTTGTCTCCTGAATCAGACGTATCAAAACCGTATTTTAGAGGGAAATCATCCGGAATTTTATTGTCTTTAAACCTTACAAGACAGATATTCAGGTAACTTTCCGATAAATTCACAGGAAGGTAATAAATTGAATAATTCCGATATTTTTCGAAGTAATCCGCAAAATGAGGGGCACCGTTCTGAATGCCAAGTATTCCATTAAATAATTTAATGTCCTGTGAATATTTTGCAAAGAGATTATGCTTAAAAAAAACAGGGATTTTGAAGAAAGAACTGTCCCTGTTTTCTGTCATAAGTTTAGCCAATGAGAGATTAATTTCACGTTCCTTTTCTGTTCCGGTGCTGTTTACAATGGATATATAATGATTACTAAGCAAGAGTTGGGTCTGATACTGAGAGATGCAATTATCTGCCGGGAGATCAGAGGTTTCAAAACATTTGAATTTAGACAGGGAGTAGATTCCAAAAGCGGCATCCTCATCTGTCATCTCGTAATCTTCTAACCTAAAAGTGAAATTTTCAACCCGTAATTCATAAAATCTGAGTTTTGTAAATCCATACTCAAGATATAAATCAGCCCCGCCGTTTATATGACCCCATAATCCCTCGCCATTAAACTCTGAGGACCTAACTATAGTACAGTTCGGGAGGCAGGTAAAATCCTGGGGAATAAGAAAGTCAGGAAGTAGTAATAAGAAAATTAATAAGGTAAATCTGTTTTTCATATCAAAGTAGCATAGTTTTTAAATCGATTTTATCAATATCTGAAATTCCAAGCCCGTTTTTTGAGGCGAGTTCCATGAAAAGACGTCCGCGGGGATTATCGCTTTGCTGGACTTTTTTCTCAATTCTTTTTTTAAGGACAATATCATATCCGATTCTATCAACGGCCACCGGATCGGTGCCAATCAGAACAGTGTTATAATTGCAGAAAAACTGAGGATTAGCACTGGGACCACCATTGAAGCAACCCTTGATACCGTCAACAATATTCAGGACCACCTTATCCCGCAAAGGAGGGAAAGCGGGGACATCTGCACAAGTTTCTGCCCAGAGTTGTTTGTGGAGCCTGCCCGTGTTTGATACCGACCCATACGCAAGATTTTTGAGACAAAGTGTGACTGAGGAGCCTGCATTCTTCAAGATTGGGATGTTAATTATCTTATCCACCATCTGAGTTACAATCCGGGAGAAATACGAATTCTTTCCTTCGTTAACCATGTAAGGGAGTGTTTCAGCATCGTATTTTTCCTCTGTATCTGCCCAATAGTACCATTCCCTGTCGATCATTTTATCCCCGTATAGATTACCATCTTTATCATAAAAGGAACCCGCAGAATCTTTCTGCTCAGTTCCGATTATTTTAATCCCGGGGAAATTTTCCGGAGTGATGTAGCATTCGAGCATTTCAAATTCACGTCGGTCCCAAATTAAAAGGTTTTCCTCACGGATACCGGTTTCCTTTAACTGGCGAATTATTACCCGTATTATTTCCAGGCTAGTTGAAAGAGTTGGACCCGCTACAGGATTTACTTTCAATCCGATTCTGTCCTCATCAGAGAAGAATTGGCGATATGCGTCTTTCAAATCAGCTTTACCGGTCAGCGCAAGCATTCCCGCAGCGACCATTTTATAAACCGCATCTTCATTGATTTTATCTTCCTGAACTGAATCTTTATTATATATCCGGATTACCTTACCCGGGTACTTTCCTGGTAATGAGGTTTCAGTGCGGGGATGTTTTAATGCCTCGTTAATATTGGTTTTCGGTTTGGTGTCATCCATTGAGAAAACTGATTTAGAAATCACCGGGGAAATCGAAAAGCCCAAACCGCAAACAGCTGATATTTTAACAAAATCTCTTCTCTTCATAATTACAGAATCTACTTTCTTAAAAAAAATTACATTATTATTTTACCTAAAACTCATTAACAAGACCAAAATGGATTTTCCCTTCTCCAAACGAATCTCCCTTTGCCAAAGCAAAACTGACACTCAGAACCCCTAACCCTGTTTCGAGATTAATTCCCAAACCATATCCCGATTTGTATGCTGATGTTTCTTCAATCTCAAGAGACGAATCTGCCTTTCTGAGATAATACCCGGTGTCGAAAAAGGAGAATACGTAAGTCCTTCTCGAGAGTAAAAAACGATATTCCAGATTTGCCCAGAAGATGCGGGAACCAAAAAACTGATTTTCCCTATAGCCCCTCAAACTGTTTGTGCCGCCAAGTCTATATAAGTCACTAATTTCGAGAAGCGAGCCTTGTAGTTCTCTTCCATAGAGTCCCACAGCAATCACCTGCCTTCTGAACATTTCCCAAAAGTAACTAAAATCAACGGAGATTCGCTGAAGGTTTATACTCCTCTCAAAACCGGGGGGAATAAATTCTTCGGGTCCGGTTATTTTCTTCCTTGAATAATTGTAGGAATTAATAAAAAGAAGTCCTGAAGTAGGAGCGAAAGGATCATTCCGTGTATCAATTTTAAGATTTAATCCCGTCATCAGAAAGGAAGAATTGAAGACCGTAAAACGGGGGATTTCAGAGATTGTAGGGATGATTGCCTCACTTCCAAAGACCAGAGAGAAGGTGATCTCATCAGTGGCAAGAAATTCAATGTACCCATCAAACTTTCTCTGGACATAAGTTGTATCCTGCTTCTTCTGGAAAAATCCGCCGCCGACATTGAAAGGATAACCAAGAATATATGGTTCCAGATATTTTAATTCAAGTTCCTGAGAGAATTTATCCAGTTTCTGCCATCTGATTGAGGTTGCTCTTCCGGTTCCAAATAAATTACGGAGACTGATACTCACCAAGCCGGTGATATAACCATCTCCGTCTTTGCCGGAAGGGACATAACCTATGATACCGTCGAAATTATTAGTATTCCGTTCCTTTACCGTGATCTGAAGAATACCTTCATTTCTGGAGTTAAAATAAAATACAGGTTCCGTAACGGGATCAAAGAAGCGGAGCCGGTTAAGAAGACGGGGAACATCAGAAATTTTTGCGTAGGAGTATTTTTCTCCCCTGGAAATCTTAATCTCGCGGGTTATCACATAATCTTTCGTAGATGTATTCCCGATTATTTCCACATTATCGAATTTTCCGGCGAGGCCCTTATCAAGAAGGAGAGTTACATCAGCATAACAGTTTTCGGCTGAGGAGTCAGAATCAATATAGATATTCTTGACGGTTATCTTCGCAAAGGGATATCCATCTTTTTCGAGCTGATCGATATAACCTGAAATTAAAGACTCGAGATTTTTTGAAATAAAAAGATTCCCGATTAATGAGGTGAATTCCTCATCGTAACTTTTCAAGGCAGAAGATGATGATGTGTCGGTCGCAGGAAATGCAAGCTTACGTAAGAATGTTGCACGGCCTTCATCTATAATAACTTCGAGTTCGACATGTGAGGAATCATCGGAGAAGAGGGTTAAAACAGAATCCGTTTTTGAGAAAAAGTATCCGTTAGCTGAAAGACTTTTACCAATACGGTTTTTAATTGTATCCTGATATCCGGTGAATAATGTGGTTTGCTGAGGGATATCAACCCACTTCAAGTAGTTTTCATCTGAAAAGATTTTATTTCCGGCAAAGGAAATTGAAGTAATACTTTGTGAGTATATAGCAGATGAAATAATAAAGAGAAAACAGGAGAAGAATTTAATGGGAATTTTATCGTTGAGGAGTGACATCAACCAGCTTCATCTTTTTTCCGACAGGGATTACTTTTGCATCTTTTGCCAATTCGGCTATCTCGTCTGGATTTACACAGCAAACATCAATGCTTGCAGCGTTGATTGTTCCCAAAGCCGATGCCAAAGGGAGAAATTCATCAAAGACCATGTCTTTATAATGTCCATATACAATTCCGGCAGTAAAAGCATCACCGCTTCCGGTGGAATCAATGCATTTTACTTCGGTGTGTTCCACCCTATAATAATAATCAAAATTCGCAACATAAGCGGGGTTGCTTCCGTTTGTCAAGTAAATCTGTCTGACTCCTTTAGAATAAACATTGAGCAGAAAATCCAGAATTTCCTTTTCGGTGTTAAGCGGGATTTTAAGCGATGAGACTATTTCATCCACGTTATTGTGAACCAGAGTAGGTGAGGAGTCGAAGCAGGAAGATAGATGCTCTCCGTAAGAATCAAGAACTGAAATCTTATCGTACCTGTTAGCTGCTTCGATCCCAAAAGGAAAGATCGAATCAGTTTCTTTACAAGGGGAACTCCCGCTGAAGACGACTATCTCACAGTTCTGAATCATTTTCTCAAGTTTTGATTTGAATTCCTCTGCTTCAAGTTCTGTAACATTTGAATTATTACCAAAGAATGTAGTAACCCTCTCCGGCTTCTCTTCAATAACAACTGAAGCGATCCTGCTTTCGGACTTGGTTTTCACCGCAGTGAACGGAAGCCCCTCGGTTCTGAGGCAGTCTGCTATACGTTTCCCGTTATTTCCTCCAAGCAGAGTGAAATTCAAGCTATCAACACCGAGGTGTTTTAGCTGGCGGCTTACGTTGATACCTTTCCCACCGGCCTGCATCTGTTCAACAGGATTGCGATTATTGCCCCCCATGCTTACCGATCTATATTTATACCGGTATTCCCAAAGGGGATTTAGAGTAACTGTCAAAATCATATTATTACCTGAACTTATTCACATCTCCATAGAATGGAGTCACGAGGCGGTAATCTCCGAAACCTGTGTAGTCAACAAAAACATATTGCCTGTTTAATTCATAGTAATGCCAAACCTCATAAGGCTTGCTGTCTATCTCAAACGGGTGCCTGTCAATATTGCTTGGCGGGCCGAGAATGATATAAACCATTCCCATGTCGGTTCTCCATCCATCGGTGTAGTGAGTGAAGTTTTTGTTTGCGTGTTCAACCCTCCGATAGTATTCGTTGAAAACTTCATTTTCAGAAGTGGCATCATTCGGGTCTCTTTTTTTCCAGAATTCAAAAAACAACTTAAACTTTATTTCATCATTCGGCGCATTACGCATGCTGTCCAACTCAGTTGAAGAAGCTATATAAACCATTTGTTCAACGGCTTTGGCAAGATCCTTAATGACAAACGGAATTCCTTCAAGGCGGTTGAAGAAGGGTTTAATGCCGGTGAGAGATTTATTTTTCAGTTTATCAGTAACCTCAATTTTCAGGAAGTAATCGCCAAGACCGAAATCAGCGTTTTCTATTCTTCGGAAAATGCGGTTTATTCCCTCAACAAGAGTCCTCTCCTCCTGAGCCTGATAGATGCTTTGCTGCTCTTTAGTTAATATAGTATATGAAATATTGACGGTTTTAACCGAGTCGGAATTCAGTTCAAAGAAGAATGGAATCCCTTCTTTGGGGTTTGAGATTAGCCTTGAGACATTGGGAAATATTTTCTTGATGTCATTTGACCAATGTTTATTCTCGATAAAAATGATATCGCTGAGGGAGAGCCCGGCATTGAAATTATTTACAATTGTTTTCTGGTCAATGGAGTATTTTTTGCGTGAGTCCCGGTCTTCCACTTCAAGGGTTATTGAATAACTGCCGGGAGAGAGAATAAAAGACCTGATGCTGAGATTATAACTTGTTGTTGAGACTGTCTGCTCATAGTCGGGAGATTCTACCTTCTCGTTCCAAGACTTTTCCGTTAATAACTTTTCTTTCTTTTCGTCAAAGATAGCTATTGTAACGGAATATTCTGATTTGAAAACACCTGATGAGGCTTTAACGAATTTAATAACGGAAAACGGAACCTGTATAAAGATATCAAGCCGTGAATCCTTAGAAGCGTATTCAGGGAAGTTTACTATCTCATAGTTAAATATGGGGAGATATAATTGCTCAACTGCCACACCGGTGTTCTCAATCTGGGAAAACACCGGAAATGTAAGAAATGCAAGCGCAAATAAAGAAAGTAGTTTTTTCATACAAATTATTTTTTAAGATTAGCAAATAAGTCATAATCATCGGCTTCAGAAATTGTGACGTCATAAAAATCACCGATATTCAAGCTGCCTTCAGCGTTATTAATAAGAATCTCACCGTCCACTTCGGGAGCGTCCCTGTATGAGCGGCAAATATAATTATCTCCCTCAATCCGGTCTACAATCACCCTGGTATCCGTTCCGATAAGAGACTGATTAAATTCCGCGGAAACTGATTGTTGAATTTCCATAAGCTCGTTCATCCGTTTTTCTTTTATCCGTTCGGAAAATTTATCACCCAAAGAATAAGCGGCGGTATCTTCCTCAAGGCTATAAGTAAAGACGCCAAGACGCTGAAACTTAAAAGTGGCAATAAAGTCTGCAAGTTCCCGGAATTCCTTTTCTGTCTCGGCAGGATAGCCGACAATAAAAGTTGTCCGGAGGACTAAACCCGGGATTCGTTCTTTGAGGGTGTTCAGGAGTTCTATTGTGCGTCTCCCGGTAATGCCTCTGCGCATTGATTTGAGAACCTTATCCGAAATATGCTGAAGGGGGATATCGATGTATTTAACAATTTTGGGATTGTTGGCAATTTCCTCAATCAGATCATCAGGGAAGTCAGAAGGATAAGCGTACATTAATCTGATCCACTCAATTCCTTTGATTAAGCCAAGCTTGTTCAGGAGTTCAGAAAGATTTCTTTTTCCGTACAAGTCCTTGCCATAGTCCGTTGTGTCCTGACCGATAATGACCAGCTCCTTTGTCCCTTTAGCAGCGAGGGATTTTGCCTCTTTAATTAAATCCTCCATTGGTCTGGATTTGTGCATTCCCCTCATAATGGGGATAGCGCAGAAAGAGCAAGGGTTGTCACATCCTTCTGAAATCTTTAAGTATGCAGAATGAGAGGGAGAAGTTAAATCTCTTTCGCCCAGTAATTCATATTTCAGATGACCGCCCAGATTTTCAATTATCTCTTCATACTTTTCAACACCGAAATAGCTGTCGACCTCGGGAATAGACTTTTCGAGGTCTTTTTTATAGCGCTCCGACAAGCAGCCGACTACCATAACTTTACGAACCTGTCCGCGGTTTTTCATCTCAATGGCATTCATGATAGTATCGATTGATTCTTTCTTTGCTGCCTCGATAAATCCGCAGGTGTTGATTATAATAGTATCCGATTTACCGGGATCAGCAGAAATCTCGAAGTTATTCAATTTTAACTGTCGGAGAAGCCTTTCGCTATCAACAGTATTTTTGGAGCAGCCGAGAGTAATTAAATTAATTCTATTCCTTTTCATACAAAGTTTTTCAAGTAGAGATAAACAACCGGAGCAGTAAGCAAAAGAGAATCGAAGCGGTCAAAGATGCCACCGTGACCCGGGATCAAATTAGAAGAATCTTTAACGCCGGCATCACGTTTTAATAAAGATTCAACGAGGTCGCCAAGCTGACCAATAATACCGACAATGATTCCAATTACAAGAATATCTTGCCAGCGTAAAAACCCAAGAATCAGGTATTTTGCAGCGATCATTGCAGCGATAGAAAAGACGAAACCGAAAACCGCTCCTTCCCAGCTTTTGTTCGGACTGACGCGGGGAAAGAGTTTGTGCTTTCCAAGAGCGGTCCCTCCGAAAAAGGCTGCGGAATCACAAATCCATATTGTTGCAAAAATTGAGATTATTAAATAGCCCCCGTTATTGTATACGGGGAAGTATTCCCTTATAGATATCAGGGAGACAGAACTGAGGCCAATATAAAAAATCCCGATATAGGTTGCGCCGAGATTATTAATCGCGGATCCTGCATTCCTGAAGAGTTCAATCAACAGCGTTATTACAACAATGGCAAGAAGTAATTCGGGAAAACCGGCATAGTGAAAGTACGAATTTGCAATCAATGCGAGAACAGATAAAAGTCCGGCAATCTTCAGGGGGTTTGCATTTTTCTTTTTTGTCATATCGGCAAATTCGAAAAACGAAATAAGCCCGATAATCAATCCTAAAGCCAGAAACCAGAATCCGCCTAAATAAATTAACAGTAGTATCAGAGGTATTGTAAGAGCTGAAACGACAATTCTTACAAAAGTATTATTCTTCATCACCCTCATCCGGATTATTTTCGACAGAATCAATGAACTCCATTGCAGCTTCGAAATTTTCCCTGTCAACGAAGACCTTTACGATTGCAAGGTCACCTAACCCGGTAATCACGCTGTCCTTTTGCGAAAGTATATAAGCAGGAATACCTGCGGGTTCCAAATTCGAAACCAGCATCTCAGCCTTATACATTTCGTCAAAAGTGGCGACTAACTCAAGATCCTCTTCGTAGGGAGTATCATCTTCGGCTAATTCCAGTAACTGCTCATCACAATCTTCACAGAACTTAACGCCGGCTTCATATTCCTTATCGCATTTAGGGCAGAACGGCATAGCAACCTCCTATAATATGTTTATAAAAAAAAGTCATTTACTCTGCTAAACCGGTATAAGAGTCTATTTGTTTTTTCGGCTTAACTTTCCGGTAATAATAGATAATATAACCAAGCACTGCAGCAAAAAGAATAAACTGATAAGAAAAACTGACCAAAGCTGATTTGAATTCCATCCCGGTAACCTTGGTGCCTATTGATTGATCTTCGCTTCCGAATACATAGTACATAATTACTGAAAGGAAGTTATTCAAAAAATGCAAAATGACGGGGACTAATATCGAGTTTGTTTTATAAGCAGAATAACCAATGAAAAAGCCAAGCGCGATAAGAGGAAGAAGACCATACGGGCTAAAGTGATAAAGCCCGAAGAAAACGGAGGTAATCAAAATAGCTAAAATTGGCCTGAAGCGGAGTTCAAAACTCTTCTGAATAAATCCTCTGAACATAAACTCTTCGCAGATTGCAGGGACTATCGAGATGGAAATAAAAATTATAACGTAGTCGAAAGCATTATAAGCGGTCAGCAGATCCGCGAAGGTCTTATCCATCATAGTATTCAAAGTATCGAATGCTTCCTTAAAGTAGCGGATGAAACTGCTCCACTCCGCAAGGGCATCAATGAAATAATTCTGAATGTATAAATAATTCTGAATCAAAGGAATAAGGCAGATCATTCCGAGCGAGAAGAGGGCAATCTCTTTAAGTGGCGCAAGCCGGAAGCGGATGATGAGACCGACCTTCTCATATATGATCTTTGAGAAGATCAAAGCGGGGAGAAGGATAAAGAGAATCTGTCCTGCAACATTCATCAGGCGGACGGCATTAACATTTGCTTTCGCAGGATTAAGTCCGAGAATCAGAACGGAGATTAGTCCTCCGACAATCTGATAGAAGAACAAGCCGCCGGCTAAACCTATAAGCCCTGCTTTAAAGGGAGATATTTTAGCTTCGACTTCAATGCCGTCAATATCATAGACTTCTTTACGGGGAGGAGGGGGGAAGTTTCCCTGAGGATTTAAGTTATTGCCGTTGTCCGGAGCATTGTTCTGATCGTAATTATCCATAAAATTTTATCGTTTAGATGTAAGTTTTCCTATCAATCCTTCGTACTTAGTAAGTTCAGCGTCAATAGATCCGATGATGATTTTAGATTTTACTTTAACAGGAAGCCTGACAATATCATCAGTAAGCCATAAAAGGATGCTTCCCTCACTTTTAAAGAGTCCGCCTTCCTGAACGAGAGGCTCTACTAAGATGCAGTCAAAGGTTCCTGCAGTTACGCTTACGCGTTCCTTTCCAATATACTGCACATCAAGGTCATAGACCTTGTCCTTGTAAAAATTCTGAAGGCGGAACTTATCGCCTTTTTTTAATTTGCTATAGTCAAATGTGCGGGCGAGATAAAATGCGGAGACTATGTCGTTTACGTAAGGGGGAATATTATAGCTTCCTTCGCTTGTTTTTGCTTTACCCCGCTTTTGGTCAAAGAATGCGGAGAAGTCGCGCGAGTAACCGCCTTCACGGATATGCTGTTCAAAGCGCCAGGGGAAAAGCCCCTCAACGTCGAGATAAGTTTCGTATCTGTCGCGCACTTTATAGAAAGGATCAAATGTCGGGACGGAATTAACTTCGAATGTGATGTTAAAGGCTTCCCTTCCCGAGATCCTTTTAATTGAGGGGATCTGCATAACAGCTACGCCGGCGGTGACAAAACCGTACTTTACATCAAAGGTCAGTTTTTCGCCCACCTTAAAAGATTTATTTTCCAGCTTTCTGAAGTCAACATTTGAGCTGTTGAACATAAATCCAAATGAGCAGAAGACAATCAGCAACAAAAGATAATGTGCGTTGCGTGAGTTCATATTTTTAATCTTTCTTCAATTACCTTAAATACTTTTTTAATATCTATTGAGTTCATACAATTCAAGCGCTCACATTGTTCCCGGGAGCAATCGTGACATTCAATTTCGGGTTCAAAGATCATCTTTTTATCCGTATAAGGGCCCCATCGCTTCTGAGAGCAGGCGGGGATGCGGGGATAAAACCCAACGGAGAACTTCCCGAGCGCAGCAGCAATATGGAGAGGACCCGTGGAATTTGAAATAAAAACCGAGCACCTGTTAAGCAATGAAATAAGCCCGCCGAGTTCAAGTTCACCCGCAAGATTTATTGCGTTAAATCCTCCGGCAACGGAACGGCAGTAGTCAAATTCGTTAGAATTACCTGTTAAAAAAATCGACACATTCAATTTACTAATTTCTTTTAACAACTCCTTATATTTTTCGAAGGGTAAATCGATTGAACTTCCACCGCTGCCGGGATGAATTATCACAATTGGCTTGCCGGTATCAATATTATGTTTTGCCAAGAGGCTGTTTATTCTGCTTTCACTCTCATCATCAGGGGAGAGATTAAACTCAACTTTTCCTTCAACGGGGGTTTCCGTTATTCCGAGAATCTTAAGGAGATTAAAATTATATTCAAGCTCGTGCTTTTTTGCATCCTTGCGATGCTCATATATCTTATGGGTGAACAAGAAGGAATACCAGCGGTAGCCGGAACCGATGCGGTTTTTTATGCCTGAAAAAAATAAGATAAGAGCAACAGCGAAAGTAGGGTAAACGACTATACAGGTATCGTATTTTTCCTTAGAGAGGATTTTAATGTTTTCGCGGAGCAAGGGTTTTGTTTCCTTTTCAAGCAGAACAAGGACCATATCGATAAAAGGATTGCCGAGAGCCAAACGTTTTGTGTAATTCCTTAGAAGGAAAGTGATTTTTGACTCCGGATAAGCCCGCTTAATGGACTGAGCAAGGGGAAGGGAGAGAACGACGTCCCCTATCCTGTCAGTGCGGACAATCAATATGTTATTTCCTGTTATCATTCCTTGAGACGAATATATTATCCTTAAAGTAAAAGCGCCACAATAAACCGGCAGATTTTGTTATTCCTATCCTTTTTGATGAAGCAATCTGCTCAGAGATGCCCCCGCCTCCTGGATTGATGCCGGAATTTGCGGGAATATTTGATTTATCAGATGCAATATAAATATTTCCTTTAATCAAATCTAATCCATTGTACGCCGCATCAATTTTGAAAGCCCGGCAAATCTTTGCGGGTCCGTTAAGGAGATTGACAAACTGCCTTCTGCCGGGGTGTTTTGTTTCGAAGCGTCTTAGGGATAATTTATCTATGCCGGCGACAGGTTCAAGAGCGCGGATAAGGACGGCGGCTCCGTCCCCTTTTTTACCGGAAACCACATTGCAACAATAATGGACTCCATAGATAAAGTAAACATACAGGTGTCCTCCGGGGAGGAACATTACGCTGTTTCTCTGTGTGAGTCCTTTGAAAGAGTGGGAAGCTTCATCGCCTGCGCCGTATGCCTCGACCTCAACAATCCTTCCGGCAAGAAGAGCGTTTCTTTCCTCTTTAATGAGGTATTTGCCAAGGAGATCGCGGGCAAGCATAACAACATCCCGGCTATAAAAGGCTTTTGAGGAAATTCTTTCCAATTTCATTGTTTCAGTTTACGGTAAATTATGTTAATTTTGTATAAGAATGAAATTAAGTTGTGTAAATATAATTGAATTTTTTAGCGAATAAAATTTTCTTTATTTACGTATGAAAAATAAATATAATTTTTGAATAATATGCATGAATATGTAGGCGCCATTCACATTCACACTGTTTTCTCCGACGGATCGGGGGAAGTCCCCGGGATAGCCGGTTTAGCAAATGAGGTCGGGCTTGATTTTATAATCCTCACCGATCACAACACCCTGAGGGGATTAACGGAGGGGTATGAAAAGTTTTACGGAAAGACGCTCTGCCTGGTGGGGTGTGAGATAAATGACAAGGAGAATAAGAATCATTATCTGGCGTTCGGAATAGAGAAGACTTTCTCGACCAGACTGCCGGCAAAGGAATTTGTGAAGTCAATTAACGCAAGCGGCGGGATCGGGTTTATAGCGCATCCGCATGAACAGAGATCGTCAATAAAGGAGCATCCGCCATATCCGTGGACTGAATGGGAGTGTGAGGATTTTACGGGGATAGAGATCTGGAACCACATGTCGGAATGGATGGAGAATTTAACGGAACAGAATAAGTATCAGGCTTTTATGCATCCGCTTAAAACTATAGTAGGTCCTTCAAAGGTGACACTTGGGAAATGGGATGAACTGAATCTGGAGAGGAAGGTAGTGGGCATAGGGGGAATAGATGCACACGCACACAGGATTAACCTGCTGGGATTTTTTGAGGTGGAGGTTTTCCCTTATAAGGTGTTATTCAAATCAATCAGGACACATGTGCTGACGCCTGAAAAGATAAATGTAAAGAATGATGCGGTCTCGGTTGCAAGGGGGAAGGAGCTGATTTATAATTCGCTGCGGGAGGGGCATTGCTTTGTTTCGAATTACTATCATGCGGATGCGACAGGATTCCGTTTCTTTGCGGAGGAGGGGAAAAAGATTATTCAAATGGGTGAGACTGCTGAGTTAAATACAAATATTAAGCTGCGGGTACTATTACCGGGGAAACCGGCTGTGATAAAGTTAATAAGAAACGGAAAGTTGTATGATTCGGTTGAGGGGGTTGAAGCGGAATTTGTTATAAAGGAAACCGGAGTTTACAGGACGGAGGTCTACCTTAATGAAAAGGCGTGGATATTTTCGAATCACATAAGAGTAATTAAGAATTGAGAATGGTCGAAGGTCGAAAGTCAAAGGTCGAAGGTAGTCATTTAGTTGTCTGAATTAGGATTCGCAGGATTAAAGGATTATAGGATTTCGAAGACAATCCGACACACATAGGGTTGCAGAACCATAAATTATTTAAGAACACAAATAAACTCTTAGATTGATCGGAATGGATGAGACGGGAGGGATCCCGTCTCCACAGGAAAAATTTTTATGTGTTGAGGGGGAAGGAGTTGCCTTTGTGAGTGAACCATTTCAATTGACCATCCTGAGAAAATGTAATGCAGGAATAGACGATGAGTTCTTTATAAGCAGGGAATTTTGAAGTTATATAATTTTCGAGGGTGAAGGAGAGGTCTAAAATTCCCGGCTCAACAGGTTTGTGCAGTGAAAAGAAAGTGAGGAAATCTGTTTTAGGGGAAAGCGGTTGAATTAATGCAAGGACTAAATAGAGATGGTAACCGGATGACCCGGGGGAGAAGAGATTGCCGGACAAGGTTATGTTCAGAGAGTTGCCTGTAAGGGTGGCGGATGTAACCGGATTCCAGATGGTATAGGGGGCAATCAGATTGTTGGTGGAGAGGAACTCGCCCGAGAGACGGTTTTTATTAGCCATCAGTATTTTCCGGTAGGTTGTTGAATCGTGTGGTTCGGAATTCTTCCAGAAAGGTAAGAGGGGATAGATTTTGTTGACAAAAGCTGCAAATTTGGAGTAGGATTTGAATTTATTCCGACCGGCAACCGCTGCGGGGGAAAAGCTTTGGTGGTATCTATCGGGTCTGACAGAGACCACGGTTTTTCCCTTTACTGTCCTGTAGACTATATTTCCTATTTTCCCTACGGGTAGGCCAAGAACCATTTTTTTAAGATCAGCCATGTTATATCCTTCCGTAAATATTAAAAAAGTTATGTGTGCAAATATAAATAAGGGAAAACGAAAATGCAAGGCAGTAAGAGGCATCTTTATACGCAATCAGCACGCAATCAGCACGCATTCAGCACGCAATCACCACGCATTCAGTACGCATTCAGAAGCATGGAAGAGGAGACGGAGAGAGGGAGAGACGGAGAGAATGGGAGAAGCTGAAAGACAATAGCACACAGATAACACAGATCGAACAGATTCCCGCAGATAAAAACAGATAGCGCTTTCCCGGGAAAAGGACTTTCAGTAAAAAAAACAAGTTGCTGCTATATTATTCCTAAAGTCCGTTTCCAACTGAAGCATAATATCCGGTAATCTGTAATATTAAAAACAAAAAAGGACGCAACTCTTGGTACGTCCTTCTCGAATTCTTCAAACTTCTTTCCTCCCCTTATCACACAATGTGCTTACTTATTCAGCAATTTCCAATCCCGCTAAAAAAATCATTCGGAAGCAGATAGCAAAAGCTACGTTATATTTTTTTTGTTTTTATATAATCAAATAGTTCCTGTTGTTAATAATTGAATTTATACGCTTGTCTAAGTTAATGATATTAGTGATAACAGCAAAATAGAATTATGAATTATCCCGACCAGCTTCCGGTACCCGGGACAACCGTCCGGGTGGGATTCCTCTTTCCGCTCATTATTCAAAATGCCTGTCAGAATTTCAGATTGCTGTATCATTTAATTCATGCTTTTGGATAAAACAAATCTATTTTAATAATTTTCTTTTTTCGAGCATTTCTCTTGCTTCTATCAAAGCTTTATGTAGTCGTTTTTCAAGTTCTTTTTTAGGGGGCAATTCTGTCCAATATTCAGCAACAACTATTCCGTCCTTATGCATTTCTAAAAGTTCTACTTGTTCGCGACTGTTTTCAGCGCATAAAATTAACCCAATCGGCGGGTTTTCATCTTTATGTTTTTCGTATTTATTCAGCCATTTTAAATACAATTCCATCTGCCCTTTATATTTTGCCTGAAACTTACCAAGCTTTAATTCTATAGCTATGAGCCGTTTTAAATTACGGTGATAAAACAGCAAATCCAGGAAGAAATCTTCTCCGTCTATAATCATACGTTTCTGACGTTCGACAAACGTAAAACCCCTGCCTAATTCCATTAAAAATCGTTCGAGTTCTCTCAAAATAGACATCTCAAGATCTTTTTCCAGATAGTTATCCTTAAGGCCAAGAAACTCCAGGAAATAGGGATCTTTGAAGACACTATTTATTCCGGTTTGACTTTCCGGAATTTGGGTATCTGCTATTAAAGTCCTTTCATAGACTTTTGCGGAAATCTGTTTGCGTAGTTCTCTAACGCTCCAGATTTCAGAACAGACTTTTTCAGCGTAGAATTGTTTTGCTTTGTTATTTTTAAGTGGAATAAGCACTAAAAAATGGGACCAGGTTAAATATCGTGACAGTGTAACGACATTTTCATAAGCTGTAAATTGTTCATAAAACTGAAGCATTCTCCGTAAATTTTTCTCTCCGAAATTCCCGCCATATTTTTCTTCCAATTGTCGTGACAGCGTAACGACAATCTGCTTGCCGTAATCCGCACGTTTATTATTCAGAATATTTGTTTCTATTTTCCTTCCTATCTGCCAAAACAGAAGATTAAGTGCGGAATTTGCCTGCGAAACTATCTGAATACGACTTTGCTCAATAAGAGAGGAAAGTTCATCCAATAAATGTTTATCTGAAACTGCTTTGTTTTTGTTTTCCACTTTAAGCATAATTATAAATTATTTAATCAATATCAATTTGCCAATAATTGAATTTATACACGTGATTAAGTTAATGATATTAGTGATAACAGCAAAATAGAATTTTGAATTATCCCGACCAGCTTCCGGTACCCATTGCGCTATAAAAAGAGTAACCGTGAGGAGGGAAGACGGAGAGAATGGGAGAAGCTGAAAGACAATAGCACACAGATAACACAGATCGGACAGATTCCCGCAGATAAAAACAGATAGTGCTTTCCCAGGAAAAGGACTTTCAGTAAAAAAATCAAGTTGCTGTTATATTATTCCTAAAGTCCGTTTCCAACTGAAGCATAATATGACAAAATCCCCTTTTCTCCGTATCTGCTCCGTATCTGCTCCGTATTCTCTCCCTATTTTGAACAACCTGTGCAAAAGGCAACCGGATCAGTTTCACGGCCGTTGGCTAACGGACTCCAAAAGAGGAAAAAAACAAAAAAGTCACCGATATATTTTATGGAAACATATCATTTTCATGTAAAAAACCTTATTTTCGTCATTTTCTTTGTAAAATTCCTACATTTCCTTTTAATCTGCTCAAAAATAACTTGACAAAGAGGATTCTTTTATTTATCTTAACAGAGTTGTTTAATATAATTATTTAATTGAGTTATTAAATATGGAAATTAGTAAAAATCCAAATATGGAAAGTATAATTCTTGAGACGGCGGAAAGGCTGTTTTTGGAGAAGGGTTTTGCGATGACTTCGACGACGGAGATAGCAAAGGAGGCGGGATGCAACCAGGCATTGGTGCATTATTATTTCAGGACGAAGGAAAAACTGTTTGAGACGGTGTTTTCGAAGAAAGCAGAATTGATATTCTCGACGTTCCTGCAAATAGAAGATGAGGCACTCAGTTTTGAGGAAAAACTAAAGCGAAAGATAGAGGTTCATTTTGAATTGCTCAGGGCAAATCCTCAGTTGCCGTTTCTGATGCTTAATGAACTGACTACAAATCCCAAAAGGATTCTGGCGATAAAGGAGAAAATCAGGAGTCTGCCTGAATCAGTGTTTGCGAGAATTGACCGGGAACTGAAAGAGGAGATTCAATCAGGAAGGATCCGGCAGATTGAACTTATTGATTTGATGATGGCGGTAATCTCTTTGAACATGGCGATGTTTCTGGCTAAGCCGATTATGAGTGTTCTGGTTGGTGTTGGAGAGGAGGAGTATGAGAGGATGCTTGAGAGGAGGAAGGAAGAAAATGTGCGGATTATTATTAATAGTCTTAAAGCAGGATTAATGTGAGTCAAATAATTTTTATGATAATAGTAGATTTTTTTGTGATAGAGGTTCATAGGCAATAAAATAAGTTTCACGCAGAGAACGCAAAGATAAAACGCAAAGAACGCAAAGAAAAGATTTAAGAATGGTTGATGGTATGAAAAAGATATTTTTTTTAGTGATGGTTTTGGGGTTGACTGCCGGAGATATGTCCGGGCAGGTGACGCTGGAGATGTGCCGTGAGAAGGCGATGATGAATTATCCGCTGGTTAAGCAATATGGAATTATTGAAGCGATTGCGGAAAATAATTTATCGAATGCGAACAGGGGATGGCTGCCGCAGTTATCAATAACGGCGAAAGCAACCCGTCAATCGGATGTGATTGAATTCCCGATCAAGTTGCCAACAATAAGTATAGAACCGCTGAGTAAAAACCAGTATCAGGGGCTTGCGGAGATTTCACAGACGGTGTGGGACGGAGGGATAATCAGTTCGAAGAAGAGTCTGACAGAGGCAAACAGCGAAGTGGAGAAAAACAAACTGAGTGTTGATTTGTATGCGCTGAATGAGAGGGTGAATCAGTTTTACTTTGGGATACTTCTGCTGGATGAACAGCTTAAGACGAACGATATACTGATTGATGAGCTCAGGATTAATCATGGAAAGATTTCGGCGATGGTTGATAACGGAATAGCGAGCGAGACGGATCTTAATACGGTAAGGGTTGAGCAGATAAAAGCAGAGCAGAGGAAAATTGAATTAACAACATCTAAAAAATCTTACAGGGAGATGCTGGGGATATTAACAGGCGAGAAGATACCGGAGTCGGCAGTATTTGAGAAACCGGAGAGTGGCTATACTGCGGAGACAATAGTAAATAAGAGACCGGAACTGGATCTGTTTGAGTCGCAGAAGTTTCTATTCGAAAGCCAGAGAAGCTCAATCAACTCGGAGATTATGCCGAGGATTGGGTTGTTCCTACAGGGGGGATACGGAAAGCCGGGGCTTAATATGCTTAAAAACGAGGCGACCACTTACTATATTGGCGGAGTAAGACTGAGCTGGAACCTGAGCGGGCTATATACCAGGGAGAACAGCCTTGAAACAATTGAACTGAACAACAAAGGAATTGACCTGCAACGGGAAACGTTTTTATTCAATAACGGGATGAAGGTAAGTCAGCAGGAAAATGAAATTGAAAAGATCAGAAAGCTCATCGCAGATGATGACGAGATAATTCAACTGCGAAACAGCATAAAGAAGGCGGCTGAGTCAAAGGTGGAGAACGGGACGCTTTCGGTGACTGATCTGGTAAGGGAAATTAACGCTGAGAATATGGCAATGCAGGAGAAGGCGGTTCACTCCGTCCAACTGATGATGGCAATTTATAACTTAAAGAATTTATATAACAATTAAGAAGAACAAAGATGAAATCTATTAAACTTGCGCTTTTAGTAATAACGACTTTTTTAATCTCCGGTTGCGGAAGCGGTAACGGGGAGTTTGACGCATCGGGAGTTTTTGAATCTACAGAGGTGATAGTATCTTCCGAAGCTTCGGGGAAGATACTCGAGTTCACTGCGGAAGAGGGAGATACACTTGAGGCAAACGAAAGGCTGGGATATATTGACAGCCTGCAATTGTATCTGAAAAAAATGCAGCTTATGGCGAGTCAGAGGAGTGTTCAAAGCAGGCGTCCCGATATCAGGACTCAGATTGCAGCTACCGAGCAGCAAATTGCCACTGCCAAAAGCGAGAAGCAGAGAGTGGAAAATCTGCTGAAATCAAACGCCGTAAATAAAAAACAACTTGACGACCTGAACGCGCAGATTTCATTCCTGGAGAAACAGCTTGCAGCACTCAGGTCAACACTTACGACGACAAGCCAGAGCCTCAACGAAGAGAGCAGTGCGCTGGATATTCAGATAAAACAACTTAATGATCAGCTTCAGAAATGCCAGATTATAAATCCTGTAAAAGGGACATTGCTGGTTAAATATGCCGAGACCGGAGAAGTGACGGGACCGGGAAAACCGTTATATAAAGTTGCCGACACGGAGAATTTATTCCTGCGGGCTTATATAAGCACAGGACAACTGACGAAACTAAAACTGGGAAAGCCGGTAAAAGTGTTTGCAGATTACGGAGAAGACAACTATAAAGAATATTCCGGTAGAGTAACCTGGATCTCGAATAAGGCAGAGTTTACACCAAAGTCGATACAGACAAAAGACGAGAGGGCAAATCTCGTATATGCCGTTAAGATTAAAGTTAAAAATGACGGGTTAATAAAAATCGGAATGTACGGCGAAATTAAGATAAGCGAATAATGAACGCAATAGAAGTAAAAAATCTCAGCAAGAGTTACGGTAAGGCAGCAGCCTTAAAAGGGATCAATCTGGAAGTAAGCCGGGGTGAAATATTCGGCTTGATTGGTCCCGACGGAGCGGGAAAGACATCGCTGTTCAGGATACTTACAACTCTGATTTATCCCAACGAAGGAAAGGCAAGCGTTGAGGGGCTGGACGTAATTGACGATTACAAGAAGATCAGGCAGATTGTCGGATATATGCCGGGGAGGTTTTCACTTTACCAGGACCTTAGCGTTGAAGAGAACCTGACTTTTTTTGCCACGGTGTTTAACACAACCATTGAAGAGAACTACTATTTAATTAAGGAAATATATAAACACCTTGAACCTTTTAAGACGAGAAGAGCGGGAAAACTTTCGGGGGGAATGAAGCAGAAACTGGCATTGAGCTGCGCACTGATCCATAAGCCGAAAGTGTTATTTCTTGATGAACCGACAACAGGAGTTGACCCGGTATCGCGAAAAGAATTCTGGGGAATGCTCAAGAATCTGAAAAAGGAGGGGATTACGATTTTAGTATCAACTCCTTATATGGATGAGGCGACATTGTGTGACAGGATTGCGCTGATGATGAACGGGGAGATTTTGAAAATTGATACGCCGGGGGAAATAATAAATCAATTTGATAAAACACTCTGGAAAGTCCACGGAAAGGATATGCACCGGCTGCTTTATGATATAAGAGAGCATGAAGGGATCAACAGTTGTTTTGCGTTCGGAGATTCTTTGCACGTAACCACCAGGAGAAGGGATATGAAACCGGAAGAGCTTAGTTCGTTTCTTGTTGGGAAAGGTCACAGCGAGCTAACAATCGAAACGATTGAAGCAGGAATTGAAGATTGTTTTATGGATTTGATGAAGTGAGTGTTATGGGAAGATTTGTAATAGAAGCAGAAAATTTAGTAAAGAAGTTCGGAGATTTTACGGCCGTTGATAATATCTCTTTTCAGGTTGGGGAGGGGGAGATATTCGGATTCCTTGGGGCGAACGGTGCGGGGAAGACAACGGCTATGAGAATGCTCTGCGGGTTAAGCAAACCGACATCGGGGAGAGGAAGAGTTGCGGGATTTGATATTGAGAAGGAACCGGAAAAGGTAAAATCAAGCATTGGATATATGAGCCAGAAATTTTCCCTTTACAATGATTTGAAAGTATGGGAGAATATAAGGCTTTTCGCGGGGATATACGGAATCCCTAAAAATGAGATAGAAGAAAAAACAGATGCACTATTGCGGAGACTGAATTTCGAAAAAGAGAAGGAGACATTTGTAAAAGCTCTTCCGCTCGGATGGAAGCAGAAGCTGGCATTTTCTGTGTCGATATTTCACAAACCGAGAGTGGTTTTTCTTGATGAACCTACGGGGGGAGTTGATCCGACGACGAGGCGGCAATTCTGGGAGCTGATTTATGAAGCGGCGGACAGCGGAATAACCGTCTTTGTGACTACTCATTATATGGATGAGGCGGAATACTGCAACAGAGTCTCGATAATGGTTGACGGAAGGATTGATGCTCTTGATTCACCGGCGAACCTAAAAATAAGGTTTGACGGGGAGAATATGGATGAAGTGTTTAATCATCTTGCAGGGACTGCAAAAAGGAAGGGGGATTGAATGAAACAGTTTTATGCTTTTGTCAGGAAGGAAATCAATCATATACTTCGTGATGTGCGGACAATGATGATTCTGCTGGCTATTCCGGTTATTCAGATAATTCTTTTTGGTTTTGCGATATCGACAGAGGTCAGAAATGCAGATATTGCAATATATGATCCGTCGAATGATGCGGCGACACAGAGGATTGGGGAACTGATCGAGGTGAGCAGTTATTTCAATGTTTACAAGTATGTCAAGACTCCACAGGAGATCAATAATTTGTTTAAGAGAGGGGAAGTGAGCATGGTGGTAGTCTTCAGTGACCAATTCAGGGAAAAGCTGATGCACACCGGGAAAGCGGAAATACAAATCATAGCCGATGCATCGGACCCGAATAATGCGACCTCGCTAACGAATTATCTGAAGGGAATTATAGGGAGTTATCAGCAGGAACTGATGAGAGAACAGAAGGTCCCTTATCAGATCACATCCGAAATGAAACTGCTTTACAACCCACAGATGAAGGGGTCGTATAATTTTGTGCCGGGAGTGTTGGGGATGATTCTGATGCTTATCTGCGCGATGATGACTTCGATTGCGATTGTCCGTGAAAAAGAGATGGGGACAATGGAAGTGCTGCTGGTCTCGCCAATGAAACCGCTACTGATAATAATAGCTAAAGCAGTTCCATACTTTTTGCTTTCCTGCATAAATTTAACAACGGTATTGCTTCTCTCGATATTTGTGCTTGATGTTCCGGTCGCGGGGAGTTTATTCTGGCTGATTACGGTGTCGCTTGTTTTTATATTTGTATCCCTCTCGCTCGGTTTGCTTGTCTCAACCGTAACAGAGAGCCAGATGACGGCAATGCTGATTTCGGGAATGGTGTTCATGCTGCCGGTCGTCCTTTTATCGGGGATGATGTTCCCGGTGGAGAATATGCCGTTTCTTCTTCAAATGGTTTCACATATTATTCCCGCAAAGTGGTATATATCCGCGGTTAAGGATATCATGATCAAGGGGGCGGGCTTCGAAGCTATCAGCAAGGAACTGGCAATTCTGGCGGGAATGATAGTAGTTCTGCTGGTGGTGAGTTTTAAGAAATTCAAATCGAGACTGGAGTAAGGAAGTCATGCTGAAATATTTATTGGAAAAAGAATTCAAGTATATTATCAGGCATCCATTCCTGCCGAAACTTATTTTAATGTTTCCCCTGGCTACTTTATTAATACTGCCGATGGCAGCTAATTATGAAATCAGGAATATCAACCTGAGTGTTGTAGATAACGATCATAGTCCTTATTCGGAGAGGTTGGTACAAAAAATTATTTCTTCTGGCTATTTCAGGTTGACCGACGTCTCCGATACTTATCCGGAAGGAGTTGAGAGCATTGAGTTTGACAAGTCGGATATAATAATTGAGATTCCGCAAAACTTCGAGAAGGATCTTGTGAAGGAGCAGACAGGGAAAATTATGATTTCCGCGAATGCGGTCAACGGGATGAACGGGGGATTGGGGAGCTCGTATCTATCCTCTATCGTTAATGATTTTGCATCTGAAGTGAGGGGGGAGTGGATTCAAGTTGCCCAAGTATCGGGTGTTCCTCTTATTGAAGTTATTCCGCTTAACCGGTTTAACGCACGGCTGAATTACAAGTCGTACATGGTTCCGGCAATAATGGTTATGCTCCTGACGATGATTTGCGGATTTCTTCCGGCGCTAAATATCGTGGGAGAGAAGGAAACGGGAACTATTGAGCAGATAAACGTAACGCCGATAAGAAAATTCACCTTCATCATTTCAAAGCTGATACCGTACTGGATAATTGGTTTTATTGTATTAACAATAGGATTCGGGGTTGCCTTTGCCGCATACGGACTGGTGCCGGCGGGGAGTTTTGCGACGATATATCTGTTCGCTGCAGTTTATATTCTTGCGATTTCGGGGCTGGGGCTGGTCATTTCAAATTATTCGGAGACAATGCAGCAGGCGCTGTTTGTGATATTTTTCTTTGTGATAATTTTTATTCTTGTGAGCGGTTTATATACGCCGATAAAGAGTATGCCGGAGTGGGCGCAGGCGATTACGGTGATCAATCCATTAAAGTATTTTATCGAGATGATGCGGTCTGTTTATCTTAAGGGGAGCAGCGTTGCTGAACTGCCGGTGGATTTACTTGCGCTTTCCATATTTGCGGTTGTGTTTAATGTTATGGCAGTAGTGAGTTACAAGAAACAGAATTAGAGAAATGGTTGATTAGTTTATTCGTTAATTTGTTTATTTGTTGATAAGGGGCGGGGTATAGAGGGGAATCCGACACTCTGACGGGCATGGTGTTGCAGGGAAGGAAAAAGAAATAAATGGGTTATCAAATTCTAAGTTAATACATTTTTCAGATGCAGATTTTAGGCGGATTTCAAGGTTTCACGCAGAGAACGCAAAGTCCTCCTTCGTCGGAAACACCAGCAAAGACCGCAAAGATAGGAATCTGCAACAGCTTACGCGCTGGGGGATTACGAATCAAAAAAAGGGTTTACAGGGTTGCGCTTAATATGATGAAACGACCGAAACCGGGGATTAATTCTCCTTATCTGCCAATTCAACATGCAGGATATGCATTAGCCTGTGAATAGCAGGCGTGAAAAAGACGGCCATTATACTTAAAAATGCCACACCGCTGTAAAGAGCATAAAGTGATGAAAAAAGTTTTCCACCGTCGGTCGTAAGATTCACAACCGGGCCCATACCGGTTAATATCATGCAAGCCATGTGAAAACTGTCAAGCCAGTTGAGCTGTCCGAAATAGCTATATCCGACGGTACCGATTCCGACGGAAACCAGAATCATCAGGGCAGAAAAGAGTCCGTAGCGGATAAGTCTTAGGATAAAATGTGATATCGGGGCTACTTTTTGTCTTCGGTTTTCTAATTTCATTTCCTTTTATTCCTTTCAAATATCCGATTAACCTTTTACGGTTTCGGGGATTTGTTGATCTTACTATTTTTCTAATATTCGAAAATATAATTTAAGAAAAAAGTTTAATTTTACGTATTATAAAATTATCAGACGCTCCGGGGGGGATTGTGTTAGTAAATAGCTTGTCCCGCTACACCGGAAATTCTAATTTGCCGTTGGTTATCCGGGTCATATTTTTTCCCGGAGTCTGTGTATTTGCAATTATTGTGAGCAAAAGGGACTGTAAGAAGGAATACGGAGAGCTGGCAAGCCGGATTTCAGAAAGGCGGAAGACGTAATAGGGTTAAAGAGTACGCCAGGATTTTCCGGATTGCACGACAGGCTTTGGAGTCATGGGTTAATGATGCACGCCCGCTTAGTGTTGAAATAATATACACTATATTTTTCTTAATATTGAAAATATATACACCGCTTTTCTCTTTTTATGGAAAATTGTTAAAAACACCCCCTTTTTTAATCACTTGTCTACTATATTTAGCGCTTATAAATGGTATGATTTTTGCTCTTTATTAGCGTTAATTTGACTAATTTATTTATATTTGGAGGACTTGTGAAGAAAAAATTCCTTTTTATAGGAGTACTTGTCTTAGCAGTTTTTGGAGTTTATCAGTACGTACAGGCTGATATCGAGATGAAAATTGCTTTGGCACCTAAATTTGAATACTTCCACGGTGTGGGAACGGTAAAGACTCCCGTTGTTTACGGTGTTGTTCAGGGCGATTCAATCTACCTGAGAGATATCGAATATAAGGGGACATGGAGCACAGCCGGGGGAAGCGGGTCAGCTCTTTACCCATGGCAGGCTTATCAATGGTTTACAAACGCATCGGGTGATGCACCTTTCAGGATGCTCAACTGGACCGCAATTGTTTTTGACACTACTTGGGTAAAAACAGTTGCTAACGGTACCGCAACATTTACAATTGCTGCAAAGACTCTTAAAGCAGTTCGCAGCGCAACTGCATGGACAATCACCGGCGGCATCGCAGCTACAAGAGGCTGGATGGATACAACAGCTACATATTACGTAGATGTATATGGCATTAAGACGGCAGGAGGACCAGACACTCTGCTTAGAACTCACAACTTTACGGGCGCATACGGACAGCCTAAAACTTTACCACAGGCTGAATATGAAGTCCGCTACTCAGCTGTAGGCACCGCAGCTGATACAAACGCTACTTATCCAACCTCTCTCACCACAGGTGAAACTTACATGAGGATTAAATTTTTAGGCGGCGCAAGTTCACTCAATATGCCTATGACAGGTAATATTAACGCTTTGCGTCTCGTTCTCAGAAATGTCACCAAGGTACAAATTGCATCAGAAACTTTGCCTTTGAGCGTTATCCCTATGGCAAATACCGGTTTGCAGCTTGATGCAACTATTGGGAATACTCCTGTATCGGGATATTTCAGTGCAAATGACGTTGTTGAACTGACAATTAATACTAAGGATTCCCTTGGAAATCCGATTGACTGGACAACTAATCCTGCAGCTAACAGTATTGACCGTGTTCAGATAGTTGTCAGCGGTCCAAGAAGAGACTATATGAGAATTACCGGTGTTGAAAGATTAGTTTACGGTTCTGTTAAAGGTACATATCCTACGGCTTCCTGGTCAGGAATGCCTTCAGGAACACCTTTCGCAAATCCTATAAAGATTAAATTACCAACAGATTCTATTGCAAAATTCGGAACAGGTACATATACTGCTTATGTTTATGCAAGAAGAGTTACCGGATGGACATCCCAACTGGTTAAATTAGTTGATTTCCAAGTTGGAACATTAACAGTTGATCCGTTGAATGTTTCATCATCAACTTTGGGGCAGTCATGCGCCCAGGCAGCTCCCTGTCATGGACTTAACGGCCCGACCGGACACTATGGTTCAAAAGGCGCTGAAAACTGCATAGTTTGCCATACTGATAATATGGGAACTACACCGCAGTGGGCTTTCATGAGATTTGCTCATACGGTACATTTTACTTCGGCAGCTTATACAGCTCCCAAAGGAGACTGTGCAGTTTGCCACATAAACAATTCGGCAAACGTATTCACAACAGATGCAAATGACCTTTGTACACAGTGCCACGTTAAAGTACCAAGAATGTCTGCATCTCACCTGACAGCAGTTCCTCTTTATGCAGCTTCAGGTTTGTCCTGCGCAACAATGAACTGCCACGCGGGTGGTGGTGTTGGTGCATTTAAGAACAACACAGAGACACACGCAGGCCTCGCTGCAAAATATCCGGGTGGAAACGTTGTCGCAAAGAAAACCGGTACCCCGATAATAATAGACGGCGTTGAAGAACCAATCTGGAACTTAGCTCCTTCTACTCTCACAGCAGAGGGGGTAACAGTTAAAATGGCTTATGATGACAACAACATCTATGCATTGTTCAAATGGGCAGACGGACATCGTGAATATCCTTTAGGTGCTATTGCATCAACAAACAGCTCTTTGACGAGAAGACAGTGGACATATAATGGAACCACATGGACTCAGACTTCAACAGACGAAGACAGATTTGCAATTTCCTGGAAGAAGAGCGATACTAACTACGGATCAAACTGCGCATTAACCTGCCATAATACAGCAACTATTCACGCAACATCTGTAGGCATTATGGATGTATGGCACTGGAAATCAACAAGATCCAATTCTGTTGGCTTAATGGATGATCAGTATTTCTCAACCACCGGTAGAAAGAATGACTCGCTCGTTTCCGGTACATTCGGATGGGAAAACTCTGCTTCCGGATTACCCACAAAGATGGGTCCGAATGCAGCAGCAAACAATGCTTCCTGGTTATTCAATTCAACAGCACTTCCGTTTGTCAACACCGGATTTGCTAATGGCGACCATATCCCCGGATATATTGCTAACGACGTACCGATACCTGTTGTAGGAAGCCGCGGCGACGTTCTTGCTAAAGCTCTTTATAATGACGCTACGGGTGTTTGGACGCTTGAAATAAAGAGAAACCGCAACACTGGAAATCCGGATGATTTCGTTGTTGATTTAGTTAACGGAAATGATTTCTCATTAGCTAAATTTGACGCTACAGGTTCAGATCACCCGCGTCAGGGTGTAGATATGGGCGTTTATCACGTAACCTATTCAACGGAAATTATTCCTGTTGAATTAACTTCATTCTCTGCATCAACAGCCAGAAACAATGTTACACTTACATGGCAGACCGCCACTGAGAAGAACAATAAAGGTTTCGACGTTCAGAGAAAAATCAACGGCACATGGGAATCAGTTGGATTTGTTAACGGTAAAGGTACCTCAGCAAAAGCTACAGACTACTCATATACCGATAAGGTTACAAAATCAGGGAATTACAATTACAGACTGAAACAGGTTGACTTTGACGGAACAGCTAATTACAGCAATGAAATAGAAGTATTGGTTCAGCCGAGTGAGTTCCAGCTCAGCCAGAACTATCCGAATCCGTTCAACCCGACAACCACAATCGACTTTACCGTTGCAAACAAAGGATTGGTTAAAATATCCGTATTCAACGTTGCCGGTGAAGAAGTTGCAACTATAATGAATGAAGAAAAAGAATCCGGATACTATACTATCCAGTTCAATGCTTCAAAACTCTCTTCGGGAGTTTATTTCTACAGAATGGCATCAGGTTCATTTATTACAACAAAGAAACTGGTTATTCTTAAATAGTTACTGGTTGACAGTAACTCCTTTAGACCAAGAGCCACTCCCCTAAAAAGGAGTGGCTCTTTCTTTTTAAAGAGGAGGGAGAAAGAGGGAGGAATGATTGAATGTTGGAATGTTGGAATAATGGAATGTTGGAATAATGGAATGGTATTTGAGGGGAAGACAGAAATCAGAAATCAGAAGTCGGAAAACAGGAAGGTTGGAAATCCGAGACTGTATTTATCCACAATGCGTATATATTTCGTGACGATCGCAGGATTGGTTTTTAATGGGTCTTCAATGGGTTTACAATGGGTTTTGGGAAAAATGAAAAGTGCCGGATGGATGAACGCCTGATGAAGATGAGTCCGAATTTTTTATTGCAAAATCAAGAGATAAAAGAATGTTAAATCTTGAAAATTGACATTGAAATATAAGCAAAATCAGAGGTAAAAACAAGATCATACAATGATCTTTTTTTTGAGTGTACCAGTTGCGCCATAAGAAAAGGTAACCTTATGGGAATGACAGCTTTCAGGCGTGAAGAACAAATGGTGTTTGTAGTAATCCATAGGTGCTTAAGGAAGTCGACAATATTCTCAGAGAGATACTTTATTCTGATTTCTTTTAAGTATTGATTTTTTGCATTCATATTAATAAACGACCTTTCTTTTTTACGGTTACCTAATATATGGCGCAACGACCTGTTTTGCCAACTCCCCTATATCAAGTACGGTTACCTTTTTTATGGCGCAATGCGAAGTCTGGAAATATTCTGTTAAACCGGGCAGACCCGGGACCTGATCAAAAAAAATGCAAAAAGTCCTTAAGATTCAGCAGATTTTTGTTGACTTTAAATAAAAATATATATATTATGAAACAAAGGTTTCAAAATTTATTTAAAATGGAATTAAATATTCACCATGCAGAATAAAAGATTAATTAACCTGTTTACCGAATTAGTCAAAATTGATTCGGTTTCATCCAACGAAAGAGATATTGCGAAGCATATAATCTCTTTTCTGAAGCAGGTAAATCAACACCCATCTAACAACAAGCCTTTCACAATATTCACAGATAACTCCAACGAAAAAACAAACAGCAACACGGGTAATGTTATCTGCAGGATAGGAACAGGCGGAGATTTTCTGCTCCTCTCTCATATGGATACAGTGGAGTCGACAAAACTTCTGAACCCTATTCTTACAGAAGACAGGATTATGACCGATGGGAAAACAATACTCGGATCGGATAACCGGGCAGGAATAGCGGCAATACTCTATGCACTGGAGAAATTGGTTATTGAGAAGACTCCCATAAAAGATTTTACAATTGCTTTCACAACCTGCGAGGAAACAACATTAGGCGGTTCGACAAATCTCGAGCTGGCTGATGAACTTAAATACGGATTTGTATTTGATTCCTCTTATCGTCCGGGAAAATACATTTATTCTTCATGCGGCGCTATAGCCTTTGAGATTGAGATTCAGGGAAAAGCTTCCCATTCCGGAATTTCACCTGAAAAAGGAATAAATTCTATACTGATTGCCGCAAAAGCAATATCAGACCTGAGAATAGGCAGACTGGATGATGAAACCACTTTAAATATCGGATTAATTCAGGGGGGTAGTGCGGTCAATGTTGTGCCTGAGTGGACGAAAATCAACGGCGAAATAAGGTCTTTCAATAAAGATAAAATATTAATTGAAAAGGATAATTTATTATCTGTTTTTGATTCCAGAGTTAAAGAATTTAACGGATCATATAAGTTTAACTATAATTGGGATTTTCATCCTTACACACATTCCACCGAAGACGAAATAGTCGGAATAATGGAAAAAGCTATGTTAAAATCGGGAATTACCCCTAATCCCACAATTTCATTTGGCGGCAGTGATGCTAATTCATTAAACGGGAGAGGAATCAAAGCCGTTAATATCGGCATAGGCGCTCAGAACCCACATAGTGCTGAGGAATTTATATTAATTGAAGATTTGGCAGCTTCAGCCGAAATCGCAAGACATTTAATTATTAACGAACAACATGTAACAAAATAATTTGCTTATGATAAAATTTTACGTTTTTCTTTTCATACTTTTTATTTCATGTGCGGTCTCCTTCCCTTCAACCGGGGAGAAAACCTGTGTCTCAAATACTGAACCACTTGGTCATTTAGTGATAATCGGCGGTGGTTACCGGGACAGCCTGTTAATGGTAAAGTTCGTTGAACTTGCCGGCGGGGTCAATTCAAGATTTCTCATAATTCCAAATGCCAGCGGTGATCCGGAAAACGCCGGTAAGGAACTGTTAAAAGAGTTTAAAGGCTATGGCTGTAAAAATGCAGAATACATTGTATTTAACCAGGAACTTGCCAATTCAGACAGTCTGATTGCCGCATCTAAGGATTTCAGGGGGATTTACTTCTCCGGAGGTGATCAGGTTTTACACACCAAAGCATTATTGGGGACTAAATTCATAAGCCTGATAAAGGATCTTTATTATAAAGGAGCCGTTGTCGGGGGAACAAGTGCCGGTGCTGCGATTATGAGCAGGGTAATGATCACGGGCGAGGAGAAAATAAATAAGGATAAGGAACAGATCTTCAATACCATTATGCCGGGTAACGTTGAGACTTTGGAAGGTTTCGGGTTCATGGAAAATGTAATAGTTGATCAGCATTTTATTCTGCGAAAAAGACTTAACAGACTTATAAGCGTATGCCTGGAAAATCCAACTTTATTAGGAATAGGGATTGATGAAGAGACCGCTATTATTGTAAAGCCTGATAACACATTCGAAGTAATGGGTAACCGTACAGTATTGATAATTGACCCCACTAATGCAATAAATATTAAGACAAATCCGGAGAGTCTGTTTTCCGGGGAGAATATAGGGATATCAATTCTGCAGTCCGGACAGATATTTGACTTAAAAAACAAAAAGGTTGTTAAATGAGCGGGAAGAAATTTAAGCTGAAAGTTCCAAACACTTATATTCTTATTTTCTCCTTGCTTGTCATCTTTGTAATCATGACATGGATCATCCCGGGAGGGGAGTATCAGAGAACTATTATTAACGGAAGGGAAGTTGTTGTTCCCGGTTCGTTTAAGTTTACACAAAGTAATCCCCAGGGTATATTTGATTTGTTTGCTGCACCGATAAGGGGATTTGTGAACGGTGCTTTGATAATAGGTTTTATTTTGCTCGTGGGAGGTTCATTTAATGTGCTCCAGAAAACACAGGCAATAGATAAATTTATTCACAGGATTACACAGGCGTACCATAAATCAAAGCTGTTAAAAGTAATGATGCTTCCGATACTAGTAACCCTGTTTTCGCTGGCCGGGGCAACTTTCGGAATGAATGAAGAAATTATCCCTTTTATAATTGTTTTTGTTCCGTTAGCTTTGGCTTTGGGATATGATTCAATTATAGGAGTTGCTATACCGCTTGTTGGCGCTCATCTGGGATTTGCAAGCGCTTTCTTAAATCCTTTTAACGTTGGTATAGCCCAGGGAATTGCTGAAGTCCCACTCTTTTCGGGAATTGAATACAGGCTTATAGTCTGGTTTATCGCAAATACAACTGTTGTTTTGTTCATAGTCTGGTATGCCAACAGGATAAAGAAGAACCCGAAATTAAGTCCCGTGTACGAAATCGACCTCGAAAGACGGAAAGAGATGCACCTGAATTCATTAAATGATAACGAGGTTATAGTATTCAATACACGCCATAAAATTGTTTTATACGCGTTTCTGGCCTCTTTGCTGGCTATTGTAGTTGGTGTTATCTATCTTCAATGGTTCATAGAGGAAATTGCAGCTGTATTCTTTGTTATGGGCATTGTAACCGGAATGATAGGGGGATTAAAAGGGGAAGAGATCGTCAAAGAATTTATTCAGGGGGCCAAGGATTTAGTAGGCACAGCTTTTATTCTTGCACTTGCAAGGGCGACAGTGGTTATTGCGCAGGACGGATTAATAATTGATACGATTCTTTATAAACTGGCTCCCTTCGTACAATCTTCCAGTCCGATTTTTGCGGCACAAAAAATGTTTATTATTCAGGCAATTATTAATTTCTTTATTCACAGCGGCAGCGGACAAGCTGCATTAACCATGCCTATTATGGCTCCGCTTTCTGATTTAGTGGGCGTTTCCCGTCAAACAGCAATACTTGCTTTTCAGTTCGGTGAATTAACAAATATAATTATACCGACATCCGCAGTTACGATGGGTGCTTTATCAATGGGAAAAATCCCGTATGAAATATGGGCAAAGTGGGTTTTGCCCTTAACAATTATTCTTGCTGTCCTTGCATTGATTTTACTTATTCCGCCATTTCTGATTAACTGGCAATAAAAAATATTAGTAGTTCTTTATCATTAATTTATTTGGAGGTGTTATGAAAAAAACATTACTGGTTATCCTGTTAATAACTCTTTTCTTTCCCTGTGAGAGTTTCAGTCAGGTTCAGTTCGAAACCGGTAAGATCGGCGTGAATCTAAGTCTTTACGGCCGTGTAAGGGTATTTGCCCCCACCCTTGCCACAAAACAAATTGACAGAAGCAGTATTCTTGTCGCCAAGAGTCAAACAGAAGTATTTGACTATAATCAGGACGGAGAAATTGAGGACAGCGCTCAGCTAATTCAAACCACATTTTCCGATTTTACCGCATACGGTTCCTCTAATAACCTTTATAACGCACCTCCGTTGCCACCCTCTGTTACTTCGAAACTGTGGGTTTACGGATGGACAAATAAAGCTTTCCTGATTGTAAAAAGCACCGTAATAAATAACGAAACCGCTGCTTTCCCAGCTATTGTCGGAATGGAAATCATTCCTCAGTTAGCCGGAGAATACGGAAATGAAGTTGTTTCCTGTGACGTTGCCGCAAATCTTGTTATTTCCTCAAAGCCGAACGACTATGTTGGATATAAATTGCTGGGTCAAAACTTATACAGCTCAGTCGGGATTGACTGGTATGACGGGTACGGAGTTGATACATCTTACTGGACCTGGTTGAATACAGCTCCCACTGCATACAATTTACAGACAGGCGGTGACGGTGCAGTAGCTATGTTTGCAAAAAGCCCTGTAAGTCTTGCACCGGGAGCTTCGACGGATACATACATTGCTATTACTTATGGAATTACTGATGCTGAGATGAGGGCAAATATGGACAGTGCTGTAATGAAGTATAACACATTAGTTTCGGTGGATGAAACACCGACGGCAATTCCGGATCAGTTCACGCTTTTGCAAAACTACCCCAATCCGTTTAACCCGACAACGCAAATCGCCTTCACACTTCCTCAGAGTGGTTTCGTTACTCTTAAGGTATATGATGTTTTAGGAAATGAAGTTACTACCCTGATAAATGAATTCAGGGAAGCCGGAAGCTTTAATGTAACCTTCGACGCTAAAAATCTTCCTTCGGGAACTTATTTCTATAAACTCAGCAATGTTCAAGGAAACTTAATTAACAAAATGTTACTAATAAAATAATGGAGTGTTCTATGTCAAAGTATTTTTCATTTTTCGTTTTATTCTTATTCTTGGTGCTTTCAGCAGGAAGTATCAATGCGCAGAATTTCAGCACAGGGGCGATGGGAGTTATTATGAGTGACGGAGGCAGGATAAGAATAGAGACCCCGGCAGTCGGCGGTACCCGTCAGATTGACAGGGCTTCTATTTTAGTTGCATCAAGTCCTAATACGGTTTTTGATTACAACCAGGACGGTAATAACGAAGTTCCCACTTACACTGTGGCAACCCCCCTGTTCAGTAATTTTGAAATGGTCAATGCCCTAAACAATACATACAATGCCCCTCCATTACCTCCGGATGTTTTAGTGTGGACAGTTCTTTACGGATGGACAAACGGTGCTTATACCGTCATTAAAGTATCAGTGAAAAACAGAGAAGCTACCGCAATGAATGCGATAATTGGTGTGGAAGTAATTCCAAAGATAGCAGGAGTTTACGGAAACGAATTATGCAAATACATCCCCGGTTCGAAAATTATTGATATGTATAAAGCATCGGCACATATCGGGCTTAAACTCCTTTCCGCTGAATACAGATCTGTAAGATTAATAGACTGGTTTGACGGTTATGCTCAGGATACAGCTTATTACCGCTGGTTAAACACACCTGGTTTTGATCCCGAACTTACCACGGGAGTAGACGGAGCTGTAGCTATGTTTGGCCAGACACCGGTTACAATTAATCCGGGAGATTCCGCAGATATGTGGATGGCATTCTCTTATGGCGCAACCGAAGCTGAAATGATAACCAATATGGGACTCGCAGTTCAGAAATATATGCAGGTAGTCCCTGTTGAAATGACAGCATTCACTGCATTCTCAGGAACTAACGGTGTTGAGTTAAACTGGAAAACCGCAACTGAGACCAATAATTACGGTTTTGAAATACAGAGAAAGAACGGCAATGCAAATGGAAGTGCCTTCGCTACGATAGCATTTGTTAACGGTGCAGGAACTGCCACAGATGAGACAGCTTACAATTTTACTGATAAAGGAGTTTTATCAGAATCAGGTAAGTTTACCTACAGATTAAAACAAGTTGATTTCAGCGGGCAGTTTTCTTATTCAGATGAAATTGAAGTTGAGTTAAACCCGACAGAATATGTTCTGTTCCAGAATTATCCAAACCCGTTTAACCCTTCGACAAATATCAGTTTCCAGCTTCCGCTTCAGACCCAGGTGTCATTGAAAATATATGATGTGCTTGGAAATGAACTACAGACGCTTGTTAACGAAGTCAGAAGCGCCGGTCAGCATACTGTCACTTTTAATGCAGATAACTTCTCTAACGGTGTTTATTTCTACAAACTTGAAACCCCTTCATTCAGCAAGATAAGTAAAATGATCTTAATGAAGTAAGAATAATAATTCAGTTAAGAGCTTGTTGCCTAAAGCAACAGGCTCTTGTCATTACATCTTAATTATAGTGTTAAGCACTGAATATGTTGAACCACGTTGAAATAAAAGAAATAATTCAGCGGAACTATAAAAAGCTCCCTTCCAATCAGAGAAAGATTGCCGAATATTTCCTTGAATATTTTAACGAGATACCGTTTCTCAGCATTCAGGAACTCTCAAAAAAATCTTCCTCAAGCGTTGCTTCTATTGTCAGGTTTTCAAAGCGTATCGGTTTTATCGGTTATGCTCAGTTAAGGGAAAAAATTGCGGATTCATTACAAACCCGGATTAACAACAAAGAGTTCTTTTTCTTACTTGACCGTAAAGATCTGATGAACGATACTCTAAAAAGCGTGGCGGAAATTGATATCAAGAACATAAACGAAACCCTCGCTTCAATAAACCGGGAGGCATTTAACGATGCCATCACTTCCATACTTAAAGCCAAGCGGGTTTTTACAGCAGGCCTGGGGATTTCGTATTTACTTGCGGAAATACTTGCTTATCAGTTAACTCAGGTGGCAATAAATTCTTCAAACTTCAGAAGAAGTTCACTCCTGTTTCTTGAACAAGGACATTTCCTGGAGAAGAATGACCTGCTTATTATTTTTTCCTTTCCCCCCTATTCACAGGAAACTATTGATCTGGCAAAATCCTGCCACAAAAAAAAGATTAAGATTATAGCAATAACAAATAAAACATCCGCCCCGGCCGGTTTTTATTCCAATCATTCACTTATCGTAAAATCCGAGAATATGCTTTACACAAACTCTTTCGCAGCTATTTCGGTCCTGATAAACGCAATTGCCACCGAAATCGCCGTCCGGAACAAAGTAAAAGTCAGGCAGTTTTATGAACAGGCCGGATCAATTACATGACGGAAATCAGATGTGATTTGTTTTCCTCTCAGAAGCAACAGATAGTTAGAGAGAGAAAGACACCGAGAAATTTTAACAAACAATCAAAATAATTAATTATGAAAAGAATATTTATCGTTTTGGTTTTCATTCAAATATCTTTATATGCAGGCGTAACAGGAAAACTTGCAGGCAAGATAACCGATGCAGTCACTGGTGAAGCGCTGATAGGTGCCAATGTTGTTCTGACAGGAACCACTTACGGAGCCGCATCCGATATTAACGGAAATTTTACAATACTTAATATCCCTCCCGGAATCTATTCGGTCAAAGTAACTTATCTGGGATTTGAACCTGTAGTTATAAACGAAATACGGATAATAGTTGATCAGACAACAACAATTAATTTTGAAATGTCGAGCCAGTCAATTAAGGTTGATGAGGTGGTTATAACCGCAAAAGCCCCGTTGATTCAGAAGGACCTGACAAGCAGCAAGTCCGTAATTTCAAGAGAAAATATCGAAGCCTTGCCGGTTGCAACATTCACTGAGCTTCTATCCCTGCAGGCGGGTGTAGTTGGGAGCGGTTCGAGTCTGCATATCCGCGGCGGAAGGTCAAATGAAGTCGCATATATGATAGACGGAATGTATGTTAAAGATCCCCTTCTCGGAGGTTTAGCAACACAAATAAATAATGATGCCATTCAGGAAATGAGTTTATTGAGCGGTACTTTCAACGCAGAATATGGTAACGCGTTAAGCGGCGTTGTGAATATTGTAACAAGAGACGGCAAGGATGTTTTTTCGGGTAAAATTGAAGGAAGATCATCGGAGTTTGGTGTGAAAAAATTCTCTGACCTTCATGAAAACAGAATGAACGGCAGCCTGGAAGGCCCCATCATTCCGGGACACTTAAGATTTTTTGCCTCCGGTGAGACTGACAACAGGGGGAACTATCTTCCCTTTGGGTACCACAGGAATCAGACGGTTTTTGGTAAACTGACTTCTGTCTCTATACCTAATCTCAGAATATCATTTTCCAACAGAGGAAGCAGAGACTTCAGGCAGAGCTACAGCCATACATATAAATATATACCTGAACAATATTACAGATTCAGAAGCGACAGCTGGCAGTCAACATTCACGGCAACCCATAGTATCGGTAAAGACTTTTTCTATGACTTCAGGGCTTCTTATTTTAATCAGGGTTATTACAAAGGCCTTGATAAAGATACTTCACTCTATCTTTCAGCTGCAGAGGATACTTACTTCCAGGAATACGGTAACGGCTTTGAATTTCTCTCCCGCTCTGATCCGGAAGAAATCATTGACAGCCGTACTGTAACATTTGACTTAAAGTATGATGCGGTCTGGCAGATAAACCAGAATAATGAAACGAAATTCGGTTTACAGTATAAGAGTCATAAACTGAAATTACTCAGCATTTACGGACCCAAAAGAACATTCCCTTACCTGAATAATTATGACAGTGAACCTTTCGAAGCGTCCGGATATGTACAGGATAAAATAGAACTCGCAAATCTGGTTATTAATCTTGGAGTGCGGTTCGATTACCTTAATGCAAATGCCGAATTCAGGAATAATCCATTAGACCCAACCTCGATTATTAAAGTTAAATCCCGCCAGCAAATCAGTCCGAGGATAGGAATTGCCCATCCGATTTCGGATAAGACAAAACTCCATTTTGCTTACGGTCATTTTTTCCAGAATCCCGATTTCCAGTTTCTGTTTGAAAACCAGCAATACGACTTAAACGTCCGCGAACCTTTGTTCGGACAGGCAAATCTCGATGCTCAGAGAACAATCGCTTATGAAGTCGGAGTCGCGCATCAGTTTACTGACAGGGTGGGCATTAAGGTAGCAGCATACTATAAGGACGTTACCGGTTTGATCGGTACCCGCTATTCCTTCCCATATTTTGATGGACGGTATGTCGGTTATACTGTTTATGTGAATGAAGATTACGCAAACATGAAAGGTTTTGAAATTAATTTTGATATACGCCCCGACAAGTATTTTTCAGGCGGATTAACTTACACTTATTCCGTGGCTAAAGGAAGCGCTTCTTCCGAAACAGAACAATACCCCGGCACTCAGGAATCAACCCAGCTATATTATCTGGACTTCGATAAAACTCATGTATTCAATTCCACTTTTACAATCACAATTCCTAAAGATGAAGGTCCTGACTTGTTCGGTTATAAAATACTCCAGGATTTGGATATTAGTGTGATTTTCAAGATGAGTTCGGGTTATCCTTACACACCCGGAGGCAGGGATGTCGGTTTCGTCGTAAGGAATTCCCTAAGATCACCTTCGAACTATGCGTTAGATTTGATGATAGGAAAAGAGTTTTATTTTACTAACAGTATGAAGCTCCGCATTTTTGCTGAAATATTCAATCTTACTGACAACAAAAATATTCTATATGTATATTCCGACACAGGAGATCCCGATTTTACGCAAGTAGGTGGATACAGCACGGACTATATGAGAGACCCCTCGAATTACGGGCCTCCGAGGACAATCAGACTTGGCGCATCCTTTAAGTTTTAAGTTATAAATTTATTTTCAATCAAAAAGCAAGAACTATGAATAAATCAAATTTAACTATTAGAATTTTACCGGATTTTTTCGGATATCTTGGAGCCTTTACTCTTTTGTTTATCCTTCTACAGTCAGAAATATTTTCCCAATACAAAAATTCCAAGGATGCTGACAGCAGGGATTTTTTCCTGTTGAAGGAAAATACGATATTAGACAGAGCTGGCGGAACGCATAATGCAAGTAACATCGGCCTTTTTTTTGAGAACAGAGGAAAACTTTATCCCAGAAGATTGTCTCAGGGCCCTTCAGGTGAATTCCCCATCAACAGCGGAAAACACTATATCTATAGAATAAATCCAATGGTCGGAATCCCGAATAACGTTGTTCAGGGAAGGTATACAACAAACGAAGAATGGGAAGCCGTAGGCGGATATCACAACAATCAGGGTTCAAGAATTGCATTCAGCGACAATATCCTCACCTGGCATCCGGTTAATGGCTGGCATCTAAAAGATAAAGACGGTAACCCAATCATTAAGTCAGACCAGGACAGTTACTGTGTTTATTCGGATTCTCTTAATAACCGTGAGGTACTTGGAATTACAGTGGCTCAAACCGGTTATGCCTACGGAATTAAATTTGCCCAGAATCTTTTGTTCTTTAAATATGAGATAATAAACAATGGCAAAAAAGGCCTTACTGATCTCTACTTTAATCTTTATACTGATATGGATATTGGAGATGTAAGCGGCGGACTTCCGGAATACGGTGATGATAAACTCGGTTTTGATAAACAGAACAATTTCGTTTATTTCTTTGATGACGGCATTTCGGGTGAGTGGCCCGATGGGAAAACCGGATATATTGGAGTTACTTTACTTCAGACTCCCAAAATAAACGGAGTTGAATTAGGCCTTACAGATATGCATTACAATGTCTATAATGACGACAGGGATGTTGACTCCATTCAGTATTACATTATGTCCTCAAGCCCTGCTCTTTATAACCATCCTCTCGGCCCAAAGTATTTCCATATTGGAAACAGTACAAACCTTCATTATGATGATCCCGCAACTATTCCGGCTTCGGGCCTTGATCTTCTTGCTAATCTGGCTTCCGGTCCTTATGTGTTGAAAGTCGGAGACACTTTATCTTTCCTTACAGCGATTGTTGCAGGCGAGAATTACGATGAAATGTATCAGTACCTTAATAATGCTAAAAGAGTTGTAGAACTTGGTTTTGAACTCAGTAAACCCCCCGCAACTCCTAAAATTAGCGGTTTTGCCGGTGACAGATATAATATCGTTTCTTGGGATGATGCTGCCGAAAAGTCAAAAGATAATTTTTCCGGAGAGTATGATTTTGAAGGATACCGCTTATACAGGAGTATCGATAAAGGTGTGAACTGGAAATTGCTTGCTGATTTTGATACCAGAAATGACATGGGTATTGACAGAGGGTTGCAATATAGTTATACGGACACCACAGTCAACAATGGTTTTGAGTATTGGTATTCAGTTACCGCCTATGACAGGGGTGACAGTTCAGTGGAAAGCCTGGAATCTCCGCGCGGAAAAACCATTGATGCAAAAAATAATGTTGCTCTGATCCCCGTTTCCACGTCGATAGGGCGAACTCCCGTTAGTGCTTATGATGTAAAACAGTCGGGAACCGGTGTAAGTAATTATGAATTTAAAATCACTCCTTTTGATAATTACTTGTTAGCCGGCAACGAATATAAGATAGGCTTTAATTATACTTACCGCGCAGAAAGAGGAGTGCTGCACACAAGAGCTTATGCTATAATATATGATCCTCCGGGTCCGGCTCCCATAGATTCTTCCGTTGCAAAACCTGAAAAATACGGAATGTATTTTAAAAGCCCCACTAAATTTGATCTGGTGAATATGACGACAGGAGAAAATATTGTAACTGATAAAAGTTATATTTATACCAATCCCAAACAGGAATATACTGTCTACTCCGGTTTCAAAATCCTGTTAGTTGACAGTCTTAATACACCACCCGAATTCCTTCCTAAAGCAGGTGACCTGTTGACCCTTGATTTTTCAGTCTATGCAGTGAGGAATCAGGCAGACACGGTTATTTATCCGCGAGGATTCCTGTTTGAAAAACCACAGTCCACATCGGACGGGATAGTTTTTGAAATGCTGCCTCCCGCAATAATTCAGAACCAGTCAAAAGTAGGTGGTACGGATAACATAGAAATGACATTTACCGTAGCTGATCCTGCGCTGGTAATGACAACTGTTTATCTGATTTCAACCACTCAGAGAGGATTTAATGGCGAAGGCAAAGGGTTCGTTTCTTTGGAAATCAAGGATACTTCGATGAGAGTAGTATTAACTGCTGATTCAGTCTATGCCCTTTCGGCAATTGAATTCGAAGGGATCAGCGCAAAAATTGATTTCCCTCCTGACAATCCGCCCCAGCCAGGGAATATATTCTCGCTTCAGACATTATTGCCAGTTGCGCCCAATATTAAAGATAAGTTCACTTTCAAAGTAAAAGATGCGGTCATTAATAGTGATGTTATCAGGGACAAACTCTCCGGAATAAAAGTTGTGCCTAATCCCTATGTAGTCTCTTCATTATTCGAGCCTGAATTCGGTGAACTGCGAATGGAGCCTCTGAGGCAGATTCAGTTTATTAATCTTCCACCGGAGTGCACAATTTATATCTTCACTATGGATGCTGATATAGTAAAAACGATTAACCACTCATCAACCAATGGAACCGCAACCTGGGACCTTAGAGCTGAAGGCGGCAGGGAGATTGCACCGGGCCTCTACATTTACGTGGTTAAATCAAGTGCCGGCGAGTATAAAGATAAATTCGCAATTATTAAATAATTAAATCACTTAATAATACAGACACGATTATGAAAAAGTTTATTTTTATAAGTTTAATTTTAACATCATCGCTATTAGCCCAGTATTCAAATCTTGGATCTGCCGGAGCTCAGTTTTTGCAAATCCCTGTCGGTGCAAAAGCAACATCTATGGGGGGTGCTTTTATCGGTGTGGCCAATGATGCTTCAGCATTTTTCTGGAATCCCGCCGGTTTGGCAAATGTACAGAACTGGGATGCCCACTTCTCCTATCTTAAATGGTTTGACCTTTTTGATATCAGCACGGCAGCTGTTGCTTATAACATGCCTGAGGTTGGTGTATTTACCGTCGGATTGATTTCTGTCTCTTCAGATAAGATGGAGATTACGACTGAGACCCAGCCAAACGGTACCGGAATGTTTTTTGACGCAAGCGATATGGCAATGGGACTTTCCTTCTCAAGAAAACTAACTGATATGTTTTCCGTCGGAGTTACGGCAAAGTATGTTTACCAGAGAATCTGGAATGAAGTTGCTGACGGAATTGCATTCGATATTGGTACGCAGTACAACCTCGGTTTTCAGAACATGATTATCGCCATGAGCTTGTCTAATTTCGGGCCGGATATGAAATTCGAAGGACCGGACCTGAACATTAATTATAGCAAGGATCCGAACCTGCCGTTGAGCAGGTTAGCTCCTGCAACATTAGAAACCAGCGAATTTGCACTACCGCTTCATTTTCAGGTGGGTGTCAGCGCGGATTTGTATCAGACGGAATTCATGAAAGTTAAAGGGAGTCTCGACGTAACACATCCCAATGACAACGTAGAGAGAATAAACATTGGAAGCGAAATAGCAGTCTTTGATAGAATTTTCCTGCGCGGAGGTTACAGAATAAATTATGATGTGGATAAATTCAGTTTTGGTGCCGGAACAAATCTTCCTTTTTCCGGTACCTTACTAAGTTTTGATTATTCATATTCAATATATGATATACTTCCGAACGTTCAGAGAATATCGCTTGGAGTCCGCTTCTGATAAGATTAGTTCCAATAGTATTTCTGGTAATCAGTAATTTTGCTTTCGCTCAGGGTTTTATCTGTGCAGTAGGAGGTGGGAGCGAAGACTATAGCGATTGGAGCGATATACCTTACAAATGGATTGTTGAAAAAGCCGGGTACGGAAAAATAATCATTCTTTCTTACGGGGATGCAACCACATGGCTGCCTAATTACTTTAAGTCTTTCGGGACTGCGGATGCCTACAATAAGAAAATTAATTCTCGCGCAATAGCTGATGATCAGGCAACCTATGATGAAATAAAAACCGCCCGGGGAGTTTTTCTTCGTGGGGGCGATCAGTATGAGTATATCCGCTTGTGGAAAGGTACAAAAACTGAACAGGCAATAAAGGAAGTTTTTGAAAGCGGTGGAGTTGTTTCCGGAACGAGTGCCGGGGCAATGGTGCTCGGAGAATTTGATTTCACCGCAAGATATGCCAGCCTTACTTCCGGACAAGCTCTCTCCAATCCCGTTTCATCAAATATCGATATTGAACCCGACTTTCTGAATCTTGTTCCGAATGCACTCTTTGATACTCACTTCATAGAGAGAGGAAGATTCGGGCGGCTTATCGCTTCGGTATTTAAAACGAAAGTATTTAACAACATCCCCATCCTTGGGGTCGGCATTGACGACAGGACGGCTATTTGCATTGACAGTATTGGTATCGCAACCGTCTACGGAAGTGGTTCTGTTTCATTTTTTTCGATTGACAACTCTACAAGATTTGTTAACGAATCAAAGTACTTGATAGAAAACATCAAGTGCGATTTACTTACAGCCAACTGGAAATATGACTTAACGAATAATTCTGTTTATTCTATCCCACCTACCGCAAAGGAGGTTGATACCAGCCGTTCGTGGCAGCTTCCGGAAACCGGATTGTTTTTATCTGGCTCAAATTCAGTTTCCGGAAACACGACCTATAATCTCCCGGGTTTTCTCCAAAAAGCCAACATGTCGAAGACCGTAATAATTACGCATCCGGGTTACGTCTCTTCCATTACGCCAATCCTGGATTGCCTTACTCTTAACAATATTAGTTTTGAAGTTTTCCCCTTGGAGGCTTCCTTGTTGAATGACCCATTCCTGAGCAATTCTATTGAGAATGGAACCGCATTTATTTTCGCGGGTGATTCATTAAATCTTCTTACTTTGCTTAGTACAACATCCTCTCTTTGTTCAGCGGCATTTTCAAATGCAGTCCGGAATAACGGAGCAAATATATTTCTGCTTGGCGATGCAGGAAAAACAGCAGGGGAATATTTTATCGGGAATACCGATACCGATTTATACGCCGGATACAGAGGGAAAATGACCAACAATAAGTCTTTGAACCTTTTTGGTGATTTGATCTTTCAACCTCGTGTTTTTGAAAATAGTGATTTCTTTGAGAATAGAGTTTCTGCAGTCCTATGGGGCTTGATGCTGAACCATAAGCGCCTGGGGGTCTATTTAGACGGAAGCGATTTAATGTATGTCAATAATCAAAATTTATCTCTGAGCGGAAATGGGAGTTTGCCTTTCCTGATCATTGATGCAAGCGGGACAACAATGGCAGATTCTTCTGTTTATAGAGCTGGAAGCAGTATCGGCACAAGGCAGATTGTTGCCATGAATAACCTGCGGTATTCGATTTCCAACAATATAAACATTGACTATTCAATAAAAAATAAAAAATTTAATCTGGTTTCAGGAACAGGTAGCGGAATTTCCGGGAATACTGAGTTCTCAATTTCCGGTAATTATCCCAATCCGTTTAATTCCTCTACGAGAATAGACTATTATTTGCCTTATAATTCGCAATTATCCGTGAAAATATATAACCTCACCGGTAAAGTTATTTTTTCGGAGACGTTTTATAAATTTTCCGGTCACAACTCCTATAATTTGGAATTAAATAAAATAAGGGGCATTGCCAGCGGAGTATATTTTCTTACAGTCTCAACTCAATCCTCCGGACAGTCAAAACCCCTTAAGATTGTTTACTTGAAATGAAAAATTTAAATTGAAAATATGATTGAAAAAATTGCACGGCTCCACTTAGCTAATCTTCCTACACCACTTGAACCCGCAGACAAACTTGCCTCGTACCTCGGGCTGAATTCGCTCCTTATAAAAAGAGATGACCTTACAGGTCTTGCAATGGGTGGTAATAAAGCACGCAAACTTGAATTTGAACTTGCCGGAGTGATTGCCGGAGGTTATGATACCGTAATCACCGTTGGCGGCCAGCAGTCAAACCATGCAAGAATGACAGCCGCCGCATGCAGGAAGCTTGGTGTTGATATAAAACTTGTGTTAGGCGGCGAAGACTTTTCTGAATTCAAAGGAAACCTCCTGCTTGATACACTGTTTGGGGCGGAGATTCGCTATATTGTGCAGAGCGATGAGGATGAAGACCTCGCGGCTCTGCAGTTGCGTTGGATTGAAGAGCTTTCCGCCGAAGGAAAGAAACCTTATGCCATGCCTATCGGAGGATCAACATCGCTTGGAACTCTTGGATATGTCAAAGCAATGGAAGAACTGAGAAACCAGACTGGGGATGAGGAGGTTCAGATACTTCTCCCCGTCGGATCCTGTGGAACGCTTGCCGGAGTTGTCCTTGGATGCGGACTCTTTCTCCCTAATGCACGGGTTATCGGAATTAGCGTATCCCGCACAAAGGAAAATATTTATTCACGTGCACGCAATCTGATTAGGGGAACATGTAAACTAATCGGGGCAGATGAGAAGCTGGCTGAAAGGGAGTTTGAAGTTTTCGACAATTACCACGAGGCCTATGCTGTTCATGTAAAGTCTGCAATTGAAGCTGCAGCCGTTTGCGCAAGGCTGGAGGGGCTGCTGGTTGATCAGGTTTACACGGGCAAAGCGATGGCAGGTTTGTTTGACCTGACACTGCGCGGGGTACTTAAAAAAGAAACGCCGGTAATTTTTCTCCACACAGGAGGACAACCTGAAATATTTACTGACACACTGAAATTTGGTGATTACGCTAATTGCGTGAAGTACACTCTGGATCAGGTAAGAAAGGGAAGTTAACCATAATGAACACGCGGGTCATATCTGTAGTTGCTGCATTTCTTCTCTTGTGCTTTTCCGGGTGTGCGGGGAATACTCTCCTGAAACAACCACACGACATTAATGCCGGATTGATAAAAGCGGATAGCATGATAGAGGCGCTTCAAAAAAAGTTCAGCGTACCCGGGGTTGCTTTTGTGCTGATAAGGGATAACAAAATTATTCATTTAAAAAATTTCGGTCTGGCTGATGTAAGAACAAATTCTCCGGTAACAGACAGTACGATGTTCGAAGCCTGCTCAATGTCAAAACCGGTTTTTTCATATATAGCCATGAAGCAGATTGAATCTGGAAATCTCGACCTTGATAAACCCGTATGGACTGTTTACGATGACCCCGCCTTTAAGGGACAGGAATTGAGAAAAAAAATAACTCCCCGGATGCTCCTTTCTCACTCTTCCGGACTTCCCAACTGGAGACCGGGAGATGATGAAGAGAACGGATACCTGCCTATAGAATTTACACCGGGGCTTAAGTTCAGCTATTCAGGCGAAGGGATGTATTATCTCCAAAAAGTCGTAGAAAAAATAACCGGAACTACCTTGGATGAATATGCCCGCCACACCCTTTTTGATCAGCTTAGCGCAAGACACAGCAGTTTTGTTTATAAGGAGGAGTTCGGAGATAACATTGCTGCCGGGCATAACGAAAGCGGTGATTACTTGAAAAAAACGAATTACATGAGGGCGAATGCCGGATATTCACTCTACTGTTCCGCGCATGACTTTGCACTCTTTCTTATTGAGATGATGAGCAAAGACCGCACTGGCAAATACTCCCTCTCAGCGCGGACTATTGACACGATGCTAAGTCGTCAGGTCCCGGCCTTGACAAGAAAGCCGCTTGAAAGACCCGGAACAATTAACGGAATTGAAACATTCAGGGGACTTGGCTGGGCAATCGATTCCACTCTTTCCGGAGACATCTATTACCATGGGGGGGCGAACAGTTCAGGCTTCAGATGCTACAGCCAGTTCAACCCTCGCGACGGCTCCGGAATTGTCATAATGACTAATGGACTTAACGGGTCTGACCTATGGGAAGCCCTAATAAAGGAAATCGGCTGGCTCTGATCTCCATTTTCCAATCTGCCCCTATCCCAAAATTTCAGCAAATTTCCAGATTTTTAGGTTTTCTTCTCCTTTATTCCGGGTAAATACCAATTACCTTGTCAAAATTTGTTCTTTATTGCAGTTACCTCTTCCCTGTATAACCCCCAGACCCCCTTTCTCATTCGATATGAATGCGTACTGAATGCGTACTGAATGCGTGGTGAATACGTACTGAATGCGTGCTGAATGCGTGCTCGACTCTCCTGCGTTCCCTCTTCTCCGGAATCTTGAATAATTGCCGTAAGACCTCTCGTGTGATTGAGAGATTTCGGATATTAAAAAATTTAGCCTTGCTCAAAAATCAGTTAATAACTATATTTGTTTTATGAAATTAGTTTTTAATAAAGCAAAGAAACCTCTTGGAGTTTTACTCCTTACGGTTTTTGTTTTTATATTTCTCCACTCCGAACTTGGTTTTTTGAACTGTAATAACCACGACCATAGTCATTCTTCGCACGATTACTGTTCAATTGTTGACGGCAGCACCGTGCCAAGTAACGAAAGAAAACCCACAGAATTAAATAAACTTAAAGTATTTCTTAATTTTTGCGGGGGAACCGGTAGTCTGGAAGATCAAAAGACCTTGACTTTTTCATCAGATGAACATAGCCTCCGTTACTTACTAAAAACAGACAAGCTTTTTCTGCATTACAGTTCCTTCCTTATCTGACTCTTCCCGGCTTTTCATTTCATCCGATTAACGGATAACTTAATAACAATAATTCTTGGATTATTATGAACAAACTTTTATGTCTGTTCGTATTGGCTTTATCTTTTTTACAGCTTTACGGACAAACTGAAAATATTAGACTCAGTCTGAATGATGCAATTCAAATAGGATTAAAAAATAATCCCGAAATGAAAAAAGCGTCAGATAATATCTCCGCAGCCGGGGGAAGATTTTGGAGTGGTATCTCATTCCCTAAGCCGGAACTTGGCGTAAGCTACGAATATGCCCCGGTTAACACCAGTTTAAGTAATTATAGTGAAAAAACTTTAGAGGTGAGGCAGAATTTTGAGTTCCCGTCCAATTACTTTTTAAGAGGGAACAAACTCAGCAAAGAAGAAGAGATTGCTTATTATCAGCTGAGGCAAACCGGACTGCTCGTCACCTCGGAAATTAAATCTGCTTATTGTAATGTTCTGGCCAAACAGGAACAAGTAAGGAATGCGGAAGAAAACCTCGCCATTACTGAAGATTTTTCTCAAAAGGCAGAAATCAGATATAATGCCGGTGAGGGAACCAATATCGAAAGGCTAACTGCGAAAGTCCAGTTTACACAAACGGAGAATAATTTAGAAGCCGCAAAAAATGATTTAAATACGGCATTTGCCGAATTAAATTTTGCACTGGGATACGGGGAAAGAACCGAAGTCAGTTATACTCTGACTGACAGCATGTTCTTCAGCACAGAACAGCAGGGTGTGTACTCACTTGAAGAATTGCATAAAATAGCGTTATCAAATAATCAAACAATAAAGATTTCGGAACTAAAAGAATGTGCCTCATCAATCGATCACTCTCTTGCATGGTCCTCACTTCTTCCGGATTTTAATATTGGTTATTTCAGACAATCCAGAGACGGTGATAATGGCTATTACGGAGCCTCCTTCGGAATATCTCTTCCGCTCTGGTTTTTATTCGATAACCGCGGAAGGATACAAGAGGCTGCTGCCAATATGAGTATTGCCCTGTCAGAATTGCAGTTGGCAAAAAACGAAGTATACCTGAAGTTGAAAACCGCTTTCAACAACTATGAGAAAAACCTTAAACAAGTAAGGCTTTATTTAAACCATATCCTGCCTCAGGCGGAAGAAGTATACCGGTCTGCTACTGCAAGTTATGATGCCGGAGAAATAACTTATCTGGAATTCTTACAGGCAAGGCAAATTTTTATAAATGCTAAAAGCAATTATACGGACATATTATTGAGCTACAACCTTTCGATATTTACTATTGAAAAAACGGTTGGACAAAGCTTAACAGAAAAAATTAACGGAGTAAAATAAATGAAATTAACTTTAAGTGATTTAACAATAAAATCATTCGCTCTATTGTTCATCGGTCTCATCATCTTTTGTGGATGCGGCAACAATAACGGGGGGGAAAATAAAGAAGAACAGTCGAAATCCGTACGGTCTGACATAGTGAAAATTTCACAGGCATCAATAAATGAAATCGGCTTAAAAACCGAGACAGTATCATTAAAACCGTTCTCGGATTTTATTAAAGTAGCCGCTATCGTAGTGGTTAACCAGGATAATGAAGCACAAGTGGGCTCCCTGGTACAGGGAAGAGTGCAGAAAGTATATGTTAAAGCAGGCGATTATGTGAAAGCCGGACAGGTACTTATGCAGGTCGAAGGATTGGAAATCGGTAAAATTATCGCCGGTTTTCTTACGGCGAAAGCCGGTCTTGAGTTTCAGAAGTCTGACTATGAGAGGCAAAAAACTTTAATAGAGCAAAAAGTGGGTTCTCAAAAATCCTTTCTGGAGGCTCAGGCAGAATATGAGAAAGCCCTTGCTGAATTTGATGCTGAAGATAAAAAAATTCATTCTATCGGTTTAAGTGATGAAGATATTACAAACAGCACGGGCAGAAATGCAGAACGCCATACACCGGGGACTCTTCCCGTTAAGTCCCCTATCACCGGGTTCGTTGCTGAACGGAATGTCGTAATTGGCCAACTGGTTGACGGAACCACCAATGCGTTCAAAATTATCAATACAAACTCTGTCTGGATTGACGGGCAAATTTATGAAAAAGATATAAGTAAAATAACTAAAAAGACAAATGCATCATTCATTGCGGTTTCTTATCCCGGCGAAATGTTCAAGGGAAATATAACCTATATTAGTCAGATTATAGATGAAAAATCAAGAACCATCACGGTCAGGGGAGAATTCAGCAATCCGGGTGGAAAATTAAAACCACAGATGTTCGGTGAAATGCAACTACCTGTCACTAAAAATTCACAGGCTATTCTGATTCCTGCCGAATCCATAATAAAAATTGATAATGCAGACTTTGTTTTTGTTCAGAAAGAAGACTTAACATTTGAAAAAAAGCCTGTAGTGACCGGTTCAAATAAAAATGAATTAATTGAGATAAAAGACGGACTAAGGGAAAATGAAATTGTGGTTGTCAAAGGGGCATTCTTCCTCAAATCTGAACTGATGAAAGCAGAACTGGAAGGGGAATAACACTATGCTTGAAAAAATAATTTCCAAAATGCTTCACCAGAAAGGAATGACAATATTCCTTGCAGTAATAATTACAGCTCTCGGTATTTATTCGTTTATTAAATTGCCGATCGATGCTTTTCCTGATGTAACAAACATCCAGGTTGAAATTGTAAGCTATGCAGACGGGCTTTCTGCGATCGAGATTGAGCGCTCAGTAACATATCCGATCGAAATGTCTATGCGCGGCCTGCCTGAAGTAAAACAGATGAGATCCGTGACCAAGTTCGGACTTTCTCTTGTAACTATTGTTTTTGAAGATGATGTTGACATCTATTTCGCAAGGCAGCTTGTTTTTGAAAGGCTGGGCGAAGCAAAGGAAAATGTCCCCAGGGGTGTGGAAGTATCAATGGGGCCTATTGCAACGGTTATGGGGGAAATTTATCAGTTTACCCTTGAGGGGAAAATGCCTGAAGAACCCGGAAAAAAGAAGGAGTACTTAACTGAATTAAGAACACTTCAGGAGTGGGTTGTAAATCCTTTATTAAAAAGCGTACCTGGCGTAAATGAAATAAATTCCTTCGGTGGATATTTTAAGCAATACCAGGTTGTGGTATCACCGAAAAGACTTCTCAAATATAGTGTGACGATTGATGAAGTCTATTCGGCAATTGAAAGCAATAATCAGAACATTGGCGGTAATATTATAGAAAGGTATTCCGAGCAGTATATTGTAAGAGGAGTGGGATTAATAAGGGGAACAACAGACATTGAAAACATTGTATTAAAATCACATGAAGGGACACCCACTTATTTAAAGGATGTTGCGGAAATACTGATTTGCGAGGCAGTAAGACAAGGCGCTGCAATGATAAACGGCAAAGAAGAAACAGTAGGGGGAATAGTAATGATGCTGCGGGGAGAAAACAGCCGTGAAGTTGTGGAGCGGGTCAAAGCAAAAGTCAGCGAAATCAATGGCAACAAAGTTCTTCCTGACGGAATTAAAATTGTCCCTTACTATGACCGCGCAGATATTGTGAATGCAAGCGTGGGTACCGTTACCAGGGCTTTAATTGAAGGATCTGTTCTGGTGCTGATAATCCTTTATCTCCTGTTGAGAAGTTTCAGAGGGTCATTTGTTGTTTTGCTTGCTCTGCCGCTTTCGCTCCTTTCAACTTTTGTAGTTATGAAGCTTACAGGGCTTAGTGCAAACCTGATGTCACTCGGAGGGCTGGCGATTTCCATTGGAATGATAATAGATGCGACAATAATCCAGGTTGAAAATGTCCAGCGTCATTTAAGTGAAAGCGGTGATGAACGCCGAAGGTTATCAACTGTTCTTAATGCAGTTATGGAAGTCAGGAAACCGAGTATCTTCGGAGAACTTATAATTGCAATTACTTTTGTTCCGATTCTTTCCCTCGAAGGGATCGAAGGGAAAATGTTCGGGCCTCTTGCAATAACTGTGGCAATAGCGCTTTTGTCCTCACTCTTTCTTTCAATTTTCGTTATACCGGTTTTATGCGCAATGTTTCTGAAGCCTCAGCCGGAGAAAGAAAGTTTTATTATGAAATTTGTAAAAAAACATTACCTGCCGGCGTTGCAGTATAGTATGCGGAAGAGAAAAATTATTTTAGCTGTCGCAGGAATATTTTTAATTTTATCCCTGATAATTGTGCCGCGTTTAGGAACAGAATTCATTCCAGTTATGGATGAAGGTGCTTTTGATATGGATGTTGCATTGCTTCCCGGAGTATCGCTTGATAAAGCTATGGAAATAAATAAGCTTATCGGTGAAAAGCTAAAGCAGTTTCCTGAACTCCGGACAGTCGTTTCGAGAACCGGGCAAACAGGAGTGGCTCTGGATACCCGCGGTGTTGACAAAACGGGCTATGTCGGGGTTTTTTATCCGAAAAGTGAATGGGAAAGCAGTCACAGCCGGGAAGAATTAACAGACAGTATGCGAATAGCACTGGAAGATATTCCCGGAATCGGGTTTGGCTTCAGCCAGCCGATACAATGCAGAATAGATGAGTTGGTCGCCGGTACCAAAGCTCAGCTTATTATTAAACTGTTCGGAGATAATATTGAAATACTAAAAACTAAAGGAGATGAAATAGCACGCGTACTTTCAAAAGTTGAAGGTGTGACAGATTTGATGACCGAAAAAATATCCGGACAGCCATACTTGACCATTGAAATAGAAAGGGTCAAACTTGCCCGTTACGGTTTGAACATAAAGGATGTGCAGAACATTATTGAAATTGCAGTTGCCGGAAAAGCAGCCTCAAAGTTTTATGAAGAAAACAGGAACTTTGACATTACAGTCCGCCTTCCGGAAGAAAACAGAAACTCGATAGAGACAATAGGAAATATCATAATTCCTACTGATGCCGGATTAAACATTCCCTTAAGTCAACTGTCCGTGATTTCATTGACCGAAGGACCTGTTCAGGTAAGCCGCGAAGACGGTTTGCGGAGAATAGGGATTGAAATGAATATCAGCGGAAGAGATATTGGAAGTTTTGTTGCAGAAGCAAAAGAAAAAATAAAAGAACATATAACTCTCCCCGCGGGTTACTATCTGACATGGGGCGGGCAGTTCGAAAACCAGCAGCGTGCAATGGCTAAGCTGGTGATAATCGGACCCGTGGCGATTGGTTTAATTCTGCTTTTATTGTTTGTAACCTTTCGCTCAATACGGCTTGCTCTGTTAGTGATTTCAAATTTACCTTTTGCACTGATAGGCGGCATCTTCTCACTCTGGATTTCGGGATTATACTTATCAGTGCCGGCTTCTGTAGGTTTTATAGTCCTTTTCGGTGTGGCAGTCTTAAACGGAATTGTTTTAGTGTCTCATATATCAGAACTGCGGGAAGTGGAAGGATTAGATTTGAACGATGCTATTATTAAGGGAAGTCTTGACAGATTAAGGCCGGTACTTATGACAGCGTCAATTTCAATATTCAGTCTGATACCCATGCTTTATGCAGGCGGTGCCGGTTCCGAGATACAAAAACCCCTTGCCACCGTTGTCGTAGGAGGATTAATAACTTCTACCATGTTAACTTTGCTGCTTGTTCCATCTCTGTATGGATGGTTTGAGAAACGAAAAATTGAAGCAGATTAATGGAATTAGTATTTACCGAAACAGCTAAATTTAAAACCTAAAAGGAAGAAAGAATGAAATTTTCAAACGCAATTATTGCACTTGTGTTTTTAAGTATATTCCCATCTTGCAATTCTACAGTAACAAGAAGTCCGACAGATCCGGGGATAAACCCATTCACCAATGGCGGCAGCGAAAGAAATATGATAGTTGTTATCAGCGATATTCATCTTGGAGCCAACATCGCCTATGCGGAGATTAAAAATAATCTAAGCTACCTCGAAAAACTGCTTGAACAAATTAGAGTAGCTCCAAATGTCAGGGAACTTGTTATCGCAGGAGATATGCTCGACGAATGGTTTGTACCTGCGACAATAAATACTTATGACGGAAAGGATCAGAATGACTTTGTAAAACGTATCGCAGCAACCAATAAAGGAGTGATCGATGCCTTTAACAAGATAATTCAGGAAGGAAATATTACTGTTACTTATGTACCGGGGAATCATGATCTGACGATAACCGAGGAAAATGTTGCCGCTATTCTTCCTGGAATAAATCAGGCTCGTGATCCGGAGCAGGGATTGGGGACATATTCCCCCGCAGGTTATCCCGAAATTGCGATTGAGCACGGACACCGGTACAATTTTTTCTGTGCACCAGACCCTTTATCCAACCAGGATATAGCACCGGGTTCAATACTGCCGCCAGGATACTTTTATACGCGAATTGCAGTATTGTACATCTCCCAGAATTATCCGCCGGCAGGGGATACAGTTGAAACTGTTACACCAAATCAATTGGGGGGTGAAAGCCAGCATTTAGCTTATGTCTATTGGAATATCTGGAAAAAGGTACTCCAACAATTCCCGATAACAAACAAGTTTAATGATAAAATCATCGTAACAAATATTGACGGACACAATGAGACATATATGTTGAACGATCTGCTCCCCTATCAGTTATCTCCAGGTGGATTTATTGATGTAAGGCTTTTCAAGGGAATTCAGGATACCTGGAATCAAAGGCAGGTACTAAACAGAGTACAGGTGAATATTCCTGTTGAGCAGGCAATTACAAATTCAGCTTCAGCCACTCAGACGAATGACCAGGCAAGGATACAATATTTTATGAATCCGAATTCCAATAAGAGACTCGTCGTTTTTGGGCATACTCATGCAGCCAGAATAGATTCGTCTTTAAACTATTTGGGACAAAAGTCTATATATGCAAATTCCGGAACCTGGATTGATCATAATCCAAATCTGACCAAAATGAATTTTGTCGTCATAACACCACAGAACACCAACAATTCTTCTCAAACCTATGTGAAACTTTACAATTTCGAAGGTGAAGTTGTAACGCAAATGGCCGTTAACTCATTACAATTTTAGCAGTGAACGGAATGTTTATTAAAAGGAGCGGAAACGCTCCTTTTTTCCTTACTTTTAAGTATTTCGGGAAAAAATATGTCCGTTAATAAGGGGACAAGAAAGATATTCCGGGGATTCCGGATATGGGTGTTGAATTAGGAAGTAAGGGTCACAAACAAAAAGTGCGAACTCTGTTAAAGTTCGCACATCTGATGGTCTCGGCTCCGCGAGCAAGACTTCCGTTAGCTAACGGACAACCCTTCGGTTACTCAGTCGGTTTATTGGCTTCATCTTTGATCAGATTTCGGATAAATTCCCTTCCCTTTTGACTTTTAAGTTGTTTTTCATGCTTCATAGCTTCAGCACGAGTTGGAATTATTTCAGAATACATCAGTTTCCAGGGAAGGTAAGCCTTAGTAGATTTTGATTCACCGTTATTGTGCTGAGTAAATCTATTAACTAAATCAGAAGTTTGACCGATATAAATCCGATCATGAGCGAGAGAGTAGAGTGCATAAACTATGAATTGCATATTCATTCAAGTAACATAAATGAAAAAGCCCCAAATTTCTTTGGGGCCTGGCTCCGCGAGCAAGACTCGAACTTGCAACCCTTCGGTTAACAGCCGAATGCTCCACCATTGAGCTATCGCGGAATTTCAATAATTTGAATTGTAAATTTACGGTTTTTTTAATTAATTGCAAAATATTTTTGCGGTCTGAGGTAATAAATGATACCGGAAAAATTTTTCCTGTTCCTCTTTTAATATGTATTATTTGTTTTGCTTTTATGCGGGAAGGGAGTATTTTTGAACCGGTGTTATATTCGTTTTTAGTATAGGAGTGTAAAATGAACGATCAACGTAATACGGCAGGCTGGCTGGTGACCGACAAGGTTCCTGAGAGCCCTAAATTCAGGGTACTCCTTATTCCCGGCCTTATGGGATCTGATTTTGTCTTCACTAAGTTAATGAAGCAGACCTCGCTCACTCTGGCTGGCGTACACCTGATTGCCGGCAACCCGCCTGGTTTCAAAGGGAATCCCCTCCCCGACGATTTTGATTTCCACATAAGCAGTTATGCCGCAATGGTTGAAGCTGTTGCAGCAGAGGAGAAAATTGACCTTATACTGGGGCACAGTTTCGGTGCTAATCTCCTTATTGAAGTTGCTTTCAGAAGAAAATTCAAAGGGAAACTGATGCTTATTTCCCCCTCGCTTAACAGGGATGCCGAAACCAAAGATATGAAAATGCTTGACAAATACAGCCGCAAGAAGCTGCTGAAGGGACTGATGTGGACGATTACTTATGCGTCTATAAAGTCCGCTTTCGCCCCTTATTTCACAGACCCTGAGGAGCTGGCGAATGTAGTTAAGGAAGCTAAGCTTATCCCGAAAAAAATTGCATCGGATATTTTCCTGGGCTACTTTGATTATATTACTAAGTACAAGAATCTTGCCGAACGCCTGATTACAACAAAGATTCCTGTATATTACCTGCGCGGCGACAAGGACGACATAGGGTTTACTCAGGAACATAAGGATACTCTTGCAAAGTCGGACCTGGTATCCTTTTATGAAATTCCGGATGCACACCACTTTGCGATGGTGGATAACCCGGGCGAAGTTGCACGACTTATAGTTAAAATGCTGAACACATGATTTTTATTATTTAATATTTTCCTGCTTTTACTGCTATGAGAAAGATGATAATTCTTACCGAGGGGCTAACCAATATTCAAAATGCAAAAACTGCAATTAACCTGATTTACTATAAGCCTGAAGAGGTACTCGCGATTTTTGACAGAGGGAAGAAAGGGGAGTCCGTTAAAGAACTGCTTGGTATTGATATGACGGTTCCCATCATCGATGACCTCGCGGCGTTTCCGGATGCGAACACACTTGTACTCGGGGTGGCAACTCCGGGCGGGGGATATCCGGATGAATGGCGCAGGATTATACTTGAAGCTATAACAAGGGGGATGGACATTGTTTCGGGACTGCATAATTTCCTGACGGATGATAAGGAGTTTACCGAAGCGGCCGCAAAGCATAATGTGAAACTCACCGATATCCGCAAAAATAATTTCAGGAAAGTTTTTAAAGGAACCGGGTTTAATGATTCGGTTCTGCGCATACAGACTGTTGGGAATGACTGCAGCAACGGGAAGATGATAACAAGTTATGAGATCGCGCTTGAACTCAAGCGGATGGGGAGGGACGCTAAGTTTGTTGCTACGGGGCAAACGGGGATTTTGCTTGAGGGGGACGGCATTCCTATTGACGCAGTAGTGGCTGATTTTATCAACGGGGCCGCGGAGGAGATGGTGCTGCAGAATCAGCATCATGAAATTCTTGTGATCGAAGGGCAGGCAAGTATTGTGCATCCCCGGTATTCATCAGTAACGCTGGGGCTTCTGCACGGATCTATGCCGCACGGGCTGATTATGTGCTATGAGATGGGGCGGGTGAATACGAAGAACCTGGAACATGTGAAGATACCACCAATGAAAACGATAATTGAATTATATGAATCGATGGCGAATGTCCTTCATCCTTGCAAAGTGATAGGAATCGCGATTAACGGGAGGAAATTCACGAAGGCCGAAGTAGATCTGGAGAGAGAGCGGGTCAAAGCGGAGTTTAATCTTCCTGCGTGTGATGTGATGAAGCATGGAGCAGCAGAACTGGCGGATGCGGTGATTCAATTAAAAATTAATAATTAATTTGTGAGAGGCAGTGGTCGCAGTAGAAACCGCCTTTAATGTCGACTTCTTCAATACCTGCGGATGAGTGCATTACGCAATCCCAGTTGCGGCAATGGATGAGTCCCAGATTATGACCCAGTTCGTGATATACTTCCTTCATGACCCTTTGAAATAAAAGTTCTTCGTCCACATGCCCGCTGTAGAATTCTTCGTGCAGTCTGAAGAAAGAGACTATTGAATGCTTTCCCCTGAGTTGTGCTTCGCCGTAGACGAATGTTAAAACCGGGACGAATAAATCGACGTCCACAAGCATAAGTACCTTGCCGTTATAATTGTCCGTAAGAGGGAGAGCCTGCGCAATAAGGCGCGTGGAGAAATACTGGTTCCTTTCGGGGGAGCGTACTGACTCAAGATCAAGGTTCAGCTCTATCAAGGAGACTTCATGCCGGAATTTTAACCGAATCTCTTCCGTTACCCTTTCAAGTATAGAAGAACTTAATGCACCGACCGGAGCAAGATAAATATTAGTCATCAGAATGATTTAAGGGGTTTCCCTCTGTAAGCCATATTTGTTAATTTTGTTGTATAAAGTTACGCGGTCAATCCCTAGTATCTCGGCACTGCGGCTAATGTTCCAGTTATTCTCAGCAAGCATTTTTACGATATGCTTTTTCTCCAGGGCGGAGAGGGATTTGTCGCTTTCATCCGAGAGGCTTATTTCACCTATGTGGAAGGGGAGGTCGCCTTTATTTACTTTATCTTCCTTACAGACGACCACAGCTCTCTCGACCGCATTTTCAAGTTCGCGGACGTTGCCGGGCCAGTTATAGTTTACGAGAAATTCCATAGTCTCTTTTTTAAACTCAGAAATTTTCCTGTTCATATTGGTCGCGAATTTTTTCAGGAAGTAATCCGCAAGTAGTTCTATATCATCTTTCCTCTCCCTGAGAGGAGGAATGAAAATTGAGAAGACGTTCAAGCGGTAATAGAGATCTTCCCTGAACTGCCCGTTCTTTAACTGAGTCTCAAGGTTTTCGTTTGTTGCAGCGATTACCCTGAAATCGCTTTTAATCAACTCATTCCCGCCGACGCGGTAAAATTGTTTTGTTTCAAGGACCCTTAAAAGGTCTATCTGCATTTTTGGGGAGACTGTTCCGATTTCATCGAGGAAGATAGTCCCTCCGTTAGCCATTTCAAATTTTCCTTTACGCTTATACTGTGCGCCGGTAAAAGCGCCTTTTTCATGACCGAAGAGTTCGCTCTCGAGGAGCGATTCACTGAGTGCGCCGCAGTTGACGGTGATTATCGGGAAATATTTCCTCTGGCTGTTTATATGGATTGCCTTAGCAATAAGTTCTTTGCCCGTACCGCTTTCGCCCCGTATCATTACGGTTGTATCTGTGGGCGCAACAGTGTTGATAAGTGAAAAAATTTTTTTCATCTGGAAGCTTTCGCCTATGAGGTTATCCGGCCTGATGATTTCATCGATCTGAGTTTTGAGCTGGATATTTTCCCTCTTGAGAGATTGCTGGCTTAAGGCCTTATCGACAATGTGAGAAAGTTCTTCAGGGTCAATAGGTTTTGTGATATAGTCAAATGCCCCGTCTTTAAGAGCCCTGATAGCAGTGGGGACCGAAGCGAAAGCAGTGATAAGTATAAAAATAACCTCCTCGTCAATCTCTTTTATTTTTGTGAGAAGGTCGAGCCCGCTTATGCCAGGCATTTTCATGTCAACAAGCATCAACTCGAATTTACCTTTCTCAAAGATGCGGAGAGCGTTTTCGCCGTCCTCGGCAACGACAACTTCGTAGCCTTCTTCTTCAAACCAGTGGAACAGGGATTCCCTTACAATATCTTCATCATCAACGATTAAAATTTTTACTTTATCCATAATAACCTTTTAACTCATTTGTGGCAGTTCAATTTTAAAAATAGTTCCTCTTTCGGATGTCTCCTCAACGGTGACGTTTCCTTTGTGCTGCTGCACTATGCCGTAAACAACCGCGAGGCCAAGGCCGGTCCCTTTAATAGCATTTTTAGTAGTATAAAACGGCTCGAAAATATTCGGCAGGTCTTTATCCTGAATTCCCCTTCCCTGATCGGCAATGCGAATAACGCAGTTACTTTTTTCGGAAGAGAGGCTTACGGTAAGTGTACCCCCCTCTGGCATTGCCTCTATTCCATTAATACTTACCGATATGAGGGCCTGTTCAATTCTCTGACGGTCACAGTTAATAATTATTGGTTCCGGGGGGAAATTTTCAACAACTTTTACTTTATTAATCTCGAAATGATGATTGATGATCATCAGACTTTTTTCAATAATCTCGCGGACATTGAAGTTCGCAAATATGCCTTCTTCCTTATGCGAGAAAAGGAGGAGGTCTTTAACTATCCTTCCGCAGCGTGAGGTTTCATCGGAGATAAGTCGGAGGAATTTAAGGAGGGAATCATGCCGGCCGTCACTGTTTTCTTTGTCCAGTTTTTTGGCAATTAATTTTGAATATGTAAGAATGCCTTCGAGTGGGTTATTCAACTCATGCGCAACAGTTGCGGATAGTTTACCAAGTGAGGCGAGTTTTTCAATCTGTACAACTTGCTCGTATATCTTTTTAAGTTCCTCATTTTTATCTTCGACTTTTTTATTCAGGTTGTCGGACCAGTCCTTGATCTCCTTATAAGCAACATCAAGGCGGCTTGACATATTGTTAAACTGAGCGACGATAGTTCCGAACTCGTCCTTTGAGTTTAGAGAAATGCGGTAATCAAGGTTCCCGCGGCTGATTTCCTTTATTCCGGTTGAAATTTTCTTTAGAGGCCTATTGAGGAGGATCGTAACAAAAAGAGCAATAATAATAGCCAGCGAGAAGGTGAGAAATATTGTTCCTGTTATAATGCTGGAGACATTTGAATCGACAACGGATTCAATTCTGTCCGTGGAGACCTGTATATCAAGGATGCCGAGAAGTTTGGCATCGGGGGAGTGATAATGGCAGGGAGCAGTTGAGCAGTCCTTTTCGTTATAAATTGGGTTAATAAGTCCGAGAACTTTTTCCCCTTCCCTATTCCAGAAATAACGGGTCATCTGATCCAGCGGAAGGTTGATCGGTAAAGTCGGCAGGCTGTGGCAGGGGGAGCATGACTGCGATTTTGTATCGTAAACAGTCCCAACTTCCGCACTATCGGACGAGTAAGCGACCTGGCCGTATTTATTATAGACGCGGATCAGGTATACCCCTTTCTCGGTACCGACAGTATTAATAATCTGGGCAATATCCTCGCGTTTATTAAAAAGCATGCTATAGCGACTGGACTTCTTTACAATATCAGAGAGGTTCATTGTATTCTGAGTGAAGGCAACGGTCAGGTCGTTCTGAAGCCTTGTTATTGTGAAGTAAGTATAGACACCAAGAATAACCAGGACAACGGCAGTTAGAATTATGATTAGCTTGACGCTGAGCCGGTTCAGGAACTTTGCTGGCATAGAATTCTATATTTCAATAAATAATGATTAAAAAATCTGCAGTAGCAGACCTCAACTGTTTAATAAATAAACAGAATTACACATTCAAATCTATAAAGGATTTAAATCATATTCAAGATAAAAGATGAAAAAGGAAGGAGAAAAAGAGTGATTAATAATAATAATGGAAATATTCATAAAAAAAGGCTGACGTTGCGGTCAGCCTTTTTAAATTGAATTGGGACTGAATTATTTAATCAACATCATCTTCTTAATACTCTCAAATTTACCAGCCTGAATCTGATAGAAATAGATTCCACTGGTGAGATTCGAAGCGTCAAAGCTGACTGTGTGATATCCGGCGCTTAACTTTGTGTTTACGAGTTCGCCGACTTTCTCTCCGATGCTGCTGAATACATTTATCTTAACATTGCTTTCAAACGGCAGTCCGAATTTTATTGTGGTAGACGGATTGAATGGATTCGGATAGTTCTGCTCAAGGACGAATTCCGCCGGTACGTCAAGATCAACTTTAATAACGTTGCTGTTGTTGTATGTTCCGTCGAAATCGATCTGTCGAAGCCTGTATTCATAAGAACCTGATTTGAGATTCTTGTCCGTGAAGGTGTATGACTGTTCCTGAGTTGTGCTGCCATGGCCGTCAACAAAGGAGACTTCTTTCCAGTTCTGATCACTGAAGCTCTTTCGCTCAACACTGAATCCGGAGTTATTTGTCTCGGTAGCCGTAGTCCAGTTAAGAACCACATTGTCCTTTAGCGGTTCAGCAGTGAATGAGGTAAGCTCTACCGGGATAGGAGCTATGATCATTGATACCGGGACAGTAATGGTGGGTGAAGCCGAATTGCTTTTTACAATAACATCCATTGAGTATGTTCCCATAGGGAAGTCTTCGCTCTTGAATGTCATTTCGATTGCGGCGGTGTTTCCGTTATGCAGCGTGCCGCTGAGAGTGCTGTTGGTGAGAACCCATTCAGGATCAGCCGAGATTTTCAGGGCAAGATTATTCTTGATATAAATTGCGTCGTAAGCAACCTGGAGACCGGTTGTACCCGTAGCATTTTCAATACCAACAGTTGCGGAGTTGATAGTTCCTGTCATTGTTTTGTAATAAGTGACAATCTTTCCGCCCGAGTATAAAACAACCTGCCAGGTATAGCTTGAGGTACCGGAATATCTCTGGTAGTTTGTCCACTGAATAATCAGTTTATTGCCATCCTGTTTATAGTGGACAGTTCCCGGGGCTTTTGCATCGAGATCGTCCCAGAACGGGGAGATAAGTTCATTCGGGGCAGCAGCGGTAGGAATTGCCACGTTTGAAAATGCATTTGCAGTTACAGGGGAGAATGTGATAAATCCGTTTGTGGAGATATAAATCTGTGTTTTTACCTGACCATAGAATTTGAAATTAAAGCCGAGATTGATCGGGCCGGCATAGCCTTCATCTGTTGCGCCGAATGTACCCGTAGCAATCCAGTTTGTAACCTGAGTGCCTGTTGCGGCAATGTCGGTCCATTCGTAAGCAGGACCTTGTGGTTCATCAGAGTCGATCCATTTATAACCAAAATCATCCGGTCCGCCCGAGCCTTCAATAGACTGCCCACCGTTTAATGGCGGATTGTCTTTATCTCCGGATATATTTTCTGGGTTTTGACTGACGGGAATCATCCTGAAGCTGACTTTACTGGGGTAGAGGTTGTTGACCATCTCAACAGAATAATCGAGTGTTGAGGAGTAAGGACTAGCATTCTTTATTCTAATTGTATCCGTAACGGTTATTCCGGCGGTAATCTGTTTGTTGATGCTGTTCGGAGTAACCTGAATCTGCGGAGCGGCCCAAGTGGTTCCGTTAGGAACATTGGAGATAGGGGAATTATTTCCCCAAAGGTCCTGTGATTTTATTGCAAAGTAATACTGAGTTGATGAAGCAAGGCTGTCTATTCTCTGGGTTTTAGGTGTACCGAGTGTGTCGTTCTGATTAGGGAGGACAACGCGGAAAGCTGTATTAAAATTAGCGTCATTAATGACCGAAGTGCTATAGCGGATGTCATAACTTGCAATTCCTCCGAACGTTGAATCGTAAGGAGCGGTCCAGGTCAGAGTGAGAGAATTTGAAGTAGGCAATGAAACAGCTAAATTAGTAACCGGATCCGGCGGGGTAGTATCCGGAGGAATTATTTTTTTAGTTTCAATAGAGGGATCTCCCATCAGGTTATACATCTCAAGATAACGAAGCATAGTTGATCCGGGAGTTACCGTTCCGCCAAAATGCTGCGCGGTCAAATATTTTCCTCTGTCGAACATAGGGGTGACTTTGGAAAGGCCTTCATCGTACATTGCCTTGAAGATGCTTCTTTCCAGAATATCGTCCTCGTCCCAGTAAGAGTTTACCGAAGAACCGTAGAACGTAACACCGCCAGTAGGTACCCTGAGCCAGGTCTCTCCGAAACATTCGGGGATATGATAAGAACCGGTTATACATGAGAATGAGTAAACAAACGGGAAAACGGTGTTTGTAAGAGCGGTGACCTGTGACTGATCAAGAACAGGTCCGTCTGCCCAATAAGTCTCTGCGCCGTGGCCTGAGTAGATGGCGAACACCTGGTTGCTGTTAAGTGCGGTAATCAACTGTGCGGTTGTAGCATTGAATGTGTGTGTGTAGAGCTTTAAGGCAGTGTAACCGCTGGGCTGGAAATAGGTATCAATTACAAAATTATGGGTTGCTTCGGTTATTAAGTAGTTATCTTCCGAAGACATGTAGACATTTTTCTTTGTAAGAGTGCCTATATAGTTTTCCATGTAGATAGTTTTGCTGATTGCGTTCTGGAGCTGCGTAGCTGATATAACTGAGAACCGGCCGATAAATGCATCCGCGTAATAATCAGTTCCCTGAAGCTGGGCATAGTTAAGATCGGTTTGGGGGCTGCCTTCACCGGTGCCTGTCCATGCGGGAATTTTGTCTGTGTCACCTACAAGTAAAATAAATTCGGGTTTGGTAGTAGGGTTGTTGTATAAATTTTGGATATAATTTTTGATTGCGGTTGTTGTAGATCCCGCAACGGCTGTTGTAACAAGAGTTACGTTAAAGCCGACTGAGGATTTATGAGCAACGAAAGAAGCGAGGCCAGCTTCAAATTCGGGGGCTGTAATGATCAGATAATTTTTCAGTTGCTCGGTGACTCCGCCTTCATAGTAAATGAAAAAGCTTTTGAGGAATTTTGTGTATGATTCCGACAACCCGTTAACAGTCTCAACGGGGTTTTGCAGTTCCAGTTCAAAGCTTGCATGCTTTAAGACCTTCAGCTGCTTTGCTGCCGGGTTATAAGTGAAAGGATAGATAGTAACCGTAACACCCTGGATTCCTCCGATATTGAAGGGTTCAGAAATTCTGTATATGGGAGCATTAAGGTCACCATTTGAAACGTAAAATTTGCTGCTATAGGCAAAAGGTCTGTCTGACAGAGGCTTATTCCTTGGCCAAGGCTGCTGGAAAGGATAGATGTGGGTTGTGATATTTTCTTTGACTGACACAAGGTTTGAAGTAAGGATTTCCTTTACGCCGTTATTTGAAGTTATTGGGATGTTGAATGATATTTGCGGCAGAGCAGGTAATCCGATATCGATTGTAGTTCCGTATCCGGGAATATTTATTTTAATAAATTCTCCGGAAGGGGTTTCGATTTCAGAAAAATTGTAAACGGGTAGATTGAATTCGATTGAGTATCCGCGGCTTTTTTTAATAACATTCACGCCGTCGGGTTGCTGTGCGAAAACAAGACCGGACAGAAGAAAAAGACAAGTTAGTCCGAATAAGTAGAGTTTTTTCATCATATCTCCATTAATATGTATAAATAAATCAAGAAATTATTTGTTAGTCATCAGATCGTCGAAAGAAATATTCATAAGTTCATAATTCTTCCAACCGGTAAAATCATAATGCCACCATTCGGCATCCATAATATTGAAACCGTGTTTGATCATAAGACCCTTTAACAAGGCCCGGTTTTTAATTGCAATCTTAGAGAGATTATAGTATGAATGGCCTGCTTTCTTTGTGAAGTCATCGTAGAGAGTCGGCATTTCAAGTTCTTTCCCTGTTTTGGAATCAATGATAGTGAGGTCAACCGCACAACCTCTGTTGTGTCTGCTTCCTTCTTTAGGATTAGCAACATATTTCTTGAGCTCCGTTGCACCCCACATAAAGATTGAAATGTCGTAAGGGCGGTAGCCGTCGAATATTTTAAGTTCCAGTCCCTGAGTTTTAAGTTTGTCCCGGATTTTCAGGAGCGCTTTTGCAACAGGGAGTCGGACAAATGCTTTGGCTTTGGGATAAAGGACTTTTCCTGTAAAATTATAGGTAGTAGCATACTTAATATCGATTTTGATTCCGGGGATGTATTCTTCAAGATCGATCAGCTGTTTGTTAATATCCTTTTCAACCTGTTGTTTATAGGTATCAAAATTTTCTACAACTCTTAAGCCATACTTATTGAGGGGAATCTGCTGAGCGAAGGAGGAAAAAGTAAAAAATATTAACGCATATAAAACGGGAGTTATTCTTCCCAAAACTGTCATTCTCTGTGCCGGTATCCTAAAAAAAAATTACTCATTATGAAAAATACAATAATCCTGTTAAAACTCAAATCTAAAAATCGGGTATAAATTCATTTTTGAATCAAAGTAAGGGGATCTCTCATAGAAGAAATTAAGACGCATCCGGGGGTCCAGCCTGAAATTTTCATCTTCGGAGAGTTTTTTCTCAAACTCTTTTCTAAGTTCCGGATCTTCATTGTACATCCTGAGGGCAACATCCTCCATTACATAGGACTCAAAATATTCTTTCCTTTCAAATATCGAATTCATAAATCCCCAGCGGAGGAATGAGTCGGGACTTTTAGGTTCGAGCGCATGGATAATGAGTCTCACTGCCCGCTGGTTTGTTGGGACGAGGAATGTGCCGGCGGTGATCCTTTCAACCCGGGAGAATGTATCATACTCGCAGGTTACTGTCTGTCGCCCTTCGGTAATTCTGTCGCTGATCCGGACGTCTTTGAATTTATATCTTGTTACGAGGAAAGTAGTGTCCTTGGGAAGTTTTTTATAGACTACACCGTGAAGTTCAAGGCGTTTTATTATTGATTCCCATTCTGCAGGGATGAAATAGAATTTCGGGGGTTTAACGGAATCGGTGACTGCCATATCGTTAAAGTAAGGGACAGTCATCTCTGTTTTGCGGGATGTGTATCTCAGTTTATTTCCTCCGGAGATAATGCTTGGTTCCTCGACGGTTTCAAATCCTTTGTACCGGAAATTGCTGAATTTTTTTGTAAGAGTAAATTCGAGCGGGAACCATTTCCCCTGAACGCCGAAATCGCATTTGCTCTTACCATCTGCATCGAGGTTTAATTTTCTGAGTAAACTCCCTTTTTTATTCAACAATTCCAGGACTGATTCCATAGTTACCTTAGTTGAGAAGACTCTCTCTTTATAAGGTTTGAGGCTGTGTGTCTCGATAAGGAGGCAGATCCTGTTTTGGGAAGCACCGTAGCCGTTTGAGATTCTCGGAACGCCAACCCAGTCAACCAGGCCACTATCCGGTTTCCCTTTTACAAAATCGACGTAAGGGGAAACAAGGTATCCTTTTCCGGTGACGTATTTTTCTATCTGCGGTATCAGTTCATTTTTTGTAAACTGAATCTGGCTGCTATCGACATTTGCAAATTTTTCCAGTCCGTAAGTCACGGTATACTGATGATCCGCACCGTCCGTAGTGTGGGTATCGATCCAGAAATCGGGGAGCCATGCGGAGAAAAGTTTAAGGAGTGCCTGCATTTCGGGGGCGTCTGCTTTAAGCCAGTCCCTGTTAAGGTTAAGATTTTGTGAGGTTGTGCGCCAGCCCGATTCGACGGGTCCGTTCTGGTTGATCCTGCTGAATTTTGAGATCCGTTCATGCCCGTCAACACTGAAAATGGGGACTACAAGAATTACGGTGCTGTCGAGGTAATATTCTTTTTCTTTTGTAACAAGGATGTCCCTGAGAAGGAGCATGCTTGCGTCCTTCCCTTCAATTTCACCGGCGTGAATTCCGTTGAGAATAAGGAGGATAGTCTTTCCCGATGCATAAGCTTCTTCAGGAGAGAAAAGTTTACCCCTGGAAATAACCAGATAATTAATATCCCGTCCCTGAGGGGAAATTCCCATTGATTCAAAGCGGACATAAGGTGAAAAATCCGCGAATTTCCTGAAATAGGAGATAGTTTCCTCATATCCGGGAGTCTCAAGGAAGCCGGATTTCTCAAAGCGGGTCTCCCATTCCTTCCCGGGCGGGCCCTGTGAAAAAGCGGGACTTACATAGAGGAACGACAGCAAAACGGAAATTATTAATAATTTAGACATCTCATTTTTTTTATTAATTGCAGGAAAACATAATAAATTAATTTACGAAAATAATATAAATAAATGAGTTTCATTTATTGAACTATTTTTGTAAATTTACAATCAAGATTCATATAATGAGGGTTTGTGTGTTAACAATAATAGATAAAAGTAATTACCTGAAAGGGCTGCTTATCCTGGCAAGGAAAGATGACAAGCTTGTCGAGAATGAGAAAAAGATAATCCGGGAGGCAGCTAAGAGACTCGGTTTCAGCAAGGATTTCTACGAAGATACTTTACGAAACCTGATGAACAACAAGTATCTGGTCGATACTCCGATAAAATTTTCAACGACCGATATAGCAAAGCTTTTCTTATCCGAAGGAATTGAACTGGCAGCTACTGATAATGATCTGTGCGAAAAGGAAGTCACGTGGCTTAAATCCGTGGCATTCGAAAATGATATTTCGCATGACTGGTTTGAGGAGACTCTGAATTCAATAATGTCCTCAAAAGCGAATTAGCTAATTTAAAAATTATAAAAGGCTGAACTGAAAAATTTTTGGTTCAGTCTTTTTTTTTGACTTATATTTATATTAATGAAAGAATCCGTTTTCAACATATTGCTTATCCGGAAAAATGAATAAACTTGAAGCACTGGAAAAATACTTCGGTTTCAAGGAATTCCGCACAGGCCAGGAAGAGATAATAGACAATATCACTTCGGGGAAGAGCGTACTTGCCGTACTGCCGACCGGAGCGGGGAAATCCCTTTGCTATCAGATACCGGCGCTTATAGGGGAAAACTATTCGATAGTGATCTCCCCCCTGATTGCACTGATGAAAGACCAGGTTGACTCCCTGAATAAATTTTCAGAGATTGCCGCGTTCATAAACAGCACGATGGAGTTTTACGAAATTGACAACGTAATCCGCCGCATTGCTTCAAAAGAAATAAAATTGCTATACATTGCTCCTGAACGGCTTGAGAGCATCTCCTTCGCGGAGAAAATCCAGAGACTGAAACCGGATTATATATTTGTTGATGAAGCCCATTGTATAAGCGAGTGGGGACACAGCTTCCGGCCAAGCTACAGAAGAATAAGAGAGTTCGCCGATTTTACCGGGATGAAACAAATATCTGGATTCACAGCCACGGCAACGCCTGAAGTAGTGAAAGACATAATTGCACAACTTGCAATTCATAATCCGTCACTTATTGTCCGCGGATTTAAAAGAGATAACTTACATATTACAGTACTGCCGCTGAAAAACAAGAAAGAGAAAGTGCTTGAATTGGTGCGCAAGGTAGGGATACCGGCAATTGTCTATACGTCTTCCCGCAAAAAAGCGGAGGAAGTTTATGAGTACCTCGCGATCAATAAAATAAACTGCGCATTTTATCACGCAGGACTTTCTTCCATTGAGAGGAAGATCATCCAGGATAATTTCATAACGTCAAAAACGAATGTGATAGTCGCGACCAACGCATTCGGGATGGGGATTGACAAAAGCGATATAAGGCTTGTGATTCACTACAATATGCCGGGAACAATAGAGAACTATTACCAGGAAATAGGACGGGCAGGGAGGGACGGGAAGGATTCTTATACATTCCTTCTGTTTGACAATTCGGACATAAACATCCAGCAGTTTTTTATAAACACATCATTCCCGGATAAAGATTTAATCCTGAATGTCTACAATGCACTTTGCGATTTCGGAAGCGTTCCTGCGGGAATGACTTCGGTAAAAGCCATACCGGTCAATCCCGAATATATTTCAAACTATGCGAAGAGGCCAGTCACGACATCGCTCCTTTACTCAACCCTGAAGATACTACAGCAGTCGGGATTCATCAAACTATTTTCAGGACTTGAAAAAGCAACCCGCTTCAGTTTCCTCTCCTCTCCCGAATCCATTAAAAGAGCAATTAAAGCAGGCCAGGACAGGGTGAAACAGGAATTCATAATTTACCTTATCAGGAAATACGGGAGCAGCGCTTTTAACGGGAAAGTACACGTCTCGCTTACGGAAATCTCACGTGAACTTGAGATGAGCGAACAGGATGCAGATTATTTCTTCACTGAGCTGAACGACAGCGGATTAATAGAATATGACAAACCACTTGCACAGGAAAGTGTCCAGATAATATTGCCGCGGGTAGACACAAAAAGATTTGTACTTGACTTTAACAAGATCAACAACGCCTTTTTGATTGCAAAGAAGAAACTCGATCTGATGGTTGATTATGTCTTTACAAAGGAATGCAGGGCGGATTACATACTTCAGTACTTCGGTGATAAAGCAAAAAACATAAAATGCAACAAGTGCGACAACTGCAGCACAACTCCATTATCGACCAGTGCGATAACCGATTATCTTTATGAGACAATCCTGATAACTGTTAAAGAAATCGAAGAAGGGATTCCCGAATCAAATTTGGTTAACCTGCTCACAGGAACAACAAAGTCATCAAAGTTGAGAATCTTTTCGACATTCAACTCGTGCGGAAATTATTCAAAATTTGAGATAAGCGGAATAATTAAAGAGATGATCTCCGCCAGGTATATCAAGCAGAACATATACAGGAAAAACAAACTACAACTGACAAACAAAGGGAGGGATTTTCTGGAGGCAAGGGGGTTGGTTCAAAGTCAGGATGAGAGCGAGAATTACGAAAAAAACATTGAACTTCTTTATATCCTTAAAGAGATACGCAAAAAAGGAGCGGCAAAGTTCGGACAGCCTGAATATATCATCTGCCCGGATGAGACCCTAAGGGAGATCATAAACAGGAAGCCGGCAAACCGTTCATCGATGATGAAAATCAAGGGTTTCAACGAGCGGATGTTTAATAAGATAGGTGAGCAGTTGCTGGAGGCAGTAAACAGCTTTTTTGAACCGGGGAAAAAAGATCCGGGGGATTTGATTTTTTCGGATAAGATACCGGCCAATCTGACCGAAACGCTGAGACTTATCCGTAAAGGATATTCGCTGAGGGAGATAGCTGCGACTGTTAAAAAAGAGGAGGCTGTGATTTCAATGCAGGTGGAAACGATTTTGGATTTCTATCCGGAACTCGATATAAGCAAACTTGTAGATCCAAAGCATGCCGGATTAATTAAACAGGAAGTCGCTGCGGGGATCAGGGATATGAAGGAAATAAAGTTGAGACATCCCGAAGTGAGTTATGCTGAGATAAGAATTGTAAAGGCAGGTAGGGGTTCAAAATTTTGAACCCCTACGGTTTTTGTCTTCCATCAACTTGATTGCTTTGTCGAAAAATGTTTCCCATCTTTTGGGATCTCCGGAATACCAGGCGATGGTCTTTAAATATTGGGTGCTGTCGACGGAATATTTTTTGTAGAGTACTGAAAGAATCTTTTTCGTCGCCGGGATATCTGTCCCCATTGAGTCCTGCGCAATCGTATAGTCGATATAGAACTTAATAAATTTATCTTCCGGAATAACTTTGGGTATCAGAAAATAATACCCTGCTGCGGCAAGTATAATGACCAGCGCAACCGTTCCCCAGAGATATTTTTTATTCTTAAGCATAGCTACATTTTTTTGGAAGCTTCAAACAGAATCTTCTTTTCGTGATCAGTCAGGTTTTTGTATCCTGACTTACTTATCTTTTCGAGTATTCTGTCAATATCTTCCTGAGTAACATTGTCCGGGTTTTTGTTATCACGGATGTCGTAATAATCGGCATCGTCAACATTCGGGTTGCGGTATGTTGATGTTGGCTGGGAGTAGTAACCTCCTCCGGAAGGTGACTTACGGCCGAATGACCTTTTAAGTTTCTGTAATGAGTCCTTGATTGAAAGTCTTGTATTCTTGTCCAGCATAATATAGAGGAAGCCGACAAAAGCACCGCCCAAGTGAGCGAGGTGGGCAACCTGGCTTGAAGCGCTGTCAACCATCATAATTTCAAGGATGATCATAAACCCGATAAAATATTTTGCTTTAACGGGAAGGAAAAAATAAATATAAATATACCTGTCCGGGAAGAACATGGCAAATGCAATCATGATACCGTAAACAGCTCCTGAGGCACCGATTGTCGGGGCAAGAATATCGGAAAGCAGAGGAGAGAGGAAGAGATGGAGCAAGCCCGCACCGACGCCGCACAGCAGATAGAAGAGCAAAAACTTTTTTGATCCCCAGAGATTTTCAATTTCCGCACCGAACATCCAGAGGGCAAACATATTGAAGAGAATATGGGAGAAGCCGCCGTGAAGAAACTGGTATGAAATTAACTGCCAGATTTCAAATCCGTGTCCGAGAGGCATGAGAGAGAACCAGCGAATGATAATATTCTCCGCGGGGACACCTTCAAATGAAATTCCCTTCATAATGGTCTGGAGGAAAAACACCACGCTGTTAATCAGCAATAAATTTTTAATTACGGGAGGGAAGAAACTAAATCCGCGATTTCCTCCGCTTCCACCGGGTCTGTAATAATCTCTGTCGCTATATGCCATTGGGTTATTGTGTGTTTTTAAGTTTATCTTCTGTTCTAATTGTTAACCCCCCTCGTTCTCCTCCGTCTGCTTCGGACCTTCGGCCTTTGGTAAAGGGGGGAGGGAAAAAAAGGTAATAAAAACCTGATTAATTTAAGTCATTTAATGCTGCAACGCCGGGAAGGACTTTGCCTTCAAGGAACTCGAGAGAAGCACCACCACCTGTAGAAACGTGAGAGACTTTATCCGCGAGAGATGCTTTCTCAATTGCCGCTGCGGAATCACCGCCGCCGACTATGGTTACAGCTCCTTGCGCGGTTGCATCAACCAGGCTCTGTGCAACAGCAAAAGTACCCTTTGCAAAATTATCCATTTCGAATACACCCATTGGTCCGTTCCATACAACTGTTTTGGAATTTGCAATCGCATCCGAGAATAATTTTATTGTTTCAGGTCCGATATCGAGTCCCATTTTATCTGCCGGGATTTCGTTGTATCTGACCACAGATGCCGGGGAGTCGATCTTAAATTCAGGTGCGACAACAATATCAACAGGAAGGAGGAAGTTGAGTTTTGATCCCTTTATCTTCTCAAGAATTTCTTTTGCGAGTTCGACTTTTTCGGCTTCGAGTATTGAGGTACCGATTTCGAGTCCCTTAGCTTTGAAGAAAGTATAAGCCATTCCGCCGCCGATAATGAGTGTATCAACTTTGTCAATCAGGTTATTGATAACATCTATTTTGCCGCTAATCTTAGCACCGCCGAGAATTGCACAGAAAGGACGCACAGGGTTTGTAACTGCTTTGCCGAGATAATTCAATTCTTTTTCCATAAGGTAGCCACCAACAGCAACAGAAAGGAATTTTGTAACTCCTTCGGTTGATGCATGCGCGCGGTGGGCACTGCCGAAAGCATCGTTAACATAAACATCGCCAAGTGAAGCGAGTTTCTCTGCGAACTCGGGAACGTTCTTCTCTTCTTCTTTATAGAATCTGAGGTTCTCGAGAAGAAGTACTTCGCCAGGTTTCAGGCTGTCGACCAAAGTTTTCACTTCGTCACCGATACAGTCGTTTGCGAATTTAACTTCCTGCCCGAGGAGTTCGCTTAATTTTTTTGCAACGGGTGCAAGGCTGTATTTTAAGTTCTTCTCGCCTTTTGGGCGGCCGAGGTGGCTCATCAGGATTGTTTTTCCGCCGTCAGCAATAATCTTTTTTATTGTGGGGAGGGATTCGACTATTCTTTTATCGTCGGTGATATTTTTATTCTCGTCAAGAGGGACGTTGAAGTCAACACGGACTAATACTTTTTTATTTTTAAGTTCTATCTGTTCAATTGTTTTTTTATTCATGTTTATTTTCCTTATAATTTTCAATAGTTTTATGTAAAAGCAATTAACCGCAGAGTAACGCAAAGGTCATCGCAGAGTAACGCAAAGTTTTAAATCAATATGTTAAGAGTGTAAAGATTCTATCTTTTCGAGATAGTAATTTTTCTTTTCAGGATTTCGGCTTATCAGCTCATTATATACAACAATCGCTTCTTCTGATTTGTTTTGTGCAATCAGGATGCGGGCGAATGTTTCTGTATATAGCGAATGATCGAAATCGGGAATTTCTTCCGGGATATGTTCGCCTTCAGGGAGTTCAAACTTCGGCATTTTTGCATTAGAAAGTGTCTGCGCCAGTGCCTCAATATTAATTTCACATCTGTTTGAAGGAGAATAAAGTTCCTCCGGGAAATTCAGGTAATAATTCAGACTCTCGTCACTATGAATAAGTTCTGCCCCTTTAATAAATTCGGCTTTAGCATTTTCCATATCCCCTTTAAGGGCAAGGCATTTTCCGTAAATGAAGTGAGCAACGGGATATGCGGGATATAAATTAAGGCCTGATTCTAAAATTCCAAGGGCGAGGTCAATATTATTATTATCAATCTCCGCCTGAGCCACACGGGCAAAAAGCGGAGATTGAATATCAGATTCATAAATTGTTTTTAGTTTCTTCTCTAAAGCAGCATTCGTACTTTTCAATTAAAACCTATTTTTTGCTATATGCATGCCTGATAGAACTGAAAGACATAAACGCAAAACCAAGGAAGAAAAGAAGCTGGAACGGAAGAGTTGCAATTTCAAGGAAATAGATTGAAGAAAGAACTCCGACAAAGCAATAGATTGCCATTACCAGTTCAACGATCACTCCAGGCTCAAGTTTTTTGGAAACATATTTGTTTTTATTTATGCCGCCACTATTTCCAACCAACTTGTTGAATTTAGGAGTCCGGACGAATTCACTTTTTCTTCCAAGCAATCCTTCAATCACCGCGCGAGAATTATTAACTGCAAGTCCCATGCTTCCCGCCATAAACAAAGGGAAGAGGACTATCTTCTTTCTCCAGTCAGGACGGATGTCTTTCTGTGAAGTGAGATAGAAGATAAAAGAACCAATAAACGCAAGGACGAAAGTCGAAAGGAGAGCAAAATAAATTTCGTGTGCGCCCGAGTTCTTAACGAATACAAGAGGGACGTTAAGAATAGCAGCAAGCAGAGTGAACGGGAAAACGAAGTTAACCGATAAATGGAAAGTAGCCTGTGCTTTGATTCTGAAAGGAATTTTAGCTTTCCAAACAAGTGGAAGCAGTTTCTTTGCAGTTTCAATATGTCCTTTTGTCCAGCGGAACTGCTGAGCTTTCAGGGCGTTAATTTCTGATGGCAATTCTGCCGGGGAGACAGAGTCTCTTAAAAATACAAACTGCCAGCCGTTAAGCTGAGCGCGGTAACTTAAATCAAGATCCTCAGCAAGTGTATCCGCATGCCAGTTGCCCGCGTCAAATATACATGATTTTCTCCACACGCCGCCGGTGCCGTTGAAGTTAATAAAGAAGCCGGCTTTGTTGCGGACGTTCTGCTCGATAACAAAGTGAGCATCGAGAGCGAGCGCCTGGGCTTTTGTTAAAATTGAGTAATCGCCGTTGAGATGTTCCCAGCGGGTCTGCACCATTCCGATATTATCATCGGCAAAGTGAGGAAGGGTTTTATACAAGAAATCTTTTTCAGGAACGAAGTCGGCATCAAAAATAGCAACGAACTCGCCCTTTGCGGTTTTCAGGCCTTCTTTAAGAGCGCCGGCTTTGAAACCTTCGCGGCTTGACCTTCTTACATGCTGAATATCAAAACCGAGAGCCTGTTTCTCTGCAACTTTTTTAGCAACGATATCAACAGTTTCATCTGTGGAATCATCCAGTACCTGGATTTCAAATTTATCCTTTGGGTATTCGATTTCGCACACAGAATCTATGAGCCTTTCAACCACATACTGCTCATTATAGAGCGGAAGCTGAATGGTTACATTTGATTCGGGAACAAAATCGGTTTTAACAGTATGTTTCTTGACATTACGATATTTATTATAATAGTAGATCATAATAAATCCGTGAGAACCGAACACGAACAAAACTAACAACGAGAGAAAGTATGAGATAAGAACTATCTCATCCATTTTATCCTCCTATGATATAAGTTATTTACCAACCTGATACAGTATCCAATAATATTGAATCAGTTATTCTATTAATTGCGGTGCGTATTGCTTCTTTTCTGCCTTCAATACCGGCACCTGCTGCGTAATCCCCGAAATCACTAAACTGTTTTTCGAAGATCACCTTTTTTTGAACCAAGTCTTTATAAGTCACACTAATGCCAACAGTGATTCTTCTTGTCTCAATATTTTCGCCTGAGCTTATCACGGCGGGGGCATCGTTAATTGCCGAGATATAAGATTCAAGAAGTGCATCCGCGTAACTTCTTTCCGTAATTCTGAAGCTGTTGTCGTCAATAAATTTCTTAGTAAGTTCAGACGTCAGCAGTTCACGCAGATCCGGATCGCCTGATCCGCTTCTATCTTCAGAAAAAGGAATTGCTATTGTTTTCAGATGCGGTGGAACAGAAGAACCGGTAAATGAATAAGGGCATCCAAAACAACCTGCAAAATTAACTAAAAAAAGGGAGAATAACAAGGCAGTTACGGGTATTAAAAGAATCCGGAAACCGGGGTTTAGTTTCATTTTAATCAATATTTTAATCATTTCGTTGTTTTTCTAAATATTTATTAAATAATAGCCAAAAAAAGGGCAAATTTTTCAAAAATTGAATCAGATTTGCCGTGTCCCTCAGTTGACGGACATGGCAAGGCGCTACAAATTATTACAAGTCGTATTCTTCGAGTTTGCGGTAGAGGGTACGGAGGTTCATTCCGAGGAGTTCCGCAGCCTTGTTTTTATTCCATTTTGCCTTTTGCATGGCGCGTACAATAGCTTCCTTTTCAGCACTGCTTGCAGAGAAATCGGCCGGTCTTATGATCCCTGCAGCTTCAAATTCCTGAAGTTTTGAAACAATAATATCCTTTAGCTCAAGAATATCCTTTTTAAGTTCAAATAATGCCCGGTAGATAAACTCTCTGTCTGCATCCTCGGGAGTTTTTCTTAATAGTACAGGAGTGTTGCGGGAGGAAGAGAGATATTCATCCGGCCTGATGAGATTATTGAAATTCTCCGCGGACAGAAAACCGGTTTTTGAAAGAGCTGCCGCAGTTTCAACAGTGTTTTTCAGTTCACGGATATTTCCGGGCCAGGAGTAATTAATCAGCAGGTCATAGGCATCATCCATCAAACTAAGCGGGGGGAAGTTATTCTGATCCGCAAAATTCTTAAGGAAGTGGCGGACTAATTCGGGAACATCCGCCTTCCGCTTGCGCAGAGGGGGGATATAAAGGGTTACTGCCTTAAGCCTGAAATACAAATCCTCACGAAATCTTTTTGACTCGACCTCAACCTGGAGATCCTTATTTGTAGCGGCTAAGAAGCGGACATCAACCTGAGTTACACTTTCGCCACCCACTTTAAGAAACTCCCTTGTTTCAATTGCGCGGAGGAGTTTAACCTGAGTGGTTATTGGCATCTCGGCAATTTCGTCGAGAAAAAGAGTGCCGGTGTCAGCGAGTTCGAAATAGCCTTTGCGTGAATCAGAAGCACCTGTGAAAGAGCCTTTTTTGTGACCGAAAAGTTCACTTTCGAGAATACCTTCCGGAATGGCGCCGCAGTTAACACTGACCAGAGGAGCAGCGGCCCTTTTACTAAAGCCGTGGAGGGCACGAGCGAAAATTTCCTTGCCTGTCCCGCTTTCGCCGTAAATCAGGACAGAGATATCTGACTGAGCAACCTGCATTGTGATGTCAACGAGGTCCTTAATCTCCTTTGATTTTCCGATTATTCCGAATTTCTGTTGAAAAGCTTCTACTGTCATTTTACTAAAATTTAATTATCATAAACATTAATAATACAATCTTTCTCGTAATTTATCAAATTATTACTATTTCCTACAGTGAGGTATTTAACCGTCCCGATGGATTGGGATAAACGGCGTAACTCAAAGGTTTTCGCAAAGTAACGCTAAAACATAATACATAAATCATCGTAAGCAATAATAATACTGTCTTTTTCGTAATTATTCAAGGAATTATGCCATGTTTTCAGCAACTCATCTTTTTCATCGGGAATGTGAGTCAGGAAAATCTTTTCTGGCATGATCCTGTCAAATAAGGCTTTTATCTCAAAATGAGAAATATGCGTAATTTCAAAAATAAGATATTTCAGGGACTTTGAAAAGAGAGGTTCAAGATCCGGTATTGAAGCCAGATCCGAAGAATACAGAATTCTCTTATGATTCCACTCAATAAGAACGGAATGAGATGCAAAACTATCCGAAAGATTTTTATAATGCGGCAGATATTTTATCAGGTGGTTATTTGGGGGAAAAGTAAAGGAAAATTCTCCTAATGAGAGAGTCGCAGACCCCGGGAAGGGAATAAAATCAAGGGTGAAACCAAGTCTGTCAGTGTAGAGATAAAGCTGATTTAACAGGTTTCTGACAAAGGGAATTTGAGTTTCATCCAGTAAAATTCGAAGGTTTTTTTTACGGCCACATAATTTCATATTCGAAATCAGTGCAGGAAGACCGGCGAAATGATCGCTGTGGAGGTGAGTGATAATGACTGCGCTGATCGAAGTTATATCAATGTTATGGGAGATTAGACGGTGTGTAATGCCGTCACCGGCGTCTATCAGGATTTTCTCAGAGGAAGTAGTGAGAAGGAGGGAAGAGTAGAAGCGATTTTTTGAAGCGACACCGCATCCGGTACCGATGAATTTAATTTGCATAAATAGTTTATTAGTTAATGAAATTGATTTTTGTTTCCGAGACGTCGGAGTAAAGGGCAATCCATTATTCTCCAAGGAGCACAATTCTTCCCTCGATACCGAAGGATTTTTGCAGGAGGTCGAATGAGTCTTCAGCATCCGGTTTTGAAGTATATTTGCCGGCATAGACAATATGCAGTTCTGTTCCGCCGACAATTTTCTTCTTTATTTCGACAGGGAGATTTTTTGATTCAATCTTCTTTTTGAGATCCTCTGCATTTTTTGAATTTGTAAATGCCCCCACCTGGACAGAGTAACAGGAACCCGGGGATTTCTTTTCTTCATTGATTGGTGGCTTGTCTTCAGCTTCATTCTGCCGGCTGTTTGTAATGTTTGGAACTTGATGAATCATTTTGACATACGATGAGTTCGGATAATCTGTACGGAGTTTATTGGCGAAACCCTGTGCTTTCATATAGGAGCCAACAGCGTAGAAATATAGATAAAGCCTGTAGACGGCAGCGTCAGCATAATTACTTTTAGGATAATTCTGGTAGAGGAGAGTGAATTTTTTAACCGCTTCATCAGCATCATCCAACAGAACCGCTGAGAGGAAAAGGAGGGAAGGGTCATTAGGATTAGCCTTTATTATCGGGGTTATTTCAGATTTTACTGCGTCTCTTTCACCCTCTTCTATACGTTTCAGATAAGAGGAGATATTCTTTTCCTGAGGAAGAAGGAGATCTCCAAAGAGAAGAAGCAAAACAAACACCGGATAAATTATTTTTTTCATAGAATGAAACAGATTATAAATTTAAATTTAATGTAAATAAGTATTATGGAAAAAGGGGAAAAGAAGTTGATTAAATTGATTTTTGTTCCCGCCCACACAGCTGTCCAAATTAAATTGTAAAGATACTTATTTTGGACGGATGTGATACACTCAAAAAAAATATCATTGTATGATTTTGTTTTTACCTCTGATTTTGCTTATATTGCAATGTCAATTTTCAGGATTTAACATTCTTTTATCTCTTGGTTTTGCAATAAAAAATTCGGACTCATCTTCATCAGGCGTTCATCCTTCCGCCAAACTTCATTTTTCCCAAAACCCATTGTAAACCCATTGAAGACCCATTAAAAACCAATCCTGCAATCGTCACGAAATATATACGCATTTTGGATAAACACCCTCTCAGATTTCCCACCTTCCAACCTTCCAACATTCCAACATTCCAGCCTTCCAACCTTCCAACCTTCCTGTCTCCTGACTGATTATTTTCGTTTTGGACAGATGTGCCCGCCCAAGCAGAAAGCAGAGAACCAAAACCGGAATAATAATTGGGGGCATATTTATTTTAATTCAAAAGAATTTAGTAAATTAGCAACATAATATTTCTAAGAAATCAGACTTATAGCTAAATCAAAATATGAATAAAACAGACCTAAGGAATTTTATTGAATCCAGGAGTTATCTTTTCTGGTATGTAAAAAAAGAAAACCTTGGCGATTTGTCCGAAGATGTTGTGGTAGAGCAGGTGTTGCAGTATGGTGACCTGAATGATGTCAGGCAGCTATTTGAAATAATCGGCCTTAGCAGAACCTCGACCATATTCAGAAAAATAACAAATAAAAAGAGGGTAAATCTTCATCCCAAGACAGTAAATTTTTTCAATCTCTATTTTCAAAAGCATGTTCCGGGATATATTAACCGAAGAACAAACTAAGCTTTTGGAATTACTTGAGTATTTCGCCGACAGATTTTATCTGGCAGGAGGGACAGCAATTGCACTTCAGTTGGGGCACAGGAGATCGCTTGATTTTGATTTGTTTACTCAGGGCACTTCAGTTAAACAAACAGCAATTCAAAGTAAAATTAACACAACCAAATTCACAATTCAACGAGTGCTTTTCAAGTCAGAAGAGCAGATTCATTTCATTATAAACGGAATCAAAATAACATTTTTAGCCTTTCCATTTCAAATTGAGAAAAAAGTCAGGGTGGCAGGGAAATTATTTATGCCGGATTTACTTGATTTATCAGCCTTGAAAGCCTATGCTCTTGGGGGCAGGGGAAAATGGAAAGATTATGTTGATTTATTTTTCATTTTCAAAGAAAAATATACAATGGAGCAAATTGAAAAAAGGGGGGAAGAGATATTTGGGAACAATTTCAGCCGAAAACTTTTTCGTGAACAACTGACATATTTTGATGACATAGATTACACGGAAGTGCTTGAATACACCGGTCAAAAGATAAATGACGAAGAGATAAAAGATTATCTTAGAGAACTTGCGATTGGCAAGATATAGTCAGCGTCAGGCGGAAAATATAGAATTAATGCAGACCGGAGGGGAAGTAAAGTTTAGGCAAAGGGATAAGAAAATTTTATGATTAAGTATTATTTGTTATATTTGAACGGCGGTTTTAAATAATTTGCAAAAGTGGTTCAAGAAACATAACTGTACGATATTAATGTTAAAGTTACGAGTCAATAAAAGGGTTATAATTAGAGATTATTATTTTATTAATCATTGGTGGGTTCTGCCCGCTTATTTCCATTCAGTATTCCCTTGAATTTGATCTATATCACTAAATAGATATTATTAATTAATACACTTTAATGTTTTAAAAGATTTTTGTAAATTTCTTTGTTGAAATTTATCAGAACCTGCTAAATATGCGTAAATTCCGCATTAAGCCACGAGTTACAGCATCTTTTATGTGACTCATGTGGCGAAGCTGTATCAAAAACAAGGGAAGGACGGGGGATCACCGCCCAAGCGGGACAGGCAGGCAGATTCACACAGACAATAAATGACAACTTAATGACGGCGAAGCTTAATGACAACCTAATGACCATTTCCCAATCTGTGAGAATCGGTGGTTAAAGGGGATTTTTGTTGAGGTGTTGATTCGGTAATAGAACAAAACCACAGATTCACACAGATTACACACAGATTAAGAGGGAGGTACAGAGGAAAAGGCAGAGGTAGAGAAAAGGGATTTTTGTTCCCGCCCAGTCAAGATGTCGTCGAGGACTCCATTTGTTAAATAATCTGTGAGAATCGGGTTTTAAGAAATCGGTGAGAATCGGTGGTTAAAAGGGGATTTTTGTTGAGGTGTTGATTCGGTAATAGAACAAAACCAACCACGACCTGTTGGGATAATTCGCCACGGGGATGATAAACTAAGAAATATATAAATAATTGAGGCAATTAATGGAGACAAGAGAAATAATTAAGCAAATCGTTAATTTACCGATAGAGGATAAATTGTTGCTTCTTGAACGAACCCTCCATTCCATCCGTGAAGTTAACTTAAAAGAAAAAATGAACAGAGCTGTTTCTGAATTGTATGAAGAGTACACGATCAACAAAGAACTGACGGTTTTTACAGAAATAGACTTTGAGAATTTTTATGAAGCAAGGTGATGTTTGGCTAATCGATCTTGATCCAACGATAGGTGCTGAGCTTAAGAAGACACGTCCCGCTGTTATTGTAAATGATGATATTTTAGGGAGATTACCATTAAAAATTATTGTTCCAATAACTGATTGGAAAGAGAATTATAGTATAGCACCATGGATGGTGAAAATAAGTCCGTCTTTAACAAATAATCTAAACAAAGTGTCAGCAATTGATTGTTTTCAAGTAAGATCAATTTCTGATCAAAGAATTATTAAACAGATTGGTTCAGTTGAAAAAAATATATTAGAGCAAATTAAATTAGGACTAGTAAAAGTTTTTTCGATTTCGTTGTAGGATAACAAACAAGGCAAAGGTAGAGGTGAAGGCAGAGGTAAAGGGAATCTGAAGGCGGAGGATCCCGCAAGCGGACAGGCAGATTCACACAGACAATAAATGACAACTTAATGACGGCAAAGCTTAATGACAACCTAATGACCATTTCCCAATCTGTGGGAATCGGGTGTTAAAAAATCTGAGGTAATCTGCCTGCCTGTCCCGCCTGGTCGTGGATGGTTAAAAGGGATTTTTGTTTCCGGTACGTCCGTTAGCTAACGAGCTTAGAACAAAACAAAATATTATTGTTCAATAAATTTAATTAAACGCTTTGAACCAAGCAGAAAAAAACAGAATATACCGGCAGATAGTCTGGGATTACGATATTTCTCCGGAAGAGATAGAGGCGGTAATTAAGGGAGAAATAAAAACCGCGGGTCACTATACCAGAGAAGGATTATTCAGGAAATTTATCGAGACATACCCCTGGTTTACAATAACAGCCTTATTTGATATAAACGAAATCCGGACTCTTTTGACGGAAAGCACCATAAGCATGCTCAGGTCACAGGATTTAAGAAAAAAATATAAATTTATCCGTGAAAGATTACAGCAAATTATATCTGATGCAGGATAAATTCCTGCCATTTATGCACAATCTCGGATTGCCTTTTTACCTGACAGGGGGTACGGCACTTGGGCGGTTTTATCTTAATCACAGATACAGCGAAGACCTTGATTTTTTTGTAAATGCAGATCCCCTTTATCAGGGTTACATTGGGGAATTAAAAAAGGAAATCACGGCTTGTTTTAAGGTTGATATCAAGCAGGCACTTTTTGCACAGGATATCACCCGTTTTTTCATAGAAGAAGATGGGATGATTTTAAAAATCGAGTTTATTAATGATGTAAGTTACCGGCCCGATAAACCTGAAGTTTATACTTATGGCAAGATAGATACTCCCTTAAATATTTTATCCAATAAACTGACAGCGATAGTATCAAGAGATGAGCCCAAGGATGTGTTTGATATTATACATATATCGAAGGCATACTCTTTTAACTGGAAAGATGTTTTTTATCATGCAAAGCAGAAAGCAGCAATAAATGAAATTGATCTAGAGCAGCGGCTGGTGTCATTTCCGGTCAAACTACTGGAGAGCGTTCACCTGATAATTCCAACAGTTAATTACGATTCAACAAAAAACGGACTAAGACAAATCGCGGATGATTTCCTATTGGGGAAAGACAATTCTCAGGGAAACGGAAAAAAACCAATAGAAACAGCAAAGCCATGGAATGGATGATAAAAAGGCAAAGGCGAAGGTAGAGGGAGAGAAAAGGGATTTTTGTTGAGGTGTTGATCCCGCCCAGTCGGGATCACCGCCCAGGCGGGACAGGCAGGCAGATTCACACAGAGAAGAGGGGGAAACAGAATGAGTGAACGAAAAGTTGATTAGTCCGTTAGTTAACGAGCGTGTTGCACAACTCAGGGAGAAATAGAGGGGGATTATTTTTTTTGGCATAAGAATAGCTAATAAAACAGTAATCAAAAGTCAAAGAATAAAAGAAGAAGAAATAGATGTTAGGACAAAA